>JAABUK010000071.1_pt1 | contig 235260 bp, 182 predicted proteins | sample 5559141 | NCBI WGS metagenome assembly JAABUK01 (sample SAMN10711869, study PRJNA513367) | rock metagenome | isolation source: Antarctica rocks | place: Antarctica: Victoria Land, Pudding Butte nord | collected 2016-01-03 | reverse complement strand
TCCTAATCCCCATGTGCAGTATGTTCTCTCTGACCCTCTTCAATCGAAACCTTGCACAGTGCAGGCTTTGTGTCAAGTCCTCCCGACTATAGTATCAAGGACTCGATCAATTACTGGATCTTGATGTGTCATGGGTGGTAGATCGCACCGTCGCTTGATGTGTAAAGAATGGTAGAGAAATCATTCGGTGCATCGGTCGCTTGGCGAGTAGGCATGGCGCCGGGAAGATGTGGTGGTAAACATGGTTGAGTGGGGGTCAGGACAATTGGTGAATTATTTGAGACAGATACTGATGGAGAGAGAGGCGCTGTGCGCACGGCCACTGGAAAACTATCTACAATATCAGCATACTGCCACTAGCTCAGCTTTTGACTGGTACTTACACATTTGGATATGGATTACTAGTGTTGGGGGTGCTTGGTACCGGTATTGGATGCGCAAAGACTGGGGATGCAGGCACTGTGGGCACAACCACTGGAAATCTATCTCAAAAATCAGCACATATTAAGGCAGCACTCAAGCGCCACGTACACCTTTTCGAACCCCCCAGGTGTGATGACACCGATAGATTGTCGTGGGATGAATTGAAGCACAAGATACTCATCCATCCACCCCTCTCTATGCTCATATATCTTAGGCGGAAGCTGCAACGCTACGACCAAATCACTGACCCGATACACCCATGGCTTTTGAAGTGGACTTTGTCTGGCAAGATTGATCACCAGGACCGAATGTTGTGTATCGAACCGGTATAGAGCCTGTGGATTCGATACGTTAATGTGTCGTGGATTCCTAGTCACCGAGATGTAGGGGCTGAAGAGCCACGGCTCGTGTAGTGGGAGTGACAGATGTTTGACGATGGATTTTCTGAAGAAGTCCTGGTCCAAGGGTAAACCCAGGATGGTTGGCGTGGTCCTTAGACCGGCGTCGTCGTCCCAGAGGTTCCAAGGGTTTGGTCTGTTGTATCGCTCGTAGAACAGAATGGGCAGGTCTTTGGGGTTGGTGCGGAAGACATTCACGAAATTGGCAATGTCCATGATTTCTGTATTTATCATCGTAGGTAGAGGTAAAGGTGGATCAGATTTCCCAACTACGTCAAGCCCATTCTTGTTTCTAGAGCTGTTGTTTGAGACGTTGCGTCGATTGGCAAAGTATTCGTTTGATACGCTGTTGGGCTGTCGCGAGGACGAGGCTTGCGAGCCCATGTCATATATTGTCGCGTCAGTAGGTCTCATAGCTAAGGATCCAGGGTATGGAGAGGAGATGGAGCGATGAAAGGTGCAGCTTCAATGTCAGGTCTTATACAGAGTCAGCGTTGAGATGTTCCGACAGGGTTGGGAACGGGTAGAACAGAATCACAAAACTGGCAGCTCGGATGTGAAAGGAGCAGGGGTAGGTCAAGTTATTGCGAACTTTCCGTAACAGCGCTGTGTTTTAGCAATAGTAAGTAGGATGGTCACTGTGAATGTGAGGAGGGAAAGGGATTTGGAATGATGGCAGCATCAGGTTGTTATCTTCGACAGTCGTCAGATTACGTACTCAGAGGTATCGTGGAGCGTTGAGTGACTAAGTATAACCAGTACCGTGGTACACGAACTTCCGACTGGGAAGCCTGAGCGAATAGAATATGGCGGAAAGGGGTATCCCTGTACGCAGAGCCTTGTACGCGGAGTCCTCGATATCATGAGACGTCGACGATCTTCGACATTTACGGACTCTGAAGCAGATGACAATGAATCTATAGCCATTCCACAAGGACAGAGGTCACCGACAGTCTTATGGAGATCATAGAGTAATCATTCAGCATGCAAAACCAAATCCAAGGAATAGCAGTGCACCAAAGAACACATTTCAACCATGCTCAATACGAAGTCCTTGCGTTGTACAAGAAATACCGCGGAGGCAATCTCATGGCTCGTATGCAGGCGCAACAGTCCCAAATTTAATTATAATTGTGACCACACTGGTCCCTGGTTGTCACACCTTTCTCGTTGGATGTGAAGTAAATCAAGGATGTTGTGGAAGTTTCTTGATATTGACATCATCATTTCCCTTGATAAGTGTGTTATTGCCCAAGGGCTTCATGAGATCGGGCGAAACCCATCACCTATGGAACTTTGCGTCGCGATAGCCGCCATGCTTGACTAATCGCCAATAACGAGGCGTATGGTGAGTTAAGGTCATGCGTCAAAGTAGGTAACACAAACCGCACAACGAGAACCAAAATGTAAAACTCAGTCAGGGCCGGCTGGCGCACTCCACGGGTTAGGAGCAGAATTCAACATAATTTTCGTTATTCTGCAGGTGCCGTCATGACTCCCCTACTAAAGAACTCACTAACAGTGCCAAATCTATCCCGACTTCGCTGCAACGCGTCTTGGAACATATCGTGCCTATCTGCAGAATCTTCCTGGGCTTTTCGAAAGGCACGTATGTTGTTGTCTGCTCCAGAGCATTTCGGACACTCTGCCTCCTGCCCGTTCGTCTCATTGAGGCAACTTTGGTGAAAAGAGTGCTTGCACATAAAGTGAACAGTCGGTAGGTCGAGACTCCTCCCGCATGCCCCACATCGGCGGGTCTGGAAGACGGCAGGCTTGCTGCCTAAGTCATCCATCTCCTTCCGTTTGGCTTCGGTTTCGGTCCGATAGCTTTCGATGAGGCGGCGGTTCTAGGATGGAGGTCAAGGTTTGGGACGACGCAAGACTAGGGACACCGGGCTTACATTTGAAATCTCCTTTCTTTCCCTCTCTATAGTCTCACTGAGGTACTTCTTGACCATACCCATCGTTGCCACAGCATTAGTGCTCAACGTTTGTATGACTTGCAATGGCGCCATCAAGCGATCTTCGTCGATCTTTTTCAGAACTACGTCTAGTTCATCGCCTGCTTCCTCTAGAACCTTGGGGCTCGAAGTGAAGTATGCAAGAGCGGCGGGATACAGCTGCGGCTCTTCGGATCCGTACTTTCGCAGTGCTTTGATAGCCCCGGAAGTGTCATTGGCGGAAGTGTAGGATCGGAATATGTCGAAGCGAAGACCCTGCTGCTCTCTTACTAGAATGGTGCCGTCCCGAAAGTTCGAAAGATGTGAAAGCAGCAATACATTTGATGTATCAATTGGAATCTGGTGATATATCAGCGTCAATCTAAGAGTCATATCTTATCCAGACTAACGTCGTTTCCGTCAATCAGTCGCTTGGCTTTGCCCTCCCACAATTCCTTCTCTTCGCCCTTCTTGGCGTTGGCCATTTCTAGATACATTTCGAACAGAGTGGTATAAAGATCAGTCTTATCACCTTTGTCAATCTTGTCCTGCTTCAGACATGCTTCTAAAAATGTGATAAAGTTCTGAGGATGGTCCACGAATGACGAAAAAGCTGTTCGCGGCTTCGGTATATCATATTCGGATGGTGGTTGCGCGGCATCAGCCCCCGCAGCGTCAGCCTCTTGCAGCGCAAATCCATGACCTCCCGTGGTTGCGGGGGATGCATTGACGCTCGTTTGCCGATATGGAAGAGGAATGAAAGATGTCAAATTGGACATGGCGTTGGCTGCGCCAGCTTGAGGCACTCGAACATTGGGAACTGGCACATCCCTCTTAGGTCGATATTGTCCTATATAGTAGTCGATAAAAACCCGAGTAGCGTCGTCTGGGCAGTGTTCCAAAAGCACTCGCGCATACTTCATCAGATTGGGGTACGCCATATCAGGCTGTAGGCGCCAGATATAGTCAAGAGCTTCATCATACTTCTTTGAGTCTTCGATCAAAATGTCGATTACTAGCTCATGTTCGTCGTTCTTCTTTGCAAGAAAGACCGCTTGATCGTAGTAGCCACCTTGTCGGCACATACTAATTGCTGTCTCCAAATCGAAGTTACTCCCGGACTTGATGAATGTCTCAAGCTTCTCGGTATCTTTCAACTTCGCATAGCAGTTAAGTAGAAGAGTCGTATGATCCACTGTAGCTTTGTCATGATCATGAAGCTCTTCGAGATACTCAATGAGATTGTTGATCCGTTGTGAGTCGAGAAACTAGACTTGTATAAGCAAAAACGTGGTCATCTTAAAGTGGGAATGTTTACCTTGCGTATCACTTGTGAGGGCTCTGTGTTGTCTATAGCTTTGAGATACTGCTGCATAGCAGTGTCGTAGTCGCCTTTCTTGTGCAAGTAGTCACCATATTTACGTAAGATCACATTGCGCTGTGTCGTGTCGACGCCAGCTTTCTGGGCGAAGTTTATTGCCAAAACATAAAGGTCACGCTGATAGAGGATTTCAAGCTTTTGCTGCAGAGACTTCTCGCGATATCTGAACAGCTGTTGCAGTCAGCATACTGTTCAGTACGTTATTTGGGCATAGACCAACTTTTCCGTCCAAGGTCAAAAGGAAGAAATCACCCCATTCAATGAACAGCGCTTTCACTTCGAACATGAGGGTCTCCGTATGTGCTATGAACTTCAGATCTGTGTCAAGTAGAGCAAATGTTGATGAATTGAATAGACTGTCTGTTCGACTACCACCGAATCTCCGAAGAAGTCCATTTGTCTTTGTCGGTGTAGCTGCTTTTTGGGGGGAGACAAGAGCGACGTAGTCACCAAATATGCTGACAAGCTGCTTTGGCCCTTCGTACGCAAACGACGGCCCTCGTCCATTAACACCGTAGTAATGTATTGCATCGTCCCTGACAACCACGATATCTCCATTGGCTTCATCAAAGGTCATGCAGCCAACGCCACACCCTGTGTCTTCCAGTACTTTTGCCGGCTGTCCTTGCCCTTTCCCCGTTATCGTTAGGGTGAGAATCCGCCCCGTAGTTGCGAGGTATAGTGTGGTATTCGGACCTTCGCGAAACTCAACACCCGTAATGGGCTCCTCGGACTCGTACACAATTCTTTGCTTCGCGCCTCTATCATGTATCAGGTCTCCTCTTATGACTGTGACTGCCCCATTCGCAAACCCTACTGCCAGCTGAGACAAGTTCGCCAGCGTTGCAAAGGCTGAGATCTATATTTGTCAGCCCACATATGCGTGTAATTTTCCGTGTCCATTGCTCACTGGAAATTGCTTCCTGCCATTATGTATGCCTAAAGTTGACAGGCACTTGTGTGCGCCTGTCTTCTTATCCGTCTGATCCAACGCCCAGACCTTCAGCTCCGGCTCCTTTGAAAGGTCCTCAGATAAAGTCACAAGCAGCGCTGTTCCTTTGATTTGCTTAATATGGGTGATGTTCCCGGTATCGTGCGCCTTGAAGTTCCGAACGACCTTGAGGGCTTGCGAGAGGATGCGGACATGGCCGTCATTGCTGCCGATGAAGAGGTTGTCGGATCCAGAACATACACAGCTTAGGTGGTTGCTCTTGGAGAGTCAGCACAGAGCTTGCCATGAACCTTGGAGTCTTGGCTAACATCGAATACTGTGAAGCTTTCCCGGTCGTCTGGGGGCTTCACCTCCGAGACGTCGAAGAAATTAAACACTTTCCACTACGCACAGATGTAAGCATGCTGAGTTGCCAGATTTGGAGGAAGCTTTCATTTACCGATGTCAAAGCCATAGAAAATTGTCATAAATTACAGTACATCTTTGACATATACCTTAAGCTAGAGGAAGTGAAGCATGCGCCGATATCTAGGGCTTCAGCCCTTCGCGACATCACGTGGCTTCGCGTGTGCGCTTATCGGCCTGAATTTTCTGGCGTAAGTATCTCCCGACGGCAGCGACGTCGTCTTCATATTGTCACATCACTTGCTGCACTTTTTGGTGAACACCCCCTTGAATTTGCTGTTGCTTGCTTGCTTACTTACTTCATTTCGCTCAACTTTAATTTGTTTAAGCCATTCGAAGGGGAGGCTCTATAATAGGGCTTAGTCCACGTGCTTTGGTTGGACGAGGGAGCAACGCCCGCAAGTCCACCAAACAACGACCGAGGCGCTTTCTGGAAGAAGACTTGTGTCAACTCAGCGCTTTCTGACAATAACGTCGTCTATGCCGAAGTCTGCACTTTGGCCCTGCGACTATGGCTCCCGGAGAAGTAATCGATCTCCGTAGCAGTGACGACGACGCGCCATTGGAGCCTCCTGACAGAAGCGACGGCGCCGCTACAATCAATGCCCAGAGCAAATCCGATTTTCTATACCTCAGCGATGATTTTGACAGTATTGTTCGTTTCGACAACGGAATTGTTGGGGCACGGCCAGCGAAGAGGAGAAGATTGAGTCCGTCCGCAACCAGTTGGGATACTATCTCGTTGCTACCTCAATTGCCTCGCGTTAAGCGAGCTACATTACCAAAGACAGAGTCAAAACAAGCTAAAAGAGATCGGCAGTCGGTGGACGAATCCGATCCTATTGTCTTTACGTCTTCGCTAGGTGCCGCTTCACGCGTCAAAGGAACAGCCATCGAGGTAACACAATCACACAAAGGATATTCGGACGACAGTCTCCCAGATGACTTGTTGTCTGCTCCACTGCGACACAGCAAGGCTGCCCGGGCACTCTCTGAGCGTACTGCAGCACTGCTGGAGAGTCTTTCTCAGCCGGCTTCCTGCCAGAACGCTTCTACCTCCAGCAAGCGATCCAATGACAAAGTTACCGAAAGAAGGAAGCCTCAGTCTAAAGGGTCGGTCGAGAAAGGACTTTATCCCGGCTCTGAAGAAGACATTGAAGGACTGGCGAAAGGTGTCAAAGCTCCTTCCAGGACAAAGCTCACTGATGAAGAGAAGGCCGCAAAGGATCATGACAAAGGATTGGAAAAGGCTGCGAGAGCAAAGGAAAGAGACAACGCGAAAGCAGCGCGCAAAGAACAGCGTGCCAAAGAGAAGGAGGAAGATCAGGTAAGGAAGCGGCTGCTCAAAGACGAGAAAGCACGGGAGAAGCGCATAGCTGCGGACCTGGCAGAAGTAAATAAATTGAAGCTGGACAAGAAAGACTCAACACCGGAAATGATTGTGGATCTACCTGCAACAATCGCCGGGCAAAGTGTAGATACTCAGATCAGGGAAACTCTCAGGAATCTAGGGGTTGATGCAGCGCTATACCAAAGTCCGATACCCAACGTGATCAGATGGAGACGGAAAATGAAGGCACGTTGGAATGCAGAGCTAGACCATTGGGACCCCATTGAACGCATGGAAATCCACGACGAGAAACATGTCATGTGCCTTATATCAGCTAAAGAATTGATTGGTCTCGCTACGGCGCAGCAGGATGATCAAGACCTCGAGACACACGTGGCGATGCTGAAGAGTGCCTACAGTGATTGCGTACCCATCTATATGATTGAAGGTCTACACATCTGGCTACGGAAGAACAAGACGGCAGAGAATAGAGCCTATCAGGCAAGAGTCCTCAGTCAGGCTCAGGCAGATGATTATCCCACTGCGAGCCAACAAGCTGCTTCCAAACGCAAGAAGCCTGTGCCAGAAATAATCGACGAGGACATGATTGAAGATGCGCTCCTCCGGTTGCAAGTCATGCACCAATGCTTAGTGCACCACACTCATACTTCTGTCGAAACAGCCGAGTGGGTGGCGAACTTCACCCAGCATATATCTACCATTCCTTATAGGTTTATCATCCATGCCGAATTTTACATGCTGTTCTAGCTGACACCCTTACAGGACGCAGCGCATGAATCTGGATACATCTTTCTGCATGGAATCAGGCCAAGTCAAGACTGGCGAAGACAAAGACGACACGTTTGCAAAGATGCTCCAAGAAGTCCTTCGAGTCACTCCTTCCATCGCTTACGGCATTGCATCTGAGTATCCAAGTGTCATCAGCTTGGTCAAGGCATTCCGAAAGCATGGACCACTTGTACTAGAGGATCTCCAGGTCTGTTTTCGCCCTCAAAAGACGCTGCTTGGTGACTGACAGAGTGATATCAGAAAGTGGCGAATAGGAATGGTGCCCCCACGGACCGCAGGATCGGCCCAGCGATCAGCAGGAGGTTTCATAAAGTATTTACGGAACTTGATCCGGCATCGACAGATGTTTGATGTATCGTTATGAATCGAATGATTTGTGCTGCACTTTGAGAGAGCTCGGGGAGCTACTTTTTACTGTAGGATGCTAGTCTGCATCTTCTGGCGACTCAACCCTTTCCGAGATGGTGGACTTAAATGCAATTTATACCCTTTCCCGTCTGCTCGAATCTTTCCCCGAGTTTAAAGACATGGCAAGACCTTGCAGGGGTAACAGAGGAGCAGAGCATGATCCTGAGAACTACGCTAAAACAGCGACCGCTATTAATGATAAGAACTTGTGCTATGGAGTTGATAGCAAGAGCGATGGTCGCTACTAAGTCATGCGAGTAGGTCGAGGATGCCTGCTTCCTTCACTTATAACATACCAGCGAGAACAAGGATTCTGATAAAGCAATTTCACTGATTGAATTAGTGACATTTGATGTATGTTCGCCACTCGATTTCAGTCGGCAGCCATCCTATCAAGGCACGGAACCAGTCGGTAACGAAGATCTTCGTCTCCAGATCTTATATCACATACGCTTCATTCTCGCCTCCTATAGGTCCGGCGATCGCTTGCTTGCGGCACTCGAAACCAGACACATTGCCACCCTTGCCTTTCTGTCTCTATCTGGAAGATAGAACAAGAGTTAGATGCCAAAGCTAGCTTGACTACCAATACTCCATCTCCAGGTGACCTCGGAACATGTGGACGAATCCTGGATCCTGTAACGTCGCTGTACCAAAACTCATCTCACACAACGCAAACCCCGCTGATCCCGGCTCCATAGAGACCACTATCACTTTTCCTGAACTTTTCCATACATCATCTTATAGTACGTCACGCCCAGATCATTCTTCCGAAACACGTGCGGCGCAGGAGGTTGTGGCTGCAGTCATGCGCTGAAGCGACCAAAGGATTTCGTAGAGACGCACCTTGCGCGAGTCGCTTAACCTCAACTATCTGCATAATTTCTGCAGGTTCTCATGTACCTAGGGCAATTACCAGTGCTAAAGGTAGGTGGAGTGTGGGGAGTTGGAGCTATGGGGAAGGTGGGGATGACGATTGAGAGGGTTGCAAGGAAGATTTATTTGTATTTTGTGGGTACTTCAGTGCCATTTCCACCATGCTGTCTCGGTGACTTTTGTTTCGTTCTGTTTGCTACGTGCCCTATGCTTCTGTCGTTTTAATATCTGAGGATGGCCATGAGCCCAGCAGAAGCAGCATATCAGCTCGCCCATGCCAACCAAAGCGAGCTTGGACAATTGATCGGATCTACGGCTGCGCTCACAGCTTTGGCGACTGTTTTGGTGACAGCACGCTTTGTCTCGAGAGTCTACACGAAAGTGGGACTGGGGGCTGATGACTGGGCTATTCTGATCGCGTTGATCCTTTGCTGGGGATCCTTCGTTACCAATGTATACGGTGAGCTGATCTCAACGTAAGGACGCTTCGCAAACGTGCTGCTGGCTGATGAGTATGTAGCTAGTAGGAACGGACTAGGAAGGCATTTGATCACTGTCACGCCTGAGGAATCAGTGGGGCTCGAAAAGGTAGGACGATCTTCATACCGGTAGAAGTCAAGCGAAAGTGATACTGACTGGAGTCACCCTTCCACACAGAGCCTCTACACTAATGTCCTACTATTCCCCATCTCGATATGCATAATCCAGATCTCCTTCCTCCTCTTCTACATCCGAATCTTCACACTCCAAAACCGCCGCTTCCGAATCGCGCTCTACGTCTGCGCCGCTTTGGCTATCGGTGTTTGTGTCTCGCAAGTTGCTCCGACAATCTGGCAGTGCACGCCAGTCGCTTTTGCTTGGAACAAGACTATTGAAAGGGGAAATGCCTCAACGTGCACATAATGTGGATTGTACAGGACATCTTGCTTCTAGTCGTGGATGTGCTCGTGGTAGCGCTAGCCATACCTCTAATCTGGCATCTGCAAATCACGAAAGCGGAGAAGATAGGGGTCAGTGCCATGTTTCTCCTGGATGGAATGTAAGCACCAGTTCCCCGTGCTCATTGTGATAGAAGCAGAAAATTAACCAATCCGCAGCATCGCAGTCGTAAATCTCATCCGCCTCCCAAAACTAATCTATATCCCACTCGACGACCTCACCTACACAGACATCGGCGCAGCAATCTGGTCGCAAGCAGAAACCTGTCTCGGTATTGTCGCCGCCTGCCTCCGCAGCCTGCGCCCGCTGCTCCTCTGGCTGCTGTCCCCACTAAAAGGCAGTACAAAATGGTCGTATCCATCCTCGCGACGATCGAAGAGCAACGGAACTTACCAAATGCATTCGGTGCAGAAAAGAGACACCCATCATGCCACAGATAGGAGTAGCGACAAAGGGCCAGATAGTGCGACCAATCGACTTAGTGCGTTTGCGGATGGTACTCGGAACGAGAGACCTGCTGCCCCGTATGAGGCCTGCTATCACACTAGCTATCAGGGAGATAAGATTAAGAAAGCGGCGAAAGAGGGGAGAGAGGGCAGCGAGGACAGTAGTGAGAGGAATGTTGATGGGGAGAAGGGCATCAATGGCCGGCAAATCTGGACGCATGACAATCATCATATGGACTTGCGTACAATAGAAGCAATGATTATGCGCAAGAGGCACTGTAGTCAGCAGTTCGGAGTTCTCGGTTCTGCTTCCACGGAAGTGGACTGCTATAAATCACAACGTCGCGAAGACGACCATAATACTTCTTCATGTACGAGTACAACAGCTTACCCACATATGCAGATACCCAATTGCAAAAATCCTCCTTTGCATTCATGTCGGCCCACCTGGTATTGATTCATCATTCATAGCCCCCGAGCCTCTGAGCCGCCATCGTCGCGACCACAATCCGATATGCGCACGTGACTATGCCTTCATCTCAACTCTCACATCATCGGTCGAAAAGGCCTGTAACCCATTAGCAACCACTCACTCGCTTCCCCTTCCTCGAGGAACTCGAATACTTACCTATCAATCACATGCACAACTCCATTCCTCACCAAGATATCACTCTGAATAATCATGCTCCCATTGACATATATAGTACCATTCACCACCTGCACCTCCAACCCATTCCCATGAAAATGATCCCCCTCCCCACCCCTCGTCCCATTCACACTAACGATATCAGGCTCCGGCCGCACATCAGCAGGAATCAACGTGCCGCTCGTCGTCGTGCCGTCCGTCAGATTGGTGCTGTAGTATGCGGCTCCAGGAATCACATATCCAGCCAGCGTATCGGCTAGCGAGGTAATCTTGCTCGATTCTGGTGAAGGGACGAGGTCGGAGGCGCGGGAGTTATGGACAGCGAAGACGGTGAGAGTGTCGAAGGAGTTGAGGCTGGGGGAGGGGGAGATGGAGTTGGGTTGGCGGATAATATCGGCGATTATGGAAATATTGAGGACAGTGGCTGTGTCGGCGAGGGTGTAGGGGAGCGCGCAGGGGTGGTCGACTATGTGGAGGATGCCGCCGAGGAATTCGATGTCCTGGGAGAGGATTGTTAGCTCGATGCATATGAAGAACTGATGGGAGAGGGAGGGGCGAGACACACGGGGATGAGCACATTGGATTTGAAACCGATGCCTGTACCAATGTAGAAGGCTGTTTTGTTCCTGAAGACTTCGATTTTGTTGCCCTGGGTCGTGAGATTGAAGGGCGCGGCCGTTAATCGAGTGGTGAGCAAATTCGTTCCATCAAACGATGTGCTCGGGTGTAACCCATCCACCTGCAAATACTGAAATAAATCACTATTCAACGTCGCATTCGCTGCACTCGCTGCTTCAATTGCACCTGCTGCAGCGCTGGGAGGTGGCGTGGCGATGTATTGTGTGAAGGGCGTGTTTAGTGTGAGGAATATAGTGACGGGGTCTTTGAGTGCGTTGGCAAGTTGGGCGCTGGCAATTGTGTCGTTGAGGATGTATTCTGTGTTTAGAGAGATGAAGGGGAGATAGTCGGTGACTAGAGTTTTGAAGGAGAGGTTGGTGGGGATTTGGGCGAGGGTGGTGGCTGCGGCTGCTAGTAGGAAAGGGAGGGAGCGATGCATGATTGGAAACTGAGATTGGGAGTGCTGTGAGGATTGATCTATGGTGAGTGCACGACTCGGTGTGTAGGGACTGAAAATATACACCGGAGTATATGCCCGTAATTCGTGAATACGCTTCGCAGGAAGAGCGTCTCAAGCGGCTGAAAGTAAGTATAGAACAACTTGCGCTTTGGAAACGGAGGAACATCCCTATGGGACAGGCAAAGCGCCAAGAGCCGCGACGCGCGAGTATGTTGAGGCAAGCATCACGAGTGGTGTAGGATGTATAAGTGACGTGTGTTCGGAAGAATAGAGAACAGGAATGACCGAAGATTCGTCTCAGAAATGAGTTGCGAATGGTTAGAAGAAAAGTAAGGACTCACCGAGTGCTCGAAACAAAATGCGCAGAAGCGGTAGCAGATCATTTGTGAAATTAGAGTAAAACGAAGTATGTCCTAAGAATTTCTCTCAGCGAAAGAAGAAGCCAATGAAGTTCTACGTTCAAAAAGCGCCAGTATCGCCGTATGTACTTTCGAAGAAGAACAATCATCTGCAGAACTGACAGTCCCCAGCTCCGAAGACAAGGACGGTATAGGTAGAGTACAAGGGGGTATCTCCGGCACGGTGTAGAAAAAAACAGCAATGATTGCCTGCCATGTATGCATGAACATCTTCAAAACATCATCTCCCATCTCTTTGTGTATGTACGAGAACAAGGCCTTCACCTAGAAGCAGTTGAAGCCACCCTTCTTCTTTTTCTTCTCTACGGCTCTCATTCTCTCCTCAAGCTTCTCCCTCGCTCGCTCTGCTTCTCGGCGCTTGTCCCTCTCTTCCTCGACTGCTTGCACGCTGTATCTGGCACCACTTCTCTCCTTTCTCAGCTCTTTGAGCTCGTCTTCGTAACCCCAGCTCTTCTTCTTCCAGCCTTCCATATCCAATCTGATCCTGTTGCCTTGGGTCTCGAGATCGACGAGGGCTTCTTCGAGAGTGGCAGTGAGCTGCTTCTCGGCAAAGAGGTGTTTCTCCATCTGGCGGATGTGAGAGTCTTTCTCTTCAAGTGCGGCGGTGTGAGAGGCCAGGAGGTCGACATTATTGTTGGGTGGAGCAGGGAAGGTTGATGAGCTGGGAAAGGTGGATGATGTAGGTGATGTGACTGAGGTAGGGAGAGGAGGGAGGGGAATGGCGGGGGGAGGAGATGGTAGCGTAGTCACCGAGGCGCTCTTGCGGAGGTTGGAGGCTGAGGAAGAGTTGCGTTCAGGAGTCTGGCTTTCACGCATTTGTGCCTGTACTGCTGTCAGTGACTGTTGGCCATACATCGAAGAAATTAGCAATACCTGTAGCTGCTCCACTTGATTCTGAGAAGCCTCCAATTGTTTCTCAAGAGCCACGATGGCTGCGCTGTTTCGACTAGGATTTTGCGATTGTCCGTTGCTTAGAATAGACAATCTGCTATTAGTGGCTTGCTGCTGATCGTAGGAAGTGGAAAGTTGCTCCTCCAATTCATCGACTAGATTTGTCGCCCTGTCTTTCTCGGCTTTGATCTTCTCCATCTCTACGATGCTAGCCTCGTTCGATTTGGCAGCCTCAGCGATCTCAGCCTTTAGAGTAGAAACATGCTGAAGAAGCTGATCTCGCTGTTTCTCCAATGAATCACATGCGGCCTTCAACTCCCGAAGCTCGTCTCCGAGTCCAGTCTTCGCTCTCTCTAGCTGGTCCTTCAGCTCGATCACTTCCGTCTCAAATCGGCCGATCTGTGCTATGTACACAGCTTGCATCTCCTGGAGTCTACGCTCTGCATCTGCCTTGGCTGAAGAGTGGCCGCCGATTTCCGACCGAAGACCATCGATCTCGCGCGAATGCGAATCATGTAGTGACTTCAAGCCATGCTTGTGGAACTCAACGTCTGATTCACGCTCTCGGATCTGTTCTTCGAGTCTTGAGATATGCTGGCGATGTGAGTCAAGCTCCTTCTCTTTCTCACTTCTGAAGTGAGTGGCCTCCTCAGCCTGCTCGCGAGCAGTGGCCTGTAATTGCTCGAGCCTGGCAATCCGGTCCACGTGTGCTCCAATCGTTGCCTTGTGGCCACCAACTTCGTTTTCCAGAGCGCTGATAGTCCTCACATGAGCCGACTTTTCGTGCTGAAGATTGGCTGCAGCGACTGTCATCTCGTCCGACTCACGAGACTTCTCGTCCGCTTTCTTGCGCATAGATTCAACGCTGGCTAGAGAGCCCTCCAACTCGGTGATGGTCGCGATAAGTCGCTTCTCTGAAGCCTGCATGGAATTCACTACTTGGACGTGCTTTTGTTGCCATTGAGATATCTCGTTCTGCATTTTGACTACGTCTGCTGCTGGAGCCATGTGGTCGCCGAGCTGCTTATCGTTGGATTCATAGGACGTAGCCGGGGTCTCTGGGAAGACTCCTGGCATGGCTGATTGTGCTGATTGAGCTTGTTGCAATGATTGCCTAAGCGATTCGACTTCGCTGACCAACACCTGTTCACGCGAGGAATGCTTCTCTTGTAACATCCTCATCTGGTTTTCGTTCTCCATGAGCTGGCCGTGAAGAGTGGATACGACAGTCATATCCATTGGCGTTGAAGTTTTCAGACTAGATCTTTCACGTGTCAGTCCGGATATCATAGTCGACTTTGTCTCCATTTCTCTCTTCAGGGTTGCGAGCTCTGTCTCGAGAAGCTGGACTCGCTCGGATCTCTGATGTAGCTCATGCATGGCAGTGTTCAGGTTGATTTCAAAGCTCTGCATGGTATCGGGCTTATCTTCTAGATTGTCGGTTGCGATATTCCGGAGTGATGCGAAGGAACGATGAGCACGGTCGATCGTCATGACATTCTGACTCGACTTTCTCCGTATCACTGGCGAGGTAGGAGAAGTTGGGGTTCTCATCCTCGCTTTCTGCACTTCTGTCTTGAGTTCCTCGATGATGTCCAGAGTTTCGGCGTGCAGCTCTTGCAACTCTGAGTATCTTCCGTTCAAAGTCCGTATTCCCTCGTCTCTCTCAATGCTCGCAGTTTTCAATTCTTCAATCTCCTGTACCAAAGATCTCTCACGATGTGCTGTTTGGCTCCAGTCCCCAGATGCGACCATCTTGCGTGGACTGTCGTCCACTGATGTGTCCAACGAAGTCCTTGAATCCCCAGCTAAGGACAATTCCGATGATAGAGAACGCGAGGATGGTGGTTGTCCCCCATCTTTTAGCTCGTTCACCCTCGCTTCTCCTAAAAAAGACGTGGGCCGAGTAGATGCGGGAGATGCAACACTTGGCTCTTCAGCTGGATGACGGGCTTCGTCGACCGAGTCTTGAAGTTCCGCTAGAGTCAATAAAGCTTCATGATATTTGGCTTTGATCATGTCGAATTCATTGACGGTTGATTCATGCTGAACCTGAAGATCGAATAGTTCTTGGGTAACGTCTTCAAGCTTGTCAGCCACAGCCTTAGACTGGGCAGGACTCTGATGTTCCACCTCACCAACGGTAGCATCTGGACTTGCTCTTGCAGTGCTGGCTCCTCGTGAGTCGGCGAGCTCTTCTTCTCGATCCGGACTATGTCCATTGGGCATCATAGGTCGAATGACAGTGGTATCCTCATCGTCAGATTCCGGAATAGCAGTATCCGCAGCTTCTTGGAGTTGCGACTTGGGTAGTCGTTCGGCTTTCGATGACTTCGGCATACCATTGGTAAGACGTTTGCTTGAATGCTGCTGATCTTCCGGCGTGCCGTTCTGAGGAAGGTGGTCCAACTCATATAGCAGACTATCGAGCTTCCCAAGACTGCGCTGACGTTCGACGACCTGCTCAAGGCGATCGAGCTCACGTTGCTTCAGCTCCATGTCCTGGTCTGCTTCCGCAAGTCGCTCTTCTAAAATCGAGATGTAGTCCTCGCACTGGGCTTCGTTCGCACGAATCCTTGCGATCTCTTTGCGAAGTTCTAGAACAAGCGCTGCAGACTTCTCATCACCAGAGCTTTGGCCATCAAGTTTGGCTTCCAAATTGTGCAAGTATTGCTCATTATCGGCATCTCGGTCCACCAGCTTTTGCACGCGGTTCTGAAGTTGTTGATTGAGTGTCTCGACGTAAGCACACTTGTTTTCGTTCTCCATCAGCGTGCTCTCCGTAGAAGCCAAAGAGGACCGCGTATTCGAAAGTGATGTCTCCAGGCTCTGGATGGTCTTCTCATACTCCAAGACCACTTGCTCCACGGCTTCGGCAAAAGAATTAGAGCGCTTCAATCTCTCGACAGCGGAGTCTCCAATGGCCTCTGTCAATGTCGGAGTGTCTCCATGTTCGTCATCTCTTGCCTTAGTGATTTCCGATATGAGTTTGGCGTGTCGCTGGCTCAAGGCGGTGTAATTCTCCTGGACATCTAGCAGGTGGTTCTGAAGCTCCACCTCCCGTTCGTTCTGGCGTTCTAACCGCTCTTGCGGCGCGCTCATCCCACGCTCGGAATTGCGAATCTGATCGCGTAGGAAGGATACCTCAGCTCGCAAACGATCAATCACGGCTTGTCTGTCATCATCGTCTGATGTTTGCTGAATTTGAGGCTTGCTTTGAATAGCTCTCGCTCGCTGCGCATATTGCACGGTGTTCAGTGTTTCGCTCAGGTGGAACTCTGCCGGAGTCACACATGCGATCATGTAGGTGATTGCATTGCCGCCGAGGGAGTCTTGTAGTAAGCGAGTAAGCTTAGAATCGCGATACGAGATGTGCGTATTAGAATGCCGAGTCGATAATTGAGAGATGACCTTGCCCAAGCTTGCGAGCCCCGCGTTGATTGAGATTCCTTCTTTTGCACGGTCACCAGAAGCGCCGGTGTTCTTTAGCCTCTCGCTTCCGGCCAGATCAACGAAGTGCAACTTGCTGTCGACCGTAATCCAGTCTTCTGTGCCTGACATGGCTTCAATGGGCATTGAAAACCTCTTCTCCCTAGCTGGGGTTGATGCCTTGTTTTTCCGTTGTACCAGATTAATGCTGAATACCGCATGAGAACGAGATGACTTGGCGTTGATAGCGGTAGAGTCCGTCTGCCGGATTGAAGATCCAAAATTCAAAGCTGCTAGAAGGTCGTCCGCGGAATTGATGTCAACCTGGTGTAGACCTGTCATGAGTATGCGACCTTTGTCCTCCCGAATAGCCACAGTCATCCTCTCGTTCAATGGCACATTTTCTGGGACTAGTAGATCGCGCAATTGCTCGTTGTAGATCTTTCAATAGAAGTCAGCGCCGAAATCTCCTCATGAGCTGATAAGACTCACTTCAACATATGTAGCCTTCATTTGCCAATTCTTCTCCGCGCTTGCATTCGCCTTGGCTAACTGTGCTAAGCTCTGAGTCGAATGCATAGAGTATCGAGTAGGCGTTCGAAGTCCGGATGATCCGCTTCGCTTCAAGGATGGGGGTCCTGTAAGCTTCTCAAATAGGACAGCGGCAGCTCTTGGGATTACACCTTTTGAGGATTATTTAGCAAACAGTAGTTATTAATATCGCTTTCCTGCTTTGCTTCAGAATCTGGTACAGGGTGTTTTTTTACGTACCCATAATCCGAGGATCGCTCTGCTCAGCGGGGCCTGAAGTGCCCATTGTGTAGGACTTTCCAGACCCAGACTGTCCGTAGGCGAGAACCGAAACATTATACCCTTGCACAAAGGCATTAACGCTCTCTTGTAGATAGTCCCAAATGCCATCTTGATATACATCCTCACCAAACACTTGGTCAAAGAGGAAAAGCTTTCGACCTTGTGGTGAGTCGACGGCCAGGCTTGTTGGGGATAAGTTGTGGACCATAGATCGTTGGAATCGCTGAGGAACCAGTTCGAAACCAGGATCTGTTGGCCGTAGTGGTGGGCGTACTCGTACCGCTGCGACCAAACAACATGTCAGCAAATTATACGTGACCCCTAACAAGAGATACAAGAACCAGAAATGTTGACCCACCAACTTTGACCGACACCGTAGGCTTCCCATCTTCGTCCGAGTTTCTGCTTCCTCCTCCTTGCTTACTGCTCACACTCATCCGACTCTGGCTTCTGCCAGCCTGAAAGACCGCACTCATTGGCCGTGCAGGGGGCGGCGAAGCTGGCGGTGAACTGGCCATCGCTCCTGAGCTGCCCCGGGGGCCTCAAAGCACTGATGGGACCCTGATTAAGGTTGTTTGCTGGTTGAGATCTTGTCTTTGCTCAGTTGCATGATGTGTGGTGTTGTGGGTGGGTTGGATTGGATGTCGATTGCGTTGCTGCAGAACACGGGTGTTCCCGACACATCAAACTCTGCGGTCAACGTGTCGCAAGCGGTAGCAAGTGTAATGTTCTAGCTCCTCTATGTTCCGATGAAGCAATTGGCACCAATGGAAGTGGATGACGAAGCGCCGATGTTCTGTAGAAGTGGGGATGTTTCGTGGTGAGTGTCAGGAGTGTTTTGGGGATTTGAAAAGGAGTAGATCGCCGCCGACCCAAACGGGAGGGCAGGCTACGCTAGCAGGGGTCACCCGCAAGTCGCCGGCGAGCTTGGTGGGAGGGTAAATTAATTCACGCTCAATTCTTCTTCTTCACCGAACCATCTCTACTCAGGACACGAAGATGCTGTGAATTCAATCATCTACGATACTGCGAAATGCTACAATTGGGCTTAATTAGAGCCGACGCGATTTGTTTAGGTCTTCGGGATCGTATTCTATGATGCATCGCGTTTCTGCACAAATTTATTTATTTTGAAGAATGAATAGAACACGCAGCACACGCGATGGGAATGTCGATGGTCGCTAAATCTTACTCAGGAAAAAACCACTTTTCCCAACGAACATGTTGGCCTCGTGGCGACCACGAGGTGACGTTACAATCAATCTGCAGGCAAGGACGTTGGAAGCATACACCTTCTGCCGTTTCTCCTGCTGATCCCAAGATCGTCACAGCGTTGTACCAATCCCACGATAAGCGTCAAACTATAATTCGACCTCTCAGCGTCCATACCAAACGCCCTCAAGCCGCGGGTTCCCCTCCCTCCCGCCACCGCGTAAAAGCTTGACCTGCACCCCGAATCCTCCGCTTGATGCTGTTTTGCAGCTCCGATCCTATCACGCAGACCTTGGGCACTACCCACAATCATTCAGTATGCATATGTTCTTGCCCGAATTCGCGACTTGTGCAAACCCAGGTTCTGCAATGATTAGAAAGGACTTCTACTTGTGAATTATGTGTCGAAATAGGCAACGCCGAAAGACCTATTGCATGCAACACCTTCAGCCTTGAAAGCCACAACCAGGTTTCCAACCTTACTGAACACCAATAAATGGCTGTATTCGTGACAAATCTTAACACCTCTCAAGCGGGCTTCCTCATCGCTTTGGTTGGTATCTGCTGGTGGTCACGGGAGGATCTCTCCCTTCCGGATCTGCCGACAGCTCAGACGTCCTGAGTCAGTGATTAGTGGAAAGGCTCAACAGAAAAAGGACGTTTCGAGCTTTGTACGTACTGTGTCTTCACGATCTTGATCGGCCCCAGAAACTAAATGGCCGAGATTCTGGCTGTGGTGTAGATGCCGGACTAGGAACATCGCGAGACTCCGCGTCCATAACCACATATTCTTGTGATTTTTTCTCGCCAGGTGAAGGCAGCTCGGCCATGATAGAGCTGGGTGGAAAACCGTGTGACGGATGCTCCGAGTATGGCGGGCCGTTGTACGGATGATCGTGATAGTTTGTGTTCTCTAAGTACGGGATCGCTGAAGGTGAGCCTGGAGGATATGGAAACCTAACCATTTGAGGCGATGGCGATCTTAGGCCTTGGTTGCCGGGTGGGATTTGCGGCCCATGTTGTGGATAGTGAGACCGACGTATGAATTGGAGTAGGTTTGTGTGAAGGAAGAGCAGAGCAGCGACCAGTGCTAGGAAGATAACGACTGCCACAACAATTCCCGCAATTGCACCATTCGACAGCTTGTAGGAGTAGCCCGACATGTTCATGCCAGACGTGGAAGGCATAGAAGACATCGACGATGTTGGTGTCGAGGATTTCATTGCCATTGAAGGTGATGACTTCGCACCCCTGTTAGTCGTTGGATCAATATCACCTGAAGGAACGCCGCCTTCTGATGGGAATGGCTGTCCCGGTGCAAGCACATACTGCGACTCAGCTGCCTCTTGCTTTTGTGTGGCCAGCGATACCGAGGAGTTATATCCCTTGTCAGCCCGACTGCCTTACCGATGGTGAGTTAGCTGCATAAAGGATTGATCACACCAATCATCTGGTAGTTGATACATGAGCCAGGAGCCGCGCAGTACAGGAAGATGGGCTCGGTGTCATTGATCGTCAAATTCCATGTCGGCGGCTAGTGGCATCCATCAGCAGAGCATCACTGTGGGAACGTGGAAGACTAACGTTATCAAGTATTTTGCTGACAGGATAGAATCCGGACCAAAAGCCGACTTTGTTTTCCCCAGTATTGCACGGCTGTCCATACTCTGCTCGACCAACAGAGTGGTTCGGTGGGAAGAATTGAAATCCTGCTGCAGCATGAGTGCTGCCTTCCGTCAGATAATTGGAGCAGGGCGATCTTACGAATTATATCTCCTTTGGCGGCGGTGATAGAGTCGGGTACAAAGGCGTTCAGGGCCTACAACCGAGACTGATCAGCCTCTACTTGATCAGTCGTCACTAGAGTGTCGAAGCAGTCTTACCTTTCCTACAGTCACGACATGCGTTTCCACCATCGAGCCTGACCCCGTCTCAAGGAGAGTAGGTGCAGCGGCAGAGGAAGCTGAAGCGCTCTCTTGTCCCAATGCTATTCGAGCAAGGGAAGCAAAATAGACAGAAAGAGCAACCGACTCCATCTTGATATAGATGTTATTTGTGATCCTTGGCTCGACGGTTTCACGATGTGATTTCGACGCATCTACACGCCGAAAGGAATTGTGGATCGTGCAAGTGAAAAGGCGAAAGTGCCAGGAGACGGGGGTGAAAGTTTCCCCCTCTTCTGCTGCGGCTTAGCATTACTTCCATGAATGCGCTGGAAACGGGACTAAAATATTTTGGTGTTGTTCCAGCCTTGGGTGGCATGATGTGGAACGGATGTCAGCAAGCCACAATCATGCGAGGCTTAGCCTGTCCAACGATCAATTGACTTTTCTACAGCTTCAGAGGGACGTGCTGCGTATCTTCGGCTTCTTACTCTACATCATGGACACCATGCCTTAAGGATACAAGTGTCGCGAAGTCTACATTCAGAAGAGCACATACTCGGAAGAACAATTGTGGGACGAGCAGTCGATGAATCTCGATGCAATGCAGCACCACCACAGCCTGCGGGGAGCTAACAAAACAAAACCCCAAAAACCCGCCAACTCTGCATTTCGACTCGCATGAAGATGCAATCCCAAAACTAATTGGCAAGGCCAAGCTCATGTCAGCGAAGATCCTTGGTAGAACGTGGCTAGAACCATGTGCCAAGCTCGCTAAACCTGTATGCTAGCGGCACAACACTATTTTCGGGCTCTAACCCGGCTACATCTACCAATAGATTGCAGGGGCTAGCGAACACGGCGTTGTGCTTACTGTATGATTTTGATGATTGCAACCATACAAAAGCCTTGACATTTCCGGCTGAATGCTTATCGTCGACGAAGTGCAGCCATGGATATTCGAGAATCTTCGACTTTCGTTGCTTGATTTTCCGTGACTATTAACATTCGAATAAAGTCCATCCTTCTGGGTTATTAGCCCGGAACTCTATACTGTTGCTATTGTCGCTTTGCAAGTCTTCATTCTGCGTTGTTCCAGGAGAAATTAATAGTCTTTTTGCGCAAGGCTACGTTCGACCCTACTCCGGTGCGCTGGACCATCGCCCCAGGGCGAAGATCTTCTCCCATTTCCCCTCAACGCGTCGAAGCTAAGAATGCACACTCTTAATGTCAGTTGACAACCGAAAAAGCAAGGAAGGCCCGAAACTGGTAAGAATGAGCAGAGAAGTGCGATCTCATTACTCGGCTTTCGTTCATGGATTGCTGCTCCTCCGGATCCTACAATCGCATTGCCTGAGCCTATCGATATCAATTGAATGCATATTCTTGGATGTGAAGGTGCTAATAAAAGGCGCTGTGCGAATGGAAGAGCTCCTCGGTTGCCTGTGGGTACTTTGACCCAGACTTATGCTCGCTGGAACTTTAGTACCTCCAGGATCGGCACCAAGTGTGAGCAGGGCTTTGAGGGTTTCTGATATGCCTACGTTCGCTTGCGAGCTTGGTTGCAGTCTGATATCCGTTCACAGGAGGCTGCGAACAGTGCTTGCTGAGTATCAGTCGGTCTCATGCTTGTTTATGTTTTCAAAATCACTGCTTCCCACAGCAAAATGGTCCATGCCTTGTACAACATAATATGCTCTTTCTCAAGGTTTGGTGGTCTGCTATCACCACATGCATCAAGTGCTTGGCCTGGAGCGGGACTGCATAACCCAAAGATGCAACAACTCGTAGATCGTTTAACAGAGCAACAAAACATCAGTGGTAGAGCAATCGCCAACAATACATACGATAATCAACTCGGACACGCCTCTCTACAGTCAATTCGAGCAAAGCTAAAGGGTTGCAGATTGCTGGACCGTCAAACCAGTCGTATTGCAGATTCTTCCCCACGCCACCATTACTTATTCTAAGAAAGAGCATGAGTACCACAGTAAGGTGGCCATCCACGCGCAAAAAGCAAGTTTGTTGGCCATCTACCGCTCTACTTGGGTCGCGACACCCAGGTATTCCAACTCTCCGAAGCAGAATTCATGCCTTCAGGCGCTTCAGAGCTAGCGTGTCGCTGGACTCCAAGACCGTGAAGCCCCGGGGGATTGGGGTTCCCACCCTGCTCACATAGATTTGCTCGCTGATTATCTCAAGGGGAGAAGCGACATAAGTTCAGGAACGATGCAAGAGAGCGAAGACTGAGTAAAACCTGCTGTATAGTAAAGGCAAAACCATCATTATTTTCCAACAGGATCGGCACTTTCTTTTCTTACTGGAATATTTCTTCTTCATCATTTGTGGGCATTGAAAAAGAATATCACTATCACTTCGCATGAGTTTTGCCAGGCTGTGGATTGTGAATTATTGGGCGTCACCAGGCGCTGATTGGACCTGGGAATCTATGGCTCGGCCGCTCGGGGCTCGGGGCTCGGAAAATGGAATTCAATTGGGTGTCTGACAAATCAAGGTTCTCTGATTGGCTATCTTGCCGGAAAGGTCACGCCATTCCCAAAGCAAACAACTATCGTTAACCTAACACATGGCACGACACGTTTTGCAAGAAAACAGCACAAATTCATCTAGCATCATACACGTCTACAGATTCTTCGCTTCGCCCCTTTCCTCATCAATCACACCCTTCGTTCTTCAAGTTGGAAATTCAAATCCTAGCTTCACCTCAAACTACTATCTCGCACACTAGATCAACAGACCCATTTGCCCTGCTTGCAATAGAACCCAGCTACCCTCTCATCTACCCGATGTCTCTCCATTCAAAAGAGCCGCAACACTCCCTTCCCCTTTCAGAGCTTCCAACCACGGCCAAGCCAAATCACAAAGAAAACCATTCCAACTCAGGCGAAGTCATCCACGACGCCATCATCGGCTTTGCAGATGGCCTCACAGTCCCCTTCGCGCTAACAGCCGGCTTGTCATCGTGAGCCCCTCTCCTCTCTTCCATCTTCCTACAAATCATTGGCAATCTAACCAAACCACACAACAACAAGGCTAGGCTCAGCCCACCTAGTGATAGTTGGAGGTCTCGCCGAACTCTTTAGCGGCGCCATTTCAATGGGGCTGGGCGCATATCTCGCCGCAGTGACGGATCGGGATTTATACGATTCGGAAGAGCGGAGGGAGAGGGAGGAGGTGAGAACTAAACCTGAGGCTGAGAAGGAGGAGATCTATGATGTTTTCGAGGAGTATGAGATTGGAAGGGAGGATTGTGCGACTGTTGTGCAGGCTTTGGAGCGGAGTCCGGAGAACTGGGTGAAGGTGTGTATGAATACGAGATTGTTGTTGGGAGACTCCTTCCTTTGGGGAAGAGGTGGGCTGATAAGGAAGGCAGTTCATGATGACATTTGAACTAAAACTCGAAAAACCAAATGTTTCACGGGCATGGATATCAGCAGCAACAATGGGAGCCTCATACTTCATCGGTACTTCCCCTGTCCCCCATATCAACCCCCTCCACCCCATTATTCCACTAATTCTCGTCGAAACCAACTAGGCGGCCTAATCCCAATGATACCCTACTTCGCCATGGCCAACGTTACACACGCCCTCTTCGTCTCAATCGGGATCACGGTGGTAATTCTTCTAGTGTTTGGGTTCGTAAAGAATTGGATCACGATTAGGACAAAGAAAGCCGGGGTTTACGGGGCGCTGCAAACGCTATGTGTAGGTGCGCTAGCCGCGGGGGCGAGTTATGGAATCGTGAGGGCGGTGGATAGGGGGAATAAGGTGGCGACTTAGTTTGCAATTGAGATTGTGGGGTTTTGGAAGAGAAGTGGTGATGAGACGATGATAATTCCGGCATTGAGGAGCTGTCATGCGGGATTACCTTACCTAGCGTTTACGGGACTAGTATGCTTACAGAAGTATTGTTAGATGCTGAGGAAGCCTTCCCGGTCGTCTTTACTTCTATGCGGCGCTAAAGAAGCTAGATAGATAGCGTTGCTACAACTGTATTTCTACAAGGTCGGATAAAAGCTAGGCCGAGGTGCTAAGGACTTGGATCTTTATGGTATAATTCAGGTACCTTATTGTACTTTATATTATACGTCACTATCGCCGTCGCTGTCGCCGTCACTGTCACCATCTTAAACTAGGTCACCTTGGTAACGAGCCTATTATAGGAGTAAACCGCGACGTAGATAGTTTAGGAGCTAGTAATAGTAACGTTCAATTACTATATCGCGTCCCTAAGAAATTCTACGATGACGTGGTATTAAGGAGCAGATATAGCCCGTACTATATATAGGGACTAGTAGCTAGCTGTATTACGGTCGCTTAGAAATGAAAGACACCGCCGGGCAACCGTTGGGGGCACTGTTTGGGGCTGTGTGCGAAAACCGCTTGCAGGTGCGTAAAGGGGCCAATCTAAGGTGCCCAGCTTACGCGGCCTTTCCCTGTTGGGCTGCCGTGATTGCAAATGCGGACACGTCTATTGGTGGCTTCCTCCTTTGCCCTATTAGTGAAAATGTGTTCATAAGTCGGTCTCACCTGGAATGTAATAGCTCCAGCGGTCTTTAATTTTCCTTTCAGTTTGTGGATTAATGTATTCTTCTCTTGCTGTTACGTTGGTTCATCTCCTACCATGTCTCCTTTGTAAGTCTCATCTCACGACCTGGTAACTCCACATGTAACCCTAATGCATACCTTCTCCAGTCCTTTCAACCCCTACTTCCGCTACTAACGCACAATTCTTTTCGCAATCCTCTAAAATCGGCTTCGCACTATCTACCACTCAAAATGGAGCATCAACAGACCTCTCCTTCCAGCTATCTGTTTCCCAAAGCGCAGGCTGGGGTGCAGTGGCCATTGGAGACAAAATGGATGGAGCCTTCATGTTCATAATGTATCCATCAAGTCAGCCAGATCGTACGTGACGCAATATCCGCCTTCTCCAGAACCGAGTTGACAAGCCAATCATTAGGTGCGACAATTAGCGTGAGGACAGCTCAGTAAGTCTTATCATGGGGAGGACAGCGCGAAAAAGCTAATTTCGCGTTCGCCAAGTGCCCACGATACGCCTGTCCCTGTCTCCGGGTTCAATCTAACCGTACACTCTTCCACCATCCAAAATTCTGTAATGACAGCGAATGTTCTCTGTCAGAATTGTACTGGGCGCTCTGGAGGCAGCTCGCTGGACATGACCTCAACCCTCCAGCCGTGGATCTGGGCAGTTGGGCCGGGAAAGGCCGTAGCTTCGGACTCGCAAGACGCTGATTTCGACCAGCACGCGAACTACGGTTTGTCATACTAGCAATTGCAATGACGAAAGCAGTCGTACTGACGGCGTGGCGCAGGTGTTTTCTTCATGGACATGACTGCCACCGGTTCCAACGACTCGACCGCCATTCCCTCGATCTCTGGAACATCGAATATCAATGTAAAACCCTTGCCGGGTTCAGTATCTGTTCTCGTCATCATCCACGCCGTATGCCTCGCTGGCTCCTTTTTGCTCCTATTTCCCCTCGGGGTGGTTGTGTTGCGTTGGTTTGGCCGCTTTAAATGGCATTGGATGCTTCAGATTGTCGCTACGTTCATATGTGTGATTGGTCTAGTCATCGCTGTCGTGCTCAGTATCATGGATCCTGAGTATGTTTCTTTTAGCGAAGGACACCAGATCATTGGAATCGTCGTGGTTGCTGCTTTGATTGTTCAGGCATTGTTAGGGTATTTGCATCATCGCGATTATACAAAGCTTGGGCGACGGACTTGGTTTTCGCATTCTCATCTTTGGGTGGGGAGAGTAGTGATTGTGATGGGGATGATCAATGCTGTACTGTATGTCAAACTCTTCCTTCCTTCCTTCCTCCCCCTTTTGGTGATCACAGCTAAGATAAATAGCGGTTTCCTCTTAGCAGGATCCAACGGCGGATCGATAGGCATTGCGATCTTTGCCCTGATAATATTGACCGGCACGGTGGCTGTCGTCTACTTTGGTGCTAAAAGACGGCGCTCGGCTTCGGGAACACAGCACCTTGCGTCGTCAGATAATATCGTGTTGAGTAGCTATGAGCCGTCTCGTGGCGAGGGAGATGGCCACGGCGGTGATTATAGGGACGGGCCGCGTACCCATGGTCGTGGATTCGTCTAGTTGGTTCTTCATTATTGCAGGCGAGCTGGCGATCTCTATCGAGGTAGCAAGTGGCACATGGCCGCTCGAGATGAAGTGCTCAGACCTGGGGTATTGTGTCGATGAATGTGGAGGAGTTGCCCTGTATGTTATAGCCCTATCCGCCGCGTAGGACCTTGGGTTTCAGATTCTTTGACCGCGGATAGACTTGCTAGATTTCCTTTGAGTATCATCCCGATTCCATTCTGTATTCAAGAGAGCCGTTTCCCCCCTGAAAAGGTCAATTCGACTTACTTGTCCAGAGAATGAATGAATTCCATCCTGGAACGATGGCGACGCTACATAAATCTATACTTGCTGTGTCACGGCGCGCTTGAGCACAACTTTTGATCATTTTTGGCAAAGGATCGAGCAGCCTTAGAACTTCTTCTTGCATTCGATCGTATAATTTCGTAGAGCAGAAGCGTATCTCTGCCACACCAGAATGTCTTCTTACAAATTTGATAGCCCATTGTTCATAGAGACCTCAAGCCCGGTGTGCAACGCCATTGTGTCTTTCAAGAACCTCTCGGAGATTCGCGATACAGATCACTATCGGATGAAATGCCCTTCTTCCTGAACCATCGTCCTTCATTCGAGTGCAAGAAGACTGGAAAAGGAATCTTGTCGTTGCCTTCGTGGGTCTTGTTACGCAGCTTCATTTGCACTTCTCGGTCTAGTTCATGGCTATACGAACCTTGTTATCCAGTGGCCACTATCAAACCCAGACAGACAGTCACACATCCTTAGGAGGAACAAGCGGCCTAGTAGAGCTTCCAGACAAGCGGGCGGTCTGCACCTCCGCAGACCACCCGCTTGCATCTATATTAGCCATGGCCATGCTCACCGTATCTTGCCACATAGGTTTCATCACTTTCAACGGTGACGGATACCTATATTCCAAAGCCTTTTCGATTTTGTCTAGGTGCACTTTTGATCAGCTAGTCATACAATCAGGTATGACCTGCTACAATGGGGAGGTTACTGTACTCTATATAGGCGTACTCAACGAGACATGGGACCCAGACTAACATTGCGATGATTTTACCGAAGCTCCATGTATTGGAGATCAAGAGATGCTGCACATAGATGGCGAAGAGATGGAATTGGCCGCCGAAGCAAAGCGACCATGTCAATATTTGGACGAGGACGTCAAAAATATATGCACCACGACGTTTCTTGATGGTGGCATACTTGTTGAGAACTGTGGTGCACCACTTATCCCGGCGAGAGCCTTTGCAGTTGGGGTCCTTGAACTGAGCATCTTTGCCTCGAGCTTTGAGCCTGAAGATGTTGCTAGCAATACAAAAGCGCAACCAGACAAAGCAATGAAGACATGCGAACAAGAACCAGGCATTCAATTTACATGTACAGTATGGCCTCTTTCACTTGCAAGAATTCTCGAAGATCCACACAGAGAAAATATCACGAAACCGAGATCCGCGATTTCGCAATTGTTGACGTCGGCTCGTCAGCCATTCCTTGTGTTTGAAGTGGCTCGTAAACCAGTCCGGCCGCCAGAACGGCAGTAGCCAAGATGAATGTGATAGTCGATACCTTAGTGCTACAGTCCCTCCGCAAAAGTATTTGGGTGGACCCGATTTTAGGGCTAAAATCGTACTTTACACACCTATACCTCCCCACACCACATGGCAAGGTGGAATGATAGCTGGGTGTATGCCATTCAATTGCAGTAAGTCGCTAATATATGAATAATACAGCGAGTGGGAAGCCATATTGTGAAAATGAGAACCAATGAGATATGAACTTCAGGTCTGACGAGGATAATTAATGGTCTTACTGACACATGACTGAGGCCCAGCTGGCATTCTGCCCAGGGCACCAGGCTACCAATCAAAGACATGGCGAGCTCACACACAATTTATATCAGAACCATTTGGCGCCGACTGCTGTTGGGGCCTTTTTGATTTGTAGGCAAATTATGCAGGGTGAAAATTCGCAGGGGTTGACACGCATTGTAGACGAACAGCAAACGCTGTGAAACACATAGCAAAGAACCCGGGTTAGGTAGAGTATATCCAGTTAATGGTTGTATGTCATCCACCAAAAAAGGAGAGGGGCAACCACCATCTAGCGTGCTTAGCGTGATTTGCGCCAAGACCAGAGAACTGGGACCTCGGCTTGAACCCCAGACTCCAGCTCCCCGCAACTCGTCCACATTATGCAGGCCTCATTTTCTCCTTAACAGCCATTGCGCTCTCCACCACCCTCATCATGTCATCAGCGCCCAAGCAGCGTCTCGCCGCCCTCAGCGAGCAGCTTTCCGTCAAGCCTGCAGACCCAGGCACCTTCGAAGACATACCCAAGATCCGACGAATAGCCGGGGATTCTGCTGGCCAGTACACCTTTCTCTCCTACCATATCAACGCCATCGAGTGACATATCTATCACAGGAGAGTCAAAGACACAGTAGTGATCATAACCGGCACAAACTCCCCCCTCGGCATCGGCCGCGCCTCCGCCCACCAATTCGCCCACAACGGCGCCCGCGCAATCTACATCTGCGATTTCTCCGACCAACACCTCCCCATTCACACCCGAGAATTGCAATCCCTCTACCCCACCGTCGAAATCCATGCCCGCAAATTCGACGCCGGTGACGAGGCTGCTGTAAAAGCTGTCGTCGATGAAGCAGTGCAGAAATATGGGCGGCTGGATATTATGTTTGCAAACGCAGGGATCGTGGGGAGTAACAAACGCTTTACGGATGTGGAGGCGGAGGAGTTTATGAAAGTTATGAGGACGAATGTGTTGAGTGTCTTTGTGGCTATCAAGTATGCGGCCCAGGCTATGATGGTTACGAGTGCGGAGAAGAAATATCCGAGTGGGAGTATCATTGCTACTTCCTCTGTTGCTGGGCTGCGCTCCAATGCTGGTAGTACTGATTACTCCGCGTCTAAAGCTGCCGTCAGGTCGCTGGTTCAGACAACGGCCTACCAGCTCAGTGGGACTGGGATCAGGGTTAATGCGATTATGCCTGGGTTGATTGAGACGGGTATGACGGCGCCGTTGTTCGCCATGGCGCGGCAGAGGGGGACGGAGGGGAAGGTTGGGCAGCTGAATCCGATGAGGAGGGGGGCGGTGGCGGATGAGGTTGCGAGGGTGGCGTTGTTCTTGGGGAGTGACGAGGCGAGTTATGTCAATGGGCAGGGATGGGCGGTTGATGGGGGGTTAAGTGCTGGGCATCCTGTTGTGCCGGGGAAGTTAGCGTAGGAAGGATGATGGAGTGGGCCTGTGTATGATTTACGAGGGGTTTGGGTTTGGACATGCTGTAAGGATTATAAATATTCAATGCCTTGACGAATGAGGACTGCTGGATACGCAGGTGTGGGAAAGCACAGTACTTCAAGACTTTGGAACACTGGAAATCGATCTCAACAGAATTTTGAGCTCGTCTCTATATCCTGACGTTTTGACATGAAGCGTAATTGGCTTCCGGGGTATAGAGCGTTGACTGCAAGAACACCTTTTCACAAGACTTCATCGACCCTCACACTGTTGCAGTAAGCTCTCTCAAATCCTTCCCGAGTACCTCTACCAGCCGTCTCTGATCTACTTCTCCCTCTTCCAATCCTCCACCTGTCTCACCCTCCGGTGCATTCACGCCACTGTCGACTTGGTCCCCTTCTACCAGCTCTTTGATCACTTCTTTCTTAGCTGTAGCAAAAAAGTCTTCCTCCGTGATGAAACCTTCCGGTAATTTGTCGCCCAACTGTCGCTGTAGAACGTAGATTGTTGGAAATTCGAGCACGAGTCTATTGGTGAGTGCTGTGGCGAGGATTGAGTCTGATGAAATTTGAATGAGGACTGGGTATTTTGAGGGGAGAGACGGGTGGTGGAGGTAGAAAGCGACGCTTATTTGTGGTGCTGATTGGGTTGTTGTGAGGGCAGAGGCAGCTGCGATTGAGGCAGCTGTAATGTGTCTTGCTTGGTCCGTAGACTCTGAGTTGGATTCTGATTTCAAATGCGGTGGCTCCTTCTGATCAGGATTCGCGTGATCAAGTTTTGGTTTCTCCGGGTCCTGCTTCAATGGTGGAGGCATTCCCAACTCCTCCATCTGTCTACAGATCCGCTTTCTCTTTGCCTCATCTTCCCCTACATCTTCATCTCGTTTTCGCTTGCCATAGTGATCACTGCTAAGGTATACTAGGTGTCTGGCGTATGCCTCGCCTATAGGTTGCGACTCGGGGCACCGTCCTAATGTTTTGCGACCATCTGGTTGCACCCATTCGACACTCCAGACTAACTTTCTGTTCCTATTTCATACTTGGGTTAGTAAAAATTCTTTCTCCAACTAGGAAAACCACCATACTTCTTTGTACACGCCGTCTCATTCTGCTTCGCCCTTGTCATTCCCTTCGGTGCTTTTGCAACAATGACCCCGCACTTCTCCAGCGCGGTCTCTACATGTACCTCTCCCTTCTGCTTGTTCTTGTTCTTCCTGCGAGCTTCTTCAAGAACCACGCCTCTCGAACTGGCATCTCTCTCCGCATGATCGATTTCCCGCTCAATGCTTGTCAAATAATTATAATCGTGGTCGATACCCTTCGGTGTGGCGAGATCGGCTCTCTTGATGTACACTGATGGGTCTCGTACGCCGTTGCATTGGGCCCATTGCTTATGACGTTTTATGCAGGGGAGGGAACAGGTGAGGGTGAAGCAGCGGGGACATCGGTACTTGTGGGGTTTGACGTGGCTCGAACGATGGTCAGCTGGGCGCCCGTATATTTAAGGCCATGAGTACATACCAAATGCTGCAGAGCGAGCTTAGGAGCGGGTCCGCCATGGGTATGTATAGCAGGTGGTGTCCGCAATTTGTGTCTTTCTTTTCAATCTCAAGCCTTGGAGGGCAGTTCTACCCGGAGAAGGATTCACCCCCACACCCCTCGTTCGGCCACCCTGTAGGGCTAGGTACCTGGGAATCCTTACTCCGGGCTCTACTCGTAGCTCTATAGATCTCTTAGGGGGTAGGTGATTAATCACTACATTTTACGAACCACGCAAGTATGAACAAATGTTTTGGTACGAAAATCATAGCAATTAGTTATTGCTGCAACTTTGTACGCGGGGTCCTGATATCAAAACGGCTGTTTGTAGAGTTATAGTAGAGTGGCCGACTGAGGGGTGTGGCCGGTTAAGGGGTGAATCCTCTATTTTTTACTTATCCGGAGTTCACCTGTAAGATTAAACGATTGATAGTGGCGTTCGTGAGTGGTAACAGTGAACTATTCCTATACCGTATCTTTCTTCGTCATGGAGCCTAGAGTACTATGTCTAGGGCCTAGAAACCATCAGAAAAGCCGGAAGAAGACGCCCCAACCTGGTCCTAAACGACCTGCGAGGACCAAAACCTCCTGCACCAGCCCTTAATCAGGAATCTCAATTGCTCAGAAATATCCCTTACGGCGTGGCTTCATGGGATGAAACCCTCAATCGGGCGATTCTTTCAACGACATAAATGGTAAGGTATCAGTCTTGTGCGTGCCAAGGTATTTCGTCTCACCTGCATTATCCCATGGTTCGGTAGGGGCGCGAGGAGTTGGGGTTAATCGTCGCACCTAATTAAGCCAAGCTTAGTAGTGGCTACCCGAGTATCGCGATTAGCCGAGTGACGTATAAATACTATTTATTTCCTACTTTTATTACTAGCTAACTAACGCTTACGTTAAATATTTTAAAAAAAGTTATAAATCTTATTTTCTTTATCTTAACGGATTTAGGCGTCTCGTCTAATATTTTAAAACTTTTTCCTAACTATAGTATCGATTTTTATTAGTTATTTTTAAATTTATTTATCGGCCCGAGTAATCTTTATTCGTTTATTTAACTCCCTCTCTATATTTATATATTTTATATACTCGATAATAACCTAGTCCCCCTTCTAGTAAACTATATTAAATTATAATTTATATATAGTTTTCTCGATTTACGCCCTATTATTATCCTTAAGCTTTAGGGTTAATTAATATAATTATTATATTATAATAATACTACTCTTTATAGACTAAAGAATTAGTATAAATAAATATTTAATAAAGTTATATTTTTTAATACTTCTCTTTAATATATAACTATATTTAATTAAGTCTTTAATAGTATATAGAGTATATTAAATAAAAAGTAGTTTATTAATTTCTAATATTACTATCTAGGTCGTTTTTTATTAATATTCCGATAATATATTTAAAATACGGCGCGGATTATATAGGATAAAACTAGTTACCTATTAAATTAATATAATAGTTACTTTTTTAAATATATTTATCCAAATTTTCTAGAATAGAATTAGAAAATCCGCTTTGAATAAACTAGGCCTAGTTTAGTATATATACGTATTAAGAAATTTTTAGTAATAGTATTTAAAAGGTTAAAAATAACCGACGTCGAGTAATTAATTAAAATAAATAAAATAGGCTAGTAGCTAGAATAATCGAATATTATACTCTATAATATAATAGAAGAATTCCTATATTAAATAGGATCCGAATCTATTTATAATAAAAATTCTCTATCTATTCTTTTAGATTTTACGACTTTATTTCTTAAAATAATATAATTATACGAGTCTTAAAACGTCGCTTACATTACTAGAGTTATTAACGGCGAGTTTAGTAGCCTCTAGTAACTCATTATCGATTTATTTATATAAAATTAATTTTCTATTTAGAATAATAAACGGTACTATAAAAATTCCCTCGTTATTAATATATTTAGCGGCGGTAATATAATCTCTATTATTAAAGTTATTTATATATAGTTACTTCGTCGTATATATAGAGATAATTTAGTAGTCTTTTCTAACTCTAATTATAAAGTTTATTTTATTTATATTTTATATATCTTTATTCGTTACCCCGAGTTTAAAATATATATATTAGAAATATTTAAAGTATCTTAATATATCCTCTAGTTTATAAATATTCTTTCTATTTATTAAAAAAGATATTTATTTATATTTATATAATTTAGGATATTTTTTAATAAATTAAATAAATTAATATTAATTAACTTTTCTCTAGGATTTATTTTTTATAAAAATAAAATTTATATATTTTTAAAGTACCCCTAACTTTATTAATATATCGAATAAATTATATAATTTAATAAACTCGATAATTATAAATTTTTATATCGGTAAAGTAATAAGCTCGTATTTTATTTAAAAAGACGAAAAAGATATTTAAATCTATTTAACTTATATACTAACCCTAGAGATTAATTTAATACCGGAGTTACTAAATACGTATTTAATACCTCGATTTATTTTAAATAATTTTAAATAAATTAGAATAAATTAATCTAAATAGTACCGGTTTATAATTAGATATATATAGTTATAAATAAATTATATAGTCTATAATACCGCGCTAACTTAAGGGGGTATTATACGCGAATATAATCTTTATAAATTTTTATAATTTAAAATCTAAATTAAATTAGCGTAGTTATAACACTCTATATAATCTTAGCGAGCTACCCGGCGCTAGTAGAAAATCACGGATTTAAAATCTTAAATCCGAAGTTACTATTTTTAGGTTTTTTATTTAAATTTTTTTTTTTTTAAAATAATATTCTCTTTTTATTATTTTTCCGCCTAAAGTAGTAAAAAGCGTATTTAGCACCTCGACTTTCTTATATAATCTCCCGCTTTACCGATATAGGCCGGGGTAAAGATTATATTATTAGAGGTAAATATTTTCCTAGAGTAATTTATTTAAACTCGCCGCTATAGACGCCTAGAGGGAATATCGAAATCGCGTATAACCTAGGTAGTAGGGATATTAGGATTTTCGTTAATAAAGTTTATAGCGTTATCTATCCTTAACTTAATAACTGAATAAGATTAATCCATTATAGGGGGGGTAGTGATTTTCGTAAATTACCTTAGGGGGTGATATTTTAAAGATTTACGTCACTCGGCTAGTCGCGACACTCGGGTGGCCACTACTAAGCTTGGCTTAGTCAGGTGCGACGATTAGGTCAACGAGGCCGAGGGTCGCCGAACCATGGGATACTGCTATCCATCCTTCCTCCCTCCCCATCGGTTCCATTCCAGAGCCCAATCCTCCTCTCTCTCATCTCCGCCATGGCCCCAGCCCCTTCTCCCGCCCCAGGCGAAACCTCTCTCTCCGCACTCCTCGCTACACTAAAACTTACCCTCCACCCTGACACCTTCGTCTTCCTCACCTTCCCCCCTTCTTCCACAGCACCACCCAGCCTGCTCGTAGCTGCTCAAATGATCTTCCACGAAGCAGAAGGTACCACAGTAATCACCACTCTCGAAAGCGCCCAAGCACGTAGGTGCTTTTTGTCGATCCCGCTCCCCACCAATCGCATTTGTCCCCACAAACCTCATACTGACACCGCAGGTAATCCGAATAGATGAGATTACAAATTACACCTTCCCGTGCAGAATGATTACGTGTGAAGTGCATAGTTCGCTTGAAGCGGTGGGGTTCATGGCTATCCTCGCAGGACGGCTTGCGGAGAAGGGAATGGGCTGTAATCCTGTCAGTGGATTTTTCTATGATCATTTCTTCGTGCCGGTTCAGAAGGGGGAGGAGGCGGTGGGGGTGTTGAGGGAGCTGGCTAAGGAGCATGGAGGAGATAGGTAGAAGGAGTGGGGGAATGGATAAGGAAAGGGTAGGAAATTGACTTGATGATGAATATCGCTGCCATTCAGAATTATATATTCTATATATACACCTATATAAAGGACTACAAAAAGGTTTTCCCACTTCCACTTCTAGCTGCCAAGCTGAGCAGGGTGCCGCTCTAACCTGAGCCGAGCCTGAGCATCCCTGAGCAGGGCTGAGCACCGACTGAGTCGGCCTGAGCATGCCCTGAGCGCACCGGCTATAGCTGCTCACGTTGGTTTCTGTCAAGGCTGTTGCCTAACTATGCCTCCAATTGCTTAGACTCAGCCGCGCATCCCCAGCTGCCTAAAATCAAAGCTTCGTGAGTACACAGACTCCTCATGAAACTCCTCATCCTTTCGCGCGTACCGTATGAGGCCAGAACTGTTGGGTGAAGCAAGAAACTTCTCTGGCACTTCTCCCCTCGATTCGAAGCTTTGGATACGCAATGACATCGGATGCACAAACTTTAGCCAAACACGCGAAACAGAGTAATATCTTGAAACACCTTGACAGCTCTGCTATCTCTTCCCCCTCAATTCGGACTCCAGTCACTATATAACCCGGCTACTTTCGTGGAAAATGCTCTGTCCCAAGTGGATTGCCCTTCTCATCATAGCACACTCCACTGTAATGGTCACGTTTGTCGTTGTTACTTGCGTGATCGGCTTCCCTAGGTTCGCGATGTCTGTAAGTGAATTGCTGGTCAGATCAAAGGAAAAACACTTACCTCATGGCTATTTCCGTAGTGCCATCCGGCAGAGGTTTCTTCGCATTCTGTACAGCCTTGGCAAAGCCGTCTTTACTGGATTGCACGGCGACCGCTGGTCTTGTCCAGCTTTGGGTTACCGTTGCTGCGGAGAGCCTCACGGCTTGATTACCCTTTGTGACCGTCTTCTTCAAGTCTACTTTCTGGATGATTTTGTTACTTGACATGATGGGACGGAGCTTAGCCTCTGGAGCTTGAATCGACTGAGAGGATATTGTTTGCGTTTGGGTCCGCGTTCACAGCAAATGCAATACTAAGCAGTCATTGAAAGCCTTAACAACCGGATGAGCTTTAGAAAGTTGCAATGAATTAAGTCGAGTCAGTAGATAGGAGTGTTCAAAGGGATTCTTATACATGAAGTTACTACAACGTGCTCGAAAGGATGTAGCAAGAAGGTTCCCGAAATGGAGCAACGACCGTGCTGTGTTGGCTCTATGCTTCAAACTCATGAGCTCATATTAGTTAACAGCGCAGGCTTCTATGCAGTGATTATGCCGTGACTCAATTGTACAGGGATGAGTGTGACAACCTTGAACATTATTGTAAACGAATCAGCATGCTCTTATCGCGAATCCTACATCAAAGTGGGTATAGATTTGGTGCTTCTTATAGCGCAGCGGCAATACCGGCCCACTATTGGCGGCTTCTGCGATGGCTAGAAAGGACTGCAGTCAATCCTACTATTCTTGAGCTTTTTCCCGTCACAGCGTTCAGCTTCTGCTGGCCTAGATCGATTCCCAAGAGTGTTGTGGGACAAAAAATCTAGCTCATTGCAGGCAAGTACGTCCTGATTATTGATAGGTACGTTCGATAAGTGTCATGGGCAGCTTATGACTCATTTGAATCTGCTATGCACTCTGTAAGCCACGTATCTTGCAGCAGCGCCTTGGCGGACGGTCTGTCTCTTGGGTCTAGGTGCATTAGCTTGCTGATGAACTCCCGATCCTCCTTCGCGATTTCCTGAGAAGAAGCCATCTCGAAAGGCGTTCGCTTTTCTACCGATTCAGTGATAATTGCAAGCGTATCAAGTCTATCATCGTCCGCAAGGCTTGTATAGCTTAGCGGAAAAGGTCCAAAACATTCATCTTGCCGTCGTAACACCTCTACAGGATATACCGAGTCTGTCGGATCGATATTGGAGGGCTTAAAAATATGCCAATTCTCTCCCCATATCAGACTTATAAGCTTTACAGAGTTAGTAGACGGAAACCATCTATCACTATCGCGAGGGGGGACCTTGCCGTAGCTCCCAAAGACCAAATATCTGTGGGTGGACCCCAGATAAGGTTAAGCATCGCTTCAGGACTTCGAAAGATAGTGGCCCCAATAATATGCTCTTCGACGACGGAATCAACGTGTGTGCTATCTCCGCAGTCCGCCAGTTTGATATCGCGGAAGCGATTTCCACTTTCACCATAATTGACCAGAATATTATCAGGTTTGACATCTGTCATCAGGTGTCAGGTGTTGTATAATGATATATTATAGCCATGGCTTTTTACGTACCCGTATGGACGATTCCCTCTTCGTGCAAAGCTGCTAGAGCTTGTAAGACAGCCTTTGTAACGCACTTGACTTCTGAAGATTGAAGTTTTTTTGTCGCCGATTCAATCAACAGATTACTATCAAGATGTTCCAAAACTAGTAAGGGAGGATCTTGAACTTCGTCAATTAGGCGGCGAAGAGATGATATAGTCTGGAAACGCTTGAGGATATCACGCTCGTTACGGAAGAGAAAGTCTGGTGCGGTTTTGACAATAACATCCTGTTTCGTCTTTTTATTACTGCAACAAGTTAGAAGAGCGAACCAACTGGTGTAATAAATAAGAGTCCTTACACAGCCCGCCATATGTTTCGGTGTAGCTGCTTCGAAATAAGATAACTACCATGAGTGCCATTCGCTTGACTACCAATTTGTACGGTTAAAGTAGAGGTCATCCTTCGGAATACCTTCATCACATAGTACAAAAAGAGGCCTGAGTTGCGCGGCGGCTTTATGGGGCAGGTGGCCTCGTTTTCGATCGCTACTGGTTAAGCCCAGCAGTGGTTACCACTCTAAAAGTAGAACGATGTGTTTCAGGTGGGTGGCGGATGATCTCGATGACTCATGGACCAATTAAGTTACTGTCGTAGCCCCAGGATTGTGCCGCCGCCAAGGCTTCATTAGGAGACTAGGTCAGCTGCAAGGGTAGGTAAAGAGATGACGGCCACTGTATACGAAGGATTCTAGTATGGGCCAAATGCTAACTACTCTGAAACAGACCGAGTACGACGACCCGGTAATCACACCTAATGAGAGAGCCGTCGCCGATTTAGTTATCTAACGCTAAGTCACTCAACCCCTAGGCGCGTAAATAAAGCGCCCTCGTATCTCGATATTTTATTTCTCTAGCACTAACCTCGGCGCTAATATAACCTCGATCTACTTCGTTATCCTTCTCTTCCACTAGATATACCCCCTAGATATAAACTTGCGACTTAAGGAAAATATACGAAAAATTTACTTTTCTTTTTCTTTTCCCTAACCGCCTATACTAACAACTTTAAAAAAAATTCTATAAATATATAGAAAGACCGTAAATCTACTTCTCTTTTAAAGAATATTAATCCGCGAGAATTATACTCTTCTACTATAGTAGCTACTAACTCTACTCTATTCGAAATATTTTAAAAACTTTCTAAAACTTCCTAAAAGTTAATCGACTACTCGCGGAAAATATAAAAGCGAAAATTTATTATTAAAAATAAATACTCGTAAAAGCGATTATAGAAAAATCTATTATTTATATTAATCCCCGTTACGGTCTTTTAAAATTTAGTCGGTATCTAGTAAATTAAAAGAAAGAAACGACTATATAATTTTAAAGAAAAATATTTATATAAATAATACCGAGGGTCTATATCGATAAAGCGGGAGACTATATAAACTTTTTCTAAATAATATATTTATATATTTCGCTATTTATAACTCCGAGTAGATTTATTAAATATCTCGTTATTATTTATTAATAAATTGTGTACTAAACTAGTTTGAATTTATACTCGAATTAGTTAATTATTTAATTTATATAGTTTAAGTTATAAGTCAAATATAATATATAATAATATTAATCGCGTATTTACTCGCGTATTTATATAATTAATTTATTAATTTATTAATTTATTAACTATATTTATTATTTGTAATATTTAATAAATATTTTTATATAATTTTATAAATTTAAATATATTATATATAAAGATTTATTTAATTTTTAAACTCGAATAATTAAAGTTTATATTATTTAATTTATAATTTTATTTTATCGAAATAAGATTATATTTCTTTATTCTATTTCCGTTACTCTTTTTAAGATATAATTTTTATAATAATAATTATATCGATATAAATTTTATTATATTTAAATATTATATAAATATATATTAATAAATCTTAATTTTTTTTATTAAAACTTGAGTTACCTCCTACGCGGATAGAGCTAGTAGTATTAAATTACGGATAGAGATACTAGTGTCTTATTAATAAATTTAATAAATTAGAGATCTAGGTAAATAACTTTTAATAAATTTAATAACTCTAGGTTAATTTTAATAAAATCAATAACTTTAATAATTTATATATATTATTAATATATTAATAATAGTTTAACTCTATTATAGAGCTAAAATAAATAAAATTCTATAATCGATATTATTAACGGTAGCGATCTTTAGTAATAACAATTAACGCTAGCGACCTACCGGGCCTAGAATAATAAATTTTAATAAAAGTTCTCGCGGTATTAAGAGACTGGATTAGTATCTAGAAATTTATTAAATTAACGGCTAGGTTTATTAAACTATGACCTAGTTATAATATAGGAGTAGGTTAAAATAAAAGATAAAAAACGAAAACTAGGGTAGAGCCAGCTACTATTTAAATAAAAATTAATATACGGAGTATTTATTTATTTCTTATCCCGATTATATTAAAATAAAAATAAAGAAACTAGTTTAAACGTAAATTAAATCTAAAATAAATTAAACTAGATTAAGGTAAGTAAAGTTATATTATAATAATAACCCCTTCTTTAAGATCGAGCTCTTATAAAATAAATAAAGAATTAATTCGATTAATTAAATTTCGTAACCTTAACTCTTATTTAAAGTTACGAAATAATTAAAATAAAAGCGCGTCGGAGTATTCGAGTTATCGATAATAATAGATAAAGGATAGGACGGGGAAAAAACGGCGGTATACGAATAAAACTAGGCGTTAGCGTTATTATCTATAAATAATAATAACGGGGCTAGGCTATAGGGTACTATTTATTTATATAATAATATAAAATATCGGTCGAAGCCGATACGGAATAATAACCGAGGGGATAATAACGGATAAAGAATAAACTATAATATAGGCGGGGGTTAATTTCTTAAAAATCGGACTAAAATAAAGATAATAAAGATTCTTTATATTAATACCTCTAAATAATATATAATAATTCGTAGAGGCTAGCGGCGTTAGGATTCGAGATATAATATTTATTAATAAATTATTAATAACGAGTAAAGTAATAAAAGAGTTTTTATATAACAACGTAATTTTCTTAATTAACGTAATATTTTAATAAAGGTAGACTATAACGGCGATTATATTTAGAATTTAAAATACTATTAACGTATTACTCTTATTAATTATCTTCGGTAATTATAAATTTTTAAATAAACTAGATTTATCTAGGTAAAGAGTCATTAACTATTAATTATAATAAACTAATATAAAAGACGGGGTAAACTTTTATTAAATACGGAAAATCTAATTAAATTATAAAAGAATTATTAAAAACTTTAGAGACTCGGAAGGGGTTAATATTATAATCGTCGAGTTTAATTAAAAAACGTATAGTATTTAGATTCTTAATATTTAACCATATTTAATCGTCTACTAAATATATTAAATATAGGCGCCTTCGTTAGTTAACCGAGGATTTAAAGATAATTTAGGCGATAAATATTTTATCGCGGAGATAATTATTTAAAATTTTTATTTATATTACGAATTTATCGGTAACGATTAAATAAATATATATTTAGGCGGTAAAGTTTTAAGGTAAAGACTCGATAGGCTCGAAATTAATATATAAATATTAATTATAATTAGTTAAAAAAGGCGAGGCTAGAGTATTAAAAAAATTAGTATTATTATTAAAAAACTCCGCTTTAGGGAGTTATTTCACCTAATTATCTTATATATAATTAATATATATATAGAGGTAGTATTTTATTATAATATTAAATTACTCGGTTTAGTTATAAGTTTAAGGATAATACTTAATAGATATATATTAATCGATTTTAAAACGCTTATATAAGGCCTTCTAGAACTCCGATATAAATTAAAATCCTCGATTTAAAATAAAAATATCTAGTAATTTATAAAGCTATTATATATTCTAATAAAAAGTATTATAAACTTCGTCTATTTTTATCGATATAGTTAATACTAGGTACCGTATCTTAATTAAGCGGTTTACGAAAATTAGAATATACCGATAAATAATTCCTATAAAGGTATAAAACGATAAGGGATTTATATAGTTTATCGAGATATCTCTTTAATATCGTTACGGGGGCGGTAATAGGCGTAGTTATTTTTAAATATACTAGCGGGAAGATTTAGTTCTTCGGTATATATAATAATTCCTAACGAATTATTAGATAATAATATAGACGTTAGGCCACTAATAGGCCCGATTAATTAATTCGTAATATTTCGTACGACCTAGGTAATTATTTATAATATTATTATAAACTAACTAAATTAGACGAAGGCGTAATTTATTAAAATTCGGAATATATCTTTTTCCTCGGAAGTAACGAACTCTATCCTTATCTTCGTATTTAGCGAGGGGAATTCCGTTATAATAATATATTCTAGAATATAATATTTCTAGGACTCTAAAGGCGAATCGATTAATTTAACTAATTATATTTTATAACTAATAAATCGGGGTATTATATAAGTCTTTATTTAAATTAATAAATTAATCTTTATTAAATTTAAGCTCGTAAGATATAAGCGGGGTTTATAATTCCGGATTAATATTTATATCGAGGTTTATAACGATTATATAAATTAATATAAAGTATAACTAGAAGAGCTGGATAAGAATTTCTTAATTCGTTATTAATATAATTAAAGTAATTAGGACTAAGGTTAAAATCGCTATATTTAATAATATATTATAAATATAGTCCTCGAGGACTTCTAGGGTTAGGTTTTTTCTTTTTAATATTATTTAATATTAATATTAATATCTAGGGTTTAATTTATCCTCCTCTTTAAAGAAATCTCTTAACCGATATATTAATATATTAAATTTACTACCTTCTTTATTAGGTTAATAAATAATCTTATAATTAAAACGGGATAAAAACTCGTTCTATTTTATTTAACGACGAGATAATATTTTAAATAAAATAAAATATTTAAAAACTTTATAATCCGATATTACCTCGATAAAGAGAGTAGATCCCTCTAGTTTAAACTATTATTCCTCGAATATACGGACGATTACTATAAACTCTTTATTATAGATTTTATAATTATACTCGGTAAGGTTATACTTCTTTAAAAAATAAGTAATAAGACGAAGAATATTTTAATTATTATACTAGGATAGGACCCCCCTAAATATATAATTAAACGTATTTATTTCTATTATAATTTTACGGTTAGGGTCGAAATAAATTAAAATAATATCGGAGGTAAAAACCTTCTTTAAGGTATTAAAACTTATTTAATATTAAATACTTTACTCGAAGATAATATCTTTTTTAATTAAGATTATAAATAATATAACGAGTTTATTAAACCTATAAATAAAATACCGATAAAAGTTAACGAATCTTAGGAAATTTTAAATATCTTTAATATTAATTAATTATAACTAATTTAGGATTGAATCGATTTTCTTTAAATTTATTTTAATCCCTTTAATAATAATAATTAATCCTAGATATATAACTTCTTTAATATAAAAATTATATTTAATAATATTTATTTAAAGCCCCGCCTCGCGGAGCTTCTAAAGGATATATTTAATATAAATTTTATACTCTTCTTTAATATCGCTATAGATTAGAATATCGTCGAGGTATATAATATAAATACGCTTCGGATTAGCGTGGGGATCCCTAGAGGGAATACTAGTATAGGGTAAAATAAAGTAAAGCGTAGAATAAAAATCGCGGTTCGATCTCTACTCTAAACTAGGGTAAGGTAGAGTAAAGATCCTTTAAAAATCCCTACTACGTTAAGACGGATTTCTAATAATTATTCTAATAACGCTACTACCCCTATAGATATACGTATTTATAGTATATACTCATGGCTACTACTACCTCTATAGATATACGTATTTATAGCTATTACTACCTTTATAGATATATATACTTATAACTACTACTACCTCTATAGATATATATACTCATGGCTACTACTACCTCTATAGATATACGTACTCATGACTACTACTACCTCTATAGATATACGTACTCATGACTACTACTACCTCTATAGATATACGTATTTATAGCTACTACTATCTCTATAGATATATATACTCATGGCTACTACTACTTTTATAGATATATATACTCATGACTACTACTACCCCTATAGATATATATATTCATGACTACTACTACTTTTATAGATATATATACTCATAACTACTACTACCTCTATAGATATATATACTCATGACTACTATTACCTCTATAGATATATATACTCATAACTATTACTACCCCTATAGATATATATATTTATAGCGCGTACTTATAGTTACTACTACTTTTATAAATATATATACTCATAACTACTACTACCCCCATTATAGATTAATAATAAAATATATTATAAATTATATTATAGAGAGACGATTATTATAATAATTATTATAATTAATATTTATTATTATTCTTTACTCTTTATCTTTTAACCGATTTTAAATCGAAATATTCTTTAGAATAAAATATTAAATTTAAGGGAAAATACTAATATTAAAACGTATTAATAAATATTTAAAAAGGGTTAGTTTTAAATTTAAAATTAAACTATTATTTAAGCGTCCCCTTAATTTTAAAATAAACGAATTAAACTATATCTTTAATAAAACTTTCGGTTATATTTAACTTTAGGCTAATAATAGTCTTAATTTTAATATTAACTTAAATAATTATTAGGTCCGAGCGTTTATTTCATGAGTACGTATATCTATGGGGGCAGTAGTAGCCATGAGTGCGTATATCTATAGGGGCAGTAGCAGCTATGAGTGCGCATATCTATAGAGGTAGTAGTAGCCATGAGTGCGCATATCTATGGGGGCAGCAGCAGCCATAAGTGCGTATATCTATGGGGGCAGTAGTAGCCATGAGTGCGCGCCATAAGTGCGCATATCTATGGGGGCAGCAGCAGCAGCAGCAGCCATGAGTGCGCATATCTATAGGGGTAGTAGTAGCCATGAGTGCGCATATCTATGGGGGCAGCAGCAGCCATAAGTGCGCGCATATCTATGGGGGCAGTAGTAGCCATGAGTGCGCGCATCTATGGGGGCAGCAGCAGCCATGAGTGCGCATATCTATGGGGGCAGTAGTAGCCATGAGTGCGCGCCATGAGTGCGCATATCTATGGGGGCAGTAGTAGCCATGAGTGCGCGCCATGAGTGCGCATATCTATGGGGGCAGTAGTAGCCATGAGTGCGCGCCATGAGTGCGCATATCTATGGGGGCAGCAGCAGCCATGAGTGCGCATATCTATGGGGGCAACAGCAGCCATGAGTGCGCATATCTATGGGGGTAGTAGTAGCCATGAGTGCGCATATCTATGGGGGCAGCAGCAGCCATAAGTGCGCGTATATCTATGGGGGCAGCAGTAGCCATGAGTGCGCGTATAGGGTTATTATAATGATTACTAGAAATCCGTCTTGGCGCAGTAGGGATCCCTTAGTAAAACCCTACCCTACCCTACCCTACCTTAGGCCCCACGCTAATAGATCCTTACGCTAGGTTAGGGTAGAGATTATACCTCGATCCCTACCCCACCCCACGCCAATCCGAAGCGTAAATATAAATCTTATTAAGAAATTTATAAAAAGTATCGTTAATATAGTACTAGAACGAGGTAGGGTTATTATATAATTTGAATAATATAATAAAATATTCGAATAAACCGAATCGGGTATAGAATATTTTAAATTCTTTATTACCCTCCTTAACGCGGAGGCGATTAAAAATAAATATAATATCTAATTTAAGAAATATCTTAATATAATTTAATTAATTTAAAGTTTCTAAAATTAAAGGTAAAGGGTATTTATTTTTTATAATAATAATATTAAACCCTCGGTAATTAATATAGAAATATAGGCCTCCGTTAAATTTCTTTATAAATAAAATAAAAGACGCGGTATAAAATTAATTAACTCGAATAAAATCTTTATTAAAATTCTTATCTAAATAACGGCGGAGTTCTAGGATCTTATTATAATTTATATTATATAAATTAAATAACGGAGGTTATAACCCTTCTTTAAACTTAATAATATAATTATATAACCGATATAGGGGTAAGATATTAGCGTCTTTTCTTAAAAAAATATTTCAAAATTTATAATACCGCGTAGGTAAAATCGTAGTTAAATTAATATTCTTATTATTTTAATAAACTTAAAACTCTTTTTAAATAATAACGGTGGCGAGGTAGAGCTTTTTATTTATTTTAAATATAACTCGGTTCTAGGTTTAATCGGAAATATTTAATTTAGAATTTTAATTAAGGCGGGGTTTAAGTTTATAATATCTAGATTCTTAATAAAACTAAATATTTAAAGTCGAGATTTCTTCTAGAATACCTAAAAATTAATCGATTTCTATAAATAATAAATTAAACGTAGTTTATTTATTAAGTATAACGAGCCGGGTAAATAATCGAGATCTTATCTCGTATATATTAAAAATAGCTGGGTATTAAGTTCGTTATTCTTAATATTAAGATTTAGAATAAAGCGAGGCTAGGCTACGATATTTAATCTTAAATATCTTTCCTTATTTAACGGTAGTAACGATATAGTTATATTCGTTATTATAACTAGTTTTTATAGGAATAAGTAATTAAGACTAGGGCGGGGAAAACTCCTTTTAAATCTAAATTTACTATTAATAAACCTAGAATTAAAGTAATTTCTTTTAAATCCTAAATTACTTTATACGAATACTAGGTTAGGCTAGGGATTAGGTTTATTTTTAATAAATTTAAAACTAAATTAACTCTTTTTAAATCGAGATTTATTTTTTATAAATTTAAGATTAAGTATATTATTAATAAATTTAGAACTAAAATAACTTCTCTCGAATCGGAATTAATTATTTAGTAATAGCGTTATCGTCTATAAATAATAATAACTCTTTATATATTAATAATTCCTTTTAAATCGGGGTTTACCCTACGCGGGTATCGAATAAAACTAAAAACTAGGATTTTTAAATCTAGAAACTTTTTTAGGGTATTAGAAAAAATTCATTTTCTACGAAGACTTTTATAAAACTAGGGGTATAATTTCTTAAATAAAAATATAAAACGAAGATTAAGGAATTATCTAAAAAATTAATAGTAATTTTATAATAATAGAGTTATAATAGGCCGATTACGATAAGGTACTAACTAAATTTAATAATAAAAAAAATAATTCGTTCCTAATAGTTATAAATATTTAAAATCGCTTCTACGATATAAATAATATATTTTATAATAGTAAATACGTTATTAAAGAGTCGGATAATATAAAAATAACGAAGAAAGCGAAGGGGTAGACGATAAATATATATAAAATTATAATTAATAAAAAGATAACTGGATATACTAGTATTAATTAAAACTTTAATTTAAATTCGGGATTAACTATTCCGTAGTTAATAAGAAATAGTTATATATTTATTACGAAAAATAGGGTCGGTCTTAAAAAATTATATAATAAATTATAACGAAAGCTTAATTAATAACGAAGGTAAATTAAATGATATAACCGATAAATAAAAAAATATATATAAGGTTCTAGGTACCTATAATTCTAATACGCGATTTTATACCGGGACTATTCTTTTCCCGCGTTTAAAATAACTCCTCTTATAACGCTCTCGTTATCGTTAATAATAATTATAATACTAGATCGGAGGCTAGCTAGCTTAATAGGGTAGACTCTTATATTATATCTAAATAACTTATAATAGAAGTAAAGCCTCTATTTCTCGTAGATAATTTTAATAACCGGGGTTTTTATTAATTTATCTTTAATAATAACTTAGGCCGAATTAAGGTTTATTAACTCCTTAAATAAAATAATAAGAATTAATCTAGTAATAAGAATAAAAGTATTTATTATACTAAAATAAATTATAAAAGTAAAAGCTAGTAAAGATATAATAGGCCTCCTCGAGGTTTATTCTAATTTAATAAGAACGGTACTTTAACGAGATAGATAATACTTAATTTATTAAAATTCTTAGTCGATTTCGAAATATATACGGACGTATTTATTAAAGATATATAATCGTTAATTATTAATTTTCCTCTAAAAGATAAAGGCCTATTAAATAATATAATTAATATTATATTTTATAATATTAATTAAGGATTCGTTCTTTATTTAAAAATATTCCTTTTTCAAAGAGACGAGGTTAAAATATTTATTAAAAGATATAAAGTCTTATTTAAATTCCTAGATATAATTCCGAGTATCTTTTTATTTAAACGGGTTACTATATACTTCCCGTAGCTTCTTTCGTTAATTAATAAAATTAATTAAAATATAAAGACTCTCTTTTTAGTAACGGTTTATTAAATTAAAAATCTTTTTACCGATAATTAACTTAAACTTTATATAAGCGATTTTATTATTATCGGTAGAGTAATAATTATAATTTATATATATCTACTATATTAATATTTATTTTTAAATATCTAATTTATCCTAGTCCCCTTTATATTCCGAGATATCTAGAAACTTTTTAGATCTAGGAGATATTCGAGATCGCGAGGGGGTAAATTATTAAATATTTAAAAAAAAAAAAAGTATAAACCTATAATAATAATATTACTAAAGATATTTTTATCGAATACGTAGGGTAGAGATTAAAGTATAATTTAAATTATAATAAATACGACCTAGGTTATTACCTAAATAATAGTATAAATTAAAGATTATATATTTAATATAGGAGAAAGAGGAGGCGTAAATAAAAATAAAATATTTAATAAAGAATTACTCTCGACTTAAATATATAGGTAGTCGAAGGTATTAAGGAAACTAATAAAGTTATTTTAAATTTCGGCGAGGAACTATTATATACGGTCTTCGGGGTTAAGGGGTTAATTCTTTATAATAATTATCCTAATATTAAAGAGTACTAACTAGGTAATTAATCTTTTATAATATTAAAGAACGGGATTAATATTTAAAGATTTATTAAACTAACGGCTAGGTTTATTAAATTATAATCTAGTTATAATATAAAAGTAGATTAAGATAAATAATAAAGAACGAAAACTAAAGTAAAGTTAACTACTATCTAAATAAAAACTAGTATACGGAGTATTTATTTATTTCCTATCCCGACTATATTAAAATAGAAATTGGGAAACTAGTTTAAATTTAAATTAAATTTAAAATAAGTTAGGTTAGGTTAAGGTAAATAAAGTTATATTATAATATATAAAAGCGTTACCCGGGTATATCTAGAGAGTATATATATATAAATACTATAGTATATTATATACTATAGTGTATACCTTAGTATATACTATAATTAAATATATTATAGGGGGCTTTCGTCTAATGTTTTAGAAGTTATTACGGGGTACGCTTCGAATTAATATAAATTAAAGTAAAAATCGAGGTATAATACCTACCCTAGCTTAATATAGGGATCTATTAACGTAGAGTTTAAAATAAAGTAGAGTAGAGTAAAAATCCCTTAAAGATCTCTACTACGTTAAGGCGGATTTCTAATAATTATTCTAATAACACTACTATCTTTATAGATACGTATATTTATAACTACTACTACTACTACCTCTATAGATATATATATTTATAGCTACTACTATTTCTATAAATACGTATATTTATAACTATTACTATTACTACCCTTATAGATAAATATATTTATAACTACTACTACCTCTATAGATATATATATTTATAGCTACTACTATCTCTATAGATATATATACTCGTAGTTACTACTACCCTTATAGATACACGTACTCATGAAATAAATACTCGGATTTATAATTATTTAGGTTAATATTAAAATTAAAACTATTATTAACTTAAAGTTAAATATAATCGAAAGTTATATTAAAAACGTAATTTAATTCGTTTATTTTAAAATTAAGGGGACGTTTAAATAATAATTTAATTTAAAATTTAAAATTAACTCTTTTTAAATATTTATTAATATATTTTAATATTAATATTTTCCCTTAAACTTATTATTTTATTCTTAAGAATATTTCGATTCAAAATCGATTAAAAGATAAAGAGTAAAGAATAATAATAAATATTAATTATAATAATCATTATAATAATCGTCTCTCTATAGTATAATTTATAATATATCTTATTATTAATCTATAATAGGGGTAGTAGTAGTTATAAATATATATATATCTATAGAGGTAATAGTAATCATGAGTATATATATCTATAAAAGTAGTAGTAACTATAAGTACGTGTATATTTATAGAGGTAGTATAGCGTAGAGCTAGCGGCTTAGTAATAATATAAAAAATATAAAGTAGTTACGGGGTTTATTATTAAATAGTTTTTAAATCCTAGATTTAATAATAGAACTAATCTCTAAAAATTCTAATAAAACGGGGGAATACTAATTTAATATAAAATTATTAAAAGTTAGAACCCCGCGATACTAAGATTAGAACTATAACGCTATAGTACGTTCTAGTTTAAATATTATAATAGGGGTATTCTAGCGTTAGCCCGAATACTCTACGCCGTTTTTATAACCTATTAGTATATACCTTTAATATTATAATAATATTCGGGCTACGCTTCTAGACTAGTTACCTAAAAGTAGGCCGTAAAAAAAAGTTATATAAACTTTACTTTAAGGTCTTAGCTATACTAAGGTAGAGTATTCGAATATTAAAGAATTTAAATTATTTTCGGCTCTTAGCGCTACGGCGCTAGAATAATTAAATTTCGAGGGATTTTCTAGATTAAGGGTATTTAATTAACCCTATAACCGAATTAATTAAATTTATAGAGTACCTATTATATAGTCTTTAAATAAATCGTATTCGTACGTAAATTATACTTATATATATATACTCGGGGTTACTCTTTTAGAGCTCTAGTAACGCCCGTTTAAAAACTTTAAAAACCGCTAGTAGTACCTATATAAGCCCCTAGAAAAGTCGTATTTTATATATACTCTAGTAGTACCCTTCGGGGGCCCTAGAACTAAACTATATTTATATATATTTTCTAGAGGTACCCTTCGAGGGCCCTAGAATTTCTTTTTATAAATACTTAATTAACCCTAAAATCTATTAATAGTACCCGTTAGAGGCTATAATACCGCGCCTATATATATACTCTAAAGGTACTCTTCGGGGGCTTTAGAATTAAACCGCGCCTATATATATACTCTAGAGGTACCCTTCGGGGGCCTTAGAATAAACCGCGCGTTATAGCGCACCGGTGGCGCCCTTCGGGGGCCCTAGAACTCGGGTTTTAACTCCTAAAATAACCGCGTATACTCGGGGTCGTACCCTTAGAGCTTGGTTATTTTTAATACTATAACTATCTACCTACTTTCGCTACGGGGACGTGGCTCTAGGGGGGGGGGAAATTATAATATTATAATATATTCTAGTTTAAATACTATAATAGGGGTATTCTAGTATTGGCCCGAATACCCCGCGCCGCTCTTTTAATTTATTAATATATACCTTTAATATTATAAAAACCCCGTATCGATAAATAATAATATTATAGAGGTAGCGGAGCGTAGGCGTATATATTATACTAACGCCTTTAACGGGGCGTAAATATATATAATATATAATTATTTTATAATTACTTCTCTTTTTAGGCCCTAGTCTCTAAGTATTTAAATATTTTAATTAAGAGATATTTATTAAAAAACCTTTAAACCCCCTAAGAGAAATAAGGGAAAAGAGTTATTTAATACGACGACGTTATTATATAGTAATTTAAATATAAAGTTACGTACCTAATCCTTTAATATTTATAATATTAATTACGGAATAATATTTAGTTAATTAATCGAAATTTATTAAAAAACCTTTAAAACCCCTAAAGGAAATAAGAGAAAAGAGTTTTCTAATTTATACTATCGGTCCTATAGCGCTAATATATAATACTAGTCGCGGAGCGATACGAAATTATTTCTTATAGTACTATTATATAGTATTAATAACGGAAGAGTAATACTACTAAACTACCTCTATTATATAGTAGTATTAGTAGTAAATAAATAATATATTTATAAAGTTGTCTCTATAGCGCTAATATATAATAATAGTAAATAATTAAATAATGTTTCTTTCGTCCCTATAATATTATTATATATAATAGTAACGGAGTGAAATAGTATATACTATTATTCCTATAGCGCTCATATAATAAGGCTCTCCGTTCAATACCGTAGTATAACGTCGATAGGGCCTAGGTTAGTACTCGTAGAGAGGAGTATTAAAAATTAAAGGATAATAAACTTTATATTAATATAAAATAAAACTAGATAAATTTAATAAACTTAATTAATAATTTAATAAACGTCTATATTTAGAATCTATAATTAAAAGTTTTAAAGGAAGTTAAATACGAAACTCCTATCTATTAAGAAAGTACGTAGTTTATATAATAAAAGGAAACCGTACTAAGAGTAATATACTCGGTATACTCGCGATTATAAATATAATAAGTATTCTTACTCGCGATACTTATTAGTATAAATATAGTAAATATATTTATTAGTACCGTAGTAGGCGTAGTATTTATTACGATTTAAAAATTATAATATTATTTTCTCTCCCGTTAAGTTTTAGTCCTAAAAGCTTTTTAGCTTCGTTATTATATTATTTTATAAAATTAACCTTCGTAATTTAATATCCCGCCGAAAGAAATTATTAAGTAATTTAAGAGATATTAATATCGTAATATATCTATATCGGAGTTATATAAAAGGATCGAAGGCGTACCTTATCGGGGAGTTATCGGAGAAATATATAAAATATATTTATTTAGGACGAGACTACGATCTCGCTATTTCTCTATTAATATTAAAGAGAATTCGTAATAAGTATTTATAAATATAAAAGGAAATTCGCGAAGCTCGTGCCTAATTAACTGTAAAGCGGTAGTGTGTTACATACGCCTGCGCCCCGCCAAAGGCGCTAGTGTGTTGCATGCGCCTACGCCCCGCCACCTCTATGATATCATTGCTTATCGATGCGGGGTTCTGGCCTTGGCATCGCGGGGTTCTAACTCTTAGCAATCCTATGTCGAGTCAGCGTTCCCCCGTTTTGTTAGAATCCTTAGAGATTAGTTCTACCACTAAATCTAGGATTCAAGAACTACCTAGTAATGAACCCCGTAACTACCTTACGTCTTTTATACCATTACTAAGCCGCTAGCTCTACGCCAGCGGCCTTAGGCATTATATTAACCGAGTAATATATTTAAATAAATTATTTTAAATAATAATTTAAGTACCTAAAAGATAAGGAAAAAGGATTAATAATTACCGAGTAAAGGAATATTATAGAACTAGAAGAAGACGAGTAACGAGTTATTAAGGATATAAAGATATCCTCTAATAACCTCTCGTTCGATATTTCCTTAAAGTAATTCTAAATACCCGCTAGTTTTAACTAATTAGATATTACTTATTCTTTTTATAATTCTAATAAAACTCCCGGAGGAGTTATTAATAATTTATAAAGTTAATATTAGACTTTTATATATTTTCTATTTTATTATATTCTTTTTATTTAACGAGGTAGTTTTAATTTTCTTTATCTAGAATTCTTTCTACTTCGAACTCCGTTTCTTTTTTAATCTAGAAATAAAAAATATCTTATAAAAGTATTTTAGAGTCTACTAGCTCTAGTCGAGAGATATAGAATATTAAATATACTTTAGCGTCGGCTAGAAGATTTAATTTATAATTAACTAGGCTTTTATTCTTCTTAATCGAAAATAATCCGATTTTAATATAGTCTAGTTTTTTACTCGGTCTTTTATTTATTATATTTTTTATTAAGAGATATACTTTATCCCCCTCCTTTAATTAAAGATACTTTTTTCGATATTTATCTACCGTTAACTTTATTCGAGTATTTATTAATTTAATTTAGGTTTATATTTTTTTATATAATACTTTTATATTAATTATATAGACTAGCGCCTTATATATATTAAGTCCCTATTTCGGGTCTAGAAATATATTAACGTATTTATTATAGTTTATAAAGAATAGCGTAAGTTTCGTTATATTAGACTATGTATTATTAAACGTTAATTAAATTATAAGTAGAAGTTTTACCTAATTATTCTACTTTTTATTTACGTAATATTATAAATATATTTTTATTATTTAATTTATCCGCTTTATCTACCTATCCGTCTATAGGTAATATATAGTTAATATTCGTAACTTAATTCCGATAGTACTAACTAGTATTTTCTAATAGTTAGAGGTGAACTATTTATCTCGGTTAAAAGTAATTGATTTAGGTATTTTATAATCCCTAATAAATCGATCTAGTAGTACGAAGGCGATTTATTTAGTTTTATAAATTTCCTTAATTAATATTATTACTACGTATTTATTAAGTTTATTATAAATTATTATTATCGAGTTAAAGATTTCTAAAGTAATAGGGTTCTTTAATTTTAGTAATTTAATAACGAAATTTATTATAATATCGTTTTATAATATTTCTAGTACTAGGGCGAATTAGATTTAACTATATTTAATATACCTTATACACTTATTCTATTAATATTCGATATATTTTTTAATATATTTCTCGACGTGCGATCTTAGTCCTAGCGCGTCGTATTCTTTATAGATAAGTTTTATAGTTTTAATAACTCTAGGGTATCCTTAAACCGGATTATTATAATAATCGCGAATAATTTTTTTAAGGTATTCTTTAGGAAGATAAGTTTTTTTATTATATTTTAATAGTTTAGCCTATAATTACTAACTTTTTAATATAGTAGTTAAGATATTACTTTCGTATTCCTTCCGGATACTATTTATAATTCCGGGAATAAAGATATATAATATCGTTACTAGTTATTATACTAGGACTAGCGATCCATCCTATTATTAAATAAGGACTAGTTATATTATTATATCCTTATCCTTTATATAGTCCTCTCGCCTATTAAATATATCGGCGCGACCGTTATTCTTTCCTAGGGTATAGAAGATTTTAAATTTATATTACCCTAATAACTCTAACTATCTAATTTACCTTCGGTTTAACTATTTTATTATTATAAAATTAAGAAGATTCTTATAGTTTATAAAGATAGTAAAGTCTAAATAGCTCTCTATATATACCCGCTATTATTCTAATACGGATACTATTATTAGTAATTCTTTATTATAGATATTATAGTTCTATTCCGCTAATAATATTTTTCTAGAATAGTATATAATAGGGTACTATTTATCGTCTCTTTACTAGAGTATATAAACGCCTATTATTAAATCTAAAGCGTCGGTTTCGATTCGAGCTAGTTCGTTACTTTAAAAGGAATATAATACCGGCGGTTTTTTATAGACCTCTTTAAGCGCCTTAAAAGATTATTATTATTCTTTTTTTTATTAGAAAGTAATATTTTTCTTTATAATATCCGTTAATAATAAAGCCTTTTTAGAATAGTCTTTAATAAACTTTTTATTAAAGTTCGTAAATCTTAAAAAACTTTATACTATCTTAATATTATATAATATAAGTTATTCCTTAATACTTTTAATCTTTTTAAAATTTATATAAATATCTTTAATATTAATTATAAACCTAAAGAATTTAACCGATTCTTTATAAAATTTATATTTCTCTAGTTTAAAGAGAAATCTAGTTAGTAATAAATAGGTTAGGATATCCTATATATATTAAATATATTCTTCCTTATTAGTAGAGTAAATCAAGATATTATCGAGGTATATAATCACCGTTATATCTAGGTATATTTATATAATATTATTAATTAGTATTTAGTAGGTTACTGGTACGTTAATGAGTCCGAAGGGTATTATTAAATATTCGTAATAACTATATCTAGTTTTAAAAATAGTCTTTTATTCCTCGCTTTCTTTTATTCGAATTAGATTATACGCGCCTCGAAGATCTAGTTATATAAAGATTTTTATTATTATAAACCGATCCTATAGTTTATTAATATTTAGTAGAGGGTACCGATTCTTTACTATGATATTATTTAACTTCCGGTAATTTACGTAAAGTTATAGACTTTTATCCTTCTTTATTATAAAGAGGATTGGATAACCTACTAGTAATTTAGATTCTCGAATAAATTCTTTTTTAAGATTCTCGTCGATGTACCCGCGAAGTACTTCGGGTTTTTCTTCTAATACGATCGATTAGGTTCTAGAGTTATCGAGGTAATCTACTACTTAAAGCTATCCTTTAGAACCTATTATACTTTATTCTTATTCTTATTCTTCCTCTAAATCTTCCTCTAGAGTTTTATTAATATTATTATCTAGTTCTTCGAGCTCTCGAATTCTTTAAATAATCTCTTTTTTAATCTCCCTTTATTTCTCGAGTAAATTATTAAATATAGTATTATTTTATATTAAATCTTTAGGGGACCCGGCTACGCTATCTAATATCTCCTTTTTAAGTATATTTAATTATTATCGATTTATTATATTTTTTAAACGATAGTTCCTAATAATATAGCCCGGTTTATTATAATTATAATAATTTATTATTTTTTTACCCCTTTATTACTATTTACCTTTTTTCTAGAATTCTCTTATAGGTCCCTTTTTAATAAAATCGAGTTTTATTAATATATAATTATATAGGTTAGGTTTTTTGTAACGGTAACGGCTAGCCGAATTATATTTATTATTATAAACTCTTAAACGTCCTTATCCGTTAACTCCTCCGTTATAACGTTTCTCTATTATACGTTCGTATAGTTTATCGTTAATTTTAATTACTTATTTTATAAATATATTAAGGTCCTCTATAACGGCTCTTACTCGTATAAGTTTATTTTTTATATTATCTTTTAATCCTCGTCGATATATTATTATAAAAGTAGTATCGTCCTAGTCCGTAATATTATATAATATTAAAACTATACCGAGTAATCGGATATAGACCTTCGTTATATTAAGTATTAAATAATATAAATTATTATACTACTTTCGTTAGATAGTCTAAATATATAGCGAATCTCGGTTTTAAACCTAAAGAAATTCTCTATTTAAAGTTTTATTAATAAGTTATCGGTATCGTTTACTACTTTTATATAACGCTTTAGGAATAATTTAACCTATTTCTATATATTACCTCTTATATAGGTTATTATAAAGATTATCTATTTAATAACTAGTATCGTATTCTCGTTAAATACGAAGAATAATTAGAGTTATAATAGCTAGTCGTTAAGCTTCTCGCGCTCTCTATAATAATAATTTAGTCGGGTAACCTTAATACGGTCCCTTTTTCCTATAATATTATATTTTCTAGTACCGTTTTAGGTATTTAGGGCTAAGGTCTTTATTAATTTTAAAATATTTATCCTAAGGGTATTTAAAGTATTAAGGCTCTCCGTTTAATATTGTAGTATAACGTCGATAAGACCTAGGTTAGTACTCGTAGAGAAGAGTATTAAAAATTAAAGAATAATAAACTTCGTATTAATATAAAATAAAACTAAATAAATTTAATAAACTTAATTAATAGTTTAATAAACGTTTATATTTAGAATCTATAATTAAAAGTTTTAAGGGAAGTTTAGTACGAAGCTCCTATTTATTAAAAAAATACGTAGTTTATATAGTAAAAGGAAACTATACTAAAAGTAATATACTCGGTATACTCGCGACTATAAGTATAGTAAGTATTCTTACTCGCGATATTAACTAGTATAAGTATAGTGAGTATGTTTATTAATACTATAGTAGGCGTACGTCGGCAAAACGAAAAGTGGCTCGATCGTGGCTTAGGGCGCTCGACGGGCGCCCCGGGAGCCTTAAACGCGACACCTATCTACCGACTCGAGGTGCGCCCGAGGTATATAGCCAAGGGGCCTAGGGCCACTCGGGCGTATACCGAGCAAGCCTAAAACGGCCACTAATGGGCGCTAAATTAGGGGTGCGCCACTAACTTTGACCCCCGTCTATGGCCCCTGTTCATGGCCATGGCCCTATTCCATTCATGGCCATGGCCCCATTCCATTCATGGCCATGGCGCATTCCATTCATGGCCATGGTCCTGTCGCTGTCGTACCCCTATAACTGTTACTGTCGCACCCCTAAACCCCTGGCGCATGCCCTGGCGCATGGCCTGCGCACACCCCCGCGAGGATTTCGCCTGAATCGATCGATTCCGGGCATCAAAATTTGCTAGCGTTAGGGGTCGTTCCGGGGGGTCGCTACCGTCGATAGGGGCGATCATGGAACATTAAGATTTTTGAAAATTTTAGGTGGTAAATTATATGATTTTCTAAGGTTAGGGCCCCTAAAGCTCCGGGCTTAAATTACGCTCGTAGGGAGCCCGACGCTTATTTTATAACGGCCTCGGGCGCCCGTCGAGCGCCCGTCGAGCGATTTAACGCTCGAAGGGTGCTCGGCGGGCGCTCGACGGGCGCTCGGGGCCGCTCGGGCACCCCGAGCCTACCTTAGGCGCCCGAGGCAGCTTACCTAATGGCCCCGAGCCGCTGGAGCCGGTTTTCGATTTGCCGACGTAGTACCTATCACGACCTAAGGATCGTAATATTATAGTATTTATAATAAATATAGTATATTAGATTATTTTTATAGTATTTATAATATTAGTAACGGAATAGTAGTAACTACCTTTATTATATACTCTTATTATACTATAAAAATACTAGTAGTAAAATACTATATATAAATAGTATAATCTTAATATTATACCGGGAGATTAATAATAATATAATTACTATAATAACGGTTATATCTATTAATAAAAGCGAGGTAGCGGAGCGGAGGCGCGTATCGACGTATTATAAAAATAAAGTATTTAACGCGACGGTTTATTATTAAAATAAACTCGTTTATTTATTTATTTTCTTTTTTCGTAACTCCTTTAGTCTTTTTTATATATTATTACTCTAGCTCTATAATAGCGTTCTAGTATTATAACTAATATATAGATAATACTCTCGTTATATATAGTTTTCTTCTAACTCTATAAATAGCTCCTATTTACCGATAGTATTAATTTATTTATATTAATATAGTTTAGTTATAAATATACTAGTAAATATAACTAGTCCGCTATTAGCGCGACTATATAATATTAATTATAATAGTAGTTTATTACGCTTTATAGCTCCTTTACTAGGTCTATTTCTACTAATTTAATAATAATTATATTCGAGGTATATCCCCTCTTTATATACTCTATTATATTAATCGCTACGGAATCGACCGTTATATAAAGGTAAACTATAATCGTAAGTTTTAAAACGATATATATTAATAATAATAAATCTCTAAATCTTTCCGAAGGAAGGTAAGGAGGTTAATATATTAATATATTTATATTAATAATAGAACTCTTAGAGAAGAATATAAATATAATTTAATAAATAAAAAAATTACCTAGTAATAGAAAATATATAATAAGATAATAATAATTAATAGGTAAGCCTCTACTATAATTATTAATTTATAGAATTAATTAACGGCGGCGAACTATATCGGTAAGTCCGGAAAAACAATTCTACAAAATCGCTACTTAATCGGTGCAAAATGCGCATTTTGCAGCCTTGGCAAATCTTGGCAAATCTTGGCGCCAAGATTTTTAAGTTAGAGTTAAGGTCTGCGCGGGAGCGCTAAACTTAATCCTAAAAGTAACTTTATAACCCTATAGGGTAACGCTAGTAAAAATCTAATTAAAAATTCGGAATCTAGGCTAAAAATAGATTTAGTAAAATATTTATATTCCTATATAAGGGCCCTAGTCTAGATACTTTTAAAAGTTAAAGTTAAAAAAAAAAGTTACTAAATCGGTGTAATATCGCTACTTAATCGGTGCATAATATACTTAGAATACGGGACATAAGTAGATACGCATTTCTAGTATTTTATGCAATTTCGGTATAAAATACGCAAAAATCGGGGTTTCCCAAGTTACCGATATAGTATATTAAGGAATTAAAAGCGATGAATAAAATTCTCGAAAAAAAGACCGAGAGTTTCCGTTAATATAAATAGGATCTAAAGAGTCCCGAGGAAAATAATATCTTTAAGAATTATATTAAAGAGACTACGTCTTCTTTTAATAATTCCGATAATAATTAAATCTTTTATATAATATAGTAGTAATAGCGAAATTCTTTTTTTCTTAAATCGGCGCTAGTTAAACTTACCTAGATATATTATTTAATAATATATTCTAGGTATTTATATAAATTATATTTAAAATAAAAGTATTTTTATAAATATAATATCTTATCGCTATTGTATATAAATAGTTTAATAATAAATTAAATTTAGTTATACCTTAAAACCGTATAATAAAGTTATAAATATAGAGGAGAATATCCGTTATATAAATATTAATATAAAAGTAGTAATATTTACTTTTAATATTAACTCCGTTTACTCCGTTTTATTATCTTATACAGCTAGGTAACCTCTTTAGTTATATTTATATATTTATATTTATTAGCCGCCTATTTAAAGATTTTAATTAATTTATTAATACTAGTAAACTCTTCGTCTAGTAATTATTAATTATATTCTTCGCCTTAATTAATTAATTTAATTTTATACTAGATACTTTCTTTATTTTTAATTTTATTAATTACCTCTTTTACCTCCTATAACTTATTATTATTAATAAGTTCGAGGGCTTATATAAAAGATTCCGCTATATTAACGTAGTCGCGAAGATAATATAATTTAAATAACGATATATGAAAAGTATTATAAATTCTATATATAGAAGATAATAGTAGGTAGTAAATTTATACTCTTATTTTATTAATAATCCTAAAGAGTCCTATAAACTTATAGGATAATTTCTTATTTAGGCGCTTTTACTTTAAGTTCTTTATTATTAATATAATTAAATCGTTAATTTTATAACTTTATAGTTTATATATTTTATTATATTATTTAATTTAGTACTCGGTAGCGCTTTAAAAGTACTCCGTAGCTTTATTCTTTAAAATTTATAATTATCGTATTTTATTATTTATAGTTAGTACTTTTTTTCCCCTAAAGTCGTCCTCGACCTCCTAACGGATTTTAGGATAGTAACTATATATATAGAAAAACGACGTCGTTCCGACGATAATACTCTAATTATTATTTATTAAAAATTCTACTATAGGTAGTAATCCAGCCTAATTTATTTATTTATTATTAATAAATATACGTAAATAATATTTTAGTACTTAATTTTAGCGCTTTATTTATTTATCCGTTTAAGGGTAAAAAGTAGTATTTAGGCGTCGTTTAATTTTCGAATAAAAATATATAATTAATTAAAAGGCGCTCGTAAAAACAGAGCCTCTATCGCTAATAATACTATTAAATATACTATAACGGTAAATAATTTTAAAATAGAATACTTCCGCTAGCTAAATAGTATCGATTTTAATAATTATAAATATATATTTAACTATTTTAATAAATCGATTTATAACGATAAAAATAATATTATAAATAGTACTTTTATATTTACTAGGCGGTAAATTAGTTATAAAGTTTATAGAAATCTCTTTTTAAGGCTAAATAGTAATAGGAAGCGAATTTAATTCGTTATATAAATAATATCGCGGCGCCTTCGTCCGTTAATATATATCGTAAATTTTAATATAGTTTATAACTTACTTTAAACTACCCTCCTAGAAAATTTTTCGGGTAAATGATTTATACGACTTCGTAGCGCTAAAATAATTTACTAGAGGATTATTATAATACTTTTTTATAAACTCTTCCCTTAGAGCTTTATTCTTTAATATATAAAAATAACTATTATATTTTAATAATCCCTCGGAGTCTATAACCTATACCTTATTCTTTATATAACGGCGGTCTTTTAATATATTCGCTCTAGTTCGAAAAGAGTTTACTTAATTATTATAGATTTATAATTCCCGAATTAATATTTTAATAGGCCTTTTAGGATTATTATACGTAATTTTAAATACTATTATAGTATCCCGCTTTAAAATTACTACTCTTAATTTTATAATCTAAAAAGTAGAGGTTATAATTACTTTTATTTCTTTATTTCTTTTTAATAATTAACCGCTAGTCTAAAGAGTAAGTTTATTCTAAAGTATTAATAATAATTTAATATTTAACGGTGATACTCCCTTATAATTAAGGCGCCGCGATAGTATATTAATAGGATTTAATTTTCTAGCCCGATAAAAAATCTTAAAGTTATAAATAATTGATTTAAATACTTAATGAATCTATTTAAAATTTAACTCCTTCTACTTTATAAAACTCTTTAAGTTATTATAATTAATTTAGATTTTAATATAATAGGGGCTACTTTCTAAATAATATTATTATTATTTTATTACTACTATAATAACGAGTAATTCTTAATTATAAATCTTATAATTTTATTCTAGGGGATTTAATTTCCGTAACTAGAATATTATAGGGCGCTAATAATTATTTTTATCTTATTATAATAATATAGAGTTAAGGTTAAAGTTAGAAGTATCCGTCTCTATACGTAATTATTTAGTTAGATTATAATAGTGTAGAAAAGGCGCGTTTACGAATATATTTTAGAAAATCTAAAACGCTTCCATAGCGCCGTCTATTTATTTTAACGGATTTATTTATTTATTTATTTTACTACCCTTAGATAAACTAGTAAACGGCGTAGTTATACTAAAATAACTATAAATAAATTATTTATAGAAGTTAACGAAGCCTAAAAAGATTTATACCTCTCGATATATTTTCGGTTAAGATTATTCCTTAATAATTTTAATACGTTCCGGGTTTATAACTACTTTATTAATAAATATAATAAAATTTAAAAACTCGATTATTTCGGTATTAAATTAGTACTTCTTAAGGTTAATAAATAGCTAGAACTAATATAATTATTTAAATATTTATTTAATATACCGTTAATACTCCGCCGGATTAATACTATAAATTAGGATATTATCTAGATATATTATATACGTTATATTTATTAAACTTATAAATATATAGTTAATATAAATTTAAAATATCGCCGGTACGTTAGCGAGCTTAAAAGGTATAATTAAATATTCGAAATAATTATAATAAGTTCGGAAAATAGTTTTCTATTTATCGCCTTCTTTAATCTAGATCCTATAATAAATATCCTTAAAGTCTAACTTCGTAAAGATTTTAGAACTATATAGGCGGTCTAATATCTCAGTAATTAAGAGTAACGGGTATTGATTTTTAATAATTATTATATTTAAACCCCGATAATTAATATAAAAATATAACTTATTATTCTTTTAGGTATAAAAAGAATAGATACTCTAACTAAAAAGATTAAATAACGGATCTAGCCTTTATAAAGTAAAGATTCTAAATAACGTCGTAACTCCGATAATTTAATTTAAAATAAATTATAAAGAGGTTTATAAAGTGGTTTTTTATTTATTTTTATTTTAATAACGTAATCTCTCTATTTAAAAATAAATAGGGTATTTACTTTCTTATTAAAAAAAATATTATAAAACCTTATAAATTCTTTAGGAATCTTTAGGTTAGGAAGTTCTTCCTATTCGCTTTATACTACTATAATATATATAACCGCGAATATATTCGGTTTATTTTTAAAACTACTAGTGAACTTAGCCGGTTCCTTAATTTATAAATTACTAGAATTAATTTTAAACCGCTATTAGTCCGCCTTAAAATTAATTAATATTTTTAATTAATATAATTTAAATATACCTAGAATAACGTTTAAATTTTTAAAATCTATAATATAGAATAAAATACTATATTTACGCCCTTAATTTTAATGATCGATTATTTAATAATCTAATTAATACGCGTTATAATAATATATACTTTACTCGTTAATTATTTTAGCTAGCGGTAAAGTAGTATTATAAAATTATAAATTATTTTTAATAACGAACTATTATAAAATTAAATTAATTTATACTTTAGAGGTAATTAAGGTAATAAGCTATTTAATCTTATCCTAAAAAATAATCTAACTTTTAGAAAGAATAAAAGGGTATACCTCTATTAATCGTTTTTCTTATTTTTCTTCCGAGGTATAAATTAAACTTAATCGTTTTTTACTAATACCGCGCCGACGTTTATAACTAATTTATTTATATCGGGATATTTAGACTTAATATAATCTTCTACTTTATAATAATAATAAATAATCTTATTATATAAAGAATTAATAGTATTAACTTTATATTTATTACCCTTCTTCTTTAAATATATTTATTTAACGCTATCGCCGGTATTAAGTTTAATAATTCGGTCTATTATAAATTTTCCTTTATTAGAGTTCTTTAACTAGGAACCCGAATTAGAATTAGAGTTATTTATTAACTATATATACTTTAGATTCTTTTCTTATATAATAATTTAAGTAAGAATTTCTTCTCTTTGAATAAATATACTACCGGTATCAAGGATTTTATTTTTAAACTTAGATTTAAACTTGGTTAAGAAGAAATTTACCCTTTTAATAAAACTATTATTTCGCTTCCTCCCACTTCTCGTAGGCGAGGAGACGGCGGTTAATTAAATCCGTTACTAAATTAGAAAGAAACTTTTTAAAAAAGCTAAATATAATACTAGTTAAATTATATAAATCGTAGTACCTATATTATTACGTTAAAGAGTCACCCTCTAACGAGTTTATATAGTATACGATCTTTAAATAATCGGTAGTAAAATATTTAAAACTAATTAAAAATTTAATATTAACGTCGCGGAATTAATATAAATATTCACCTTCGCTCGTACTCTTATAAGAACGTATTTTATTAAGGCGTAGCGTTTTCGCCCTGATAAGAATATCCCTACTAAATATAATTAAACTTATTATTATTTCACCGGTAGGTATAATAATTAGGGGACCTCTACTATAAATAATAAATTCTATTAATACTCCGCTAGCGGGCGTAGAAATAATAAGATTATATAACTTTTAATTTTAAATTTATAATACCCCTAACTTTTATTATTATTTAAGGCGACGGTTTTCTTCTTTAATAACTTTAAATTATATATCTAAAGTCTCCTCTAGAGTAATAATACTTTCGAATTTATTATTATTTTTACGGCGGGGGTCGTTAGAGGGGGCTTAATCGATATTATTATTATTAAATTCTTCTAGACGTCCCGAGGTTAAACCCGATATTATAATAATAATAGGCCTTTTCTTTAGAAAGATTTAAAAGATTAAAACTATAATACCTAAAATTATTAACGTAGAGCTAGCGGCTTAATAATAATATAAAAGATATAAAATAATTACGGGGTTTATTATTAAGTAGTTTTTAAATCCTAGATTTAATAATAAAACTAATCTCTAAGGATTCTAATAAAACGGGGGAATATTAACTCGATATAAAATTATTAAAAATTAGAACCCCGCGATACTAAGGCTAGAACCTCGTATCGATAAATAATAATATTATAAAGGTAGCGGAGCGTAGGTATATATATTATACTAGCGCCTTTAACGGGGCGTAGGCGTATATAATATACTACTACTTTATAATAACCTATACTATGGCGCCTATTAATACGTATATAAATATATATACTATAGAGTATATAATAGGCCTATTTGTTTAATATTTAAATTATTAACAATTTATCGAGTTACTAAACCTATTAATAGTACATACTATTTATTAATAGAACTCTACTCGGACTCTTAATTTATTAATCTTATTAAATCTCTAGTCGGTATTTAATATAGAGGTTTAATATAAACTCGTAGACGGTTTTCTAATAGGGTTAATAGAGTTTAAAGTATATTAATATTTACTTTTAAAATTTACCGATATAATATATCACGAGGATTATCTTTTATTAATTTAAGATATTTTTATAAAGAACTAAATTTATAAAATAATACGAGAGTAAATACGCGCTAGTATTAATAATAATATAAATAAAATATTATCTAGAATCGGTTTATTAAAGCTCTCCTTTCAATACTTTAATATAACGTCGATATATTACGACTTTACTATCGTAATAGTATATACGCGGACTAATAATACTATAGAGAATATTTACTTTACTCGTAATAATAAGTATTATAAATAAACTATACTTATTATACTCGTAGAAATAAATATATAAAGTATATAACTCTTAATATAATTTCCTTCTATTATATAAATAGTATATTTCTTAATAGATAAAAGCTTCGTATTTAATTTCCTTTAATTAAAACTTTTAATTATAAATTATAAATATAGATATTTATTAAATTATTAATTAAGTTTATTAAATTTATCTAGTTATATCTAATTATTTATACGAAGATTATTATTTATTAATTCTTAATAATTTTTTCTATAAGTATTAATCTATGTTTTATCGATATTATATTAAAATATTAACCGGAGAACTTTAATATTTTATATATCTTTAGGATAAATACTTTAAAATTAATAAAGACCCTAACTCTAAATATCTAAAAGAATATTAGAAAACTTGATATTATAAATAACGGGGACTATATTAAAGTTTCTTATTTAAATTAATATTATAGAGAGTATAAGAAACTTAACGATTTAATTAATTTAACTTTAATTATTCTTCGCTCTCAACGAGAGTATTATATTAATTAATAAATAAACGACTTTTACTATTATTTATATAAAAGGGAACGCGTAGAAATAAATTAAATTATATTTAAAATAATATATAAAAAGATTAAATAACGTCGATAATTTAATAATAAAATTTTAGATAAAGAACTTCTCTCGGTTTAAAATTAAAATTCGTTATATATTTAGATTTTCTAATAAGAGTAATATAATAGTTCGTATTATTTAATATTTAATATAACGAAGATCTATATTCGATTACTTAGTATAATTCTAATATTATATAATATTAACGGACTAGGATAATATCATTTTTATAATAATATATCGACGAGGATTAAAAAATAATATTAAAGACGAGTTTATATAGATAAAAACCGATATTTAAAACCTCGATATATTTATAAAATAAATAATCGCGATCGACGATAAATTATATAAACGTATAATAGAGAAATATTATAACGGAGGAATTAACGGATAAGAATATTTAGGAATTTATAATAACGAATATAATTTAGTTAATTATTACTACCGCGAGAAATTTAATTTATATAATTATATATTAATAAAACTCGATTTCATTAAAAAGAAACTTATAAAAGAATTTTAAAAAAGAAATGAATAATAATATAAAAGTAAAAAAGTAATAAATTATTATAATTATAATAAATCGGGTTATATCGCTAGGAACTATTATCTGAAAAATATAAAAAATCGATAATAATTAAATATACTTGAAAAGAAGATACTAGATAATATAATTAAATTCTTTAAAGATTTAAAGGTTTAATATATATCGGTAAATTTTAAAAGTAAATATTAGTATATTTTGAATATTATTAGTTTTATTAGAAAATTATCTACGGGTTTATATTAAAACTCTATATTAAATACCGACCCGAGGATTAGTAGGATTAATAAATCGGGGCTTCGGGTAGTAAATTAAAATTCCGAGTAAATTACTTTTAACAAATAATACTAATTATTAATAGATTTATATTAAGGCTCTCCGTTTAATATTTTAATATAACGTCGATAGAACCTAGATTAATACTCGTAGAGAAGAGTATTAAGAATTAATAAATAATAGTCTTCGTATAAATAAATAAATATATATAGATAAATTTAATAAACTCAATTAATAATTTAATACATATCTATATTTAGAATTTATAATTAAAAGTTTTAAGGGAAATTAAAAACGAAGTTTTTATTTATTAAAAAATATATTATTTATATAATAAAAGGAAATCGTATTAAGAGTAATATATTTACTTTATTTACTTCTCGAGTATAATAAATAATAAGTTATTTACCTTATTTACTCTTTAATTATAATAAATAATTTTATTATTAATATTTATAATATTAAATTCCCCTCTCGAAACTTTTATCCCGGAAATAAATTATTAGTTATAATAAATATCGAGTCCTACCTCTTTTTCCTCTCTTTATTATTAACGATAACTTTATAAATCTCTTTTTAATTTAAAGTTAATTATATATATTTATTAATATTACGTCGAGAAGCGGTATTTTAAAAAGTATAAATTAGAATTTACTCGGATAAATATATAAAATATATTCGTATTAAGCGGGAATATAATTTAGTATTCTTTTTATTTATAAAATAAATTTATCTCTAGAAATTATAAAAAGAGAAATTAGTAGAAACTAAAATAATATTAATAAAATAAATTTATTTTTAGATTAAAATCGAGTTATTAAAAAAAAAGAAAAATAACTTGTTAAAAGTAAATTAAAAAATATTATCGAGTTAAATAAAGATAAAGAAATTAATAATATCGATTATAAATTTAATAATTTCTTATTTAATATATCCTCGGAGTAATTATAATTTAAAGATGAATTTAATTAATAAATTATATCTTTTATTCCCGATAAAATCTTTATAGAAGATTTAAGTAGTTTTTAAAGTTTATATTTAATTTTTGAATATTTTTTAATTCGTTATATTCTTTTTATTCAATAAAGTAGTTCTAATTTTTATAATCTAAAATTTTTACTACTTTTAACTCCGGTTTTTCTTTAATCTAGAAATAAAAAGTATTTTATAAAAATATTATAAAGTCTATTAACTTTAATAAAGAAATATAGAATATTAAATATATTTTAATATTAATTAAAAGATTTAGTTTATAATTAACTAATTCGTTACTCTTTTTAATCGAAAATAGTCCGATTCTAATATAATTTAGTTTTTTACTCGGTCTTTTACTTTTTATATTTTTTATTAAAAAGTATATTTTATCCTCTTTTTTTAATTAAAAATACTCTTTTCGATATTTATTTATTATTATTTTATATTAAAATTAACTTTATAATAATTATTAAATATAATATATAAATCCTATAAAGAGAGTACACGGCGTAGTTATACTATTTATATTATAATATTATATTATAATTTCTAATACTCCGGAGTTCTTTTTAGAAATAAAAAACTCGGAGCCCTCGCTTTAATTCTTTAAAAATTAATTTTATTATTTAAATATAAAGATTTTTTTTTATATTATTATAAATACTCTAGGTATTATAATTTAATAATTATAATCTTTTTTAATCTTTTTAAATAATAATTCGTTAAAAGAATAAAAAATCTTTTTAGAAATAAGTATCTTAAAGGCGAAATATAAAAGATAAATATTTTAAATAAATATATAAAAGATTTATTAAAGAATATTAATTTAATAATAAATTAATAATTTATAGAATTAAAATATAAATAAAAAGCCCTCGAAAAAAAGGCCTCTATTATTACGATTTAAAAGAATATTAAAAACCTACGATATACTATCGTAGGTAAAGAAGATAAGGAAATCGAAAATAATTTTTAAAAATAAAATATAAAAAATAAAAGCGGCCTAATAATAAATTATAATAAAATCGGTTTTAATATAAATTAAAATAATTTACGATTATCGAAATTACGGGATTTATATATAAAAAATTTATAAAATTATCGAGAATAAATTTATAATACGGAGACTACGTTTCGTTTAACGCCCGTAAACTGTCGAATAAACTAAAAAGAGATTTTATATATAATACCCTATTTAAAAAAGTAAATTAAGAATTTTATTTAATAAATATATTAATATAGAAGTTTTTTTCGGATTATTTATTTAATATAATCGAGGACCTTTTAAATCGAGTTAGAAATACGAATTTTAAATACTAATATATATATTAAAGGAATAATTAATTAATATAAAATTTTAATATTTATTTTAATACTTTAAAAACCGAACTACTTCTTTATAATAAAGAATAATAAAGAATTTATTTAATAACCCATTTAAGATTTAATATTTTAAAAGAAATTAACCGAGCCTAAAATATTTTTATTAAGCGAACCGAATTTATATTATTTATAATTATACTTCGGATTAGTATAGGGATCCCTAGAGGGAATATTAATATAAAATAGAGTAGGGTAGAGCGTAGAGTAGAGATCGCGGTTCGATCTCTACTTTAAGTTAGGGTAGGGTAGAGTAGAGATCCCTAAGGGATCTCTATTACGCTAAAGCGGATTTCTAATAATTATTCTAATAACGCTACTGCCTCTATAGATATACGCACTTATAGCTACTACTGCCCCCATAGATGCGCGTACTCATGACTAAGGTACTACTACTACTGCCCTCATAGATATACGTACTCATGGCTACTACTGCCCCCATAGATATACGCACTCATGGCTACTACTACTGCTGGCCCCATAGATATACATACTTATAACTACTACTACTGCTGGCCCCATAGATATACGCACTCATGACTACTACTGTCTCTATAGATATGCGCGTACTCATAACTACTACTACCCCCATTATAGATTAATAATAAGTTTAAAGAAAAATACTAATATTAAAATATATTAATAAATATTTAAAAACAGTTAATTTTAAATTTTAAATTAAACTATTATTTAAACGTCTCTTTAATTTTAAAATAAACGAATTAAACTATATCTTTAATATAATTTTCGGTTATATCTAACTTTAGGTTAATAATAGTTTTAATTTTAATATTAATTTAAATAATTATAAATCCGAGCGTTTATTCTATAAATACGAATATTTATAGAGGTAGTAATAGTTATAAATATATATATCTATAGAGGTAGTAGTAGCTATAAGTACGTATATTTATAGAGGTAGTAGTAGTTATAAATATATATATCTATAGGGGTAGTAGTAATAGTAGTTATAAATATATATATCTATAAAAGTAGTAGTAGCTATAAATATATATATTTATAAAAATAGTAGTAGCTATAAGTACGCGTATATCTATAGGGGTAGTAGTAACTATAAATATATATATCTATAAAGATAGTAGTAGTTATAAGTATATATATTTATAGAAGTAGTAGTAGCTATAAGTACGCGTATATCTATAGAGGTAGTAGTAGTTATAAATATATATATCTATAAAGATAGTAGCGTTATTAGAATAATTATTAGAAATCCGCTTTAATATAGTAGGGATCCTTAAGAGATCTCTACTCTATTTTATTTTATTCTAAACTCTACGCTAATAGATCTCTATACTAGATTAAAGTAGAGATTATACCTCGATCTCTACTCTACCCCACGCTAATCCGAAGCGTATTTATAATATATTATAAATATAATCTTAATCGGGATTTTAAGATATAAAATAATAATTAAAATAATTAATTAAGATCTCGAAAGAGGTATAAAACGGGGTTAAAGAGCGGAGATAATAAAAATAAATTTAATATTAAGAGATAAGATTCTAATAATAATAATTATAAAAATATTAATAAAATATATACGATTTACGAGAGCGAGAAGAATCTTAAAAATTTTAAAAATTTTAATTATTATAAATTCGGTTATTACTCGAATAAATATCTAAAGAAAAAAATAAAGATAAAGACTATTAATTATATCGGCGATTATACCGTAAAATTAAAAAATAATAAACCCTCGGGGAAGTCTTTATCCTAAAGGAATAAAAAGAAATAAAAACTTAATCGAGTATAAATATTAATAACGAAGTTATTATAAATTTAATTAATATTAATATAAAAATTATTTATATTAAAATAGATAAGAATCTAGGAGTTAAGATAAATATAATTAATAAAATATTTATATAATAATATAATTTAAAGTATTTTAAAAACGAGTCGTTATTAACTTTAAAATAGATAAACGGGTAATTTATTTATTATTATAATATTTATAATATTATTTATTAGTTAATTAATTTATAAAGATAAATTAAAGAGTATAATACTATCTTTTATTTTATTAATAAGAAAGACTCGTTTATTATTATAAATATACTAGTTATAAAAAAGGAAAAAATTTAAACTAATTATAATATATATATCTAATAATTCGGTATCGCGCTAAATACGTATATATTAAAATTATTTAAGGATTTTACGAAATTATTAAAGACGTAACTAGTTATTTATATATTAATTTATATTAAAATTAATCTCTTTAATTAAAATTTTATTAATAAAAACGAGGATAAAAAAGGCGATATTATTATTAATATAATATTTTTTAATAATTATATTATTATACCGCCTACGCTTCTTAATAAATTTATAAATTTTAACGATATCTTTTCTAATAAAGAAGTAAGTCGATTACCGTCGTATAAAGACGGTAATTATATTATTAATATAAAGAATAACTTATTATATAGGCCTCTTTATAATCTATCGAACCTTAAATTAATAAAGTTTCGGAGATATTTAAATAATATTTTAATAAAGAGTTAAATTAAATATTTTATTAACCCCGCCGGGACTTTTATCCTTTTTATTTTATAGAAGAATAATAAACTACGACTCTATATTAACTACCGAGATCTTAATAAGATTATTATTAAAAATCGCTACCCGTTATTTTAAATTAATAAAATACTAGACCGCTTAAATAATATTATATAATTTACGAAGTTTAATTTAAAAAATATTTGTTATCGAATAAGAATTAAAGAAGGCGATAAATAGAAGAGAATATTTCGTATATAGTATAATCTTTTTAAATATATAATAATGTCTTTTAATTTAACGAATATATTTACTACTTTTTAAATTTATATTAATAAATCGTTAACGGGTTTAATAAATATATTTTATATTATTTATTTAAATAATATCCTAATTTATTTAAATTTAAAAAAGGAGTATATTAATTATATATAATAAATACTTTAACGCCTATAAAAATATTATTTATTCGCGAGTTTTAAGAAATACGAGTTCTTTACTCGGTTAATTAAATTTCTAAAATTAATTATAAATACCGAAGGAGTATCGATAAACGAATATAAAATTAATATAGTTTAGTCCTAACTAAAACTAATGTCCTTTTATAATATATAAATATTCTTAAACTTTATTTATTTTTATCGTCGATTTATTTATTATTATTCGTAAATAATAAATTTATTAACGGGTCTACTAAAAAGTAATTAAGATAATAAAAAATTTAATTTATTTAAATAACCTAATGAGGCGGAGTAGGTATTTTACCTACTTCGCGATTTATTTATATATATACTTATTTTTATATATTTTGATTTAGAATTAAAAATTCGAATTAAAATAAATACTTTTAATTTTACCGTAGTTGGGATTTTAATCTAATTATAAAATAATAATAAATGATATCTTATTATTTTCTAGTCCTATAAAATTTAAAATTTTAAAATTCGATATAAGATTTATAATAAAAAGCTCCTTATAATCGTTATAATATTTAAATAATAACGATATTACTTTAAAAGTAATTTATATAAAATAGAAGTCTTAATTAATTATAATAATTTAAAGGATTTTATAGATATGAAATAATTAAATAATCGCTAGGCGCGTTAGGTAATAAGATTTTAATTTTTTTATTATTTAATTTCGTATTATTTTAGAAAAAGTAATCTAGCCGATAACTCTTTACGTTATTTAAATTATAAGAGCTAGGATAATTTTTTAGATAATATATTAATTATATTATAATAAAAATTATTAAATTCAAAAAGTACTAGTTAAGGCTCTATTTTCGTTATAATACGAAATATATTCGTAGATATAAAAGATCTAGATATAGATAATACTTCGCGGGTATTAAATAGTATATCCGCGGGCGTCGCGTAAAATTTAATATATATAAAATTTACGTTATTAGGGTCGTTAAGGTTTACTTTAAAAATAATATATTTTTCGATAATATATTTATCTCGACCTAAAGAGTTAATATTTAAATAAGAAATTCTAAAGAGTTTAAACAAGACGCTTATTTAAATCGATTATAATATAATAAAGGAATTATTAAATTTTATTATTAGAATTATAAGTAATAAACTAATTATTCTATATATTATTACTAAATTATAATATTTTATAAAACGATTTATAATATTAAAAATTTATTAATTATTAAAATAATTCGCGCTTTATAAAAGGATAACTCTTTCTCGTAAATAAAAATCGTTAAAATTATATAAACGAATTATTAACGTTCCGCTAGAGTATAAATTTTAAATTTTATATTAATTCTTAAATATAATAATAAGATTTATATATTTAAAGAAAGATTAGTCCGCGAAGAGCTATTAAAACGATATTATAATAATATATTAACGGGGTACTTTAATATTAAGAAGATAACGGAGTTATTTATTAGAAAATATTTCTAAAATACTCTTAAGACCGACGTATAAGAATATATCGATATATATAATATATATTAGCGGGTTAAAGTATATCGATACCGCCTTTATAACGAGATTAATTTTCTATTATATCCTATAAGACCGTAGAAGGAAATTATAATAAATTTTATTATTAATTTACCTCTAAATAAGCGATATAAATATATTTATAATACGATTCTTATAGTTATAGATAGATATATAAAGATATTGTATTATATTTTAATTATAAAAATAATCGACTCTACGGGGTTAATAGAGTTAATATTTAAAAAAATTATCCTAAAGTTTAAAATTCTTAATAAGATTATTTCTAATAAAGATTCTATCTTTATAAATATATTTTAATTAAAGATATATTATTTAATAAAAACTAAAAAGCGCCTAAATACCGTATTTTATTTATAGACGGATAATTAAATAAAATATTAAAACTAAACCCTAAAATACTATTTAAACCCCTTTTATTTAAATAAATAAAATAACTAGGTAGTATTTTTACTTATAATAAAATAAATATATTATAATATATAATATACGATAATAAAATAGATATTATTTATAATTATATATAATTATAATTTATCTCTTAAACCGCGTCTCGAGGGCGAGACGTATAAAGGAGAAATACTATCGATATAAAAAAGAATTAAAAAATTAAATATTTTAAAAAAGTATTTAATAAGAGTTTAAACTATCGCGGTCGAGGCGTAGAAATGTAATTATAATAAAAAGTATAAACTAAAATTATTTAATATAAATAATTTTATATTATTATTAACTAAAAATTTAATATAAAAATAATTAAATAAAAAACTCTTTTATAAAATAATTAGATTATTTAAGATTTTAGATACCGTCGGAATATAAATATACCGCCTAGTATTATTAATTAATTACCGAATATATAATATCTTTTATATATTGTTTTTAGAGTTATATTATAAATAATAAAGTAATATTTCGATTCCTAATATATCTTTACCTGAATTAATAAATAATACGAATAAATAAAAAGTAGAAAAGATATTAAAAAAGAAGAAAGTAAAGAGTAAGGTATTTTATTTTATAAAATAATCAAGATAATTAAAGACCTTTAATAGATAGGTTAATATAAATATTTTAAATAATATATTAGAACTACGAGAAGTATTCGAAGAGAATATAAAGATAAAAATAATATAGAAAGCGAAGAAAAAAAAGAGGAGGTATTATTAATTTCTAATTATTATTAGTTATTTTCAATTAATAAACTTCGAGCGAGACGTATTTTTATAATTAACGGGGTATTTATAAATAGGTTTATATTTAAAACGACTAGTTTTCTTAATATTAAAACTAGGTTATTTATAAATAGAGGCGCGACCGGGGAGTCGAGTTAAAAAACGAGGGCGAAAAATAAAATTAAAAGTAAAACTATTAACTTTATCTTTAATTTCTTTTTTAAAAACTTTATAAGAAGATATTAATTTATTTAATATATAACGATTTATACCCTCTATACCGCCGTATTAAAAACGAGGCTTTATAATATTAAAATAAATAATAATATTTTTAATTAAAAAAGTTTTACGTTTAAATATTATAATTATTTATATATTATTAAAGAATAAAATAGGATTAATACCTTAATATCGAGATTATTGAAAATAAATATATTAAATTAGTTAATAACGGGAGTAAAGCCGGGAGAAAAGTCGTACTCGGAGATATTTTATATATATCGTATATAAACTTTATTTTTAGTTATATCGTTAATTTTATCTTCGTCCGTTAATTTAAATAAATTATTAAGTTAATATTATATAGTTTTATTTCAAAGTATATTTATATTCTAGATAATAATCCCTTTTTAGAAAACTATTAATATATAAATTATATATAAATTATATTAATTTATTAGAGTATAAAGAGTATTATTTATACCCTCGACGTTTATAATAAATTAAGATATTAATTATAATATATTCTTTCTTTTCTTAATATTATTATTTTTAAATTTAATCTCCCGAAGGAGGATTATAATATCTTTCGTATATTTAATAATATATTAACGAAGATATTTATTAAGGCCTTAATATTCTAAAAAGTTAAAAAGATAATTTATAAAGATATAAAACTTAGAAGAAATCTAGATATATTAATATAATTCGGTTTAAAAATATGAAATAATATATAGAATTATATAAATACTTATTCTTTACGTAATAAATATATTTTATATATAATATTTTATTATATAGGACGTAGTTATTTAGGTTTATCCGCTTAAAGTAACGGAGGTATAAAAGTATAAATAAGGGCGGGATAAAAGCGGAGCGGGCGGTTATTCTATAAAGAGCGATAATCGGAGATATAATAAATATTTAAATATTATTATTAATATTATATACTATAGAGATTAAATTAATATATTAAGTATTAAAGTAATCTAGTTATATATATATTATTAATAAATAAAATATAAAACTATTAAAATAAAAATAAAAATAATTATTATAATACTAATTTTTTTAAATATAAATAAATACCTTATTTAAAGATAGAATAAGTTATTTTATTTATTTTAATAATTATAAAATTAAAGAAAGAATATAAAAAAAGAAAAGAAAGATTTATTTAAATTATAATATGTTAACTCTAGTTTTACCTACGGAATATATAAATAAGATTTACGACCTCGAAGAAAAGAGATTAAAAATATAATCGAGATTATTATAAATTAATAAGAGTTTGAAAATAATATAGTTATCGATAATAATATATAGGAGTTTATATATATAGAAGATAGTAGGATATTACGGAAAAAGAAAAGTTAAAAAATAAATAAAGACTTTATACCTACGTTAAGACCGTTATTAATATATATTTATTTTTATAACTAGAATTCTTTCTAAATAATAAGATAGAATAATTTACTCTACCGCCGATATCGCTAAAACCCTATTAATAGTAAAGATTTATAGTTTTCGATAATAATTATAATATTCTTTTCTTTATTTTTTGCTTTAGGTTTTAAAGTTTTTATCGAATATTTAATACAATCTATAACTATATAATTACACCGGTATACGAAGTATACGCGACGGATTATTAATTTTAAAGTATAATTTAGTTCCCTCCTTTTTTGTTATTAAATTTAGAGGTTTTTTATTAATATATTATTACTAAAAATCTAGGAGATTAATAAAATTAAATAAAAGATATAAATATTATATATATACTCTTTTTAATTTAGACTCTCTTATATTATACTTTTTATTTAAAAATAGTAAAGTATTAAATTAATATATATTAATTTCGAGAGCGAAACTCTTAAAAGGGGAGGTAATTATTATACTATATTAAAACTAGTTTTATAATAATTATTAAATGTAATATATAAATTTTATAAAGAGATTATACGACGTAATTACACTATTAATATTATAGTATTATATTATAGTTTCCGGTACTCTAAAGTTTTTTTAGAAATAAAAAGCTCGGAGCCCTCGCTCTAACTCTTTAGAGATTAATTCTATTATCTAAATATAGAGATTATTTTTCCTATTAAGACTTTATATTTATTTTCATATTATTATAAATACCCTAAATACTATAACCTAATATCTATTATTACTTTCGTTCGAGTATTTATTAGATTAATTTAGATTTATATATCCTAGTATAATACTCTTATATTATCTATATAAATTAAAATCTTCTAGGCGTTTAGTCTTTATTTAGATTTAAGAAATATATTAATATATTTATTATAATTCGCGAAGAATAATATAAGTTTCGTTATATTAAATTAGTTATTATTAAATATTAATTAAATTGTAATTAAAAGTCTTACCTAATTATTTTATTTCTTATTAACGTAATATTATAAATATATTTCTATTCTCTAGTTTATATACTCTATTTAATTATTTCTCTATAAATAATATATAATTAATATTCGTAATTTAATTTTAGTAATATTAATTAATATTTTCTAATAATTAGAAATAAATTATTTATCTCGGTTAAAAATAATTAATTTAAAGATATTATAATCTCTAATTTATTAATTTAGTAATATAAAGGCGATTTATTCTACTTTATAAATCTCTTTAATTATTATAGTATATTTACTAAATTTATTATAAATTATTATTATAGAGTTAAAGATTTCTACTATAATAGGGTCTTTTAATTTTAGTAGTTTAATAACGAAATTTATAATAACGTCGTCCTATAGTATCCCTAGTACCGGGGCGAATTAGATTTAATTATATTTAATATATCTTATAGACTTATTTTATTAATATTTAATATATTCTTTAATATATTCTTCGACGTACGATTATAGTCCTAGCGCGTCGTATTCTTTATAGATAAATTCTATAATTTTAATAACTCTAGGGTATCTTTAATTAAATTATTATAATAATTATAAATAATTTCCTTAAAATATCCTTTAAGAAAATAAATTTTCTTATTATATTTTAATAATTTAGTTTATAATTACTAACTTTTTAATATTTTAATTAAAATATTATTTTTATATCTTTCCCGGATATTATTAATAATCCTAGGAATAAAGATATATAGTATCGCTACTAGTTACTATACTAGGACTAGCGATTTATCTTATTATTAAATAAGGACTAATTATATTACTACGTCTTTATCCTCTATATAATCTTCTCGCTTATTTAATATATCGGCGCGACCGTTATCTCTTTTTAAAGTATAGAAGATTTTGAATTTATATTATTTTAATAATTCTAATTATTTTATTTATTTTTTATTTAACTATTTTATAGTAATAAAATTAGGAAGATTTTAATAATTTATAAGAATAGTAAAGTTTAGATAGTTTTTTTTATATACTCTTTATTATTTTAATACGAATATTACTACTAGTAATTCTTTATTATAAATATTATAATTCTATTCTATTAATAATATCTTTCGTAAATAATATATAATAGAGTATTATTTATTATCTTTTTATTAGAGGATATAAATTTTTATTATAAAGTTTAAAATATTAATCTCGATTCGAGCTAGTTTATTACTTCGAAAAGAATATAATACGGGCGGTTTTTTTTCAAACTTTTTCAAATAATTTAAAAAATCGTTATAACTCTTTTTTTTATTAGAAAATAATATCTTTCTTTATAATATTTATTAATAATAAGGTCTTTTTAGAGTAATTTTTAATAAATCTTTTATTAAAATTTATAAATTCTAAGAAACTTTATATCGTTTTAATATTATATAATATTAATTATTTCATTAATAGTCTTAATCTTTTCGGGGCTTATATAAATACCTCTAGTATTAATTTTAAATTTAAGGAATTCGATTAATTCTTTATAAAACTCGTACTTTTTTAATTTAAAGAGAAGTCTAGCTAGTAATAAATAGATTAGGATATTTTATATATATTTTATATATTCTTTCTTATTAATAGAGTATATTAAAATATTATTAAAATATATAATTATCGTTATATTTAAATATACTCGTATAATATTATTATTTAATATTTAATAAGTTATTAATATATTAGTAAATCCGAAGGGTATATTTAATTATTTATAATAATTATATTTAGTTTTAAAAATAGTTTTCTTTCTTTACTTTCTTTTATTCGAATTAGATTATATATACCTCGAAGATCTAGTTATATAAAGATTTTCATTATTATAAACTAATTTTATAATTTATTAATATTTAGTAAAGAGTACCGATTCTTTATTATAATATTATTTAATTTTCGGTAGTTTATATATAATTATAAATTTCAATCCTTTTTATTATAAAAAGAATTAAAGAATTTATTAGTAATTTAAATTCTCGAATAAATTCTTTTTTAAGATTTTTATCGATATACCCGCGAAGTACTCCGAGTTCTTTATTTAATAAATTATAAATAGGTCTAAATATCGGTTATTTATTTAATTCGAGTTCGATTTTATAATCCTATAATCAATATTTAAATAATACTTTTATAGTTATCTTTTTTTTAAAAAAAGTACTTTTATTATTAATACTTTTTAGAGATATTAAGAGGTTCGTTCTTACGTTTAAAAACTTTAATTTATTCGCTTTACTAACCTCTTTAACTATTATATATCGAATCGGATTTTCGTATAATTATTTTTTTTCGAAAATAAAATATTATAGGTTTCGACCGAGTTATAATTCGACTTTTTATTTATAAATATTCTTTATAGACGTATAAATATTATACTAGCGATATCTTTAATATACGGAAATATAAATACTCCTCTCTTTTAATTAATTATTAAATTATATTTCTTTAATTAAAGTATCCCTAGAATAATATAATAAATAATTATTTTTATTATATCGAAGGTAATTTCCTTATAGTAGTATTAAATAATAATTAATAATAGAATATTTCCCCGTTTACTCTTCTTATTAATAATTTTAACCCGTCGGTTAATTAAAATTTATATTATTTCTTTTTTTTTAAATTAATAGTTTAATTACTTAAATTATTATTTAAAATACGAAGTTATTAATCGCTCCTAAATTTATTATTATAACGACTTTATCTCCGTTAACTTTTACCGGTATTCGTATATATATATTATATTAAATTAAATATAAATATTATTCTAGAGTTAATATATTAATCTCTTTATATTTCTCTTTAATATAAGGAACTAGTCTTTTCCCGACGAAGATAAAAATCCGTAATACTCTTTAGACTCGAAATATCTTTCGTATCCTTCGGTTAAATAATAATATTATTCTTTTTAATTATAATTCTTTAGCTGTTTATTATAATTTATTTAATTTCGTAATTATAATTATTAATCTTTGTTATAATTTAGAAATACTTAGTTCTCTCTTATTTTAATTAAATATTATAAATAACTATCTTTAATATATTTATTTTATTAATTATAATTATATTTTAATTTTATAATATATCTTCGCTCTCTTAAATTATCGTAATAATATATATAATATTTATTTATATATATTAATTAATATATTTCTTAGTATCGTGGGTAATATTTATTATAAATATAATTAATTTTAAAAATTAATTTTTTCTCTTTCTTTTTTTCTTCGGGTTATTTTTTTAATATAATAAATTAAATTTTAAAATTATCGAGGTAGTTTATTATTTAAAATTATTTTTCAAAATTTATTTTATTTTATTTTTATTTTTATCTTTCTTTTAAATTCTTTTTTAAAGTTTTATCGTTATTATTATTTAATTCTTCGAGTTCTTAAATTCTTTAGGCGATTTCTTCTTTAATATTTTTTTACTTCTTTAATTAATTATTAAATTTAATATTATTTTATATTAAATCTTTAAAAGACTCGGTTATATTATTTAATATCTCTTTCTTAAATATATTTACTATAAATTTATTATATTTTTCGAATAATAGTTTTTAATAATATAACCCGGTTTATTATAATTATTATAATTTATTATTTTCTTTCCCCCGTATTATTATTTACTTTTTTTCTAGAATTCTCTCGTAGGTCCCTTTTTAGTAAAATCGAGTTTTGTTAATATATAATTATACGGGTTAGATTTTTTATAGCGGTAATAATTAACTAAATTATATTTATTATTATAAACTCTTAAATATCTTTATCCGTTAATTCCTCCGTTATAATATTTCTTTATTATATATTTATATAATTTATCGTCGATTTTAATTATTCTTATTAATATATTATTATAAAGATAGTAATATTTTAGTCCGTTAATATTATATAATATTAAAATTATATTAAATAATCGAATATATATCTCTATCTACAAAAGTGTAGGGTAGGCTCTAAGCGCTATGAGTGTATATAAGCCGGTTGAGCTGGGTTGAGCGGGGTGATACTATATCCTGACTCTCGAGCGCTATTAGTCCCTATAAGCGCTCCTGAGAATGTTTTTGGCTGGTGAGAATACCTAAATTTAGAATGCGCCACCAACATGGCCCCCATGCATGGCCCCACTTATGGCCGGCCCTATTCCATTCATGGCCATGGCGCATTCCATTCATGGCCATGGCCCTATTCCATTCATGGCCATAGCCCCATTCCATTCATGGCCAAGTCCCTCATTCATGGCCAAGGCTCTGTCGCTGGCGCACCATATAACTGCACCTGGCAAAACGTCGCCATATATCCGGAGTCGCACAGCCCGGGCGTCACCCCCGCGTAGATTTCGCGCGAATCGATTGAATCCGGGAATCAAAAGTTACTGGCGTTGGGGGTGGTTCCGGGGGGTCGCTGCCGTCGATAAGGGCGATCATGGAACATCATATATACGCATATGTATAGGCCATAAATGGGGGTATGCGCGCATCTATGGGGGTAAGAATGGCCATATATGCGCGTATCTATGGGCCATGAATGCGCATATCTATGGGCCATGTATGCGCATATCTATGGAAGCAGCAATGGCCATGTATGCGCATATCTATGGGAGCAGCAATGGCCATGAATGCGCATATCTATGGGCCATGAATGCGCATATCTATGGGAGCAGCAATGGCCATGAATGCGCATATCTATGGGCCATGAATGCGCATATCTATAGGCCATGTATGCGCGTATCTATGGCAGCAGTAATGGCCATGTAAATAAATAATCCTGAGCGACCCTGAGCGGCCTTGAGCGGCCCTGAGAATCCTAAATAATCCTGAGCGAGCCTGAGAATTCTTAGTTAGCTCTAAGCTATTTTAGCGCTCGCGAGCGGGCCTGAGCGCTCCGAGCAAATTAAGATTCTCAGAGTCGCTTACACTTTTGTAGATGTCCGCTATATTAAATATTAAATAATACGGATTATTATATTACTTTTATTAGAAAGTTTAAATATATATTAAATTTTAATTTTAAATTGAGAGAAATTCTTTATTTAAAGTTTAATTATTAAATTATCTACGTCGTTTTATTCTTTTATATAATATTTTAAAAATAATATAATTTATTTCTATATATTATCTTCTATATAAATAATAATAAAAGTCGTTTATTTTAAAACATTTATCTTAAAAGTATTTAAAATATTAAGACTCTCTATTTAGTATTTTAATACAATATCGATATAATAAAACCTAGATTAGTTTTTATAAAGAGGAGTATTAAGAATTAATAAATAATAAATTTCGTATTATAAATATTATATAGTATTAAAATTACCCGATAAAAAAGTAAAATAATATAATATATAAAGTATATATTAATAGGTTAAAGGAGCGATATAGAGTATTCGAGTTAATATTAAAATACCCTTATTATAGTATTTAAATTATCCCCCTCTTTATAACTACGTCCTCGTATTTAGTAAAGATAAATAAGTAGTTATAGTATTAAAAATAACTAAACTCTAAGAGTACGACTTTATTAAGGGACGGGATTAGTATCTAGAGATTCATTAAACTAACGGTTAGGTTCATTAAACTATGGCCTAGCTATAGTATAGGAGTAGGCTAAGATAAAAGATAAAGAACGAAAACTAGAGTAGGGCCAGCTACTATCTAAATAAAAACTAGCGTACGGAGTATTTATTTATTTCCTATCTCGATTATATTAAGATAAAAATAGGGAAACTAGTTTAGACCTAAATTAAATTTAGAATAAATTAAGCTAGGTTAAAGTAAATAAGGTTATATTATAATAATAACCCCCTCTTTAAGGTCGAGCTCCTATAAGATAAATAAATAATTAATTTAATTAATTAGATTTCGTAACCCTGAATCTTATTTAGGGTTATAAAATAGTTAAGATAAAAGCGCGTCGGAGTATTCGAGTTATTAATAATAACGGGTAAGGGATAAGACGGGGAATAAACGACGGTATACGAATAAAACTAGGCGTTAACGTTATTATCTATAAATAATAACGGCGGGGCTAGGCTATAGAGTACTATTTATTTATATAATAATACGAAGTATCGGTCGAAGCCGATACGGAATAATAACCGAGGGGACGATAACGGATAGAGAATAAACTATAGTATAAGCGGGGGTTAACTTCTTAAAAATTAGACTAAAATAAAAATAGTAGAGGTTCCTTATACTAATACCTCTAAATAATATATAGTAATTTATAAAGGCCGGCGGCGCTAGGATTCGAGATATAATACTTATTAATAGATTATTAGTAAAGGGTAAAATAATAAAAAGGTTTTTATATAACGATATAACCTTTTTAATTAACGTAGTATTTTAATAAAGGTAGACTATAATAGCGATTATATTTAGAATTTAAGATACCGTTAATATACTACTCTCGTTAGTTATCTTCGGTAATTATAAATTCTCGGATAAACTAGACTTATCTAGGTAGAGGGTTATTAATTATTAATTATAATAGACTAGCGTAGAAGACGGGGTAAATTTTTATTAAATATAAGAAATTTAGTTAAACTATAAAAGGATTATCGAAAACTTTAGAGACTCGGAAAAAACCGATATTATAATCGTCGAGCTTAATTAAGGGGCGTATAATATTCAAATTCTTAATATTTAGCCATATTTAATTATCTACTAAATATATTAGATATAGGCGCCTTCGTTAGTTAACTAAGGATTTAAAAATAATTTAAGCGATAAATATCTTATCGTAGAGGTAATTATTTAAAACTTTTATTTACGTTATAAACTTATCGGTAGCGATTAAATAAATAAATATTTAAGCGGTAAAATCTTAAGGTAAAGACTTAGTAGGCTCGAAACCGATATATAAATATTAATTATAATTAGCTAAGAAAGGCGAGGCTAGAGTATTAAAAGAATCGGTATTATTACTAGAAAACTCCGCTCTAAAGAGTTATTTCACTTAATTATCCTATATATAATTAACGTATATACGGAGGTAGTATTTTATTATAATATTAAACTACTCGGTTTAGTTATCCGTCTAAAGATAATACCCGGTAAATATATATTAATCGATCTTAAAGCGCTTATATAAGGCCTCCTAGAACTCCGATATAAACTAAAATCGTTAATCCGAAATAAAGATATCTAATAGTTTATAAAGCTTTTATATATTCTAATAAAAAGCGTCGTAGGCTTCGTCTATTTTTATTAATATAATTAATACTAGGTACTATATCTTAGTTAAGCGGTCTATAAAAACTAGGATATACCGATAAATAATTCCTATAAAGGTATAAGGCGGTAGGGGACTTATATAATTTATTAAAATATCTTTTTAATATTATTACAGGGGCGGTAATAAGCGTAGTTATCCTTAAATATACTAACGGGAAGATTTAATTCTTCGGTATATATAATAATTCCTAATAAATCGTTAGATAGTAATATAGACATTAGGCTACTAATAGGCCCGGCTAATTAATTCGTAATATTTAGTACGACCTAGGTAATTACCTACGATATTATTATAAACTAGCTAGATTAGACGAAGGCGTAATTTACTAGAATTCGGAATATATCTCTTTCCTCGGAAGTAGAGAACTTTATCTTTATCTTCGTATTTAGCGAGGGGAATTCTACTATAATAACGCGTTCTAAAATATAATATTTCTAGGACTCTAAAGGCGAATTAATCGGCTTAGTTAATTATATCCTATAATTAATAAATCGGGGTATTATATAGGTCTTTATCTAGGTTAATAGGCTAGTCTCTATCTAGTTCGGGCTTATAGGACGTAGGTAGGGTCTAAGGTTCTAAATCGATATCTATATCGGGGTTTATCGGGGTCGTATAAATTAATATAAAATATAACTAAAAAAATTAGATAAAAATCTCTAAATCTATTATTAATATAACTAGGGTAACTAGGACTAAGGCTAGGGTCGTTATATTTAATAATATACTATAAATATAATCCTTAAAGACTTCTAGGGCTAGGTTCTTTCTTTTTAATATAATCTAATACTAATATTAATATTTAGGATCTAATTTATCCCCCTCTTTAAGGAGGTCTCTTAATCGATATATTAATATATTAAGTTTACTATTTTCTTTATTAGGCCGGTAGATAATCTTATAATTAAAACGGGATAAAAACTCGCTCTACTTTATTTAACGGCGAGATAATACTTTAGATAAAATAAAATATTTAAGAGCCTTATAATCTAATATTACTTTATAAAGAGAGTAGATCCCTCTAGTTTAAAATACTATTCCTTAAATATATAAATAATTATTATAAACTCTTTATTATAGATTTTATAATTATATTTAATAGGGTTATACTTTTTTAAAAAGTAAATAATAGGACGAAGGATATTTTAATTATTATACTAGGATAGGACCCCCTTAGATACGTAATTAAATATATCTATTTCTACTATAATTTTATAGTTAGGGTCGAAATAAACTAGGATAATATCGGAGGTAAAAGCCTTTTTTAAAGTATTAAAAGTTACTTAATATCGAGTACTTTACTTAAAGACGGTACCTTTTTTAGTTAGGGCTATAAATAATATAATAAATTTACTAAACCTATAAATAAAACGCCGATAGAAGTTAACGAATCCTAGGAAACTTTAAATATCCTTAATATTAATTAACTATAATTAATTTAGGATAATATTAATTTTCTTTAAATCTATTTTAATTCCTTTAATAATAATAATTAATCCTAGGTATATAGCTTCCTTAATATAGAAATTATATTTAATAATATTTATTTAGAGCCCCGCCTCGCGGAGTTTCTAAAGAATATACTTAATATAGATTTTATACTCTTCCTCGATATCGCTATAAATTAAAATATCGTTAAGGTATACGGTATAGGTTTTATCGAGAAATTCACGAAGAGTATTATTAATATAATATTAAAACGAGGTAGGGTTATTATATAATCTAAATAATATAAAAAGATATTTAAATAGGCCGAATCGGGTATAGAATATTATAAATTCTTCGTCGCCCTCCCTAATATAGAGGCGATTAAAAGTAGATATAATATCTAATTTAGAAAATACCTTAATACGATTTAATCGATTTAAAGTTTCTAAGATTAGGGGTAAAAAGTATTTATTCTTTATAATAATAATATTAAGCCCTCGGTAATTAATATAGAAATATAGGCCTCCGTTAAGTTTCTTTACGAATAGGATAAAGAACGCGGTATAAAACTAATTAACTCGAATAAAACCTTTATTAAAATTCTTATCTAGGTAACGGCGGAGTTTTAGGATCTCGTTATAACTTATACTATATAAACTAGACGACGGAGGTTATAACTCTTCTTTAAACTTAATAATATAATTATATAATTAATATAAGGGTAAGGTATTAATATCTTTTCTCGAAAAAATATTTAGGAATTTATAATACCGCGTAGGTAGGATTATAATTAGGTTAATATTCTTATTATCTCGGTAGGCTTAAAGCTCTTCTTAAATAATAACGGCGGCGAGGTAAAACTCCTAATTTATTTTAAATATAACTCGGTTCTAGGCTTAATCGTAAATATTTAGCTTAAGGTTTTAACTAAAGCGGGGTTTAAATTTATAATATCTAGGTTCTTAATAAAACTAGGTATTTAAGGTCGAGATTTCTTCTAGAATACCTAGGAATCGATCGATTTCTATAAATAATAGACTAAACGCGGCTTATTTATTAAATATAATAAACCGGGTAAATAATCGAGATCCTATCTTATATATATTAAGAGTAGCTAGGTACTAGGTTCGTTATTTATAATACTAAAACTTAGAACGAAGCGAGGCTAGACTACGATATTTAATCTTAAGTATCTTTCTTTACTTAACGGTAGTAATAATATAATTATACTCGTTATTATAGCTAGTTCTTATAAGAATAAATAACTAGGACTAAGGTAGGGAAGACTCTTCTTAAATCTAGGTTTATTATTAATAAACCTAGAATTAGGGTAACTCCTTTTAAATTCTAAATTACTTTATACGAGTATTAGGCTAGGTTAGGGATTAAGTTTACTTCTAGTAAACCTAGGACTAAATTAACTTTTCTTAAATCGAGGTTTACTTTTTATAAACCTAGGACTAGGTATATTATTAATAAACCTAGAACTAAAATAACTTCTTTCGAGTCGGAATTAATTATTTAGTAATAATATTATTATCTATAAATAATAATAGCTCTTTATATACTAGCGACTCCTTTTAAATCGGGGCTTATTTTATACGGGTATTAAATAAGGCTAGAGACTAGGATTTTTAGGTCTAGAAACTTTCTTAAAATATAAAAAAGAGTTTATCTTCCGCGAAGATTTTTATAGAACTAGGGGTATAGTTTCTTAAATAAAAATATAAAACGAAGGTTAAAGAATTATCTAAGAAATTAATAATAACTTTATAACGGTAGAGGTATAGTAGGCCGATTATAACGGGGTACTAATTAAATTTAATAATAAAGAAAATTATTCGTTCCTAATAATTATAGATATTTAAAATCGCTTCTACGATATAAATAATACGTTTTATAGCGGTAGGTACGCTATTAAAGAGTCGGATAATATAAGAATAATAAAGAAGGCGAAGGGGTAGATATTAAGTATATATAAAATTATAATTAATAAAAAAGTAGCCGGATATACTAGTATTAATTAAGACTTTAATTTAAATTCGGGACTAGCTATTCCGTAGTTAATAAGAAATAACTATATATTTATTATAAAAAGTAGGGTCGGTTTTAAAAAGTTATATAATAGATTTAAACGAAAATTTAATTAATAACGAAGGTAAATTAAACGATATAGCCGATAAATAAAAAGGTATATATAGGGTTCTAGGTATTTATAGTCCTAATATACGATTTTATACCGGGATTATTCTTTTCCCGCGTTTAAAGTAACTCCTCTTATAATACTCTCGTCGTCGTCGATAATAATTATAATATTAGATCGGAGGCTAGCTAGCTTAATTAAATAGGCTTTTATACTATACCTAAACGATTTATAATAAAAGTAAAACCTTTATTTCTCGTAGATAGTTTTAATAACCGGGGTTCTCGTTAATTTACCTTTAATAATAATTTAGGTAGAATCGAGGTTTATTAACTCCCTAAATAAAAGAGTTAAGATTATAATAACGGGGATAGAAATACTCGTTATAATAAAGCGAGCTATAGAGGTAGAAGTTAATAGAGGTATAATAGGCCTTTTTAAAGTTTATCCTAATCTAGTAAAAGTAATACTCTAACGAGGTAAACGGTATTTAATCTACCGGAGTTTTTAGTCGATTTCGGAGTATATACGGACGTATTTATCGAAGGTATATAGCCGTTAATTATTAATTTTCCTCTAGGAGATAGAGGCCTATTAGGTAGTATAATTAATATTATATTTTATAGCGTTAATTAAGGATTCGTCCTTTATTCGAGAACGTTTTTTCTTTTAAATAACGAGGTTAAAATACTCGTTAAAAAATATAAAGCCTTATTTAAATTCCCGGATATAGTTCCGAGTATCCTCTTATTTAAACGGGTTATTATATACTTCCCGTAGTTTCTTTCGTTAATTAATAAAGTTAGTTAAAGTATAAAGACCCTCCTTTTAATAACGATTTATTAAATTAAAAACCTTCTTACCGATAGTTAATTTAAACTCTATATAAACGATTTTATTATTATCGATAAAGTAGTAGTTATAATTAATATATATCCACTATATTAATATTTATTTTTAAATATTTAATTTATTTTAGTCCCCTTTATATTCCGAGATATCTAAAAACTTTTCGGATCTAAAAGGCGTTCGAGATTATAAAAGGGTAAATTATTAGGTATTTAAAAAGAAAGACGAGCGCAGGCCTATAATAATAGTATTATTAAAAATATTCTTATCGAATACCTAGGGCGGGGGCTAAAGTATAGTTTAGGCTATAATAAATACGACCTAAGTCATTACCTAAACAATAATATAGATTAAGGACTATATATTTAATATAAGAGGAGAAGAAGGCGTAAATAAAAATAAAGTATCTAATAAAGAATTACTCTCGGCTTAAATATATAAGTAGTCGAAGGTATTAAAGAAACTAATAAAGTTATTCTAAACTTCGGCGAGGAACTATTATACGCGGTCTTCGGGGTTAAAGTATTAATCCCTTATAATAACTATCCTAGTACTAGGGAGTATTAATTAGGTAATTAATCTTTTATAATATTAAAAGATAGGATTAATATCTAGAGGTTTATTAAACTAACGGCTAGGTTTATTAAACTATAATCTAGTTATAGTATAGGAGTAGGCCAAGATAAAAGATAAAGAATAAAAATTAGGGTAGGGTTAATTATTATCTAAATAAGAGCTAGCGCACGGAGTATTTACTTATTTCTTATCCCGACTATATTAGGATAGAAATAAGGAAACTAGCTTAAACCTAAATTAGATCTAAAATAAGTTAGGCTAGGTTAAAGTAGGTGAGGCTATACTATAATAGACCTCGAGTATATATAATTATTTTAAAAATTAAAACCCGAGTTCTAGGGTCCCCGAAGGGCGCTACTAGTATATTATAACGCGCGGTTTATTTTAAGACTCCCGAAGGATACTTATGGGCGCGTAATTAAATAACGGATTTACGCGATTTTTCGCGTTTTCCTCTTTATCCCTTTTATATCTTACCCTTTAAATGGATCTCTATATACCGAATAAGTACCTAACTACCCTATAATATAAATATATTATCGATATAAATACTATATAATATACTAGCGTATTAGAAATCTCGATAACTACCGGAATCTTAAATTTAATTATATATAGAATATTAAAATCCAGAGTCGCGCGTAGCTAGAAAAACCCTACTTCCGGCGCGAAGGAAAAAATCGACGAAAGAATATTAAAATCCTTTGTCTAGGTAGTTACTAGTAGAGTAGATAATAAACGTAAATTCTATATAAAATTAATATTAGGCCTAGGGATTTAAGCCTATAAAATAACTATATATAAAACTCTCTAGAGAGTAGGTTTCCGACGGTATATTACCTACTCTAAATTATTTATTTCGTAGATAAATAGGAAGAAAAGATTTAAATAGGCGCGCGAATATCTATATTAAATAATAAAAAACTAAATAAAAGTGATTTTTTCGGATAAAAATTTATTCGAGAGTAGGTAGCGTAACCGCGTATTTATAACGAGAAAAGCGAACGAGCGCTACTACCTAGAATATATATAATACTATAAGTATTCCGGCCGTTAGTCGTTTATAATTTAGAGTAGGATAATAAGCGAATAGGTTTCCGAGCTTTACCTACTTCCTAATAGTATTAAGACTACTACTTTAGGCCTAAACCAGGGTAATTCGAGAAAATTAATTACTAGTACCGATTATATTAAATAGATCCTTAAGTTATTCGTACTACCCTAGTACTAGGAGTTAGAAAGAATAAAACTATACTCGATATTTATATAAAACGGGGCCGGGATTTATAGATCTAAATAAATACTAAAGTAATTAAAAAAGTATAGGATCGAGATATTAATATAGCCGCTAAATAACCCTAATTTAAACCTAGATAAATATATATAAAAGAGAATAAAATAGAAAATCCGGGTATATAATAAAATAATTTTAACCTCGAAAGATATATAATCGGCGGCGAAGTATAAATAGTTTTAATTAATAGAGTAATAAACCTATATAAAATAAATATATTCTATATCTAAACGGTACCGGGATATAATTAAAAACCGTGGTTTTTTAATTAAATAATAATTTAGTAGCGTTAAGATTTTAGTTTAAAATAACGTTTATATATAACTTTAATTTCTACTACTTTATACGTTATTAGAATAAGAATTACGTACGCGGTTTAATTAATAAGCCTAGATACGTATACTTTAAAATTTAACGTCTCGTTTAATTCGTTACTTGATTCTATACCTACGAGTACCTCTAGAGACGTATTTAAATATAAAATATATATAGGCGCGGTTTAATTCCAAGGCCCCCGAAGGGTACCTCTAGAGGGTATATATAAATATAGTATTATAATCTTTAACGAGTACTATTAATAGGATTTAAAATTAATTAAATATTTATAAAGTTTTTCTAGAGCCCTCGAAGGGTACTTCTAGAAAATATATATAGACGCGGTTTAGTTCCAAGGCCCCCGAAGGGCGCTACCGGAGTATATATAAATACGACTTTTTTAAGGCCCTATATAAGTACTACTAGCGGTTTCTAAAAATTTTAAATAAATATTACCGAAGCTCTAAAAGAGTGACCCCGAGTATATATATATATAAATATAATTTATATACGGATACGACTTGATTAAGGGCTCTTTAATAGATATTTTAAATTTAAAAAATCCCTCGAAATTTAATTATTCCGGCGCCGTAGCGCTAAGAGCCGAAAATAATTTAAATCCTCTAGTATTCGAATACCCCGCTTTAGTATAGTTAAGACCCTAAAGTAGAGTTTATATAACTCTCTTTAACGGCCTACTTTTAGGTAACTAGTCTAGAAATATAACCCGAATATTATTATAATATATAAAGTATATATTAATAAATTAAAAGAGTAGTATAGGGTATTCGGGTTAATATTAAAATACCCCTATTATAGTATTTAAACTAGAACGCACTATAATATTATAAATAAATACTAGTAATAGAATTATCTACTACGATTAAAGAGTAAATAAAATAAATAATTTATTATTTATTATACTTAAGGGGTAAATAGGGTAAATGTATTACTTTTAATATAATTTCCTTTTATTATATAAATAGTATATTTTCTAATAGATAAAAACTTTATATTTAACTTTCTTTAAAACTTTTAATTATAAATTTAAAATATAAATATTTATTAAACTATTAATTGTGTTTATTAAATTTATTTTACTATATTTAATTATTTATACGAAACTTATTATTTATTATTCTTAATACTCCTCTTTATAAATATTAATTTAGTAGGTCTTATCGACGTTATATTAAAATATCAAATAAAGAATTTTAATATTTCAATACTTTTAAAATAAATATTTTAAAATTAATAAAGAGCCTAGCTCTAAATATCTAAAATAATATTAAAAAACGTAATATTATAAAAGACGGGGACTATATTAAAGTCTTTTATTTAAATTAATATTATAAAGAGTATAAAAAACTTAATATTTAATTTATTTAATTTAAATTATTCTTTATATTTAACGAGAGTACTATACTAGTTTATAAATAAACGATCTTTATTATTATTTATATAAACGGTAAAGTATAAAAATAAATAAATTTATTTATTTTTAAAATATTATATAAAAGAATTAAACGATATTAATAATTCCGATATAAAGTTTCAAATAAAGAACTTCTCTCGATTTAAAATTAAAATTTATTATATATTTAAATTTTCTAATAAACGTAATATAATTATTTATATTATTTATATTATTTAATATTTAATATAGCGAAGATTTATATTTAGTTATTTAATATAATTTTAATATTATATAATATTAATGGATTAAAATAATACTATTTTTATACGAGTTTATATAAATAAAAACCAAAATTTAAGACCTCGATAACTTTATAAAATTAATAATTAAAATCGACGATAAGTTATATAAATATATAATAAAGAAATATTATAATTATTTAAAAATTTATAGTAATAAATATAATTTAGTTAATTATTACCGTCGTGAGAAATTTAATTCGTATAATTATATATTAAAAAAACTCGATTTTATTAGAAAAGAACTAACGAGAGGAGTTTTTAAAAAAAAAAAAAGGAAAGAAAATAATAAATTTTTATAATTATAATAAACCGAGTTATATTATTAAAAACTATCGTTCGAAGAATATAATAAATCGATAATAAATAAATATATTTAAAAAGAAGATTTAATATAAAATAATATTAAATTCAATAATTTATTAAAAAATTAAAAAAATATTAAAGAAAAAATCACTTAAAGAATTCGAGAACTCGAAGAATTAAATAATAATAATAATAAAATTCTAAAAGAGGATTTAAAGGAAGGATAAAAATAAGAATAAAATATAATAAATTTTAAGGAATAATTTTAGGTAGTAAATTACCTTAATAATTTTAAAATTTAATTTATTAAATTAAAAAAGAAACCCGAAGAAAAGAAAAAAGAGAGAAGATAATACTTTAAAATTAATTATATTTATAACGAATTTTATTTATAATACTAAGAAATATATTAATTAATATATATAAATAAATATTATAAATATTATTATAATATTTTAAGAGAGCGAAAGTATATTATAAAATTAAAATATAATTATAATTAATACAATAATTATATTAAGAATAATTATTTATAATATTTAATTAAAAAAAGAGAAAATAAAATCTTTTTAAATTTTATAATAAAGATTAATAATTATATTTATAAAACTAGATAAAATATAATAAAGAATTAAAAAATTATAATTAAAATAAATAATATTATTATTTAATTAAAGAATACGAAAGATACTTCGAGTTTAAAAAGTATTACGAATTTTTATTTTCGTCGGGAAAAGTTTAATTCTTTATATTAAAGTAAAATATAAAGAGCTTAATATATTAACTTTATAATAATATTTATATTTAATTTAATATATAATATATATACGAATATTAATAAAAATTAATAGATATAAAATTATTATAGTAATAGATTTAAGAGCGGCCTATAAACCTACGAGATAGATAAATAGAGTTAGAGAAACTAAAGTAGAAGAGAAACGGAGAGAAGGATAAATAGTATTTTAGAATAATTATAACTATCGGCTACTAACTAGTAAAAAGAGGAAATAAGTTATCGATAAATTAAAATTTTAAACCGACGAGGTTTGTTTAGCCGCTAGTAAACGCCGCTAGTAACCCTATTAAGAAAGAATTCGCGGAACTCTCTTATTAGTAAAGTAGTTTTACTAGAGTAAGTATATAAATTAATTAATTAATTAAATAGATTTAAAAGCGACTAATAATTTCGTATCTCGAATAATAATATAGGTAATTAATTTATTACTTTAAAAAAGGAAAAAATAATATAAATTTTAACTAGCCGACGGGTTAAATTTATTAATAAGAAAAAAAATAAAGAAATATTCCCATTATTAATTATTATTTAATATTATTATAAGGAAATTACCTTCGATATAATAAGAATAATTTTTTGTTATATTATTCTAGGGATACTTTAATTAAAGAAATATAATATAATATTTAATAAAAAAAAGAAGTATTTATATTTCCGTATATTAAAGATATCGCTAGTATAATACTTATATATTTATAAAGAATAATTATAAATAAGAAGTCGAACCGTAAATCAGTCGATTTTTATAATATTTTATCTTCGAATAAGAATAATCTTTTATAAAGATCCGATTTAATATATATTAATTAAAGAGGTTAATAGAGCGAATAAATTAAAGTTTTTAAAAATAAAAATAAACCTCTTAATATCCCTAAAGTATATTAATAATAGAAATATCTTTTTTTAAAAAAAATATAAAAGTATTACTTAAATATTAATTATAAAATTATAAAATCGAACTCGAATTAAATAAATAACCGATATTTAGACCTATTTATATTTTATTAAAAAAAGAACTCGGAGTATTTCGCGGGTATATTAAAAAGAATTTTAAAAAAGAATTTATTCGAGAATCTAAATTGCTAATAAATTATTTAATTCTTTTTATAATAAAAAAGAATAGAAGTTTACGACTATATATAAACTACCGAAAATTAAATAATATTATAATAAAGAATTAGTACTTTTAATTAAATATTAACGAGTTATAAAATCGGTTTATAATAATAAAAATCTTTATATAACTAGATCTTCGAGGCGCGTATAATTTAATTCGAATAAAAAAAGACGAGGAATAGAAAACTATCTTTGAAACTAAATATAATTCTTACGAATATTTAGTAATATTCTTCGGATTTATTAATATACTAGTTATTTACTAAATATTAATTAATAATATTATATAAATATACCTAGATATAACGATAATTAAATACTTTAATAATATTTTAATCTATTTTATTAATAAAGAAGAATATATTTAATATATATAAAACGTCCTAATTTATTTATTATTAACTAGACTTTTCTTTAAATTAAAGAAGTATAAATTTTATAAAAAATTAATTAAATTCTTTAAATTTATAATTAATATTAGAGGTATTTATATAAACCCCGAAAAGATTAAACCCCGAAAAGATTAAGAGTATTAAAGAATAACCTATATTATATAATATTAAAACGATATAAAGTTTCTTAAAATTTATAAATTTTAATAAAAGTTTTATTAAAGACTATTTTAAAAAGGCTTTACTATTAATGAATATTATAAAGAAAGATATTATCTTCTAATAAAGAAAAGAATAATAACGATTTTTTAAAATATTAAAAGAGGTTTATAAATAACCGCCGGTATTATATTCCTTTTAAAGTAATAAATTATCTCGAATCGAGACTAATATTCTAAATTTTATAATAGAGTTTATATCCTTTAATAAAATAATAATAAATAATACCCTATTATATATTATTTACGAAAGATATTATTAATAAAATAGAATTATAATATTTATAATAAAGAATTATTAATAATAATATTTATATTAAAATAGTAGAGGGTATATATAAAATACTATTTAAATCTTCTTAATTTTACTACTATAAAATAATAGAATAAAAGATAAATTAAATAATTAGAATTAATAAAATAATATAAATTCAAGATCTTCTATATCCTAAGAAAAGATAACGGTCGCGCCGATATATTTAATAAACGAGAAGACTATATAGAGAATAAGAATATAATAATATAACTAGTTTTTATTGAATAATAAAATAAATTATTAATTTTAATATAATAATTAATAACGACGCTATATATCTCTATTCTTAAAATTATTAATAATATTCGGGAGAGATATAATAACGATATTTTAATTATAATATTAAGAAGTTAATAACTATAAATCAACTATTAAAATATAATAAAAAAAATTATCTTCTTAAAGAATATCTTCAGGAAATTATTCGCGATTAATATAATAACCTAGTTTAAAAATACTTTAAAATTTTCAAAATTATAGAATCTATCTATAAAGAATATAATATATTAAGATTATAATTATACGTCGAAAAATATATTAAAGAATATATCGAATACTAGTAAAATAAATCTACGAGATATATTAAATACGGTTAAATCTAATTCGCCCCGGTATTAGAAATACTCTAGGATAATATTATTATAAACTTCGTTATTAAATTATTAAAATTAAAAGACTTTATTATAATAAAGACCTTTAATTCTATAATAATAATCTATAATAAATTTAATAAATATATTATAATAATACTTATTAAAGAGATTTATAAAGTAGAATAAATTACTTTTATACTACTCGATCGATTAATTCGGGATTATAGTATTCCTAAATCGATTACTTTTAATAAAAATAAATAATTTACTTTTAAATATTAAAAGATACTAGTTATTACTATTAAAACTAAATTACGAATATTAATTATATATTATCTATAAATAAATAAATAAACGGAGCGAATAAACTAGATAATAAAGATATATTTATAATATTATATTAATAAGAAATAAAACGATTAGGTAAGACTTTTACCGATAATTTAATTAATATTTAATAATAATTAATCTAATATAACGAAGTTTGTATTATTCTTCGCGAATTATAATTAATATATTAATATATTTTTTAAACCTAGATAAAGATTAAATATTTAAAAAACCTTAATTTATATAAATAATATAAAGGTATTATACCGGGATATATAAATCCAAATTAATTTAATAAATACTCGAACGAAAATAATAATAAATAAATATCGAAAAGAGTATCTTTAATTAAAAAAGGGGGATAAAGTATATTTTTTAATATAAAATATAAAGAAAAAAAGACTAAATTAGAAATTAAATTATATTAAAATCGGATTATTTTCGATTAAAAAGAGTAAAGAATTAATTAATTATAAATTAAATCTTTTAACCGATATCAAAATATATATAGTATTCTATATCTTTTTATTAAAGTTAGTAGACTTTATAATACTTTTTAAAATACTTTTTATTTCTAGATTAAAGAAAAAACGGAGTTCGAGGTAGAAAAAATTTTAAATTATAAAAATTAAAACTACCTTATTATATATAAAATATATAATAAATTAAAAAATATTTAGAAATTAAATATAAGTCTTAGGAACTACCTAGATCTTTTATAAAAAATTTATCGGGAATAAAGAGTATAATCGATTAATTAAATTTATCTTTAAGTTATAATCGCTCCGAGGATATATTAAATGAAAAATTATTAAATTTAAAACCGATATTATCGACTTCTTTATCTTTTTTTAACTCGGTAATAATTTTTAATTTATTTTCGACGAATTATCTTTCTTTTTTTTCTAGTAACTCGATTTTAATTTAGAGATAAATCTATTTTATTAATATTATTTTAACTTCTTTTAATTTCTCCTCTCGTAATTTCCAGAGACGAGTTTATTTTATAGGCGAAAAGAATATTTAATTATATTCCCGTTTAATACGAATATACTTTATATATTTATCCGAGCGACCTCTAATTTTATATTTCTTAAAGTATTACTTCTCGACGTAATATTAATATATATAATTAATTTTAGTTTAAAAAGAGATTTATAAAATTACTATTTATAATAAAGAGATAAAAGAGAAATAAGACTCGATATTTATTATAATTAATAATTTATTTCTAGGATAAAAGTTTCGGGAGGGGAATTTAGTATTACGAATATTATATAATATTAAAATTACCCGATAAAAAAGTAAAATAAATACTAGTAATAAAACTATTTATTATAATTAAAGAGTAAATAAAATAAATTGTTTATTATTTATTATATTTAAAAAGTAAATAAAGTAAATATATTACTCTTAATATAATTTCCTTCTATTATATAAATAATATATTTTCTAATAAATAAAAACTTCGTATTTAACTTTCCTTAAAACTTTTAATTATAAATTAAAAATATAAATATTTATTAAATTATTAATTAAGTTAATTAAATCTATTTTATTATATCTAATTATTTATACGAAGCCTATTATTTATTAATTCTTAATACTCTTCTCCACGAGTATTAACCTAGGTTCTATCGATATTATATTAAAGTATTAAATAAAGAGCCTAAAAACTTCGTATAAATAATTAAATATAATTAATTAAATTCGATAAACTTAATTAATAATTTTATAAAAATTTATATTTAGAATTTATAAATAAAAGTCTAAGTAAGGGAAATTAAATACGAAGTTTTATTTATTAGAAAATACGATATCTATATAGTAGAAGGAAATTATTTTACTCGATTATATTCTACTTTTATTAAATAATCGAGTATTTATTTATTTATTAAATATACTAAATTTATTAAAATTCGAAACGAATTATAATTATAATAAATAGAAAATTAAAAAAGTTATTAGAAACTAAATTAAATAACTTTATTTAATAAATAACTAGTTATTATAATTAAGGTTCTCTCCTATCGGTAAGTCCAGAAAAACAGTTCTACAAAATCGCTACTTAATCGGTGCAAAATGCGCATTTTGTAGCCTTGGTAAATCTTGGCGCCAAGATTTTTAAGTTAGAGTTAAGGTCTGCGCGGGAGCGCTAAACTTAATCCTAAAAGTAACTTTATAGCCCTATAGGGCAACGCTAGTAAAAATCTAATTAGAAATTCGGAATCTAGGCTAAAAACAGATTTAGTAAGATATTTATATTTCTATATAGGGGCCCTAGTCTAGATACTATAAAAAGTCAAAGTTTAAAAAAAAAAAAAAAAAGTTACTAAATCGGTATAATATCGCTACTTAATCGGTATATAATATACTTAAAATACGGGATATAAGTAGATACGCATTTCTAGTATTTTATATAATTTCGGTATAAAATACGTAAAAATCGGGGTTTCCGGATTTACTAATACCGGAATTTAATATCCTTAGTATATTTAATAAATTAAGAGATTATTTACTACTCGACGTAATATATAGATTAATAAATAAGTAAATACTTAACTATTTAACTATTTAATAAAGAAATAAATAAGTAAATAAATAAATAACGCGATTTCTTTCGATTATATAAATAATATATTTTTTAATAAATAAAAACTTCGTATTTAACTTCCCTTAAAACTTTCAATTATAAATTCTAAATATAGATATTTATTAAATTATTAATTAAATTTATTAAATTTATCTAGTTATATTTAATTATTTATATAGAAATTATTATTTATTAATTCTTAATACTCCTCTCTAAAAGTATTAATTTATTAAATAGAGAGTTTTAATACTTTAAATACTTTTAAAATAAATATTTTAAAATTAATAAAAACCCTAGCCCTAAATATTTAAAACGGTATTAAAAGATATAATATTATAAATAATAGAGACCGTATTAAAGTCTCCCGCTTGAATTAATATTATAGAGAGTATAAGAAGTTTAATAATTAACTTATTTAATTTTAATTATTCTTCGTTTTTAATAAAAATTTTATACTAGTTAATAAATAAATAATCTTTACTATTATTTATATAAAAAATAACGCGTAGAGATAAATTAAATTATATTTAAAATATTATATAAAAGAATTAAATAACGTCGATAATTTAATAATAAACTTTAAATAAAGAATTTCTCTCGGTTTAAAATTAAAATTCGTCGTATATTTAGACTTTCTAATGAGAGTAATATAATAATTCGTATTATTTAATATTTAATATAGCGAAGATTTATATTCGACTACTCGGTATAATTTTAATACTATATAATATTAATAGACTAAAACGATACTATTTTTATAATAATATATTGATAATATTAATAAATCTCAAAAACTCTTATTAAAATCCTAGTTATCGACCGCGCGGATAGAGTTAATAACGTTTTACTAGTAGTTTTAAATTATAAATAAAACTAATAATATTTTATTAATAAATTTTTTAATTTTAATTACGGATAAGATATTATTAATATCTCTAATTTACGGATAAAGTTATTAATATTCTATTAATAAATTTAATAAATTAAGAGTTTAAGTAAATTACTTTTAATAAATTTAATAACTCTAAATTAATTTTAACCGGATTAGTAACTTTAGTAATTTATATATATTATTAATATCTTAATAATAGCTCAGCCCTATAATAGAGCTGAAATAAATAAAGTTTTATAATCGACGTTATTAACGGTAGCGACTCTTAGCGATAACTATTAACGCTAGCGACCTACCGGGCCCGGAATAATAAGTTTTAGCGAAAGTTCTCGCGGGGGCGTTACCTAGGTATATCTAGGAAGTAAACGCATATGAATACTATGGCATGTCGCATGCTATGGCGCATGCCTTGGCGCATACCATAATTGCGCATACTATGGGGGGCTTTCGTCTGATGTTTTAAGGGCTGCTACGGGGGGCGTATATCGTATACTATTCAAGATACCTTTGCGCATGCCATTCGTATACTATTCAATGGTATGCGCAAGCTGCGCACGCTATTGCGTATATTATAGGGTATACTATGGCCTATACTATAGCCTATACTATAGCGTATATTAATACGCATGTAAATACGTATACTATAGGGTATATAATAGGCCTATTTATTTAATATTTAAGTTATTAACGATTTATCGAGTTACTAAACCTACTAAACCTATTAATAATTAGTATTATTTATTAAAAGTAATTTTCCCGGAACCCTAATTTACTACCCGAAACCCCGATTTACTAATCCTACTAAACCTCGGGTCGGTATTTAATATAGAGTTTTAATATAAACCCGTAGACGGTTTTCTAATAGAGTTAATAGTATTTAAAATATATTAATATTTACTTTTAAAATTTACTAATAAAGGGTTAAAAAATAATATTAAAAACGAGTTTATATAAATAAAACCCGATATTTAAAACCTCGATATATTTATAGAATAAATAATCGCGATCGACGATAAATTATATAAATATATAATAGAGAAATATTATAACGGAGGAATTAACGAATAAAGATATTTAAAAATTTATAGTAATAATTATAATTCGGTTAATTATTACCGTTATAAAAAATCTAATCTATATAATTATATATTAATAAAACTTGATCTTATTAAAAAGAGACTTATATAAGGATTTTAGAAAGAGAATAAATAATAATATAAAAGAAAGAAAATAATAAATTATTATAATTATAATAAACCGGGTTATATCGCTAGGAATTATTATTTAAAAATATAATAAATCGATAATAATTAAATATATTTAAGAAAGAGATATTAGATAATATAATTAGATTTTTAAAAAATTTAATATAAAACGATATTAAATTTACTAAATTAGTAAAGAAGTAAAAAGATATTAAAGAAAAAATCATTTAGAGAATTCGAGAACTCGAAGAATTAAATAATAATAATAATAAACTCTAAAAGAGGATTTAAAGAAAGGATAAAAATAAGAATAAAATATAATAAATTCTAAAGAATAACTTTAAATAGTAAATTATCTCGATAATTTTAGAATCTAATTTATTATATTAAAAAAAAAACTCGAAGAAAAGAAAAAAGAGAAAAGAGAATCGTCTAAAATTAATTATACCTATAACGAGTATTATCTACGATATTAGGAGATATATTAATTAACGTATATAAATAAATATTATAAATATTATTATTATAATATAGGAGAGTGAAAATATATCGTAAAACTAGGATATAATTATAATTAATAAAATAATTACGTTAAAGATAATTACTTATAGTATTTAATTAAAAAAAGAGAGAATTAAATCTTCCTAAATTATAATAAAGATTAGTAATTATAATTACGAAACTAAATAAATTATAATAAAAAATAGAAGAGTTATAATTAAAGCGAATAATATTATTATTTAATTAAAGGATACGAAAGATACTTCGAGTCTAAAAAGTACTATAGATTCTTATCTTCGTCGAGAAAAGAATAATCCTTTATATTAAAGAGAAATACGAGGAGATTAATATATTAATTTTAAAATAATATTTATAATTAACTTAATATAATATATATATACGAATATTAATAAGAATTAACGGATATAAAATCGTTATAATAATAGAGTTAAGAGTAACTAGTAACTTCGTATCTCGAATAATAACTTAAGTAATTAATTTATTAACTCGGGAAAAAAAGAAATAGTATAAACTTTAATTAATTAACGGGTTAAAATTATTAATAAGAAGAGTAAATAAAAAATCGTTCCCGTTATTAATTATTATTTAACGTTATTATAAAGAAATTACCTTCGATATAATAAAAATAATTATTTATTATATTATTCTAAAAATACTTTAATTAAAGAAATATAATCTAATAATTAATTAAAAGAAAGAAATACTTATATTTCTATATATTATTAATATTATTAATATGATATTTATACGCCTATAAAGAATAGTTATAAATAAGAAATCGAACCGTAACCTAGTCCAAGTTTATAATATTTTATTTTCGAATAAAAATAACCTCGTATAAGAATCCGACTCGATATATATTAATTAAAGAAATTAATAAAGCGAATAAATTAAAGTCTTTAAAAGTAAAAACGAATCTTTTAATATTCTTAAAAAGTAATAATAATAGAAATATCTCTTTTAAGAAAAAAAAATTATAAAAATATTATTTAAATATTAATCGTAGAATTATAAAATCGAACTCGAATTAAGTAAATAACTAATATTTAGACCTATTTATACTTTAATAAAAAAAGAACTCGGAGTACTTCGCGGGTATATTAATAAGAATCTAAAAAAAGAATTTATTCGAGAATTTAAATTACTAGTAAATTATCTAATCCTCTTTATAATAAAGAAGGATAGAAGTTTATAACTATATATAAACTACCGAAAATTAAACGATATTATAGTAAAGAATTAATACTCTCTATTAAATATTAATAAATCATAAAATTAGTTTATAATAATAAAAATCTTTATATAATTAAATCTTCGAGGCGTATATAATTTAATTCGAATAAAAAAAGATAAGGAATAAAAAACTATCTTTAAAATTAAATATAATTATTACGAATATTTAATAATACTCTTCGGATTAACTAATATACTAGTAACTTATTATACTTAAATATAATAATAATTATATACTTTAATAATATTTTAATCTATATTATTAATAAAGAAAAATATATTTAATATATATAAAACGTTTTAATTTATTTATTATTAACTAGACTTCTCTTTAAATTAAAAAACAATTTTTTTATAAAGAATTAATTAAATTTTTTAAATTCCTTAAATTTATAATTGATATTAAAGATATTTATATAAACCCCGAAAAAATTAGGAATATTAAAGAATAATTTATATTATATAATATTAAGATAATATAGAGCTTTTTGGGATTTTCGAATTTTAATAAAATTTTCATTAAAGACTACTCTAAAAAAGTTTTATTATTAATAAATATTACGAAAAAAAATATTAGTTTTTAATAAAGAAAAGAATAATAACGATTTTTCGAAGTATTTAAAAAAAATTATAAATAACTACCGGTATTATATTTCTTTTAGAGTAATAAATTAACTCGGATCGAGATCGATACTTTAGACCTTGTAATAAAAATTAATATTCTTTAATAAAGAGATAATAAATAGTACCTTATTATATATTATTTATAAAAGATATTATCGATAGAATAGAACTATAATATTTATAATAAAGAACTATTAATAATAGTATTTATATTAGAATAATAAAGAGTTTATATATAAAGTTATTTAAACTTTATTATTTTTATAAACTATAAAAACCTTCTTAACTTTATTATTATAAAATAATTAAATCGGAGATATATTAAATAATATAAATTTAAAATCTTCTATACTCTAGGAGAAAATAACGGTCGCGCCGATATATTTAATAAACGAGAAAACTATATAAAGAATAAAGACGTAATAATATAACTAGTTCTTATTTAATAATAGGATAAATCGCTAGTCTTAATATAATAACTAGTAATAACTCTATATATCTTTATTCCTAGGATTATTAATAATATCTAGAAGAAATATAATAATAATATCTTAACTAGAATATTAAGAAGTTAATAACTATAAACTAAATTATTAGAAAGAATATAATAAAAAAACTTATCTTCTTAAAGAATATCTTAAGAAAACTCTTCGCGATTATTATAACGATTTAATTTAAGGATACCCTAAAGTTACTAAAAATATGAAATTAATATATAAATAATACGACGCGCTAGGACTATAATCGCACGTCGAAAAATATATTAAAGAATATATCGAATATTAGTAGAATAAATTTATAAGGTATATTAAATACGGTTAAATTTAATTCGCCCTAGTATTAAATATACCCTAAAATAATATTATTATAAACTTCGTTATTAAATTATTAAAATTAAAAGACTTTATTATAATAAAGACCTTTAACTCTATAATAATAATCTATAATAAATTTAATAAATATATTATAATAATACTTATTAAAGAGATTTATAAAGTAGAATAAATTACTTTTATACTACTCGATCGATTAATTCGGGATTATAATATTCCTAAATCGATTACTTTTAATAAAAATAAATAATTTACTTTTAATTATTAAAAGATACTAGTTAATATTATTAGAATTAAATTACGAATATTAACTATATATTACTTATAGACTAATTAATAGATAGAACGAATAAACTAAATAATAAAAATATATTTATAATACTACGTTAATAAGAAATAGAATAATTAGGTAAAACTTTTATTTATAATTTAATTAATATTTAATAATACTTAATTTAATATAATAAAGTTTATATTATTCTTCGCGGGTTATAATAAATATATTAAGATATTTCTTAAATTTAAACAGGGACTAAACGCGTAAAGAATCTTAATAAATATAATTAATATAAAGATATTATATTAAAATATATAAATCTAAATTAATTTAACGAATACTCGAATAAAAAAGTCGGTTGATAAATAAAAAAAAAAATCTTAATTAAAAGAGAGGGGTAAAGTATATTTTTTAATAAAAAATATAAAGAGTTAAAAACCGAGTAAGAAATTAAACTATATTAAAATTAAATATTTTCGATTAAGAAAAGTAAAGGACTAGTCGATTACGAATTAAAGTTTCTAACTAACGTTAAAGTATATTTAATATCCTATATCTCTTTATTAAAATTAATAAATTCTTTAATATTTTTATAAAATACTTTTTATTTCTAGATTAAAAAAGAAACGGAGTTCGAGGTAAAAAAGATTTTAAATTATAAAAATTAATACTACTTTATTAAATAAAAAGAATATAACGAGTCGGGAAATAATTAAAAAGTTATTAATAAATTTTATTAATTATTAGGAGTTTTTAAGGAAGTTTTAGGAATTATAATTTAAAAAAACTAATTATAAGTTCCCGGCGAAAGGAGTTTCAAGAATATAAAATTTTCGAGATAAAGAGTATTAACTACTATATACTTTATTTTATTAAATTTCTTAAATTCTTTTAAATACTTTAACTTCTCTATATTCGTAAGGCGTTTATTAAATATCTTTTATTTATACTCCTTTAGGAATTTCTTTTATTAACGAAATCTCTTTAACTTCGTAATTTTTTAATAAATAATATCGTTCGCTATAAAAGCGGCCTCGTTAGTTATTTTTTATATAATTTTAATCATTTTTTCTTTATACTCTAAATACTCTAAAACTTTATTAATTTAAAAAACTAATAACGGATTCTAAAAACTTATATTTTTTCCCGGTCTTAATATATTCTTTATACTTCTTCGATAAAGATAATAATCGATATTCGATTTAACGTATCGTATAGCGCGTATAAATAATTATAATTATAAAATCTTTAGAGACGATATATTCCTATAAGTTATTATATTACTTTATTTAATAAAAAGATAAAAAATTATTTTTAAAAATAAAGAAAGTTAAAAGAGAGAAATAATATTACGATTAAAATTCTCTCCGGACTTTAATATACTTAATATATTTAATAAGTTAAGAGATTATTTATTACTCGACGTAATATATAAATAAATAAATAAATAAATAAATACTTAACTATTTAATTATTTAATAAAGAAATAAATAAGTAAATAAATAAATAACACGATTTCCTTTGACTATATAAATAGTATATTTTTTAATATATAAAAGCTTCGTATTTAATATCTTTTATAACTTTTAATTCTAAATTCTAAATATAAATATTTATTAAATTATTAATTATATTTATTAAATTTATTTAATTATATTTAATTATTTATATAAAGACTATTATTTATTAATTCTTAATACTCTTCTCTAAGAGTATTAACCTAGGTTCTATTAATATTATATTAAAGTATTAAACGAAGAGCCTTAATACTAATATATATATCAAAAATATCGTAATAATATAATAATATAGAAAGAAACGATATTGATAATTATTATAAACTAAATAATTTAGTCGTTTAGAATAATTATTACTAATTTTTAATAATAAGAAGCGCGCGAGTAATATAATATTTAATTAATATTCTTTTAGAGAAAAATTATTTTTATTAATTATAAATTATAAAAATTAATTTAATTTAAATAATTATATTATAATTAATATTATACCGAGGTATATTAACTCGTTAAAATATAATAAATAAAGAACTAGAAATATTAAAGAAATAAATAAAAAAGTTAGAAACCCCCGACGTAACTCTCTATAATTATTTATTATTTATAAAGAGTATATTAATTTATAATAAACTAGAATTATAATTTATTAATAAAATTAATTATTTTATATAAAACTCCGATTAAACCGAGTTTATAATTTATTAAATATATAAATAAAATATTTAATTAATTATATTATAGAGTAAATAAAACTAAATATATAATAAGAGTAATTATTTTAAATAATACTAACTTTTATATTTTAATAAATACTTCGAATAATTTTAAATAATTTCGAGTAAATAAAAATAATCTAGTTTAAATAATATTAATAAATAATTAAATATATATAATAATATAATAAATTATATAAGTTATAATATCGTATTAATTTAAAGTAGTTATTATATATATAAATAATTTTTATAAATTAATATAATTTTTATCAATTAATATAATTTAAAATCGAAATTAAACTAGTATAATTATAGCGCTCTATATAATTTTAGCGAGTTACTCGAGGTTAGTAAAAAATCACGAATTCAAGATTTTAGATTCGAAGTTACTTTTTTTTTATTTTTTTTATTATTATTTTTTATTATTTTTCCGCCTAAATTAATAAAATATATATTTAATACCTCGACTCTTTTTATATAAACTCCTACTTTATCGATAGAAAAGAAAATTAAAAAAAAAAGAGAATAAAGAAATTAAATTTATAAAGAAATAAATAAAGATATAAAATAATTAATAAAATAATAAAATAAAAAGAAACCGAATTATTTAAATTAAAGAATAAAAAGTATAGTAGTAAAATATATATATAGTAAGAAAATAATAATACGTAAATACGTAAATATAAAATTAAGTCGATTTTAATAAAGTTTGAATTTATAATTTCTTTAAAGCCGGAAATAACTCTCTCTAGTATTACTAATGTAGATGAAGGATGGTCCACCGTTTTTGAGGACGGGGAGGCCTGTGTCCGGGTAGGTTGTATATTTTACGTATTTTCCAGAGGGGTCAGGATCGTCTTGGGTTGTTTCGGGGGTCCCGCACCAGATTTTGGGCACTGAGCTTTCGGTGACTTGGGAAAGGACGCTCAGGACATCTAGAGGGAGTATATGTCAAAAATTGGACATTGATGTGCTAGTGGAGAGGGCAACTTACGCTCGATACCAAACAATGCCTTTCCGTAGTTCGGATCAGTGCCACCCACCTTGAAGAAGGTCGCCATGAGTCTGTTCACACGATGGACTTCTTCTATGGAGATCTCCGAGGCCTCAAGATTGTTCGTGTTGATGGCATCAGTCCTGATAATGCCCTTCTCAGCCACGCTTTTGGCTGTGATGAAGGCGGCATTTAGTCTGGCTTTCTGAGCTGTCGTGCATGTATGGTCGATGTTGAGGTCTGCAAGTGCTGGGATGGCCAGGGCAAGGAGTAGCACGCCGGCATGCTTCGCAACAGTGTTGAAAATCATTTGGTTGAGAAGCGTGGATGTTACGTCCAGGCAGAACTTATGTTCGAACCAGTCCAGTTGTTGCTCCCTATACAATGTAATCTCCCGTAAAGATCAAGAAGCCTTTAGTGATAGAGTCTGCTCTGAAATCAAGAATTAAGTCTCTGATATGCAGGTGCTGCAACCCGTGGGTTGATGCCAAGCAGTGCCCAATAGGCTTTTGAGTAATAACAACCTTCCAGACAGCGAGAATATGACGACTAATAGACTCAGAAATCGAATGTTTCTTTTGAGAGTAAAAAGGCAGGACCAGGAATTTCAGAGGCTCCAACATGGCCTCTGAGACAGCTCTCCATAAATGGTGCCGTTTCCATCATTGCGTGTAGCAGTGCTGCGGCGATGGTGGTCTTCATTTTGTTGTCTGATCTTGTATACTTGAAACGAAAGTAACGGCGCGTTTACCACTAATGATTAGTAAGGGTCTGTCTCGGTTGAGCAAACGAAGAAGACCCAGAGCGTTTCTTACGATCACGACCACCATCATTTAGCAGAAGATTGAGATAAAAAGCAGTCAACATTCCAAGAGACGACGTTTTACAGTTGTTCAGGTACGAGCGGACCGATGGAGGTCCCGCTAAAACATAACTTTGACCATGCTTTGGAAGGCGAGGAAGGCTGAGTACAACAGTAAAACGTTCACGGGAGAGTGTTGGCGCTCATTACATCAACGGCATCAACGGCTTCACGACTCGTGCGCGAGGTAGCAATGTGTCGACAATATCCTCAAGTAGCATTTAGATATGACACAATTCACGGTTCAAGAACCATAGTTCTAGGGCGATGCAGATGGGTTGGCACCACTGCAGGACACTCAACTCGACCCTGCCCCTCAAACACCTGTAGATCTCTTCAGTCGCCAATTGAGTCCTCTGCATGACTTTCGTAGAAGACCGGTCGTAAAAGCTCCTCGGCGGAAGCGGACACTGGTGAGTGAGGAGTGGAGGCACAACGGTCGAACAGCAGAAAGCAACCACAGTAGAATCGATGGATCACAGTAATCGCACTTGTCCAAGGCTCATCTTTATCAAACGCTTTGGATGGCCGACTCCCAGTACTATGGTGGGGCATGGAGGACAGCAGCAAAACAGAGGGTTTCAGCACCAGTCGTGGTCGTTGTCCCTAGAGCCCGTAGAAGAGTCGACGAAGGGCCAGAAGCTAGCACCTTGCATGGAAGTCCCAAATCAGTGAACGACGAGATCTTCGTTAGACGATAGCAGATTGAAGGATTATTTGTTGGAACTTGGAGTTTCTGATTCATTTGGCATTTACTCGTAACACGCGTCCCGTGCAATGGTCGGTTTCATAAGCCCTGTACCTGTTGATCAAGGCTAGTTGGCAATGGCAGGTGGGTGCATTTGGAGGTGATCGTTATTCGCTGGAACTAAGCTCTCTTTGCGTGAGTGGCATAATTACAAAAGTTTGACCCATGTACATTTGAAAAGGAGATCGAACCACAATTTTGAGTGACATCCAAATGGAAGACTTTCTTTACTCGTATGCTTTGTGAATCCTCGTGGCCCACAATAAACTTCCGGGGAAGGGATAGTCCCTAAGATCTGCCCCCTGGTTCGGTATCTCTTATTTCTTTTAATCCTTGCAAGTGCACTATCACAACATCACAACGTCTTCAACGGGCTAGCATGGCGATGGGAACCTGCATCCCCGTGATTCGCGTGCATGCTAAATCCCCCATTGGACCTTCCCCAAAACTTCGAGCTTCGACGGCCTTGGGGTCCCGTCTTCTGGACTGGGTGGAATTTGCGCTGTTGATGTCCGACAGCGAGGGGAACTGAGGTCCCCCCTGAGACTCATTTCTGTGCGCCCCCTCGGCCCTTGCAGAACATTCCTCCTCACCCCAACATTTACATGTCCTCTGTTCTACGGCATTGATTCTAGCAGATTGATGCTGCTTTGCTGCCGCAGCTGTCACTTTTGCAGTGAAACCATTCTCTGGGAATCTGTGCCTCCTTGTACCTGCAAATCCCACGACTAAGGACATACAAGCGACAGCGGAATCCTTTCGAAAGCCGCCGCATTGACATCTCGGAAGAATTGTATAGCTGCTACAATACCATACACCACCCATTGATAGAATTAGAGCAGCCACTTGACGGTCGGCTTGCGTCGACGCGCTCCAATCGTCCATCTGTTCTCCTAGCTCACCAGCAGCTATGGGACTTTCGTTGCGAGATCATGGCTCCTTCATACGACCTCGCACTAGGGATAAGGAACGAGAGAGGCCTTCCACTCGCGACCATGGCGAACACTCTTTGATGATCCCGAGCCGAACCTCCTCTCTCCATTCGCGTATCACTCAGCCCATACCATCAACCCTCAACATCAAGCCGAGCCAGCGGACACCAAAGACTCTCACACATGCTTATATGGTATGTGGTGTTGGACGAGAACCATCACAATGGGTGAAAGCACCACCGACCGTGCAGGGGAAAACCGGGCACATGAAGGGTGCTGTTGGGCAATTCTGGCTTCCAGAGATCTTGGGAAGCAGCCCGCGACTAGAGCAAGACAATGAGATTGCAAGGGCTCTATACTCTGCCATGAGGGTATGTTTACCCGCAATTGGTGCAACTGGACAGTAGGCGCTGACAGGAATAGGCTTGCTTCCCCCACGATGTTGAAATTTGCACTGGCCGAAGCCAACCACACTGCGTACACCACTCATTTGTTCTACAGCAAGACTCATCTCACACCCTTTACGGCATTGCCCTACGAGTATGGTCAAGAGCAGACGAGAAGCGGGCAGAGACCATCCGCGACCTACGCAGGAAAACCGAGGCAGATTACTACGAGAGCTCAGATGAGACATACTGGATCCCATACTGCCTTAGCTTTCTCTCAAGATACCCCCTCTACGATCTTCTAGGAGACTACCTTCGTGGAATGTGGATCCACTGGAACAAGGCCACCAATCTCTTCCACGCCGAGGAGGTTTCCCGCATACTCAGCTTCCCGGCACCAAGACTCAACGACCTTGTGCGGATAGACATGAAGGACTACGCTCTATGCTACCAATTCCCATCATCACCTACTGGCTTCCAGAACTTCAGCATGTGGCCTCTCTTCAACTGTTTATCTATCCCCAACATCGTGGGCGTCATCGAAGCTGCAGTATCAGCAACACGGCGAATTATCTTCGTCAGCCACTACCCAGCAATGCTCACTGTTGCAACCGAGACCATTCGACACTGCATTCGTGTCTATGAATGGAGCGGGTTGTATGTGCCAGTCGTCCACGCCCGCCACGCAAAGGAGCTTGTGCAGGAGCCTGGGCCATATATGCTTGGTATCACAGCAGAGTGCCGGACCCTCTTCTCAGCCCCATCAGATGCTCTGGTTATTGACCTGGACCGGAACTACGTGATGACTTCGGCGCCTCCTGCCGTTTTTTCAGCTGGCCAGCGAGCGAAGATGATCTCTCGATTAACCAACGCACTGAAGGGAGATGTTGCACCTGCTGGTGTCCCATCGCACCTTCGGTCGGCGTATGGTGGCGGCAAGCTTATTCCCGCTGGCCAGATAATTGTGATGCGAGGCGAGGTCGAGAGTGTGGAGAATCCACCGTGGTGGGACCATGACGGTGTCATGAGTGTAATGGATCACGTCTGCGAGAAGCTGAGCCGCAATACTGGCATGAAGGCCCTCTTTGGAAACTCGGTCAAGAAGCCACTGATGACTAAGGTGTCGATGCGCCATCTCAACGAGATTGTTAGGGAGCGCAATCAATACTCGAGAGACGCTATGGAGGCGTGGCAGGATTTCATCAACCTCAAGGGTAGAATGGACGGCGAGCTCTCGAAAGTCACCAAGAGGAATAACTTCCTCGTGGATGAGCTCGAGAGCTGGAAGCAGCAGGTAAGACTTGTCAAAGTCTCAGTCACCTCATACATACTGACGGCATCTATAGTTTCTCAAATTCCAAGCCTTTGCGGAGCAGCTCACCAAAGAGACGCAGGACCTCAAAGTCAAGATCGAGACACACAAACGCGAAAATCGCCGCCTCACATCGCTCATCGAGCAACAAAAAGACGACGCTGCCCGTCTCACTGTCCGTCTCTCAGGCACAGAAAAGCAACGGGACGACGCCCTCGAAGCGCTCGTCCTCCAGCAAGAGATTGCCGAGGAGCTCGAGCGAGAACGCAAACGCAACAAGAAAGAGCTCTCAGCACTGCAGCATACCAACGCAACCATCAGCCGCCAGCGTGACGAATCTCGCCGCGTGGTGCTTCACCTCCGAAGCCTCATCGATGGACAAACTCATCACATGGAGCATATCGTGCGCTCCCTTAATAAAGCCCCAGAGCTCAACGATTACCTCGAAGAAGGCTACGAAGACGCTCCCGAAGACGCCGAAGACCAAATCTCAGAAGCAGGCAGCGAAGCCCGTAACCTCGCCCCAAGCCCCCTGGAGCCCGAATCCCGCCGCTCGCTATCAGCAGCCAGCACCCGCGACGGCAGCAAACTCGACCACGAAGCCGTGGCCCCAGAAATGGAATCCCGCTTCTTCTCCCCGCTTGTCGCCAATGGCCGCTCCGGCAACCGCCTCAGTATCGCAGATATAGCCGACCGCCACCTCCGCGACAAAACCGACGCCATTGCCTATATCATCCGCAACATCAGCGACCAATGCGCCGCCGCCGTCGAGGGCCTACAATTAGCCCAAAACGCCGACACCTCAGATGCAGACGTCGACGCCAACCACCTTGATCCCGAACTCCCTACCAGCAGCGGTAGCAAGATGCACACGCACTCCCACACCAACTCCAACGACGACGCTAGCATGCTGGGCGAAGAACACGATAGCGGGCACGGCGGTTCTACCGGGCATCTAACGCCCCACGAAGAAGTCGGCAAGGAGGGCAGGCAGAGTCCCGCGTCAACCATCCCAGAACCCCCAGATCTTATCGGTGGACGGAGTAGCACGAGTATGAGCGGGTATAGTAATAGTACTGCGCCTACGCAGGCGGGGAGGGATAGCCAGCAATGGGGTGTGCACCCGCAGCAGATGCATGATGTGGGGAAGGGGACGAGGATCATTGAGGCTGATGACGAGCCTGCGCATGCTGGTGAGAACGAGGTTGTGAGCAAGCATCAGAATGACGCTAGGCCGGTTACGACGAGGTTGGTTGCTGCTTGAATTGAAGAATCTAACTTTGGAGTGATATTGGAGTTTCAAGCTGGGGGGTTGGTCTTTAAGGATGGATCTTGGGGACTTCTGTGGACGCTAATACCTCTTTTGCCCTATTTGGGAAATGTTTGAAATTATCTTCGAACTTGTGTTATTGCTAGGTAATCCTTGTTTTCATTTGAAGATATCTGAATTTGACTTCCAAAAGCTTCTGAGATTTCGAGAGTAAACAGTTCAAATTAAACCGATTCTCTTTGATCCATTCTCGTGTTGAAAGAGCAAATTTTTCAACCTGAGCGCACCTCCCTGGGTTTCTGGACCGGCTGGAGCTGGGGACAGGGCACTTTATGGTCAAATTGATCGAAAGAAAGCAGGCAGTACGCGGCTCCTCAAACAGATACAGCTATTTATCAGTAGGCTTGAATTAACAGCAAACAGCGGAAGTAGGCAAACGCAAGGACATGCTGTGAGCAAAACATATCGCAAGCAATGCCACTGCCAGCCTGCTATGAAGAAGTCAAAGTGTCTTAGTAAGAGAAATTTTTCCATTGTATGCTACAAGAGCTGCATGCTCTATGGGTATCGTTTTCTAGCCGAAAAGAATGCTATCATCAACCCCCTTTTTCATCAACCCCCTTATCATCATCCGCCTTCTATCTTTCAACTCCCACGGGCCTCGGTTCCAGCAAGCTCAAGTCGCCTCCAGTCGCAGCACTAGCATTACTAGTCGTACCTCCACTATTTCCCATCTGCCTCCCCTTTTCGCGTCCACGCTCCTCTTCTACGGCCTTGTATCGCCTATCCTCCACCTCATTCCGCCTCACAATTTTCTTCAAAGCGTCACTAGCTGAGATGAGGTTGTCAATACTGATAGCATGATCGGTCATTTCATTCCCAATATACCCATACACGCTCGCCGCAGAGTCACACTCCAGAAGCGGTCCCTCATTAAGCTTCAGCAGCGCTAGCGCAACTTGGAAGAGGAATGTGGAGCCGTCATTAAAGCAGAGCACGACGTCCCAGACGCGGAAGAGCGCTTCAGCTGACAAACAATCGGTAAAGACGGACAGGAACCATTGAAACGTTAGCGCTTCAAGCTCGATACCTAATTCATCCAGGTGCGCGGAGAGTTTGGGCAGGATCTCGGTGACGTATTGGCGGAGGACTTGCTGGTCAGCTCGCGAAGCGAGGAGGGAGAGATCGTAATAGTGGCGTGGGAGAATATTCTCGACCATGCTTGTGAGGACCCAGAAGGCATCTTCGGCCGTTGGCATGATGAGTAGGAGGGAGGCGGTGATCATGTTCATGCCTTGGCAGTACCCGACCTCTGGATTACGACGCGAGTATGCGAGGAGAACCTCGTTGAGTTTGGCTACTCCAGGCCCTTTGCGAAAGAAGACGTTATCGGTAAGGGTGCGGTGGATGTCCATTTGGATTTGAGACACGATGCTGGGGTCGTCCATGCCGTCGTTTTTGACGAGGTCTTCGTAGTAGCCTGGCACTCGCAAGGCAGAGGCGCCACTGCATTCAGCCCATATTTTCGCACGGAGAGAGACTGGTATACCGCCTAGGACCAGTTGTTTAAATTCCTTCCATTTGGCTTGGCCGACTTTGCCTTTGTTGCCCAACCCCGCGACGCCGATGACTTCGCCGTCAGTGAGTGCGACTTCAGGCGTTGTGGCTTTTTTGGAGCGTGGGTCAGTGCTGGCGGCGGATTCGCCCTCCTTTTTGCGTTCAGCCCGGACTTTGCGTAAGAATTCGTTCCATTTGGGCGTCTTCTCCCGCTGGAGCGTATCGTGAAGCTCGGTCATTTGCGCTAGAAGCAGCTTCACTGGTTCTCCTTCCGCCAGAGTAGATGAAGCCTGAGCACTCGCAGGACTCAAAGAAGCTTGGGCGATCTCTGCATTTCCTGCCGTGATGGGCGACATCTCTGGCTCGGGGTTCTGACTCGATGGAAGCGACCCTCTTGAGTCGTTACCTGTCGGCAGCCGCTTTAATCGAGGACTTGGGACATCGGAGCTGACAACATTGGTGACAGGTTTAGGCTTTGGAGTGTGAGAGAGTAGTTCGGTGGGAAATGTTGTAACCTTGAGATAGTCCTGCCATCGTTTGGTTGGTTTACCTTCAGCTCGATCGTCGGTTGAAGCTGGTGTGTCCGGGCGATGCGTGGAATTTGCACTCGAGCGAATAGATGCTCTATCGGGGTCTGCGACTCTGAGCGAGTCGCGAGCTCCACCAATCATCTCGACATTGGCACTGGCATTCGACTTGCCTCTAGCATGGCCTTTGGTGAACTCGGCTTCTTTCTTCCTCCGACGCTGGTCATAGATAAAGCCATACCTATCTGTCAGGAGGTCTGAGCTGTCGTTTTTGTTGTTGAAGTGGGTCAATGTGGGGGGCTTAGAATCTGGTGGATGAATAGTGTCCATCTCAACAGGCCCCAGGTTGGTTGCTGCATCCACTGAAGTGGGGCTGGTAGGCATTTGCGAATGTGGCGGCCGTGGGATGGTCTTTGATATGCCAGCCGGTCCAAGTGTAAGGGGTTGGACAAGTTTGCGTGAGGCACGAGTGGAGGAGTCCATACTGTTGACCTTCATCAAAGCCGCTTTGGCTGAAGTAGGTAATGGTGGGACCGCGGTCGTGGAGTCGTTTCTTGACGCCTTCGAGTGCCCGCTACCAGTAGTAGAAGATCTCCCTCTGACGGTGCCTTGTCTGTCAAAATCACGCGCCGCTTGAGGATTTCCTGCGAAAAGCTTCATCGTCCACGAGGCAACAGATGTTGAAGACTTCCGTGAGCGGTCTGCGCTTGAGCTTTCCATTGTCGCAGCACGCGTAGGGGGTTGGAAGAGGTCATCATCAAGCCCTTTACGGCGCCCATTGCTATCGCCCCAGGCTCGTATAGCAGTCCCTGTATCCTCGTTGTGATCGCTGACCACGCTGCTCGCTCTGCTTGTTCTGCGGCTCGTGGCTGTACCACTCCATAAGTAATCCTTCCATCCACGTATTGTGCTTCCTGGCTGGCCTCGAGAGTCCACGCTGGATGTTGTAGACCGTCCATCCGACCCTTTCGACAGCACGCTTCGCGATTTGACCGTGACCTGCTTGTCAGCCTGGACTGAGGGATCGAAATAGCCCTCGTCAATTTCGTCACTCAGTCTTCCTACGTTGTCCTTCATAGCCTCTCCCACCATCTCATCAATCCCACTCGTAACGCCGCTGATCCTGCTTTTCCCATTCCTCGCACCAGCTACTTTCAAGTCGCCTCTAAAGGGCGGGCTCTGTAGCGTGACAATGCCGTCGGCAGGGTTCTCGATCCGATGAAGTCTGGTCTCAATATCCTGGTTAGAAACCTCGACCTCCCGTAGCATCTTCTTGAGCTCCCTCTCCCTCTCTTCTGCCCTCCGCCTGAAAATAGTCATTTCGGAATCTCGTCGTGCCAAGTCTTCTGCTAGCTGTCGAACCAAGGCCACCGCGCCATTCTTCTTGACCAGGTGTCTAATATCAGCATCGGTGGAGTGGTGGAGAGCACCAGGTACGTCATGTGCAATGTTCTTTGGAGAATCGTCGAAAAGCGCCGAACGGCCTCGGAAGGAGGGTGTGGTTGTTATAAGGCTCTCAACGATCGATGGGCTCTGCTTCGAAGGCTTGCGAGGTGTTTCATAGGGGGTTTGTGTTGTAGATCTGGCCAGAAGCTGCCTGTCGGGCTTGGTGCCAGACGATGCATCAGGCGATAGCGAGGGGAAAGATTCGAGTGTCTTGGCGGAAGTAGGAGTGATCAGCGAGTGTTTTCGAGAACCTGCTCTTACAGTACCGGAGTCGCGCGAGGCGGTGGAGACCTGGGACAAAGTCCGTTCCAGGTTGTTGTCGCTGCTGCTGCCGCCTGCCATCTTGAAATCGGTAGGAGTCAGATACGATTAACGCATCTTCCGTAACGGACAAGACAGGAAAGAAGGGACTTGCAGCTCTGGAGTTAACAGGCATCGTTGTTTTTTGTCATGATGTCGTGGTGCTGGCAGGTCTTTCGTCATTTGATGAGCAGGCGAGTGCCGCTAACCAGGCTTTCGTTCCTTCCCTCCTTGCAATCTCCGTCACATATAGATCAACGCCGCGTGAAGGATCATTCTATAGGGAGATGCCAGCATGTAGTATTCCTGAAGGATTGCGCAGGATTAACGGCCTTTTACCCTTCAAACAGAAGTGGCATGGGTGTGGCGCATCAAAGAACTATCTTCACAACCAGCCAACTCCTCTCCTTGTAAGCCAGCTTTGCGAGAGTTGTCGAGATTCTTCTTGCTGTCTTGTCTGCTGTATCCTTCTTCGTGTCGTTCTTGTCCTTTTCGCCGCAACTCTGACCTTTCGCTTCCGCTCAAGAAGCCTCCTTCGTCCACGAGCCGCTTATGTAGCCTTGTATTGTTTTTGCCCCCCCAGCTTCCCCTTCAATTAGTGTGGTGTTGTATCGGAAGATAATCCCTCGTATTGTTTGCTTCGTATTTGCTGCGATCCCCGCGTGCCGATGTCACTCAGGCCAACCGTCTTCGTCCACGAGATTCTCTTGCAGCCTCGTAGCGCATTTTCTTCAAACCGACAGCTCCACTTGGGCGACGGTAGTACCCCACCAAAATGTCACACACGCTCGTCGGTTCAGGAACCAAACGATGAAGAGAACGCCAAAGGCAATAGTCAAGACAACACAGATAATGGCGATAACGTCGTTGCCTGGCATTGTTTTGGGGGTCAAGTGCGAGGTTGATGATACCGGTCTATGTAAAGTACGTCTAGTTCTGGAGCTTGTTTAGGTAAGAGAATTTCTCCAGAGTATGCAAGCCGATATAGGTCCGGTGTTGTTGTTTTTGTTTTTTCTTTTGTGTGGGAGATTTGGTGTAACAAAGCTCGCTTCACTCAGCGTTGACCACCGCTGTAGCCAAGTGCCACATGTTTAATCGGATGTCCTTGCCCGAAATCAACTTTCACACAATAGTAGCTTCCTCCCATATCTCCCCTGATTCCCAGTAGGTGTTGCATTGTTGTCTCGCATCTTGGTAGCTCTAAACACTACTTCTGCATATTCTCAGATTGATATTTATACCAGACCAAAGATAGTTGTATCTCGAGAGCCTACCAGTAATCTATCTATCTTATTTTCGATCGTTTTCAGCGTGATAACCATGTCTAGGCGAGAACTACACGCCTCTACAATCCAAGTCCTCCAGTTGACTTACAAACCTACAATACACTTCACACACAATATCCAAGTACCCAGCAGTTGTGTTGAGCTGCAAGTGCGACCATCAACAACCTTGTCCGTCGTTGATACGGTTGTAGACAATCTCATCAAGACCAACTTCCTTGACCTCAGCCTCCCAATAACGATCTTATCCTTTGACTATTAGCTCCCGTTTCTATCGCTGGCTCCAACCCTGACTATCAGTGTTTACAGACTTTGTATGTTCTTGTAAGCTACGCTGCAAAACTAATTTCTACGAATGATCAAGTCTTCTGTCAATGTCATTCTCGATAAGGGAGGGAAGGTAATTGGGTCAATCTGACGTTGTCGATGAACAATTCAAAGTTCTTCTGTCTAATTTTAGGGAAGTCTCGAAGTTACAGCAAGCAGCAACAAAACCGTGAAATGCAAAGATGCTATCTTGCATCGAGATCCATGTTCATTCATCTCTCCCATTGGCCCCATCCACACCGTCCTCGAACCGCCATCCGCCTCACCAACACCCCCTATTCACACCCCCAACCTCAGCCACACCACCTCATCATCACATAAGCCCCATCCTATCCAAAGCCGCCACAATCCTACTGCTCTCGTCAACCTTAGTATCCACCCTATTAATCCCCAACCCCCTCCCACTCATTCCTTCAACAATCTCATCCTTCAACCCCAGCACCTGGGCGCTTTTGTTCCTCGTATGCGATCTAGGTCTATTAGCCCTGCCATGGTCTTTGATTGGCGAGGGAGGGAGACGGGTGATGAAGCGGGCGTATGCAGCGGATGTCGAGGTTTCGTCAAGAGTATTATTATTTTTGTTGAATCTGTTTTTATTGCCATCTTCGGTAATAATGGTGGAATTAAAGTGGGCAGGGAAGAAAGTCTTAGTGTTAGGCTTGACGCCTATTATGGCTGGGACTGGTATCATAGATCCGAGACTTTTCCTTTTATGTCGCATCCGACCCTTCATTCTCCCCGAAAGCTTCAACCCAGCCAAGGGCCAAGTCCCAGATCGCTCACTGCTCGCAGCGCTCTCTCGATCAGGCTCTTCCCGGCTATCCCGTTCCGTTGAGGAATCTTGAAAATGCGAGGTAGATGAGCTTAAGAAGCGAGTCATTCCCGGAGTCTCATACACACGAGGACCGTTGCCACCAGCTTCGTTATCCTCAGACTCAATCTTGTCATCACTACCCGAAGATTCATATCTGGAATGTGAGGTACACAAGCTCGCGCAGCTAGTCTCAGGCGTAACCTCCTCACAACGATGACCGTCATCAACGCGTTCGATATACACACCCTCGTCCTCCCCACTCTCATTCTTCACCTAGAACAACAACATCATTAGCCCCACCTCCCACATTGAAAATAATACCTTTAACTCACCACTGTGCGCGCATCCATATCCACAACGCCAGACACCACCTCATCCACCTCCAAACTCTCATGTTCCGGACACGGTAGACTGAGTATCTTATGAAACCCAAAATCCACAAATAAGTAATTTCTGCATTTTTTCTCATCACCTGGTTCTCCATCTTTGGTAACTGGTCGAAGTTTGCAAGGGATGCAGCGGGGTGAGAGGGTTTTTTTGCGGCAACCGTCAGAGTAGAGAAGGCCACCGGAGTAGGATGTGCACATTGTTATTTGGTGTTTGTGAAAAACACGCGTGGGAGTTTAGGGGCATGTTGCGCGGTAGTGGTGCTTTGTGGAAAGGTGAATGCTTGATCTGAGATCTTGGTGAGCTATATCTGTTGGACAGCGCAGTGATACAAACATTGCTCGGCTGATCAGATTGACTAAATTTGGGCAATGTTTCCGACTTCGATTTGTACCACGTTTCACTTTGGCCATGCCGAGGCCGCGGCCGTAAGTGAAGAGCAAGATTCGTTGCCTCAGTGACTGGCTCACTGACGACAATGTTAAGGTGGGTCAATAGAACAATACCAAACAACAAAGCACAGAACACCACCGAAGACGATGTTTCAGACCAAAAGCGAAGAATATCATAGGACTGACAAAACGCAGAAAGACAGTGTTTTGGAAGTGATCGATGACTTTACTCGTTTCAACCCCGACTTTCGCGGTAATGATGAATTCTTCAAGGCTTCGACCAATGCTAGTCTACCTTGACGGTATGTAAGTATTTCTTTGCAACACCAATGCAATGCATGCAACCCACGAACTCCATTGCGATGCTATGAGATCGTGTCTCGTAACGCTCCAACACCACAACTGCAACAAACCAAGATTTACTCAACACACTCCTCCTTCCCCATCTCACCCTTATTGTTCAACACCCTTAATTCGACCAAGCGCTCCCAAACGCCATCTCTGTTGCCGACCATCGTCCTCTCCACTCGTAAGCCATCCATTTGTTGTAGTTTCTTGCAAGCATTCACGAGCATTATCTCATACACTCTTCTCCTCAGTTTCGTGTCTGCGTCTAATCGTTCCCTTGACTGATTATCGGCTTTCTTGTCAACGGACGGGAGCAAGTAAGCTCGAAAAGATTTAGCCTCGACGTCTTCTTCATCGCCATCGGAACCATGGTCATGGCTCTGTAGCGCAACACGCTTCTCATCCTGTACGGGTTGTTGTGGAGTGTAGTATCCCACGGTCAACGGGTTGTTCCTAAAGTCAACGTCCAATAGTTCCCTGAAGAGGCGTTGTAGTACGGATGCTGTTCTTCGAAGCTTTGATATTCGGTTGCCGGCTGCATATAGTCTTTCAAGCTTAACGACTCCAAGCAGCGGTCGAAGGTCGGAAACGGCATTGTAGTTGACGTTGAGGGTCCGCAAGTTCGGGCATTTTGGGCCGAAGTCAGCAGACAGCGCCTGGATACCAGTGGATGCGAGTTCCAAATGGTGTAGATTGAGGAATGGTGTTGCAGGAGCAAACGCTGAGAGCTGGTTGCCCGACAAGTACAAGTTGCGAAGTTCGTGGCAGTGCTGGTACTGGATTTCTGATAATCCATAAGCGGGAATCAGCGTCTGTTCGCGCCATGAGAGGGTTTCGAGGTGTCTGAGGCTGTTGAGGCTTTCAATGGATCCAATGGAGTTCCTATCAAGATTGAGAGTCTTAAGATTGGGAACTTCGGCGAGGTCGATGAATGTTAGGTGGTTGCTAGAGATGTTGAGGATCTGGAGTTTGTGTAAAGGATCGGACATTGAGAAATCCAAAGCTTCGAGATCATTATTGCCTAAGGCGGTCAACAAAGTTGTGCACTATGAAAGCAGCGTTGGGGGACTTACTCATATCGCATGCCTCTAGCGAAGTGAGATGATGCAGATTGGATACCTCGGATAGCTCATTGCGGCTCAGGTTCATATGCGCCAACCGCTTCCTATGTCTATTGTCAGTCCCGAGATTGTCATTCCTGGCAAGATGGCTCACATATTGTAGCTCCGAAAGTCGACGGCTCGCAACTTGTTCCCTTGCAGACTCAAGCTAGTAAGCCCATCCAGATCCTCAACACCCTCCAAGCTCTCCATCTGATTGTTGTCTGCCTTCAGTGCACGCAAGTGAACAAGGCAGTTGAAGCCTTTCAAGCTACTGAGCTGGTTGTCGGAAACGTCAAGATACTGCAGATTGTGAAGAGAATGCCAAGCAGCTAAGTCTGACAAGCAATTGCCTCGAATGTTAAGAAGTCGGACAGATCTAGGGATACCATTTAGTTCACAGACTTGATTGTTCGACACGTCAAGTTCCTCAGCACGTCCACAAAACTCATCGAGCATGTGCAAGGTCCTCAAGTGGCGATCACGTAGGTCAACAATGCGTATATCATCCCAATACGGCTCGTACGGTTCAATGTCGGTGAGGTTCTTCACGAGATCCTGGGCTGCGAGCGACAGCTGGTTATCAGCCGATTTGGGCATTCCATCACGTCTCCTTGCGACATATTTGAGATCCGGGTCGATTGGTCTATCCACTTGATTTACAGTGAAGTCGGGCAATGGGCTGAGGAAGAAGCCTATACTGGACCGTTGGCCAGTCGTCGGTGGTACTACCAGGCTTCTGGACATCGGCATTGGTGTCGAGATCGCCAACTCCATGCTCATATGTCTATTACCAACAGAGCAATGGACCAATGACATCTCATCTTGCTCGTCGAGGCGGGACATAGGCCGTGCAATGTATGACTGGTTGCTAATAGATTGTCGCCGAGAGGCATTCCGAACAGCAGATCTGGGAGTCATGCCGAAGGACGTTCGCCGGCTGGAGAAGAGTTTCCGTTGCGTACCGCTGCGAGGGGGCGACTCCGCCAGAGCCCACTGGCTATCTCCTTCGCAGAGGTCAAAGCCCTCGTCGTGCTCATCTGCGGGCTCTCTCTGCTCCACGAGTGGAGACGAGAAAGCTACCGTGACCACTCGCGCTTGTCGCCCTTTGCTTTGTTTATTGGGAGTTGGTGATAAGCGGCCTTCCAAGATACTGATCTCGTGCTCAACCTCTTGCTCATGCCCGTCTTGAACATTCTCAGGGACTGACAAACGAGGCAATTTTGGCAACTGTGGCTCTTTTGGCAGCACTTTATCATCTCCCCAAGACGTTGCACGAGTTCCGGGTAGGGGACCGCTGAACGCGAAATGAGAATACTTTGATGGTGCTGAGCTGTTATCGACTGGGTCAATGTATTTTCCATCAGCTGTCCTGGGTCTGACATCGACACCCGGCTCGTGACGATCTGGTCCTTCCACTTGCTTTTCGGCAGCGACTGCCAGATCGTGGACAGAGATTTTGTCTTTTGTAGATCCCAGCGATCTTATGGAGGAAACGGCATCTTTGACTCTTTGAAGTTCCTCCATTTCATCAACACTCAAATCTGGTATATCACCAAACAGGTCTTCTTCCGTTCCTTCGCTGGCAGTGTGATCCACATTTTCCATACCACCAATCTTGGGGGTGCTTTTACGTTTGACCCAGACGTTTCTTTGATGATCATATGCCATACCTGCCATTTGATCCGATAAGAGGTGAGCAACGGTCTCCGGGGCAATTACCATCCTATTGGTGGAGCTATGAGATGATCCTGTAGGGTTTGATCGACTAGTGGATTGGCCCGATGTTGATTGGGATCCGTGCGAGTTGTGTTGCCGCTGGATTTCGAAGCTCAAGGCGTCCTGTGTAGATGAGGAATCTTTGCGCTGGTGAGCTGGAACAGCACTTTCTCGTATACGTATATTGGGTGGATCGCTCTCTGTGCCCCTGTCGTGGTATTCATCATCTTGCCTTTCTTCGAAGTCAGGTGCCGATTCCCTCCTTGAGTGGCTGATCTGGAGATTCTTCAGCGACGAAGAAAGTGCAAGACCCAGACCCTCCTTGTCCTCGTACTTGCGGAGATGGCTGACTACTCTAGGGTCCATTTCAGCAAGCACCCCCAACTTTGGAGAGTTGCCTCCCTCCCGACTTGGTGGTCTCGAGAATTGGTCTTTAGTGGAGTCTTCGACGAAAGACTCCTCCATGATTGTTGGATGACCGATTTCAGACGTTTCTGCGGTTGTGTGGCTACTCCGGGGGCGTCCTTTAGCACGGATCATCTGCATGACCTGCTGTGCTTCGTTGAAGAAGTCTGCTGTAGTAACGGAAGCCTTTCGGGAGCCGCCTGTTATCTCTTGCGCTGTGTTAAGGGCGACTGTAGCCAAGGCTCCAGCAACGATTCGGGTGGGAGGATCCACGATTGCTTGGTCAATTTGACTTTTTTGTGATGCATTAACGGGTCCTTCATACTCTTTCCGTGAGTGCTCATGTACAATGGTCGAATCTGCAGCATCATTCCGTCTCCGGGCATTCGTTCCTCGATTCAGCGTGGGAGCTTTGGGACGCAAGATTTGACGGCTAGCTATTATGTTTGGGTCTGCAGCTTCATGTTCATTATCGTAGCGAGCATCTTTCCGTTTCCGCCCAAGCACAGTTTGTACTGGTGCCGCCTGTGCTTCCATGTTTTGGTTGACGCCAGCGAACTCCTGATCAGTTTCATTTGAGCTACGTAAAGTTCGTCGACGTTTGGGAGCCGGATCCTTGACGGGAGAATAAGGCAGTCGCTTTCCTATGGCCTTCTGCGGCTCCTCATGACGATCGTATCGACACTCTTCTCTATACTCCTCAGTATACCTCATTCGCCCTTCGTGTCTATCATCCTGCACATGGATCTGCTTTTGATCGTTGCTGACATGTCGTCCTCGTGGCTTGGAGTTCAGGACTCGCCTAGGCAAGCTACCGGCGGATTCGTGGGATGGTGAACGCTCGAACCTAAAAATTTCATGATTATGCTCATACTCAGACAATTGGTCAGGCTCGTGGACTGTTTGCGCCTGCTCTGGCGGATATTGTGCAGCAGGTGGGTCATAGGCTGGAAAATGGTAATCATCAAGTTCGCCATCACCGAAGCTACTGATTCTGCGATCTCTACTGTTGATTTGCGAATGTTGACGTTGGCTCCGCCGTCGAGAGACTTTAGGTCCAGGCGAAGGAGTGGACGACAATCCGTCGCTCCCAAGCTCAAAATCCTCTTGGATCTCCTGATTCAACGTCGCTTCGAACTTACTCAGTCGCCGTACCAGCCTGTCGTTCGTGAACGTATCATACTTATCGAATAGCTTTAATGGGCTACCAGAAGATGTGGGCCTTTCGTCGCGACTAGAGTGGTTCCGGCTCCGCCGATTTGGGGTCTCGGGAGGTGACGAGGGTGTCTTCGATTTAGTCTGAGCAAAGCTTTCTGATGTCTCGCGGGATGTTATGCCGAAATTGAGGGTGGAAGATGGCAATTTCAAGCTGGTTCCGTCCAGATCTGGCAGTAGGGAAGGACTGACTGGCCGCCTTTGAAACGACCCATCATTTGAGTAACCCCCTCGATGTACGCTGACAAAGCCACCATTGGCGGCAAAAGCGTCCGTACCCATGGATAGATCGTCGGGGAGCGATTGACTCGTAACTTCGTCCATCTTTTCGTGAAGCAGAGATCGCTCATCGAGCCTTGAATCCGTGTAGTCAATCCCATGATCGCTCGAGCGTGAGCTTGGTAGATTTTGCTGCTGCATCCGTAGCTTCGCCATTTCTGACTGTAGTCGTCGTACAGACATATCTATAGCTCCGAATTCCACCCGACCATCGACTGTGTCTTGTCTGGAGATGTATACAGGACTGATGTGCTCATTCCGAGTCTTGTCACCAGCATCGCTGTGCCCTACCACGTCCGAGGATGTAGGAGAATTTGTCTGGTCAACTGTCGTCTGTGGCCGATTACCGTGAGGAAGTAGTGATGGCGATTCGGGAACTCTTGGTATTGATCGACTTCTAAGGTTCTCAGTCCTGGCCACCAGACTTGGTCCTGCAGGATTCATTCCATTCCCAGAATCGGTCTTCGCAGAATACGGCGGCGGACTCGACCCAAACTCTCCTGTAGGAAACAACTTCGTCTTCCCTGCCCCTACTGGTTTCCTCCCTTTCCCGTTAACAGCAGGCGGTTTAAACATCCCCTCCAACCCAATCGGACTAAACAAATCGCCCTTCCCAGTGTTCTCCTTCAATACCCTCCTCTTCCAGTCGGGGGTCCCTCTCCCATCAACACCCTTAATCGGCGACGACCTATGCTGAACTGTATCCTGCTGCCCAGTCCCTACCGATCCCGAAGAAACCTGTCGTCCTCTCAACCTCATCGACGCGGCGTTGAGACCTTGCGCCTTAACCTGTCCATTCGGTATGCGTTTGTGCGATGCGTTGATATTCGAGGAACTTTTCTCTTTCAAAGCAGCGCCACTAGTTCTACGAATAGATGATGTTTGTACCGACTCTTTCCCACTTGCGGCGGACAAACCGGAGGCTGTTCGAGGTTTATAGCGGGGTATACGACTTTGCGACCCATTGTTGCTGGGCGGGCTGGGGCTATCTCTTGAGGTTTGGCTTTGGATGAGAGGGCTGGAATGGGGGGAGCGAGGTTGGGAGATCCAGTCTTCGGAGAGGGAGTCAAGCCATTGATCCATTACTGCGGGGGCGATGTTCGAGGCTGTCGGTCTAGCTGTGTGGTTTGTCGGTCGCGCTGTTTTGGAGGCGGTCCGATGCATAGATATCATGATATCAATGCTTAACTTAGAGATACTGAAAGGAATGGCATTGTTAGTACTCCTCTGCGGCGAATATACATGTGTCGACCAATGACGCGTGAGAGGCCGATCCTTTTCGAGGTATTATGCAGATACCACATGCGGTTAGCGTAAGTAGTGGTTGGCACAACAACAGATAGCCCTCACCTGACGCGCCTAATAAACGTTTCGTGCTCTCGTTCTTGCAGGTGTGTTCGAGGAACATCAGGAAAGATACCGATAATAGGCCTATTATTAACAGGCCTTGAAGCCAAGTTTCGGGTGCTTCGACTCATTGTTAAGCCTGGATCGTGGTTCTTGCGGAGGAAGTTGCCTTTAGACTTTGGACATCTGACATCAATCTTCAAACGTTACAGGATCTAGGGTCGTTTACACCGTCGTGATAACATGCTCATAATGTTTATAGCACAAATGAGAGCAGATGGGCTGTTCAAAATATCAAAGCATCAGTCCAAGGGTATAATCCGCTCTAACTCCAAATCAACCTAAAGCTCAATTGGAGGACTGTTTCCACCTCGTTCCTTGATAGCCATTCACACATTCAACCTTCGTAGCCATGAACCTTCCCTTAGGCTTCCATCAGTCCTTGCGGACGATCCTCAACAGTGGCTCAATCCTTGCCCTCTTGCTCAAGCCAACCCGATACGCGACTTTTCCGTTACTGATCGGGCTGTGCTTGTCTGGGCCCTTCGGAGTAGCCGAAGTCGCCTTGCGAGGTGTTTCTGGAGGAGGTTGAACAGTCTTGGGTGGCGGTGGTGACGCTGCCGTCTTTTCGGCAGGCTTTTGGAGCATGCTGTTTCCCTCCTTTTCATCGAGTGCTTTCCTGGAGGCATCTTGGCCATCGTCGAAAACGCCCAGCTCGTCATCACTGTTGTGGACGTGTTCTTCGCTGATGGCTATAGGTGCTTCGCTTACCTTGCTCCTTTTGCGCCCTCTTCTGGCCTTGGGTGCGGACACGGGCTCCTTTGCTGCGGCGACCGGCTTATTGGGGTTGGTTCGTTTTTCTTGAGAAACCTTATCGCTGAAGCCATCAACGATGAGTTCTTTCTGCGGTTCCTCATCTTCATGGTCATGGTCAATCTTTGTTTCAATCGCAGCTTTGTCTTTGACAGGCTCATTGGCCCCCTTCTTCGGCCTGCCTCGCTGCTTCTTCGCTCCTTGGGGCTCGGGTGCCGGTTCATCCTCTCCATGAGGTCTTGAGTGATTCTCTTTGACATTATCTTTTGGCTCGCGAGCTTCTTCGTCTGAATCTTCCAGGATTCTGAGCGTCTTGCGCTTGGGGACTGACAGGGTTGGCGGCTTGATTACCTCGTCCTCCTCTTCCTCGTTTTCGTCTTTGGGTATCAATTCGTGGAACGCTGTGGTCTTCCGCCTCTGGAATTTGCGCTTCTTTTTCGCGGTTGCTTCCGGCTTCTTGGTGTGATCGGTCGGTATTACGACTTCGTCGTTACCACGACCAGATCTCGATTTGCTAGGCCGTGGCTGATATTGATCCCTGGGCAAGCCGATCGTAGTATCATCAGAGCTAAGCCCATCGTGCACAGGCTCATTTATGTCTTTGTTCTTAGGGTCTTGGGTTGGCCTTTTCTGGTGTTTGCTCTCGGGTTCTGGGTCAGATATCGAGAGTGACAGCTCGTCCTGGCCTTCATCATGCTCGAAAGGTTGGGGCAGTGGCACGATGGGGTTGATGGTTTCTGGACCATCGATCAGGCGCCTTTGAAGTAGAGGACTCTGGTCGTCAATGGTTTCATCACTGATCGACAGCCCCACTGAATAAGTGCTCTTAGTGACCGTGATAGTCTTGCTCGGCGAAATGATGGAAGCACTTGAGCTTGGCTCGACCAAACCACCGCTCTCTTCATCAGGGACCTCCAAATCCATATCCCATCTTGGTCGTTTTCGCGAACCATCTGCACTATCTGTATCCAGAACATTGCCCTCATCGCTTCGTCCTCTCGATGACATTGTAGGAGTAGGCATCCGGTCATCTGAGTAAGTCAATTTCAAGGACCTCGTATCTTCCGTAGTCCTAGAATTTGCAGGCGTAGTAAGATCCATTGGGTCAGTTGCAGGCAAGGGATTCATCTCCGAGACTTGCGTCTGCTCGAATGAGGTCGGCTTCATTGCTGGAGGAGGCATTTGAGGCGAGACCCTAGAATTCTCAATCCTAGCATCCAATGCTCTCCTGTCGCTACTTCCAAGGGCCTCGGTATCCCCACTAGACAGACCCCATGTGCTCGCCATCTTGCCCTCCATATCCTGAGTCTGCCGCTTCGATATAGCACCTGACGACGTCAGATCGTTGTGCAATATTCCATCCGGTTCCCCGTCACTGTCTCCTCGAAACTCGAACACATCACGACTCATAGAACCGTATCTCTTCAACGGCTTTTTAGCCTTCGGTCTCTCAACGGACGTCTTCGACCTTTTCATCTTCGACCTTGACGTTGACGGCGTATCAGGAGAATGCTGTTGAGATGAACCAAGGGCTCTAGTAGAAGTAAGGCTATTGTCGGGAGTAGGCTCAATCAAGGCTCTGTGAGCATTTCGGATTTCACGATTCATTGTTTCTATGAAAGTCAGTCCTCCCGCTGTACAGGGCGTAGGGAAAGCTAACATACCTGTTGACGCTGTGCTTGATCCCACTGATGGCTGAGGCTCTTCAGGTGCCGCAGAAGTCTCATGGTTTACGACTGGATTGGTGTTGAGCTCTAATGGTGGGGGTGCTTTCTCGGGGGATGGACTACCATTGTCCTCGTCGTCTGAGTCTTCGATCACCTTGTGCTTCGCCATTGCGCATTGACTCTTAGTAACATAGGATTCAGCTCACAGCCAGGGTATCCATTGGACGGTTGGCACACATTGCTTACTTTACGAAAGCGCTGTATCTTCGAAATACAGAGAGCCCTGGAAGTTGTGGTGGCTAGCCACGACAAGGTTGCAGCAGAAGGCTTGGTGGCAAAATAGTTAGCAGTCACGAGCGCTACAGAGCCAGCAACTCGCAGTACAAAATCCCTCTGGAGCAAAGAATCACCCTATTAACGCTCAAGATATAGGATTTTACGAAACCATTAAGTTTACGCGCTAAACGGATGGCCCGTATACTACTTTTGGGTGGGGCAACTACCAAAATTAAGTGGAATAAGATATAGACGTAAATATACTATAGATTTATCCTAAATAGTTAAATTTAAAGTTATTTAAATATTATTAAATTTTATTTTATTAGAGGTTTACTTTACTACTACTTCCTCTTTATCGCCTTTATAGTCGTCGTCGTTTTAGAGCCTATTCGCGCCCTAATTTAATATAAATTCGAGTTAAGATATAATATCGATAGTATCGCCGCCGGTCTTTATAATATAAGCCTTAGTACGCTTTAAAGGATAATAATAATATAAAGACTTTATAGTACCGTCTTTATACCGAGTAAGAATATAAGAGGGCGGCCTAGGAAAATTAACGAGTTTTTAAAATATAAGTTTTTATACTATCTTTTTAAGCGGCCGATAACTTATTTAAATAAAATAACCTATTTTTTATTAGACGAGTATAATATTATTATTAATAAAGATATTATTTATTAATATTTATACCGCCTAGGCTAAAGTAGGAAACTCTAATATAAAGTTATTTATAAATATAATTAAACTTTAAGGATTATTTAGTTCGTAAAATTAACGAGGTAACGAGTTAATTAGTTAATTTTTCTAGATAAAAGTATTATTTATAAATATACTAGTATATTCCGAGCTTTTATATATAATATTAATATAATTAATTTTAATAGGCGATAGGAGATATAGTTAGGCCTCTATTAATATTACGTTATTAATCGTTTAAAACTTATATAGGAGTAGGAGGTAGAGTCTTTTATTTATATATACTATTAATAGTTACCTCGACTAGATTATCTATTAAGAGTTAATTACGGCGGCGATATTTAATAATTTTATTAAATATAATATACTCCCTCGCTACGGCCGTTTCGAAGACGATAATATACTTTTAATAATAGTTTATAATAATACTAATATTTATTATAATCTAATTCTAGCTAGGTTATATATTAACGCCGGTATTTTACTCGAATATTTCCCTCCTTACTTACCCGATTTTAACTCTATTGAAATATTATTCTTAGTTTTAAAGAGCTAGATAAAATAGTATTTTAATATTATTTAAATATACGTAGACGAGGGGCGATTTAATTATTTCCTAGATTTAATAGTAAAATTATAGGCTAGTTATAAAGATCTTAATAATATTTTCTAATAGTTAGGTATTAATTATAAGGGTAAAATAAATATATAGAATAAAGAAGAGGAAGATAATAGTAATATCTATAATAATATAGAGTAAAAGAATAGTTTATATATATAGATTTATAAATAATTCGTAGAAATTAATAACCCTAGCTTATTTACCCCTCGGTAACTTAACTATTAATAAAAATATATAAATTATTTAGATCCTCGTCTACTCCGTAGCCCTAACCGTCGTCGTTATTATATTTAATTAAATCGATAATATAGTCTTTAATTACTAGTATAGGCCTCTTAATAAAGGTATTAAATAATATATCTAGAATATAATTAATTAGGGCCAGCGAGCCTTTTATAAAAAGATTCGAGAGATACCTAGGGCCTATAATATTTCTTATTTAATATTTATCCTTTTCACGCCTAGATTAACTAATAAAACAAGTAAACGAGTATTTTATTTTAAGTATAATCTCTAGTTTCTTTTATTTATATTCGAATTTATTACTTTTCTACCTCTAAATATCTCTTATAATATAGTCTTTATTTAATAATTTATTCTTTATATCCTTTAAATTAGGTTTATCGCGGGGTTATAATCTAGGTTTAATTTATTTAATTAATTTAACTACGTCGCCGTGAATTAGATTACTATCGCGGTAAAGTAAAATAATAAAACCGCGTATAATAAAACGAGAGGGCTAGTAATAAAAAGATTTTTTTACTCTTTCTAAAGCCCTTCTAACCTATATTTTAATTTCTAATATAAAGATTCGAATATTTACTAGAGGGGGGGCTACCGGCTAAATAAAAGAAGGTATATATATATAGGTAGGCGGCGGATATAGGTAATTTACTAACGGCGGTATTAATTTAAATAGTATAGGTTTATTCTTTTACTCTCGTTTTTTATTTCTTTTTTTATATTTTTTCTTATCCTCTTACTTCTTTTTTATTCTCGCTAGCGGTATCTCTTTATTTAATCGTTTTAAGATATCTAACTTAATAGCTCCCCGCTAAATTATAATATCTTTATTTAATAATATATAGTATATTTTATCCTTATTAACCTAATAGTATTTATTTTTATTCGAGTATTTATACTTCCTATATACCTAGCGGCTAAGAATACTCTAAATTAAAATAGTATTAGAATCTAGGGCGTTCGACTACTTTAAGATAATAAATTAGCGATTTATAAAATTATTCCCTCTAATTACCCTAAATAAGGTAGAAGTAAAACTATTAATATTAACTCTAATATTAGAACTAGTAATAAAAAGGGTAATAGCGACTAGTTATAATAAAGTAGATATAATAATAAATACTTCCCCTATAAGAGTAGGAGCTTAATATAATAGTAATTCTACTTTAAATTTATTTTTACTACTTTTAAAAAATATATCTAGTTAACCCTCGATAATATACTAGTTATTATCGTCGTCTATAAACTACAAATATCGTCTCGTCGCCGGTAGTTTCTTATATAATAATATCGCCGTTATAAAGACCCGAAAAATAGGTAGTTTATAGTTAAAAACGTATTTAAAAGCCTTTTTTTAATACTCCCTAAAGACTCGCCTTAATAAGAATAGATTTAAACCGTTAATATTATAATTCTTTATTTTATTAAAGAGGATAGTCGGTTTCTTTATCTAATATAATAAAATATATATTTAATAAGGTATTATTTATATTATATACTCTTTAATAAATTTATTAGGCCTATTTTTACTCTAGAATATTAAGATATTAACTTTAATAATAATACTAGTAGTTTTAATTATAGTTTAAATAATAGTAATCTTAATAACTTTATAAATCTTAGCGGCTTTAATAGTAGTAAATTTAGTTATTACTTTTATTATTATTATTAAAATTTCTCGCTCGGAATCCTTATCCTTATTTTTATTTTTATTACCGAACGATTTCCTCTATAGGAATAAACTACGCCTCGATAATAACGGCGGTATAAAAGTAAAAGTATATTTAACCTAATTCTTAACCTAGTTTTTAATCTACCGAAGCTCTTTTAAACTATAAAAAAGAGAGTTCTAGGAACTCTTAAAAATAATAAAGATATAAATTAACTCGATTTAAATTAAGAGTTATTTTATTTATTAACAACTCGCCGCCTAAAGTTATTACTTAGTTTTTTAATAATAAATTTTAGGTATATTAAAGTTTTAGGAGGAGCTAGAGTTAAATTATAAATTTTTAAATAACTCGGAGTTTATTTTAAACGAGATTAAGATAATTTTACCCGCTAAATAAATAAAGGAGTTATAAAAGCGGCCTTATCGGCGGTAATAATACCTTTTAATAATATAAACGAGCGTCGTTTCCTAGGAGGGGGTTTCTTTAATAACGGCTTTTTACTACTACCGTTTCTAAAGTTCTTTAAAAGTATTTTAAAGATAACGATAACGACTATATCTCTATAAAAGCTAGGAAAGGGCGGATTATATATTATACTATAACTAGGCCTTAGCCTAGCTTTAATTCTATCTAATTAGGATACTACTACGGGCCTACTACACGAATAACTTATTATATATATATTTACTTAATTTTAGTAGTTGCCCTACCCAAAAGTAGTATACGGGTTATCCGTTTAGCGCGCAAACTCAATAGTTTCGTAAAATCCTATAACTCGATTTTGCGTGATCTTAGGTTCTTATATAGGTTTGGTGGCTACGTTATACTCAATTCGATGGTTTTTTGTACTTAAGTCTATTGCACTAGCGTTCACTCATCCCACCACCAAGCCTAATGGCTCTAGGAGCTACTTTGAAGATAATAATAACAATCGCTATTATAAGTACCAAAAGGTATTTTCAAAGTCTGCTGAATTTTGCAAACGAAAGCTATGTACATGTAAGGTAGGTAGGCTGCAAAAGCAAGTCTATAATACATCGCCCAGCGAAGCGGGCGTACGAATCGAAAAGGCCATGCCTATCTATCTCCTCAATCATTTTTAGATGCATGAATCCAAGAACCCTCATATCGCAACAACGTTTCCCTGGTACCGTTGCATCTGAGATACAATAGCCGGCCCCGTCTTATTGAATGCCTGTCCGTTGATGTCCCGACTCGCAGTCAACGTCTGCACACCCTGCGTCCAAGGAACGACACCCTTGCTGGCTCCGGCAGGCGCCTGCATCTGCCAAGGGGTACCTCCCGAACTCAAGTATATGGTCGCTGGCTTAGACAAGAATGGGATCATGTACACATTGTCCCTGATATGGCTAGAATTCTCAGGTAGAGGCCATGCATTGTCTGGGAAGCTGCTGTCCGAGCCCATGGTATTGACGGGGTGGATACGGTAGAACATGAAAATATCCTCTTCGCTGGGGTCGACCGTCACCTCCTCGTGTCCGGCTTTGAAGGCTTTGATAAACATGTAGGTCATCTTGAGGAAGGCCGTGTGGTCGAGGTTTCCGTAATAGCCTTTGCTGTTTGCCTCCATGAGGACGGCTTCTGGTGTACTGTCCATCGGTCCAATGTAACTGCTTTCGCCGAAATCTGCTCACGTCAGCGAGATTGAGGATTTGAAGATTGGCAGGTATAATTACCGTTCCATGTCACGATCTCAATGTAATTTGGCTTAACCTTGAGCAGGTGCATCCATCTGTCAAGCCAAATCGCGGAATCTTGAGCATGCAACCAATTCATAGTGGTATCCATGCGCTTGAAGAACCAGGGCGCCACGCCTGCCATCCAGGGTGCGCCATTGCTATTGCGCTCATTGGCGAAGCTCGTGTCCACTGCCTGCTCTTCGGTGGCATCACAAGCAGGGTGCACCCAGGTAAATGGTCCGAAGCCTTCCTTTGCTCCTGCTGTGTATGGTCCATCTTCGGACAGGGTTCCTGGTAACAGAGTTACCGGAACGCCAATATTGGCAATGATGTCCTTCTGCCAATTGAAGGGTGCCGGACCCTTTTGAAACGAGCTTAAGAAGATATTGCCAGCTGGATCCTTGGCTTGTGCGGTGCTCTTAGAGTAGTGGTTGGTAAGATTGGTAACCATATTTTTGTCAGTCACACTAGTAAGGTCGAAACAGATGAAAAGCTTAAAGTCCATGTGTTCGGCAGTCTTATAGAATACGTCGAGGTAGTTCGAAAAGTCTGCAAAAGCGTTGCCCCAGCCGCCATAATTTACAGCAAAGGCGTCGATTCCTGCAGCTTTGGCGAGATTGATGTCGTTAGAGTAGTCTAGTTTAGGAGGCTGGTAAGAGATCATGTAGTGAGCAAACACCATGGGCGTAGTTGCGGTTGCGCGACGCGTGTGATGGTGGTGCTCATCATGCTGGCGCGTGCTCAAGGCTGGAGTCGCTATAGAAGCAATCGCTAAGCCATACAAGGCTGTCCACATTGAGAAACCCATCGATATCTGGAATCTTCGTAATCAACAAGTATGTTTCGTGAATTGGCAAGATGATAAGCGGGAACAGGTCTTTGTTCAGTGGAGATAGCTTGCAATCTGCGTGGACAAAGGAGTGTCGCGAAATGAGAGGTGCCAAATTTGACAGACAGACAAGAATAGTTCGGCCAGCGAAATGAGCTTATCGAGTTGAAATGAAATTGCTACAGTAAAGACCGTGGTTCAAAGACCTGCAGCCTCCAAGTTGAGAATGAAGAAGAAAGAAAAGGAAAGGAAAGGAAAGGAAAGGAAAGGAAAGGAGACAGCTTTGTACTTACCTTGCCGCTGGGGGTCGTCGGAGGCAGGATGATGAGAGGGGTTGTGCTTGCTCTTGAAACAAAAGGATGCTGAAAGTTTCCCCCTGAATTAGCTTCCGTCTGCAGGCGCGGGAAGCCGCTGCAAATCATGCCGAGCCTGGCACCCTGGCATCAAATGTCAGCCGCCGAGGAAACAATTCACGCCTCGGCCTTGCGTACGGAGTACACCTTACTACTTGGCAGCTTTCTCCCCCATGGAGCGCAACGTTAGAAGAAAGGAGAAGGTACCGCCTCCAGAACCCCCGCGAGAGAAGTCCATTGTCTTCTTCCATCCAGACCTTGGCATCGGCGGCGCAGAACGTCTCGTTGTCGATGCAGCGGTCGGCTTGCAGAATCTAGGCCACAAGGTTACAATTTTCACGTCTTATCGCGATACAAATCACTGCTTCGATGAAGCTCGAGATGGCACCTTGGACGTCCGAGTTCGCGGAGATTGGCTGTTCCGGGCGACAATACTTGGGCGCTTCAAGATTCTCTGCTCCGTCCTAAGACAGATTCATCTCATACTCGCTATAACGTGGAGCGGAGAATTGGCGAAGCTAAAGCCGACCGTCTTCTTTGTGGATCAACTTCCAGATGGTATACCCTTCTTGAGATGGTGGTGGGAAGATCAGAAGATCCTTTTCTACTGCCATTTCCCCGATTTGCTTCTGGTACAAGAACAAAAGAGATGGTACATGAGACTGTGGCGGATAGGTTTTGATTGGTGGGAAGGCTGGGGAATACGAGGAGCGGATAGAATAGTTGCTAATAGCGGGTTCACGAAAGGGGTCGTGGAGAACTTATGGAAGGGTCTGGGTGGGGAGAGGGGCGTAGGCATTGTGTATCCCTCTGTGGATACGAAGGGGATTAGGGCCAGTGGAAGTGGCAAGGATGACGCTCAAGAATTGTGGAAAGGGAAGAAGGTCCTGCTGAGTATCAACCGCTTCGAGCGGAAGAAAGACGTTGGGCTTGCAATCAAAGCATTCGCTGGCTTGAAGCCAGGAGAACGCGAGGGTATACGACTAGTAGTTGCAGGTATGTCTTGCACTCACTCATTTCCTCCGACGAAAAGTCTGCTGATTCAAAAAGGTGGCTATGATAACCGAGTTCGAGAAAACGCAAGTTGTCTAAAACAGCTAGAGACTTTAGCAGACTCACTGAATCTCAAACACGCTACCACAAAAAACATCGTATCCGGTTCGAACATCCCAGAGGATATCGAGGTACTCTTCCTTCTCTCAGTACCCGCCCAGCTCAAGTCATCCCTCCTACATACCGCCAAACTACTCATATATACACCCTCAAATGAACACTTTGGTATCGTTCCTCTTGAGGCGATGCTAGCGGGAGTTCCAGTTCTAGCAGCCAACAGTGGCGGTCCTCTGGAAACGGTACTCGATCCCGAGACAGGCTGGTTACGGTCAGTCGAGAAAGTGGACCAATGGACCGAAGTCATGCACAAGGTACTTCACGAGATGACCAATACCCAGCTACAACAAATGGGCGAGAATGGGAAGAGACGAGTGAAAGAGGAATTTTCCGAAACGAAGTTGGCCAACAGACTCGACGAAGAGATCCACACCATGGTAAAGGCGCCTCGCGTCGAAGCAACAGAACTGGGAGACGTCGCGCTTAGCATACCTGTCCTCGGTTCCTGTGTCTTTGCTATTGTGGCAGTCTTCGTGGCCTGGAATTCTACCATGGATATTCATGCTCTAGAGATAGGCTTGGGAATAGCGATGCTGTGTGTTGCTTCTATCGCTATCGTTGCGATTATATGGAGGCTCATGCAGAATGAGTCCGCATTTATGTAGTTACTATATATATATACCAGAAGACCAGTCTAGGCCTAAGTGCCGGTCTAGCGCCTTCCAAAAACATTTCGCAGAACAAAGACTCTGATTGGCGAATTCCTTTCGCTGTTTGCCAAGACCTAGAAACACCCCCTACCTCTACAACCGCCCTCTCGCGTCTCAACCTCAATAACCACTGAGCATCGTAAACAACTTGCATCCGCCTCCAACTCTCCCAAATCATTCTCTTCTCTCACCGCTTCTCCCGAAGCTCTCGACAATGCGAACCACGACCCTCTTCACACATCTCACCCTCCTCGCCCTTCTCCCCTCCGCCCTCGCCCACGGCCACCAAGTCCCAATCTCCGATGATGCTGACTGGGCTACGCGACACATGGCCGGTACCACCCATTTACTCACTCCCTTCACCTCCCTTCACCTCCATCCATTGAAACAAGCTAACCATCTCTCCCCCAAACAGAAGAGCACCACATAGCCAACATGGACCCGGCCTCCTTCTTCACGCTCCACGACTATGATAACTCGGGTTCTTGGATGGTAGCAGATATCCGACGTACCTACGGCCTTGACGACGAGTCGGCAAAGGATATTGTTGAGGAAAAGAAAGCAGATGTAGTGAAAGGAGTCTTAGAGTTGTTTGATAAGAATGGCGATGGGGTGGTTGAAAGGGGGGAGTGGATGAATGGATGGGTGAAGGAGGGGAAGAGGTTGCCTGATTTTGGGGTAGGTATGACTTCTTCTTGTGGTGAATTGGAAACTTTCGAGGTTGATTGTACTTGGCTGCTTTACGTATTGCTGCCAGGGCCGAAGCAATGGAAATTCGCCTTCTCTCAAGAAGGCCGGGAATTGGTTCTTGCCTTCTGCATCAGAGGGTTCTTTTGGTTGTGGGGTGGTACAACGCTATCGCGAAATATCGATTTGCTGGACTGAATCAAGAAGGCTGGAAAATTACCTTGGGGGTTCTGTTCTGTTCTTCGTGTGTAAATGGCTTGCGAGGGCTTTTCGGGGCGCAAAAGATACTGTCGATATGTGTGCACTGAGGAATGCTTAAGCAAGTATTGCTGCGGCCAGGACGTCCAGTGGACAGGGCAGTGCGTGATTACGAGAATATCTGCTAATTGTGGAGATGTACTATAGACGGGACCAGGTCATCACGGCGATGACGAGTATGAGTACGAGATCCACCATTTCGAGAAGTACCACGACGAAAGTGAGTCGCCCTTTCCATTTCTGTTCTTACCTTCCCAAACCTACTCGCCGGATTAGCCGATTTGAATACTGACAAGAGCGACCAACCACAGACACGAGAGAGGAAGACCTCACCCATCCTGAGGATATCGCGCATTTCAAGAAGCACGATGAGATGGACGCTGCTGCTGAATATCAGGAGCAGATTGATGCGATGCCGATAGTGGAGCAGAATATACCGCAGAAGTTTCGGCGGTATTAGGGTTGGTATGTCCTTACTGTATTATATTCACTGTATCAACTAGGAATTGCGGGCTTCTGCTGGTCGGAGCTCGCGATTCTTTCAGTCGGCCACACAGTCCGTATTTTTGTGGGGTTTCCATCATCATCTAGATCTGATAAGAGGTGGTCGCACAGTGCCTCAGGATCTCTCAAGCTATGTGAGAAAGCTTGGAACAGCACTCACACAGGCAAAGACATGTATATCACGGCCTTTTTGGAATGGGTGAGAATTCTCTCAGCGCTTCTTTCCGGATAATCTGTACTGCTCAGAAGGCAGGTTGTCAAGGTAGGTGGTATTTGGACGGGCCACAGCGCCCGTGCATTACAGCATACCCACGCAGAAATGCAGGAAATCATTTGAAAGCGCCGAACATATTTCTTGGTACTGTGTTTAATGATTCTAGAATAGGCTCGAATGCACTGAACGATGCTCACCTCGGCTATGCTGTGTCCGTGCTAGAGCTCGGGACTGTCTTCTTCATTTGCTATGCCTACACATTGCCACGATTTGCTTTCACTTACATTCCACAGCCTATGAGAAAGAGCAGAATATCATAGTCAAGTAGTAGTAAATCGGGAAGGCGCCGGGCATCAGTGTTCTTCACATTATGATACACTATAATACTTATGTCGAAGGAGGTCGCCAAAGATGCCTACCTTTTCCAATCTAATTGCTTCTTGCAACATTGTATACCCCTAAATCCAGCTTTCTCTTGAAAAAGACCTCCCATTGCTGGCTCCGGAAACATAAAAATACGGACTCTTCTTGCTTGCTCCGGTACGATCTTCAGAACTTGACCATCCAAATTTTATCAAAGCAGCAACACTTCACCTTATTCCAAGACATCGTCGTGCGGCCTGCCGCTCTCTTTATCTTACCACCTTGGCTCGCTTTTCAAATCCATCATCTCTGCAACAGCTGCGATGCCCGCGCTGAGTGAGTGGAACTACGAAAAGGATGTCGTGATCCTCTACTTTTCCTCTCGCCGTGTGCTAGTCAAAACCATCTCTCAAATCTTAGAGAAGAAACTTGGGTTCATTCGCTCATCATCGGCAATAAATAGAAGGCTCATGTCTATTCGACAGCAATTGGTGGAGATGGGCCACTACGTAAAGCCTGGTTACCCGGGCCACTTCACTGCCGCTGCCTTCCAACTTGACATCGTCGACAAATGGTTGATCCAGAAAGGTGGGGAGCGCTTGCTGAAATTGATCGATTGGGGGGATGGAACATATCCGATCGTGCTCGAGGTAAGCAGACCCTGGCTGAACGTGTAGAACAAGCTAACAGTGTAGCATAGAGGCAACCATTGAAAGACTTTCCACCAGAAAAGCTCGTGTTGCACACTCGAAAATACGACCACAGTCAAGACGTAATGTCAGTGGATGAGCTTGTTCAAAGCATGGGGAACCCGCACATCACGCCCAACGACGAGAGCCAAGACACTATGGAGGTGGACGGGATGAGCGGTATGCCGTACACGATCAACGAGGACAAGGGCCAAGACGCAACGAGATTGGATGACACCAACGATCCTGGGACGCTGGTATGGGAGAATCTATTCCAGAGTGACTACCAATGATATCGGTACGAGGAAGCAGGACGTGCAACAGAATGAGAACCTGAGCCGCCGGAAATTCCTTGCTTTGTGGGTCACTACAAGGTCATGTGCTCACGAACGTGGCTTATTATCCTTCATGTGTCATAGTGAAAACTCGCTCGCAATCATTTTTCATAGATAGTCCTTATCTTTGTGTGCGTGAGACAATCCTGGTGTTACTGTCTTTCTAGGTGGAACCTCCATGCAATTTCGCCCGAATCCGAGAAAACAAATGGTAGTACACTGTACTAACAATAAATTGAAGCCATCTTCGCCATCTTTCCTCCATCGATCTTCCTGAAAGCTGCCTATCAACTCAAACACCCTCCACTAACTTGCAAACAAAGACGAATCCCAAACGAATACAAGAACATACCTACTACACTATCACAATGTCGTGGAGTCCCCAAGAGGACGCCGTCCTCATCTACTACGCCTCTCGTGACGTGCCCATCAGTATCGTTGCCGACATGATCGGGCTGAGATGCCATACTCGTCGTACTCCCGGCGACATCACTGGCAGGGTTGCGAGTATTCGAAATTGCGAAGGCCTAGCTTATGGATACGACCTGTTTCCAAATATGAGATGGAATTTAGACAGGGTTGACGACTGGCTTGCTAGAGCCGCAAGAGCGATGAGGGGTGGAGTAGACGCTTTTGTCGCTTTGCTTCGCTATGATGGTGCGGCTAAGAGAGCTGTGCAGAGGGCATGTTGCCCCTGTTGACTTTTTGGTATGAGCTAATGTTGTTCTAGAGAGGATATCTCCTTGCGGACCCGCGGTTGAATAAACTGAGATTGGGGACGCGGGCGCTGGATAGACGCGTTAGGGGTGAGATGAGATGATGTACAAAGGAGTGAGTCCTCTCTGCGGTCTCTACAGGCAACCTGAGCTGATTTGTTTAGCATAGCGCCAACTTGCTTGCACGGCTGTTGCGGATGGGAGTCAAAATTGGTCTTATGAGATTGAAACTGAAACGGTGGCATAGCGGATGTTGAATGCGATCAATGGGAATAGCTAGCATACTTTCTATGGATGCATGCCGAAATCAATGAGCAGAGAGGTTTCCTGCGCGTGACATTAGCTCGTGGTACAGCGGATTTACACGAATTGCTCTGCAAATTTGTGGTTCCGTCACCTCTTGCAAACCCCTACTTGCCCAAGGCTTTATGCGTGAGGTAGCCTTGTGGCTCAAACTTCAGAAAAATTCCTGCACCCTCCGTGACACGCCTTCTACTGGCACGTCACTCAAGGCTTCATTTGTTCGTACCATTATCTTAGCTTTGTGCTCCTCCTTTGTGTCATTCTGTGAAGTTATCTCACCTTTCAACCTTGCCACCCGCAACACAAATTCTCCAGATAAGATTACTATTCGTCGTTCAATTGCATAGTGAAACCTCGCTCTTGGTCGGTTTACGCGTGATAGCCTTGCCTCGTGTTACAGACGCTACTCCAGGTGCAATACTTCACCTGTGTTTCGTTGTACAAAAGAAGGGTTCAAGCCTCGGGCAAGGTTATAAAAACCATCATCCTACACTCTTCTCTCTTCTCTTCTCTCCCTACCTTTATTCCAATCCAGCAGACCAGCAATACCCTTCAAGACATTCAAAAGCTTCAAAACCGCTTCGTTTTGAGCAGACATCCAAAGGAACCGCAAGATGCCCAACTACAACTGGACATCCCGAGAAGACGTCGTTCTCCTCTATTACCGCTCCCGCGACGTGCCGATGGACGCCGTCGCAGCTCTTGTATCGCACAAATGTAGGACTACACGCACCGTAGGGCAGTGTCGCGATAGGCTTTCGTATATCAAAAATCTCGAGTCCAACGCAGGTCGACCCAAGCTTTATAGCAACGTTTGGAACCTGAACGCTGTCGATCGGTGGTTAGATGGCCCAAGGATTCCCGAAGGAACGGCAAATTTGCTCAGGTTCGACAGTGCTGCCAGGAGTATTGTACGAAGGGTACGTAAAGCAGATTCTTCGAATGAGACGGTCTAACTTGCCATTAAGCACGGGTATTATCTCAATGGCTCGGCTATGTCAAGCTTCAATAGCACGAACCGTTTGATGGACGTTCTTGTAAAACCGTAAATGCTCCTTTTCAACCACTTACTTGATAAGATACGAATAAGTGAGTCCGCCAAATGATAGCTTCTAGGAGCGGTTGATGACTCGCTACCACAGTGCTTGCGTGGTTCTTGCGGAGCAATTTGAAAATCTGTCGAAAATAGAATATGAAGATAGGTAGCTAGTCTCAACAGGAAGCCGACAAATGGCTCGAGCTCACCTCCCATGTATCATGACACCAGCGTTTGTCGGCCATAAGTAGATTCATGAAGAGATGTTCATTCCCTTAACATCTCGAAGATCCAAGAAGTAGTGTCGATGTAAAGCTTTCACGCGTCATTGTATACATTAGTGAAACGTTACGCTCTAGACACGACCAATGGCAGGGTATTCGCAAGATGTTTCAGCCTCATGGATTAACAGCCCCTCTATAGATAATCAAGCTGTCGTTCCTTCCCTTTCAAGCAAATCTGTTTGGGCCTCATGACAACATGATAGTACAAGTTTCCACTCCAAGACCCTGCTTACGTCCTCCCTTCTCTTATACTGTTTCTTTATCATAAACTTCCAGTCAACTCAAGAATGATCTGATATCGACAACTCTGTTACCAGGCATTCTCAACACATCGCCTCCAAGACTTCAAGATACTCGGAGTGAACGGCAGCGGCCTTATCAAGTGGATCTCCAGTGAGGATGCAGTAGTCGTCTACTACGCTTCCCATGCAGTACCTTACGCTATCATCGAGGGCTTTATCAAGCTCAAGTGCAATACAAATCGCGACCTTCTAGACGTTTCTTAAAGAAAACTACGAATTCAACAGGCTGAGTTGCGGCCCGCCCCTCAGAGCGCCCGGCCATAATGGGGCATGGAACCTGGACCTCGTCGACCAGTATCCGTCTCGTTTTCTATACCCTAAGTCTATGTTTCATTCTTCTACGTCACTTTCAAGCTGAAGTGAAACCCCAATCAAGGCTGCGGCCACGTACCTTTGGCTTGACACTTCTCTTAAAAACTTCCAAGAGACAAACACTGACTGAAACCCGATTTAGGTGGATTCTCGGGCCGACAAGCGCTGGTGGAACTCCTTCCTTACTTGCCTGTAGAGCTGAGGCTAAGGGGGTCGTGTTCCCTGTACGTCTGGCCGCTGCTTTGGCACTTGAGGATCGATGTGAGCTAATGGGTTTGTAGTTGAGATATGACCCCTTCGGCAGAGAGATGTCCATAGTAAACAATTTGAATCGGCCGCTGGACATTCTTGTCAGACACGCTGATCCATATCCTTGGATACCCTAGTGGGTAAGTAGTGGCTTCTGTGGCCCAATGGAGCAACTCCTCACACGGTTTTAGGTGATATGTTTGCGAGACGACTGATACTGGGTACGCGGAAGCAGTGGTAGCTTGTTCTTAATGGGAAGCGTGTTCTGACTTGTGCTTCATAAAACCTCTGGTCTTGTGATACTTTCCATTCCATTGCTTGTAAGAACCAGTGAAGAATGACCTGTATTCACAGTCCCTGCAGCCGTGGAACAGAGGTTCGAACAAGGTCGCACATAGAAAGTGTTTCTATCCGGAAGGATTGAACGATCTCGTGACCAGTGCGACAGGGTGTAACTGAGGCGGATAGGATCTAGACGCTGGGAAAGCAACCTGTTCTGGATCCTCCGTCCCCAATCGCTTATGATAGCGAAAGGAAAGATCTCATGAGAAAGGTGAGTGTTCTGGATATAGACACGTTTTGTCTAGAGGTCTGTGCTGTAGCATGGATGTGGTCCCAACCACTAGACACATTCAAGTGGGAGGAATTCTCGTCGCGAGAGGAATTTCCTTTCTCAAGCTGTTGCTCTTGAATGATATACATGGCGAAGGCAATCCAGATGATGCTGATTGGGGCTTGGCCGAAGAGGCCATGCAAAAGGGAACGTCGAAGCTCTGGTTGACACTGAGATATTAGACGAATATTCGAATAGCATTTGATCGACAATCGGCTCGTTTGGCGGAATCAAGCGCCAATCCCTTGCATGTGGGAGCGCGCCTTCCTCAACCACGTACACAATGGTCACTTCCTTATGAGCTCTGACCTGCGGCAAGGACATCTCGCAAAGACTCGCCATCGATCAGCGGTCCCGCCTGCACTCTCGAACAGATTCATCATAAATCTCGTCGGAGGCAAGAGCCATGGGGCAGGGAAATGTAACAAACAATACCTTGCACCTCTCTCCCTTTCTCTTTTCACTGCAAAGACTATCTCGGCATGAACATTCTTCATTGACATCGGCAAATCATTTCTTACCGATATCATCATTCTTGCCGGCATCCAAGGCGTCTTCCCTCCAAGACACACTACGAGCCTCCCCACGATGCCAAATGGGGCCACGATGGAGCGACCAGGAGAACGTTGTCGCTGTCTATTTCATATCCCGAGGAATACCTCAAGACCTTATGCCAGAGGTCCTCGCCCTCAAGTGTCCTGGTTCCAAGCGACGCTCGGTCCACTCTGTCAGAAATCAAATTTATGAGCTCAGAACCGATTATGGGCTCTATGACAACAAATGCCGCGCAAGATTGAAGCGATGGAAGCTTAACGCAGTTGATGAGTGGCTCAACAAGCAGTCTGTAACAGTCATGCGATCTTTGATTGCTTATGACCATGATGTTAAGAAAATCCTTGCCAATGTGAGTTCTTTCGTTTGGAGTATCCACATCACGAGGTTGATAATCCTGTAGTATACTCGTAGATTCACTTATACGGGCACTGCTTCCAACAGAGACCTAGATAAACTCGCTACGGGGAGAGGAAACGCGGAAGATGCGGACTTCAGGTATGGTTGTGGATGTCATCGTTCTTGCACGAATGCTAAATGTCCAAAGCCGTGGTGCGTTGGAGGCCGTCAACCTTGGAGACTGATGTTGGAGCGCGGGACAGGGGCAAGGAATTCTAGTATTTCTCTGATGACACCGAGACCTTGTTTTTCTGGCTTTCATTATCATTGCCGTGTGGTCATCACGAGTTTCGTGGTGTCACTCAAAGGAGTAGTCCTACGTTAGCAGTTTTTAGGTTACAGCATAATCAATTAGTATGCAGGAGAGCGGACCTTTCAGCAAAGGACTCCGTTGTGGGAATCCTTATCCAACCTCACACCGACTATCTGCTTTTACTACAGTTTTCTTACATCAAGTCCAAGAAAGCTTTTCAGCGGAGAGCCACTCCAGTATCAACAGCAAATTGAGATGGGCCGAGCTTGGGACACAGAAGAAGAGGCAGTACAACTCTACTTCGCCTCATCCGGAATGCCTTCCGACGCCGTCGGCAAAGCCATCAACCTCAAATGTGGTATCAACCGAACAGAAAAGAGCTGTCGTGACCATGCTAGCTACGAGAGAGAAGTCCGTGGTCGAAGTGAGTGATGTTCCTAAAAATCGACCTCTGCAGCAGCGGGCTGACCGAGACATGGCAGTCTATGAAGGAGCTGAGAGGGAGAAGAGATTGTCCAAGAGCTACTATGACTAAGTCGTAATCGTTCCGTGGCCAAGAATCTCCAGTCTTGATTTGATTTGCCGTTTTGGCTTCGTACTCAGCCGAGGTAGAGTGGCGTGACCTTGATGTCTAATACACAATGCATAACACCCGGAGCATAGCTCTTGACCAGCTCCACGTGCTCGCATTCAAGTCTCCGCTGTTCTTTGGGATCCTGACCATAGTGCTTTTGTGTAAGCCACCCAAATCTTTCCAAGATCTCCTCCTCCCTCATCTCTAAGTCCTTCCTTGCGATATTCTCGTGCGCATGGATCCACCCTCCTGTACGGTCAAGAACCTGGACAGCCACCTCCCAGCTGTCTTTCGAGCTTGGTAGGAGACCGCAATTGACATGCTTGACAGGTGGGACCTTGTCTCTCATAGCGTTGACTCTTGCAGCTGCATGCTCGTTGCTTTCCGAGAAGACCAGGAGCCTTTCGTCTCCCTCGATACTATCCTCGAGCTGCTCGCCACCATCGATGATCTTGACACCCCACTTGTTTCCTTCCGCTCCTCTTCTCAGCCCGTCCACACTCCAAGGATTGATCTCCCAACAAAACACTTTGCCCACCGCAGCCCTGGCATAGCTGAATGCGAAATATCCAATCCCTGCGTAGAGGTCCACCACACTGGTCTGCTCAGGCTTCATCCCCAGTCGCGTCTCAGTAAGCGATTCTAGATTTAGGATACGAGCTTTCTCGGAGATGTTGCCACGGGAGAACATCGTGTAACGTGGAGCCCAGATCTGGAATATGCCATTCTGTCGCGAAGTACACCAGAAGGCTGCTTCGAAGTCTTCCGTTCTTGGAAGATTGCGTAGAGGTAGCACGGGGCCAAAATTACCGTAAACAGGGGTTAGGCCTGTAGGAGAGCGAAGATTGTTGGGTATAGTATCGCCACCGCACTGCAAAATTTGCTGTTGACGTTCGTAATTAGTTTCCTCTCCAGATGATGGCTCGTGAGCAATCGATCGCTCTACTGAATTTGCAGGTATCGGCGCAGTCACAGCAATGTGAGTGACTTTGAGTCCCTTACATAGCAACGCGTAAAGTTTGCGTATATCATCAAAAGGACCTTCATTTCCACTACAAGGCAGCTGGCTCAGAAAGCTTGATGGAGGCAGGAGGAGAAGCGGTGGGTAGATCATGTACGTCAATCTGCAAGGAGAAAGTGGTTCGAAATGTTCTTGCTGTTCGCAAGGCAAGGCGAAGAACCACTGCTCAATTGTCCTGGTTAGGAGATTGCCATTGGTGATGTCCGCTTCACGCCTCGAGGCTGGGATCTGATTTGGTAAAGCACTTCCAACGAAGCCAACCTCTGCCGAGCACTCTTGCATACCAGTCCAATTGACAAGATCCATACGAGTATTCTCGTCTATGCTCGCAATTTCCGTCCTTACGGTCGTGGGGATGTAAAAGTTGCCAACTTGAACGGAGCCTTCGGGCCATTGCACATGGAATTCCTCTGCGTCATCTGTGATTGGCCTGATCTTGATTCTTTTGTCAAGCTTGCCTATGGCCTGCAAAATATTTTTCTTTCTCTCCACCAGGTCCCTCGGTACGATTAATCCAACCTGAATTTCTTCAACATCCTCCATTTCCATACAGTAGAATTTCAGTCTAGCTTAATAGAGAAGACCTGTGAATGATTGCAAGGGTCACTCTACCTATAGAGACATGGACCAGCAACGATGGAAGGTAGTGTGCGTATGGCTAAACGCTTAAGAGGTATATTGAGCCAGTATGGAATCTTTTCGAATGTTCAAAAAGCCTGTAAGGGCGGGCACAAAAGTCTGAAATTGCATGCTTCCTCGCCACACCGATGTTTTCGCTAGCTTCGACAAAACAACGGTGGATCTCCAATTCAAATTTGAAGACTGCGTTTGATTATTTGGTACACAGCACCGAGGCGATAGTTGGGTGCTCCAAGCATTGATAAGAAGAGTTACAATAGATGTTAGTCTCTACTCGTAGATCAGAGAAAAGTGGTCTTTGTCCGGTTATTAAGAAATGGTTCGGCCTTTACTAGAGAATTTAGTCTGGACCGGACCACTATGCCTAGTATAGTCCAAAAATATTATGGGTCTAACTTCAAGTATGTAAGGACCGGAAAACTTCATTTTGCTATACGGGCGTGGTGTTAGTCTTTACTTTCTAGATTTTGGGGTCAGGTTTCTGATTTTTGGCTTCTACTGTTGTAAAGCGTCCTGATCGTATTTCTTGGAAAGGCAATCTAAGCTTTGTATTACAACAAAGTAATAGAGGACGACTAAGGTACTTGGAACCGATGCCCATCGTAGACAATGTGTATCGACATGTAATGCGGTTACAGTGAGAAAGATTACCCAAATCGAACTTGATTCTACAATATTCCGTTTACTATGATACATTTGCACTGCTTCTCATCGTAGTCACTATGAAGATGAAGAGAAATCGCCCAGCCCTTCTTATCTGCAATTCCTTGCTGGAGCCTAAGTCTAGATTGCATCCGGTGGCTGGGGCCCTTGAAAAACGCCACAGTCGACATGATAGTGTTCGCAGTCGGCTGGCGGACCCGGCTTCGAACAGCCAGGGCCAAGTTGGTTCGCTGCTCGGTGGGTGTGATTGAACCTGGGTCGGCGCGTGCCAGACCAGAGGATCGTATTTATTGGAGGCATAGCGGCGCTTCTGATGATCGATTTCCGGTCTTGGTCATTCATTGTGATGCTATATCACCTTAGATCAAGACAGATAGTCGAGGCTCGGTCGAGTAACGCGCTGCATCGGCTAATTGTCTTGATTCCCGCCCAGGCTACACGTCTCGCTTTTGTGGTGATCCTTGACTTCTAGATGCAGCAGGGTATTTTGATAATTGCGTTCAAAACAAGGTGTTCGGCAAATCAAGGAGGCCTCCCGCTTAGCCCAAGGCCGATCGCGTGGAACACGATCGGAGCGCCCTCAACAGCAACCCAGCCAATACCTGCAGCACTAATTAGTCAACGGAGGCGGGCAAGCTAGAGGAGACAACTTTACCAGTGTAGACAACGAGCTTAGTAATGACCTCGACGTCATACCGGACCCTAGGCTTCTCGAGTTTCGAAAACATCTCCCTTTCTTCCTTTTCGTCCTGCCTCCTTTCTGCACTAGGGCGACGGCTACTAGGCCCACTTCCTGGGGTCAAGGGAGTGTACGATGCAGCCTCGGGGGCTTTCATGCATCTATACAAATCGGTATTCGATGATGCTGGAGTAAGTAACAAGCTAGCTGTTGGGTATCTGCTCGAAGCGCTGTTTGATGTGGTTCTGGCGAAGTAACTTGGAGGAATCTTGTCACCGTTGCTCAGTTCATCGATCTTCGGTCTCGCTATGGCCATTTCCGATCTGCTCTCTCGACGACGCTTCTCCCGATAAGCCAGAGTCTCGTAAGCATCAGCTTCAGATTGGGGACCGACGGATACCGAGCGGCTTCTTCGAGGATGGCGTAATGAAGTGAGCAGGGAGGGGATTTCCAAGACTGATGGAAAAACGTTGTCGTCTTTGAGCTGGGTTGGAATTCTGTTGTACTCTCTGTACACTGTAAGTGAAGGGAGCGGGTCTTGAAGAGTAGTGAAGCTTACGAAGCTTGAACAAAGAACTTGCGTGGCAAGCTTAGACCCAGACTCTCGACGATACGGAACACTGGTGGAAGCATTCCTAATAGAGCTGGCTTCATAACTTCCCTCCAGGCAAAAATCATCAAGACTCCAATGACGATGCGAGCTATTGTTTTAGGCCAGCCCAGCGCGTCAAGTTTGAACGGTACTGTTGCAAGTACAGGCAAGTCCCAGGCCATTCCAGTTCGACTAAAATGCCAATTGCCTAACTCTACGCCGATTGTGACTCCAGCAAATGCGACACTGTCATCAAAGCATGGGCAGTCGTCTGCTGGTTCCGGATGGATTCGCACTAGGACAAGGACGATCAAGATGACGATGGCTGGGGATTTCCAGGATCCATTGTGAAGGAATTGATCAAAGTTATCACCATGTAGACACTGGACAACGGAAAGCAAAGCGCCGAGTGCGCTTCCAACAATAACATCGAAGAACCCGTGCATCCCACAATACAGTCGTCCGAGAATAATAGATGTCGCGTAACAACACGCCACAACTTGCAAGACAAGCTTAAGTGTAGAGTCCACGGCTGAGTCTGGTGAGCCCAGCATGAACAGTGCGTACACTGCGACTGACACAGCATTGGTGGAGTGGGTTGAGGGGAAGCCGTATTCGAGAGCCGCCGAATGTGACATTGTTATTCGTTCCAAAGGCGGCGAGAGAGGCCGAGGTAGGCACCACGTGTCCTTCAAGAAGCCGCTGAAGAATACGCCAGACGCAAGTACATGTACCATCCTGAATCAATTGTCAGCTCATCCTCACAAGCAGCGCTTAGTGCAAAACGCATACCCCCTACCCAGACCTGTGTATCCACACCAGAAGAGAACGGGCAACACGACCATAAAGAACGTGTGCGTCCCTAGATTTGCCGTAGTGGAGAAGTAGGTATCGAGGGCAGGAGACCGCACGGCTTTTTGAATTGCGGCCAGGCGCGGCGTCTCCCATCGCACCAGGGGGATGAGTCGCTGACGGGGCGTATAGCGCCATAATGGGAGCTTAGTCCTGTCTTCATACAATGTCAGGAATATGTTTCTCAGGCTCGGGCGGTGTAACTCTCTTACAGTGATCTAAGCTCCTAAGCCCTGCGTCGAGTCGTTCCACACTCCCGACGAGATTGAAAGTGGGTAGAGGCTGCAGTAAACCCTCTGATTCCGGAATCACACCTCCACCTTCTGCTTCCTTTGGATCCATACGCGCGACAGCATCAATTTAGAGCAGGCTACATGTTGAGAAGATGCTGTCCTATGTTGCGCCTCGTATCAAATTAAGGGTGTTTAACAATTTCCGGCCCTAAGACGGTGAAACGCGGATGTGGCTGCTGATAAGATAAACATTGCTACAGCAACGCCAGAATCAACATCAGACATCTCGACACAATCAAGTTTCAGTCAGAAGCACACCTCACAAAGCACCCTTATCTTGCAAATCTCTTCTCTGTGTATAAGTTTGAAATTGCAGGTGTTTTACTGAGCCTTTTCAGCCTTACAAATCCTTGTGCATTCTTCAACCTCCACATATCACGAACGCAAACATGACAGACCAAGGCTCATACGAAAATTACGACTTTCTACGACGGGGCTCAAGGAGAAGTGGTGTATTAGGGTCACAGTCTGGGTCCATCTCACCACGGCGAAAGCCAGTGGGACAGCAGAGCACAAGAAATAGCAATGGCAACGTGAGCATGTCGGCAACGAGTTCATCAGATAGAGAGTCTGCAACTACAAACATCACACAGCCACCAGCGTACTCTAAGAAATTCGTGGTGGTCGGTGACGGTGGATGCGGTAAAACATGTCTGTTGATCAGTTACAGCCAAGGCTACTTTCCAGAGGTGAGGAATTAGCAGCTGAGCAATCAGCGACAATTGCTAATTTGTCGCAGAAATATGTCCCTACAGTCTTCGAGAACTACATCACACAGACAGACCACAAGCCAAGCGGCAAGACTGTAGAGCTTGCTCTTTGGGACACTGCAGGCCAAGAAGAGTATGACCGCCTCCGACCACTCTCGTACCCGGAGACCGATCTTCTCTTCGTCTGCTTCGCCATTGATTGCCCTAACTCCTTAGAAAACGTGATGGATAAGGTATGCGATTTTGTGTCGTTGGAATTGTTTCCCTCGCTAACTTCGTCGACAGTGGTATCCCGAGGTCCTCCACTTCTGCCCCACCACCCCTCTCATCCTCGTCGGCCTCAAATCCGATCTGCGCACCAAACGCGGATGCATCGACCTCCTGAAGACCCAAGGTTTGACACCAGTAACGCCAGAGCAAGGCCAAATTGTCGCGAAACAAATGGGCGCTATGTACGTCGAATGCAGCAGCAAAGAGATGTCCGGCGTACACGAGGTCTTCGAATTGGCTGTAGATACAGCTGTTGGACGAGAGGTCAAGACGACCCAGCAGAAACAGACCTATCAACAGTTCAACAACACTGCCGGAGATATGCTTGCTGGAAAGCCTAAGAAATCGAAGCGGAGGGGACCGTGCACCATTCTCTGAGGGATCCGATGTGGATATGGTACCATTCGTTCTTTCCGTCGTAATGAATTTGCATAGCTGGCATTTGGAAAAGCGGCTTAATGACGGCCTTCGCGATTCGCAGATCTTGTATTCTCATGTCTATCTTCCCCCCTGCTTCTTTGACAGCGAGCTGCTACACACACATATTGGCTTCTGGCGTCTTGACAGCATACATAGATTGCACCTACACCTTGTTGCACCTCCTCCCATCATCTCATCATCTCATCATCTTTAATATTAACATGGGATCACTCGCTCGTCCACGCCGTCCTCGAGCTCTTTGCCTTGCGTCATCTCTGTTGACCTTTCCGAATCCACTTTTCTGCTTGCGTTCATTCACCTCCCTTTTCCATTCTCACCTACAGTTTCCACATCCTCTTCGTCCTCTCCTTCACCGTCCTCCTCACTTCCATCATCCTCAGCTCCTTCCTTTCCACCAGCCTCTCTAGATTCTTGCGCCATCACCCCTTCAAATTGACTCCATAGCGCTTCTACTGCGCTGAACTCGTTCCCAACCTACGTGAGCATGCCTTGTCAGTCCAAGGCGCCAAAGAGTGTCTGACATTGCAAATGGCGGGGCAAGCGTACAGCGATCACACCCTCCAGAGAACGATTGAGCTTGTTGATGTTTTGGAGTACATGTTCAAGGGACTGGATGAAGCGTCAGCAATGCGTGTCGGCTGTGGGAAAACATTGCTATTGGAGCGTACAACAGCGATATCTCCAACTAAGGCGTCGCGCTGCTGGAAGAAGGATGATTTGGTGGCTGGTTGAGGGGGCTGTTGGGTAGATCGGGATGCCATGATGGCTGAGGGGTAATTCTGTAGAGTACGCGATTGCTGGAATGCCAGCCCTTCTATGGCGAAGCTGGAGGGGAACATGGATAGGTCTTGGCAAACACTTGCCCAGGCGCGCGCTCCGCTAGCGGCAAATAGCTAGCTCAGCTGGCAACGTCAAAATTCACTACTAATTGAGATTTTACAAGGATTCGAAGCTTGGTCTTTCGGTAAGACGACAATATCTACGCTTAAGCGCTTGGTATGTAACAGACGCTTGGTGCAATAGCAAGGGCTGGTTCAATCGCGTTGCCAATTTATGTTCTCAAATGATAAATATTTGTTTCTTCCGATTACGACTTACTTTTAAGGCCTAGCTCTCATGGAACAGCTATGTTTTCGTAGAGATTGCAGGTCACATTCGAAGTGTCATGATTAGAACCTAGCACATGTCTGGAAAGGTAAATTTCGTGACATTTACACCTGGACTGAAAGCTTTGCGTTGCTTTGTATCCCCCAAAACATGTAAATGTGATACATATGGAAGAATTAAATTGGTGTGATTTTTAATTAACACTCTACGAAATAGTCATCTGTTGCTTTTTCTCGTCTATAATGGGGCAAGCAAACGCTGTTGTACATTTGGAAAGAGCTAATTTCGCTAATGTTACCCCGGTCGTGTGATAGACGGAAATCCGGACCTCCGATCTTGAAGTGACTGTGAAACTGGACGATTCTACCAATAAAAATGAAGGACCGTCTGCATTCACGATTAAGCGTAGGCCCTAAGGAGGCGAATTGTACTACTGGGGAGGGAGACTTAAATTCTTTGCAATATTAAGACTGGCTTCGCTCTTCATATACACACCGACGGACAACACCGATCTTCCTCCATTCCCTTCTCCCTATCATTCTTGTGCTACATATTACCGCTGCTTGACACACACGATGCATTCTTCAACCTCAGAGGACGTAACCATGGATGAGGCCTTCGAAGCGCCAAGGTCTCCGCCAGACTCACCATCGTGTGGTCGATTGAGCCAACCATCGCCATCGCAAACACCTAAGGTCTTGCGGGACCTCCTGTCCAGGAAGCTCGAAGATGAATTCAAGCTTGAGCCAATCGCAGTCCTTCCTTCTCAAAGGGAAGACATCGAGGAGACACCCACAGATAAGAAATACACTTCACCAGCAACAGATCTCAATCCACGAAAACCGAATTTCCTTCAACCACGCTACGACAGACGATGGCCCCCATACGAGGGTGTTGTCGCATGGTGGTGCAAAGCATCAGGCAAAGGAGCTCTGGTCGAGCGGGGAGATGGACTGAACCATGACATGATGATCACGATCAAGCTCAAGGACATTAAGGGTTCAGGATACGGCGCGTTGTGTCCGGGCTCGTATGTCACGTATTATCGAAACGACAGAGGGGTCTGGAACTTTTGGGTCGTGACAGGTCATGCGTATATTCTGTAAGTGTGACCTTTGACCTGCTGGCACGATGTCCAACACTTTTATGCCTACTTCAACGATCGCGGCTGACTTTTAATATGAGGTATGAGGAGGCTCAAAGCAATCTGAGGGAGTATCCATGTTTTCGGGAGGAGAACTACAGGGCCGCGTTGGAGTGGATGCAGCTCCAGAATAAGCATTTTGATCGGGCCAGATTTGTAGAGGATCAGGCAATCATGGCAAATCCCTACCGAGGCAAATGAGGATAGGAGCAGGCGGTGTGAGGAATTAAAATCTGTCAATACGTGCCTGCGCTTTGTGTTCATGGCATGCATGGGAAGTCGACGTTGAGAACCGGTCTTCGGAGTCGTCAATAGTCCTAAGACCATGGTAGCATTAGGGTCGAGGCACGCGATGTGACCCATTCAGTGCTTCATAATAGAATGTTGTGAAAAGGTGACAAATGAGAGTGGTGAAAAATTCAGACCATCGTAGATCGTACACGTGCGCTAGCTGCCTGTCTAGCCTTGTTGTCTTTAGCCGGACATGCTACCACAGTCTGTTCCTTCTTTCAGTGTTTGTCTCCGGATTAGTTGTAATAGCCTGTAACTATCTCCGGAGATATCAGTTGTCCAGGCAGAAGACACTGATTTCACAGATTTCGAAGATATAAATGGATCTTGACTACACCACCTCTAGGAGTTCTTGGATGTACAGACAGTAGAACAAGATGCGCGTCGCAATTGAGGGCTGCGTAAGACCGGCCCCATCTCTCCATCTGCCGGACTGACCTCAGCCCAGGGCCACGGCACCCTCCACGCCATCTACGCCTCCATCAATAAGACCTGCGAAATCAACAGCTGGCATGGCGTCGACCTTCTTATCATTGGCGGCGACTTCCAGGTCCGCCTCCCTCTCACGCTATTGATATACAAGAATAATCTGACAAGCTCAGGCAGTCCGCAACTCCTACGACCTCAATACCATGTCTGTCCCCCAAAAGTTCCGAGCTATGGGCGATTTCCACGAATACTACAGCGGGGCACGCAAAGCACCTTACCTCACACTCTTTGTAGGGGGTAATCATGAAGCTAGTTCTCATTTACAGGAGCTCTATTATGGGGGGTGGGTTGCGCCGGATATTTATTACCTTGGGGCTGCGAGCGTGGTGTGGTTTGGGGACCTAAGGATAGCTGGGCTGAGTGGGATATGGAAGGGTTTTGACTACAATAAACCACACTTTGAGAGGTTGCCGTACAGTGAGGATGAGATAAAGAGTCTATATCATGTGCGAGAGGTCGATGTGCGAAAGCTTCTGCTGCTGAGGACGCCGGTGGATGTTGGGATAAGTCATGACTGGCCTAGGGGGATTGCATGGGAGGGAGATTACGAGACACTGTTCAGACAAAAAGACCAATTTGAGGCTGAGGCGAGAGATGGGACACTGGGAAGCTTGGCTGCGAAATACGTGATGGATAGGCTAAGACCACCATACTGGTTGGCTGCCCATTTACATTGTAAATTCGCTGCTGTAGTGGACCATGACAAAGCGGGACTTATGATGCCCCCAGGTCAGGCACAGTTCAAGGAGACCGGTTATGCGGGGACGAACGGCAGCAAGAATGTGAACAAGAGCGACGTGAGCTTTGACAATAAGATACCATTTCAGCTTGCTGCACCTGCAAAGAACAACGACGAGATCGACCTTAACATGAGCGACGACGAAGCGGTCATAAAGCCACCAACCGACACTGCACCAGACAGGACTACTTCCACCAGTCCCGACCTCCCAGCTGAATCCTCAGCAATACCTTCAGACCTCCGCTCCCAGCTACCAGCAGCCTTCACACGCCCACAGCCTAATTCTTCAGAAAAAATAGCACCACTGCCTCCACCACCAGCAATCACCAATAAACGGACGCAATTTCTAGCCCTGGACAAATGCCTCCCAAGACGCGACTTCCTCCAGATACTGGATATCGAGCCTCTATCCAGCTCCAGCTCCTTTCCACCCAAACTAAAATATGACAAAGAATGGCTCGCCATTCTCCGCGTCTTTGCTTTTCACGACCCACACCAGCATAATCCCCAGAATCTGGGTGAGGCGGCCTACATTCCACTAATTACTAAAGAGGAGGAATGGGTCGAAGAGAACCTCGTCAAGCAAGGAAAGATGGACGTTCCCGAGAATTTTGAGATTACGGGGCCGGTCTATGATGGCAAGGCTATTGGGTTAGTGGGGAGGGAGCAGCCAAGGGAGTATAGTAATCCGCAAACGAAGGCATTTTGTGAGATTCTCGAAATAAGGAATTGGTTCGATGAGGGCGAAGAGAAGAGGGAGGAACGGAGGAAGGTTAAGGCAGCGAAGAATGAGAGTGAGAGGATGAGCGGTGAGAGGCAGAGGGGAGGGTGGCGAGGTGATGGTAGGGGTGGCGGAAGAGGGCATGACAGGGGGAGGGGAGGTGGTGGGGGAGGAAGGGGTAGGGTTAGAGGGAGAGGAAGGGGGTATAAGTAAGGAAGGGGGTTCAGCATCAAGCGGAGATGAAAGACACATCGATGCTGCTATAGCAATACTGCGAGCACTTCATATCACAAGACGACATAGCTTGAGAAGCCTGACCAATTGTGAAAGAGAGACTTTCATTTCATGGGCAAACCGTGAGGCCCGTAGCCATGACGCTTTTGTTTTATTCTCTGAGATATCCGTCTTGCTGTGACGCAAGGGCTAGCCTGTCATTGGGCGAGAGGTCTTCTGTTGGAATCAAAATTTCAGCCCTTAGGATTAGCCCAGCAAGCATATCTAAAGCGCTCCCTCCATGGATAATCAACTAGTCGTTCCTCTACATTCTAATAACTTCTGCCCAGCATGAAGCCATGGATTGCTAGCACGAAATCGATCAATGACAACCAAGCGGGAGGAGAGACTTTGAATCAGTACCAAATGCTTCGAGTGCGATGGTGAGGAATGCTTTCGAGTCCCTTCGCCTCCATTTCCTTGACGGTGTCGTAGAGGAAGAAGTCGATGAGGATTGCGTTAATCTGGGATTCTGGGTGCTGTCGCAGAATTTCACGCCTTAGAAGTTCAACGCACCAGATACTGCAGGCTCGAAGTTGCAGTTCCCATGAATGACCGCTTTCGATGGGTTTGCGCCGCCGGATGTGTGATTCTAAGGGTGGACTATATTGGAGGCAGCCGAGTGAGTGGAGCATTTGTGGTATTCGGTAGTCTGAAATTTTTTAAGTTCTCTTATTGTACTTTTGAAGAAGGTCACCGGAAATCGCTTACCCGCGAACATAGTGACCTGATCAATATCGTGGAAGTAGCCATAGCTTTCACCTTCGAAACAAGCCCACAGATCTGCTACAAGGATCTGAGCTCGCTTGTGGAAACGGACTGTACTACCATCGAACCGGTGCCTGTCATCGAGGCAGGGAAAATTGTCGACTAAGAGATTGACCAGAGCGGCGGCAGAGCCATTCGCGTCTTCTATACAGGTGGCAAAGGAGCCTTCAAACCGCTGCTGAAAGTCAGCAGTAATTTGATGAAGTGGTGTCCAGGGGATTCACCTCCTGGAGAACGTAGCCAGCTTCTCGGATGCAGTAAATCCGATCATTCAGAAGAGGCATCTTTTCACTAGTCGCAGATCTGAAAACGTGCTTAAGTACCTCATCGGTGCACTCTGCCTCATTGACCCAGAAGCTTGGGCTCGTGACTGAGATTCCTTCATCGAGCGCTCGTTGAACTGCAGCTACAAGGCTCCAATATCCAGTCCACTGCCTTCCTCGATACTCCACGGCAAACCCTTGCTCAGGATCATCATGATCGGAGAAGAAAGAGAAGTTGATCAAGTCCATCAAGAAGACAAATTTCACCGTAGTCTCGTCTTTTGCCTTGGGATGAAGCTCGTGCTTCGACCAGTCCCTCGTGCTGTACTCCTTTTCCTGGATTAATGTCCATATGGAGGCAGCCGCCGCTTTGGTTCCCCGCATGTCTAGCGCCACATCGGCCGAGTTGTCATAAACGAATTCTGAATCTTCCAAAACGCCAGTCTTCGCTGGTTTTGGGGCGTCATTGCCGACATCTACGCCCAATGATTTCCGGAGTAGCGCCAGTAAATCCTCGTCGACTTCAACGTCTGGCATTCCGCCTTTGACGCTTTCAATTATAAGAGCTCAACAAGGTGTACTGAGAGACTGTACAGTGAGTAGGCTGGTTTTACAGTATGACAAAGAGATCCTTAGGTTTGCTGCAATTGTCCGTGGTCTTGTTCCCGCACATAGCAAATATCCAGCAATTTTCTACAGAGCATCTAGTAGCATGAATGACATAAAAAAAGCCTGCGTAGAAAAGATGAAACCGAAGAACGATGGTACAGTCTAAACAAAAGAAAGAGTGAATTGAATAATTTGGGAAGTCGAAGAGCGGTGAAATCATCGCCGATTTAAAGTATGATAAAGTAGGCAAGGGGCCCCGTAAGGCTGGATGCCAAGGTGCAGGGATATCCGGACAGATTACCGCTTTAGCCGAAGCGCGTCAAAGATACAGACAGGAGGTACCTAAAGTAAACTCACTTTGTGTTGAACCTTCTCACTTCACCTTCATCTTCCTTACCGTCGCTCTTTTTGTCGTATGTCTCTTTCGTCGATGGTCGCAATCCTCACTTCTTAATCCTCTTCCAATTCATCAATTCCTTGAACATCAGCCATCATGGGCCGAGATAGATACCCAAGGCAGTCCTTGGGAGCTCTGCACTCTCGCATCAAGCAGGTTGGTGACCCTCCTACCTCTGTCGACGCTCTTACTGACACCATTTATCACAGTCGCGTATCTTGATGGTCGGTGCTGGTGGCATTGGCTGCGAGCTACTCAAGAACCTCGTCCTCACTGGCTTCGGCGAGATCCATATCGTCGATCTAGACACCATTGATCTTAGCAATCTCAATCGTCAATTTCTCTTTCGTCATGAGCATATCAAGAAGTCAAAAGCTCTGGTGAGCTATCATCTTCTCCTCTCACGGATTCCAATATTCATAATCTTCTTAGGTTGCTAAAGAGAGCGCCGTAAAGTTTAACCCTCACATTAAGCTCGAGGCTCATCATGCCAACATCAAAGACTCTCAATTCAATATCGATTGGTTCCAGACCTTCACTCTGGTCTTCAACGCGCTGGACAACCTCGATGCGCGGCGTCATGTGAACAAGATGTGTCTCGCCGCAGATGTGCCCTTGATCGAGAGCGGTACAACAGGCTTCAATGGCCAGGTGCAAGTGATCATCAAAGTCAGACCTATCCTGTATCGATCTCCTGCTGCGGACGCTGATTAATTTAGGGGAAAACCGAGTGCTACGACTGTAACACGAAAGAAGTGCCGAAGAGCTTCCCCGTCTGCACCATTAGAAGCACCCCAAGCCAGCCTATCCATTGCATCGTTTGGGGCAAGAGCTATCTGTTCATCGAGATGTTTGGAACAAGCGAAGAGGAAGCTCCGGAGTTTGACCACTCGGAGGATACAGAAAACGCGAAGGAGATCGAGAACCTCCGACAAGAGTCGCAGGCATTGAATAGCATCCGTCAGGCCATGGGCTCGGACGACTTTGCCCGCAGAGTCTTCGCCAAAGTCTTCACCGATGACATCAATCGACTGCGGAACATGGGAGACATGTGGAAATCGAGAAAGGCACCCACCGCCTTGGACTTCGACGCCATGTCCAAGGATGCTGAGAACATTAGCTCATCGATAGCCCAGAACGACCAGAAGGTGTGGACCGAGGCTGAGAATTTTGCAGTGTTCTGTGACAGGTAAGATTCATGACTATCACATCTTTTCAACCAAGCTAATGGTATCAAGTCTTCGACGCTTGAGTTCTCGACTGCAGCAGCTTCAAGCTCAAGATACTACTACTGCTGCTGCCGCGCCTTCAGTACTTACTTTCGACAAAGACGACGACGATACTCTCGATTTCGTGGCAGCTAGTGCTAACCTCCGCTCTATCATATTTGGCATCGAGCAACGATCGAAGTTCGATATTAAGCAAATGGCTGGCAACATCATCCCTGCCATTGCAACTACCAACGCCATGACAGCTAGTCTTTGCGTTTTGCAAGCCTTCAAAGTCATGCGAGAAGACCTTAGCAAGGCAAAAATGGTTTTTCTTGAACGCTCAGGCGCGCGAGTTATCAACAGCGACACTTTGAAGCCACCAAACCCCAATTGCAGCGTCTGCGGTGTGATGCAGTCACGCCTCATGGTTGATCCAGAACGTGCCACACTCAATAATCTCGTCGAGGATGTTCTCAAGAAGCAGCTCGGCTACGGAGAGGAGTTCAGCATCAATAGCGAGGCTGGAATGCTATATGATCCAGACCTTGACGACAACCTTGAAAAGAAGTTCAGTGATATGGGTGTTAAAGCCGACAGTTTTCTCACTATCATCGACGACGATGATGAGAATCCTCGAATTAACCTTTCGCTCTCGATCTCCGAGAAGTCTCTTCCTGAAGGGTCAAATCCTGTTCAGGTCCCTGGGAAGCTCCAGATCGCTCGCAAGCCAAAGATCGTCCCCGCTCCCGCAGCGAATGGCAATACCAATGGTCATGCTGAACCCAGCCCCGCCGGAACAAAGCGAAAGCGAAGTATGGAGGAATCCGAAGCCACTCCTCAGAAGGAAGCCAAGCTTCCGAAGCTGCAGAGGAACGTGAAATCAGAGGGGTTTGGAGGCGACGATTCGATCGTTGCCGACGATGGGGATGAAGGAGCTATCGTTATTGACGATTAAACAGCTTCGTTCTCGTTCACATCATGATTTCCACGGCCTCGTCAGCACTTCCCGGTTCTGTTTCCGCGCGATGATACCAATGGCATATGGCAGCAGCGTTAGGGAGGTCATTGGCGCTACTTACAGTGATATTGGGCTCTTGCCCGCCATCTTCAGTGGTTAATGTCTTGTGGTCTTCAACAAGGAATGGTCGATCCTACGAATGGTCGATTTCACCCTACATATTGTGCAGCCAACAGTAGAGTTGGACAGGGGATGGATAGGTGCTTGTTAGGATACTTCAGCCCAGCGAGCTAGCAGACCTACCTTCAGCAGTGTAGAAAAGCTCTACACTACTCAATGCATGCCAAGCTTGGAAGCTTTTATCTCATCAATTGATTTCAGCCAAAATGAAGTCACGTGCAGACGCGAAGTTTTCCGCATTTTGCTCCGCTCCCCAACACCCCTTCTCACAAATCTCAACCAAAATGCACACTTCCTCATCTCCGCAGTACGTAACACTGATTTCCAACGATGGCTTCGAGTTCGTCATCCTCCGCGACGCCGCCTGTGTCGCTGGTACGATCAACAAGATGCTTGATCCCCAGAGTGCGTCTACCCCCACACCTCCCCAGCATACGGATTAAGTTCTACAGTATCTGCTGAAGGCAAACTGTACTGACGAGATGCTCCTACAGGTGGTTTCGCGGAAGCAATGTCTGGCCGGTGTACGTTGAGTGAGATAAAGTACGCCTCACACTTCTCTCGTCCCACGCCACGAGGGTGTGGATAATATTCCGCGGTGCTGATGCGGCTTTTGTAGCGGGGTCGTACTGGAGAAAGTCTGCGAGTACCTGTACTACAATCTGAAACATAAAGACTCGAAAGACGTGCCGGATATGGAGATTCCACCGGAGTTGTGCCTGGAGCTGCTGATGGCGGCGGATTTCTTGCACGTCTAGGAGAATGGGCGAGAAGGATGATGATCGCTATGGGGAGAGGCGCCTAGGGATCTACGCGGAAGGTTGCGCACTGGTTATTGGAAGAGCATGAAATATACCCCAGATACGATTGCAATGAATCATGAATCATTCCAAGCTATGTTGGGTATCTCAGAGCTACCAAAGCACACTTGCTGCAATATAGCACCCCATCTGAGCATATGCGTTCTGCCCACTCTCCTCCATGGGTCGAACGTCTATAGATGATGGCAGAGCAACCTCCCCTCTTCATTCGAACCCTTCGGTTTTCCGATGAAGGCGCCATGTCGATAATCGGCGGAGAACATTCCCTCATCACTTTCCTTTGCCTCTACCTCTGCCTCTTCCACCACGCATGCCTCCTCTTTTGCCTCCCCGACCTCTCGTGCCTCGATCATAGATCTTCTCTTTTCCGAAACCGGCGTCTGCGACGCGCATATAGCTGACGACGCCTTGGTCTACGATAGCTAATACCACGTTTCTCCATCCGTGCTTCACGCGTCTATATACTTGTCCTTCGCTTCCTGGTGGTGGTGGGTCGTAGGGTACGCTTTGCAGCAAGTCGTCTAATTGCTCTAGAACTGGGAAACCTTGCTCGCGGGCGTTGATGACGGCAATGCGGAAGTCTGGAGGAGGCGGTGCAGACTTCTTGAAATCCGAACTCGGCTTCCAGACGTAGAACGAGACCCGGATTCTCGGGTGTGCAGGCGAGGTTGGGTGTCCCATGTTCGCACTCGAACGTGCCGACTCGCGGTCCGTCGGCTCTTCAGGGTCGTGACTCGGAATGAGAACCAACAACCTATAAATATCATTCCAACTCCTGTAAAGCCCCTTCTGCACCAGCGATCCCATCGGCCTCTCCTCCACAATCCTACTCTCAAAAAGCCCCTTATAGAACTTCTCAAAAAGCCCCAGCGGCTTCCCCTTCTCCCTCACCCTATGCATAACCCAATCCTTATCATAATCCTTTTCAAACCAAGCCGGTCCCCGCTGCACCACATACCCACCCCGCTTCAACCCCGCATACACTGTATACCTCTCCAAACTCAACCCGCCCTCCCCCATCAGATAACTATACGTTGCTTGCAAACTCAATCCCAGACCCTCCATCACTCCACTCCCATACTGTAAATGCAAACTCCCCCTCTCCACCAAATACAATACTTCTTCCGGCAACAAGCTCAAGCGACCCTGGGAGTCGGCCTTCCCCACTTTCTGCATCATGGGCCCACGCGGGTGTTCGATAATCGTCGTGTGTTCTTCCGCGTTGTAGAGACCTATGATCAGGTTTTTGGGATTGTGTATGCGGGAGACGGAGAGTGCGGTGTGCATGGCGTGACGGGAGGAGGCGAGGGTGGAGGTTTGGGAGAGGGTGCCATGGTGTTCGAAATCCTTTTCGCCGCGGCGGGGGAGTGTTGGGTGGGTGGAGGAGGATGTCCTGGGGGGTTTGTTAGGAATGAGGGGTATAAAGGGAGGGGGAGGGGGGGAGGGGTACGAAGAGAGGGCGGAGAGGAAGCGGAAGTCTTGGGGTTCGTCGCTGAGGTCTGTCTCTGTAGGGTCGGGAGGGGCGAGGTGGGGAGAGTCTTCGTCTAGGTCGGCCATTTTGGGGTGGTTGTTGGGTGAAAAAGAGAGCGTCCTAAAAGCAAGCGCCGAGGTTGTCAACCGCTAGACTCTGAACTCCAAATGCTTTCCACATCTCGACAGCAAAAGAATCTCCTTTCATTCTCATATCCATTACTATGGCAGAACTTCCTCTATTTCCGATCGTGGATCCTGCAGACTACTCTCACATACTCATACACTCCTGTCAGCAAAAGCTGGAGGCAAACGCGACTCAATGGTTAGCAGCCTTCCATCTTGTGCTTCCTACTATGTTTCCGAATAGTGTTTACACAAGATCATTTGGCTCTGTGATAAATAGCCCTTCCATAGAGAGCTATGGGATCAGCCTACTTCCTCTATGAATGGTCCAGCGAAATCATTACGATGTGTACTGTTTATATGAAGCATGTCAAAATAAGTATGAAGGGTAAGCTGAGCGCTGGCGTCAATACGATACATTTTGTTTGCATTTCCTCCTAAGAAAATCGTACCCATCAACCCTCAGATTGGGGTTTCGATCATCACTGATGCTGTAATAGCTCGTCTTCAGTCACTTCGAGCATTGCCGGAGCATGAATTGACGCGAAAGAAGACGGAAATGATGACAACCCACTCCATGGGTCAAGCCACGCCACTTGAGGCGCACCGTCAGATCCTTTCTGAGCTCTGGAAGAAATTGAATGACTGGTGTGCTAAGGCTGCAGATCTCAGAGCTGGAGGGCAGGAGGCAGACAGCCTTGAGCAGTCTCCGCCTTTCGGGCTCAGTCCTGGAAGTTGGGACATTGCTCCGGGGCTGTGGAGCAGCATCGAGCCAGTAAGTTTCGAATAGCTCAAGGTTGGCGGCACGACCCCTCGCATCTGCAGGGCTGCCTGTAGCTATGAGACGTAGACATACCTTTGGGTTCGAAGATGCTTCGCAAGGGCATCCATACTGGAGTTGGTAGATTCGAAGTCGAATTACCTCCGCGGCATCGTGAGAAGGGTAGCGGTTCGTTCCCATCCCTACGTCGCTGCTAAGACCCGTGAAACTGGTGGCTTTTTACACAAACGCATCTGTTTAGACTGTGGTGTATTGCATCGCCAACAAGGCCGCGGACTGGTCTTGGAAATCCAGGTAGATTGATCACTGTCGAAGGTCTACTGTGGTGTGTGCGAGTACGTCAATGAGATGATGAGCTTCTTGGTGCTAGCGCTAGACCCGCCTACAGTCTCAAGCTCAGTGTTCGCTTCTATACCCTTGAAAGTTTTTGATAATTATCTTTAGCGCCTGCGTGGTGATACGATCACTGCAGCGACGGCCGTCTCCCCGACCAGAGGCTGTGGTCCTCGAGTTTTCGCAAGTCCAAAAGAGGAACAAAATGCATTGTTCTAACTGTGTGTAAGGGCCTGGTTTCGAGAATAATCAAAGAGAAACCTCTGAATTCTTTTCCTTTGTCATGAAGGGAGGCACAGAACGATGCGTATCCCATGAACCGGTGGCAATTGGGTTCGTTTGGCTTGGCGGCGGGACTCAGCCCTATAAACGAACCCTCTACCGGTTCATGGGATACTCCGAACTTCCAGTCCTTCCACGAACAGAGTCAATGGACCAAATTGTATTCTGGCCTGCTTAGTCTTCTTTTAATTCATTTCGTACGTGTAGTAGATGGGAACCTTTAAAACGCGAAAGGCAGCCCTGAACCTTCTTGCAATGCCGTTCTATTGCAATGCCAAACTTCAAAGTGACCACTACCTGGCTCGAGCGTCTGGAGATCTGAACACAAGCCACCATCTCATCAGATAGTCAGTAGAAATTTGAGTGTCAATCCGTATTTCTACATGGCGCCCTTTGCAGGCATTGCAGTAGCTAACGCAGCACACACCTTCCTTCGTACGTAATCCCTGCAGTTTTTTGGGCACTCTCTACGAATACACTTCTGACACTCATGCAGCGGCTCTAATGTCCAATCACTCGGCCGAATATCCTAATGGCTTCTCGACAAAGAGACGCTCAAGTCATTCTTCGCAATCACTGAAGCCGCAGATGGAACTTTGACCTGGCAACCTGGTTACGAACGTATCCCTGATAAATGTTACCGCCGTATTCTCGGAATTGTGAATGAATATAGCCCAGCATCCTTCGCCCAGGACCTGGTTCAAATGGCCGCTGTCATCCCCGACGCGCTCTCTGTTGGTGGTAACACTGGTACAGTGAACAGCTTCACTGGAGCAAACCTCGGCAACATCACTGGTGGCGCGTACCAGACTTCCGACCTCTTGCACCCACAGAATTTGTCTGCTCCTTCTACCAGCTAACTTGGCGGTCGTTCCCGAATTCTTGAGGAGTGAGGTTATGACAAGTGCTCTCGGTGGAGCTTTGAGTCTCCTGCAGTCTGAGACTGGTCCTTATGTTGATCCTTCATGTGCCAAGATCGATGAGTGCCTGGATGAAAGAGTTGATAAAATTACTCAATGCTGACTATTACATTGCAAGGGAAATAAAACGACGCATTCACCGCAGAATTCCCAGGTGCTGCTGTTAGTCAGCCTTGAAGTGCCTCTAAAGAGAACGGGCGGCTTGCTATACGTCACCGTCTCCTTCTTGTTGTCCACTTCGACGAGCTTCTTTCCATGACATCGTTATTCGCATTTGTAATATTGAGACACCACTATTATCCACACAAGAATGCTTCATCGATACCAACATTTGTCAATTCTTCTTAATTCGTACTTTTTAGGGATGACCTTTTATAGGAGACCCATCAAAGAATGAGACGCTCATTACAACCAAGGCCTTTCCGTCCTAATTGTGGCTCCGTTCTTCCAAGTCCGGTCGTCCATATCAAGACCGCTCTGAAACTCCCTTGCTCCAAGAATTTCCCAGACCTCAAATATCAAGTCCATCCATACAGTGCCCGCACCATCCGCAGTCTGAATCGCAAATTCCATAGTTGAAATCGCCCATGTACAACCCATCCTCCTGCCAGTAACTCTGGGGAGTCGTGCTTCCGCTGAACCCAACGAACCCATGCTCTGGTGGATACAGGGCTCCTACCTGCCCAAGTGCGTCCTCAGTAGATAACTTTCTATAAGTGGATGCTTTGCCTCCCGCATGGCGCGCCATGTGCTGCTGAGCTTGGTTCTTGGGCCTTTTGTTTTTCTTCTTAGAGTGCGTTGCAGCGGTAGCGGCCTTCTTAAGCTGGATACCACTGGCTGTAGTGGTTTGGGTAAGGCCAAGTTGTTTGGACATAGCACCTTGGTTCTCCCTCAACCTTGCCACATGCGCTTTTCCTGCTACATGAGATTGAGCTTGATCTTGCTGCATCATCCGGTCACAGACCATGCAGTTCCACTTCGTCGTGTCGGGCGTAGCAAATACTCCCATCATGGCCGTATTATTGAATGCAGGACTATTTTTGATCGCGAGATCCATCATTGCCAACGTTGGAGGCTCGAAGTCCTTTGGTGTATCTAGAGCTTCCTCCGCGACTTTAAGCTCTGTTGTTTCCTTTTGCCCCTCCGTAACAGTGTATTCTTCTTGCGGCCGATGTCCTAGCCTCATGGTATGCTGATTTTCGGTTGTTCCCTGTACTTCTTTTGCGGCAGCGATTCCCGCAGGATTCTTATACTTCTTCTCTTGAAGTTTCGAGGTTGTATTCTCTATGTATTTGGCACGACGTGGTTGGCCTTTCTGCGCACCATTGCCCCACGGACTCAATACCTTGTCCTTCCCCTTTGGATCGTAAGACTCGGCCTGCGAGTTAAGTAGTCTCTGACAAGTTGCTTCCTGCACTCGCGTAGCCCATTGTGTCGAGAGCTTTCGAGAGTACGTAGTCCATAGTGCCGGTAGGTAGACAACGTCTTGTGTACAGTAATCAATGATCTCTTGCCGCATTGGCCGAGTGTTGAAGACTTCGTAGCTACCACCATGCTCAGGTGCAAAGAGCAATAGTCCAGCTTCTTTGGTAGCCTTGCAAGCTTTCATGGCATCAGCTGAAAGATTTGCATCGCGCTGAATGCAAGTTGCGAGTCCATTGACACGCTCCTTTGAAGAAGACCGTGTTGCAATTTCCAAGAGCTGTACGTCATGTATTCCACGCATAGAGACTTGGAAATGGGCGAACAAGGCATCAGCGTCGTTCCGAACATCGAAGAAAGCTTTTGGTATCAAGTCGGACTCGAGTACAGATCTGAGAGTAGTCCCCGAGGTATTGGTTGTATCGAAGGCTTGGCCTTGTAGAAAATGAACATCGATAAGAAAGATATGGTTTTCGGGCTCGACAAAGAGTTGAACAATGGAGATGGACCCGTATCTTGAGAGGTACATACCCTCAATGTCCAGGTAGAGAGACGGTGGCTGGGTGGGCAAACCTTCCACACAGTCGAGCATAGATATTACAGCGGCCACGGAATCCACGATAGTAATCTCCATGATGGCAGTAATGGCCTTTCAACGCTAGCGTTGACTCCAAGGTTCGTGTCAAATGAAAGCGATATTGGAAACAGGAATGTTTCAGGCTAGTAAGATACCTAATGTGCGGAGAATCCCATTTCGAGGGCCAGCCTTGTTAGCGTTGGAACGGAGTAGCTAAGTACTTAAATTCTCCTGAGCAGAAGAACCCCGATGATATAGAGGAGTATGGAAAGATTGAGTATGAACAAGCGTAGTTTTGATGTATGTGGGGGCTTGCGTTCGGGTGCCACGACTACGTGCATAATGCCACTAGTTCGAAAACGGGCTAGAGGATTCGGAGATCAAAACTTGAGCACTGTTAGGCCCTGGTACGCCAGTGGCGTTGCAACAGAAGCTCCGGAGTTCACGACGAGTAGAATCGCTTTTAGTATGACCTAAAATCGTGTAGAACAGACTCTTCCCAATTCTTTCAGGTCACAACGACAGACCCTGGCGATAAGTAAGCCATCAAGCGCGAGGCTTTCGCAAAGTCTGCTAGACTAGGAACGCGACATGCCTTTAGACAATTGCTGAGGCTGTGGAAAGCTCCAGAACTTCGGATGCTGAATTAACGATGTGCGAGAGGTGTTCTGATGACTGAAATGATTGTAAGATGTTCTTCGCGCCTTCAGGTGAACGATGGAACCGCCTAATAGAAGGCCTGAGATGCCTAGACGAAAGGATTCATTGTCTTTGCGACTAGGGGAGGCTGGAAGCCCAATTCCGTCGATGATTTCCAGGCGGTCAATTTGACGCCTTCACCATGACGGCTTATTAGCTTCTGGGGACTTTGCCCCCACGAGATTTTGATGGTGTCACAGCGTATATCTCGATCATTCGCAATCCTGGCTTTTTCTATACGCTTCATCCCCGGTCTCCTCCCACTCTCCGTCCTCCTCATCCGCTTCCTCAACGTCTTCGTCCTCACTAAATTCCCACCGCCCATCTTCATTGTCCCCACCATTCAAATCCGGATGCCCCAATTTCCTTAGCGTCTTGAAAGAAATATAAGCTTCCTCCTCCTTCCCCCGATCCCTCAAATGGCCCGCCAGAAACCACAATGATTTCATAGAGAGCGGATGTTCTGGTCCTAAGTCCTCCGACCTAGTATCGTATACTTCCCGCAACAGATCCTCTGCCTCCTCGGAAAGGTTGTCCTGGTACTTGAGGACAGATGCTAGATTGTTCATGACCATCGTCTGATCTAGCGGCTTCTCCATTTCCGGACCTGGATCCTCCGATAGTACCCTCAATAGCTTCCGGTAATTTTCCTCAGACTCAGCGTACTTCTTCTGCTGCTGTAATACCCAGGAAAGCTGCATAAGGGTTTTCAGAGTTTTCCTTCCGGCAGGACCAATCACCTTACATTGAAGATCCAGAAGGTGTCGATACTTTGCTTCAGCGAGCTCAAATTGCTCCGTATCCCGGTATGCAAGCGCAATGTTCCACAGTGTGTCCAGGGTTTCATAATCTTCCCAACCCAAGACGATGGACTGGTGTTCCAAGACACGCTCAATGATGGGTATCACCTCCTCCATCTTGTTCTGACTGCCAAGAGCGATACCAAGCTTGCTGAGACACGCAATTGTCTTTGGGCTGTTGTCACCGCCGGCAGCCGTTCGGAGTTCTAGTTCTTGACGGCGAATAGGCTCTGCTTCTTCATACCTATTCTGTTGTCCCAAGCCATTTCCGATGTTTTCGAGAAAAGAAGCTATTTCGGTCTCTTTGTTTTCTGTCAGATCGTCACAAACTCTCATGCTCTGGCGGTCTTCCATTTCAGCTTCTTCGTATTTTCCCTGCTTCCTCATGGCCGCGGCCATGTTACGCCTTGTGTTCAATGTGTGAGGATGCGTAGGTCCCAAAGTACCATTCTGAGACGCCAAGCACTCTCGAAATGTAGTCTCAGCTTCTTCGTAGCTAGCTCTGTCGAAAGCGCAGCAGGCTAGGTTGTGCATTTCGTTAATCGTGGAAGGATGATTGGGACCAAGCGTCTCTATTTCGATCTCCAAGGCTTTCCTGATCAGGTCTTCTGCTTCTTTTTGTTTGCCTCGCCTGGCCTTGACGGATGCCAAGTTGCCCATCGAAATCAGGGTGTCATAGTGCTTCTCTCCTAATAGCTCCGTACGCTCATGTAGAAGGGTGATGTACATCTCTTCCGATTCTTCTAGTCTGCCCTGATCGCGGACTGTACCTGTAAGCTCACCACGAGTGATGAATGAGTCAGGATGGTTCCGACCTAATAGAACTTCTGATCTCTCCAAGGCTTCCCGATGAAGCTTCTCGGCTTCTGCGTACTGGCCTTGCGAAGCGAGGACTCGGGCAACGTTATTAAGAGCGATGAGATAATTGGATTCCATGCTGGGATCGTCGTATAAACCGTCATCGAGCCATCTCTTCTTTCCACTTAATTCTCTCCTGTGTATTTCCTCGGCCTCCTTATAAAAGCCAAGAGTCTGTAAATCGGAACCCAACGCATTCAGACTCTCAAGCGTGTTCCTATGGTCGTAGCCCATCACTTTCTCCCTTCCCGCCAAAACCTCCCTATGCAGTGCTACCGATTCGTGATACCTTCCCCGTTTCTGTAACGTATAGGCATAGCTTGCGATACTGTCCAGGGTGTCCTCATGTTCTCTACCACAGATTCTTTCGAAAAGCCGGATCGATTCTTTAGCAGCTCGCTCCGAGGCTTCAAATTGGCCTTGCATTCGCAGGTAAGTCGACATCCTCATTAGGAGCGACGCCCTTTTTTGTAAGACGTCCTTTCCAATTTGCTCGGAAGTATAGCGGAGGGCGGTGTCTGCATGAGGAAGATAGACGCTGCAAGTAAGCCAGCTCCCAAAAAATCCATCTGGGAACCTTTCGTAAATCATGCGCAACGCTACCAAAGCTGGTTTCTGTGGTTCATTCTCGTTCTCTGCAAGCCAGGCCTGAACGGCTACGGTAACGAGGCGGTGGACGTAGCAGTAGTGTCCATCCATGTCAAGAGCGACGAGCGAGAAGGCTTCCAAAAGCGCAATCGCTTCTTCAAAGTCAAATTCATCTTCGTCATCTTCTATCAATAAAGAGAATGGAACAGCTCGGTAGTCCATGTAGCTCATGATAGCTAACAGGTCTCCAGCCCTACTGTTCTCCATTTTGATGTCGTTAAAAGAGATCCACCACGTTGTCACGACTGACTCAAGAGGTCTTGCTTCTCTACCGTGGTAGTTGAATCTTTGACCGAGAAGTTTGATCCGCGTCGCTTCACTTTGTTTATACATCTTCATATATTCTGGAATTCTTTTGTTCCTCTTCAACATGAATGCAGTAGCTTGAGAGATCGCAAGCGGCAGAAACACCAATTCTTCGAGTAGTTCAAGTTGCTCTTCGTCCGTGCTTTGGGTTCTGATCCGTGCTCCTAGAAGACTGCGCGCTTCCTCTACCTCCATCGAAGGCACGTAAATAGGATCCCTGTCGAGAGATAGATTTATGCCAATGTCTCTGCTTCGCGTTGTGTAAATGATAGTGCATCGGCTGCACTGGGGTATATACTCTCGCAAAGCTTTGCCAGTCGATGGAGCAACCTCAAAGAACACATTTCGATCGTCGACATTATCAACAATCATTAAGACTCTGCATTCGTACTTGGCCTCCAACCAGTCACGGACCATTTGCAGCATATCTGAATTCGGGTCATCTTTGCCTGGCACATTGCACTCGGAAGCAATGCGTTCGTACGACTCAACAAACCGTGCAGAACTACTTGCATGTACCCAAAAAACAGACAAATCCGCGCTGCGTTCCTTCATTCGATAGGCGTATTCGAGAGCAATTTGAGTCTTACTAAGGGGCCCAGTCTATCAGCATATGTACACACAGCTTTCATAACCCACTTGATACATGGAGCTTCGTTTATGGTCAATATGGGGCGAGACATGTTAAAGGCTGTCCACCCGCCACTTACCCAACACCACCCAAGCCGCATAAAACAGCTGTATTCACAGAATCAGGAGTAGGCAACAGCTGGGATTCCAGTTTATCCATGACGGCATAGCGTCCAACAAAGGCCGCATTGCGCCCAATAGGTACCAGCCAGAGGGTCTTCTGAGTATAATCTGCAACCGGGCTCGAATCTACCTTCATTGTAGCACTGCGCTTTATGTCGTACAATAGCGATGTCTGCTCGAGCTGTCGTTCCAATATAGCGACTGTACTGTTTTCGACATTTTTTGTAGTCGACCTTTGGAGTCTCAGTTGAAGTGCCAAAGTTGCATGCCAGAGTAGGCAACAACAAATGCTAGCTCGGCATCATGCCGACTTCAGACTTACCTCGTGTCAGCCTGGAGCTGGAGGCTTAGTGTGTTAACCAGGCTATCAAGAACGCCTTGTAACTCTTCAATCTGATCTGACTTGTTGAGTGACTTGAAAGCCTTCCTCGCGTTCTTGAGGCGGCTTCCACTATCTCCCTTCAGAGCTTCCAGCAGATCAGACAATTCTTGCGCCTGAGCCTGACATCGCGATAGCACTTGCTCATCCAACGGGCTCTGACCAGAGGACTGCTCGAGCGACTTGAGAACAGCCAGCAAGTCTGACAGCCGGTCTGCCTGGGCCGCAAGCTTCTTCGGTGTGCCTAAACCAGTCGAATACTCGCGAATGCGAATGCATAATTTCGCAGTAAAATCGATTAGCTGTATAAAATTGCTCGCGACCCCAACAGCAATGAAAGCCTCCGCACCAGACATTGCCAGCAACGTATGAGCAAGTTCTTTGCTGCGCGTGGAAATTTGTGAGAAGGAACAGCTGCGGCTGAGTTCTAAATCGGGTAATATGGTCGAAGTTGTACGCGCTTTGGCTGCCATCAATGTTCGTTCTCAGTACTAGCATCCAAATATCGTTTTGGGGGGCAGCGAGCGCGAAAAGAGTGGCCTTGCGACAATCAAAATAACTTTACAACAACGAGGTTTAAGCCCAAACAATGTCTGTGGGATATGTACAAAAGACTTTAATCTACAATTTGTGTCGCAAGTTTTCCAGCCAAAAGCCTCAGCTTGCTGCTCTAGGATGGCTTGAATTAAGAGGATATTATTTTCTTCGCGAGATAAGGTAAGATATCTATCCGAGCTTAGCTAGAGAAAGGACCGTCCTCCATATATCAAGTCGACTCCAATGACTCACTCTCGACGAACACTGACGAAAAATGTTATTGCAGGGACCACTATAAAGAGGTTCTCGATCCGTGATCTTAGGGCATCTTCTCAGGATTTTGAACGCGTTGTAGTCTGAGGTGTTCTCTTCCTCCAGGCACCCACAACATCAGCTTCTCAACGTGCAATTTACACTGCCAATCACTCCATTCAACTACCATGGCCACTGCTGATGATGAAGCGAGGTTAAGATACTTGGACGTGGCTGCGCGATTCTACTCATTTCCTGCGCCAGCGACGTCCGCACATCTAATGCTACAGCGTAATCTAGAGGTAGCCAGCGACCCAAAATCTTCACGCAAAGGCAAATCAGGCGGATCTTGTGAAGGATGCGGGACTATTCTAGTACCAGGGTGGACCTCTCGAACTAGCATCACCTCGAAGACAGCGCCTGAGAGGCCAACTTCCACGGACAAAGCAAAGAAACGTCGCCGAAGACCTATTAGAGGGCTGAATAAAACAGTGAGAACTGACTGTCTCATTTGCCATCGCTTTGGGGAGGTTACGCTCCCTCCTTTATCACGCTCACAGGCTATCGGAGATACAATGGCCAAATCCCAGACGATTCCTTCCATGACCGCCAACACTACCGCAGCATCCCCAGTCCCAAAGGAGTCCCCAAAACTAGCCACATCAAACGCCAGTAGCAAGCAGCGAGCCAAAGCTCGAAAGCAGGGCGGGCTGCAGGCCATGTTGGCCAAATCCAATTCTTCAGCAAGCCCAGCTTCTGGCTTTGGGCTGGATCTTTCGGATTTGATGAAGCAGGGATGAGTTTGGCGTTGCCAGTCATGCTGTCACTCAGCCTGCCTCCAGTTCCATCCTCTCGCTCTTCTCGAGTTCCTCGAGCTGAACCAGGATGTCTTTCTTCCACTCCCGATACTCGTGCCTTCGGTCATCACTAAGGTAGTCTACTCGGTCTTGCATCTGCCGACTCGTTAGCGTTGATCTTCGGAGCCAAAGTCAGTGGTCATACCATGGTGCCCAAACCTGCTTGCAAGTAATCCTGGCCGGACGAATCATCTCTGCGCACATCCCTCCCTTTTACCGGCAAAAGCCGTCCTTCCTCCACCTTCTCATCAAGGCTGTCCTCTACAACCCCCTCGTCGCCTTCTTCCTCACCCATTCCATCACCCGCAGGAACATTCTCAAACCAATCCATCTCAGTCCAACGCTGATTCTTGACCTCCCGCATACAGTGATCCACATCAGCCTCACCAACTTCAACCCACTCTGCATCCTCCCCCGCAGAGCTCTTCACGATCTCCAGCGCCTGACTTCTCAATTGCGGGTACTTCGTGGACGAAAAAGGCGTTCCGGACAAACGTGTCGTCACGAAGAAGTACACCGCGATAACCAGTGCTGGTGTCTTGACCTCACTAGCAGGACTGGTAGAGACGATGGAGGAAACGCCGGCAAAAATATGGTGAGGGGCAGAAGATGCGCCCATCTGTTTGCACAATTGACGGATGGCTATCATGACCCATTTTGGGACTTCTGGGGCGGCAGTAGATATCCTCTGTGGTGTCTTCCTCTTGGGTGTGTTTGGCCTGAGAGGCACTGCCTTCGCTGGTGTCCTTGGCTTGGCGGGGGAGGAGGTTGGTGTGGAGAACGGGTCATTCGTCCTAGAAGATCGAGTGCTTTTTCGCTCCCTAGCTGGCAGAGCGCTGTCTAGATATCTGTACAACTTCTGGTACACTTTTGGAGGACATGGTGGGCGAGGTTCAATTTTGGCAAGGTTCAGAGTCTGCTTCAGCCTGCAGAGCTAGTAAGCCCCAACAGCCAAGAGACGACACGGCGATAGGGAGCCTCACACCTTTCACATGCCAAATTAGCACACGCATAAGACCTCGCGATCTCCTCCTCCGCTTTCAGACTGCTTGCTTTGTTGCGAGATTGCGCAAGTAGCGACCCAGCTAGCTCTACAAGCTCTTTGGGGAGAGGCCCGTTCAGGCTGGGGATCAAGCCTGTGAGTGCCTGAGCTACTGAACGATCCATGATTACTAGATTTAGAGTATAAGTAAAACTTGAAACAATCAATATACGCGACGAGGTAAGTACCCCTATTCCAGTAATGATAGCCCGTTTTTTAATCTTTGAAAGTTTGGATACCCCACCAGATCCAAAATCCGAAAACCATAGTTTCGACTACCACGTCACAGCCGCGTATTATAAAGTTATCAGAACTTCAGGAATTATTATTTGACTATAGCTCTAGTATACTCTAGACCTCTAAATAATTTAAATCAGTATTAATTAAGATATATAGGGTTTTACTGATTTCACGCTGATTTTCCACGAAGGCTTGGCGTAGGTCGGCGAAAATTCCGGATTTACCGACCTACGCCAAGGCTTCGCACGAAATCAACGAAACCCTTTAATTCCTAATAAATATAGATCCTAATTATCTAAGAATCAGGGATATGTTAGAGATACAGTTTAATAATAATTCCTGAAGTTCTGATAACTTCATAATACGCGGCTGTGACGTGGTAGTCGAAACTATGGTTTTTGGATTTTGGATCTGGTGGGGCACCCAAACTTTCAAAATTTTTAAAAACGGGCTATCATTACGGGTAAGTAATAGACGCGGCCGGCGGCTACACACAGGCAACTCTTGGCAACGAAATCATTCACACCCATCCAGATCACTTGCAAACGTGAGCAGATCTGTAGCCCGAAAGTCCAGCAAATAGTGAAGGGAAACCAAATTCATGGGCTCTTCCAACGGTTCGGACACCACTGAAGATTACCATCAAATCGTGCGTTCGCCGGTCCAGTCCTAGATCTACATCAATGCTGAAACTTCTGCCTAGATTCTGAAGAACTTGCAGAATGCGAAGGCTGTCTGGGGAGAGCAGAGCTTGCAATATGCAGCTTCCAAGCGAATCGCAGAATCTCACCTGGATGGAAATGCTCGGGTGCTGAAAGATGTCAACCACGATACTATCGTGGCGCATCTGGAAGCTTTAGCTTTGAATTCTTGGAAAGCAACAGATACCAGTCACAATGTCGAGATAAGCTCATAATGAAACCAGTCGGTTTGTAGACGGTAGGCTTGCTAAATTTGTAGACCCACGCCCTCGTCATAAATCGACTAACGCAAGAAAGATCCGTCATATGTGCAAAGCAATTGCACGGACACCCTTATGGGGAATCTCAACGCCTGGACAGAGCCCGCTCGCTTTATGGAGACCTTAGAAACATCACTTCGTGAATGCCGAAAACGCCCATCAAACCCGTGGAAGAAGGTGAATGGTATTATAGAAAGAGCTATCGAGGCAACTGCATCGGAGCAGCTTTGCTCTAAAGCCATAGATATTAGCTATTGTCGAAAACCTACAAGGCTTCATTCAATCAACGGCTTCCTTGAGGTTCCCACCATCGTCATACCTAGGGTATGCAAGGCGTTATAATCATTGACGCGAATGATGGTTGGCGCAGGAAGCATGGGGTTTTCTGGTCTTATTTGCCCAGCGTCTTTGGCCGCTTGCTCGATGGCTTCCATTTCCTCTTTGCAGGCTGTGTGATCAAGCGGACAGACGACGATGGGCTGGCGGAGAAGAATGTCTTTTGCTGAGGTCATGTGTGCCTAGGACTTATCAATATCAAAGCCTGTTGCCACGTATTTCAAGGATCATACCTTGACAGTCAAAAAGTACTCTATCTTATACAGACTGCCCGTCGTCGTAAACCCGCTCACAGAGTACATCGGGAAAGCCTGCTTCCCCCTAGGTGTTATACCGTCACTATCTCTCACATCCTTTGCCGGAAACACAAGCCCCAGATTCGTAAAGTACCCAGCCTCAGGCATCTTTACGCCCACAGTCTGTGTCTGCTTCGCTAGGGTCTTGACCTTTCGTTGTGGCTCGTCGCCTTCGTGATTGTACGTAATTTCCTCCTCAATGCCAATCGTAATCTTTTGTATCGTGACTCGTTTCGCTTTGTTCAGCCAATCTGGATTTGGCGAAAGCTTGATGTAGACGCTGACAGGGTCCAGTGGGCCGTAGGACCACCGTGGTAACGATATACCTAGTGTGACGAGGTGATCTGTTATCCGCTCCGCTGATTCAGGTCTGTTGTACATGCCGAACGTGGAGAGGGTGTCATATCTCGATATAGGAACCGGAAAGTTGTATTTTCGCTGGTCGATCTGCCCTTGCTGAACCGTGACCACCATCTCATAGAAAGTTTCCGCTGTTCTGCTAGCCAGCTGTAAGCTCGCCGGCGGTACTCTCCTCGCTCTCTCTTCTCCTCCTCTTCCAAATGGGATAAATATCACGAATGGTAGGTCCATTGAATAGACATTTTCCGACTCTTTGCCTGCCGGACATCGGAATAGCAGCATCTCCTTCCCCACTATATCTGTGATCTCTTTCCGAGGCGCTGCCAGGTGCTTTTTGGTGACCGAGTCCGCTGAAGGATGTATTGTTTCTCGCCGTTGAAGGCATATTGTGACTAGTGATACAGCGACTGGGGCTGAGACTCCTACTGTAGGCCGTATTTCAACTTTGCCTTCTATTCGCGGCTGCACAAAATGCGAGTCAGCATACCGATCAGAACTATGCCGCTGCAGCCCAGCTTGTCCAACTGTCTCCGTTCTTTTGCTGACTGTTCACTCACCAAAGTCGCTGATATGCCCGGATACCCCACCAAGAAAGCGCTGTTTGGCGGGCCACAGACGCGGACGAAGGCTGACATCGCGGCTTTGACAATGGCTTAGCCCGCCCATAGCATGCTGGAGAGAGTGTCCGCAATGCCAGCATGTGAAAATTTGGCCACGTGTATAAGGAAGGGTCTAGGCTCAGTCCACAACCCTTGCTTTATTCCCCAGGTCTCCGGTGCACGTTGCCCGCCTGTCTTCGGGTCTTGCGAGGCTGCGCTAATGGAATGCGGGCTTTGTAGCAAGGAGATTGGTCTTCAACGGCGTCCAAGTTAGGACGACTTGTCCTGCCAGTGTGAACAAGGGATCTATGTCATCGTGATGATGTCGTTGTTGACTTTCGGTGACCTTGCAGATTGCGTCTGGTAGTGCCAAGACTGTGGCCCAAGCTCATCCCGCTATTTCCGGGTTTTTAGGCCACGCCAGGGTCCGTAAGGCTTGAGATCGGCTATCAAAAACCCCGCCGTCTGTCCAACACGCCATATAACCTTGGACCATGACGCGGCTCGCCCACAGTCATGTCCGTCACCCTCCACACGACCCTTGGTGACATCAAGATCGAAGTCTTCTGTGACTCGGTTCCTAAGACTGCAGAGGTAAGCGCCCATTGACAGGAATTTTTCCTACAACGTCCGCAAGATACTAAAATGACTCACAGAACTTCCTCGCCCTGTGTGCCTCGTCCGCCTACGATGGTTCACCCTTCCACCGCTCCATCCCAACCTTCATGATCCAGACCGGTTCCCCAGCCTCCGCCTCCGTAAAAGTAAGCACCTCAATCTGGGGCAGCGACTTCGAGGACGAGATTCGCCCCTCTTTACGGCACAATACCCGCGGAATAGTCTCTATGGCGAACAAGGGGCCGGCTACGAATGGAAGCCAGTTCTTCATTTGTTATGGACCGGCGGCGCATCTGGATGGGAAGAATACTGTGTTTGGGCATGTCATTGGGGATGAGGGGATGAGGACGCTCGCAAAGATGGAGCAGAGGGAGGTAGATAAGAAGGGGAGGATGAGTGGGGAGGTGGTGAGGGTTGAGAGGGTTACTATGCATGCGAATCCTTTGGCTGGATGAACATAGACAAGACGTCTATCACCCTGCAAGCTCAGTCCTGCCCGATGCATTTGACGTATAAGGCCCAGAGAATACAGAAATTCGACAATGGTGGTGGTCTGGGTATTCGCTCTTCTCCACAACCATCCACAAAGGACAATTCCTGATGAGGATATGTATCTCTTTATGATTACGATGACATGAGCAAAACATTACCCAACGATTCGAAGACCAAAAGGGGCAGTCCATAGTGTGGTCTACAACTAGCAAAAGCGCGATCTCGGGCGGAACCCTCACTGATGCGCGTGACGCCTTTGTACTAGGATAAAGAAGAAAGAGGAAAAATGGTGGGAGGACTCAGCTTAAGCACTCCAGGGCTCGGGCGCCGGGTAGTACGTGTGAGCGAGAGCAGTAAAGGCAAGGCTTCGCGGAAAATTTATTATGCGTTGAGGCTGGCAACTAAGACTGACCCGATTGGCTGATCTCTAATTTGTTCTTTGTTTGGTTATTGCAAGCCCATGAGGGCCAAGCCCTCTCGCCCCCCCTCGAGCCTCCCTCAGATTTCCCTCCGCAACCTACCACAGAACTCACCCTCATGCCTATAAAATCTTCTCTCTATCCCCAGTCCTTCCTTTCCTTTTTTGCTCACCTACCCCCAAGTGTATGCCTGGAGAGAATTAGACTGAAATCGCATCCCAAGGTTGGGCCAAGGGTTCCTTTCGTTCTGCAGTACTCTGCGTGCGCGCGTCGTGACTTCTTGGGGCTCTGTAGTTTATAGGCCCTGTTGTAGTTACCATTTTATATAGTGCTATGAGGGGGTCGCTGGAGAATTGGGAAATTTTGCTCGCGTTAGATTTGGAAAGCAACATTAATCTTTCCTCCCCCAATCACCCGTTACTTCTTACTCTGTTTGTTTCGCAGACTTGTGAAATCTGACTGCTATAAGTGGACAGAGGACGCTACATGCATTGTCGCCAATGGGTCTGCATTCCTCATATGGTTGAATTTGGATTTGTTAGTCCAATTGTTCACAAGTACAATTTCTTTCAGTCTTCTCGTAAGGTCTTACGTTATTGCCAATTGAAGCTAGACAAGAGTATTCGAACTTCCCTCTCTGAATGTTGTGCAAAACCCGAAGATAGAGGCAGCCTTGAAGCAAGCCCCAGGAGATGATGCACTATGTCTTGAGATATCTGTATTGTTTGCGTCCGGTCCATAAGATATGTCCGGTCTCTACTAAAGATATCTAATCTGGACCGGACCGGACCGCTATTCCTATTCAAGGCCAACAATTCTATGGATCCAACTTCCAGCATCTAAGGACCGGAATCTGCTAGAAATATACTAAGATCATGCTGAGATCTTGCTAAGATCTTGCTTCCATAACTTGAACACATGCTTAACCACGTGTATCTCAATGCCTCGGCCAATCGCATATACCTTTTCCGGTATATAGAGACCGCTACTGCACCTCTCCCGGCTCACCCAACCCACGACTTCACTATCCGCTGGCAGGCCCAGGCATATTCAAGACCTTACTTTCCGAGGTATTCTGGATTCTGGATAGCCGCAGAACCGGGGTCCAGATATTGGAGGTTGGACACATACGATAATCGACCTTGAGTAGGAACAGCGGTTGGGCATAAAGTCGGAACTTCTGATACGCTGATGATATGCGATTAGCATGCGTCAAGCGGCGGCCTTTACGAACGAGCAAAGGTCTGATAGGGCTGGATTTCAATTTCCTTTTCTCGTTGCAGACAACGTGGTTATCGCACTAGGACCAGATATACCGCTGATTCTGAGACCTGTGGCCGGCAAGCCCCATACCGTCCAATTCCTTGGTCAGGCCTACATCCGCAGGATCACGTGGGTGAGTTGACACACTATCCGAGCAAAGACCACTTCGGTTTCTTTGCCTTGAAATTCCACGCCATAATTTTTCGCACCGATTCCGCTCTACATAATGGTTGATGATATATGAATGTCAACGGATTTAGCAAGCTTGACCTTAGCACGCCCTGCTCCTAAACACCATTGCTCGTGTTAGCGAACCAACGACTTTCTGTGTGCTCGTTAATGCTAGCCCTGTGTTAAAGAACGTGATAGCCTGACACCACCGTGCATAAACATCTTAGTCTGATTTTCACATTTTCCAGATCGAGTTGGCTGCCTTCTGTGCTCTTAATGGCCTCCCCGATATACTACGGTAGAACGAGATGCACCAGACTTTCGAAACGCACGGGCCTCCTTGCATTAAATGGAGGGGCTTTCGTGGTGTCTCCGATTTACTCACCCTGCATGAGATAATATGCCGCATAGCGTAGAAATATATACGAACCTAGTATTCTTATCCTGTACTTCGATGTATCCTTCCCAATGCATGTGCAGGTATACAAAAAACTTTCGTCCAACACCATGTGGTCACTTGGTTGGGATTCGTCTGGGTACGGCTGTCAATGAGCCACCGCTCTAAAAACGCATTGATGGTCAACCCACAGCAAGCTAGGCATGAGACAGTAACAGATGTGTGCTTTGAGTGAGAAGAGGAGAACGCTCTTCTCGGATGTCTCCACATAGTCACATCGGCAATAAAACATGGACTCTCCCCTGCTTGGGGTTTCCAGCTCAAAAACTACAGTCCAAGTTCTTCGGTGTTGGCAAGGCTGGGCGATCGAAGCGTGCTCCCAGATAGGATACTGTACATTGTAATTGAATGAAGTCTAACTCTACTTAATTGGACGGCATTCTAGTGACTATGACGTTATTCCACTGGACAAGTGTGCAATGTCTAACGCCTATTGAATAATCATACTTCGATTACCCCCTGGTTTCGTTAGCCCGGCTAATATCTGTTGCAGTAATAGGGGCTCCCTACCTTTCCGTTACTTCTCGTTGGTATTCCTTCCATGCTTCCATGCTCCTGCGTTCTCACAATTACATGCTCGTCTTGTGCAATCTTCTCCGTCATTACTCATGGTGTATGCACTGTCTTAAATGCTCAGTCTCGTCGCACGATCAATCGACGTTCGCCTCTGCGCCGCCAATAACCTCCTTCAGCGCGTCCTTGCCCTTCTTTGGCGGCTCCCTCACATACTCGCCGTCCTCATTGAGGTGAGTCTTCATGTCCGTGTGTCCAAGATCGTCCTCCTCCTCCTCTGTACGCTTGTACTCCTCGATCCTCAATCTTGAATCTTCGACTGGTTCGCCAAAGGTTTGACAGTAACTGTTGGCCAGAGGGTCTTCCATGAGGATGGTAAACTCGAGGTCGCCCCTGATCGCCTTGTCAAGCTGCGCGAAGAAATTTTTCCATGCCTTTTTCGCCGGCTCGGGCATGGAGTCTGTAGGAGTCTCATCTTCGCCGATGTCGTATATGGAGGTCCGCAAGTCATCACGGATTTGGGTGATTAGGCCCTCGACTGTTGTAAAGCGACCGCCCATGGTTCCTGGTTGCACCTGAGCTTGGATTTAGCAAAAACAACGTGTGGCCCAAATGCCGGCGGTTGCCTGTGAAAGCGTGCTCACCTCTACTTCGCACTCAGGTATCTTGAGCAAACATGTCTCGGACTTCAGTATGTCACGGCTCAGATCTTCGACATCCTTGACAGAAAGGAATATTCGCTTTCCCATTTCGGGGACCTCACCGCCAGTCTTAACGTCGCTGGTATGATATCCACAGTGCTGGCATTGTGTCGTGGAAATGATGACTTGCTGGAAGCGAGGGATGTTGACCATTTGCATCACGATGATGGCGGGATTGGCGCAGCCTGGACATTCGATAGGCAGCTCGTACGCTTTGCCCTCGACGATGTCGACATCGTCCATCCCGCTTCCCTCCTCGGCTGTATCAGCATCAGTCTTGGCGCCCTGGGTATCACCAAGACCGAGATCCGCATTCTGCTGCGGTGTGCGAGGGTACTGCTTGCGCACATATTTGCCTTTCGTGGACGAATCACTCGGAGATGGCTCGACCCATGAGTTTCCGGCTGGATCGTCGAGGGAGATGGTGCCCTTGCCGCTATTCAGCATCTTGATCAAAGATTGCACGACTGTGTCGATTTGCTTGAACAACGCTTCGTTTTCCTTTTTTCGTTGCTTCTGGCCGTCTTCGAGGTCTTTGAGCACCCCACTGAGGATGCCTTCGAAATTGGTCAAACGCCCACGGCCTGGTGGCACCTCAAGATCTATGTCCTCGATTCGGAGGATAGAAGTGTCGCTCTTGACAACTTGTCGTTCTAGGTCGTCCGCGCGGTCCAGCTTGAACAAGTATTTGATACCTTGATGTTGAATCTCGCCGGCGGGCTGGACTTCGTTGTTCTTGAATCCGCAGTGTTCGCAATAGAAAGACATCAAAACAACTTCCCGAAAAAATGGGATCTTCGTAAGTAGTAACCTGGTGAGACCCTTCCAGTAGTCAGTATGCAATTACTAACAGATACCCATGCAGCCTACATCTTCGTGGCAATTCATGCACATGCTCTCAATCTCGTCGCTGACTCTCACACGATCGTCCTCGGCAGGTTCTTCCTGGTCTCCGAGATTGAGACCAAGGACTCTCTGACCGATGGCAGCGAACAGATCACTCTCATCGTTCTTAGCACGCTCGGTGTTTAGGTACTCGTTGGTAGCTCTGTCCGCCATGGTCGGTTCCGGTTCGTGCACAATGTCTATAGTATCAAGGCAAGTGCAGGAAGTTTGTGCTGCAAAGTCTCAGAATGTATGGTAATGTTCTAGATGAAAAGTGATACAGAACCATCATTGAGGGCGAGAAGACTCATAAGAAAGATGAAGTCTTTTCTGACGCATTTTCTTATCGATAACGGGAGCTAGAGCCTTAGTAGCCTACAAAATACGACCCTCGGAGATGAGCGACCCACCAACCGCAGGTCGTCGAGCATCATTGAAAAAGGAATATATACGTATTTATGTTTCCCGGTTGCGTTGCCATGGACAGGTGGCCGGTGTGTATCCATTTCGAAAATAACTAAAATCCATTCTCTGACACTTTTCAGAGTGGTTATGGCGCTACGTTTAGGTCAAATGTAGAGCTTCTCTCAAAAACTTCCGTAGTTCGAAAGAGCGTGGGTTCGAAGTTAGTGCACCTTTCACAAATACTCGTGGCCTCGCGTACTAACTTATTCAAAAGTCCCACCCTGTTCAGCATTGCTTTTTGCCATTTCTGCCTTTCATGAAGGCTCTCGTGCTCACACGACCTCTTCTCCATTGAGAGATTACCTAAGCCAATTAAAATCTCAATCCACGTCTAATCTACTACATTCGAGTCCTGGAGCAATATCTTATTTTACCTCTCCAAGACAGCGTTGGACTTTGCAATCAGAAGTCAAGGCTTTGGCTCAAGCTCTGCAAGAAATGTCTTGATCAGTATGACAGCATTCGATGATTTTGGATCCGACTGGGAGAATGGGGTTGTGACCATTGGCGCTAGGCAGACATGGGAATCATACTATACAAAGATGGAGAAAGTAGCTTCAGACTAGGCTGATGTAGTCATTAGAATTCCTATAATATCAATAGACGACGGTCTGATGAATGACAGTGGTTGCTTTCCGAATGCGATGTATTGGAATTAGAGAATCTATCCTACATCCTAGGGGCTTTTCCTGGCTTTCAGCCGAGTACGGACTCACATCTGATCCGCAGACCATGCTTGATACCCAGATGGTCAAGCTCGGTGGGCAGGTCGGGTGGGCATCGTAATAGCCAGACTTATTAGGGGCGCTCAGAAGCGCTGGCGGTAGCTTTGGAGGTATGCGATTTAGCTTGTTCCTGGTACCTTTTTCCCTTTCCAAGCGGCATGTCAGAGAAGCGATCTGACGAGTCTATAAATAGCTGTGGCCGCCTTTAAGATGCGAGCCTACCCCCACACGCATTCGATATTCGTGGGTCCAATCTTCCTCCGCTCCCAGAGATCGGACGAGCCATGGCGGATTTTATCCAAAGCTCAAGTGATCGCAAACTTGCTATGTTTCTCTACGTGCTTAAGAAAGAACTTCTTGATCAGCTAGGTGTGAATCAGGGTATGCTCGTCGTCCACCCGTTTGACGCCCATGGCAAAAAGCACGGCCATAAAGATGCAGGACTCAGTTCGGCCCTTAAGCTGAAGGGTGCTGTTGATGGCACGAAGATCATGGATTTGAAAGGAGTGGCTAATCTCCAAGCTGAGATCTCTTTCAATGTTTTTCGTAGAATCATCGACTCATTCAAAAAATCCCGAGGTCGACAATTGGTATCTCATCTTCGAAGTCATGTAGGTAAGAATCTGTGCTTCCAAAGACCATTATTATGTCCTTTCCATTGACAGCGAAAATAGAGAATCTATTCTCCTCCTCGGAACCGGGCGCCGTCCTCATGCAAGCGAAAGCGAGAACCAGCCAGTACGCAAGCTCATCATGGAAGGCTACGAGTACATCTTTGAGTATCAACAGATCGCGGAAAAGATTTCGTTGCAAACACCATCGAGGCTTTTCATATACGAGAAGGTAACGGTATTCTCTTTCCCAATTGAGTTTTTGAAAGATGACTGATGAGCTGTTGATCTATGGGCAACATTATGAGAAGCCGGTCGATTTTAAGGGAAATTGTGACCCGGGCAATGAATCCAACGGGCACATCAACCTTGACATTTCAGCAGGATCTTAGGGTTGGCATTGAGTTCGCTAGATGCTGAAGCGATGTATTCAGCTCTTGGCCAGGAAGAGCTAGATAACGAATGAATAAATCTAGAAGGGCAAGCTTTCGGAGCTGACGGATGACATTGGCCAATGCTTGGGTCAATACTGCTAATTATTGACTGCCTGCAACTGTGTGACAGCCCCGGAAAGGTTTCCGGAATCAAAGACATTTAATGTTGGGAGTCGCACATCGTACTACATGAGGAAACCCTGAGAGGGTAAAGCTCTTTGCCGCCGCTTTGACTCACATAAAGGGGTTGCGTAGCAAGGGTGAAAAGTATGAATTATAAGTGATATCCAGAGACAAGGTGGAAGTGTGGGATGTTTATATGGTTGGCTCTCACAATTCAAAATTAGTATTTGGAGCTAGTAGTCGGTTGATATGGTATGGTTGCCGCCTCCGTTATAGATGTTCTTGATCTAAATTATGTATGCTGATCGCGTGTTTGATTAAGTATCCGAAAATTGAAGGTGCGACTGTGCGTCCTCAGTGTTGACTCCAAAATGCATCCCGGCGCCCACGTCTTTCTCTGGAGCCTTCGTATCGCTCCTGTTACCACGTCGCTTATGATACTGGTCTCATGATCCATACGCAAGCAGGCTCTGCGTACGAGGCAGTCTGTATCGACGATATCTGGCTACACAGAGCGTCCCGATGTTTGCTGCGCACTCGTCACACCATCACGTCCAAGTATTCCGAGACTTGTTGGTCGAGCTTTCGTATCACTACAGCTTTGATCTCCTGATCAATTACGCAAGGTAGTTCTGCGTAAGAGTCAATCATATCCACGACATTTGGCTACACAGAACGTCCGAATGGCTATAAAAGACAGCTTCGTTCCCAGAGAACCTATCTTCTTTTCACATCTCATCAACCAAAGCAAATAATTTCGAACTCGAACATCGGACCATCTAGACTTACAAAGTATATTCAAGTACTCCGTTTTATCAACAAGTACTCAGCTCGATAAGATACAGCATCTGCAAGTCTATCCCTTACCTCCACGAGCCCGTTTTCCCCAAGTATACTGACCTATGTGATCAGATAATCCTCTACCATGTTGGATCCCAACACTATCGACGAGTATGAGATCATCGGTGGCCGGTCTGATGGGTCGATCATTGATGACGGGGCAATCCTCGGTAAGCACCCGGGCGGAACATACTGTTGACATGGAATCCAACCCCACGATCGAGCATCGCTTTACTGATCAGGTACAACGTCAGGCAACTTCGAAACACCGATCATCGATCGAACGCCATTCTTCAAGAAATGTTGCAAGTGCGCATGCTGGTCGGAGGGAAACAGCTGTGCAAAATGCGGGCACCCCGTGTGCCGCTCTTGTACCACAAGTTGACCCTTGCTCGCTATGATTGATTCATGGACAACCTCAGAGACCTCGGGATAGCTGGTGGAGCGGTAGCGGTGGACTGTGTCATTCGTGCATGCAGCTTCAGTCAATACTAAGCGAGAGGTAGACGGGTTGATTTTTCTGCTTTACTGCATGCACGTGGGGTCTACTTGAGGGGGGAGGGGAAACAATTTTCTGTTGATTTCTTGCACGCACATGTTTTCTAGCTGTGAGAAATTAGTCAGTCAAACCAGAAGCATTCTACCTCGTAATGTGTTCACGGCGGGATCGGTGCGTATGTGAGTAGCACCGAAAAACCGGGAAATGCTCTTATCTGCGGATGCAGGTCTTTGAGGCTATGTGATTCAAGTGCTACACGAAATAGTGATGCACATCAGCTATTCGAAACAAGGACGGATGCTGAAAATAGATTGGTGATCATCAAGAGAGTTTATCAAGAGGGGCTATGAAGCAAATACGAAATACCTACAATCGTTTTTATGGGATCATCCAGATTACCCCAATCGTTCCGTTCTGGAGTTGTGGTAGGAGGATTTCCCAACCAAGTTCAGACATTGTTCTTTAGTCTATGACATATCACGCGTGAGTAGCTGACCCGATGAAAATTAGCAACAGACGTAGGGAGATTCTCGTGGATGTACTCTTGGGATGGGTGATCCCGTCACAATTTCGCGGATAAATTCCAATTTATGAAGTGAATATCCTTATTGAATCTCTTTCCTCTTCTTGATAGGTAGATGGAGACCTAAATCAAAGATATTGCATTCTCGTACAATGAACTCCGATCCATAAATACTGATAGGGTTAAAGCGTGGGATATTGACAAAGTCGGCTCTTACAGTCCAAAAGTAGTATCGATACCGTTTAAATTTAGCAGTCAATTGATACTGTATGATATGGAATTGGAACCCGTTGGTCAGCTCATCTAAAGTCCGAAACCTACCCTGGTAAGTATAATAAGATTCTATCAGTAATTCGATATCAAGGCCATTGATCAATCTACCGCTGACGCCACCTCTAGGGAAGACTCATTCAGCACGAGAAGGAGATTGTTTCGCGGGAAACTCCACCAAAACCTCTCGCCTCAATTTACCATCTTCTGAGCCCACAGCCATTAGAACGTCTCCCTCTGGCCGGGAGATGTACCTTATGGGACCTTCAATCCATGTTTCTCCCAACCTACCGACCATATCCTTGGTCTCCACATCTGGAATAGGATGCATCCCCATCTCCCAATCCAGCTTTCCCCCGAACCGCTTCGGCAAATTCTCCAGCTCAATAAACTGCGTCAGCGTCGCCGTCGCCTGACTCGTCTGCAACACAAAAGTCTTTCGCGTAGTCGCCGGGTCAAACCAGCGCGTGACGAGACTCCAGATCGTAGGGAAGAAATACGGCGCGCCGACCACGAAGATCCGCTCCACGGTTTCAGGATAGTGCGCTGTGGCCATACTGCTTGCCGTCTGCAACAGGCTCCTTAAATTCCAGAATTTACGTAACCCAACGTTGGAGAGGTCGATGATGTTGGTGGATTTGTCGATGATGAGCCCGCCTTGAGGGTCGGGGGGATGGGACAGCTGGGTACAGAGGCGCTGCGTGAAGCGTGTTACGTATTCGGCGGGGAGGAAGATGGAGGAGAGTTCTGGGTCTTCTTTGGCGATTTGGGATAGGTCTGAGGGCCGAATTTCGGAGAGTACGTATACCATTAATGGGACGCCCTTTTTGTCGCGGCGGCCGGTCCACTGCGGTTGCTGGTGGTGTGAAGGTGTGAGGATAAAGTGTATGTAGTGTTTAAATGCAAAGTGGAGGTTGGAGAATGGCTTACTACGCGGTTCATGCGCCCAAATCTCTGGATCTCGGCGTTGTCGTAGGTTTCGTCGAGCTTGTGCTTCCGACGCCAGGCTGCGGAGGTGCTGTATTGTTCGTATGCGGCTTGAGGGTCGTAAGACCGCGCGCGGAGATATCGTCTATAAAGCATAAGTAGGATGATTTGACTCGTCAGGTGGGGAAATATACAATAGATCGACATTGTTATTGCTTCCATGGGCTGGATGAGTTTCCAACTCACTCGCTGGCCAGTATACATTGTTTCTCTTACAAAGTGACTTGAGCTCAGCGAAAGCCTTGGCCTGCGGTTCGGGCAGTGTATATGGCAAGGCTGATGGAGGCTCAACTGGGCTTAATGAGCTTGCTGGTGTTTCTTGAGCCATGCTTGCTCGTGCTCTGCGTCTAGGGTGTGCTCAGTCGGTTAAAGGAGTAGATGAGTGCTACTTCAATTCACAATTATCTCAGCAGGTTACTGTCGTATGTGTTATGGTAAATTGCATGATTTGCGGACATATATGAAATCCGGAAGCGAAGCTTACGCCGCTCACTTTAGTCAGCAACCAGCCTTATGGGCCCATTTAGCATGCTCAAGTCCAACGCGACTTCTTGGCATTCAGGATTCCCTACCATATAAAGCTAAATCTACGTATAGTACTTCGAATACATGAACTTTATATAAGTAGATAGCTCTACGAAAGGCGATTCTAATACAGTAGGAATTAGCTAATTCGAATAAAAGTTCGATAAGTTATTAGGCTTGACATTTATTTAGGAGGCTTGCTCTTTTTAGTATTTCTAGGGCTGAATTCTAAGATTCTGGCTAACACTTTAATCCCTTATATCTTTCTTGATTAGTATCCGGAAAAGTTAATTCCGATTATGTTAGAATCGCCTTTCGTAGAGCTATCTACTTATATAATATCCATGTTTTGGAAGTTCTATACATAGAGTTAGCTTTTTGTGCTGGGGAAATCCTGAATGCCAAGAAGTCGCGTTGGACTTGCCTGATGTATTTAGCTTCCTAATCAACCCATCTCATCCCACCCATCGTCCAGAAGTCTCTCGAGTCCAAGAATCTCTACGCAACCTGTTCTGACGTTGGGATGTTCAATGTGAAATTGTCCTTAGCCATTGATATTGTGGCATTTGACTCGAATGTCCGTGATCATAAACAACTTCACGATGTAGCCCCTGACATCGAGAGAAAGGGGCCGGTGGATTCGTTCAAGTCTTCGTCTTTGCCTTCTCTTTCTTGTGACCTTCGATGGGAGCAACACTCAATATATACCCTTTTAAGGTTGAGAACAAAGCGAAGCAGGAATCTATACTTTTGGACTAGGTACTTCTTTGACTCAGGTGTACATTCATACATATATCGAGTCTACGTACTTTAGGAACCTGCTTTCAAGCTCGACTGGTGGTCTATCACCCGCCAAGGATACCAGCGGCCAAATGCGAAGAGGTCAACATGAGGACAAAGAAATGGTTGGTAGCGCGCTGTTGTACTCATGAACAGAGCATTTGACATCATACAAGATGGATTATGACATACTTCCAACAATGCTATCCCGGCAGCTCTAGAGCAGTCAACAGTTCTATGAGGCTACGGGGAATCGTTGTGCACGAACAGAGACCAAAACACTGAATGCGAACATCCACTAAGCGCTCGAGCCTATTTAGGCCTGAATCTACCGGACCGCAACTTACGATACGTTTTGAGCCGCAGGGTGTATTTCGTTTATTTTCTTGTTCAACAAGGCATGGACGCATGAGATGTTCGTCGTGAAGATGCTGCAATAGGCTACCATTCCAATTGTTCTTCTCTCCATGGCTACCGCGGCCCCCACACCCGTCGCGATGGCGAATCTCGAAGTACGAAGTGTCATGTCACCGCAAATCGATACTAGACCACATTCATCTGTTCAGACAAACGGATTTCCTGGTCTTCCGAATCCCAGGAATTCTCTCTTCGACCGCGCCTACACCAGAGGACCCGTCCAAATCTCTACCGCCGACGGCGTAACAATGAAATACCAAAGAATAGCAAATTTCATCGGTCCCGTCCAAGTTGTGGCCTCAGTGCTAGATCAATTCTTTAAAGGCACACTTCAGCAGGTAGCAACGGCTCAACAGCAAGGCCGACCAGATCCAGGCAAAGCTTTTACTCTCAACATTGGAAGCTTGAATCTCGCTATCAGAGCTGCCAAAGGCAGTGACCGGGGGAACCCATGGAGTACGGTCAATACTATCTTGGACATTATGTTCCAGCAGGCGACGATGGTTTGGACGTCGGAATTTGTGTCCCTGTGGACGGCTCCTGGGCACAATATCTTGTTGTACGTTAGTCTTTCCGTCTTAAGGCGAATTGGACCTAGACCTATGAAGCCTTCTTAGTCTGGGTCGAAGTGAATTGGGGAGCCGCGAGACGAGGGAAAACACGGACGCTGCTCGAACGAATACATTCTTCCCGTTTATCCGTACAAAAACCGAAGACTGTACAGACATTTACAAAGACAACAAAAAGCACCCCCTTAGCCATCAGCACATCTGGCCTAGGTCTATCACAACAAGACCCGAGCGACGGAAGGCATGCTCGTCAAAGATGGTGCGAACATTGCCTTTGATTTTGTCTGACAATTCCTCGGTTTCGCTCTCAGCGATCTATTATGTAGGAGTATGGCATTGACGTATTCTTTGGCTTGGTGAGTTTCTCCGTCAAGTGGGAATGGTGGGACTTCATTCATGATGTGTTGGGTGCTGTACGACTTTGTAAATTCAACGCTGCAACGCTTTCTTGCTCGTCTAGTACGGATCTCAATTTCCATGCTAAATGAGAACATCGTAGCGACTCGTTTCATCAGATCTCCACTTACTACAGCAGTCAATTCATTCCCATCTAAAAAAACAAATTTGAAAGCTGAATATTAAGAAATCCTCTTATCCATCTGGCGGTTGTATAATCTTAACGCTCCTAGGCCCACACTTGTTCCAAATACATCCACTCGGGTAAGCACTTTGCCCAAAGCTGCCAGTTACCAACATAAGTTGAACATCACCCACAAGTCTTGCCACGCAGAGAGGAGGTCATCCAAATTCCTCGTTCCGCATTGCGGCTGTGATCACTCCCTCGAAGCCGTGCCATTGATCTCCGGCGTTTACGCCTGCTAACTTATCCTCACGAAGGAATTTGGACAAATCCTACGCAACAATACCCATTTATTTCTCAACTTCCGTGCCGATGTCCGTACGGAGGTAGGTGTATCTGATGCGAATGGGCGGTCTCTCTCGCAGCGGTCCTTCTCCGGTATGTGCAGCCATCATGGCGAGCAGCAAAAATCGACGAGCGAGAACGTTTTCGTGCAGTTGACCAATCAAAGCGAGGTGAGTATAGCTTCTAAATATGGTCTTTAGAGCTCGGCGCTTCGAGAAAATGAAGTCAGTATAGAGGAACAAAAATTAGAAAATCAAGCATACAATTCTCGTCTGAAGCAGCATTTTCGTCAACCATCGTATATTCCCAAGTGAAAGCTCCTGTGCGGCTCGCTCACAAATAATCTTGCCACCATCACCAATCTATTGTTGGTCCCTTTTCTCGCGAACGTGAGTTGCGATTTTCAAGATTGACTCGGAGGCCGCCCTTCCCTTCGTCCTTTGAGCTAGGCTTTGCAGGGGGTATGATGTAATAGTCCTTAGGACGTACACTGAACTCTACGCCACCTCTATCCCCTCACTCTCCAGTGACGGCTGAGCAGACACGCTCGAGGGTTTCACTCTCGAATTTGGTGGTGAATTTTGTGTGAATTTCTTCGATCTTGAGGGTAACATTTGGCACTAAGTCGAGCTGACATTAGGTTGCTATCTTGGTCTACGGCCGTTTAGTAGCTTTGGCACGCGTGACGGACTTCTTTATCGAACTCCGTACTGCGGCTGCATCTTTGATAGTCACCGAGGTGTTTTTGAAGAACAAGGAGCTCAGCAAAGGTCTACCTTGGAGCACAACCCTCGACGCCAGTGTAGCTGCGGTCAACAACTGTAACGGTTCAGCTTCATCGACTTCGGAACTCGACAAACGATAAGTCTGAGTATATATGTATGTAGGACCAGGAACAGAACAGCATGTGTGTGGGAAGACTGAGACAACGCCAATGTCAAGGTTGTTGTACATAGAGTCAATAGGCTTGAGAAAGTTGAAACTCAACATTCTGGAGAGGGTGAAACGCAATGAATGTCAGACTTAGCATGTTCCCGGTATGAAGGCTACTGTCCTCATCCGAAATTTGACACCCGCCCGTCGAAAGGATTTCGAAGCCAAACATGGAATGAAGGCACGGTTTCGCCCTCCAAGCTCCCACGTAAAGTGGAGAGCTTAGTGGACTTGTACTCCATACGCTCGACAGGCAGCAAGCTGGCCTGTGAGCGTGGCACATTATTGGCCGAGTGATTGTCGTTCTACTCGGTTTGTATAGAAGCAAGGAGTAAAAGAGCAGCGGCCGCGCACCCCTCATCACCACAACGGTTGACCTCCAGGGGCACCCAGCTGATCATCTAACATTCTACGAAATACGATAGATGCGACGTTCAACCGAACTTAACAGTAACGATGGAATACGTGACGTGGTGATGAAGATCGCTGCGAGTGAAGAATTCGACGAACTCCTCGCCAAGCATTACCAACCCTCGCTTCGTCCAAGTCGCCATCTTTACGGAGGCATCTACTTCCAAATCATCACTCGTCCTCTGTATCTTACGAGTATAGAGAATTTACTAGAAGCAACACTGAGAAGCAAATAGCCTCCGGTGTGTGAGAGGAGGACTAAGTGAAGGCAATTGAAGCTGAGTCATGAAACGATCAAAGGGTGTATGGAGGAACGATGAGCGCCACACAGTCTTGGCGACCTTGTCTACCATTTACACCTTACCTGATACAATTGCGCTTTTTGACGCACACTTTGGATCACCTTGTTCATTTCTCTTCCTCAGGAAACATACGCAGACTATATGATCACGACAATGCTTGAAGTTGAGAGCGAGTACGTCAACACATGCATGACACTGAACGGTTCCTCTCTTGACGGCATTATTACACTTTTTCTTTGGCATGTAGCATGTTGGAGACCAACACGATGCCTTCAACAATAGACCATCTTACTAGCTTCTGCTTGAAATGCATCGGCTGTAGAATAATGTGGATGTAGACTATGCATTGTACAGTTTTCCAACTCGCAATTGAGTGTTGCTGAGAGACCGCATTCCATACTCTTGCGCCAGGGCTATGCATGCTGACTGACACTGAAATCGAACGAAATGTTGAAAAGGTGTCTTGAGTACTGTCATCCGGAAGACACCTACCAGCGACGACTACAGCGCGTTAGAATGACAAAAGGACAAAAAATACGTATCAACTCACCTGTATGCTTCCGCAACCTTTGGTTGACGACGCTTGAGCTTCGGCGTAACGTCGTCCTCTTGGCGTCTTGCTGGCGTTTCTTCCTCGTCAGATGAGGAGTCGCGACGAGCAAAGCTACGCTTTTGGCTTCCCGACTTTTCTGATCGGGATTCAATTGGTGATTGCATCTGCCCATCAGCCACGTAGCTGGCGTGGCCATTAGTATAGTCTGCGCCATTAGCATTGTAGCTTTGAGCGTTTATATTGCCAGGTTCTGTAGAAACAGGGCTACCACCTGCTCCACCAGTGTAGGAATTCTGTCGGAGAGGAGGATACGGCGTTGACACATTGCTCCGATGATTGCTTGGTTGGCTAGATGTATCTGCTGAATTGACATTGTCGTCAAGTGAACCGGGTGATCCGCCAAGGTATGGTGGGAGGGGTCCTGTGTCGACAGGCTTAGGGGACCCAGTCACGCCCAAAGCCGCAAGTACAGCTTCAGTCTCTTCATCAGACCTCAACGGCTTCCTGGAAGTAGCTGTTTGCGATGGAGTCTTTTGTTCTTGCTTCACCATTGCCTGTCCATCCGTAGGCAATGACCCTGCTGCTGCTTGCGACGGAGAAGCGTGTTTTCCATTCTGCAGCTTCTTCTTCCGCTCTAATTCGGCTAGCTTTGCAGCTAATTTAGCCTTCTCCGCTGCAATACTCTGCTCTATGCTCGTGAGGGCGCTGTACTTGTCGACAGACTTTCGTCTAACGGAAACGCTACGAGACTGACTCCTAGACTTGCTTGATCTGTCTCGTGCTTCTCCATCAACATAACGCTGCCTGACAAGCGCAATCGCATCATCAACGGACATCGTACTGTCATCGCTAGGTCTCTCAGCGAATATGGGATCATCCCGATGATCATTCCAGTATTTCGAGTATTCGACGTTCTCATGTTCTTCATCGATGTCTGCACTGCCCACGTACTTTGACTGACATCTGCCTTTAAGCTCAGGTGCTGGAGATGCAATGGGATAAAGAGTGTCTGCAACGACGAAATTGCCTGGTAATGGTGTACAGATAAGTCTGATTGGTGGTGCCATTACAGTTTTTGGCAATTGAACGCTGGCAAAAGATGACTGACTGGGAGGGAGATCAGGTATGTCTAGTGAATCCAGATCATCCTCTTCGATTTCGTCATCCGCCGTTTCTTTCCCTTGTGGGGGAGACCTAGACTGCGTAGAGGATGAAAGCTTCGTTTGGTGGTATGGATTGGCGGCTGCATCATCTGGCGCCCTACTCAATTGCGGTGGATTGGTTTGAACAGGAGTTGCAAGGGTGGAGCGTCCTTGAGAACCTTGTGATTGGTACATCTGGGGATTTGAAGTATACTGTGAGCCTTCAGGAGGAGATGATAGGGTTGGCTGTTGCTGGCCATTCGAATATCCTGCTGCTGAATTCGGAGTTGCCGGATATTGTGGCTGCTGCTGCGGAGACCCCTGCTGACCGTGGGTGCCTTGTTGATGGGCTTGCCAATGGTAGTATTGTTGCCATTGCTGCTGAATGTACTGATCTTGAGAAGGCGACTGCGCTGTTTCAGGGGTTGCAGGGGTTGTGGGACTCAATTGTGCTTGATGCTGCTGGGGATAGCCGGCCTGACCGTGGGGTGCTTGCGGATAGCCCTGAGGCGGCGCCTGAGCCTGCGGGCGACCTTGGAATTGATTTCCAAATGAGCCACCAGGCCTTGGACGCTTTAAAGAGTTCTGGAATCTGTGGGGATCTAGAGCTCCTCTTTGAAATATATCAGGACTGAAATTGACCGATAGTACAAATGAGAGACTTACGCAGGTACTTGACGCTTTGGCTCGGGGCAATCCTGAGCAAAATGGTCTGGGCTACCGCAGTTGAAACATGGCTGGGGGTTTACTAGGACTGGCTTTGCTTGCTGTTGGCTTGGTTGCGGGTATGCTCCATATTGAAGGCCTTGGTGTTGATGAGCTGGATATTGCTGTGAAGGGTGCTGTGACGGAGCATATTGCTGTTGATAGCCATTATGACCCTGATACTGAGACGGATACTGTTGATGTTGCGAATATTGTCCTGGCTGCTGGTATTGGCCTTGGTGGTGCTGCGGTCCTCGCTGCTGCTGATGTTGCCCGTTTTGTTGAGACTGCCAGTGCTGTTGGTACTGAGCCGGCTGTTGATGCTGTAAAGGTTGATGCTGATACTGAGGCTGCTGATACTGAGGTTGCTGATACTGAGGTTGCTGATACTGCTGAGGTTGCTGATACTGCTGAGGCTGATGATACTGCTGAGGCTGCTGATACTGCTGAGGTTGTTGTTGGTGCTGAGGTTGTTGTTGGTATTGTTGAGCCGGGTAATTTTGGTGTGGCCAGGGAGCAGCCATCGCTGGGAGGTGTAGCCGGAACCCCGAAGTTGTAGAATAACACGTAGACCTCAGGAGATAAATGCAGACATATTCCAAAGCCAAGCTGTGAAAGCTTATAGAGCAGAGATATCCTTTTCTTTGAGGGAGCTTAACTTATCTGTCTTTGACAGTGACGAGAGAAAGGTGGGTGGATGAGTGTGTTTCGCAATAAGGAGAGTGAATGTGGGTAGATGTCTACCTCAGGAAAACTTGACCGTAACAAGCGATTATGTCCCTAGAATTGAAGGAGTAAAAGCTTTTGTGGTTCAGCAATAAGACGATCCCGTCTTGGAGAAAAAAGAACAGCATGTGTGTGGGCTTGATGTTGTTGATAGAGGGTCAACCGTACCTTAGTCTCAGACAAGAAAAATGAGAAGGAGCTATATTTCTACCACAAGCTAGCTGTATCCGGCTACAAGCTCCCGCATGTCTTGGCGTCATCTTGGAGGACAGAGAAAGCTCTGACAATCTGTAAATACGAGTTACAAAGCTATACAATGCATTCTTCTGCAAGTAACGACTGTTCATGATGATGGTGAGACATTCAATACAGCAGGCTTCAGCACTGCGACACCAAAACAAAGCGTGGCAAGCAAGAAGAACCGTCTGAAAGCCCAGTAGCTGCAAGAGGCAAGAAATGCCTGGTCTTCCTTGTATGTCTTCGACCATCCCATCGCATCTTACGACGAATAGTACGCTGACACACAATAGCGAGTGTTGATCTGGACGAATGCATAGAAAGACTTTACAAAAAGGAGCTGCTCGCAGACTCGGTCATCGAAGCAATATGCGCCAAAACAAAAGAGCTTCTGATGAAGGAGAGCAATGTGGTACATATCGCGGCACCGGTCACTGTTGTGGGAGACATACATGGGCAATTCTTTGATATGATAGAGATCTTCAGGATTGGAGGGTACTGTCCAGACACCAATTACCTATTTCTTGGTAAGCAATTCCGATCGAGGTCTACGGGGAAAATGCTGTCCCTTTCAAGGAAGCCCACTACATTAAGCGAGTTCTCGACGATAGAGATCTTACTAGAGGCTAACATTTCATGCCCAGGCGATTACGTCGACCGCGGCCTCTTCTCCGTCGAAACGATCTCCCTCCTCGTCTGCCTCAAACTCCGCTACCCCCAACGCGTCCACCTAATCCGGGGCAACCACGAATCCCGCGGCGTGACCCAATCCTATGGTTTCTATACCGAATGCAATCGCAAATACGGCAATGCAAACGTCTGGCACTATTTCACCGACATGTTCGACTTCCTAACCCTCTCCGTCGTCATCAACAACCAGATCTTTTGCGTGCATGGAGGATTGAGTCCGTCAATACATAGTATTGATCAGATTAAAATAATAGATCGGTTCAGGGAGATTCCGCATGAGGGGCCGATGGCGGATTTGGTATGGAGTGATCCTGATCCGGAGAGGGATGAGTTTAGTTTGAGTCCGAGAGGGGCCGGCTATACATTCGGGGCGCAGGTGGTGAAGAAGTTTTTGGACGTCAATAACATGAATCACATACTGCGCGCGCACCAACTCTGCCAAGAAGGATACCAAGTGCTGTACGATGATCGGCTGAGCACGGTATGGAGTGCACCGAACTACTGCTATAGGTGTGGGAACATGGCGAGTGTGCTGGAGGTTAGTGATACAGGGGAGAGGTACTTCAATGTTTTTGATGCGGCGCCGGAGAATGAATTGCATAGGGGGGAGCAGGCGAATCAGCCGAATCAGGGGCAGGATGGGCAGGGGGTTGTAGTGGAGTATTTCCTTTGATGATACCATTGCATGTCAATTGGCGTTGGAGGAGACTTGGGTAGTCGTGATGCATATTCAGTGTCTACAATAGCATCTCTGTATGTAGACTGCCACCTGATTCTGCTTATATGCACCTGTGGATGGGTATTCGTATCTCAAATCTTCCACTCCTTCCCAATGTCGAATGACCAGTCGAACTGCAAATAAGTATGGCCATCGTCATCTTGGAACTTTGATATCGCTTCGTAATGACCCCTCGTCAGCATGCCGGACGGGGCCTCATCCGGCTCGACTAAAAAGTACCCCGTCAGCTAACCCTGTGATCCAGATGGTTGATCGATAGACTTACATTTCTTCTCATAGATCGGCTTTTCTTCCGTGTTCGGTGCAAAGGAGCCCTGGAGTCATACCTAAATCAATATATGCTACTCTCAATCGTCGTCGAATAGATTTAGACTGGCTTACAATCATCTCTTGAGCCTTCGACACCCTAATCCCCTTCCTCTTCACCACTTGCAAATACTTCAGTCCACTCAGCACATCATGCTGCACGACAAACTTCGCCTTCATGCGGAATTGTGCTCCCTCTTTGATAGAGAAGGGCTTGGACTTCAATGATTCGACCGAGCCGGGGGCCGTTAGGTCGATGGTGATGTCGGGCCGGCCTTCGACTTCTAGGGCAAGTGATTTGATTACGCAGCGGCGTGTGTCGTCTGCCGCGACGGGGAGGGCGGGCGAGGAGGAGATGCCGAGACTGGCTTTCCAGCGATTGAGGGATTCGTCGTTTTCGTCTGGGGCAGAGGTGGATTAGGAGGAGCTTGGGAGGATTTTGGGAGTGCTTTGTCTAGAGACATCCGACTCGAATTGAGACAAATAAAACAGCCTTCATTGGGAGACATTTTGACGGAAAGCAGGAGATGATACGGTACACTACCGAAGATACACAACATGGGCTACACAGATATTCGGACAGTTTTAGGGACAGCAAGGACAGAGGCACTTGGACATTCAATGCTCGCAAACATGGTGTTTACATGCTTCGTGTAACTCACCAAGCTTTGCATATTCCTCTACAGTTTTCTTCTCACCGACCTTGAAGCCTTCGGTCTTGGAGGCCTGTAGATCATCCTCGCCTTGGCTAGCCATGTTGAAGCGGTTGCAGAAGCGTTATAGAATTCTGATGTGAGGCTAGCTCAGGAACTGACAGACGTAGGATGTGGTCACTGAAGCGGTCGGTTGAAGGTGGGGCTTTTCGCTTCATCGTCCACTCACCTACAACCAAGCGGTGAAGCGTTCCGCCCAGCGCCATCGCAACGTGGTACCAACCCATAGTACGAGGACAAGCCATAGGCATGGTACGGAGTACCGTTTTACATGATCTGAATGCAAAGTATCAATTCCAAACATCGTAACGTTGTGGGGTCGAGAGCAAGAGCTTGCCCGCCACAGATTTCATTTCAGCCACGCAAATTTTCGATCGCAAGTTCGGCCAGCCTCCCCCAGATTTACCCCCTAGGCCTAGCCTGGCGAAAGACTCTGAAACCGGAAGAACATCTCATCCGCCCTCTTCTTTTTACCTCGCATTATCTGCTACAAGTCATCATCATCAGCAGCATCACTTTCGGCGCATCGCTCCGCTCGCGACGAGTCACACTCCCGCTTCATTTGACGTGTCCACACCGCGCGCTTGGCATCCGCTCAAAGCTCTTACGCACTACGTCAGTACATTAACAGCATCATCAAAGGTGGAGGTATTACAAGGCACTTCAAACATGTCTTCAGAACAGATCAACGGAGTCGCGACGAGGTCGCTCCCGAAAAAGCGCAATCCTTTGCTTGCCCCAGGAAAAACACCAGCCCGTACGCTACAACCCGCAACCTCTGTCCGCCGCGCATTGCTAATAGCCCTCGTAGATGACGAGCTGATCAAGAAGCGCAGACTCGGACAGACTACCCTTACAGTCAAGCCTGGTCTCGTCGGAACATCCAATTCGACGAAGCCAGAGAATCTAGGCCCATTTGACTATGCGCACCTTCGAGCACCTCTTCCAGAGAACCTCAAGGGCTCAGAAATCTTCGCGCCTCATGCCAATCAGTCTACTCCAGAAGTCTACTTCCTCATGGTACGTCCAATTACGCGATTCTAGCGGCTACTAGAAGGAGGCTCACGATGCGGTGGCCATTATAGAGACGGAGTAACGACGGATTCGTTAGCGCAACGGGCATGTTCAAAGCTGCGTTCCCCTGGGCGAAGCATTCGGACGAGAATGCCGAGCGGGAGTACATCAAGACCCTTCCATCTACCGCGCATGATGAAGTGGCAGGGAATGTCTGGGTGTCGGAACACTATGGTGCGTTACACTGTGGGAACAGGAAGATTACGAGCTAACAGAGGCCCAGCAATCGAACTTGCCGATGAATATGGCGTAGTCCAATGGGTTGCAGCTCTTCTCGATGAGACAGCCATTCCACAGACGCAGGATGCCCCAGAGAAGGCTATTTCTCCACCACCAAAATTCAAATTCACAGCCAACGACAAGACCCATCTACCACCTCCAAACGGCACACCTCGCGCTTCTACACCAAAGTCAAGAGGCCGACCCAGAGCTGGGTCTCCTGCAAAGGGTGCGAGCCCCGCGAAATCAACTAAGAAGCCCAGAGCTACAAAAGCGTCCAAAGAAGCGGATGCTGCCACAGCGCGCCAAGCCAGCGAGGCTCTACAGTCAGCTCTCGACGATGCCACATCAACTGCAGCTTCGGAGCCAATTGATGGCGACAAAGTCGTAGTTGAAGTGGAGTCCAACGTGGAGGTAAAGGGTGACACGGAAACCACTACTACGAACGTCAAGATAGAGCTGCCAGCAGGGTCTCCAGAAGTGCCAATGCCAGAAGATACCGAGAGAATTATCGCCGACGCCAAGAAGATGGTGGAAGAGGCGAGAAGGATTGATGGCGAGGGCAGTGCTTCTGGATCAAAGCGTAAAGCAGAGGAGTTGGATGAATCAGACGAAGCGGGAGACAATGAGCTTCAACCTGCGAAGAAGGCCAGGCTCCTGGAGCAACAATTGAAAAAGGAGAAAGTCAGGAACAGGGCTATGCTTGGTGTTGCGGCCACTTTGGCTCTCGGGTAAGTGCATGATGGTCGCGCTTTGACATCTGGAGCCACACTAACATCGACTGCAGGGCTATCATTCCATTTGTTCTGCCTGGGTAGTGGCATCGTCACCATCGACTAGCATTGTACTTCCAGAACCCGAGAAACCATCAGCACAGAAGGCCTTGGTTCGAACCCCAGAGCGTCTCACGATATCTTTCTTTACTGTTCATCATACCCTCTATTGTTATCATTCACGATGCTCGTTGAAATAACTACTCTGAACTGTGGAAGGCGTTGGGTGGCTTGCCAAGGCAGGGGAAGGGATCTCAGTCCATCGTAGGATTAGAAGCAAATAATACAATAAGCTCAAAAATCAATGAATAAAAGACCGAATTCAATCGTACGATATGTAGCCAACTCACGAACAGACTGTTCATGAACAATCGCGCGACCTTGGTAGACACGTGACATCCCGGCTTTTGCACGATCCAGTGACTCAATGGCTTTTCGCCGCCCCCCCTTCCCCTCCACCATCTCCAATCAGCCATCGATCTCGCGAACGATACTCCGTAGATCCAGTCAGGGACATGCTTTCGGGTACAATCGGACCAACATCCAATTCGCCCATTGGTTAATCCAATACAACACTAGAAATACTTCAAGGGCCGCAGGGGGGTTTGGTAAATGCTCGTAGTACAGGAGTATGCTCCCAAGAGCCTCTAGGACTAATATATCTTCAGTATAAATACCTGCCCACTGACAATTGCGACAATTAACACAGCAGGATATACTATAGGGCAGATATACTGGGAGGCTTTTATTATTTTAGGAGATCCGCTGATCAGGAGACCAATGATACCGCGATGCTGAGTCAGTGGTAGAATATAATACTAGGCCCCAATACCGTAACACACCCCTATAACAAAATCCTACCCGTAGTAGGCGCAGATCACTTCCCCGGCACCAGTCTAGGATTCGGTTAGACCGCTCATGAAGTTTGTCACCTACTGGTGCCGGGGCGAAATCAGCTGAGTCCTCCGAATCCTTAGAATCCTTAGAATCCTTCGAATCCTCCGAATCCATCGTCAGAATTTTTCTGGTGTTGATGCGCATAGCGGTATTGAATACCCGAGCTACTCGTATCAATCCTTGGTGCTCCCTGTTTTATAGATAGTCTCGTATTTAACAAATAATACTGAGTTATATTTATCATTAGGAGATCTTTAGCCCTAGGAGATGATCCTTATCTACGAGGATCCTAAGTATCTCAGTTTATTACTAGCGACCACGTAACTGATCCTATATTAATTACGATCACCGACGCTGTAATACAAACCATGATACTCGTATTCTAACGAGATTATGACGATGCTTGCTACTGAGGGGATTCATTCGGGATGCTTGTGCAAAATCCCCTGCAGCCCTTAAAGTACCAGTCGAGGGACAACGAGTGGATAGCCTTTCGCATGGACCCCTTCTGAAACCACCTGCGGTTGAAGGCCTTCCCAACGAGCTTTCACCACACGCGGCCTTTGTTTCTTTCTTCTTTAAATACACTTTACACAAGCGTTTCTATTCCGCAAACGTTTGTATCCTTGACGACAAGATGAGGCCTGCCATCTCCACCCGCTTCTCCCCCTCTCGCCTGTGCACGCTGTGTAACAATGGCCCCGCTTCGACATCGACCACGACAACAACACGTCGTCCTTTTGCCTCTACTCCTTCGAATTTGGCAACATGGGGCTTTATAGGTCTTGGACGAATGGGTGAGCTTCACGCCTTCTATCGCGCGTGAAGGCCCCATTCACATCGTGCCTTGAACCTTACCCCCCAATTCCGAAGAATCGTGCTTACATGTGATCGTGTGCCCTTCTTAGGGTATCCAATGGCCAAAAACCTGCGAGCGAAGATCCCTGCGACTGATACGCTGGTTGTACATGATCGCAACACTGAGGCTACAACGAAGTTCCTGCAGGGAGTGGGTATAGCGGCGAGTAGTCCCGATGCTGAAGGGAAGGGGATGGGGATAGAGGTTGTTAGCTCGCCGAGAGCTGTGGCGGAGAAGTCTGTAAGTGCATTGCTGGATTTTTTGGTGACCGCTTGTTTCCTATGATGAGCATGTTCCAAATTCAATGATCTAAGTTGGGGTCTCGCTTTCTGCAACCCTTTCCCTGATTCGAAATACACATCAAAGCCAATCCTCTGATCTTTCCCGCTATTTGCTCCAATTACACACACATAGCACACTCAATTCGCAAACCACTAATTCCTATCCTAGGATGTAACAATAACCATCCTCCCCGAGCCCCCCCATGTCAAAAACGTCTTCCACAACATCCTCAACCCATCTCTCCCACCACTACCTTCTCCCTCCACAGTCGCACCTCCAGAACGTCTCTTCATAGACTGCAGCACTATTGACCCCACTTCCTCCCGCGAAGTCGCCAACGCCGTCCACGCCACCGCGCAAGGCCGATTTGTCGACGCTCCAATGTCCGGCGGCGTCGTAGGCGCTCGTGCCGGCACGCTCACATTCATGCTCGGCGCAAGCAGTAGATCGGGAGGACTAGTGAAGAGAGTCACGCCAATCTTGCAGCTCATGGGAGCGAAAGTCATTCACATGGGCGAGCAAGGAGCCGGCCTCTCAGGAAAACTCGCAAACAACTACCTCCTCGCCGTCTCCAACATCGCTACAGCTGAGGCTATGAACCTCGGCCTGCGATGGGGTCTCGACCCCCACGTTCTTGGCGAACTCATCAATGGCAGCAGCGGGCGGTGTTGGGCCAGCGAGGTGAATAACCCTGTGGCGGGCGTTAGTCCGGGAGCGCCGGCGGAGAAAGACTATGAGGGTGGTTTTGGGATTGAGTTGATGAAAAAGGATTTGAGACTTGCTATGGAGGAAGCGAGAAGGGTGGGTGCGAAGGTTGAGATGGGAGAGAAGGCGGGAGATGTTTATAAGGATGTTGAGATGGCCGAGAAGGGGAAGGATTTTAGTGTTGTTTATAGGTGGCTTGAGGGCCGATGAGACGAGTCTTGGGGAGGCGCTATTGTCATGCTATGAATTTGCATAGAGAAAAAGATACGTTGGATAGGTATGCGGATTGGAATTGGAAAGGCAGGCTTGTGTGCATATTGTGCATCTATCATGATCTATCAAAATCAAAACCTAAGGCCCTCTTATCGACATATGAGATCAAAATTCATTTTCAGTGAGTTGCAACACTTTAACGTGATCAAATCAAAGCTTTGACACTCCATCACATCACCACCAACCACGATCTCTACCTTCCAGCAGCCTGTATTCTACACCCATCTCCTGCACGCTCGAAACCCAAAACACATAAACATCAACATCATGGCGCCACGACCCGAAGAATCCACCCAGCACATTAGCAAGATGCCTCGAATCAGTCGGTAAGTCACACTACCCTCATAGTCGGTTTATCTCCAGCCAGTCCTCCAACACATCAGCAGGGGCTCCTTCGAAACCATGGTCCAAATCCTCGTCGGCCCAGACAAGAAACCTTTCACCATGCACAAAGAACTCCTCTGCAACACGGCGCCATACTTCCGCGCCGCCTTTGAAGGCCACTCCATCGAAGGCAAACAGCAATTGCTCGAGCTGCCCAGTGAGGATCCAGGGACTTTTGAGAGTTTCCAGCTATGGGCCTACACCGGCAGCATTCTCGAAGAAGGCGAAAACGCTGCTGGGATCTCTTGGGAGATCCTAGTAAGTCTCTACATCTTCGGAAATGCGCACGGAATCTCTGGTCTTCAAAATGCCGTCATCGACCTCATCATCGACAAGCACGATGTCGACAAGAAAACACCTATCGTGGAGATCCGTAAGATATGGGGGCAAACTTCAGAGGCTTCACCTCTTCGACGTTTTGGTGCTAGAGATGAGTGCGTGCAATGGCGCCGTGACACTATGGTTCATGCGCGGTGATCGGAGCGAATTTAGCAAAGAGTTTTTGTTCGATCTGGCCATGAGGTTGTATGAGCTGAAGCAGGAGACGGAACCCCCTGTCAAAAACTTTCAAACTGTCCGCTTGGACTACCACGTCAGCTCATCGCCGACATCCTCTTCCAGCACGCAGAAATGAGGCTGGACTCTTGAGTTTCCGAGAATCGCGACCAGGTTCCAGTCCACGGGGTTTTATTGTGGTATGAAAGCTCTACCGCCACTTCGCCTGCATATGCCAGTGGTGATGAGCAACTTCGATCTCTACGTGACTAGTTGGAATCCAGATAGCAGTCCGAGGCACCTCCTGACAAATTTCAACTTGTCAGGCACCGCAGAAGGTATCTCTTTACTCGTACCAAAAATGGCGCTTGGATATGACGTGCAGCGACTTGGAGAGCTTGAAAGTTACGGTGAGGCGTTGCGTTAATATACAGCTAGCTCCCGAATGCTATTGTCTAACTAATCGATCATCCTCTTCCTCACCCTCGCTCTCACTCTCACTATCCTCCTCAGTCTCTTCACTCTCCGTCTCCGTCTCTTCCTCCGTACTCCCCTCCTCACTCCCTTCAGCCTCCTCCTCATCCAACCAATCATCCAAGGACTTATCCTTCATCCCAGACGGAGCCTTCCCCATTCCTTTCTCCTCAACAGCTCTATCCAAGTCCCTCGCAGCTGGCACACTCTTCTTCTCTCCATACACCTCGTTTCCACCTACCCCATCCCTCAAATTCGCATCCGGCTCCTCGCCTTCCTTAACCCACTCCGGTAATGGCTCGTAGCCTGCCAAACCGCCAGCACCCGCTGCTTCGACGCCAATTACTAAGCTCGAAAAGCCGATCAGCAAGCCTTTGCGATTCTCTGACGGTGACGGGGTGCGAGGGACGGGTTTTGGCGCTAGTAAGAGTAAGGAGGCGAGTTGGGTTGATGAAGGGTTAGCGAGGAGGGCACGGTAAAGGCGCGCGCGGTCGCGGAGATCGTAGGAGGTATCATAGCGGGTTAAGTGGAGTATGTAGGTCCAGAGGAGGGGAATAGGGTGGTTTTCTTGTTCAGGCGTGGGAGTGGGTGAGCCATCTCTTGAGGGTGGTTGTGGTGATTCTTGCCAGCCAGCTTCTGTTGCAATTTCGAGGGGTTGCGAGGGTGGTTCAATCCGATGGTCAGGGGAGGCGTTCGGGGCTGTCTCCTCTGGAGGAGGCTTCGTGCGGTTCAGGTAGTGCAGGTAAACTTTGGCCGCAAGGAGGACAATCTGAAGCTTGGCCGCTTCAGACTCGTCTGCGAAGCCCTTGGCTAGAATCCGAAGGACGTCAGGTGCGATGTTTTCCTCTTCTGGCAGACCGGCAAATTCGCCGACAAGCCAAATGATTGTAGCCCTCGCCTCCGGATTCGTGATCGTGTCTAGGTTCTTGGCAAGTCTGATGACGGTCATGACGTGACCTTGAGGATTTTGTTGGATGAGATATCGTATTACGGTCAGTGATTCCGCGACAAGATTGCCATCTTGACTAGAGAGCTGGTTGAGGAGTAGGCGAAGACAACGTGCTGAGGCTGTGCTATTGTTTTGGGCGCATCGCCCGATGGCGCGGACGCTCACTTGTACGAGTGCTGTGTCTGCAGAACGTGTGAAGTGCTCCAGCTCGCTAAGGATAAGCTCCTTGGTTTGCGTTTCACAGTGAGGAAAGATTAGCGTCAGGATTTCGATTTTTAGTCGTGAGATATCGAGAGTGTCCGTGGCGCGGACGAGGAAATGGCTTGCGTATGTAACGAAGGACTGCGGTCTGACTAGGCAGACAGCTACGATGTTATACATTGCGACGTGTTGAATATCTTGGGGACCGCGTAACAAGGCCACCAGAGGTCCAATTGCAGATTCGATGTACTCGGACGTACCAAGGTGAAGGAAGCAGCGCGCTGTAGAGACTATGACGGCAGAGTTTCGACTCGATAGCAGTGGCTTGCAAGCTTTTAGAAACAGCTCTAGATCAGGGTCCAGCACTCGAATTTCTTCTCCTGCGCCGTCTTGCTCTTCATCGCTGGCTTCGTCCTCATAGAAGCCTTTGCTCTTGTTCTTCTTGAGCCTTTTGGTCCGTGCTGGGAAGCACTTCCGGGAGTACGTCGTCAAAAGTTTGACTGTTACCAGCTGACCCCACTCGTCCATGTCCATTAGCTTTTTGACCAGTGCTCTATAATGCTTGTGGATAAGGTCTATCCGGTTCGGGCAGACCTCAAGGAATGCCATCACAGCCGGTCCAACCACGAAGTACTGTCTATCTCCAAGCAAAGTCGATAGATACTCCAGCAGCTGAGGTAGAGTATTTGGATCCAGCCTGTAGCATTTAGGGATTGCGAGAGCAGCCGCTTTCCGCACGTAGGGACTCATGTCCCCACAGCCCCTTTTGATAGCTAGAGAGACTATCTGGCTGATTACAGGTACCTTGATTCCTGACATCACTCGCAGAGCCATTGCACGGACTTGAGGGCTTTGGTCGTTCAGCGATTTCTGTATCGTATTAATGGATAGTAGAGCGAGATCCGGCTCGGATTCGGCATATTGTAACAAATAGATATACACGAGTTTTTTTATCTCAACATTCGGACTTGCAACATTCTTGACCACTGCAGAAAAATAGGCCAGACATGGCTTAGAACGGTATATTTGCTGCTGAGGGCGTCAGTAAGTTCCTATGAGAGAGAAGCGGTACCACCTCATACGCTTATGACCTTTCTGAGGCCTTCCAGAATCTCTCTATCATTACGGCTGTCTAGTAACTTTTTCACTTGAAGAAATGGTAGATCTTTATTCGAAGGGCGAGAATTGAGGGTCCTTGCAGACCCTACAGATTGTGCTGCTTCTAAAGTCATTTCACGAGCTACGGTCTTGGGTCAGCCGGGTCTCTCGGATCTTGTAAGCCAGAGAGCCATACCTGTATCTAGCATGGTAGAGATTCGTGAAATAGACTCCATTCTGGCAATGGATTCCTTAGGTCGATGGAGCAAATGGGTTCCCTCTAGGCATAATTTATGAGCAGCTCGATACTTTGGCCGAGTTTTTGCCGGAGATCTTGGCAGTCTAAACTACCATGGCCCTTTGTTGGACGTCTATCAAAAGTAGAATCTCTTATGCAGCCAACCACTGGTGGTAATTGGGCTCGTTTGGCTTGGCGGCGGGACTCAGCCCTATAGACGAGCCCTCTACCAGTCACACTATGATCAAAATAATTTGCAAGTTGGGGCCCCTAAAATAGCCCCCTAAGCTGGCCTCCAGGCGCTAGAATGGAATGTTGTAGGGGCGGCTCTGAGGCCGCGCTAGGGCCCACCTTGCAAATTATTTTGATCATAGTGTGCTAGTGGATGGGATTGAGGCTTAAATTGCTTTTGTCCATAGAACCTCGCACGTCATAGAAAAAAAACTTTGCAATGAGGGGACCCCTAAGCTAGCCCCTAAGGTTACCCTAAATTGGCCTCCCGTGGGGCCGGTAGAAGGGGTCACCCCCTAACCGTCCAAACCCTCTAACCGTCCATTCGTAGGGCTGAAGCCCGCAGACCCCGAAATAGCGCCCTAGAGTGCGCTGCTTAGGCGACAGGACCTATCCCCAGAAGATCCCGGCTTGGGGGTTTAGACGGTTAGGGGGTAACCCCTTCTAGTATGTAAACAGTGCAATACTGTAGGCGCTAGAACAGGCATCTCCTGGGGGCGGCTCCAGGTATGTTTTAGGGCCCTCATTGCAAAGTTTTTTTTCTATGACGTGCCTCGCTTCGCAGTGTCAATGCTAAAAGTACCTCATCCAGAGGCAAGATCGCGACAGCACTCTTTGATGCTGTGAGGTTTTTAAGGATATGAAGATGCACGACGGGTTCCAAACTGTGGCTCTGCCACCTCTGCTCTGCTCAGACTTCATCGCCTACGTCTTACGGCCCCACCAAGCGCCCACAACCGTTGTCATCTGCTCCTCACGAGAGGCTTTTCTCGACGAGCTTCGAGCCTGCTTCGTTGACCATACGGCAGGTCCTTCGGCATCGCCGACTGAAGGGTCCTCGAGACCCTGGCATTCTCTCCTTGTTCCTACTCTCCATCTAATTGCAAAATCTCAATCTGTCAGTCTGGTCTTCGCGCCCACGCTGCCGCACCTCCGAGCTTTCCTTTCAACGTACTCATTCCCTGCCAAGCCAGAATTTTCTCCATCTGCTATGACAAAGCGCGGATCTCAGGTTCCGATGCTTGCCATCTGGGGTTTCGCGCGTCTGCATCAATCTACTGTCGAGCATTCTGCACAAGGTCTGTCGCGCACCTTAGCTACCGTTGTAGAAGCAACGAGAACGGGAGGGCAGAAATTAGTCCTAGCAGAGCCAAAAGAACGATATGAGAGAAGAAACGACGAAGACGCCAATGGTGGGGATGAAAGGTTTGAGGATCCGTGGAAGGAGCAAGTACCGCTATTGAGTGGTAGTGTCCGCTTTGGAGGCGAAGAGAGAGCATGGGCTGGAAAGACCATTGAAGTGGGAAGAATCGTAGCGAAATGGTGCAATTTTATGAGGTTGGATGATTGAGGGAATTCAAGCTGAGGCATGGCTTGGACAGCAAAGACTCGCAAAGGGAACCGACACAACTTTCAAGGCTTCACCGGGAACAAGACGCGTGCAATGGTAAGCAGTCTGATCTCCGTTGGATCAGACTTGTTAAATCATTTCACTGTCAAGATACCGACTTCTGATTCAGGTAACGCCACTGGCACCTACCAGGCCTTCCAGTCCCAAAGCTCCCGTGGCTCTGAAAAACATGGTACTCACGAAAACCGTCGACAAGCTGCAGGTCCTCCGTGGTTCCGTTTCCAGCTCTCTTTCGATCATAAGCTGCCCAAACCTCTGGAGGTGGGTTGCAGGAGCCGAATACCGGACTGCGGCGGTTGCGCTTGCCGTTGTGAAGATAGCGACCTTGGCTGTGTGCGGGCTTGATGGGACAAGCAGGTGACTCGCACGGAGTTCGTGAGTGCTCCCATGCGTCTAGCTTGTCGAGAAATTCTTGTGTCATGATAGTGGTAGTTCCTGTACAGGAAATTCGTGGGGTAAAGTTGCTTTCAAACAGGTCCCCTTCCGGTGCCGAGCTGTGAATACCTTCGCGTAAAGTATGAGCAACTCGACGCGCAGGGGTTGAATGATCTAATAGTATGCTATTTTGATTCTCAAGGAATTGTGGTACAGACCTGCGCTTGTACAGCCTCGCTCACTTGCCCAAGCACAAGTCAATCATCGAACAAAGATTCATATGCGTACTGAGACAAACAAAAGGCGACATTTGTAGCACATAGATTGTTTCGATTTGTTCTTGTTCTCGCCTCTTGTTCTTTGTTCTCGTTGCAACGGAGAGGTTTCAACTGGGAGAAACATGGCGCCATTTTAGGCATGGACAAAGGAGTCACTAAAGGATTTTGCCTTCGATCATTCATTGCCTAGAAAGAATTTCCAGATTCTTTGTCACGGACTGAGCTCAAATCAATCAAGCTTTGAGTCATGAGCCAAGACTAGGATGAGCAATTGATGCTAATACACCCTTCGTGGTCTCCAAAGGCTTCGGAACTCCATTTTTCTAGCAACTCGACGCCAACTATTCAGATCGCCAAGCTTTCTACGGATCAAGAGAACCGGCCAGCTAATTCCACCTTCGCCCACAAAAGAGATAACAGCTTTCAATTTTACACGGAATCCCGCAGCAATCATGATGTACTTGTTTATCACGGCTCTGCTAGCCACCACCACCTTCGCAACCCCAACCCCAACAATCCAAAAAAGAGAACCGATAACAATGACCATCTACAGCGGCGCAGAATGCAGCCCCGACGGCCGCGCCGGCAAGCCCGGATTTTGGGCAATTAACATGATATACGGTACAGATTACGCCAAAGTCATCCGTTCCTACTCCCTCAGCCGCAACCTCACCAACAGCGAGCAGCTCGATTTCAGCGCCGCGTACCAGGATTCCGGCGCGACGATGGACAAGACTGTCATTGACAACACAGCCAAGTCCTGTAACTATTACGACTACAGTGCCTACGCTAGCAACACTGGCGAAGGTGGTAACCAACCAGGTGCAGGCAATGGGCGGAGTGAGGGCTGCTATACGATTGAGAGCCCGCATATGTTTGAGCAGTGTGTTAGTATCAAAGTCGTGGATTGTCCTCAGGGTCTACCAGCTTGTGGGGGCGAGATTTCGTCTGATGCAAAGAATGGTCAACCGGCACTGGCCAAAGGTAATGGGGCCTCTAGCTTGAGCACTGATACTACGGTTCAGGCTGTGAGTAAATCTCACTATAGCTATGGATAGGCGTGGCTTTCCTGATTGGTGTTGGACGATGACGGTGGCTTCATTGGGGTTACATTTGCGAGTGAGGGGCCTGTACTGTTTACCTTGTCTTCAGATTTTGGGTTTTGTTTTGGCATTTGGCGTTTCGTTCCTTAGAATTTGTTACAGGAACTTTCGCTGGTACTTTTAATGCGTTCAACATCTCTAGTGTGTGTGTGTGCATACGCTGTTTGGCAAAATGCTCATGATCTGATGGAAATCATCCCTCGATCAGCGTTCACATTGGGGCCATCTCCTCTGTTCCAGGACTTAGCTCCTCTCTCGTTTTTGATCAGCAACATAGGAGCAAAGATACTCCTGAGTAGTCCCCAAGCTGTGCTTAGTCATGGAACTTTCGTCTGCACAACATCAATATCATCGTACTCATTATGAAGTTCTAGAACAGATCTGTAACATCTGCCGAAAAGCCGCACGAATCCTCTGAGCTTATCATGCGGAGCTATTTGCAATCCAATCTGCCCCCTCGCTCGTCAGGATACAGCAGACAAGTTCCCTAATCTCATAGTCTCTAACGAAAGGGTGAAATGGAGTCCGCCGTCAAGAGTCGACGCTCCCGATAAACCCCTGGAAACGCATATAGTGTTCACTGCAACAGCTGCTGCCCACAGATCGAACCATCGCCCGGTCACAGTGTTACCATGTTCACTATCCACGACAGCAGAAAATTGGGCCGGTCCTATCGTGCGTTAGCGGTAGCGCCAGTCCTGTGCATCGTGCACCCTTACCAGACTTGAAAGGAACCATCAAGGTGTGTGGTAGGACAACGTTCACACCCGGCTCTCCTTCATAACCGAACCTTGTAAAAGAATAGTCGGTGGGTATCAAGTCAAGCAGATCTTGACCTACCGTGAGAGCCGCCTCTTTCGGCCCAAAGCACGCGACGGCTGGATAGTACCTACTGAGCACTACAACGAGGTTCTTACCGTCACCTTCACGAAAACAAGCAGTCAATTAAAGTTGCCCACACGCCGTTTTGAAGGCTTCAAGTTGGTCTCACGAAGTGGCAACTCACCTACATCGCTAATATACCCACCCTGGCCGTTCTGTCTAGGCGCATGTCCCACACAACTGTTGATAATAACATTCGCTGACTGAGAGATGTGCCAAAGCGAGCTGGTATCCCTCACGGCACTGTGTTTCGCGAATACGTCTATTACGCAAAGCCCATCCGCTAATCATGCAAGATATAGTAAGTACTTCGTCGAAAACGCCTCGGCTAGGGAAGATCCACATACAGCTGCTATACCGGCGGGGCACCTGCACATCGGCGTGCTGGCCTGAGCGACCAAACGTAGTCTTTCGGCGGGATCTGTCAGGAGAGATTCGTCGCCATGCTTCTTTGCAGCTAGTTACGGGAGGGTTGTAGCCGAACATTGTGCCATTACAGACAGGTACCCATGCCGAAACGTCAGGACTTCCAGCCTTGTTCTCACTCGCGAGAAACGTTGATGTAAAATCCGGGAGGCTAGATAGACTTTTATTGGATGTCAAAGAAGCACCGTTCGAGGAGGTCAATAGTGGATCGACGGGTAGTAGGGCCGCAGGCACAAATGCAGGAAGAAGTAGAAGGAGAAAAATCGTATAGGAAGACATCTTGATGTTTGCCAACGCAATCAGATGACGGGGTCACTGCAGACTCAGTCTCAAAAGACATCGAATGGAAAGATCTCGATAGAACTTATGGTGGCGGAGAACGGCCACGTAGCAGGGCCAGTCAATGCCTGAGCGTAGAGAGGGCGAGCGCCTATCTAGATGCGCATATGCGATTAAATTACCATACAAATGCCCATGGCCTACACCCGCCTAGATGCTAGCATTGTGACGGCATTGCCACAATGCGTGGATGCCTGGGCATGATTTTGTAGGCGTCTCTCCTTGCTCGCGGTAGTTCATGTTGGTCATTGCGATATGTCTCGCATTGAGAAGGGTGCAAGATCTGTCTTTGCATTCTATCTGTGAAGTTTATCGAGTCTAGTGAGCGTTGTCTGTTCACTGTTCACCAAGCTATAGAATTCATGTTGCTATGCCTTTATGTCTCCTAAAATGCTCCCAATTACTTAAGAACCAGCTTCCATGAGCTCGACACCTCTGATCCATTATGCCTCATGCTCACTTTGAAGAGTCTTCTCCTACACTGAGAAAATGAGCGGACACGGTACAGAAGGCCGTCCATTGGGATCTTGTCCGACGATATTTAGCCATTCTTTGTCTACGGCCATAAGCATGCCATTGACGATTAGTTCGCCATCACTAAAGATCGAGCCAGCCAGAGCAGTAATCTTGCCAGCTAGAGTCTCGCGGTATTGCAAAGTGGGGAAGGTGTTCTCGTTTCGCGGGCGCCATTCGACCTCAAACAATTTGTAGAGCGACTGCGCGGACCGTAACACCTTTGCTTCTTTCTGCTGATCCGGGCTCAACTCGTCGAAGTTCTCCGGAAGCTCAATGCGACCAAGCCCTTCAGAGATAGGGCCAGTAGATTCAGTAAGCGCTGGGTGCCCAGCTTGGAGGAAAATAGGACTTAGGTGGACGGGTTTTCAGTCAATAATACCCACTATCTCAATTGGCTTTTCTGGGTTGACGAATATGTTGTTCGTATGTAAATCGCCATGCCACATTGTTGAGGGTCGGAACGGTTCTTCCTTTGGTAAGACATGTTCTGCCACTTTCAGGGAGTCAGGTACCCCGACAATTAGGAGGCCGCTGTTCGTTGATATTGTCCGGGACTATATAAAAGACGTTGCGGCCTAGAGAATTCTTAGAGTGTCATAATGCATGCAATCTCGCGGCGCGCTGTGGCGATAGCGTAGTTCTCAGCGGTACGCCCTTGGAGCAGGCCTGTCAGCGAGTTGTTATACAAGGTCCTCGATCCACTTGGACAATTCCACGGCCCTCATCGAAGAATATTCGATTGTTTGTGGGGCCTATGGCGAATTAAGAGCATCGCATCTCCGTCCCATCTTCATTCACGCACAGTATCTCATTGCCAGCAACCTTCGGAGTATCCTCCGGGTAGTATAAACTTCCAACTACGTAAACCTGGTTGAAGCGAATGACTTCTCGAACCCAACCAGTTGCTTCACAATCTCATAATTCTGTCGGCCTGTGATATCTTCCCATAAATAATGGAGCTCGATCCCAGGCACCTTTTCCATGATTAGGTACTCGGCGTTAACTGGGTTCCCTTCCCGTCGGAAGCTCCATGCGAGTACTTTAGGAGCCGGTATTTTCAGAACGTTTCTTACCAGTGAGCATTTTGTTGGCCACAGTTGCTGAGCAGAGTAAGGAAGATTTACGTACAAATTCCATTGTGGCAACCTTACTGGAGGTGGTGAGGTAGGGATGACCAGCATCAGATTTTAGAGCCTGTACAGTGAGTTCATTCCCATCGTTCATAGTCAGAAGGAAGGTATTATTGAAGTTGCCTTCCGGAAGCTTCTTGATCTCAACGCATAATAAGACTCCTAGTCCAGCAGCAATCTGTGCAAGTTCTGCCATATTAAATTGAGTATAACGACGAGAGAGTTTTGCTGGTTCATCGCAGAGCCATCGTCCAAATGTACATCGATAGAAGGACTCCTCATCGCCACCTACAAAAAATGATAAGCTGTTCTCTTAATGCTTGAATTAGCTTCTACTGACCTTAAATTTGTGGCTCGTTCGATCCCATCCAAGGCTGAGCAGAGTACAAGTCGCGGCACTGGCTCATCAATTGACAGTACTTTATCGAGGCTGCCCTTGTGCGGTATTGAAAGGGCGTTTGCCAAGCAGGACTGCTTAGACGTTGATATACTGCGCGCTTGACTGAATAGAACGTGTAGGACAGACGTCATGTCCAGTGATAGGACATGTTTGTTTTTCCAACGAGTTGGAAGGAAAAGGCCCTGTGCCCGCTTCGGCCGACGCGGGCACCCACGGCACCCTAACTCAACATGGAATACTGCACGTGACCTCGCTGCCAAGACATGACTGAACATCATTAGGGGAATACACGCCCGTAGCTATGAAGGACAAGGATGAACTACGATATTCTGATCTTCAATATCGCTGTCTTCATCGCGGCTGTTTTCCTCCTGGACTATGGCGCAGATAAATTCATTGACCACACTGCAATCGTGGCATCGCGGCTTGGCGTCTCCCAAACACTTGTTGCCTTACTGACGGCAGGCGCAGAATGGGAAGAGGTACGTTTCTTCTACACTAGCATGAAGTCATGTGTTCATTGTGTACCAGCTCGCGGTTGTGATCGCAGCGGTAGCACAACATCAATCCCCGCTTGCGCTCGGGAACATCATTGGATCCGTCATATCTAATGTTCTTGCTGCCTTCTCCTTGGGTCTGCTGTTCCAGCCTGGCCACGTCAAATTCGACGGGAGCTCCAAGGTTTACGTTACCTTGTTATTAGTGCTTGCTCCTCCAGTCACTGTACTCGGATATTTCGGCAAAGGAGGGGTCGTTTTCGGTAGTATCCTTATTGTGGCCTTCGGACTCTATGTGGTCTCAATTGGTGTCGCTATAATCAAAGGCGTATTGGCACCGCCGGAGGCCGAGGATTCTTCGGATGACGACAGGGACATTGACAGCAACAGCAACAGTCATGGCCCATCACCTATGAGGCATGAGGGAAATGGAGAAGATATTTCAAATGAGAATGGTGTTTCGGTAGCGGACATCAGTCCCTCCACACCGCCTTCTAGAGCTCTAAGACGCCACCATCGCCGCCTACGAACCCATCTCTTCCAGCTCATCCTCGGTTTCCTGGCTCTCTCCCTCTCAGGCTATGTATTATCTCACTCCGCCACGTCGATCGCCTCAGAGCTAAACATTTCGGGAACGGTTTATGGCATAACAATCCTAGCTTTCGCCACGACACTGCCAGAAAAGTTCATAGCCGTCATTGGAGCTTCAAGAGGGCATAGCGGTATTGTGGTAGCGAATACCGCTGGCAGCAACATCTTTTTACTAACGCTGTGTCTTGGAGTAGTCTACGTGAGTAGTAACGAAGCAGGAACAATAACCCTTTTCGAGCTGGCGGTAGCGTTGGCATCTATCGTAGCTTTTGTGGTGATTGTGTTCTTTGGTGCAAGGAGGTGGATGGGGGTGGTACTCTTGTTGGGATATATTGCATTCTTTGTGCTGGAGTTCACTGTCTTTCGCAGATAGATGGATTAGTGTGAGTGCCTTCACTGGATCTTCGTCTGTGAAATCCTACCCAAAGAGCTCCACATGGTGATTTAATTTAATTTTCTGCTCAGACAAGCTTGCAAGCGATTGACATGGAAATATGACGTATATACATCGATCTTTCCAAACCCGCTATTTGACCACTAACAGCCGGAGTCATCTTCCCGTGACCATGAGAAAACTGAGATGGCAGGGTACAGTCTGAAAGCTACAAAGGTGAGCCAATACATATTTGGCACCAAAGGCAGGCTTCAGATAATTTAAATAGATACTTCGTACAGTGTCCTGTTCCTCTCCTTTGGCGTTGCCGTCTTCATCGGTTTCGAAGATTCGCCTGGCTTCAGCCGCGGCTTTATCCTCGTCGTCCTCAGGCCTCCCGACCCTACAAGTCCACTAGTCCAGAGATCTCAATGCCTCTCGGTGCCACAGTCTGTTCATGACTCGCAGCCTGATCAGTATTCTGTATAGATATTAGGTCTCAATCAACTTGCCTAGAGCTTTGGAAAGTTCGATGATAAAAGGATTACTCCGTAGGATAGATTAGGATAGGACACGTAGGGGTATTTATACTACAACATAAACCTCGTATTAGTATAGAATATCGGATCCATAATTGACCGAGTACTTTAGCTTTCTACGAAAATCACGCCATGTTAAAGTACTTTAAGAATAAAATTCAAAGAGAGGCCCCCTAAGCGAGCCGCTGAGCTAGCCCCTAAGGAGTCCCCGAGCGTGGTTTTAGGCGCTGGTAAGGGAATCTTCCGGGGGTGACTCCGGGGCCGCCTTAGGACCCTTATTGAATTCTATTCTTAACATGGCGTGACAGTATATGTAGAAGTGTACCGAAGAGTCCAGTTTTGGCACGGCCCTGTCATCGGTTATATCGGTCCGTCCCTGCGAATAAATACGGCATGAAATAAATCAAGGCGGTTTTTGTCACAAGCTCCATAGGCATGCATATCTCGTCTGATCGCTGCCGGAAGATCGGCGACCCGAAGATTAGTATCTAACCTGTTCGAGCTAAGATCTGCTGTTTTGGTCAGCAAGGGGCCGTCTTCAGCCCTGCGCTTTAGAACGCGTCACCAGATCCTGCGTAGATGTTACAAATTATCACTTCCATTTGAATCACCTAGATATCCGACTACCCTCCTACTTTCATCCATCATCTTCGCTCTCGCTGCTCCCGAACATGAATCTATCCGCTCTCCTAAAAGCATCCTATGCCTACGGCGGCCCCTACAAGCTCCTCCTCCTTAACCTCCGCGGCGGCCAATTCATAGGTGCTATCCTTGCTCTCTCCTGCTACGCATGGCTCATGTCCGTGCTTTCCTCGCGCCACCTCGCCATCGCCTCCAGCAACAAAGCTATCGTTGGCCTCGGAACCTACCTCTCCATCTACATCTTAGCGTCCATACCGGCGACCTGGCTGTACTTCAAGAAGGCCTGGTTCCGATGGGCGAGCATGAGCGGGGATGTGCTCGGCGTGGCCGGGAGCATTGCCGTTGCGGTACTCACGAGGGGATCGACGAGTACTTGCAAAGGGCTGTTCACGGCTGGAGAGGACGTGCAGGTGGGAGCAAGTAATATGCAGGAGGCATGCAAGTTGCAAAAGGTTGTGTTTGCGACGGGAATTTGTAATTCGTGAGTCTTCCGTTACCTTTTGGAGTTCTGTTGAGTAACTCTGTGAGACGGATCCTGAAAGCTGATGGTTGATGGTAGGTTGATGTTCTTGGTCACTTTTCTGCTCTATGCCACTCTGAGGAATGGATTGGCCAACAGAGGGGCTAGCAAGGGGACAGAGGAGAGAACAAGCGTGGAAAATGGCGACGTTGAGAAACTATCAGAAATGGGAGACGTGGATAGAAGTAGAAGAACAAGAAGTTAAACATTTGTTTGACTTGTTTGGAGGAGACATTCTCGTCTTAAAAGGCTTGATGGCGCGAGAGTGTGAGGGGTCTTTCGCTGGTTTTCCGTAGCCATCGACAATCGCTGAGTAATGTTTCAGTCGCGCATCTATGACATCTATAAAGACTGAGCAACATTACTCCCATGCACTTTGTTATCGATGGGATTATCCTGTTACGCCGCCGTCCGATGCAAGCTCGAAGTCTGCTTTGAACACCAATGGTGCGGAAGTTGCTGACGAGAATTTGGTCAAGTTGGGTTAGGGAGACATATCCAATGCACTTGGAGCCAACGTAGCGCTCATAATATCATAGAACGTGCGACAGTTTCATCGCTTGACGAGTGAGGCCGGCATAGAATTACCGTATGGCTACATCGAATTGTGCTGCCATGTCCTTATGTCTCCTAAATCCAGACAAAATAATTGTATTGCGTGTGGATCAAAGCACCAGCATCTTGACTCATATTACTACTTTACCAAATCAACTTGATCTATTCTATACCAAGCCGGGGACAATGTCGCTTCTGGCACTCGACAAACTCGACGCGTTCTACTCTTACACGCGGGTGCGTTCTTTACAACATACGACCCAATGCTGCTCCAATTTGGCACCCAGCATGAGCGTCACGGGCAGCTGCCGCTGGCCTTGCTCTCCACTGTAGTCTCAATGCGTTACATGTATGATGAGAGCATTGAAGTGATCAAGGAAATAACTGGCATCAAGGCCATCACAGCCCAGATCATCTACGAATGGGCCGAAGATAACGCAGCGGCCGACAATGTTGTAGACGTCCCAGCGTGCGCTACTGGCCTTCTGAATCGAGGAAGGCTAAAAGGCGCTGTCTGGAGGTAAGCTTGCTAAAGATCGAAGTACTCGCATAGCTGAAACGCAACCTCTATCCTTTCCGTTCCTCGGATTACAGCAAGAGGTACGAGATCAGATTTGCAGACTCGTCCTCGGTAATCAACCCATAGACTGTTCGAGCAAGGGAAATACCACGCTGCTTGTTCAATGCGCCAAGTGGTTTGCCGTTGTTCCCCACGCTTCCCTCCAGTAGCCAGAAAGGAGAAGCTGGGGTTGGGTCTTTTGCGCGTTTGCAAGCGAATTAACACCGAGTCAAGACTGTTGCCGTACATGACGAACACTTTCTCGATTTCGAGACCGCCAATCCCACAGAAGCTCACACCTGAGCTTTTTCCTGATCAGATCAGCGCCTTCCGTGCTCTCCACTTCCACGTTTTGCTCACTTGTCACAAAGACGCCTTTGCATGGGACCGCGCGATTCACAGCTCAAAGCTTGTCCCTAATCCACGCTACGACGAAGACTTTGGCCTGAACGCTGCCAAAGGCTGAACATGCAGACACTACAAATATGCGTGGCGCAAAGGTTCAACGAGTTAGAAGATTACCGATCTTTTCATGATGAACACCACGGTTTGTCCCCTCCGAAGTGTAACTATCATTATGACCGATAAGGACTCTGGGCAATAAGCCTATGAGTGGAATAACGTTGTAAACGACAGCGAAGCGTGGCAGCGTTTAGAGTATCAATATCGACTTACAGATGTTGAGAAGCGGTCACTGTTCGAGATTGTCAGAAAAGGTGCTTGGCCCGCCTGAGTCGACGTGGCGTCTCAATGACGAAAATGACACAAGGGCAGTGCGGTAAATGGATAGAGAGATAGGCCCTGGCTGGAGTTTCTGATACATCAAGGGTGGGTTGAGACAATCTATCACTACTCAACACCGCCGAAACTATCGGGAAAGACATTAGATTTTCAGCAACGAGGCAGAGAGCATGACGGCACTCACATCGCTACCCAGTTGCATCCACGTATCTTTTTCGCTTTGATCAGATCAGTCTCGACTATCTATCAAGGAATGCTCTGCCGCACAAATTATTGACCCAGCGCCTAACAGACTGAGTTTCCTAAAAGCCAAGGCGAGAGCGTCAAAATTTCACCACCTCATCGACAGCCAGTACTACTAGTAACGGTCGTTCCCTCTAATATATCACCTCTTCATAGCAGTCTAACTCACGCCGGACGTGTTTACAAGAAACCGTTTCTTCCACATTCGCTCTCCACTTCTATGTTGTTTTCTAGCTACACTATCCTTGGTGAGTCGACCTCCCACAAGCAAATCTGCTTTCATAGCTATTCCTTTCACTCATCTTCCTAGACTATCATTCGGAGTTCGAAGGGATTGAGGCCTTCACATGTGCATTGTTTTGTACCTTGGGCATCTACAAACGCCTATGCTCTGATTAAGGCGAGTTCCCAACTTAAGGAATAAGAAATCTATCGAATTGCATTAGCGCTGAGAGAACAGTGTGGAGTCAATGCTGAACAGTGAGTAAGGTCAGACGCCTTGAGGCGAGCAATACAATAGCCGCAGCGGTAGCAAAAAGGTCAGAGCATGAATGCAGCAGCCTCGGTAAGCCTTAAAGCGATTCTAGATATATAGTGTAGAAGTCTATAAATTTTAGTTGACACCTGTACAACAGTCCCAATCATGAATTCTTAGGTATAGTATTGCTATTAAGACAATTTCTCCCAAGGTAAGCCTCGACAAGGACCATGCAGGGGAAAGGTTCTGGAGCAGATCAGCAGCATCTGCCGGGATTGCCCGATATTTATGCGGGAGCCATGCTGTGTTTGCAAATAGACTCAACGCTTGACCGAAGTCAGAAATTCCACGTCGTCTGTATGTAGTTAGAATCATACGCCACGTTCGATCTGAACAATGTAGTTTAAATCCCCGACTTCAACAATGACAATGTCGCGAATTGTCTATGCACTGTCAGAAGTCGTTGGCTGCGTCGGAGCACAATGGAACAGCTCTAGTCTGATATAAAGAGTCTTGTGGACTGTATTGCACGAAGAATCTACTGTCAAAGAACGCGAATATAAACGTTGATGGCTCAACTCTATCTACAAACCACCAACCAGTCGTGGACCAACGGCAAGGCTAAACATCGATAGTAGCTGATATTCATTACGGCACATGCCATAGGAAGGCTGGCCTAAGATGACGACCTTTGTTCTCGCCATTTTGCAATATGTAAACCTTTACATATTTTTGGGCAACATGACGCCATTGTCGTCAACAACTGTATTGCTTTGTTAGAGTAGCAGCCATTCGCGTCTTATCAACACCGCAGCTCGTTCTCGTCTTTACTCACCCCTCCTCCCCATAGCATCACCTTGGGCGCTCTCACGCCCACCCCGTCACAATGAACACCTCCCAGCCCACCCCTACCTTCGACCATAGCCTCCGCGCCCTCCTCCGCCGTCTTCCCAAAACCGCCCGCGGGCATACCGTAGCAGTAATAGGCGAATTCATCGGCACCATCTCCTTCCTCTTCTTCGCGTTCGCAGGAACTCAGGTCGCCAACATTTCCTCGAATACCAATACAGGAACGATGGTAGTGACGACCGTCCAGCAGAAAAACCCGTCGCAGCTGCTTTATATATCCCTGGCGTTTGGGTTCTCGCTGGCTGTGAATGCTTGGGTGTTTTTTAGGATTAGTGGGGGCTTGTTTAATCCTGCTGTGAGTGGATATACTGCAGCCAGCTTGTTCGCTGGCATAATCGTTGCCCCTTACCTAGATTCCGTGACTGACTCGATATGCCACCACATAGGTAACAATAGGCATGGTCCTCATCGGCGCCATAACCTGGGTCCGCGGGGTCCTCCTCTTCGTAATCCAAATCGTGGGGGGGATAGTCGCAGCCTACATCGTCCAAGCACTCTTCCAAGGCGATCTCGCAGTCAGCACGACTCTCGGAGGAGGAACTACAATCGCGCAAGGTGTGATCATAGAGATGATACTTACGGCGCAGCTGGTATTCACGATCTTCATGCTGGCGGCGGAGAAGCATGCCGGGAATTTTATTGCGCCGGTGGGGATTGGATTGAGTTTGTTTATCGCTGAGTTAACCGGTACCCTATCCCTTTCTAAGTCAGACATCGGAAAGAGAGGAGAGCTTCAACTAATGGTATTGCACAGGCGTCTTCTGGACGGGCGGCTCAGTAAACCCAGCACGCTCATTCGGCCCCGCAGTCGCTGTACACAACTTCCACTCCACGCACTGGATTTACTGGGTCGGTCCCATCGCCGGCTCCCTCTTCGCAGTCCTCATCTACAAGCTGGTCAAGTCGCTGGAATATGAGAGTGCGAATCCGGATCCGGAATTGGGGCCTGCGGCGCCGAGTATTCCGGAGTCAAAGAAGGTGAAGGAGGAGGTTAAGGTGGGGAAGCTGGTAAATGGTGATGGGGCTGCAATGCAGTTGCCTAGTCATGAGCTTGCGAATCATGGGGTTTGAGTGTTTGGGGATGAGGGCGTTGGAGGGGAAGGGGAGCGAAAGGTACAACATAGGGAGGGACATAACGTAATGTTTAATACTCCGTGTACATACAGAATACCGTAGGCCGCGCTGCTGCCGCCAAACAGGACTCTTCTTAGCCTTGGAAAAGTACTTTATTTACTCAGGGTTAGTCAATATAAACCTTAATCCGCGATAGGCATGAAGCATGAAACTCATTAAACCCAGCACCTATACCACAAATCATCAGAGCCTTCACAGCATCATCAGAAAATGAAAATTAGTACCCTCCCGTGGCTTCCTAAAGTACACGGACTTGCATCTCAAGCAGCTTAGCGACCGCGTTTACTCGTTGGGACCGAAGGCCAGGCAGAGAAGATTTGATGATATTGGCTCTCTCAACACCCAGATCCGTTACGGTTTAGTGAGTTCATGGCCCTTCAAATTAATCGGGTGTGATGCGCTACGTCTATATTCCATGGAGACACTTTGGAGTAGTGCGTGCAGGTGGTGGATTTTTGAATGTTCACGCCCTGGGTGGTATGTGATGACTGATGTTTGCTGGCTTGCAACGGCTCATCTGGCAACTGTGCATGTTTTTTGACAAGTATCAGGCAATAAACAAAATGTGGTGCTGGCTTTCAAGGCCTATCTTGACGGAGGTCGACTTGATCATTAATTCATCTCATCGAGGTATAATTGTTCGTCTGGCTGATAGAACCTGTTTGACCCCACCGAGGGGTCGGTCAGTCGGAACGTGGCACACCAAATGGGGCCCAGCCTTATAACACCGCAGATTTCACCCCTTGTCTCCTTCAATAACACCTTCTACACAGCCTTTAGAGGACTGTTCAGAGCGTAAAGGCTTGTTAACTAGATCCTAAATAGTTATGGGGCCCTTAATGTCTATGCAAAGGGTAAAATCTGTGGTGTTACAAGGCTGGGCCCCATTTGGTGTGCCACGTTCCGACTGACCGACCGTCGTACAAGGAGTATCACCGTCGTAGTTTTTACTATTACTGTAACAACGCGCTGGAACACGACAACTATTTCGGAGCCCGAGAATTTCAGGACTTTTCGTTGGATATCAGCCTCAGCCCTACTATGCTTGGCATGTACTATAAGTAGCAGTATCCTTCTATAGATCATCAACAAGTCGTTCCTCACATTCCAAAGGGTTATGAGCCCGGTTTGACGCACGGCGTTACTACCAGAGGCGACTTCCTTCGTATAGACACTTTAGTCTATACGTCGTATTCAAGCATAAGCTACGGGGTCGACGTCCGCTGCGTCTAATTCTACCCCAAAGCAACACGCGACTTCGACGAGCGATTTCTACTATTTCGAAGATCATCCCGAAATAGGATACCTCCCTCCTACGATATCGACCACGACATCTTTTAGACAGAGCCAGAAGGCCAGATACGAGTCATCGGAATTATCGGTATCCGATCGGCGCAGGAAACGAGGCCGGCCAGAGCGGGATAGTCTTTACGGGGCCTAAAACCAAAGGGCTAGGAGGATAAAGGAGGATAGCGGGAGTACGCAGGCCAGCGTTAGGGGAGCCGAAGGATAGCCCAGATACCTATACGTAAAGAGTACCGGCCATACACTAAAGCCCTGTACGTCAGGCACGTCAATATATCTACAGAACTCTTCCCGATTTCCCTACGAACGAAAGAGGTTTACGGGTTTGATGAGGCTTGAAAGCAGGATATACACGCAGATACAATATGGATTCATGGGGAGCTACGCCAGCATACGGTTTTTTCATTAATAGGGGAGCGTTGGATATCAGCCTCAGCCCTACTATGCTTGGCATATACTATAAGTAGCAGTATCCTTCCATAGATCATCAACAAGTCGTTCCTCACATTCCAAAGCTTTTGACGGAAGGAAGGTTACACACATACATGAGGCTGCAGATGGAAGAGTCAGCTTGGGTGGCAATGTCGGTCTGACCGCCAAGAATTATCACGTGCAGCCTTCAGCCGTTGGCCGCTGTTTCCGCACGCTATTACCCCCATTTTACGTCAAATGTATGCAAAGCCAAATTCATCTTCTCACGAGTGTTCCAAGGATTGGCTAATAATGGATCCCATGATGTTGCAAAGCCTGCAAGGCCAAAGTGATGCCATTCGTGGTAAGAATTTTGCAGCGGGGGATATAATACCAGATTGAACGCTGCACTCAACAGAGATCTTTGCCAGTCAAGAGAGCATCTAAGCATTGAGTCATTTTAAAGACATTGATCTACAGATACACCGACAGCGACATGCCATCGAGCATCAATCATCTCCCCTACGAGATTCTCTCGGAAATATTAGAGCAAGCCGCAGAGCTGAACATCCAGCAAGGTCCTCGATACACCTACGGCCTCAGCCAGGCCCCAGAACCATTACAAGATGTACGAATGCAGCGTGTCGTCAGAGGCCAGTTGTTGCCAGATACATTGAAATGGAATGCCGCCGAGTCGATCCGCCAGGTCCGTCGACAATGGCATGACTGGGCCTCGGAATTCGCTTTGGAAAACCTCTACATCACCCGTTGGAGGGGCAGTGAAAGGTAAGCATGTATCTGAAAGGACTGCTCCAGCTTTGTATATATTGACGTTTGTGCCAGATGGATGCAGTCACGAACTCTTGACGTCGTTGAGTCCAACCCCTCAAGCATTGCGGTCTACCGTGACCCATACCACTCTTTGAGGAAGACATCGCAACTATTCGAGAACAACCCGAAGCTTGCATCTTGCGTGCGAAGGATCGTTTTCGATGGGTATTATGGAGCAGCAACAAACGCTATGATCTTCAACATCCTCCGCCATTGCAACAACATCGTCTACCTGACTGTCCCCTGGACTGCACTGAGATATGGAGACGAAGAGGATTGGTCAAGACTGCTTGGACGCAATGAAGAGAGACGGAGTCTTGCATCTCTGGAGCTTCTCGCCGTCGACCTCAAACAATCTCAAATAGACAACGCGGCCAACCAGGTGGACAAGAAACCACTCATCTCTACCAAGCTCGACTTCAGCGGCCTCAAACGCTTGAAAATCTTTGGCAATTCCAACTTCATGCCACTGACCGATGAAGACCTTGTTGCTTTCTCTCATACCGCGGTGAACCTCCGCGAGATTCACGTTACCGGCACGGCGTCAGTGACCATTGACGGCATTGGGGCTCTAGCCGACTCTTCAGACGCAACGCTGGAGATACTGGAGCATTCCCCTCTTTCTGCTCATGGCTTCACGCACCCCGACCCAGCTTCCTTACTTGGCCGCAAAGAGCACCTCTGCCCCAAAGTCTTGAGCTGCCCACGCCTACGGAACCTGTCCCTCTCGTTGCCTTCACTATGTGAGAAGCTGTTCTCCGATCCCACCGTCAATTGGAGCGGCGAAATGCAGATCCGTACAAGTACCGTCTGCGGCCGCCATTCTCTCTCCCTCAAGTTCACGTCAGAAGCGCAAGCTCAGTTCTGGCGCATACTCGATCAAGCGCGGTGGCTCATGTCGTCGCGAGAAAGAGATGGAGTGGAGCTTGACATCGAGATCTTTGTCGAAAATATGATTTTCGAGCCTCGAAAGTCTTTGGTGCACGGGAACTTCGATATGGCTGAAGTGCTTTCGAATGGAACGTGGCCGGCTAAAAAATTGCAGTCGAGCAAAGGCCCTTATGGACAAACGGGACTTTATGGCAAGTTCGAAGGGCCGTATGAATGTGTGTCGGAGCGAACTTTCAGAGAAGGTTTGGAGCGACATTACATTTCTATCTGAAAGCTTCACCTTCCTGTTGGGGTTTCTTCGAGCCTTCCCAGTCTCACATCTCAAAGTTTCAGGAAGCTAGATCTTAGTTCCACCTTTGTGGTATTTTCCAGGTCACTTTGCTCGTTGTCATTACCTTCAAGTAAGGTGGCGGTTCCATATTACTTCCCCTCTGCTTGCCAACCTTCTGTGCGCATGATGAAATGTCGAACCTCTATGTCTTACCATGTCTCTTTAACACTCAAGTCTTCGACTTGTTTGCGCCATTGCTATCATCGCATCGAAAATCTATAATCTAGATATAGCTGCGACGACGCGGAATGCTGGTGCTGCTGCTACATCTCCGTTTGCACAGATACAGATCAGATGTATGCATGAAACAAGCGATTGACATGTTTGTTGACACGCATCATGGCATGTCCCTTGGCTTTCTGTGATCAAGTACAATAGCATCTGTCTGAATATCGATAGCTTACAGCCCACTTACTTCGATGCCCATAGCCCTGAATCACTCAAACTCATTACCGGTGCTAAGATGTCAGACTCGCCTTTTCGTTTCAGTGCCCGCCTTGCCCACACATCTGCATCTAATCCCGTCGACCCTTCCACCTCGCCCCAGCCACCACCAACATCCCCCCACAAACCAACACCAGACTCTCAACTCATCGCCATAGCCTGCCGCATATGGTCCCCAGAAAAGCGTCAAGACCTCGGACAGAACGACGGCCACGACTAGGAAACCGGCCCAGAGGAAGAATCAGACTGTTCCTCTCAGAGTATGGCGACGTCCCACGGTATCACCCTCCAGGCAGTGCCTGGACGGCTTTATTTGAAACTTTCGCTGCGAGGATGAAGGAGAGTCGTGGGTTTACGACGAGGTTTGAGGCTTTTGATTGTGTGAGTTGTGGACATTTCCTTTGAGATGAGGATTAGGCTGATAGGGGTCTAGTTGAAGCATTTTCGGTGGACGAAGCTGCTGCTTGATGGTGTTGGGCCAAGTGAGAGGGAGAGGGAAAGGGGGGTTAGTAGGGTGATGAGACGGGAGAGGGATAGGAGAAGTCAGGAGCTTGGCAATAAGCAACACTGGAACGGGAGGGGAAGGCAAACGGGGGTAAGGATGGTGGTAAGTCGGATTTCTAGGTTCCTTTTTGTACGAAGGGTGTGTGAGTGAGGCATGGGAAGCAGAATAATGCACTAGGGCAAGGCCCGAGTCTGAACCGTTCGGGAAAAGCGCGGTAGGGTGAGAAGGGGAATTGTAAAGTGCAAGCGCGGCGGAACATGTTGAAATCTAAGATCTGTGATGGCGCAAGTTCTAGAAAGGTGCGTGAACTTTGTGCAAAAGACTATATTGTGAGTACTTGTACGCAGGATCGAGTGTTTCCTTCACGGTATTTGGTACCTACTGAAGTGGTACAATTTTTATGTCGCAGAAACCTACGGTCTCAGTCTATTAGCTGTGAATACTGACTATGCTAGGGTGAAAAGTGTAGGAATAATGGCTCAATTGAGTTGAGGTCTACAATGGATTGACGGACTGAACAACTACAATGACTGTCCCAAGGACGCCACTGATTTTACCGGGATTTTTGACGGAGCTAATGCTGTCAAGGTCACTAAATTGTTACATAGGTCATATACCCTCGAACTCCAACACTGGCAGGGACGTAGGCTGGTAGAATATATGATACGCCTCTGAGGAGGTGCTGCCAAGGATAATTTCACGCAATCAACAAATACAATTGGCTAAAGTCGTGCATAGGCCATTGGGCTACCATTGGTCCATACTATATCGCCCACATCAGCACCTGCATATGGCTACGCTGAATGAGGAAGCTGGCCCAGCTCTCATGCAAGATACTCACCCTCAGTAAGCCACGATAAGCTATAAGCAAATACATGGACTTCGACGCCGTTGCAGCTCCAACGATGCCTCTAAGTTAGTGAAATTCATTGCATGGTCACACAACATAGACCCAAATACTTTCTAGTCTACAAAAGTAGCTTCCACATAAAGCTTGTGCAATCTTCCAGCCTCGACAGTCATGGAACCAAACCCCGAAAAGCCGCCACCCTTAGACTCAAAGCAAGACCCAGAAATCCTCCCCGGCACCATAGCAGACCTCCCCATCAACGCCTCCGGCCACCACCAAGAACTCGACCGCAACTTCAACCTCCTCAGCATCTGCGGCGTGGCCGTCACAACCGGAAACACTTGGGTAGCACTCGGCGGCACCGTCACAGTAGCAATCTACAATGGAGGTGCACCAGGCGTTCTCTACGAATTCATCGCCGTGTCCTTCTTCTACTGGCTCGTTGCCGCTTCGATAGCGGAACTTGCATCCGCAATGCCTTCGTCTGGGGGCGTGTATCATTGGGCTTCCATCACAGCTGGACGGTATGGACGGGTCTGTGGGTGGTTTGCGGGATATTGGAATTTTCTGGCTTGGATTTTTGGAGTAGCGGCAACGGCGCAAATTTGTGGGCTGCAGGTTGTGTCGATGTATGCGGTTTTCCATGAGGGGTTTATGACGCAGAGATGGCATGTTTTTGTGGCGTATTTGATTACGATTTGGGTATGCTGCTTTTTGGTTCTGTTTGCTAATAAAGCTATGCCATTGTCTGAGACTGTGGGGGGATTCTTGATTATTGCCGGGGTTCTTGTGACGGTTGTTGTGTGCGCGAGTATGCCGCCTGTGCATGCAACCAACGCGTTTGTGTGGACTGAGTGGCAGAATTCGACGGGGTATGAGAGTAATGGCTTTGTGTTTACGCTCGGCATGTTGAATGGAGCTTATTCGGTTGGGACCCCGGATGTGGTCTCTCATCTCGCCGAAGAGATTCCCAAGTACAGAATTGAGCTCTGTGTGGTGTTGCTAGCAAGGAACCTTGCTGACTCGCGAACAGACCGAGCAAGAACATCCCCAAAGCAATGCTCGCTCAATTCACGATAGGCTTTGCCACAGGCTTGGCCTATCTGATCGCCCTGCTCTACGGCATACACGATCTTTCTAACATCCTGGAGAGTCCCTACCTCTTCCCGCTTGCATCAATCTACCATCAGGCCACAAATTCCGCAGGCGGGTCCGCGGGATTACTCATTCTTTCTTTCCTACCCAACTTCATCGCATGTCTAGGTTGCTACCTGACCTCCAGCCGAGTCTTCTGGACGCTGGCTCGTGACAACGCTACACCTTTTAGCGAAGTGCTAGCTCGCGTCAATGTCAAACAACGGAATCCTTTCAATGCCATTCTTTGCTGTGGTATTATTTCTACGGTCCTTGGCTGTATATATCTCGGTTCTTCAACGGCCTTCAGCGCCTTCGTGGGGTCGTTTACCGTGCTATCAAGTCTCTCGTACCTCGCGGCTATCCTGCCTCACCTTTTGAGCAAAAGAGCCGGTATCGAGCCTGGCTGGTTCTGGATGAGAGGAGCTAATGGCTTCGTTGTCAATGCTGTGGCGTGCGTGTATATTATCGTGTTCGTTGTGATTTTCTGCTTTCCTTTCTCGTTGCCGGTGTCCGCTGCAACGATGAACTACGCAAGCCTTCTGACTGGTGGATTGAGCTTGTTTGTGGCAACTTTTTGGTTTTGGCGGAAAGGAGAATATAGTGGACCTACGTATGTAGCACTGGATGCTGAGGTTCTGGCTGCAGATGCGATATGAGAAGATATGCAAGATTTTTATACCGCTTTAAAATAACTCTTCCTTAAGACAGCATATGTACTCCCAATGTAGCATGATTCAAGAGCCAATTGTAGTCCCCACAAAAACAACCTACAAAGCAGCGAACTCAGTACATTTCCTCATCAGCCGACTTTCCCCTTCAATCGCTGAGAAAAGAACCATGAACGTACGCCGGAGTAGCTCGCAGGCGGACTTTCCACGAAGTAGAACACGAAAATCGACAAAGTCGGCAGTGGGGCTGAAAGCAGCGTGCTGACGGTTCGTGTGAAGCGGTGGATGGACGAGTCGCCCCAGTGTTTGTGGTAGAAGTTTTCCTGGATCCCGAATTTGAGCTGGGGATCTTGAATCGATTTTGGGTCGAGGGTGCGAAGAAATACAACATGGCCTTTCTCCAATCAAGATACCTCAATCAGTATAATGCTCACGCGAAAATAGTCTGTTATAGACTTTTTAGAATGGAAGATTATCTACAACTCACTCAGCAACTATATAAGCTCATATGTCTTAATTACTAATTCAGTGAGGCTGGAAGTTAGAGGGCTTGTATCTTTGCGCTGGACTTTATTAGAGATTCGATGTCGTGCCCATAAGGCTACTGGGCTTTGATAGGGATAGCGATCCTATCCTAGTAAGAAGTCCTTGATATGGAGCGACTCTTTATTTTGGATCTGACCGGCCTGATATCAATCCGTCTGCCACTGCATGTTGGGAAAAACAACTCCACACACGCAAAATTGCACATATTGATTTCATATATATAGACTTAAGATTTTCGCCTATAAAGCCCCTTAAATTATATAATTAATTAAGCGTTATAATCTAATATTTATTTAAGTTATTATTCGCGTTATAAAGACCTTTATTTCTACGGTTTAATTAATTATTAATGAAAATAATAATAAAGACGCGTCTCTTATAGAGTTTATAATAACCTATATTACGATATATACTAATATCGAAGAATTTATAAAGGCTAACCCTAAAAGAAGAGTAAATATATTTTATATAAATTATTTATATCGCGCTTTTCGAGGGGTAGCCGAATAGATATTATTTTTTAATATTATAATTATATCTTAACTCCCCGCCGCCTTAACGGAGGAGACCTTTAAAAATTATAAAAGAGAATTATAAATTATTAAAAATATTTATAAGTCTTTAAAGAGTAATTTAAATAATAACTCTAATATTTTTAAATATAAATAAATCTAGTAGTAATAATAAATTATTATATCTCTTTAAGATTCCCTTATTTAGTTTATATTATTAAATAATACTAGCTCCGGCCTAAGGGTACTAATTATAATAAAGGATCTTTAAATTCGAGTATATATTTTATTAATAATAATACGGGCGTTCCGTAACCTTACTTTAATAGAGTTATATATTTATATTTAATATATAGCGAGCTATACTTCCCGTCTACGATTTATATATATTACGGATACTCTACTACTAAAAAGTAACGACCTAGAACTATATACTAAAAAGATAATAAATAAGGAGCGATTTATATATAATCGGGAACTCTAAATTATAATATATAACGATAAAGCCTATATAATAGAGAATACCTATAAAGTAGTTATATATAGGGTTTTTATAACTATAATAAAAATAGAATTAAAAGAGATAACCGGGCTTTTTTTTTAAAAGAATACGGCGAGCTACCCGAAAATAATTATTATATATATTATATAGTTTACTAGGGTTAAAAGAGCGAGGCGAAAATTAAAAATATCTTTAATTCTCGCTTTCTCGTCTTTATAGGACGCGAACCGGGTTATAAACTAAAAACTCGTATAAAACGGGCGGCGAAGTTTATACGAATATTATAAACTAAAATATAAACTAGTATAATATACTAGATATTAATAATATAAATATAAAGAAACCCGGTATAGGGTGTAAATTAAATATATTTATTATACTAGAATTTATTTAGGGAGCGAATATATTAAAAGACTTTAATTAATATTAAAGTATCGTTATATCTTTTATAACGGGTCTTATTAAATATTTAACCCCGAATACTTTATTAAAGAATAAGAAATTTTAAGAATAAAAAAGATTAAAAGGAATAGACTAGCCCGATATTATATTACTAAAGTTTAGACCGGAAATAAATTTATTTTAAATCTCGAAGATATCGCCTAAGATAAAGAACGCCCTCCCGGATTTAAATCGGAGTTAAATAAATTTTTAGAAAATCTAGAGGCCTAGTTTAACCCTAAAAAATTAAGGGGTAAAACGCGTTAACCCGAAGATAAAAAAATACGATTTAAATATTAATAAACGCGCCTAAATAATTAATAAACGCGTTTTAATAAATAATAAACTAAGGCCCCTTAATAAATAAACTATTAACCGTAATTAACGGGTCTTTAGAGGAATCGGCGATATTTTAAATAATACCTAAAACGCTCGTTATAACTAATATATTAAGGATTTTAATATTAGTTTATATCGATTTAAAAGATAATACTCCGTTATAGGATCCCACGTTTATTTCTAATAATACGATAAATATATCGACGAATACGAAGTCTTTATAAACTCGCGCTCGGGGTATTAAAAGTCGAATATTATTAATAAAAATTATTAATTTATATAAAGACTCTAAACGAGTTAAAGAGAATTAATTAAAAATAAAGATATTTATTAACCCGTGTAATAGGGTATATATTACTCGCTTAGGGCACTTCTGGTTAAATTATTTATATATTAATTCTTATTAGTTTATCTAGCTCTACGAGGTCTACGCTGCGGAACAGGGAAGGGAAGGGAAGGGAATGACCCCCGCTCCCTTCCCTTCCAGCAGGGAAGGGAGCGGAAGGGAAGGGGTAGGGACTGCCAGGGAAGGGAAGGGATTACCTACTGTTCCCTTCCTCCCTGCTCTCCCTATAGGGCTGCCCCATATATGGCCATGTATGCGCGCATGCATGCCCCATTGCTGCCCCCATATATGGCCCATGTATGCGCGCATGCATGCCCCATTGCTGCTCCCATGTGGCCCATGTATGCCCCCATATATGGCCATGTATGCGCGTATGCATGCCCCATTGCTGCTCCCATACATGCCCCATGTATGCGCGCATGCATGCCCCATTGCTGCTCCCATGTGACCCATGTGTGCCCCCATATATGGCCCATGTATGCGCGCATGCATGCCCTATTGCTGCTCCCATGTGACCCA
>JAABUK010000070.1_pt1 | contig 235740 bp, 179 predicted proteins | sample 5559141 | NCBI WGS metagenome assembly JAABUK01 (sample SAMN10711869, study PRJNA513367) | rock metagenome | isolation source: Antarctica rocks | place: Antarctica: Victoria Land, Pudding Butte nord | collected 2016-01-03 | reverse complement strand
ACCGGGGCGAGGTGGGTGGCCGGCAACGCCGACGCGATGGCCAGCCTGTGCAGCCTGAGCTACAGCGATCACTGGGACCTCTACTGGGCCTCACCCAACTGAATGCCAGAATCCGCTGGCGCACCCCGCGTCATGTGGCGAGATCGCTCCATGCCCCGGGCCGGCCGTCGGGAATCAAGGGGGGGGAGGGAAACGAAGAAGGGCCGACGGTGAAGTCGGCCCCGGGTCGGGAGACCCATCGGGAATGCAGGGGATCGGACGAACACCCCGAAGGCGTTCGCCTGGACCGGCCCAGGATCAATACCGGCTACCGCCACCGCCACCGCTCCGTCCTCCGCCGTAGCCTCCGCTCCCGCCGCTCCCACCGCCGCCGTAGCCGCCACCGCCGCCGCTCCGGCCGCCACCCCCGCCGCCGTAGCCTCCGCTGCCGCTGCCGCTGCCACTGCCACCGCTACCGCCGTAGCCGCCACCGCCGCCGCTCCGGCCACCACCACCGCCGCCGTAGCCGCCACCGCCGCCGCCGCGATTGTCGCGCGGCTCGCGCGGGCGGGCCTCGTTGACCGTCAGGTTACGACCCTGGAAATCCTGCCCGTTCAGGGCGTTGGCCGCCTCGTCGCCGCCATCGGCCATCTCGACGAATCCGAAGCCCTTGGATCGGTTCGTGTCGCGGTCGATGATGATCTGCGCCGAGAGGACCTCGCCGAACTCGGTGAACAATTCCACCAGGTTGTCTTCCGTCGTGTCGTACGTCAGATTGCCGACATAAAGCTTCTTGGCCACTGTCTCTGCCCTCTGCGAAATGAGCGTCCTGGCGAGGCTAGCGTCCTGAACGGCTAAGGGAGACCCGCCGAGAGCGGCTGTCTTAAGACTAACCAATCCGCGGATTTTGCATAGTAAGAAATCGGATTTTTTTCGGTCTTTTTTTCGAGCATGGACTCATGCGCGTCATGCTTCCAGATAATCGGTGGATTGGATCCGTCGAGAGTCGTCGGATGGCCCGCCGGCGGGGCGATCCGGGCGTCCCGGGATGGTGGCGCACGCGGCGATCAGGGCGATCGCCGGCACGATCGGCGCCCTCATCCGGAGGTCGGTCCAGTAGGCGAGATGGACCGCCGTCAGCGCGATGACGACCGACGGGGCCGCGATCGCCGGCCAGGCCCGGACCCTGCCACTGATCAGGCCCAGGGCCAGGGCCACCCAGAGAGGGGCGGTCCAGGCGGTCGACGCGGCCCGGAGCGGCCACGGATACACGGCCCCCGACGGGGCGAGTCCCCAGAACCGGCCCAGCCGGGCGACCGAGGCGCGGAGGAACGTCGCGGGGCGCTCGCGGAGGATCCGGAGCGCGGATGTGCGGAGGGTACGATCGGCCTCAATCTCGGTCATATCGGCCGTCGACCGGCGGACCTCGGCGAACCACTCGTCCTGATTCGGGCCGGACCAGACGGCGCCGGGCGGGCCGTCGAGGACGTCCGCGTAATAGGCCGGATTGTTGGCCAGCGCGAGCGTGTACCCGCCGTGGGTGGTGGTCCAGACGGGTTCGCCGAAGACCCGGGTATTCCGCCAGGCCCAGGGGGCCAGGGTCGTGGCCGCCGCGGCGATCAGGAGCAAACCTCGGGCGGCCCGCGACCGCCGATTGCCCGGCCCGGCGATCATCCCCGCCAGGGCGGCCAGGCCGGCCGCGGGGAGGAGGCTGGGCCGGCAGAGGCTGGCCAGCCCGAGGCCGATCCCCCCGAGCAGGGCCCCCCGGGCGCCGGGGATCGTGAGCGCCGCCAGGGTCGCGGCGACCAGGAAGGCGGCGGGCGTCTCGGTCATGATCGCCCGCGACTGGACCAGCAAGACCGGGTCGAACGCCGCGATCCCCCCCGCCGCCAGCGCCCGGGCCGGCGACAGGCCCCATTGCGTGGCCGTGCGGACGATCAGGAGGACCATCCCCGCACCCAGGGCCAGGTGGAGCCCCCCCACGCCCCAGGGCAACGCCCCGCGCCCCAGGGTCGCGACCAGGGGAGTCAGCAGGATCGGGTAGAGCGGCGGACGATACGCGGTCGGCCGGCCATCGAGCGCGAACCCGCCCCCCTTGGCCATCGACCGGGCCAGGGCGAGGTATCGGTCCGGGTCGTCGAGCCGCCCGAGCCCGGTCAGCATCACCGCGACCCGGACCGCCACGGAGGCCGCCACCAGGATGGTCAGGGCGCGGTTCCCGGGAGCCGGCGTGTCCGACGGATGGGGGGCGATGGGTCGACCTCGGATCGTCGCGACGTTAACCTGTCCGGGACCGTTATGTTAATCTCGTCGATCCGGGCCCGCGAGGCCATCATCCCCCACCGCGAGCGCGAATCATGCCGGACCGGCCGATTATCCTGTCATTGACCTCGATGTTCGAGTCGGGGCTGGACAGGCTCCGGGCGGGGGGCGAGCTCCGGATGGCGTCGTCCCTGGAGCCGTCGGTACTCCACCGCGAGATCGTCGACGCCGACGCCCTGGTGATCCGGACGGCGGGGACGATCGACGCGGCCCTGATGGACCACGGCAAGAAGCTCCGGGTGATCGGCCGCCACGGGGTCGGCTACGACCAGGTGGACATCCCGGCGGCGACCGATCGGGGGATCCTGGTCGTCTACACCCCCGGCGCGAATACCCAGGGCGTCGCCGAGCACGTCTTCGCCATGATGATCGGCGTCTCCAAGCACTTCCCCGGCCAGATGAAGGCGCTGATCGAGGGCCGATACAACGACCGGACCAGGCTGGTCGGCCGCGACATCGCCGGCAAGACGCTGGGGATCGTGGGCTTCGGCCGGATCGGCAAGCGGGTCGGGACGATCGCGCGCGCCGGATTCGGGATGCAGGTCCTTTATAGCGACATCCTCGCCATGCCCCCCGAGGCCGAGGCCCGCGCCGGCGCGTCCCGGGTCGGGTTCGACGAGCTGCTGGAGCGGTCGGATTACGTCACGCTCCACGTCCCCCTCGACGCCAGCACCCGGCGGATGATCGACCGGGCCGCCCTGGCGAGGATGAAGCCCGGCGCCGTCCTGATCAACACCTGCCGCGGGCCAGTCACGGATGAAGACGCGGTGCTCGAAGCCCTGGAGAGCCGGAAGTTATTCGGCTATGCGGCCGACGTGTTCACCATCGAGCCCCCGCCGCCCGACCACCCCCTGATCGGCCGGTCCGACCTGAACCTGATCCTCACCCCTCACAGCGCCGCGCAGTCGACCGAAAGCCTCCGGAACATGGCCGATGAGGTCGCCGCCGACGTCGTGGGCGTCCTCGAAGGCCGACCGCCGATCAACCCGGTGAACGACCCGGCCGAGGTTGCCGCCGTCCGCCAGCGGCTGGGCAAGCGGCCGCTGGCGTGAACAGGGGATCAACTTGAAAGTCCTCCCCGAGTTGGATGAAGAGAGCCACACCGATGGCCGAGCCGGCTCCCGACATGGCCAACCGCGTTGCCTTCATGAGGAAGCTGGCCGTTGACGCCTGGTCGCGCGGCCGGCACTTCGTGTATATCCGCATCCCCGAGCCGCTGACCCCTCATGAACGTGGCGACAGATACGAAGACCCACTCATCAGGGCCTTTGCAGCCACCGGATTGGGCGCGATCGCCGGGGGCGGCCAGCAGCTCGGTGAAGGCAAAACGATCTTGTATTGTGGTATCGATGTCCTCCTGTCCGACCGCGTCGTCGGGATGGAGTTCCTCCGAGAGACGCTCCAGAGGCTGGCTGCCCCGCCGGGTACGGTCATCGAGGAATTCCTGCCCGAGTTCCTGGAACATCCCCTCGGGCCCCCCCCTGCTTGACCTCACGCGCCATCGATCGGTTGGCAGGATCCGGCCGGGTGGCAAGGGCGTGAGGTACTCCGCAACCCCGGGCCGGGCTCGGGGCACCGGGGGCCGAGTACGGACCCCGGCCACCCACGGTTTCCTATTCTGAAATCGGAAATCTACGGATCTGAAGTTTAAAGATGGGTGCCGCCCGGGCTCACGGCAGCGTGGCGTAGATCACAATATTTGCGGCGATCCTCATGGCGCTCTCGTAATTATACCCCTTGCAGTCGAGCCCCTGATGTCGTTCGAGGGCGCATCCGATGTCGTACTTCGAGTAGATCACGGCCCATCGGCCGTTGACCTTCACCCCTTCAAGCTGGGGGAGGTCCTTGCCGCCGCCGGCGGCCTTGCTGTACTGGACGTCGGCGAGGTCGAAGCGGATCTTGGCGGTGTACAACTCGTCGTCGCGGGGGATCGGGACCATCGGGTTGCCGGGGAGGAGTTCGGCGACGAACTTGCGGAAGGCGGCGTCAAAGGCGGGGCTCCCGCAGGCGGCGTCGGCGAACAGGGTCCCTCCGCCTGGGTCGAGGTGGCGGAGGAGGGAGGCCCGGTCCTTGTCGTCGAACGAGAGCGCGGCCCGGCCGTGGATGTAGATCAGCGGGTAGTGGATCAGGTTCGGGTCGCTCGGGAAGAGTTCCTTGTGGTTGATCACCACGTCGAACTTGAGCTTGTCGCGGAGCGTCGACGTGAGGTTGGGGATCGCCAGCGGGGCGACGTTCCAGTCGCCGGCGTGGCGGAGCTTGGCGATCCGGAGGGCCCCCCGGCGGGGCAACTCGTTCTTGAAATTCTTGACGTCGGGCGTGGAGAGCTTGTCGGCGGGCAGCTCGCGGCCGGTCGCGTAGTCGACGATGTTCTGGCCGATCCGGGTCGACTTGGTCACGCGGGGCAATTCGGGCTGATTCTCGATCTGGTTCCAGTCGCACGACAGGTCGTCCGGCGAGTAGATCACGACCGTCCGGCAGCCGTGTTCGATCCCCCAGAGGGGGTGGTCCTGCGGGTCGAGCGCCCATTTGGACCGCCAGACGGCGTGGTCGGCGGCCAGGGGGTGGAGGTCGTAATCGGGGTCCGGGAAGACCTCCTTCATCAGGGCGCGGAAACCCCGGTCGAACTCCGGCTTGCCGCAGCAGGCCTCGGCGAAGATGAAACCGCCCTGCTCGACGAAGTCGTGGAGATTCTGCTTGCCCCGCGAGTCGAGGGCGGGCATGTCGTGGCCGTTCATGAAGGCGATGGGCGCCTGGAGAAGCTCCTCGACCCGGGCGTTGTTCGGGTCGACGGACTGCCAGGTGAGCAGGTGGTTCCAGTCGCGGGAGACGACACCGACGAGGTTTCGGACGTCGTCGACGTCGTTGTTCCAATCATTCCCCGGGCTGTGCTTGAGCTTGTTGATCACCACCGGCGACCGTCCCTTGGCCAGGAACAGCAGCGCGAAGCTGGTCGAGATCACCGGGTAGCGTTCGTACTGGGTTCCGCGCCAGAACCCGTCGAGCTTGTCCTGATCGTGGACCAGCTCCTCGGCCCCCTCGCGATACCAGTCGTGGCTGCCGAAGAACCGGACGCCGCTGAGACGCCCGGTCCGCTCCAGTCCGTAGAGGTAATAGTACTTCCACTGCTGATTGGCGCCGATGTTCTGGCCGACCGCGAAGTTCTTCGACATCCACTCGATCCCGGCGTCGAGGTACGGGTCGCCGGCCCCCTGGCCGCAGGCCTCGACGCCATGCTCGCCCACCAACCGCTCGGCGCCCCGGAATCGCTTGAGCCCCGTGATCACCAGGCTGGAGATCCCCGCGCAGGTCATGCTGGCGGTGGAACCGTTCCTGGCGTCGGGCGTATACGCCCAGCTCCCGCCCCGGATCTGTTGCTGCTGCCAGTACTCGCGGGCGAGCTTCCAGACCTCGGGCCGGACCTTGACCCCGACCTCGGACGCCGCGTTCAGGCCGAGCAGGGCGTATTGCGAGTTCGAGTTGTCGCCGTGCCGGGTCTTGGACTTCTTGTAGCTCCACGAGCCGGGCCAGGGGTTGTGGTCGCCGGGCGTGAGCTGGGCCTCCTGGAGCCAGTCGACGTTCGCCTGGATCCGGACGATGTCCTGCTTGGGCGTCGCGGCCGCGAAGACCATCGTCTGGAGCGAGACGGCATAGACGCTGTCGAGCTGGCCGGGGTCGGACCGGCGGAGGTAGGCGAGCGACTTCTGGATGTGGGGGCTCTCGGGCGCCTCGCCGGCGGTCAGCAGGGCCAGGGTCACCAGGCTGGTCGTGCCGGTCCGGGAATCGTCGTCGATCTCGGGCCACGAGCCGTCGGGGCGCTGCTGCTTGGTCAGGTATCGGACGCCCGAATGGATCGCCCGCTCGACCTCCTCCCGGGTCACGCCGGCCTCCGCCCGGGGCGTCCGATCGGCGACGATCGGGGCGAGGAGGACGGCCAGGACGACGGGCAACCGCGTCGCTCGGAACATGGGACGGCCTCCGGGGCGGGACACGAACGGGCCACGACACCTCTATTGTGGCACGCACCGGCGGGCCCCGGCAAGTCGGGCCGCCGATGCCGTCCGCCCGGCCGGGGGCGACCCCGGACCGGGCCGCCTCACGAGCGGGGCGTCGGGCCCGACGCGTCGGCGACCGGTCCGACGGGGGCCGGGAGGGCGTCGGCGATCGGGATCCGGCGGATCCGACCCTCCGGCGATCCCCCCCCGACGACCACGTTGAGCCACCGACCGTCGGTCGACGGGGCCGGGTGCGCGGGCTGGCAGCGGTCGGCCAGGGCCCGGCCGCTCGACTCCAGCACGACCGGGGCCCGGCCGTCGGATTCGATCCGGATTGGTGCCAGCCGCAAGACCCAGCCGATCGAGGCCGACTCCCGCCGGAGGTAGGCCAGGACCATCCGGCCGTCGGGCAAGGTCCCCACGGTCGGAGACCGTTCCTCGAACTCGGTGGCGTGTCCTCCGCCCTCGGCGTTGACCAGGGGGCCGGCATCGACGATCTCGGTCCCGGCGTGGTTGAGCGCGAGCCACCAGAGCCGGGTCGGGGCGAAGCTCCGCGGGCCGACCGTCGGGGACCGTTGCACCCGGAGACCGACCACGACGCGCCCGCCCATCCTCGGGTCGACCGGCCAGGACAGGTCATTCATGTAGACCGCCCCGGATCCGGGCATGGGGCACCGCCAGGTCACCGGCCGGGGCCGGCCGCCGCCGCCCGGCCCCGACCCGGCTTCGCGGAGGGGCGCCGGCCTGGGCTCGAACGCGAGATGGTAGAGGGCGCCGTCGCAGGCGGCGAACAGGACCCGGGCCCGGGTCCCCGGGAACCAGCAGGGCGGCCCGACCGGCACGATCCCGGTGGAGACGCGGTCGAGCGCCTCGCCGCCGGGGAACGTGTAGCGCGCCAGGCCGAAATCATGGCTGATCGACAGCGGGCCGTCCTTGGTCCGGCTCGTCCACCGGCCGACGACCTGCCTCTGGCCCCGCTCGTCGACGAACGGGGAGCAACTCGCCGCCTCCAGGACGTCGCCATCGGCCACCGGGAGGGGAGTCAGGGTCCCGGTCTCCACGTCCATCCAGCGCGGCGTCCGATCCATGACGTCGAGGAAAAAATCGTTGACATTGATCCGGTCCGCCGGTGAAAGCGACCGCCACCTCGGCCGGGGCGGGGACAGCCGCGAGACCCCGACTGCCAGCATCACGCAGCCCAGGGCCGTCAGCACGAGGAATCGGACGGACGTCGTGAAGGAGAAGATCATGAGATTCCTTGATGATAGGAGCAAAGCCGCCGTCCGAGATGGCGCATCCGTGCGAGATCTCGCGATCACACGAGACCACGCGGATCGGCTGGGATTTCCACGCCGCGCATCTCGACCCGACCCGGGGGGGGGGCCAAGCAGGGATTTCGAGGCGGTTGACTCAGCTGGGGTGGATCCGGTCGGTGGCGCCGGGCGGCGGGCTGATCGGGCGGGCCGGCCTGTGGTCGGGCCGGAGGGAGGCGGAGAGGTAGGGGGTATATCTTTTCACGATCGTGTCCCCGGCATGAGGGGAACCTGCCGGCAGGGCCGGTGATCGGTCGTCGCATCCCTCGTGGCGCGATCGGGCGAGACGACACCTCGGTCAAAGCAATCCCGGGACCATTTCCGCGAGTTAACCCGCGAGCCGAGCCTCCCGGAGAGGCTCGCCGGGACTGTCTCATTCCCGATTTCGTGAGGTTGACAGTTCTTGCGTCAACTTTTCAGGATCGGACCGAAGCAAATCCCAGAAGTCGTACGACGGCAATTCCAGGCACAACGCCTGGTACGGGCTGAGGTCCTTCCTCGGGCCCGAGCGGAACCGATGGCAGTTCCAGTACAGCCGTTTCAGGTCGAGCATCGGCTGGGTCATCCTCTTGTGACGCGACTGCTGCATCCGCAGCACGCTGTTCATGCCCTCGACCGCGCTGCTGGCCCGGAACGTGTCCTCCAGCACGGCCGAGACCCGGTCATACGACGCCTGCTCCGGCTCGGTCAGCGGTCGATCGCGACCCACCGCCCGGACCAGCGCCGTCAACGGGTCCGACGCCGTCGGACGACGGTGTCGGAGCCACCACCGCCAGGCCATCGCCTCGCGCCACGGGCGCCGCGGCTCGGCCGATTCCAGACGGCGGTGCATCCGGTCCAGGAAGGCCAGGCTGCGGCGGTCCCGCAGGAAGTTGCGGACCTTGGTCCAGTCGGCGCCAGGCAAGCCGGGCAACGCCGCCGTGATCTCGGCCTCGGCGGCGGCGCGGTCGTTGAGTCGGCCATCAGGTCGGAATAACTCCAACGCGGCATGCGCACGCCGCCAGGCCCCTTCCCGGTGCTCGACTTGCTCCAGCGCCGCGGTCGCCTCGCGCCAGGCGGTGCGGGCCGGGCCGGCCGGGCCCCGCGCATCAACGCCCTGCTGTCGGGCCCGGGCGACCTGGATGTCGGCGGCCTCGGCTTCTTCCCAGGCCGTCTCGGCACGTCGCCAGTGCCGGGCCAGGACGCGATGGGCCTCCATCGCGGTGTGGAAGACGTCCAGGCCGTGCTCCAGGGTCGAGGCGCGGGGGTCGTCGCGGCGGGCCTCGGCGAGCTTTGCGACCGCCTTGGCAATCCCCCTGGCACCGTCGGAGATGGCGAACTCCAGGCGGTCGAACGGCGCCAGAGATCTCTCCCAGGTCTCGGCCGTGCGGTCGGCGGTGTTGGTGCAGAAGACGGCGGTCAGGCTCGCCGGCTCGATGCCGACCAAGGTCGGTCGCCCCCAAAAAAGATCTCGTCGACCGCGAGGGTCTGGATCCGGGGGACGCACGCCGCGTCGAGCGCCTCCAGGATCGGCTTGGCCTTCTTGGCCTCGTCGGCGACCCAGCGGCCGATGGTCGCGTGATCGGGGCCATCGTCGCCGAGGATCACACGGAACAGATCTTCGATCTGCCGCGTGCTGATCCCCATGGCGAACGCGGTCACCGCCAGACGATGCTGGGTGGACTGGTCGAGGGAGGTGGTCGGCGTCGGGGCCGGGGTGGGGACGGCGGCCGCAGGCCCCGCGGGGGCCCCGGGATGCAACCGCTGCTCGACCTGGCGAGCGTGGTCGTAGACGGTCTGTCGGCTGCATCCCGCCTGCGCGGCCTGGCGGGTGACCGCCCCGTAAGATCCGGAGAAGACGGCGGCGGCGTTGCGGACCCAGGTGCGAAGCGATAGCGTGTTCATGGGGGAGGCCCTCCCTGGTGCTGGCGATCGTGGTTGTGAACCAGTCGATCATGGAGCGGCCTCCCCTTCAAGACAACGAACTGTCAACTCGGCCGAGCCGGTTTCGGCCCACTTTGCGACATGGCCGGCTCGCCCGCCCGTCCCGAGGCGTTATCCGCCGTCTTCATGGGGGTTTAGGCGGATTCCTCGACCCGGGTCCGGGCCACCGTCGGGCTCGACGCCCGATGGATTCCATCAAGAAATCGGGCCTATCGGGGAAGGCCCAAGGCCGGGAAATCCGGCATCGGCTGCCCGATCCCCGGGAGGGGAAGAGGTGGCGCGCTTGAATCGATGGCCCGGGGAGCACTACAATAGTCGAGGCCGGAGGCCGCCGGGGGCCCGGAAGGCGGGACCGTCCGCCGATCGTCGAGGTCACCGCCCTTGCCCGCGGCGAGGGGCGACCGGCGGGCCGACGCCAACCATCCACCGCGGGTTCGGAAGACGCGATGTCCACCTCCGGCGACCGGATCTCCCAGCTCCTCGACGAATTCCGCCATTCTCGCGACATGATGGTCGCCGAGTTGAGCAAGGTCGTCATCGGCCAGAGCGCCGTGATCGAGCAAATCCTGGCCTCGATCTTCACCCGGGGCCACGTCCTCCTGGTCGGGGTCCCCGGCCTGGCCAAGACGCTGATGGTCAGCTCGCTGGCGCGGATCCTCGACGTCGGCTTCAAGCGGATCCAGTTCACGCCCGACCTCATGCCCTCGGACATCACCGGGACCAACGTCCTGGAGGAGCCCGAGGCCGGGCGGCGGAGCTTCCGGTTCGTCCCGGGGCCGATCTTCTCGAACATCATCCTGGCCGACGAGATCAACCGGACCCCGCCCAAGACCCAGGCCGCGCTCCTCCAGGCGATGCAGGAACGCGAGGTGACCGTCGGCCAGGAGACGTTGCACCTGCCCGACCCCTTCTTCGTCATCGCCACCCAGAACCCGATCGAGCAGGAGGGGACCTACCCCCTCCCCGAGGCCCAGCTCGACCGGTTCATGTTCGACATCCGGGTCGGCTACCCGTCGTACGAGGAGGAGAAGAAGATCCTCTCGGCGACGACCAAGGGCGAATCGGCCGAGCTGAAGAAGGTCCTCTCCGCCAAGGCGATCACGAACCTCCAGAAGCTGGTGACCTCGGTCCCGATCTCCGACTACGCGGTGGAGTACGTCACCCGCCTGGTCCGGGCCACCCGCCCGGCCGACGAGAAGACGCCCCAGTTCATCAAGGAGCTGGTCGACTACGGCGCCGGGCCCCGGGCCGGGCAGAACCTGATCCTGGGCGGCAAGGCCATGGCGGCGATGGACGGCCGGTTCAGCGTCTCGCTCGACGACATCCGGAAGGTCGCCGTGCCGGTCCTCCGCCACCGGATTAGCACCAACTTCCAGGCCCAGGCCGAGGGCCAGACCACCGAGAGCCTCATCAAGCGACTGATCGCCGAGATCCGCGAGCCCGACCTCCCCAAGTACGAGCGCAAGGGCGCCCACGCCTGATCCGCCGGGACCCGCGCCCGAGAATGGAGGCCCGACACGATGGCGACCCACCGGCCCGTCTTGCAGCTCGGACGCAACGACGAAGGACGCCCCGTGTCGTCCGAGGAGTTCGCCGAGGCCGAATTCGACGAACCCTGGAAGTACGAGCGTCTCGACGGGAGGCTGGTCGTCTTGGCACCCAGCGGCGAAGAACACATCGATGCCACCGACCCCTGGTACGAGCGGCTATTCCTCTACAAGCTGGCCCACCCCGCCTTCGTCCAGAGGGTCGTCTCCGAAGCCTGGATTCGGGTCGACCGTGGGACTGACCGGATCGGCGATATCGGCGTCTACCTCGTCCCCGACGGCCCGGTGCCCAGGATCCCCGACCGCGTCCCCGACCTGATGTTCGAAGTCGTGAGCCCGGACCGGATCTCACGCGATCGCGACTATGTGCGGAAGCGGGCCGATTACCATAAATTCGGCGTCCGCGAGTATGTCATCATCGATCGGTTCAAGCCGGCGGTCACGGTCCTGACTCGCGAACCGGCGGGTTACGCGGAGCGTATCCTGATCCGGGGCGATACCTACACCTCGGCGCTCCTGCCCGGCCTGGCGATCCCCCTGTCCGAGGTCTTCTAAAAAGGACGCCACTTGGCCAGCCCAGCGGAGAAGTATCTCAAGCCCGAGGTGATCCGCCAGGTGTCGCGGCTCGACCTGCGCGCCAAGTTCATCGTCGAGGGGTTCATCTCGGGCCTGCACGCCAGCCCTTTTCAAGGGTTCTCGGTCGAGTTCTCCGAGCACCGGAAGTACACGGCGGGCGACAACATCTCCGACATCGACTGGGCGGTCTACGCCAAGACGGACCGCTTCTACATCAAGAAATTCCAGGCCGAGACGAACCTCACCGGCTACCTGGTGATGGACCTCTCCGGCTCGATGGGATACACGTACCGCCAGGAGCTGACGAAGTTCGAATACGGCGTCAGCCTGGCGGCCGCGCTCGGCTACCTGATGATCCACCAGCAGGACCCGGTCGGCCTGGTGGCGTTCGATCAGAAGGTCCGGCAAAGCCTGAAGCCCAAGAGCAAGCGGACGCAGCTCGGCAACATCCTCTCGGTCCTGGCCGGCCTCAGCCCCGCCGGCGAGACGTCCATCGCCACGAGCCTCCATCAGGTGGCCAGCATGATCCGGCACCGGAGCCTGATCATGCTGTTCAGCGACCTCCTCGGCGAGGCGGAGCCGATCTACAAGGCCCTGCACCGGCTCCGCCACGCGGGCCACGACGTGATCGTCTTCCACATCCTCGACGAGGCCGAGGCCCTGTTCCCGTTCGAGGGCATGCTCGAGCTCGAAGATAATGAGACACGCGAGACCCTCCAGGTCGACGCCGATGCCATCAAGGCCGATTACCTGGAGGAGGTCGCCTCGTTCCGCTCCGGGTATCGGAAGGAATGCCACGGCGCCCGGATCGATTACGTCCCGATCCACACCGGGATGCCCTTCGACAAGGCCTTGATGAGCTATCTGCACAGCCGACAGTCGCGGGGATGAGCCCCGGGCCGGCGGCCCGCGGATGGGCAAGTCGCAGCGTTCATGGGCCCGAGGCCGATATGATGCAGAAATCCGGGATCGGGCACGGGTCACAGGGGCACGGGTAGGCCATGGATATCTCGCTCCTGCACGCGGGGCTGGCGGCGGGGGCGGCGATGGCCGCCGTCCCGGTGATCCTGCACCTGTTCATGAAGCAGACGCCGAAGCACATCATCTTCCCCGCGCTCCGGCTGATCCGCGAGCGGCACAAGCGGTCGAAGAAGCGGCTGAAGGTCAAGAACTGGCTGCTCCTGGCCGCCCGGATGCTCCTGCTCGCCCTGATGGCCCTGGCGCTGGCCCGGCCGACGTTGAATTCGGAGACGTCGCTGGGCGACCAAGAGGTCCCCACGGCCCTGGCGCTGGTCTTCGACACGAGCATGTCGATGGAATACACCGAGCGGAACACCAATCGCCTGACCGAGGCCAAGAATCGGGCGGCGGAGATCCTCAAGAAGACGACCGAGGACAGCGAGGTCTTCGTCTTCGACTCGGCCGACCCGGTCCGGCCCAACGCCGTGTCGCCGGCCTCGGCCCGCAAGCGGGTCGACGGCCTGACGCTCCGGGCGGCCAACCGCCCGCTCAATGCGGCGCTGGTCCAGGCCGGCGCGGCCGTCGCCTCCAGCAACCTGGCCCGTCGCGAGATCTACATCCTGACCGACCTGGCCAGCTCGGCGTGGGAGCTCGGGTCGGCCCAGACCGCCCAGGCGATGGAGAAGCTCCGCCAGGACAAGAAGGTGATCAAGACGTACATCCTCCGCTTGACGCCCAAGGAGGTCGTCGACGTCGCCGTGGTGTCCGCCGAGCCCGACGGGACCTTCGCCGCCGAGGGCGAGCCGATGGAGATCCGGGCCACGCTCCGGTCGTCCGGCCCGGCGACCGAGCGGGTCGCCGAGTTCTGGCTCGACGGCGACAACAAGAAGGAGCAGAAGGTCGTCAAGCTCCCGGCCAACGGCGAGGCGGAGGTCAGCTTCCTGACCCCGCCGAGGCTCGAATCCGGGATGCACCAGGGGAAGATCAAGCTCAACGCCGGGACCGACTTCATGGCGTTCGACGATGTCCGCTATTTCACCTTCAATCTCCACCCGGCGATGCGGGTCCTGGTGGTCTCCGACCTGGCGATCGACGCCCTGTTCGTCGAGAAGGCGCTGGCGCCCGAGCCCTCGATCGTCGGGGCGGGCCCGTCGTCGCCGTTCCGGATCGACCGCGAGACCCGTCGGCAGTTCCAGGACCGGGCCCGGCTCGCGATCAAGGACTATGCCGCCGTCTTCCTGCTCAACGTCGACGCCCTGGGCCCGAACGAGTGGGGCAAGCTGACGCAGTTCGTCCGCGAGGGGGGCGGCCTGGTGGTCGCCCCGGGCGATCGCGCCGACCCCGCGTCGTACAACAGCCCGGTCGCCGCCGCGCTCCTGCCCGGGACCCTGGAGGAAAGGAAGGCGCCCGCCCCCTCGACCAACTTCGGCCAGGCCCAGTACGACCACCCGCTGTTCAGCCGACATCCCAAGCTGCTCGACCCCGAGCTGACGGCCTGGCCGATCTATCGGTACTGGCTCATCAAACCCTCGGCCGCCGCCGCCTCGCGGACGCTCCTCCGGTTCGCCGACGGCGGCCCGGCGCTCCTGGAGCGGGCATTCCAGGGCGCCAGGACGGGCCACGTCCTGCTCTGGGCCACGCCCCTGTCGCGCCGGGTGGATCGCACCGAGCCGGGGGCCTGGAATGAGTTCCCGCTCTCCTGGGCGTTCGTCGACATCCTCTCGCAGACGATCCCTTACCTCGCCGGGACGGCCGGCGAGCGGCTGAATTACGAGGCCGGGCAGGACGCCGTCCTGACGATCGACCCCAACCGCCGCGCCTCGAACTACACCGTCCAGGGGCCCGACCCCAAGGAGGTCGAGTACATCGCGGCGCCGCCGACCGGCGACGTCCTCCTGATCTCGGCCCGCCAGAAGGAAGGCCAGTGGAAGGTCGAGGGGAAGGGTCCGGATGGATCTCAGATGAAGATCGGCTTCAGCGTCAACGTCCCTGCGGCCGAGACCCGGGTCGTCGCGCTCAATCCCGACGACCTCGATGGCCTCTTCGGCGGCAAGGATCATTACCGGATCGTAAACGACCCGGCGGATCTGAAACCGGCCCAGGAGTTCGGCCGGTTCGGGACCGAGCTATTCCCCTGGATCATGCTCCTGATCCTGGCCCTGGTGACCGTCGAGAACATGCTGGCCAACAAGTTCCATCGCGGCACCGCCGTCGCCTGAACGTCCCGAGGAGGTCGCCCGGATGAGCGTCGCGTTGAAGCCGATCGGCGGGTCCTGGTTCCTGGTGGCCTTCGCCGCGGTCGCGGTGCTGACCCTGACGATCTGGGCCTATCACCAGAAGCTCCGGGGGACCGTCGGCGGCTGGCGATGGCTGGCGTTCGGGCTCCGGATCGCCGCCGTCCTGCTCTGCCTGGTCGCCGCGCTCCGGCCGTCGGTCATGATCGACGAGAAGAAGAAGCAGCAGAGCGTGGTCCTGTTCCTGATCGACGACAGCGGGAGCATGACCATGGGCGACGAGGTCGGGGGCCAGACCCGATGGTCGGTCGCCCGCAAGGCGCTGGACGAGGCCGTCAAGGCGGTCGACGGCAAATCGAAGGAGATGGGCGTCAAGGTCCAGAGGTTCGACAACGAACTGCGCGATTACGAGGCCGACGACGTCAAGGGCCCCTCCGGCCGCGAGTCGGCGCTGGGCTCGATGGCCTTGAAGGCGGTCAAGGAGTCGAACGGAGTCCGGGTGGCCTCGGTCGTGATGATCTCCGACGGCGCCTCCAACGGCGGGGTCTCGCCGATCCTGGCCGCCCAGCAGTTGCGGGCGCTGCAGGTTCCGGTGATCACCGTCGGGGTCGGGACGGCCGACGCGGGCAAGGCGTCGCGGGACCTGGCGGCGAAGGACCTGATCGCCGGGCCGACGGTGTTCGTCAAGAATCAGCCGGAGATCCGCGGGACCGTCTCCGCCCGGGGCTTCTCGGGCCAGTCGATCGAGGTCGAGCTGTTCGTCGAGGGCGAGCCCAAAGCCGTCGCCTCCCGGACGATCAAGGTGGCCGAGGGCGCCGAGGTTGTCCCGATCGCCGGCCTGAAATACATCCCCGATACCGCGGGCGAGAAGCGGGTGACGCTCAAGGTCAAGCCGAAGCTCGGCGAGCTGGTCACGACCAACAACGAGGTCAGCACCTATCTCGACGTCCTCAAGGGGGGCCTGAAGGTCCTCTACATCCAGGGGCCTGACTTCTCGTGGGAGCCCCGATACCTGACCCGGAGCCTCGACGCGGCGCGCGAGATCCACGCCGACCTGAAGGTCGTCCGCGAGCCGGCCCGGGGCGATCGAGGCCAGGCGGACGACGCCGATTTCACCCCGGGCCATTACGACGTCTACATCCTGGGCGGACTCCCCGCCGACCACCTGACCCGGACCCAGATCTTCCGTCTGGGCCAGGCCGTGGACAAGGGCGCGGGCCTGATCATGCTCGGCGGGCGGTCGAGCTTCGGCCCGGGCGGGTGGGGGAGCACCGACCTGGCCCGGGTCCTCCCCGTCCGGGTTGGCCCCGCCGACGGCCAGAACGAGCCCGAGGAGGGCTTGAAGGTCGTCCCCGACACGCTCGGCCTGGAAAACTTCGTCCTCCGGCTCGCGCCCAGCTCCGCCGACACCGCCCGGATCTGGGCCGCGCTGCCGCCGATCACGGGATCCAACCGATTCGGCCCGCCCAAGCCGGCCTCGTTCGTACTCGCCCGGGGCGGTCGCGACCCGCTGATGGTCGGCATGGACAACGTCGGCAAGGGCCGCGTGCTCGCCTTCGGCGGCGAGACCTGGCCCTGGGCCCGGGCCTCGGACGAGGGCCGGCTGGCCCACGCCAAGTTCTGGCGGCAGGCCATCCTCTGGCTCGCCCACAAGGAGAACCAGGGCGAGAGCCAGGTCAAGCTCAAGCTCGACGCCCGGAGGGTCGCCGCCGGCCAGAAGCTCGACCTGACCGCGACCGCCCGCGACGCCAAGAACGAGCCGATCTCCGAAGCCCAGTTCGAGGCGACCGTCACCCGGCTCGACGCCAAGGGGAAGCCCGAAGGCAAGCCCGAGACCGTCCCCGTCTATCCCCAGGGCGACGACCACAAGGGGGCCTATTTCGCCTCCGGACAGCCCGGCGAATACGAGGTCACCGTCAAGGGGACGAAGCAAGGCAAGGAGATTGGCGCCGACCACGCCCGGTTCATGGTCTACCAGGACGACCGGGAGCTGGAAAACCCCGCCGCCGACCTCATGCTCCTGAAGCAGATCGCCGAGATCACCGGAGGCGCCGCGCTCCGCCCCGAGGAGTTGACCAAGCACCTCAGGTCGGTCGGGACCGAGGCCACCGATTACGTCTCCCAGTCCGAGCATCGGGTCTGGGATAACTGGCCGTTCTTCCTGATCTTCTGCGGCCTCCTGACGTCCGAGTGGGCGCTCCGGAAGGCGAAGGGGTGGGTCTGACGGCCTCGGGACGTTCCTCTTTCGGGCCGGCGATGTGGCCGATTCGTTCACTCGCCCGGCTCACGAATCCAGGTCACGGTCCCAGAGCTCAGGTCGATCGGGGGCCGGCCGGAGCTGGATCGGTCGCGAAGGCTCCCGGTCGCCATCCCAGATGATCTCGGCCGGGCATCTTTCCAGGGATAGGCTTGGCCAGAACCCGCCGAGGCGGATCCAGCACGATCGGGTCAACCCTTCCTGATCCTCGACCGTCACGAAGCGGATTACCTGGGAACTATATCCTAAGGACAGAGGGCAACGAAGCAGACCTATCAGCCCCGGCATCTTATCGCCGAGGAGCCGGAAACCGTGAAACCCGGCCCAGAGGCGAATCCACTTCGGGGCAAAAAACGCGACAAAGTAGCAGTAAATCATCAAACCTGAAAACACTGTTACAACGAATATCCAATGAACTAAATCTTCCAAGATCTCGAATCCATTCATGATCGGCCCTGTCCCTTAGAAAACCCGGGTGGCATGCTCTTGCGCAGGGTGAACATGCCACCCGTTCCGACATCAATGGAGTGAACACCGAGCGGATGCCGAGGTTAGGATCTGGCGAGCGCCAACGCCTCGGGCCGCCCGGTCTCGCTGGTCAGTGGCGGTCGTTGCAAGGTGATGTGGTGGGCCGAGGCGGGATCGGTCTCGGGGAAGTCGCTCCGGGTGTGGACCCCTCGCGACTCCTCGCGTCCTGCGGCGGCGGCGATCATCAGCCGGGCAACGGTGAGCATGTTCTGGAGGGTCCAGCCGGTCGGGCCGTCGAAGACGTGATTCAGGGCGTACCGGCACCAGAAGTCGACCTGGTCGGCCGCCTCGACGAGTCCCCGGGCGTCGCGGGTGATGCCGACCGACCTCCACATCAGGGCGCGGAGCGAGTCGCGGATGTCGGCGAGGTCCAGCGGCGTCCGGACGTCGGGAACGCGGGACTCGCTGGAGATCGGCGGGACTTCCAGGCGGTGCCGGCCGGAACCGGCGAGGACCCGGGCGATATCCTCGGCCGCGCGGGCCCCGTGGACGAGCCCTTCCAGGAGGCTGTTCGAGGCCAGCCGGTTGGCCCCGTGGAGCCCGGAGGAGGTGACCTCGCCCGCGGCCCAGAGGCCGGGCAGGCTGGTCCGGCCGTCGTTGTCGATGGTCACGCCGCCGACCATGTAATGGGCGCCCGGGCGGACGGGGATGGGGTCGACGGCGATGTCGAGGTCGAACCCCTTGCAGAGCGCGGCGAAGCCGGGGAACCGGTCGCGGAGGAAGGTGGGGTCGAGGTGCGACAGGTCGAGGTAGACGTTGGGGTGCTGCGTCTTCGCCATCTGGGCGACGATCGCCCGGGACACGTCGTCGCGCGGGGCGAGTTCGGCGGCCGGGTGGTAGTCGGGCATGAACCGATGGCCGTCGCGATCGCGGAGGTACGCCCCCTCGCCCCGGATCGCCTCGGTGATCAGGTGCCGCGACGACCCGGCGATGTAGAGGACGGTCGGGTGGAACTGCATGAATTCCATGTCGCGCAGCTCGGCACCGGCCCGGTAGGCGATGGCGTGACCGTCGGCGGTGGCGATCGGCGGGTTCGTGGTCTCGCGGAAGATCTGGCCCGCCCCGCCGGTGGCAAGGACGGTCGCGCGGGCCCAGATCAGCGAGGGCCCCCGGCGCCGGTCCCAGACCAGGGCCCCCCGGCATCGGCCCTCGTGGGTGAGCAGGTCGATCGTGAAGCTGTTCTGCCAGATCCGGACGTTGGGCCGGTCGCGGACCCTGTCGATCACGGCCCGCATCACCTCGCGCCCGGTCGCGTCGCCCAGGGCGTGGACGATCCGGCGGTGCGAATGGCCGCCTTCGCGGGTGAGCGCAACCTGGCCGTCGACCTGGTCGAAGTGCGTCCCCCACTCGATCAGCTCGCCGATCCGCCGGGGTGCCTCGCGGATCACCAGCTCGACGACCTCGGGGTCGCAGAGCCCCTTGCCGGCGGCGATGGTGTCGGCGATGTGGTCTTCGAAGTGATCTTCGGGGTCGAGGACGCCGGCGATCCCGCCCTGGGCATAGGCGCTGTTGCTCTCGCGAACCTCGTCCTTGGTAACGACCAGGACCCGGAGCGGGTCGGGTGCACCCAGGGCCGCCCGGAGGCCGGCGACGCCCCCGCCGATCACCAGGACGTCGGCGAAGTGGTGGGGGAGGTCCTGGGGATCGAACGCGGTCAGGTAGCGTCGGGGCAGGGCAAGCGGTTGGATCATGGGAGTCGACCGACCTTGAGGGACTGCCGGCCCTCGGGCAAGAGGGTCGCGGCCCCGATCCGGGACGGAGCGACAAGGCGAGCCGCCGACGGTCTCCGTCGACCCGTCGGCGGCCCTGGTCAGCGTATGACGCGGCGGGCAGATGGTCAAGCGCCGGGGGTCGCCCTCAACGGGTTGGCGAGGGGTTCCCTTGCGACGGTGCGATCACCTTCGAGCCCGACAGGCTCTCCTTGTACGCCCTGAATTGCCGGCGGATCTCGGGCGGCGGGGTCGACTTGAACCCCTCATTCATCCCGCTGATGTTGTCCTGGGGAATCGAGCTGCCCGGGCGGTTGGTGCTCCGGCTCACGGTGGCGGCCGAGTTGAACTCGGGGGCCTTGCGGGTCGGGTCGAACACCTTCTCCTCGCCGGGCTTGACCTTGAGTTCGCGGGCCGGGCCGGCGGTCCCCGGCTGCTCCTTCTTCTCGAATCGCTTGATGAACTGCTCCGCCTCGTCCCGGGTCATGCCGAGTTGCTTCTCGACGTTAGGCGTGAATTTGTCGTCCTTGAGCAGGTCCTGGATCTTCCGGAGGGCGAGTGCCCCCTGGTCCCTCTTGACGTCGGGTGCGACCGACGGGCCCTGGGTCGCGGGCGACCCGGCCTCGACCGGGGGGATGGGCCTGGCCTTGTCGTCTTCCTTGGACCGGGCCGAATCGTTCCCATCACGACCCCCCTGTCCATTCGGCACGTTTCCCGTCGAAGGTGCCGGATCACGATTCGGCATGTCCTGGCCCGGAGTCCTGTCGTTCGCCCTTCCGGACCCGTCCCGACCGGGTTGACCGCTGGGAGATCGTGCGCCGCCCGGTTGGTTGTCACCCTGATTCTGGCCCTGTTGCGCCGACTGTCCTTGCTGACCTTGGTTGTTCGCTTGTCGCCCTTGCTGGCCCTGACCTTGGCCCTGCCCCTGGCCCTGCTGGCCCTGGCCTTGGCCCTGCTGACCTTGGCCCTGACCCTGCTGTCCCTGACCCTGGCCTTGCTGTCCCTCGCCGCGCTGTCCCTGGCCCTGCTGTCCTTGGCCTTGGCCCTGACCCTGCTGTCCTTGGCCTTGGCCCTGCTGGCCTTGCCCCTGACCCTGTGCTTGACCCTGCTGTCCTTGGCCTTGGCCCTGCTGTCCTTGGCCCTGACCCTGTGCTTGACCCTGCTGTCCTTTGCCTTGGCCCTGCTGTCCCTGACCTTGGCCTTGGCCCTGACCCTGGCCCTGCTGTCCTTTGCCCTGGCCCTGCTGTCCTTGGCCCTGACCCTGGCCTTGCTGTCCTTGGCCTTGGCCCTGACCCTGGCCCTGCTGGCCCTGACCCTGGCCCTGGCCCTGCTGTCCTTTGCCCTGGCCCTGCTGTCCTTGGCCCTGACCCTGGCCTTGCTGTCCTTGGCCTTGGCCCTGCTGTCCCTGACCTTGGCCCTGACCCTGGCCCTGCTGACCTTGACCTTGGCCCTGTCCTTGGCCTTGCTGTCCCTGACCCTGGCCCTGGCCCTGGCCCTGGCCCTGCTGGCCTTGGCCTTGTTGACCCTGGCCCTGGCCCTGCTGGCCTTGGCCCTGCTGGCCTTGGCCCTGCTGGCCTTGGCCCTGATGGCTTTGGCCTTGCTGTCCCTGCTGTCCCTGCTGTCCCTGCTGTCCCTGCTGTCCCTGCTGTCCCTGCTGTCCCTGCTGTCCCTGCTGGCCTTGGCCTTGACCCTGACCTTGCTGGCCTTGGCTTTGACCCTGTCCCTGACCCTGCTGTCCCTGGCCCTGTTGACCTTGTTGATCTTGCCCCTTGGCTTGCTGTCCTTTCCCTGGTTGTCCTTGATCCTTGCTCTGCTGACCCGCGGGCGGTTTTTCGCCTTGCCGGGAAGCATCGGTCGGATCGGGCTTCGCTTGGGGACTGCCCGACTGTCCGGCGGGAGGCTTGCCTGTCCCGTCCGGATTGTCTTTCGGCTGCTCGGTGTTGGACTGGCCGGCGGTCGGCCTGGCTGCTTCTTTCGGGCTCGGTTTGTTGGGCACGTCGCCCGCGTTCGTGGACTTTGGTTGGTCCGGACCGGGCTGTGTGGCGTCCGTCGCCGGTTGGCCCGGGAGCTTGTCCGGCCCCGATGGTGACTCCCCGGGTTTGGCCTGAGTATGGGCTCCGGGATTGGTCGGCTTTTCCCCCTGACGGGTCGTCCCGGGGTCGCCCTTCGACTGCTTCACGGCGTCGGGATTCCCGGTTCCGGTTCGATCCGCTGTCGGCTGGCCCGTTCCCGAGGCCTTCGGATCGGGCCGGTTCTTCTCGGGAGAAATGGCTTCTGCGGGCTTGGTGTCGGACGGGTTGCCCCCCGGAGATGGGGGGGTGTCGGGCCCGGGGGCTCCGGGCTGGGCGGGATCCGGTGCGCCCGGGGAGGGCTTTCCCGACCTGGTCGGGTCCTGGCCCGCGGACTTGCCGGGACCGTCCGAGGTTTTCGAAGGATTTGTGTTTTTCGGTCCTTCCTGTCCGGGCTGGGCGGATCCATCCGGGACACCGTCGGGCCGGGATGGGTTGTCCTGGCCCGGACTGGCCGGCTTTCCTCCCGTCTTGTCGCCCGGACCGGCCCCGGTCATCGGACTCCCGCCCGGCTTTTTGGGATCGTCCTTGCGTGGCTGGGGCGATCCCTGATTTTGCGGCCCGCCCGCCCCGGGATCGCTGCCTTCCGAGGGCTTCTTCGTGCTCGTCCCGCCCGGATTGGCCGGGTCCGAACCGACCTTCCCGGCCCCAGCGGGGTCGGGCTTTGGGGAGCCCGGTTTGCCGGCTTCTATCCCCGAGGGGTCTCCCGGCGCAGGCTTCCCCCGATCGCCGTTCGGGGCGGAGTTGTCATTGTTGCCGCCCGTCGGGGGTGCGTCTTGCTTGCCGGACTTGGCCGGACCTTCGGCCGATTTCCCCTTTTCGGCCTGGTTCGCACCGGAGGGCGCCTCGGTGGACTGGCCTCCCGCGGCGGGATCGGGGGCTCCGGGCTGTCCGGGGGCGGGCTTTGTCGGTCCGTCGGGCTTCTTGGGCCCTCCCGGAGTGGCGCCGGTCGCCGCCGGATTGATCGGGGCCGTCCCGGATTTTTCACCGCCGGTGGAGACGGCGGGATCGTTCTTGTTTGTCTTTTTCGCGTCGGGAGACTTCTCGGGTGGGCTGGTCTCGCCGGCTCCTGGTTGGCCCGCGGTGGGCTTTCCGGTGGCGGGTTTGTTGGGGCCGGGCGATCCCGGGAGGGGCTTGGTGGGCTCCTGCTTCTCCGTCCCTGTCCTGGCCCCGTCTGGCGGCTGCGCCACCCTGGATTGTTCGGACCCGGGTTGTTTCGGGGCGTCGCGACCGTCGGTCGGTTTCGTGGGGTCCTGCTGGCCCGCGGTGGGCTGAGGGTTCGGCGTGTTGTTCGCCTGGCCCGGGCCCGGCCGCCCTTCGGGACTGGCGGCCTTGGTTTGGCCGGCGCCCTTGTTCGAGCCATCCGTGGGTTTGGGTCCGGGTTTCTGGGTCCCCTGGGGACCGCCCGCGGGCTGTCCCTGCTGTCCCGCTCCCTCGTCCGGCTTGCGTGGTTCGCCAGGACCAGCGTTCGGGCTGGTTGGGGCCGGATTCTGGACGCCGGGCCGGGCGGGTTCGGGCTTCGGGGCGCCCTCTTCCGGCTTACGCGGTTCGGAAGGGGCCGCCTTCGGCTCTCCCGGTTGGGAGTCGGTCCCATTCGACCCACTCGGCGTATCGGGGCTTGCGGCCAGTTTCGCCCCATTGGTCGGCGGGGGGCTGGCGTTGGAGGTGCCGGGCTGGCCGGGGTTGGGCCTCGATCCGGACTGCTGCCCGTGGTTGGGCGTGGCGTCCTTCGAGGAATCCGAGGTTGGATTCGCCGCCTGGCCGGCCTGCGGAGGGGAGCCAGGTTGGTTCGGCTGCGTGGCCGGGTTGGCCCGCGAGACCTGGGGCTGATCTTCCTGGTTCGGGTTCGGATTGCCGCCCGCGGGCGATTGCTGGGCGGGGTTGTCCGGGTTCGGGTTCGGGGAGGCGGGCGAGACGTCGCCCGGGCGATTGTTACTCGGGGCTGCCTGGGGCGGGTTGGCACCCGAGGGCTGGCCTCGACGTTCCTCGTTACCGTTCTGAGGCGGGGTCGACGGCGGGTTGACGCCTTGTGGCGGCGGATTCTGTCCGGAATTGTTGCCCTGGGGCGGGGGGGGGTTGAGGCTGTTGATCTTGCGGGCCAGGTCTTCGAGCTTCTTCTGATCCTCCACGCGGGCCCGGTCGTCCGCCTGCTGACCGGGGTCGGCGGGCGGTCGAGGCTCCTGGGGCGGATCGTTCTGGGCGAGCTGGCGGTCGGCCGCTCCATTGCCCTGATCCCGAACGGGCTGAGGTTCCTTGCCTTGCGAGCCGTTTTGTGCCAGTTGGTCCTGCTCGTCGGCCCCCCTGGGCTGATCCTCGGGCGGGGGCGGCGGGTTCTCCTTCCGGACCTTGTCTTCCGCTTTGGCCAGTTCGGGCGGCGGGAGCGGGTCGGTGACCTCGATGATCTGATGTTCGGTCCGGGCGGAGTTGGAGGTCGGCTCCTTCGAGTCGCGGACGTCCAGCCAGTATTCGACCTGGGTCCCGGGCCGGAGGCTGAGCGCGGCGAGGTCGAGGAGCTCGGTCCCGACGAACTTGCGCGGGGGTTTCTTGTTCTCGACGAGGTCCTTCGAGACCAGGACCTCCCTCCCCTGCACGACCTTGAGGTTGAGCGCCTTGACGCCGAAGTCGTCGGCGGCCTCGATGCCCAGGGTGACCTTGCCGTTGCTGGGCAGCTTGATCCGGGGCCCGGGCGCGGTGAATCGGACGGTGGGGACGGCGTCCCGGGTCGCGTGGATGTCGTAGACGACCGGGTCGGGGTTCGCCTGACCGCCGGTCGTCTCGAACTTGATCGTATACGAGCCGTCGGAAGTGACCCGGAACCGGCCCTTCAGCTCCTGGGGGACCTCGGGGTTGACCTCCATCGTGAAGGTGCCCTGCTTGCCGAGGTCAACCTGCCCCTTCCGGGCCGGCTGGTTGGTCCTGGCGCGGACGATGACGTCGGTCCCCTCGATCGCGTCGACGTTCCCTCCCTCGACGCCGACCCGAGCCGGAATCCCGGTATAGGGCGGGAATTTATAGTCGATCGCCACCGAGGTCACCATCGGCGCGGGGAGGACCTTGACGCGATAGTGTCGCGACTCGGCGTCGCCGCCCGTGATGTAGTAATCAATACTCAGCTGGACATTCCGGAGCGTGGTCTGCCAGGGGTCGTACTCGTTGGTCCCGCGGGCGAACTCCTGGGCCATGTAGAAGTTGCCGCCGTCCACGCTGTAGTGGAGCAGGGCCTTGTCGGGCCGGACGCCCTTGATCACGACCGAGAAGACCACGTGCTTGCCGGCGACCACCTCGTTCAGCTCGGGGTCGTCGCCCGGCTTGATCGCCCCGAGCAGGGTGTTGGTCGGGCGGACGACGTCGGCCAGGAAGGCCCGCCTGGCCGAGTCGAGCACGCTCTTGGGCGCGAACCCGTAATAGAGGAAGACCACGATCACCACGCCCATCAGCGCATACCAGGTCTGCAAGACCTTGCGCTGATTGACCACCGTGTCGACCTCGATCCGCGCCAGGTCGCCGACGGCCTTGGCCTCGATGGCACGGAGGACGCGGCGAGGGAGCTGATCGCGGTGCCGGCGGAGGTCGAGGTAGTTGATCAGGCTGTTCTGGAAGGCGGGGTCGGCGTCCTCGATCGTCTTGGCCGCGTAGAGGCCGCTGACGCGCCGGAGCATCGGCCGGACGATCCGGAGCGCGGTGTAAGCGGCCGCGCTCGCCATCCCGACCAGCAGGATGGTCCGGCGGACCCAGACCGGGAGGCCCACGGCGTGGTCGAGGACGATCTCGACGAACAGGACGACCAGGGAGGCCGTCGCCAGGGTGCAGGAGGCGATGAGGAGGTCGGTCGTCTTGATCTTCGAACGGGTCCGGCCGAGCTGGTAGTCGATGAACTGCTCGTAGTCCAGCGTCTTGCCCTGCGTCTGGGTGCCCAAGGCCATGGCGCGTGCTCCCGTTCGGTCGGCGGACCCGACGATGCGTCGTCCCGGTATTATACGCCCGACGGGATGGAATCGTCGAACAATCCGACTTTTGTCGTCGGGCAGCCCGAGGGCCCGGCCTCAACGCCCCGACATCTGGGCCTCCTGGACCATCCGGGGGGCGACCGAGGTCAGGAGCTTGCCGGTCCGGGATCCGACGTGGGCGGTCGCGAAGTAGGTGTTCGGGGCGAAGTCGTCGATCGACCACGAGGCCACCGCGCGGGAGAACCCGGCGCCCGTCGGCCCGAACGGCTCGACGGCCGCCTTGATCGTCCGGACGACCTTGCCGTCGAGGTCGTGGATCCGGACGTCGACCGCGCCCACGACGTCGGCGAAGGCGGGCGGGATCGCCACCACGGCCCGGACCTGGGCCCGATCGGCCTGGGTCCAGGGCGTCTCGACCCACATCGGGAACGACGACGGGCCGACCACCGGCAGGTAATCCGGGTCGAACGACCGGACCAGCTCCACCTTCCCCAGCGACGCCGGCTGCTGGACCGACAGCGGCGACCCGTAGGCGAACGTCCGGTCGACCCGCCCGGCACCGTCGCCGCTGCACAGCTCGGCGTCCACCGCGAGGACGGCCCCGAGCTTCGGGGCGAAGTCGGGGAAATTGGCCCAGGGGAGCTTGAACTCGACCTCGTACAGGGCCCCGTCCGACGATCCGGCGACCTCAACCCCCTTGAGCTGGACGTCGCTGGTGGCGATCCCCGGCCTCATCGCCCATCGGCCCTGGACCTTGTTCCCCTCGAAGGGGGTGTAGAACATGTGGACGGCGCCCGTCGACCAGTCCTTGCCCCGGAGGGCCTCGCCGGCCCGGGAGTCGAAGTAGAACTCGACCGAGTCGCCATTCCAGAGCGACCCCGGATTCCCCGGATTCGCCGGCTTCTGATCGAGCGCCCGGAGGCCGATGTAGAACGCCTCGTCATCCCAGAGGTAGAAAAACTGCGCCGCGCGGTTGGCCAGGTTGCCGTGGGCGTGATGGACCGGGGTGCAATAGGCCCCCGACCACTCGCGGAGCTTGCCGTCGACGACCACCTTGCCCGGGGCCCGGACGACCAGCCCCCGGACCCCCGGCCCCAGCGGGACCGTCGGCCCGTCGGCCGCCGACCCGATCGCGCCCGCCAGCCACACCGCCAGACCGGCCACCCAAGCGTAACGCATCGGTCGAAACCCCATTCGATCGGGAGGAGGAAGGACGTCCCGATCGCCGGGGCGTCCCGGCCGATCCTACGGCCCTCGATCCGCCGAAGCAAGCGGCCCGGCCGGTTGACCGGGTCCCCGGGCCGGTCGAGAATGGGGCGGGATGCCGGGCAAGGCGACCCGATCCGGAAAGGCCGACGGATGGACGGCAGGCGCGGGCCCGGGGCGCCCGCGAGGGCGACCCTCTCGGTGGGAGGGATGATGCTCTGGGTCGCCGCCCTGGCGTCGATGGCGGGGCTGGTCGAGGAGGTCATCCGCCTGGCGCGCGTCGAGGAGACGGCGGGATTCATGGGCGGGATTGTCGTCGCCTACGTGATCTACGTCGCCGCGACGCTCGGGATCTACTGGTCCGTCCCGGCTTCGGCCGTCCCGGTCGCGATCCTGATCAACGCCGTCCTCTGGACGCTCGCCCTCCAGCTGATCCGATGGGCCCCCGCGCCGGTCCCGGCCCTCGCGTTGGCGCTGGTGCCGGTCGCGTCGGCGATCGCAACCCGAGGGATCTTCCGGGGCCGGTGGGACCCGGACCCGCCGCCGGGAAATCCCGGCCCCCAGACGGTGGCGACCCTCCTGGCCCGGAGCAAGGGGTTGGGGGCGCGGTCCGGGCCATCCGGGCCGGGCCGATGACCGGTCAGGCCCCATCCGGGCCGACCAGGAATTGGCGGAGGAACATCACCTGGACGGCCTGCTGGTAGTCCTGATTGGGCTTCTTCGCGAAGCCGTGCCCCTCGTTCTTGCCGACGACGTACCAGACCGGCCCGCCGTTCTTCCGGACCCGGGTGACGACCTGTTCCGACTCGGTGGCCGGGACCCGAGGGTCGTTCTTGCCCTGGACGACGAGCATCGGCCGGGAGATCTTCTCGGCGGAGTTCAGGGGCGAGATCTTCTGGAGGAACTCGGCCATCGACGGGTCCCGCTCGTCGCCGTACTCGACCCGGCGGAGGTCGCGGCGGTACGCCTGGGTGTTGTTCAGGAAGGTGACGAAGTTCGAGATCCCGACCACGTCGATCCCCGCCTTGAGGCGGTCGTTGTAATGGGTCATCGAGGCCAGGGCCATGTATCCCCCGTACGATCCCCCCTGGACGGCGACCCGGGCCGGGTCGAGGTCGGGTTGCCGGCCGACCCAGTCGAGCAGGGCGCCGATGTCCCGGACCGCGTCCTCCCGGAGTCGGCCGTTGTCGAGCGCCAGGTAGGTCTTGCCGTGCCCCGACGACCCCCGGACGTTGGGGTGGATCAATACGAGGCCCAGCTCGTCGATCAGGGCGTTGGCCCGGCCGAGGTAGCCCGGCCGGAATTGCCCTTCGGGGCCGCCGTGGATGTCGATCAGGACGGGCCGGGGCCGCTTCGAAGGCGTGGTCGGGCGGTACACGAAGGCGGGGATGGGCCGGTTGTCGAAGGTCGGGAAGTGGATCAGCTCGGGCTCGGCGAACTTCGACGGGTCGACCCCGCCGGCGTCGCTGGTCGTCCATCGGCGGACCGCGTTGTCGTCGAGGTCGGCGGAGTAGACGTCGGCGGGGCTCCGGGCCGAGCTGAACGTGAAGCCGATCTCGCGCGAGCCGCGGCGGAACTCCAGGCCGGACACCACGCCCGAGGGGAGCCTCGGCCCCGGACGCTCCTCGCCGGTCGCGGCGTCGAGGACATGGATCCGGGAGATCCCGTCTTCATTGGCCGTCAGGGCGATCGTCCGGTTGTCGTCGGCGAGGTCGAACTCCTCGACATCCCAGTGGATCCGCGGGGTCAAGGTCGTCTCGGCCTTCGAGGCGAGGTCAAACCGGGTGAGGCGGTGGAACTCGCCCCCGGCGTCGCTCGACCAGTAGAGCGAGGCCCCATCCCTGGAGAACCGGGCATCCTGGCGGGAGACCGGCCCGGTCTCGTCGGCCCGACGGGCGTTGAGCGGCGTCGACCGGCCGGTCGCGACGTCGACGAGGTGGACATACGACTCGTTGGCCGAGATCCGCTCGATGGCCGCGACCGTCCGGTCGTCGGGCGACCAGTCGGCGACCGCCCACGACCCGCCGACCTCCTTGAGGAGCCGGGGCGGCTCGGCCCGGTCGGGGTCCATGGCGTAGAGGTCATAATCCTTCCCGTTCCGCGCGGTGCCGCTCCAGGCCAGCAGCTTGCCCGACCTCGACCACCGGGCCCCGAGGTTCTGGGACTTGCCGTCAGTCAGCCGCCTCGACGTCCCGGCCCCGGGGTCGACGAGGAGGATCTGGTAGAACTCCGCCCCCCCCTCGTCGGTCGTGGCGAGGAACTCGACCCGTCCGGGACGGGCCGACGCCTGCAGGGCCCGGTCCTTGAACGCCGTCAATTGCCGCTTCTCCCCGCCCGGGGCGGCGGCGAGGAAGACCTGGCTGGTGTCGACGGCCCGGGTCGTGAACAGGACCTCCCGGGGCCCCGAGCCCCAGCCCTGGAACGAGGCCGTCCGTCCCTCCTGGTAGCGGGCCAGCATCGCCGAGACCTCGCGCGGGACGGCCGGCACGCCGTCGGCGGCGATCGAGTCGGGGACCTCCTGCCCGGTGGCGGCCGAGGACAGGGCGATCGACAGGAAGGCGGCGAGTCGGATGGTCATGCGCGGAAGCTCCCGACGCGGTCCGGTCGGCCCGAAGGCCCGGACCCGGCGAGTCGCCGATCCGTTTCCGCCGCCGTCCCTTCCGACTTACCGGGCCGGCCGGGGGATGTCAATCGGGCCGGGGTCCGGGTCCGGTCCCCTCCCATCCCGCGGGCGCGACCGAGGATCCTCCCGGACGACCGATCCGGAGGGGCCGGGCTGAAGTGGCTTCGTTCCGCGGGGGCTGATGGGTTCGTTCCCCGCCGGGGCGTGCGGGCGAATGCCTGAGGAAGGGGGACTTGGTCGGGTCACGGTCGAGCCGGGTCGGGGTTCGGGGAGATTCGGGCTCCCATCCCCGACATATTCCGTCCGGGCGGGTCCGGTTCAGCACAGTTTCTCCCCCGGGTTGACCGCCGGGGAGGGTTCGCCATAATCGGTTCGAGGGAGACGGTCGAAGCGGGCCGATCGGACCCGGCCCGGGGCCAGGGCGGCCCTCATCCCGCCCCCGTGGCCCGCCCGACGCGACTCGAATTTACCCCATCGCCCGTCGAGAGTCCCGATGCGCCTCGCTTTCAGCACCAACGCTTACATGAAGTTCCCCTTCGAGGAGGCGGCGGCCCGGATCGCGTCGCTGGGCTACGAGGGGCTGGAGTTGATGGCCGACGTCCCGCATGCCTGGCCGGCGGGCCTGCTCGAAGGCCCCAAGCGGTCGATCCGATCGGCGATGGAGCGGGAGGGCCTGGCGTTCTCGAACGTCAATGCCTTCATGATGAATGCGATCGCCGACCATCGCCACCCTTACTTGCACCCCTCGTTCATCGAGGCCGACGAGGGATACCGCCGGGTCCGGATCGACCACACCCGGAGGGCCCTGGACCTCTGCGCCGAGCTGGGGGCGCCGCACATCACGACCGAGCCGGGGGGGCCCCACGCCGAAGGCCAGCCGCGCGACCGGGCGGTCGACCTGTTCGTCGAGGCGCTCAAGCCGCTGGCGGATCACGCGCACAAGCTCGGCGTGATGCTCCTGATCGAGCCCGAGCCGCACCTCCTGGTCGAGACCACCGACCAGTACCTTGAGGTCGCCGACCGCGTCGACGCCCCGTCGATCGGGCTGAATTTCGACGTCGGCCACGCCTATTGCGTCGGCGAGGACCTCCCCCGGGCCATCGCGCGGCTCGCCCCCCACATCCGCCATTATCACCTGGAGGACATCGCCGCCACCCGGGTCCATCACCACCTGGTCCCGGGCAAGGGGGCGATCGACTTTGCCGGGGTCCTCGACGCGATCCGGGCGACCGGCTACGACGGATGGCTGACGGTGGAACTTTACCCGAACATCGACGACCCCGACGAGGCCGCGCGCGGGGCGATGGAATTCCTCCGGCCGATGGTCGGGCCGGCCCCGGTCACCTGATGGCCATCAAGCCCTACCTGCAACTGGTCCGGCTGCCGAACCTGTTCACGGCCGCCGCCGACAGCCTGGCCGGCTGGATCCTGGCGACCGGGTCCCTCCAGGAGCCCCGGCGCTGGGTCCCCCTGGTCCTGGCCTCGGTCGCGATCTATGCGGGCGGGATCGTCCTCAACGACGTGTTCGACCACGATATTGACCTCCGCGAGCGGCCCGGCCGCCCCCTGCCGTCCGGCCGGGTGTCGCGACGATTCGCCGCGTGGTTCGGCGTGTTTGCGCTGGCGATGGGTCCATGCCTGACGGCTCTCTCCGGGTCATGGTCCAGCCTGGTCGTTGCCGCGATCCTGGCCGCCTGCGTCCTGGGCTACGACGCGGGCCTGAAGCGGACGATCCTCGGGCCGGAAATCATGGGGGCCTGCCGGGGCCTGAACCTCCTGCTTGGCCTGAGCCAGGACGGGGATTTTGGCGGGCCTTATGCCTGGATGATCGCCCTCGGGCTGGCGGTCTTCGTGGCCGGGGTGACCTGGATCAGCCGGTCCGAGGTGGAGTCGGGCAAGACGCGCGGGATCGCCGCGGGGCTGGTCCTGGAGAAGTCGGCCGTGGTGGGCCTGGTCGTCGCCTCGGTCGGGATGTCGTTGACATCGGGCGTGGGCGAGTCGCGGGTCTCGGCCACGACCTTCGGGCTGGTGATCTGGTGCGCGGTCGCCGCCGTGATCTACCTGGCCGGCCGCCGGGCCCTCCGGACTCCGATCCCCGAGGTGATCCAGAAGGCGGTCAAGACCGGCGTCCTGGCGCTGGTCTGGCTCGACGTGGCCGCGGTCGCGACGGTCCGGGGTCCGGCCGCCGCCCTGGCCGTCGCCGCGCTCTGGGTCCCGGCGTTCTTGCTGGGCCGATGGTTGTATTCCACCTGAATCGACCGATCGCCTTCAGACTCCCGCCGGCCGCTCGGCGACTTCGCGGGGCGTGTACGCGAACCGGGAGCACTGGCCGAAGAAGGCGAGCGGGTTGTCGTACACGAGCTTGCGGATGGTCGACTCGTCGTGGCCCCGGGCCCGCATCTCGAAGATGAACTCGGGGACGGCCAGGGGGTCGCTCTGGCCCCAGTCGCCGGCCGAGTTGACCAGGATCCGGTCGGTCCCGTAGACCTCCACCATGTCGGCCGCCCGGGCCGGGGTGCACTTGGTGGTCGGGTAGAGCGTCATCCCGGCCCAGTAGCCCGCCTCCAGCGCCGGTCGGATGGTGTGCTCCTCGACGTGGTCGATGCAGACCCGCTCCGGGTTGATCCGCGAGTCGCCGGCGAGCATGTCCAGGATCATCCGGGTCCCCTGGTACTTGTCGGCCAGGTGCGGGGTGTGGACCAGGACCAGCTCGCGGAGCCGGGCCGCCAGGTCGACGTGCTCGAGGAAGACGGTCGCCTCGTTCTTCGTGTTCTTGTTGAGGCCGATCTCGCCGATCCCGAGCACCGCCGGGTTGTCGAGGAATTCCGGGATCATCCGGATCACCGCCCGGGACAGCTCGACGTCCTCGGCCTCCTTGGCGTTGATGCAGAGCCAGGTCCGATGCTCGATCCCGTAGAGCTTCGCCCGGCCGCCCTCGAATCCGACGAGCTGGCGGAAGTAGTCGCGGAACCCTTCGGGGCCCGAGCGGTCGAACCCGGCCCAGAACGCCGGCTCGCTGACCATCACGCACCCGGCCAGCGCCATCCGCTTGTAGTCGTCGGTGGTCCGGGAGACCATGTGGATGTGGGGATCGATGTAAGGCATCGCGGTCGTCCCTCGCGCCGTCGACGGCGGTCGCGGCGGATCATGGGCGTGGGTTAACGGGCCGGTGGCCGGCCTGCCAGTCCGGGTCATATTCGAGCGAGAAGAGGCGCTGGATGGTCTCGGCGCGACCCGGCCCGGGCTCCAGGAGGGCTTCGAGGGCCTGCCGGAGCTGGGCCAGGCGGCGGTCGGGCGGATGGTCGCCCGGGCGTCCCGGGGCCCGGTCGAGTCGGTCCAGCGCGGCGGCCAGGTCGAGGATCCGGCTCCGCGTGTCCAGGAAATCGCGGTTGAGCACCGCAGCGACGTCGCGCGGGGACGACATGGCGGTCCAGCCTCCATCGGGTCGGGCGCACTCCCTCGGCCGTCGGCCTCCTTTGTAGATTATTCCATTTTGCAAGCGACCGCCAGGCCCGACGCGGTCCCGGCGGGCGTCGGGCCGGTCGCGGGGCCCATTCCGGCGAGAACCCGACCTCGGCCCGATCGGCGATCGGGGCGACCGAATGCCCGGCCGGTCCCCCGGTTGAGTCGACCCCATCCGCACGTCGGCTCCCCGGCCGGGTCCCCGGTCGTCCTTTCCCGGTTCGCGGTTTGCCTTGGAGACGACCGAGAGGGCGACTTGACCATTTTTGACGTCGTACGGTTCTGGTATTGTGGGTATGTGGGGGGCGGTCGCGAAGATCCGTCGGGTGCTCCCGCGCGTCGACCACCGGACCTGTTGAGGATACCGACCATGTTGCTACAACGCCCGATGTCGCGCGCCTGGCCGGCAATCGCCGCCCTGGCTGCCGTCCTGGCCCCGTCCGGGCCGGTCGCGGCCGATACGATCTACGAGGGCCCTTACCTCCCAACCGGCTCCGTCGTCACGGTGCCGACGTCGTCCAGTTTCGCCACGTCCTACGTCGTCCCGAGCAGCTACACGACGACCACTTATCTGCCGACCACTTCGGTCCTGGCGGCCGAGTCGTACATCCCGACTTATCGCTCAACCCGCTTCCGGGCCCGCCGTTACGTCGAGCGGACCAATTATGTCATGGCCCCGAGCTACTACTCGGTCGCCCCGACCTCGTATTTCCTGCCCACCTCGTACGTCCTGCCGACGACGTATCTATCGTCGTCTTACGTCCTGCCGAGGACGTATCTCTCGTCGTCTTACGTCTCTCCGGCTTCCTACTTGCTCGATACCGAGCTGGTAACGACGTCCGGATCGGTATGCTGCGAGACGGCCGCGCCGGCGGTGGCCCAGAGGACGGTCTCCATCCCCCCGCCTTCCATACCGGATCAGGGCGGGAGCACGATCACCAGTGTCCCGTCGGGCTCGTCCGCGGCCCCTCCGGCTATCTCGACCGAGCGGAGGCCCTCGGCCGCGATCAGCAGCACGCCGTCGACCGACGATGCCCTCCGGTCGGACGTCAACCCGCCGGTGACCGCCGCACCGGCCCCTCCCCGCCCGGGTCCGGGCACGGCAGCGGCGAGGCCGCAGGGTCCCGACTCGGCGACCCCGCCCGCCCCGCCCTACCCCGAGAAGAAGTCGGAAGAGTTGGTCGTACCCGACCCCGGCGCGATCGGCGCCGGGCCCAGGCCGAACGAGCTGTCGTACCGGGCCCGCAAACCGTCCTCCTACGACGTCCGGAACATCCTCCGGGGTAAGGTCGTCTCCTACGATTCCGGCCGGCCGGAAGAGGGGGTGACCGTGGTCGTGTCGAGCGTGACCAACAACTACGGCGACCGGACCGCGATGAGCGACGCCCTCGGCGAGTTCAAGGTCTCCCTGCCCGACGGCGACTGGACCGTGAAGGTGAAGATGCCCAGCGGGCAGATCCTCGGAGTCGGCCGCGACTTCGTGACCGCCAGCAGTGGCCGGGTCCTCGACCCCACGGGCCGGGGCGTCGGGGAATTCCTCATCACCCGATGAGATGACCACCGGGGCCGACCGGCCGGATCGGCCAGGACGGGGCGGGATCCGATGTCGCAGCCTCCGACCCCGCCCCGGATCTGCTTCGTCCTGAGCCGGTTCCACCCGATCGCCAGCGGGGCCGAGCGCCAGGCCCTGGCGCAGGGAGCCGAGCTGGTCCGCCGGGGACACCCGGTCCGGGTCGTGACCCGGACGGTCCCCGGCCAGCCGACCGACGACGTGATCGAGGGCGTGGTCGTCCACCGATGGGTGGAAACGTCGACGGCCGGCCCGATGTTCGGGGTCTCGTTCGTCGCCGGAGTAATCCGGGCGCTCCGCCGCCTCCGGGCGGATTATGACCTGATCCACGCCCACCAGGGGCTCTGGGAGGCGGTCGCCACCGGCCTCGGCCGACCGTGGCTCCGGGGCGCCCCCACCCTGATCCAGCCCGCCAGCTCGGGCCCCTTCGGCGAGGCCGTGGACCTGGCCCGGACCCGGGGATCGGCCCTCCTCCGTCGCGCCATCCTCCGCAACACGGCCTTCGCGGCGATCTCCGCCGACATCGAGCGCGAATGGCTCGCCCTCGGCGTCCCCGCCGCCCGGATGGTCCGGACGGCCAGCGGCGTCGACGCCGATCACTTCCGGCCGGGCCCCCCCGCCCCGTCGGTCGAGGCGTCGCTCCCCCCGCGGCCCCGGGTGATCTTCACCGGCCGACTCCACCCGCAGAAGAACCTCGACCTGCTGCTCGACGCCTGGCCCGCCGTCGCCGATCGGACGGGCGCATCGCTGGTTCTGGTCGGCGAGGGCGGCGACCGGGCGAGGCTGGCCGACCGGGCCCGGGCCCTGGGCCTGGCCCGCCGGGTCCATTTCGCGGGCCACGTCGCCGATCCCGCCGACCTCCTCCGCGCCGCCGACGCCTTTGCGCTGCCGAGCGTGGCCGAGGGGATGAGCAACTCGCTCCTGGAGGCGATGGCGACCGCCCTGCCCTGCCTGGCGTCGGCCATCGGCGGCAACGTCGACCTCCTGGGACCCGGCCGGGCCGGGCTCCTCCTCGACCCCAACCCCGCCGGATGGTCCGAGGCCCTGGTCCGGGTCCTGCTCGACCCCGACCTCGCCCGGTCCCTCGGCGATGCCGCCCGTCGGCGGGTCGAGGCCGAGTTCTCCCTCCTCGCGGTCGTCGACCGTTACCAGGTCATTTATCGACGGCTCCTGGCCGGACAACCGCCCGCCTGATCGGGCCCGCCCGGGCCGAGGACCGTGACACCTCGGATCGTCGGACCCGTCGCGAGTTGCCGGGTCAATTCCCATCCCCCGGGGATTGCCAGGGCCGGGCCATGATCTATGCTGTGATCCGGACATCACCCCAGGATCCACACCATGTTTCCCGCCGCCGCCCCGCATCGCACCGCCGCCGAGCTTGCGTGCCCCAGGCTATCGGCCCCGATCGTAATGGCCCACGGGCTGTTCGGGTTCCGCCGGATCGGCCTCGGCCCGTTGACGCTCGCCTGGTATTTCCGGGGGATCCCGGGCCTCCTCCGGGCTGCGGGGAATCGGGTCCTGGTGACCCGGGTCCACCCGACGGCCGGCGTCGCCCGCCGATCCCGGAAGCTGGGCGAGCAGATCCGCGCCGCCTTCCCCGACGAGCCGGTCCACCTGATCGGCCACAGCATGGGCGGGCTCGACGCCCGGGCGATGGCCGCCGACCCCGCGTGGGAGGGCCGGATCCTCTCTCTGACCACGATCGCCACGCCGCACCTCGGCTCGTCGATCGCCGACTTCGCCAAACTCCGGGTCGGTCGGGTCTACTCCCTGCTGGAACGGATGGGAGTGGACCACCGGGGGTTCCTCGACGTGACCCCGGGCGCCTCGGCCGACTTCAACCGCCGGACCCCGCTCCCCGACCGGCTCCCGACCTTCAGCGTGGCCGGCGACCCCCCGCCCGAGGAGGTCTGCTGGCCCCTCCGCCGCCTCCACGCCGCCCTCTCCGAGATGGAAGGCCCGAACGACGGCCTGGTCTCCGTCCGCTCCGCCACCGCCATCGGTCAACCCCTGCCGACATGGCCCGTCGACCACCTCCGCCAGATGAACTGGCTCGCCCCCGGCGCCCCCATCACCGGCGATCGGATCGCCCGCCTCTATTCCGGGGTCGTGGCGAACCTGGCCGGCCTCGGGTTCGGGCTCGGCGATTAACCCGGCCGGGAGTCGGCTCGATCGATCGAAGCTCGATGGGAATGTCGGACGACACGAGACGGATGGCCCGCGGATCCGGCCGCGACCGGATCCGCGCGGGTCCCCTCGCGGTCGGTCGAGTCGGTCCCGACCTTACCGGTCAGCCGCCGTGCAGTCCGGGCGTCGGCCCCTCTTGGGTCGCCGTCCGGTCGAGGAGGACGGCGACGGTCATGTCTCCCAGGACGTTGGACGTGGTCCGGCATCGGTCGAGGAACCAGTCGATCGTCAGCAGGAAAGGGATCTGCTCGGCCGGGAGGGCGACGGCGGCGAAGATCAGCGGGAGGGTGACGAAACCGCCCGAGGGGATGCAGCCGGCGCCAATGCTGGCGATCACGGTCGTCAGGACGATCACCACCTGGTCCATGAAGCCCATGTCGCGGCCCAGCGCCTGGGCCATGAACAGGACCACCGCCGCCTGGTAGAGCGCGGTCCCGTCGTTGTTGAAATTGGTCCCGACGCAGGCCGCCAGCTGGCTCGACTGCCGCGAGACGCCGAGCGGGCCGGTCAGCGACCGGAGGGTCACCGGCATCGTGGCGCCGGTGCTCGCCGTGCTGAACGAGGTGGCCATCACGTTCGCCGCCCCCCGGAGGAACCGGACCGGCGACATCCGGGCGAAGACGGCGAGCTGGATCAGGTACCAGGTCACCTGGCACGCCAGCCCGCCCAGGACCACGGCGATGAACCAGAGCAGGGACCGGAAGATCTCCACCCCGCTCCGCATGATGTTCGCCGCCACCACGCCGAAGACCGCCAGCGGGACCAGGGCGACCACCCAGAGCAGGACCCGCATCAATAACTCGAAACCGACCGTGATCAGGTCGATGACCACCTGATGCGACGTCTCGCCCCGGGCCCGCTGCTCGTCACGGATCCGCGCCAGGCCGATTCCCAGTGCCAGGGTGACCATGACCAGCTGGGCCAGGTGATTCTTGGCGAACGAGTCGCCGATGCTCTCGGGGACCATCTCGAACAGGAGCCGGGTGATCCCCCCCGGAGCCGGCCTCGCCCCGGCCGCGGCGGGGTCGGCCGCGGGCGCCTCCGAGAGCTTGACCCCCACGCCCGGGCGGACCAGGTTCGAGGCGACCAGCCCGATCGTGATCGCCACGATCGTGTTGACCAGGTAATAGAACATCATCCGGGTCCCCTGCCGGCCCCGGACGTCGTTGGTCACGATGGCGCTGAGGATCGCCAGGACCACAAGCGGCGTCGCCAGCGCCTTGATCGCCCGGATGATCAGGTTTGGGAGCAGGTCGAGCTGCGCGGCGACGTCGACGCCGTTGACGGCCTTCGGCGCGTAATGCCCGACCGGGACCGCCAGGATTGCCGCGCCGATCACCCAGACATAGAGGGGGATCCCGCCCGGCCGACTCTCCGGCTCGTCGGCGACCGTCGGGGTCTCGAACTCGCCCTGGGCCATCGCCCCTCCCGGTGTCTGGATTTTTCCGCGTCGGCCTGGACCGTCGCGGCCCGAGGGACGTCGGGCGAGATCTTAACCGACGCCCGATCCGCCGGCAACGACGCCCCCGGGCCGGTCGTCATTTGGCGGCGGCGTTGATCTTGGCGACCAGGTCAGCCCACAGCCGGCCCTCGTCGATCGACGTCACCCAGTCGATCGTCCCGCGGGGGTTGTCCAGGTCGAAGGTCAGATCCTCGCGGAGTCGGGGCCGGGGCCGCGTCTCAACCTTCGCCATCCCGAGCAGGTAGGCGGTCGTCACCTCATCCCAGATCGGCCAGACGATCGTCGAGCCCGTGTTGACCTGGGCTGTCTTGGGGTTGTGGGCGAGCCAGGAATCGAACCGCTCCAGGAGGAGAGGGGCGGGCTCGGGCAGTTCCGCGAGCAGGGTATGGGCGCGGTCCGGGGTCATCCGGAGGAGCCGGCGGGTGATCTCGGCATCTCCGACCACGATCGGGGTGCGCGAGTCGAGGAGGACCCGCCAGGCGACCGGGTCATTCTTGACGTTCCAGGGGTCTCCCCCGCCGGGATAGCCGTTGAAACCCATGGCCACGATCGACACGCGGTCGGCCCAGGTCGGGTCGGTGAGCAGGGCCGAGGCCACGTCGGTCGCCGCCCCGTTGACGAGGACCGTCAGCCGGTTGTCGGCCGTCCTCCCCTTGGCCTGTTCGATCAGAAAGTCGACGCCGGCGTTGGGGATCGGCCGGGGGGGGGCGATGAGCGGCCCGTTCGACCCGGCGAAGATCCGCGGGCGGGCCGCCGCCGGGAGCCTGGCGACCAGCTCGGCCGCGAACCGGGCCGAGGTCGCGGCGGCGGGGGGAGCCAGGGTCGGCGCGTGGGTGGTCACGATCCCCTTCAGATCGATCTCGGGCGAGAGGGCGAGGTGGGCCAGGGCCCACTGGTCGTCCACCTCCACGCCGATGTCGGTGATCAGGACGACCGCCCGCCGGTCCGCCGAGAACGCCCCGACGACTCCCGCCAGCAGCCCGAACGTGATCATGACGCTCATCTTTCGCCCCCCTCGGTTAATCCCATCCCGATTCCCCGATAATAACGGTGGGGACGGTGCGTTTCTCGGATCTCCCCAGGAACCGTCGAATTTGGTCGAGATCGGGGCGTGAATCCGTGCCAGGGGGTCGAGCTGGCTTCGTTTTTCCCGGAGGCCTCCCACTTGCCCAAGGTCTGTCCCTTGAGGGCTCACGCCGATGGCCCATCTTCCTTCTCCAGGTCAGGTCCACCAGGAATCGGGGAGGATGCCCCGACCGGGGGCGAGATTTGGCTTCGTTTTTCCCCGACGCCTTCGCGGTGTCTGTCGGATTTGGCTTCGTTTTTCCCCGACGCCTTGGCGGAGGCCTGTCGAAGGCCAAGTGTCCCGGGCTCGGGGTCGTTGGCTTCGTTTTTTCAGCTCGTTGCCAGGGGTGCCGGGGTTATACGATAATTGTCGGAGTGTCGCGGGCGAGGGGATCGGCCGGCCGGGCGAGGGGGTGGGGTGATGAGTCGAGACCAGGATGGGGCCATCCCGCCCCGACGGCCACGGCCGAGGCCGCTCCCGACCACGCTCGCCGAGGGTCAGGACACGTTCCAGGCCGCCTCGATCCCCGCCGCCGGCAACAAGAAGTCCGCGCGCTCTTCCCCCGAACCGGTCCCGGTCACGGGGGACGGGCCGAACTGGTTCGAACGGATCTTCTTCGGAAAGGTCAGCTCGGGGCACCTGGCGGCCTTCTGCGGCCAGTTCGCGACGTACCAGGATGCGGGCGTCGACCTGCTCCGGTCGCTGGCCAGCCTCAAGAAGCAGTTCGCGCGGACGGCGCTGGGGCCGGTGATCGGCCGGATGGAGGGGGCCGTCCGCGGGGGCGACCCGCTGGCCGAGGCGATGGCCCGCGAGCCCCAGGCGTTCGACAACCTCTGCCTGAGCATGATCCGGGTCGCCGAGGCCCGGGGCGGCGTCCCGGAGACGCTCAAAGGACTGGCCCGCCATTACGAGGCCCGGCGGCGGATGATCCGCCAGGCCCGATCGGCCATGATCTACCCGGTGGCCGTGATCACGGTCGCGTCGGCCGTCGTCCTGCTGCTCACCATCTTCGTGATCCCCAAGATGGTCGATTTCATCGCCGATTCCGTGCGGGGTCGGGACGTCGAATTGCCCTGGCCGACCCGCGTGCTCATGGCGATCAGCGGCTTCATGACCTCGCAAGGGTGGTGGCTCGTCCCCCTGGCGGCTGTCGGGGTCGTCTTCGGGGCCCTCCGGTGGTATCGGACCGCCGTCGGCAAGGCGACGCTCGACGGCCTGAGCCTGTACATTCCGGTCCTCGGCAAGATCCGCCGGAAGCTCGACACGACGCGGTTCGCCCGGACCCTGGCCGCCCTCCTGAACGCGGGCGTCGACGTCGGATCGTCGCTCGACCTGACCGCCGGGGTCCTCAGCCTCCCCTCGTACCGCCGGGCCGTCCTGGGCGTTCGCGGTCGGGTGATGGACGGCTCCGAGATGAGCGAGGCGCTGGAGGACACCCGTTGCTTCGGCCCCGATGTCGTCGCGGTCGTCAACTCCGGCGAGGAGACCGGCAGGCTCCCCGAGTCGCTCGACAAGATCGCCGATGATTATGAGGAGCAGGTCGAGTACATGATCAAGAACCTCGGCAACCTGGTCCAACCCGTCCTGATCGTCGGCCTGGGCGGGATCGTCCTGTTCATCATCCTCGGCGTGATCCTCGCCTATCTCAAGATGATCTCGTCGGCCTCATCGATGTGAACATATTTGCGAGCGTTAATACTTCATACCGGTCTCCTCCGTGCCGACCGCCGATTCGATCCGGAGCAGGGACAGCGCGGTGAAGACGGCGAAGGCGGCGAGGAAGGCCCATAGCGAGGCGGGTTGGACCCGGGCGAGGGCGTCGACGCGGACGATCGGGGCGAGCGTCGGGGCCAGGCCGACGGCGAGGCCGACGGCCCAGGCGATCAGGCCCGCCGGGTTGACCCCGCGTCGCGGGCCCGACCACCCGCCGCGTTGACGACAGGCGTCGGCGGCGATCGCCCCGACTGCCGGCGCGAAGGCCGCCCCGAGGAGATCGAAAACCGTCTCGGTCCGGTCGGCCCATCCCCCCACGATCAGGAACCAGGCGGTCGTCGCCCCGAGCATCGTCCAGGCGAGCCGCGACACTCCCGGCCCGGCGGCGGCGAATCGCTCCCCGAAGACGAACGACGCGAAGCAGGCCGGGGCCAGAGACGCCAGGCCGAAGGTCAGGAGCATCAGGCAGGCGACCCGGCGGTCGAAGCCCTCGATCAGGACGGCCCGGAAGGTGGACGCCGGCGCGTCGAGGCCCGACCCGGCCGGCGTCGGCAGGTCGCGGATGGTCGACCGCGAGAATCGGGCCTCCTCCAGGTTCCGCTCGCGGGCCCCCCCCTGATGGCCCGCCACGGCGATCAGGGCCAGGGCCGCCACGATCGCCGGGGCCAACCCGATCCCCACCCATCCGCCGATCCGGACGTCCCGGGCGGAGACGCTCCCCGCCCCCCAGTCGACCCCGATCAGCCCGCAGATCGCGGCGAAGGAGAAGATCCACTGGAAGGTCATCAGGAAGGCCCCGCGGGCCGCGGCGGCGGCGACGGGGATGTCGCCCCCCGGCTCGGAGTACCGCAGGCCGCCCATCGTCGCGAGCATGATCCCGCCGAGCATCACGGCCGGGAAGATCGGGAAGAAGTGCATCAGGAACCCGATCCAGCGGACCAGCTTCAGGCTGACCAGGGCCGTGGCGATGGCCCAGAAGAGCGCCGTGACCAGGTAGATCGGGGGCTTCACGGTCGAGTCGCCGACGGCGATCGGCCGGAGCGACCGGGGGTCGATCATCCGGGCCATCGCCAGGCCCTGGAAGGTCAGGTCGACCGCATAACCGACGGCGACGGCGAACAGGACGACCTGGCCGATCCCGAGCAGGACCCCCGGGACGATCCCCGAGCCCCGAAGGCCGAACGTCCCCGAGGCGAGGCTCGACAGCGTCTTGCCGGTCCGGTGGCCCCAGAGCGCCGGGGTCCGGAACAGGAGGAGATAACAGAGCGGCCCGGCCGCTGCCGCCCCGAGGATCGACCAGCCCAAACCTCCGGCGGGCAGGGCCCGCCGGCCGATCTGGTCGAAGAACGCGACCCACAGGAAGACGCCGATGAAAACGGGCGCCACGCCGGTCTGCCACGGCCTGGGCTCGACCGTCGAGGACGGGCTGGGGATGTTCATGAGAGCGGCGGCCCCTCGGGTCCGGATCGCGGTCGGTCCTCCGGCGTCCGATGGCCTTCCCCCGATCTCCGGGCCGGGATCCGACCCGTGATCCGGGATCACGGGTCGTCGGGATGGGCCCGGGGATCGCGCGGGACGGAGGTCAGAAGTCGGCCGGGCCCATCGCCCCGCCGCTCATCAGCAAGGCCTCTTCCTTCTCGGAAATGATCATCTGGGGCTTGTATCCGCCCTTGGACCGGAAGTAGAAGATCAGGGCCAGGTAACACACGAACATCAGGATGGGGAGGATCGCGACGGTCATCAGCGCGTTCTTCTTGGCGCCGGCCTCGATCCCCTTGATCACGTCCTTCTGGTCGGCCGGGAGGGCGTCGACCTTCTTCTCGTCGAGGGCCCGGTACGACCCGAAGACGCTGACCTTCGTCTCCCCGACGACGCTCTTGAAGAGGGCCGGATTCTCCTTATCGAGCTGCTGGTCGATCCGCGAGTCCTGGTTGTAACCCAGGAATGACGCCCCGACGACGCCGACGGCGAGCATCCCCACGCCGCCGCAGGTATTCAGGGTCAGGGCCCCCCCCTTGGGGAACTGCTCGGCCACGACCCCGAGCATGGTCGGCCAGAAGAACGACTTGCCCAGGCCATAGAGGGTGGCGGCGGCCAGGATCGTCATGCCCGTGGCCCTGGACAGGAAGAGCAGGCCCAGCGCGGCGACCAGGGCGCTGGTCGCCAGGAGGCCGATCGGCGACAGCTTGTGGACGATCGGCCCGGCGAAGAATCGGAGGATCAGCATGATCGCCGAGGTGTAGATCAGGACCCAGCCCCCCGCCAGGCCGACGTCCTTCATCGCCGGCCCCATGAGGTCGCCGATCCAGCTGTCCGTGCCCAGTTCGGTCGTCGCGAGCGGGACCATGATCAGGAGCAGGAACACGAACAGGGGCTGTCCCAGCGACCGGACCGTCAGCCCATAGGCCAGGGCGCCGACGCCGATGATCCCCCACTGGATCACCTGGTCGAGCCCGGCGATCCGGCCCACCTCGCTGACGATCAGGTAGAGGACGATCAGGGCGCCCAGGAACCCGACCTGCTGGAGCATGGACATGTACGAGATGCCCGCCGCGACCCGCTCGTTCACCGGGAACGTCCGGCCGATCATCATCACCGCATAGGCGGCCACCGGCAGGAACAGGAGGGCGACCTTGTATTCCCACGGCTTGCTCCCCATCGCCAGGGCGAGGATCCCGCCGAGCACCAGCCCGCCGGGCCACCCGCCATGGAGCCGGTTGAGCCACTTCGTCTTCTCGCGGGGGAAGAGCGTCGCGACCACCGGATTGGTGACGGCCTCGACCGTCCCGTTGCCCAGGGCCACGATGAAGGTCGCGACGTAGAGGGTCCAGTAGCCCCACTTCGGGTCGTCGCCGGCGATGTACGGGGCCATGATCGTCAGGATCGCCGAGCCGACGTGGCAGACGAAGGCGAAGATCATCGCCTTCCCGTAGCCGATCCGGTCGATGATCAGGCTGAACAGGACGATGCTGATGGCGAACGGCCAGAGCCCGACGCCGAAGATCTCCCCCTGCTGGGTCTTGCTCAGGCTGAATTGCCGGCCCCAATCCTCGATGATCTGGGTCCGGACGACGAAGCCGAACGCCGTCGCGACGATCGCCATGAAGCACGCCCAGAACAACAGCTTGTCGTTCATGGTGGTCGGCTTCGCCGCCGGATCGGCCGCGAAATCTCTGTCGATCGGGTCCATCGGAGCCGGTCCCCTCTTGCGGACGATAGGTTGTCGTGACTAGGTCGACTCGGTGCTCGCGGAGCCCGGGAACGGATCGACGGCTCGGGCCATCGCCCGGGACGACCCGGGGATGCTCGCCGGCCTTCGGCGGTTTCGGGCTTACGACGGGGCGGATCCGTGATAACCGACCGGGCGTCCCGTTTCCAGGGGTGAGCGGCCGGAGAATCGCGGGAAGTCAGAGGCCCAGCTCCCGGGCGATGATGTTCCGCTGGATGTCGCTGGTCCCGGAATAGATCAGGCTGCCGATCCCGTCGCGGAGGTCGCGCTCGATCCCGGTCTCGGTCGCGTACCCCGAGGCCCCGAAGATCTGGACCGCGTCCAGGCCGTTCTTGACCAGGCATTCCGAAACGTGGAGCTTGGCCATCGCCGCCTCCATCGTGGCATCCTCGCCCCGGGCCTTGAGCCAGCCGATCCGGTAGACCATCGGCCGGCAGGTTTCCAGCCGGAGCTTCATGTCGACGATCCGGTTGGCGACCGCCTGGAACTTGCCGATCGGCTTGCCAAACTGCTTCCGGCGGCGGGCGTGGTCGATGCAACGCTCCAGTTGCCGGCGCATCGTCCCCAGGGCACCCGCCAGGATCGACCCCCGCTCCCATTCCATCGAGGCGTTAAAAACCTCGGCGCCCCGCCCTTCGCGGCCGAGCAGGGCCCCGGCCGGGAGGGTGCATCCCTCCAGGGCCAGTTCCCCCATCGGGACGGTCCGGACGCCGAGCTTGGGGATCTCGCGGGCCACCCGGAATCCCGGCGCATCTCTCGGGATCAGGAACGCCGAGATCCCCATCACCCCCCGACCCGGGTCCGTCGAGGCGTAGCAGACGAACAGGTCGGCGACCGGGGCGCTCGTGACCCACGTCTTCCGGCCGTCCACGACCCAGCCGTCGCCTTCGCGCCGGGCCCGGGCGAGCATCCCGAAGATATCCGACCCCGCCTCCGGCTCGCTCGCCCCGTTGGCCCCGACGATCGACCCATCGGAGAGGCCCGGTAAGTACCGGCGCCGCTGGTCGTCGGTCCCGTAAAGCAGGATCGGGATGGCGACGGTCCAGAGCGAGGCGTTGATCGCGAAGATCAGGCCGTTATCCGGGCAGGCGTATCCCAGGCCTTCCATCGCGGCGATGGTGACGGGGAGCCCCAGGCCCTTCCCTCCGTACTCGGCGGGGATCGGCAGGCCCTGGATCCCGAACCGGGCGCATCGGAGCCAGCCCTCATGCCAGAATTCGCGCCGATCGTCGCGACCGGGAAGGTCGATGTCGGCGGTCAGCTCCTCGCGGGCAAACCGGATTGCGGCCTCCTGCCACTCCCTCTGCTCGTCCGACGGGGCGAAGTCCATCGGCATCTCCTCCCTGCTCGCGGGCCCCTCGTGGCGACGCCGCGACTCTACCCGCTCGCCGGACCGGGGTCCATCCGGCCCGGCGGCGCCCGACGATCAAGGGGCAACCCCTTGGGGAGACCGATCCGGGGCTGATAACATGGGGGCGACGAATCGCCCGCCGAGAGAGGATCCGGCTGATGACCGACCACGACTCCGACCCCTACGCGCCGCCCAGGGCCCCCCTGGGACCCGAGGATCCGGATCAGGTCGGCCATCCCTGGCGCGAGATCTGGAAGGGGCCCCGCTCGACGATCCGGCGGATTGTCGACACGGACCCGTCGCGAGGTGTCGTCCTCCTGGCGGCGTTCTCGGGGATCGGCGGGGTCCTGGGCGAGTTGTTCCGGCTGCACGCGGGCGACGACATGTCGATGGGGGCGATCCTGGGCATGGCCGCTTGCGTCGGCTCGATCGGGGGCGTTGTCGGGATCTACGCCTTCGGGGTCCTGTTCGCCTGGACGGGGCGATGGCTGGGAGGGCAGGGTTCCTGGCGCGAGGTCACGGCGGCGCTGGCCTGGGGCTCGGTGCCCAACGTCGCGGTGCTGGTCCCGATGGGATTGACGATCCTGGCCGTCGGCGAGGGGTTCTTCCGGACCAACGGCCTGGCCGGCGCGCCGGAGGGCCTGGCTCCGCTCCTGACGGCCCTGACCCTGGCCATGATGGTGATGGCGATCTGGTCCGCCTACCTGAAGGTCGTCTGCGTGGCCGAGGTCCACCGGTTCTCGGCCTGGCGCGGGCTGGGCGCGATCCTGCTGGGCCTGACCTCGTTCGTGGCGGCCTACCTGCTCATCGCGACGGTCGTCCTGGGCGGACGGTTCCCGGCCGAGGGCGGGCCCTGATCCGGGCCGACCGCCGGGGGAAGGCCGTTGACTTGGGATCGGCCCGTCCCCATGATGGGTCGACTGCCCGGCCGGTCGGCCTCAACGCCATCGGTCAGGGCAAGTCCCACGCGAACGTCTCGGCCCAAGGGAAGCCGGTGCAAGACCGGCGCGGCCCCGCCGCTGTGATCGGGAACGACGCCTCCTCGAACAATCCGCCACTGCCCGGGTCGCCGGGTGGGAAGGCCCGAGGCGCCGAAGGCCCGAGAGCCAGAAGACCTGGCCGAGACGGAAAAACGAGGGTGGCCGGTCCCGGACACGGGAGCGGGTCGCCCTCGCCCCAGGCGCCTTCGAGGGTGAGGCGGTCGAGGGATCCCGCGGAGCGGCACGCGATCCGGTCGTCATGCGCGGGACCCGCTCGCGACTCGCCCGGATCGTCCCCGATCCGTCCCCTTGGCCTTGCCCCACGCCCGACGCGTCCCCCGAGCCGCACCGCTCGGGGCGTCCCGAGGCGAGGCCCGCTCGTGTTCCTGATCCTCACGACCGCCGATACCGAGATCCAGGCGCTGGCCGCCGCCGTCCGCCGGCTGCCCGACGGCTTCCCGACCGTCCGGGCTCGGCACGCCAACGACCTCCTCCCGGCCGACGCACTCGACCGCTGCATCGCCGAGGACCTGGCCGAGGCCCGGGCCGTGGTCATCCGGGTCCTCGGAGGCCGGGCCTACTTCGCCGACGGCTTCGAAAGGCTCTCCCGCGAGTGCCGGTCGAGGGGGATCGCCTTCATTGCCCTCCCCGGCGAGCAGGGGCTCGACCCCGAGTTGACCGCCCTCTGCCACGCCCCCCTGCCCCTCGTGACCCAGATCCTCGAATATTTCACCCAGGGGGGGGTGGCCAACCTCGTCAACCTGCTCCGATGCCTGAGCGACAATGTCCTCCGGACCGGCCTCGGCTACGAGCCGCCCGTCCCGTTGCCTCGCGACGGCCTCTACCACCCCGACGCCCCCGACGGCCTCACCCTCGACCAGTGGCAGGCTCGGTTCCATCGGCACGATCGCCCGACGATCGGTGTCGTCTTCTACCGCGCCCACTGGATGGCGAATAATCTCGCCCCGATCGATGCCCTGATCCGCCGCGTCGAGGGACTGGGAGCCAATTCCCTCCCCCTGTTCTGCTACAGCCTCAAGGACGACCCCGACCAGGAAGGCGGCGTCCCCGCCGTGTTCGGCCAGTTCCTGATCGATGAAGACGGAAAGTCGCGGGTGGATGTGCTCATCAGCACCCTCAGCTTCACCGTCGCCAACCTCTCCGACGGGACCCACACCGAGGCCACCGGCGCGGTGGTCGACCTCCTCGATCGCCTGGACGTGCCCGTGCTCCAGGCGGTCCTCTGCACCTCGACCTCCGCCGAGTGGGACGCCAGCTCCGCCGGACTCACGCCCCGCGACACGGCGATGAACGTCGTCCTGCCCGAGTTCGACGGCCGGATCAACACCGTCGCCATCTCCTTCAAGGAGGAAGGGCAATTCGACGATGTGCTCGGGACGAGCATCAAGGCCTACGTCCCCAGGGCCGACCGCGTCGACTACGTCGCCCGGCTGGCGATGAACTTCGCCCGACTCCGCCGGACCCCGGTGGCCGACAAGAAGGTCGCCATCCTGTTCGGCAACTACCCGACCAAAGCCGCCCGGATCGGCAACGGGGTCGGCCTCGACACGCCCGCCTCGGTCATCAACCTCCTGAAAGCCCTAAGTGGGGCGGGCTACGACGTCGGCGAGATCCCGCCCGACGGCGATGTGCTGATGCATCAACTGATCGACCGATGCACCAACGACGAGGAGTTCCTCACCGACGACCAGTTGCGCGGGGCCGTCGGCCACGTCAGCCTGAAGACTTATGAAACCTGGTTCGACGACCTTCCCGACGGGCCGCGCCGGGCGATGATCGAGCAATGGGGCCTGCCGCTCGGCGAGGTCGGCCGGATCGACGACCGGCTGGCGATCGCGGGCCTGATCTTCGGCAACGTCTTCGTCGGGATCCAGCCCCCGCGCGGGTTCGGTGCCGACCCGATGGCGATCTACCACAGCCCCGACCTCCCGCCCACGCATCATTACCTGGCCTATTACCGATGGCTCCGCGAAGAGTTCCGCGCCGACGCCGTCCTCCACATGGGCAAGCACGGCAACCTCGAATGGCTCCCCGGCAAGGCCACGGCCCTGTCGGAGGAGTGCTATCCCGAGATCATGCTGTCCGACCTGCCCAACTTCTACCCTTATATCATCAACAACCCCGGCGAGGGGACCCAGGCCAAACGCCGGGGCCACGCGGTCATCATCGACCACCTGATCCCGCCGATGACCCAGGCCGAGACCTATGATGATCTCGCTCGCCTGGAGCAACTGCTCGACGAATATTACCGGATGGCCTCGCTCGACCCATCCAAGCTCCCGTACATCACCCAGCAGATCTGGACCATCGTCACCAAGAACAACCTCGACCGCGACCTCAAGGTCGACCGCTGCCCCGAGGCCGAGGAGTTCGACCACTTCCTCCAGGAGATCGACGGCTATTTGTGTGAGCTGGGAGACGCCCAGATCCGCGACGGCCTGCACATCTTCGGCGAGGCCCCGCAAGGAGAGCAGCGCATCGGGCTGATCCAGGCGATGATGCGGCTGGACAACGGCGAGGTGCCGTCGCTACTGCGTGCACTCGCCCTGGAGTTCGGCCTGGATCCCGGGATCCTGACAGAGAACTTGGGCGAGCCGATCAACTTCGACCTCCCCGAGTATCTGGTCAAGCATTGGAACGCCGAATCCGAGAGGCTGACAAGGGGTGATATCCTCGCGAAGATCAACGATACCGCCAAAGGTCGTATCCAGTTCTGGATGAAACAGCCCGTCAACACGCGATTCGATGACTCCGCTACAGGCCGATGCTCGCGGTTCGTGCGTCAGGAGATTATCCCCCGCCTCGACCGGACGACCGACGAATTGACCAACACCCTCCGCGGCCTCGCCGGCCGGTTCGTGCCCGCCGGGCCGAGCGGGGCGCCGACGCGAGGGATGGCCCGGATCCTGCCGACGGGCCGGAACTTCTACAGCGTCGACATCCACACGATCCCGACCGAGACGGCCTGGCGGGTCGGCGTCCAGGCGGGCGACCGGCTGATCGAGAAGTATCAGAAGGAGAACGGCGGCGACTATCCCCGGAGCGTCGGCATCGTCGTCTGGGGGACGAGCACGATGCGGACCCATGGCGACGATGTCGCCGAGATCCTCCACCTGATGGGCGTCCGGCCCGTCTGGGTGCCCGAGAGCCGCCGGCTCAAGGGGGTGGAACTGGTCCCGCTGTCCGAGCTGGGCCGGCCCCGGATCGACGTCACCGTGCGGATCTCCGGCTTCTTCCGAGACGCCTTCCCCAACGTCGTCACCCTGATCGACCGGGCGGTGGAACTGGTCGCGGCGGCGGACGAGCCGGACGAGGGAAATTACCTCCGGAAGCATGTCCGGCGGGATGAACAATCGCTGGTCGCCTCGGGACTGGACGCGGATCGGGCCCGGGCGCAGTCGAAATACCGCGTCTTCGGCTCGAAGCCGGGGAGCTACGGCGCGGGGCTGCTCAACCTGATCGACGAGCGGAACTGGAAGACCGACGCCGACCTCGCCGAGGTCTACATCGCCTGGGGCTCGTATGCTTATACGCAGGCCGAGCACGGCGTCGCGGCGTCGGGGGCGTTCAAGCGGAGGCTGGGCCAGGTGGCCGTCGCCGTCCAGAACCAGGACAACCGCGAGCACGACATCTTCGACTCCGACGACTACTTCCAGTTCCACGGCGGGATGATCGCCGCCATCCGGGCCCTGACCGGCGAGAACCCGGCGGCCTACTTCGGCGACACGGCCAACCCCGACAACGTCCGGGTCCGCGACCTGGCCGACGAGGCGAAGCGCGTGTTCCGGTCGCGCGTGGTCAACCCCAAGTGGATCGCCTCGGTGATGCGCCACGGGTACAAGGGCGCCTTCGAGATGGCCGCCACGGTCGACTACCTGTTCGGCTACGAGGCCACGGCCGGCGTCATCGACGACTGGATGTTCGAGGACGTGAGCAAGGCCTATCTCCTGGACGATTCCGTGCAGGAATTCCTCCAGGCCAAGAATCCCTGGGCGCTCCGGTCGATGGCCGAGCGGCTGCTGGAGGCCGTCGACCGCGGCCTCTGGGAGCAGCCCGACCCCTCCACCGTCGAGGCCCTCCGCGAGATCTACCTCCGCAACGAGAGCGTCCTGGAACGCCGATGAGTCGGCACTCATATCACAAGGAATGAATCCGATGATCTTCCTCGCCCATCACGTCGCCGTCGAGCTGTTCGGCCGCGAGTTCTCGCCGCATACCGTCCTCGAACACGTCTGCGCCTTCGCGGTCGCGGGGCTGATCCTGTCGACCTCGGTCTATGGGACGTGCATGCTCGCCTCGAAGCTGTCCACGGCCGCCCGAAGCCGTCGGGCGTCCTGAGCCCGATGGGGAGAGGCTCGCGTGGGACTTCTGCACAAGGCGACCCGGCCCGTGGCCTACGCCTGGGCGTTGCCGACGACCCTGGTCGGCCTGACGGCGGGGGCCCTGACCCTGGCATCGGGCGGCAGGGTCCAGGTCCGTCGGGGGGCTCTGGAGTTCCACGGGGGGTTCTCGCGATGGTTCCTGGAGCGGCGATGGGTCCGGGCGTCGGCCATGACGCTGGGTCATGCCATCATCGGCCGCGATCGGGATTGTCTCGACTCGTGCCGGGATCACGAGCAGGCGCACGTCCGCCAGGTCGAGCGCTGGGGCGTAGCCTTCATCCCGGCCTATCTCGCGGCCAGCGCCTGGGCCTGGTCTCGCGGCCGGCATTATTACCTGGACAACCACTTCGAGGTCGACGCCCGACGGGCCTGCGGCGACGCCTTCTGACCCCTCGCGAGGCAACCATGATTGAGGCCGTGATCTTCGACGTCGACGGGACCCTGATCGATTCCGTCGACTACCACGCCCGGGCCTGGGTCTGGGCGTTCGCCCGCCACGGGCACGACATCCCGTTCGAGGACATCCGGGGCCAGATCGGCAAGGGGGGAGACCAGCTCCTGCCGGTCTTCCTCACGCCCGAGGAGATCGACCATTTCGGCGAGAAGATGTCGGACGAGCGCGGGGCGTTCTTCAAGGAGCAATACCTCCAGCAGGTCCGGGCCTTCCCGATGGTCCGCGAGCTGTTCCGGCGGATCAAGGCCGACGGCAAGCGGATCGTGCTGGCATCGTCGGCCAAGGAAGACGAGCTGGAGAAGTACGAGGAGATCGCCGGGATCGCCGACCTGATCGAGGAGTCGACGTCGTCGGACGACGCGGAGAAGTCGAAGCCCCACCCCGACATCTTCCATGCCGCGCTGGCCAAGCTCGGCGGCCTCGACCCTTCCCGTGCGGTTGTCATCGGCGATACGCCCTGGGACGCCCTGGCGGCGGGCAAGGCGGGCCTGAAGACGATCGGCGTCCTTTGCGGCGGCTTCTCCGAGGAAGATCTCCGCGCCGCCGGCTGCGAGACGATCTTCGCCGGGCCGGCCGACCTGCTGGCGCGCTACGACGAGTCGCCGCTCGGCAACAAGGCGGACGCATGACCGAGGCGCCCATCTATCCCTTCTCGGCCGTGGTGGGCCAGGCCGCGATGAAGCGGGCCCTGGTCCTGGCCGCGATCCATCCGGGCCTGGGCGGGGTCCTGATCCGCGGGTCCAAGGGCGCGGCCAAGAGCACGGCTGTCCGGGCCCTGGCCGACCTCCTGCCCCCGCTGGAAGTCTTCGAGGGCGACCCGTTCGGCCGGGCCCCCGGCGAGGACGTCCCCGGATGGCCCTTGCCGGAACCGGCCCGGGTCGTCCGACGCCCCGTCGCCCTGGTCAACCTGCCCGTCGGCGCGACCGACGACCGGGTCGTCGGCAGCCTCAACCTGGAGCGGGCGCTGGCCACGGGCGAACGGTCGTTCGAGCCCGGCTTGCTGGCCCGGGCCCACCGGGGTCTGCTCTACATCGACGAGGTCAACCTGCTCGGCGATCACCTCGTCGACCTCCTGCTCGACGCCGCGGCGATGGGGGTCAACCATGTGGAGCGCGAGGGCCTCACCTTCCGCCACCCCGCCCGGTTCGTCCTCGTCGGGACCATGAACCCCGAGGAGGGCGACCTCCGGCCCCAACTCCTCGACCGGTTCGGCCTGGCCGTGGACGTCGAGCCGATGGCCGACCCCGCAGATCGCGCCGAGGTCGTCCGCCGCCGGCTCGCCTTCGAGGCCGATCCCCGCGCCTTCCGGGCCCGTTGGGCCGAGGCCGACGCGACCGAGGGCCGGAAGATCGTCCGGGCCCGGGACCTCCTGCCCTCGGTCGTCGTCCCGCCCCCGGTCCTCGATGCCCTCTGCGCACGATGCGCCCGCGAGGGGGCCGACGGCCTCCGCGCCGACCTGACCATCTACAAGGCCGCCTCCGCCCTCGCCGCCTACGAGGGCCGGACGACCGCGACCCAGGAGGATGTCGAGGCCGTCGCCGAGCTGGCACTCGCCCACCGCCGGACGATGCCCCCCTCGCCAGGGCCTTCGCCGCCCCCGCCGCCCGGTTCCGATCGGGCGTCTCCGGATCATCGGACTCAAGGCCCGCCGCGGTCCGACCGCGATCGGCAAGGGTCCACCTCTCCCCCGGCCGAGGATCGGCGGACCACCGCAACCGCCGGCGACGCCGGCCCGTCCGAGGTGATCGGATCGGCCGATCCCTCGGCCCTGGCCGACTGGTCGCGCCGGACGAAGGATCGTCGGAAGGCCGGTGCGGCCGGACGCCGGGGGGCCCTGGGCGTGATCGACCGCCGGGGTGTCGCGATCCGATCGGCTCGCCCCGACGGCCCGGCGACCGACCCCGCCATCGACGCGACCCTCCGCGCCGCGGCCCCCTGGCAGGTCGCCCGGGGGAGGGTCCGGGGGGATCGGCTGATCCTCCGGTCGGGCGACCTTCGGGTCAAGGTCCGGGCCCGGCCGACCCGGCACCTGATCCTGTTCGTGGTCGACGCCAGCCGGTCGATGGGCGCCCGCCGTCGGATGGCCCAGACCAAGGCGGCGGTCCTCTCGCTGCTGGTCGACGCCTATCAGAAGCGCGACCGGGTCGGCCTGGTCACCTTCGGGGGCGCGACGGCCCGACTGGCCCTGGCGCCGACGCGGAGCGTCCGGGTTGCCGCCCGGGAGCTGGCCGAACTCCCGATCGGCGGCGCATCGCCCCTGGCCCATGGCCTCTCCCTGGGCCTCCGGGTGGTCGAGACGGCCCGGCGTCGGGAGCCGGGCGTGGTCCCGCTCGTCGTCCTGCTGACCGACGGGCGCGGGAACGTTCCCCTGGGCCCGGCCGGAGACCCGATCGCCGACGCCCTTGAGGCGGCCGATCGGCTCGCCCGGGAGGGGGTCTCGGGCCTGGTCGTCGACACGGAGGGCGGCCCCGTCCGGCTCGGCCTCGCCTCGGGCCTGGCCCGGGCGTGGGGGGCCGACCTCAAGCCGCTCGACGACCTGGGGGGAAGGGCGCTCCCCGACGCCGTCCGCCGGGCCCTGTTCCGCCGGATTGCCTGAATTCGGGAGGAGATCGAACGATGCCGATGCTCGGCCTGAGGACCGTGATCTACCGGGTCAGTGACCTCGATCGGGCCAGGGCCTGGTATCGCGAGGCGTTCGAGGTCGTCCCCTATTTCGACGAGCCGTTTTATGTCGGCTTCCGGGTCGGTGGGTGCGAACTGGGGCTCGATCCCGACGCTTCCGAAGGGATGCCCGGCCCCGGCGGTTCGGTCGCCTACTGGGGCGTCGAGCCGATCGAAGCGGCCTACGGTCGGCTCGTCGGGCTCGGGGCATCGCCCGTTTCCCCGGTCCGGGACGTCGGCGGCGGCATCAAGGTCGCGACCGTCGCCGATCCGTTCGGCAACGTCATCGGCCTGATCGAGAACCCCCATCCCCGGACGCCCGGCGACTGAAAGGACCGAGGTCCCATGACCGACGAGACGACACCCGAGGCCGATCCCGACGTCCCCCCGCCCGAGCCCAAGCGGCGCCACGGCCTGATCATCGTCAATACCGGCGACGGCAAGGGGAAGACCACCGCCGCCCTGGGCGTGGCCTTCCGCGCCCTGGGCAACGGCTTCAAGGTGTTCATGGTCCAGTACATCAAGGGGAAGTGGAAGACCGGCGAGAAGAAGATGGCCGACCGGCTGGCGCCCGACCTGGAAATCCGGCCGATGGGCGACGGGTTCACCTGGGACACCAAGGACCCCGCCCAGGACATCGCCACCACGCTCCGGATCTGGGAGGTCAGCAAGGAGGCGATCGGCTCCGGCCGGTACGACATCGTGATCCTGGACGAGATCAACGTGGTGATGAAGCTGGGCTACCTGGATCCCGCCCCGGTGGTCGAGTGCCTCAAGGCCCGCGACCCGAGGCTGCATGTCATCCTGACCGGGCGGGGGGCGCCCCCGTCGATCATCGAGGCGGCCGACCTCGTCTCCGAGGTCGTGCCGATCAAGCACCCGTATCAATCCGGGATCAAGGCCCAGAGGGGGATCGAGTTCTGATGGATGCCACCGTCGAGACCGCCGGGCCGATCAAGACCAAGCACAAGTCGCGCGGGCAGATCCTGCTCTGCAAGGGGTGCTGCTGCGGCAAGACCGACCGCGGGCTGCCCGAGGTCCCGGTCGACCGGATCAAGGCGGCCTGGAAGGGAGAGAAGCTGAATCGGGTGATCCAGCTCACCATCTCGGGGTGCCTCGGCCCCTGCGACGTCCCCAACGTCGCCGTCGTGATCACGCCCGACGGCACGACCTGGTTCGGCAACCTCGCCGGCGACGCCCATTATGACGCCCTGATCGGATGGGCCCGCGACTCGTTCGCCGCGGGGGCCGCCCTGCCCCCGCCGGACGCCCTCGAATCCTACCGGTTCGAGAGATTCCCGACGCTTCCGGAGGCCGATTGATCGGGGGTGGGAAAAGGCCGACGGCCGGGAAATAACCCGGCCGTCGTCGTTCCGCTGATTGCCCGACGAGGCGATTTATCGAGGGGCGGCGGGGCGGGTCGTCCCGCGGGTCGCCTCATTGAGGAGGACGCCGGGGAGTTGCTGGCCGAACTGCCGGAGGGTGGTCGGCGGGGCCTGGTTGGGAGCGGCGGCCGGGGAGTAGGCGTCTTGATATTTGTTGTAATTGTACGGCTGACCTTCGGTGTTGGCGTAAGGGCGATAGGTCGGCGTCGGATAGGCGTTGGCCGGCTGGAAGGCGCCGGGTTGGGTCGCTCGGGGCGCGCCGGGTGTGACCCGGTCGGGTGGCTGGGGGACGGGGAGCGTCGAGGGGAGCGGGGTGGGAGTCTCATAGACCAGGACGGTCGGGTTGACGCCGTTGGTGGCCATCTCGCGGCGGCGGGAATCGAGATAGGTCGCGACCCCGTTCCGGCGCTGGGCGTCGAACGTCCGGGAGTTGGCCTCCTGATCCCGGGCGAACTGGACGGCGGCCTTCAGGCCATTGTTGTTCGGGTCGAGTCCGAGGGCCCTCTCGTACGCATCGCGTGAGATCTTGTAGTAGGCGTCGTCGGTCGGCTCGGGGAGGTCGAGGGCGACCTCGTGGGTGAGCTCGCCCAGGATCACCCAGTTGGCCAGATTGTTCGGGTCGGCCTTGAGTTCGGATCGGAGCTGGTTGATGGCGGCGTAACGGTCGATCTGGTGGCTGCCGATCGTGGCGGAGGGTTGGGCCGGGGCGGCCGGGTCCTGGCCGGGGGCCGTGGCGGGCCAGATGGCGGCGGCCGACAGGATCAAGGCCCAGCCGGGCCGATTTGTCGCTCGCATCGTGGAAGCCTCCCTGGTTGGATCGGTTCGAAACGGGTCGCGGACCGGGTCCGCACCGGGGACCTGGCCCGCAAACGCCATTCCGACGGGGTCGGACCGGTCAGCCGCCGAGGAGGCTGCCGAGCAGGCCGGGGGGCCGGCCGCCGGGGATCACCAGGCGGTCTCCGGGGAAGATCTGGTAGTTGGTCATGGTGTCGCCCCGGTTCTTGATCCCGTCCCAGTCGATCTTGAGGATCTGGTCGCGGCCGTTGGGCGGGTGGGGCCGGACGAGGTAGGCCTTCTCGGGGTTGCTGTTCGACCTCAGGCCGGCCGCCAGCATCGCGTCCAGGACGGTCTCGTTGCCGAGGATCGGGAATCGGCCCTGGGTCGTGATCGAGCCGATGACATAGTAAAACTTGCTCTGGCTGCCGTTGACCAGCCGGACCGAGACTTCCACGGGCTCCCGGAGCTTCTTCCGCTGGGCCATCGGCTCCAGGTGCTCGGCGATCTTCATCTCGGCCTGGGCGAGGGTCAACCCGGCCAGGTAGACGTCGCCGGCGAAGGACAGGTCGACGATCCCGTCGGCCTGGACGGTCGCCGTCGTCAGCGGCAATTCCAGGGCGGCCGGCCGGACCGAGATCTCCAGCTCGTCGGGAGGCTCGATCACGTAGGGGGGCAGGGAGACCATCTCCAGCTCGCGGGGCTGGTGAGGGTCGACGACCCCCGGCTGGGGCGTATGCTTGCCCATCAACCCGCACCCGGCCATCGGTGAGACGAGGCCCACGAGCGCGAGGGCCCCGATCCGGAGGGCCGAGCGGCCCGATTGCATCCTGGCGATCATCGGCCGATATCCTCGAAGGCTCGACGCGGGCCTCGTCCTGTTCCCGCAAACCGGTCGGAACGCCCCGACGACGTTTCCGGCCATGATGAGGGGATCGGCCGCGAGGGCTGGATCGCTTGACACAAAAGCCGGGATTGACCCGAATAGGACGGCTGGGTATGGTCACCCGGCCCGCACGGTCGCGCAGGTCGCAAGGAGGTTGCATGCAAGAGATCCGCCAGGTCATCCAGTCTTATATAATTGACCACTTCCTGCCGGGCGAAGATCCCGCCGAGCTGACGGACGCGACGCCGCTGATCACGGGCGGGATCCTCGACTCGATCCGGACCCTCAAGCTGGTGGTCTTCCTCGAAGACCGGTTCGGAGTGACCGTGGAGGCCCACGAGGCCGGGGTCGAGAATCTCGATTCGGTCGGCCAGATCTCCCGCCTGATCGCGAAGAAGAAGGGCGCCGCCTGAAAAGCGCCCGCTCCGGCGGCGACCCGACATTCGCGAGGGTCGAAGCTCCCGGCCGTCACCTTCGGACCGCGAGCGCGGAGGTCGGATCTCGCGGGGCGTCGCCGAGCCCGGTGTGGAGTCGCGACGTCGGCCATGGGGAAGCCGCTCGTCGGCCGGTCCTCGTGCCGACGAGGGACCTTCGTCGTCCTCGGGTCGGTTGATGCAATCATTGGAGAAATCGTTCGAAACCGCCCGACTGGCGGTGTAGGATCATCGGTCATCGAGGCGGGGACGTACCCCACGACCTTCACGATGGCCGAGGGTTTGAGCGATGGCCGAGACGAGTCCTTGCCCGATCTGCCAGGGGTCCGAGCATCCCCCCGAATCGACGCCTCCCGACGTCTGCCCGGCCTGCGGCCGGACGTCGAGGCCGGTCGCGCCTCCCGCGACCGTCCCGGCCAGGTCGAAGCGAGTCTCGGCCACCGGCGTGGTTGCCGTCCTGATGCTCCTGGGGTTCCTGGGCGGGGTGGGCTACCTGGTCGTCGACCAGTCCCACGACCTCGATGCCACCCTGGACCTCCCTCCGGGGACCCAGCTCCCCGTGCCGAGACGCCCGGAACACCGGAGCACGGTCGTCATCGGCCGCGATGGGGATCGGGCGATCGTCTCGCTGGCGAGGACGCGGGAACTCCCCCTGTCCGAGTCATTCATCGGGCGGAGGATACTCGGGCACGAGCTGTTCCGGCAGGCGCTGCTGATCGCCGCACGTGATGGCCTCGGGGCGGGCGTCCGCGACGAGATGCTGGGCGAGACGATCCCGGACCCGACCGGTGGCCCCGGCCTCGAACTCCTCCACGCGATCCCACGCGATAGCGAGGTCCAGGTCGAACTCGGCCGACCGTCCGGGGAGATCCTCTGGTCGGGCGACTTCAACGTCGAGTCGAAGGCGGTCTTCGAGCTCGCCGCGGCCATCGCCAAGATCGAAGTCCATTCGCGCGAAGGGCTCGTCGGTGCCCTCGGGACGGCGGGGGTTGCGTCGGCCAGCGTCGCGAGATCGGCTCCCGACCCCGCGGTTCCGGAAGCGGTCACCAAAGCCCTCGACCGCCTGACCTTCGTCTCTCAGTTCGGAGCCGTCAGGGCCTTGCACGAGGCCGCGCGGCCCGGCCCGCCGTCGGCCGAGCAGCTCGGGGCGCTGGCCCGGGCCTACACCAACCTGGGTGTGCTGACCGAGCACCACTGGAACGCCTCGCACAAGGCGTTCGAAGCCCGGGCCCTGCTCTATTCGCAGCGGATGGTTGCACTCCACCCGGATTCGCCCCATTCCTACTGGAATCGCGCGTACGCCCGGGGGCTGATCGGGATGCACCGCGACGCGATGAGCGACCTGGAGGAGGCGACGATCCGGTCCGCGAAGCTGCCGGCCGGCGAGCGGCCGGCCCCGCCCGCCTGGGTTGAGCTGGTGAGGCTCCGGTGCAATTTCGAGATCAAGGGGCTGCTGGCCGCCTCGACCGACCCGGCCCTGGCCCCCCTGGCGACGATCCTCGCGCTGATGGCGGTCGAACACTCCCGGTCGACCGGCCTGGCGCTGGAGGCGGTCCGGGGGGCCCGGCAAGCCAACCCCGATTGCCTCTGGGTCAACGACGCTTCCTGCCGGATCCGGAAGCTGAGCCACCTGCACGTCGCCACGCTCGAAGGGCTGGCCCTGTTCGGCCGGGTGATCCCCCGCGAGCTGAAGGCGCTGCCGGGCCTGCCCGACGGGGCGGCGAAGCTCCTCGCGAGTAGCGCGAGCGAGGTGGAGGTCGCCAGGGCCCTGATCGACGCGGGAGCCCCGGGCGTCGACCCGGTCGAGCCGTCCTGGTCGGTCCTCGGACGGATGACCCGCGAGGCCCGGTTTGCCCAGGTCGCTCGCCGCGTCGAGTTCATGGGCACCCAGTGGAACGTCCCGGTCGACGATTTCCTCGATCAGGCCCGGTCGATGGCGTCCGACCATCCTTTCTGGCCGCTCCTGACCGCCTACGCGGTCGACCACCGCTCCGGCGCCGGGGGCACGATCGCCCGACTCCGGGCCATCCCGACGGGCGAGCTTGAGGCGACCGAACACCTGTACGTCAACACGCTCCGGATGCTGGGCGACCCGGACTGGCAGGAGGCCTACATGAACCTCGCGTCGCACGGCGACTGGGTCGACCGAGATCAGGCCTGGGTCGTCATCAATGGCCTGGATGATGACACGGCCATCACGTCCCGGACCCTCCGGGAGGTGTCCCCCGAATCGCCCGTCGCCCTGTCCCGGCTGATCGAGAAGCGTTGGGATCTGATCGAGGGAAGGTGGCCGGACGTGGAGGCCCGATACGCCCGGCAGCCCGAGAACCTCTTCGGCCTGGGCAAGCACTACGTCGCGGTGAAGCGGTATCAGGACGCCGAGCGGGCCTTCGCCGCCGCGATCAAGCTCTCGCCCGACCAGGAGACCTATGTCGAGCTGGCGGGCGTCTACAAGGCACTTGGGCAGATGGACCGCTGGAAGGAAACGCTGGACACCTTCCTGAACGAGGAAGACCCGGGACTCGACCACGCCAGGGTCCGGGTGGAGCTGGCGAATTACTTCATGGAGAGGCGCGAATTCGCGAAGGCCAAGGTCTACGCCGAGGCGTCGGCCACGACCGGGGCCGGGTGGGCCATGGAGTGCGCCGCACGGTGCGCCGAGGAGATGGGAGACTGGGGCCGCGCCGAATACTGGCATATCCAGGACGCCAGGCGCTATCCCATCTCGCGGATGAATTGGTTCTTCTTCTGCGCGCGGACCGGCCACGGCAACCGGGAGGCCGCCGCCAGGATGATGGAGCAGTACATCGCCGCGGCCGGCGACGACACGGCCTTGAACGACCTGCTCCTCTTCGGGACCTACTACATCCTGACCAAGCAGCCCCGACTGGCCCTGGAGGTCTATCGGAGGGCCTCCGATGGCGGGGAGAAGGAGGACGAGGTGATCTCCCGCGCGGTCGCCCGGCTCCAGGTAGCCGTCATCGCGGACGAACTGGGCGACGTCGCCCTCCGCGACCGGAGCTTCGATGAGTTCGAGCGGAAGATGGAGGGGAAGGCGGCCAAGACGATCCAGATCCTTCGCCTCGTCCGCGGCCGGCTCGTCGGGCCGCCGGCCGAGGGTCCCGACCTGAAAGCGGTCGACGCGGTCTTCGACACCCTGCCGGACGAGGCGAAAGGGAACATCGGTTACATCGTCGCCCGCCTCCTCGATCTGCACGGTCGGGAGAAGGAGGCGGTGAAGTATTACGGCTATGGGGCCAACATCCCGAGCACGGATGCCGTCTGCCATTACCTGTGCATCAACGCCCTCCGCTCCCGGGGCATCCCGATCGGGCCGGCCGGAGACCTTTGAGGAGTGACCCGAGGAGGGCTGGCGGGCGGGATGGAAGGCCCCGTCCGCGATGACCCGGCGGTCGGCGACGGGGCGATCCGGGCAGGATCCACGGGTCGGGCGATGGTTCAAGCGATCGGAATGACGGTCGATCGGAAAGGGATTTCCGGAAATTTCCAGGACGTCCCGATCCCATTCAACCCGTCTTATCAGCCATGAACCATCTTTCATTCTTTGAATACTTCCCGGAGAGCCTCTGAGACGACCTGGGTCACTTCCCACCGGTGTCGACGGCTCGGGCCTGCCCCTCGACTTCCCGGTCCTCCGGGGCAGATTGGAGGAGCGCGGCCATCCCTTCGAACAGGGCGGCCAGGGCGGAGGCGGCCTCGGCGGGGGCTTCGAGCACGATCCGCCCGTCCCGCTCGCGTCGGACCTGGAGTTGCGAGAAGAGCCGGCGGACGTCCCCCCCCGACGCCATCGGCGGGGCCATCGGGTCGGCCCGGGGCGCCTCGTCGGGCGTGGGGGGCCCGTCCGGGGCTGGAGCCGGGACGGGTTCGGACTCGGCGAGGGCGGCGACCCTGTCTTGCGACTCGTCGGCGGCCTCGATGACCTCCTCGAAGTCGTATTCGACGTCGTCGTCGATGTCGACCTCGGGGGGCTCGGCCTCCTCGGTGGCGTCGGTCGGTGCGGCGGCCGGGACCGTCGCGGGGTCGTAGATCTTCTCGACCCGGGCCAGGAACGAGGCGGACTGGTCGAACTGGATGGCGTCGGTCTCGCCGTCGAACAGGCCCTTGAAGAACGCCTGCTTCGAGCCGACGAGGCCGGCGATCCTCGACTCGATCCCTTCCTCGTTGACGAGGTTGAAGACGTCGATCGGCTGCTTCTGGCCGAGGCGATAAATCCGGCCGATCCGCTGCTCCAGGACCGCCGGGTTCCAGGGCAATTCCAGGTTGATCACGCAATTCGAGGCGTGCTGGAGGTTGAGGCCGACGCCGCCGGCGTCGCTGGCGAACAGGATCCGGACATGGGGGTCGTCGTGGAACTCGACGATGTTCTGGGTCCGGCGGCGCTGGCCCTCGGCCCCCGTGAAGAACCCGGCGCGGAGTTTGGCCTCGGCCAGGAGGTCGCCGACCGCCCAGTGGGCCAGGGTGAGCATCCGCCGCCACTGGCTGAAGACGACCACCTTCCGACCCTGCTCCAGGACGAGCTGGCGGATGAGCTGGCGGAGTTCCAGGAGCTTGGGCGAGGAGAGCCCTTTGAGGACGCTCTCCTCCGGGGCCCTGGGGCGGATCGCCGGCCAGACGTCCTCGAAATTCAGTTGCGCCAGGCCGTTGGAGATGATCCGCTGGGCGGTCAGCAGGCTCATCAGCCGGAGGAATTCCGCCTGGGTCAGCGGCCGGCTCTGGGCCCGGTGGACGAGCGAGACGATGGGGACGATCAGGGCGTCGTGCTCCTCGCGCTGCTCGTCGGTCATCTCGATCGGGACGCGGGTGTCGGTCCTGGGCGGGAGCTGGTCGAGGACGTCCTGGCGGACCCGCCGGAGCATGCAGCCCCGGAGCCGGTCGCGGAGCGTGTCGAGGTGGCGGACGCCGATCACCTCGCGGCGGCCGTCGGCGTGGACGGAGTGCAGGGCGCCCAGCCGCCACTTCGGCTCCAGCGCCATGTCGTCGACCCACTCGACGACCGAGGCCAGCTCCTCGATCCGATTCTCCATCGGCGTGCCGGTCAGGACCAGCCGGTAATCGGGGGCCAGCCCCTTGACCGACAGCGCCGTCTTGGTCGCCCAGTTCTTGATCCGCTGCGCCTCGTCGAGGACGACCAGGTGGGGATTCCACCGGCGGATCGCCTCCAGGTCGCGGATCAACTGCTCGTAGCTGATGATGAAGATCCCGGCCTTTCGCGCGTCGTAGAGCGCCTGACGCTCGGTCGGGCTGCCGTCGACGGACAGGATCGGCAGGTCGGAGAACGATTGCCATTCCCGCGCCCACTGGGGCTTGAGGCTGGCCGGGGCGATGATCAGCCCGCGTCGGATCCGTCGGGCCCGCCAGAGGATCTCCCCGGACGCGATCGCCTGGGCGGTCTTGCCCAGGCCCATGTCGTCGGCCAGGAGCAGGCGGCCCTCGGCCAGGAAACGCCCGACGCCCTCGCGTTGATAGGGGTAGAGCTTCCGTTTCAGGCCCCCGACGGCCTCCTCGACATCGGCAGGGGCCATCGCCCGCTTCACCTTCCGCTTCAGGCGGTCGTGCTCGCCCGCGAGCAACGCCCGCAGCGCCGGGTCGTCGCGGCCCGATTCCACGGCCGGGGCCAGCCTCAGGAGGGCATCGACCAGGGCCAGCCGCCGGGCGGGATCGGCCCCGAAGGCATCGCGGACGGTCCACGTCCCATCATCGCCGGATCGGAACCATTCGAGGGTCCGGGCCACCCGCCGCGACCGGGGATTCATCGAGTCTCGGGGGGACGACCAGGAGACGCGTTCCAGCCAATCGCCGGCGCCCGTCAGCGGCCGGATCGGGTCCCAGGTGAGGCCCTCGGTGGTGGCCGCGGCCTGCTCCTTCATCGCCCGATTCCACTGGCGGGGCCGGGCGGCCAGATGCTCCAGGACGATCAGGGCGTGCTTGCAAATGCCCAGCGAGCTCTTGAGGAAGTCCGGGCAGTCACACCGGGCCTCGATCGGGTCGACGCCCCGGAGGGCCGTCCGGTATGGGCGGACGCCGGAGTCCCGCCGTCTGGTCGAGTAGGGGCCAAGCGGCGCACCGCCTGCCGGCTTGGAGTCGATCCGCAGGCCGTCCTTCTTGACCGAATCCAGCCGTCGGAGGACCGCATCCATCGCCTCCACCCGGACGGGCCATTCGGCGGACGGGACGATTCGAAGTATGTGCCGGGCCAGGAGCTCGGCCGGGATCCGGGGGCTCTTGCGGCCCACCCGGGCCAGGAGGGCCCGGAAAGCCTCCGTCTCCCCGTCGATCGGCAAGTTCTCGGCGGTCTCGGTACTCACGTCGGTCTTCGCCTCGGGCCATCGCCGGTCGGATCCGGCAAGAGGGCCGGGCCGGAGGATTATCCCCGAGGCCGGTCTTCGACGCCAGCCTCTGCACGTCATGCAAAACCCGCGGCCCATCCCGGAGGGAGGGCCGCGGGCGTCGCCGAGTTCAAGAGCTTGCAGGCCCGGTTCGCGTTTTGCGGCCGGGATCCGACGATCTCAGCTCAGTACGAGTCGGAACTGATGACCTCGTTGCCGTCGCGCGTGCCGAGGGCCCACCAGGTCGGGAGGCTGACGTTATCCTTCATGAACCGGACGGAGCCGTCGGCCATGCCCACGTTCACCCCGCCGGGATGCTGGCTGTTCGGAGGGGCGGTCCCCCAGACGTCGAGCCCCCAGGTGTTGCCCGAGGAGGTCGGTGCATTGGAGCACGTCCGGGTGTTGGGCCCTCCCATGTGGTTGTAGACGGCGTAATTGATGTACGCCGGGTACGAATAGAACCAATCGCCGCGGACGCCGCCCTGGCCGGCGACCGATGCACCGAGGCTCTTGCAGGTATTGATGACATTGAGGGCGGCGGCGGCGGTCGCCGTCTTGTCGTTGAGCTTCGTGGGGAAGAACACGCGCTTCCAGAGGTCCGGGTTGTTGCTGTTCGCCGCCACGGAACCGGGATTGTTCATGCCGGTCAGGACCTCACTGAACATCGCGGTATTGCTGGTCCCGTCGATGATCGCGGCGATCTTCACGGTGCTGGCCGAGTCCAGCGGGGCGTTGTACTCCGGCCACGAGGCCTGGGTCGGGACGAACGTGCCGGAGTAGCCGTTGGTCTGGTAGGGCCCGCCGACGTTGCCGACGTAATTGCTGGTCGAGACCTGCCGCTTCTTCGCGTCCGACGGGCACGCGAAGGCCCCCAGTTGCGTATTGAAGACGGTCGTGTTGGCGATATACAGGGTGCAGCCTTTCCCGTTGCATTGCACGGCGCCCACGTTGTAGGCGTTCCAGAGCGTCCCCCCCTCGATGTACTGGAGGAGGCTCAGGTGGCCGCTCGGGCCCCATCCCCAGCTGTCCTGGGGCGAGGGGAAGAGGCAACTCGGGGCGAACGATCCGTTGGTGCTCTCGTAATTGTGCATCGCCAGCCCGAGCTGCTTCAGGTTGTTGGTGCACTGCGAGCGTCGGGCGGCCTCTCGTGCCGACTGGACGGCGGGCAAGAGCAGGGCGATGAGGACGGCGATGATGGCGATCACCACCAGCAACTCGATGAGCGTGAAGCCGCGAGATGAGGATTTGCGCATCAGAGGGTTCCTGTGTGAGGCATCCGAGGCGGAGGACGGACATGTTCCGAAACGATGGGCGTGTCGGTCCGGCAGCAGAAAAGGGAGGATAGGTCAGAACTCTCCGGACCGCTCTTTGCCCCGGGGAGAAAGGGGCGGGACGAGCGGAGAATCGGGGGCCGAGCGGAGAGTCGTCGCGGAGGTTACCGGGGGGCCGCCGCCTTGTTGGCATCGGCCTTGGCTTCCGGGGAGGTCGGCCCGCCGGCCGGTGAGGCCCCGGAATGACCCGTGGCGCTCTTGCCGTCGTGACCTTCCGGTGCCGTGGTCGTGCCGGTGCCACCCGCGTCGCAGCCCGACAGCAGGGCGACACCGATCAACGGCGCGAACAACATCCTCTCAATCGAGTGGCGAAGCATCCACACTCCTTTCGATGAGAACGGAGCAGATCGGCGAGGTGGCCGATCGAGGAGTGGACAGGCCCCCGGGGAGGGGAGCGGGAGGGGAGTCCTGTGCAAGACCGGTTTTTCCAATCTCGATCACGATGACTCGGAAGTTTATCTAACCCGATCCTCCGACCGTTTGCAAGTAAAATTCCGGCAGTGAATTTCCGGAAATCCATCACGCCCGTGCGGGCGGTCGGCGGGCAACTCCTCCGAGATCGCCTTCCATCCGGAGAATCGCGACACAGGCCGTCGCCGGAGGATTTTCGCCGGCTTCATCCGCCCTCGGCCAGCTCGCGATCCACGAGCCCCGAGTTTCGGAGCATGGCCAGGATCTGGCCGGTCATGGCCCCGGCGTTGTCCATCCGGGGGACCTTGTGCTGGCCTCCGAGCTTGCCTCGCGACCTCATCCAGGCGTCGAACCCGCCGGGTCGGACCACGACCAATCCGGGCAAGGGGAGGCCCACCCCCCCGGTCCGGTGGGCCAGGTAATCGGCATTGCGCCGCGACAGGTCGGCGTCGAGGGACCGCCGGAAGGCGTCGAGGTCGTCGGGGGGCCGTGAAAATTCGACGAGATACAGGTGGTGCCCGAGCGGCCCGCGGAAGACCGGCCCGACGTGCCACTCGCGGACCGAGGCGCCCGCGGTCGCGGCCGCCGAGGCGATCGCGGCCTCGACCTCCTCGCTGATCAGGTGCTCGCCGAAGGCGGAGAGCGTGTATCTCGTCCGACCGGTGAACGTCAGGAGCGGCGGGTCGATCGACTCGAACCGGACCGTGTCGCCGATCACGTGGGACCAGAGCCCGGCGCAGGTCGAGACGACGATCGCATAGTTCACGCCGGCCCGGACGTCCCCCAGCCAGTGCCTCGTCGGCCGGGGCGAATCAAGCTCGTCGACCGGGACGAACTCATAAAAGAGGCCGTGATCGAACATCAGCCGGAGCAGGCCGGTGTCGGGGTCGCCGAAGGCGATGAAACCCTCGGAGCACGGGTAGGTCTCCTGGAGTCGGATCGAGGGGCCGCCCAGGATCTCGGCGAAGGGCCGGCGGTAGGGGTCGAACTTCACGCCCCCGTGGACCACCACCTCCAGGCCGGGCCAGACCTCCGCGACGGTCGACTTGCCGGTGAGGTCGAGCAGCCGGCCGAAGAGGGCGAGCAGCCAGCTCGGCACGCCGCCGATCAGGGTGATCCGCTCACAGACCGACCGATCGGCCAGGAGGGCGAGCTTGCGGTCCCAGTCCGACTCCAGCGCCAGGTCGATCGGCGGGAAGGTGTAAGGACGGAGCAGCTCGCCGGACTCCTCGGCGGCGATCCCGCTCAGGTCGCCCTGACGGACGCCCCCGGCCGGGCTTTCCAGGTCGGTCGACCCGCCCAGGAAGAAGATCTTCCCCCGGAACAGCCGGGATGCCGGCCGGGCCGCCATGTGGTAGGCGACGACCGTCTTGGCGGCCTTGCGGTTGGACGCGACCATCTCCCAGGAGACGGGGATGTACTTGGTCGCCCCCTGGGTGGTCCCGCTGGTCAGCGCCAGGTAGGGGATCCGGCCGGGCCAGGTCAGGTCGTCGAGGCGGGGATAAGCGTCCTTGAGGTAGGCGTCCCAGAGCGCCTCGTATGTCCGGATCGGGACCCGGGCCTGATAATCGGCCACCGACCGGATCGAGGCGAAACCGTGGTCGAGGCCGAACCGCGTCGACCGGGCCGTCCGGAGGAGCTTGAGGAGCGACCGCCGCTGGACCTCGACGGGGTCCGCCTCGGCCAGGGCCCGGGTCCGTCGCCGCGCGTAGGCGTGGAAGCCCCGATTGACGGCCAATCGGACCGGAGTCGCGCCGGCGACCCGGGCCAGCGGGGAGTGTCGTTCCATCTCAGGCGGATCCCTTCGCCCCTCGGCAGTAGTACGCCCCGGCCGGCGGGAAGTTGCGGGGCTCGAAGACGAACCGGACCTCATCGAAGAATCGTCGGTAGAGTCCCCGATAGACCCAGGGGATTTCCGTGATCTGGTTATAGGTCCCGACCGGATCGAGGACCTCGCGGACGACCCGGAACAGGTCGACCTGGAGGTCCCTGGGGAAGGATGGTACCGGCAGGCCGGAGATCACGTGGTCGACCTTGCCGATCCCCCGATCGGCGAGCATCGCGCCCAGGTCGCGGACGTCGCCCTCGATGATGTCGAAGTGCGGGAGCATGGCGAACCGATCGCGGAGGAGGCCGGCGAAGTCGGGGTCGCGCTCCAGGACGATGACGCTGGTCGAGGGCCGGGCCTTCTCGGCGATCACCCGGGTGATCGGCCCGGTGCCGGCCCCCAGCTCGACGATGACTTCCGCCCGGGACCAGTCGACGTTGCCGACCGTGGCACGGGACAGCCATCGACTGCTCGGCGCGAGGCTGGCGATCCGGGTGCCGTGGCGGAGGAATTTGCCGAGGAACAGCGAGAAGTCGCTCATCATGCCCTGGTCTGGAGAGGGGACATCGCCCGGCCGGTGTCGCGGGCGTCCGATCGGCCGATCATCCTCGGTGGAGGCCGACCTTGAAGGCCGAAGGCCGGCCATCCTTGTTGAGGAATCGGGCCGGGTCGAGCATGGGTGGGATCGACTTGAGGCGATCGCGGAGGAAGCGCGTGATCAGCGTGTTGACCAGCCTTGACTTCTCGATCTGGGGGGCATGGCCACACTTGGGGATGACCACCTGCCGCGACTTCAGGATCCGGTCGGCCGCGCGGATCGAGCCCGCGACGTCGGAGATGACCCGATCGTCGGATCCCCAGATCAACAAGGTAGGCTGCGCGACCCGGTCGAGCAGGCCGGAGACCGAGTGGCCCACGGTCCCCCGGAGGGTCCGGAGGATGCCCTTCTTCCACTTCCGGCTCTGGAACTTCTCCTCGATCGCGTTAACAAGCCGGTCGGTCGCGAAGTGATTCCGGTGGAAGACCGACTTGACCAGCGTGTCGTACCGGCTCCGGCGGACGCCCTCGATCACCGGCAGGTTCTCGTCGCCGAAGAGGCCCGAAGGGGCGATCAGGACCAGCTTCGAGACGAGATGGGGATGGCGGACGGCCAGGGTGAGGCAGATCTGGCCGCCGAGGCTGGAGCCGACCAGGTGATAGGGCGGTCGCTGGACGTATTCGTCGAGATAGGTCGCCAGCCGATCGGCCAGGTATTCGACGGTGACGAGGCCCCCCGACTCGATATGGCGATGGAGCGAATCGCCGTCGTAGACCAGGATCTCGGGGACCTTGACGTCGAAATGCTTCGCCAGCGGCCGACGGTTGGCGAACCAGCTCTCGGATTGCTCGGCCAGCCCGTTGATCAGGATCAAAGGGCTCGGGCGCTTGTAATTATGGAGGCGTTTGAGGTCGAACAGGTTGCGGACCCTGGGGTTCATCATGGCCAATTCCCCGTTGCCGTGAGCCGCCGCGGTGGAGGACTCGGGGAAGGGACGACGGGGGCCTCGCTCGGGCCCGGGCGAATCCCCGCCCGGAACTCCGGCGTCGTCGACTCCCCGCCTCGCGTCCCCCAAGATACCACCAATCGGGTCCCGATCCAATCGGGCCCCGGTCCCGGGCGTGCTTTCCCATCGCCGCAATCCGCGTTCCTGATTGTCATTCGGTCGGCGGTCGTGAATCTTGCATGACGACTCCGGGAAGGTCCAACTCGGGCCAACGCATGTTCGCCTATACAGGCGACGCTCGAATGCGATAGACTCGCCGCGGATCCCCGATCCGGCCGATCGCAGCGGCGATGAAAAGGAGTCTCCCCATGAGCGTGGCGGAACTGCAATCTCCGCGACTGATCGCGCAGGACGACGAGGGCGAGTCGGTTTCGGATCGCCTGATGACGCAGGAGGAGATGTTCGCCCTCCCCGGTGGGGACGTCGACCGCGAGTTGATCGGAGGGCGACTGCGGGAGCGGCCGATGACGAAACGCAACCGATGGCACGCGAGCGTCGAGGCGAGGATGGCTTTCATCCTCGGCCGATGGCTGGAGACGATCCCCGAGCCCCGGGGCGAAATCCTCAGCGGCGAGGGCGGCTTCCGGATCCGCCGCGACCCGGACACGTCGGTCGGGATCGACGTGGCTTATGTTTCCGCCGAGGTGATCGCCGCCACCCCCGCGAGGTCGCCCTACCTGGAAGGGCCGCCGATCCTGGCCGTCGAGATCCTCTCCCACTCGAATACGCACGGCGAGATGGTCGAGAAGATTCGCGCGTATCTCGAAGCGGGCGTTCCCCTGGTCTGGCTCGTCGATCCCGACTTCCGGACCGTGACCGTTCACCGACCCGACGCGGCGCCGGAGCTGTTCAACGTGGATCGGGAACTCGCCGGTGGGCCCCACCTCCCGGGATTCCGGACGCCGGTCGCGCGGATCTTCGGCCTCTGAGCGCCGCCTTGACGACGGTCGGGGGCTCGCCCAAGATGGTCTGGCTGTCGCGTCGCGTCGCGTCACGTCCTTGGGCCCAGAGTCGCCTCCCATGCAAGTCTTCATCACCGGCGGGACCGGCATGATCGGCCGTCGGCTGGTCCAGCGTCTCAAGGAGCGGGGTGACACGCCGGTCATCCTCTCCCGGGACTCCGACAAGACGCGACGCACCCCGGCGCTGCGAGGGATCCGCGTGATCGGGGGCGATCCGGCCGCGGCCGGGACCTGGCAAGAAGAGGTCGACGGCTGTGACGCGGTGGTCAACCTGGCCGGGCAGAACGTCTTCTCGGGCCGGTGGAATGCCGAGCTCAAGCGGAAGATCCGCGACAGCCGGGTCTACGCGGCCGAGCACCTCGTCGGGGCGATCTCCCGGGCGAAGAAGCGGCCCAGGGTGCTGGTCCAGGGCTCCGCGATCGGCTATTACGGCCCTCGCGATGACGAGGAGCTGAAGGAGTCGAGCGTGCCCGGCTCCGATTTCCTGGCCGTGGTCGCCCGGGAGCTGGAGGACGCCGCCCGACCGGTCGAGGCCCTGGGCGTCCGCCTGGCGACGGTCCGGACCGGCGTGGCGCTGGCCAGGGGCGAGGGCGCCCTGGCGGTGATGACGCCCCTCTTCAAATGGGGGGGGGCCGCCCCGGTGGGCAACGGCGGGCACCCGTTCAGGCTGGGTCGCGGCCGGCAATGGATGAGCTGGATCCACGTCGACGACATCGTCGGCATCTTCCTGCTGGCGCTGGACAACGCCGAGGCCCGGGGGCCGATCAACGGGACCGCCCCCAACCCGGCCCGGAACGTCGATTTCTCCCGGGCGTTGGCCCGGGTGCTGCATCGGCCGTTCCTGCCGATCGGCCCGCCCGACCTGGTGCTCGACCTCGTGCTCGGCGAGCTGTCCCGGGTCGTCACCACCGGCCAGAGGGTCCTCCCCTCTCGGGCCCAGGCGCTCGGCTATGAGTTCCACCATCCGGAGCTTGAAGGGGCCTTGAAGGCCGCCTTCGCCAAGCCCCGCCCGGAGCCCAGGCCCGCCGCCGCCCCTTCCGGGTCGTCGCACCATTAACGTCGCGACCGGCGACCGAGGCGCCCTCCCGTGAAGCACCCGATCAACCATGGCGGCGACCCGTCGGGCGTCCGCGGCCGGCTCGGGCTGGGCGATGCGCCGCTCGTCGACTTCTCGGCGAGCCTCAACCCCCTCGGCCCGCCCCGGGGCGCCATCGAGGCCGCGCGTCGGGCGATCGATCGGGCCGACCGATACCCCGAGCCCGGCTGCCCGAGGCTGACCGAACGGCTCGCCGAGCACCACGGCGTCCCCCTGGATCGCGTGATCGTCGGCGCCGGGACGACCGAGCTGATCGGGCTGATCGGCCAGTCGCTCCGCGAGGTCCTCGCCTTCCACGCGCAGTCGCTCGGCGACACGTCGCGGCCCCTGTCCCACTTCGTCGACCCGAGCTACGGCGAGTATCGCCGGGTCTCGGCCCTCAATGAGCTGAGGGCCAGGGTCTGGGGCGAGCATGTCCTGGGATGGGCGCAGGACATCGTGCCGAAGGCCGCGGCCGGGATCTTCTGGACCGGCCACCCCAGCAACCCGACCGGGCGGGCCTGGGACCGCGCGACCCTGGAAGAGTTCGTCGACGAGACCCTCGGCCTGTTGACGATCGTCGACGAGGGCTTCCTGCCGTTCCTGCCCGACGAGGCCGATCGGACCCTGGTCGGCTCGGCGGCGTCCCGCGACAACTTGCTTGTCCTCCGGTCGCTGACGAAATTCTTCGCAATGCCGGGCCTCCGGGTCGGCTACGCGATCGCCCCGCCCGACATGGTGACCCGCCTCCGCCAGTATCAAGACCCCTGGACCGTCACCGCGCCCGCCGAGGCCGCCGCGATGGCCGCCCTCGACGAGTCCGAGTATCGCGAACGGACGGTCGAGCTGATCGCACGCGAGTCGGCCCGGCTGGTCGACCGACTCTGGGAGATCCCCGGCCTCCGGCCCGCCTGGCCCGACCGGGTCCGCCCCGCCGACGCCCCGCCGATGCCCAACTTCGTGCTCGTCAGCCTGACGCAGACCGACTGGGACTCCATCCGGCTGCGCGACGCGTTGGCCCGCCGTGGGGTCCTGGTCCGCGAATGTTCCGACTTCCCGTCCCTCGAAGTCGGGGCCCTGCTGACCGGCCCCGACCAGCTCGTCGCCACCCGGGGCCACATCCGGGTCGCCATCCGGGCACCCGAGGAGAATGACCGGCTCGTGGCTGAGCTGGCCGACCTCCTCGGCTCGGGGCCGCCGCCATGAAGGCCCGGGCCCTGATGATCCTGGGGACCGCCAGTCACGTCGGCAAGAGCACGGTGGCCGCCGCATTCTGCCGGCTCCTGGCCGAGGCCGGCCACAGAGTCGCGCCGTTCAAGGCCCAGAACATGGCGCTGAATAGCTTCGTCACCCTCGAAGGTGGCGAGATCGGCCGGGCCCAGGTCGCCCAGGCCGAGGCGGCGGGGATCGAGCCCCACGTCGACATGAACCCGATCCTGCTCAAGCCGATGGGAGGCGTGTCCCAGGTTGTCGTCGACGGCATCCCGATCGGCGTGATGTCGGCCCGGGAATATTACGCGGCGAAGGACCAGCTCTGGCCCCGGGTGGTGGCCGCCTACGATCGGCTCGCCGGCCGCTTCGACCGGATCGTCCTCGAAGGCGCGGGGAGCCCGGTCGAGATCAACCTGGCCGAGCACGACCTGGTCAACCTGAAAATGGCCCGGCACGCCGACGCCTCGGTCGTCCTGGTGGCCGACATCGAGCGGGGGGGCGTCTTCGCCCAGATCGTCGGGACCTGGGAGTTGATGGGGCCGGCCGACCGGTCGAGGGTGGTCGGGTTCATCATCAACAAATTCCGGGGCGACGAGACCCTGCTCGGATCCGGCCTGGCCTACCTCCGCGACCGGACGGGCGTCCCGGTGCTGGGGGTCTTGCCGTATCGGGCCGACCTCCAGGTCGACCAGGAAGACTCGCTCGGGATCGACGAGACGGCGACGCCGGACGGGCCGCACGATGACCCGGAATCCCTCGACGTTGCCGTGGCCCGCCTCCCCGGATTGAGCAACTTCACGGACTTCCGGCCTCTGTCGCGGATCCCCGGGGTCCGGGTCCGCTATGTCGAGCACGTCGACGGACTCGGCCGGCCGGATCTGGTCATCCTCCCGGGGACGAAGACGACCGTCCGCGACCTCGCCTGGCTCCGATCCGTCGGCCTGGCCGAGCGGATCGTCCGGCTCTCGGGCGACCCCGACGGCCCGTCCGTGGTGGGAATTTGCGGCGGCTTCCAGATGCTCGGGACCCGGGTGGACGACCCGATCGGCGTCGAGTCGGCCGAATCGACCGTCCCGGGCCTGGGGCTCCTCGACGTGGTGACGACCTTCGCGGCGGCCAAGGAGCGGCACCGCGTCTCGGGTACGACAATCGCCCGTGGATTGCCGATCGCCGGCTACGAGATCCACATGGGGACGACCGACCGGGGGCCCGGCGTCCCTCCCTGGATCCGTCTGATTCGCCAGCAGGACCAGAAGGACCACCTCGACGGCGCCGTGGGACCCTCGGGCCGGGTCTTCGGCACCTACATCCACGGCCTCTTCGACAGCCTCCCGTTCTGCAAGGACCTGGTCGACCGCCTCCGGGCCCGCCGGAGGCTCCCGCCCCTCGACCCCGCCCGATGGGATTCGCACCGGGCCGCCCTGGCCGACCGCTACGCCGCGCCGGCGGAACTGCTTCGGGCCCATCTGGACCTCGGCCCCGTCTGGGCCTCGCTCCGATGATCCCGAGTGGCGGCGCCGTCGACTGGGCGGTCGGGGCGACCCCGATGGGCGTTGTGCTCGACCTGGCCCTGGGCGACCCGAGGGGCTGGCCCCACCCGGTCCGGGCGATCGGCAGTCTGATCGGACTGGTCGAGCGCGGGCTCCGGGCCGCCGTCGCCCGGGTCGGGGGCGGGCCAAAGGCCGAATTGCTCGCGGGCCTGTTACTGGTCGTCATCGTCGTGGGGCTGACGACGGGCTCCGCCTGGTTCGTGGTCCACCTCTGCGGCCGGATCGGCGGCCTGGCGCCGCTTCTGGGCGGGTCTGTCCTGATCTACTGGGGCCTGGCGATCCGGAGCCTCGGCGAGGAAAGCCTCCGGGCCTCCGAGGCTTTCGACCTGGCGACCGCCCGGGTCGAGCTGTCCCTGATCGTCGGGCGCGACACCGCCGACCTCGACGAGCCCGAGGTCTATCGGGCGTGCGTCGAGACGATCGGCGAGAACGCCAACGACGCGATCGTCGCCCCGCTGTTCTGGCTCGCCGTCGCCGGCCCGGCCGGGCTCTGGGCATACAAGGCGATCAACACCCTGGACAGCATGGTCGGCTACCGGGACCACCGATATCTCCACTTCGGACGGGCCTCGGCCCGGCTCGACGACCTGGCCAACCTCGTCCCGGCCCGGCTCACCTGGCTCCTGATCGCGATGGCCGCCGGGCTGGTCGGCGATCGGGCGATGTCGGCCCTCCGGGTCGGCTGGCGCGACGGTCGGAAGCACCCCAGCCCCAATGCCGCCTGGGGCGAGGCCGCCATGGCCGGGGCGCTCGGGGTCCAGCTCGGCGGGCCGGCCACTTACCGGGGGATCCCGACCCGGAAGCCGACCCTGGGCGACCCCGGCCGCCCGATCTCCCGGTCGACCGTCCGCCGGGCCGTCCGGATCATGCAGGTGGCCGCGATCCTGGCCGCGGCGATGGCGTGGGCCGTCCGGTTCCTGGTCGCGGCCGCCGATTGACCGGGCCGCTCGGGGCGTGCTAGGTTGACTCATGTCCTTTCGCCCGCGAGGAGATGGGGTCAAGCGCGATGTCCGACGCCTTGCTGATCGCCGCCCACGGGAGCCGGGACGCGACGGGGGTCGACGAGTTCTGGGCCCTGGCCGACGCCTGGCGGAAGCTCCGACCCGACCGGCTCCAGGCCGAGGGCTTCCTGGAGTTCGCCCGGCCCACCATCGGCGAGGCGATCGACGACCTGGCGGCCCGGGGGGCGTCTCGGATCGCGATCGTCCCGGCGATGCTGATGGCGGCCGGGCACGTCAAGAACGACGTGCCCAGCGAGATCCAGGAAGCCCGCGCCCGCCATCCCGCCGTCGCCTTCCACATGGCCCGTGCCCTCGACATCCATCCCGCGGTCCTGGAACTCTGCCACGTCCGATATCGCCAGGCCCTCGAAGGACGCCGCGACGTCCCGCCCGACCGGACCCTCCTCCTGCTCGTCGGCCGGGGGACGTCCGACCCCGATGCCAATGCCAACATCGCCCGGGTCTCGCGGTTCCTCTGGGAGGCGACCCGGGCCGGATGGGCCAGCATCGGCTTCACCGGCGTGACCGGACCGGGGGTCGACGAGGCGCTGACCGTCTGCCGGAGGATGGGCTACGACCGGATCGTGGTCCAGCCGTATTTCCTGTTCGATGGCGTGCTGCTCAAGCGGATCGGCGAGGCCGTCGCGAAGCACGCCGCGGCCGACCCGGGGGTCGAGCTGGTCCTCGTCCCCCACCTTCGGCTCCATCCGCTCTTGCTCGGGGCGTTCGAGGACCGGGCACACGAGGCGATCCACGGCTCCCCGAACATGAACTGCGAGCTGTGCAAATATCGAGTCCGACTCGTCGGCCGCGAGCCCGACCTCGGCCAGCCGCAGGCCGGCCACCACCTCCACGTCCGGGCGCTCGACCCGTCGGACGACCACGACCACGCCCCTCGTCGACGCCTCCGTCGGGCTGCGGCGGCCGCCATGCCGGTCCAGCCGACGATGCATCCGTGGGATGACCGATTGCTCGCCCGGCTCCAGCTCATCGGAGGATGAGCGTGCCGGCCTCGATGGTCTCTATCATCGGCGTCGGGCCCGGCGACCCGGACCTGCTCACAATCCGCGCCGCGCGGGTGCTGGCCGGCTGCTCGATGGTCTTGCACGCTGGCCGGTCCGACCATTCGGGGTTCGCCTACGAGGTCGTTCGCCAGCTCCTTCGCCCGGACCAATGTGTCCGGGGGATGGCCCTGGCGATGCTCCGTGGGCCGGATGATGGCTCCGTCGGTTACGACCGGGTGGCATCTGCCCTGGCCGAGGCCGCGCGATCGGGGACGACCGCCGGGTTCCTCACCGAGGGCGACCCGATGCTCTACGGATCCGGGTCCTATGTCGCCGATCGTCTCAGGGCCCTCGCTCCCGACGTCCCCGTCGAGATCATCCCCGGCGTCTCGTCGATCGCCGCAGCGGCGGCTCGGCTGGGCTGGCCATTGGCCCAGAAGGGCGAGATCCTGACGGTCTGTCCCGCAACCTACCACCCCGACGACATCGGGAAGATCCTCGACCGGGGAGGACCTTCCTGCTGGCTGAAGGCGGCCGACGTCCTTCCCCGACTCGTGGAAGAACTCCGCAAGCGAGGACGTCTCGGACGGTCGGCCCTGGTCGAGCGAGTGGGCCGGTCCGACGAACGGGTCTGTCTGGATCTGGACGCGGTGTCCCGAGAGTCTTTTTCTTATTTCTCGATCGTCCTGGTCCGTTGAACCGGCCAGGACAAGAGCGACTTCACGTTCCGACGCGTCGCCCGACCTGTCATCTCCGGCCGAACAACTGGAGAAGCCCCCGACCTTGCGGCTTTCGACGGGGCTGGGGACCTGCGTTCGGGTTGGGCGTCTGTCCCTGCCGGCGTGCCTGTTCCGCCTCTCGGGCCTGGGCTTCGGCCGGGCCAACCCGTCCGCCGGGTCCATAGGCGGCCGGGAGGGGAGGCGAGTTGTTCGAGCGGGCGACCGGCCTTCCCGCAGCATCAAAAGGAGGGCTTGAGGGCGACGGGGTGACGACTCCTCGTGCCATGGTCTCGACAGCGCGGTTCGGGGTCCCGGGGGGGAGCAGCCGGGAGGGTACTCCGGGCCTGTTCGGGAGTGCCAGAAGGCCGGGGTCGAGCCGGGACCGGGACAGGGCCTCGGCCCGGAACTCGGCCGCCCGGACGTTCCTCGGGTCGAGGCGGAGCACCTCGTTGAAATCGACGATCGATCCCGGGTAATCGCCCGAACGATATCGCGCCAGCCCGCGTCGGAGCCGGGCGTCGGCATCGGCAGGCCGGAGGCGAATCGCCTGGTCGAAGTCGGCGATGGCCCGATCGAAGGCGCCCAGCTCGTAGTTGGCAAATCCCCGGCCGATATAGGCCGGTGCATCGTCGAGTCGGAGGCGGATCGCCTCATCGTAATCTTTCAGGGCACCCTGGGGGTCGCCCGCACGATGGCGAGCGACCGCCCTCGGGTAATAACTGGCGACGTGGGCGGGATCGAGCCGGATGGCCTGATCGAACTCGGCGACCGCCCGGATGAAGGACTCCCGTTCGAGGAAGTCCACACCCCGGGCGTGGGCGGCCTCGGCGGTCACGGGGACGGTACGAACCGGGTGCGGCAGCAGGGGCGTGGAAGCATTCGCGAACGGCCCGGGCGTCGCCGGCGGGGCTTCGGTTGCCGCCGGAGAGGGGGTCACGACGGGTCTTGGTTCTTTGTTGATGGCCGGCACGATGGCGATCTCCTGCGTCGGGACCGGCCGAGGGGTTGGGGGAGTGACTTCCTGGGGGACCTTTTCGAGGGTTCCCGGGCCCTTCTTCCCTTGCGGCTCCGGCTTCGGCCCCTTTGGAGTCGGCGGTGCGATGACCGTGGGATCGGGAGGGTTGACCGGTTCCGGCCCCTTCGGAGACGGCGGTTCGATCACCTTGGAGGAGGGAAGGTTGAGGTCGGACGGGCCTTCGAGGACAGGCTCAAGCTGAATCGGCGGGGTCGGATCCGGTGTCGTCGCCGGTTTGGGCTGTTGGGGCGGAGACTCGACGTGCGGAGCCGCGATGTCCGGAGGGGCGGGCCTGCTTGGCGTGATCGATGTCAGGATCAGATCCGCCTCGGGCTGGGCGGGGGCCGATTCGATCTCGGGATTCACCTTTTCGATGGCCGGCGGTGTCGATGGTGGGATCGGATCCGCCGGGACCGGATCAGGGACGGGTTCGATGACGGCCGCGGGTTTTTCCGTGACGGGCGAGGGTGGGGTGGCCGCGGCCGGTATGTCGGATCGGTTGTCCGGTCGTTCCGAACCATCGGACACGAGGCCCACGACCCGGTCGGGCGACGGGGACCGCCTCGACTTTTCCTCCACGGTCGAGGGGCGGATGCCGGCGATCACCAGGACGGTCGCGGTCGCCAGCGTCGCGACCACGGCGAATTGACCGATCCGGGTCGGCCATCGCCGCGACGCTTTCGAGGGCTCCCGCTCGGGGGGGTAAATCGGCGGGGCAGGCTCGGGATCGCTGGGCGAGATCGCCGTGTCCACGGAATTGCGGGGGTTACTGGAAACCTCGCCCGCGGGAGCGATGGGGAAGGGATCCGGATGGGGCGTGTCGAGGAGACCATCCTGGCTGTCGGTCGACTCGAACGGGCGCCATCGAGGGCGTGAGGGGGCGTCGGCCACCGGCCCGGATCCGGTCGCAAGCGAGGCCATCGAACCGGTTGACGAGCGATAAGCCCGGGGGATGTCCTGATCCTCGCCGTCGGTCGAATAGAGCAATTCCGGAACGTCCTGGCCGAGCGCGCGGAGGGCCCCGAAGAACGACCGGCAGTCGGGCCATCGGTCGCCGGGGATCTTGGCCAGCGCCCGGGCCACGATGGGCCGTTCCGGCTCGGGGAGTGCGGAGAGGTCGGGGGCGCCGAACATGTGTCCGGCGGTCACCTCGGCGGCGTTGCCCCGGAAGGGGAGCCGGCCGGTCCGGAGCTGGCAATAGGTCGCTGCCATGCCATACTGGTCAGATTGCCGGGCCGTCTGGCCCCGGAAGAACTCGGGGGCGGCGAACGGGTAGGTCCAGATCCCGGTATGTCCGCCCAGCTCGCCCTCGATCGCACGCGCCATGCCGAGGTCCGCGACCTTCGCGCCCCCGCCGAAGAGCAGGATGTTGGGCGGCTTGATGTCGCGATGCTGGATCCCCAGGCCGGCCCTCCCGTCGACCGAGTGCCGGGACCCGTTGAGGTAATCCACGCCGGCGGCGGCCTCGCCCAGATAGCCGAGGAGTTCGAGCCTGGGGATCCCGCTCAGCCCCTGGTCGTTCGCCTCGACGAATCGATCCCAGAGCGACCCGTCGGCCAGCTCCATGCCGACGACGAGGGTTTCGGCGACCTGCCAGGCCCCGAAGCCGACCAATAGGTTGGGGTGGTGGATGGCGCGGACGAGTTCCAGGGCCCGGACCTCGGCCGCCCGGGCGCGGGCCGAGAGGGGGATGAATTTCAGGGCCACCAGGAAGCCGCCCGCGGCCTCGGCCTCCCAGACCTCGCCGAATCCGCCACGGCCCCGACACCGGATCAGCCGGAAGCCGGGGACCGGCTCATCGCCTTCATTGAGGGTCGGGAGGCCCGGGAAGAATGTTTTCTCTTGTTGCATCACGCACCTCGGGAGAAGCAACCAACTCTCGCCAAGGATGCGGTTTCGGTTGCCTCGGCCGTCGAGCCGCCGGACAGGCCCAGGGTCCGTCCCGGGACGGGAAGGACACCTCGTCGATCGACGCGGCCCGCCTTGCCCGGCGGCCGCGATTGGGAGTGAATTGTGACCCAACCCGTCGTGTTTTGACAATACGTCGGCACGATTGCGGTGGTTCGACCCGGAACGTGTCCTCAACGATCTAGGGGCGGAGGACGGAAATCTACCGGAATCCTCGGGCTCGATCGAATCGCGGTCGAACGCGGATTCGGGCTCGATCTCGGCGTGATGGCCGTTCCTTCCCGGCAGATCCGGTATTTTCGATGCATCATTCATGCCATCCGCCCCATGCGTCGGAGTCGTCGGCGGCGAATCTTCCGAAATCGACCACTTCCGGCGGAGGCCGGCGGGAATCCGGTTCCCTCGGAGCCGGCCGGCGGCGGGTCATCTGGTGCATCTTCCGAACGTCCTGCCTAAGATGGTCGAATGAATTGCAGATCGAACGGATCGGGACGCCTTTACGTGGTCGGGCTGGGCCCCGGGTCGCCGGGGCAGATGACCCCCGAGGCGGCCGAGGCGATCGGGTCGGCCGACGCGGTGGTCGGGTATCGAGGCTATCTCGACCTGATCTCGGACCTGGTGGCGGACAAGGAGATTTTCGGGCGCGAGCTGGGCGAGGAGGTTGAGCGGGCCCGATTGGCCCTGGATCTGGCCGAGGGGGGGCGGACCGTGGCGCTGGTCTCCAGCGGCGATGCGGGAGTCTATGGCATGGGTGGCGTGGCCTTCGAGCTGGCGAGCGGCAGGCCGGGGGCGGCGGAAATCGTCGTGGTCCCGGGCGTGACCGCGGCGACCTCCGCCGCGGCCCGGCTGGGGGCGCCCCTTGCCCACGACTGGGCGTGCATCAGCCTGAGCGACCTGCTCACGCCCTGGGACGCGATCGTCCGTCGGGTCGAGGCCGCCGCCTCCGCCGATTTCGTCATGGCCTTCTACAACCCCAGGAGTCGGGCCCGGGACTGGCAGCTCGCCGCCGTCGTTGGGATCCTGCTCCGGCATCGCGACCCGTCGACGCCGGTCGGGCTGGTCGAGAACGCGTATCGCCCGGGCGAGCGGGTCGAGGTCATCCGACTCGACGGGCTGGCCACTGCCGACGTCTCGATGTTCACGACCGTGATCGTGGGCAGCTCGCGGACCTTCGTCTCGCGCGGCCGGATGATCACCCCCCGGATCTATGCCGCCAAGGCCGGACCCACCGAGGTCGGACGACCGCCCCGAAACGGCCCGGGCGATCGGATCATGGCGGAGTCGCTGGCGATCATCGACCGGGAACTCGGGCCCGAGCCGGTCGACCCGGCCGAGCGGTCGGTGGTCCTCCGGATGATCCACGCCTCGGCCGATCTGGACTTCGCGGCCAATGTCCGGTTCGGCCCGGGTGCGATCGCTTCGGCCGTGGGAGCCTTGCGGACGGGGGCCCCGGTCCTGACCGACGTCGAGATGCTCCGGGCCGGCATCCGGGGCGACCTGGCGGGGCCGCTCGGGGTGTCGGTCCTCTGCGCCCTGGGCGACCCGGAGGCGGGCCGGATCGCGGCCGAAGGGGGATTGACCCGATCCGCCGCCGGGATCCGCCGGGGGGCGGCCCGGGTCGGCGACGGCGCCGTGGTGGCCATCGGCAACGCCCCGACGGCCGTCGACGAGGCGCTCCGCCTGGTCGAGGTCGAGGGATGGCGGCCGCGCTGCATCGTCGGGATCCCGGTCGGGTTCGTCGGGGTCGAGGACGCGAAACGGCGGCTCGTCGGCCAGGGCCGGGTCCCCTATCTGACGAGCCTGGGCCGCAAGGGGGGGACCGCCGTGGCCGCCGGGGCGATCAACGCCCTGCTGGCGCTGGCCGGCGGGCGTGGCGAGCCCGGGCCATGAGCACCACGGTCGACCGCACCGGCTTCGAGATCGTCCGCGGGCACACGGTCCCGCCCCGCGACCCGAAAGGGACCCGCGAGGGCTTCACCACCGGGGCGAGCGCCGCCGCCGCCGCGCAGGCCGCGTGCCGGGTCCTGCTGCTCGACGAAAGGCCGGAATGGGTCGCGGTCCGATCGCCCCTTGGGTTCGACCTCACCATCCGGATCAACCGCCTGGCCCGATCCGACGGTTCGGCCACGGCCGGGGTGATCAAGGACGGCGGCGACGACCCCGACGTCACCCACGGGGCCGAGGTCCTGGCCACGGTCCGCCGGGTCGATCCCCCGGGGATCCTGATCCGGGGGGGCGAGGGCGTGGGGACGATCACCCAGCCCGGGCTGGAGTTGCCGCCCGGCTCGTCGGCGATCAACCCCGTCCCTCGCCGGATGATCGCCGAGGGGGTCGCGACCGTCGCCGGCACGGACCATCCCGCGCCCGGGTTTGAGGTGATCATCGCCGTGCCGGGCGGCGAGGCGATCGCGGCCAGGACGCTCAATGCGCGGATCGGCGTCCTGGGCGGGATCTCGATCCTGGGGACGACCGGGATCGTCCGGCCGATGAGCACGGCGAGCTGGCGGGCGTCGGTGGTCCAGTCGATCGACGTCGCGGCGGCGAACAGCCTCCGGCACATCGTCCTGACGACCGGCGGGAGGAGCGAGCGGTTCGCCGAGGGGCTGTATCCGGGGCTGCCGGAGATGGCCTTCGTGCAGATGGGGATCTTCACCGGCGACAGCCTGAAGCGGGCCGTCCTGCGCGGGGTCGATCGGGTGACGATCGGCGGGATGATCGGCAAGCTCGCCAAGCTGGCGACCGGCCAGATGCAGACCCACGTCGCCGGCGGGGGCGTGGACGTCGCCTTCCTGGCCGACCTGGCCCGCGACGCCGGCGCGCCGGCCGACCTCGTCGGGGCGATCGCCGCGGCCAACACCGCCCGGCACGTCGACGAACTCGTCGCCGGGGCCGGGTTCGGGGCCTTCTATCGCCACGTGGCCGACCGGGCGGCCGAGGCCTGCCGCGGGCACGTCGCCGGGCGGATCGAGGTCGAGGTCGCGCTCTTCGATTTCGGCGGGCGGGTCCTCGCACGGTCCGTGGCGCCGGCCCTCCCATGAGCGAACCGGTCGTGATCCTCGGCCTCGGCGCCGGTGGCCCGTCGGACCTCTCGACCCGGGCGGCGGGCTGGCTGGCCTCGGCGACGTTCCTCGCGGGCGGCCGTCGTCACCTGGCGATGGCCCGGCCCGGCCCGGCCGAGCGGTTCGCGATCGTCGACAACGTCGCCGAGCTGGTCGACCGGCTCCGGGGTCGAGGGGCCGAGGAGCGTTGCGTGGTCCTGGCCTCCGGCGATCCGCTCTTCTACGGGATCGGCCACCGGCTCGGCCAGGAACTCGGCCGTGACCAGATCCGGGTCGAGCCGTCCCCGTCCAGCATGCAGCTCGCCTTCGCGCGGGCGGGGATGGCCTGGCATGACGCCTCGATCGCGAGCGTTCATGGCCGGCCCCTGGCCCCGACCCTCCTTCCCCTGTTGGGAAGGCCGAAGATCGGCCTGTTCACCCGGGACGGATCCGGCCCGTCGGCGGTCGCCTCGTTCTTCCTCACGCGCGGGCTCGACGACTACCTGACCTGGGTCGGGGAACGGCTGGGGACCGACGAGGAATGCGTCACTTGCCGCCCGATCGCCGACCTTCCCGGCACGACGTTCGACGACCTCAATTTCCTGATCCTGGAACGTCGCGGACCGCTCGATACGCCGTTTCGGGCGCCGGGGCTCCGGAAGGAAGCCATCCCGGATGAACTTTACGCCCGCCCGGACGTGGGACCCGTCCTCCTGACGCACGCCGACGTCCGCGCGATCACCCTGACGCGGTTTCGAGACGCGACGGAGGGGCCAATCTGGGACATCGGGGCCGGCCTGGGCGGCGTGGCCATTGACCTGGCCCGGGGTTTCCCGGGGTCCGAGGTCGTGGCCTTCGAACGCGCCGAATCGCAACTTTCCTACCTCCGGGCGAACCGGATCCGGTTCGGCTCGTACAACCTCCGGATCGTCGAGGGCGAGGCCCCCGGGTGCCTGGCCGGCGAGGATCGACCGGCGGCGATCTTCCTCGGGGGGACCGGGGGCCAGCTCGACCCGATCCTCGACGTGGCCTTCGACCGCCTCCTGGAGGGGGGGATCCTGGTCGCGAACTTCGTCGGCCTGGAGAACCTCGCCCGCTTCTCGGAGAGGGTCAAAGGGCGAGGATGGCCCCTCGATCTGGCCCAGGTCCAGGTCAGCCTCGGGAGGCCCCTGGCCGGCCTGACCACCCTGGTACCGCTCCGGCCGGTCTGGGTCGTCCGGACCTCCCGCCCGGACGCTCCTTCGACGGGGTGAGCGGCGATCCGGGATCAGGCCCGGAGGGACCACCCGAGGGCGAATCCCACGGCGACCGCGACCACCAGGGCTCCGGCGATTGCCAGCAGGGCGGCGACGGGCTTCCGCTCGGCGAGGGTCGCCAGGGGACGGAACCATCCGGGATAGGTCGGCCGGACGGTCACGACCTCCGGCGGGGGGGGCGGTTGCGGGGGCTCGGGGGGGGCGGGCTCGGGGTCGGGCTTCCGGGGCGCCGGGGCCGGTTTCCTGGGTCGGACCAGCGCCTGGAGCGCATCGGCGGCCTCGCCGGCGGTCTGGAACCGCTCGAGAGGCTTATTGGCCAGGAGCTTGTCGAGCACCGTCACGAGGCTCGACGGGAGGTCCGGGCGGAGGTCGGTGATGGGGACGTGGCGGTTGTTGATCCGCCGGCCCAGGCGCTCGATCGGCGAGTCGCCGGGGAACGCCTGCTTCCCGGTCATCATGTGGTAGAGCGAGCAGCCGAGGCTGAACAGGTCGCTCCGGCCGTCGACGTCCCGCCCGCAGGCCTGCTCGGGCGACATGTAGTCGACCGTCCCGACCGCGATGCCGTCGGCCGTGGCGAAGGTCGCGTGGGTGTCGGATTCCATCAGGACGCCCAGCCCCAGGTCGAGGACCTTGACCTGCTTCTCATCGTTGACGAGGAGGTTCGACGGCTTGACGTCGCGATGGACGATCCCCTGCTCGTGGGCGTGGGCCAGTCCCAGTGCCGCCTGGGCGGCGAAGGTCACGGCCTCGACCGGCGGGATCGGGCCCTCCTTGAGCCGCTGCCCCAGGCTCTGACCGGTCACGTATTCCATCACGATGTAGAGGATGCCGTTGGTCTGGTCGGCGTCGTAGGCGCGGACCACGTGGGGATGGTCGAGGCGGCCCACGAGCCGCATCTCGCGCTGGAACCGGGCGACGACGCGCTCGTTGGTCACGATCTCCGGGGCGATGATCTTGAGGGCGACGACTCGCCCCATCAGTTGATGGTGGGCCTTGTAGACCCGCCCCATCGACCCCGCCCCCAGCCGGTCGAGGATCACATACTTGCCGACGAGCAGGCCGCCGGACTTGCCGACCAGGAACCGTCGGGCCTGGTAATCGGTCAGCACGTTGTCGCGGATCAATCGTTGCGCGAGGGCCCTGGGCTCGACGGGGTATTCGCCGGCGAGGACCCGGGAACGGACGTCGGTGAATTGCTTCTCGGTGAGCACGCCCGAATTGCGGATGACCGGGAGGAGGTCGTGGGGCGCCGCGTCGGTCGGCTTCGGCTTGTCGGAAGTCGCCACGGCGTCAATCTCCTCGCGGCCTTCCCAGGACACCGGCCGGGCCGTTCGGGCGGCGTCCCGACGGCCGACCCGGCCCCTGACCGCCGGTCCATGATACGACACCCGGCCGGTCCGATTCACGCCCAAACTTCCCACGCCACTCCCGATGTCGGGAGATGGTGCCGGGAGATCGCCCCGACCGCGCGAGCCGAACCTCGAAGCGACGTGCCCGAGGGGGCGCGGGCCGTGGGGACGGCCCGCGCGGTGGGGTGTGGATCCGCCGCGAGATGTCCTCAGGCGGCGTTGGGGGGGGGATCGTGCGATGCGACGAGCGCGGACGCCGGCACGGCGACCGGGCTCGGCGACGGGATGTCGATGGTCCCGGGCGCCAGGACCGGGCTCGGCTTGCCGCCCTGATTCTGACGGCGGAGGAGGTCGAGGATCAGGGTCAGGATCATCGTGATCAGGGTCGAGGTCCCGGCATCCGGGAAGATCACGCCCACGTGGTCGAGGACCGACTGGAACACCAGGATCACGACGCCGACGATCGTGCCCGAGCCCAGGGCGGCGACGATCGAGCGGTAGAGCTCCTCGGGGACGAGGATCCCCTTGGCGGACCCATGGACGTCGGACAGGAACTTGCGGAGGAATCTCATCGAGGCACCTTTCCGGGCCGGCGGGCCCACGGTTCACCGATAGCAACGCCCGCCGACGCATCGCGAGGCGCCCGGGGGCCAGGACCGGAAGATTTGCGGCGCGAGCGAGCGATTGCGGGCCTCGACGAAGCCCCGCAGGTAGACCGGGTCGGCATGCTCCCAGGACTGCCCCCCAGCGTCCGCCAGCCGGTACCGGGCCGGCGCGGCCGGGGCCGGTGCCGGGTCGACTCTCGGGACGACCGGAGCCTTCGGCGCCACCGGGGTGACGACCGGAGCCTTCGGCGCGACCGGGACGGGAACCGGATGCCTCGGCGCCGCCGGGGCGACGACCGGAGGCTTCGGCGCGTCGGGGACCGGGACTGGAGGCTTCGGGCGGGGACCGACGGGGGCGGGGATCGCCGGTGTCGACGCCGGGGGGGCCGGCGTCGGGTCGGGGGGATTCGGGTTGGACAGGAACCCGGCGTAACTCCAGGGGCCGAGTGCCGCCAGGGCGAAGATCGAGATCATGGGCTCACCTCCGATCAGGCGAACAGGGGGTAAGACCAGGGGTCGGGGATCTCCTGGCCCGGATAGCCGTCGAACTGCGAGAGGGCCCAGGAGTCCTGCATCGCGAGCATGCCCGCCACCACCTCCCGGTCGGCCCAGAACGAATTCGGCGGCTGGTCCAGGTCCATCGGGCCCGTGGGCATCCCCGACCCCCACGACTGGAAGATGCACGCGCCGGGGCGGCTGTCGGCCCGGACGCCTACGATCAGCATGCAATGGCCCCACGACCCCCTGGGCTGGCAGAAACCCTCCCGGTCCCGCTCCAGGGTGAAGCCCCGGTTGGAGCAGACCGGGACGGGGTAGCCGTTGGCCAGGGCGTCTTCCAGCTCCTCGTAGGTGGAGACCAGCGCGACGGCCTTCACCTTGTGTTGCGAGGCCTTGACCTTGATCGACTCCGGGACGCCCTTGGCGCCCCAGGTCTTGGCCCGCTTGCCGTCGTAGGGGCCGACGACCTCGCGGTCGACCGTCCCGATCGTGCTGACGGCCTTGGCCGCCCAGGCGCCGACGGCCCCGTCGGAGTAATCGCCGAGCTCGCCGCCGATGTCGACGCGGGCCATCCCGTAGATGGCCTCGGTCGCGGTCGGCTGGAAGGCCTCGTTCTTGCGGCCGACCGCGATCTGGACGGCTTCCAGCAGGTCGATCCCATGGCCGAAGCCGTGGCTCACGCAATCGCCGATGGTCTGCGCCGGGTAGTCGATGTAATGGCCGTCATTGACGTCCTTGTAGGCCTTGTAGAGCAGGACCGTCTTATCGGTGCCCGATCCGCTCAGCTGGGGCGCGGCCTGGCAGAACAGCGGCCGGGGCAGGGTGGCGAGCTGGCGCCCGACCTCGTCGGGGTCGTGGATCCAGCCGCCGAGCTTGTCAAATTCCATCATCGTCCCCCTTTCAGGCCCGAGGCGAAGTCGCGCCAGAGCTTGATGACCTCGGCCCGCCTGGCCGGGTCGGTCGGCTCGGAGCCCTCGGGCATGACCTTGCGGAATTCGGGCGCGACCACGGCGGCGAACGCTTTGGCCCTCGACTCCTGCCAGGTGGCCTGGAGCGTGGCCTGGGCCTCGGCGACGGTCTTGCCCTTCTCCAGGGCGTCGGCCGCGGCCAGCCACGCGTCGCCGAATCGCGGGGCCATCGTCGGAGCGAAGGCGCGGCCCACGGCCCGGCCGTTGACCGCGGGCCCGGCGGCCGGCTCCCGACCGGCCAGGTGGTCGTAGGCGACCAGCCCCCCGATCAGGAGGACGGCGACGGGTGTCAGCACATCCCGGACGAAAGCGAAAGACTTCTGCACGACATCCCCCCCGTTCAGGGCTTGAGATCGGCGATGGCGCCGCGGAGGCCCGCGGCCGACAGGGCCGCGAAGAGCGACTGGAGGCCCGGGGCCACCTGGCCGGTCGAGAACTGGAAGATGGCCAGGCCGAGCAGGCCGGCCGCCGCGATGTAGGTCTTGTAGCCCTTGAGCATGTTCCGAAACTCCATGGCGAATTCTGTGAAAGCTGATCAGACCGAAGGAACGGGCGCGGGTCGCGCCCGCCCCCGTCCGGACCGCGCCGGCCCCGAGGCCCGGCCGACGGCCCGCCGGTCGTTGATTACATTCAGGCTGGCGCGCGGCCGAATATCCGCCTATCTGGAAAATGTCCGAGATCGGGCCGCGCTCGGGGCCCGCCGGGCCTGGACTTCGCCGGCGTCGGCGACTACGATCGCGGGCCGACGCCCCGCCCCCCGAGGGACCCCCGATGATCCCGCCCGACGACCCGAGGTCGACGCTCCGCGACTTCCGCCCGACCCGCGAATTCCTCGTCGGGATCGACAGCGACGGCTGCGCGTTCGACACCATGGAGGTGAAGCACAAGGAATGCTTCATCCCCAACATCGTCCGGTTTTACGGCCTGGCGGCGGTGTCGAGGCTCGCCCGCGAGGTGGCCGAGTTCCTCAACCTGTACTCGAAGTGGCGGGGGATCAACCGGTTCCCGGGCCTGGTGATGACGCTCGACCTCCTCGCCGGCCGGCCCGAGGTCGCCCGCCGATCGGCCCATTTGCCGCCGGCGGCCGGCCTCCGCGCCTGGCTCGCGCGCGAGACCCGCCTGGGCAATCCCGCCCTCAAGGCCGAGGCCGACCGGACCGGCGACCCCGACCTGGCCCTCGCCCTCGCCTGGAGCGAGGCCGTGAATCGATCGATCGGCGAGATCGTCAAGGACGTCCCCCCCTTCCCGCTCGTCCGCGAGAGCCTGGAGGCGATCCGGGGCCGGGCCGACGCGATGGTCGTCTCCGCCACGCCCGGCGAGGCCCTGGAACGCGAGTGGAGGGAGCACGACCTCCGCGACCTCGTCGCCCTGATCGCCGGCCAGGAGGCCGGCAGCAAGCGCGAGGTCCTCGCCCTGGCCTCGGACGGCCGGTACGCCCCCGACCGCGTCCTGATGGTCGGCGACGCCCCCGGCGACCTCGCCGCGGCCGAGGCCAATGGCGTCCTGTTCTACCCGATCGACCCCGGTTCCGAGGAAGAATCGTGGCGGCGGTTCCACGACGAGGCCCTCCCCCGATTCTTCGACGGGACCTACGCCGGCCCCTACATGGCCGACCGGGTAGCCCGATTCCTGGGCCTCCTGCCCGAGATTCCGCCATGGAAAACGGCCTGAACCGCGATCAGAATGAGGTCGAAGTCACCCGCGCGACCCGGAGGGATGAGGCGATGGCGACGACCAACGACCCCCGATCGAAGAAGCCCTGGCTCAAGAAGCAACGCCCGTGGCCCCCCCGCGATGGGGTCTTTCGCTTCACGATCAACCAGTTTTACCAGCTCGATGATCTGGGTTTCTTCGAGGATCGGCACGTTGAGATGATCCGGGGGGTCATTTACGAGATGACGACCAAGCCCGCCCATACAACGGCCTGCGACCTGACCGCCGTCGTCCTTCGGGCGATCTTCGGAATCGGCTGGGTCGTCCGCGATGGTCGATCGCTCGACACGGGTCGAAGTTCCCTCCTCGAACCCGACTTCGCCGTCGTCGCGGGAACGATTCGCGACTTCGCCCAATCCCACCCCACCACGGCCGCCTTGATCGTCGAGATCAGCGACACGACCTTGCGCAAGGACCGGACGATCAAGGCCCACCTCTACGCCCAGGCCGGCCTGCCCGATTACTGGATCCTGAACCTGGTCGACCGGCAATTGGAAGTCCACCGAGATCCCGGCCCCGACCCGTCGCGGCGGGGACGGTTCCGCTATGCGGACGTGACGATCGTCCCCGAGGCGGGTAACATGGCGCCGCTGGCCGCGCCGGGATCGCCGATCGCGGTGGCCGACCTCCTCCCCTGACGTATCCGTGGCCTCCCTTCCCTGGGCGATAATCGAGCAAAAGCGATGGCACAACCGGGCGCCGACATCGGCCTGATCGGCCTTGCCGTGATGGGCGAGAACCTCGTCTTGAACATGGAGAGCCACGGCTACACCGTGGCCGTCTTCAACCGGACCACGTCCAAGGTCGACGAGTTCGTCGGCGGGCGGGGCCGGGGGAAGAGGCTGGTCGGGTGTCACAACGTCAAGGACCTGGTGGCCGCCCTGAAGCGGCCGCGCAAGGTGATGATCATGGTCAAGGCGGGCTCGGCGGTCGACGCCGTGATCGACGAGCTGGCCCCGCTCCTGGAGCCGGGCGACATCCTGATTGACGGCGGGAACACCCATTATCCCGATACCACCCGACGGACCCGGGCCCTCAAGGACAAGGGGCTCCTGTTCGTCGGGACCGGCGTCTCGGGCGGCGAGGAAGGGGCGCTCAAGGGCCCCTCGATCATGCCCGGCGGCAACCCCGACGCCTGGGAGTCGGTCCGGCCGATCTTCCAGGCCATCGCCGCCAAGGTCGGCGACGGGACCCCCTGCTGCGACTGGGTCGGCGACGAGGGCGCGGGCCATTACGTCAAGATGGTCCACAACGGGATCGAGTACGGCGACATCCAGCTGATCTGCGAGTCGTACCACCTCATGAAGGAACTCGTGGGCCTGGACGCCCCCAAGCTCCACGAGGTCTTCGCCCGATGGAACACCGGGCCGCTCGACAGCTACCTGATCGAGATCACCCGCGACATCTTCGGCTTCGTCGACGAGGCCACCGGCAAGCCGATGGTCGACCTGATCCTCGACAAGGCCGGCCAGAAGGGGACCGGCAAGTGGACGGTCAACTCGGCGCTCGACCTCGGCGTCCCACTCACCCTGATCGGCGAGGCCGTCTTCGCCCGATGTTTGTCCGCCCAGAAGGACGAGCGGGTCGCCGCCGAGAAGATCCTCAAGGGGCCCAAGCCTTCGTTCCACGGAGATTCCCAGACGTTCATCTCCGACGTCGAGATGGCGCTTTACGCGAGCAAGATCATCTCTTACGCCCAGGGTTACGCCCTGATGAACGCGATGGCGAAGGATTCGGGCTGGAAGATCAACAACGGCGCCGTCGCCCTGATGTGGCGGGGCGGCTGCATCATCCGGAGCGCCTTCCTGGGCAAGATCAAGGACGCCTTCGACCGGGCCCCGGACCTGCCCAACCTCCTCCTCGACCCCTACTTCACCGGCGAGATCGACCGGGCCCAAACCGGATGGCGCCGGGCGATCGCCGCTGCCGCGACCCAGGGGATCCCCGTCCCGACCATGTCATCCGCCCTGGCCTATTACGACGGCTACCGCTGCGGCCGGCTCCCCGCCAATCTCCTCCAGGCCCAGCGCGACTTCTTCGGGGCCCACACCTACGAGCGGGTCGACCGGCCCCGGGGCGAATTCTCCCACACCAACTGGACCGGCCGGGGAGGCACGACGGCCTCGACGACTTATAACGCCTGATCTTCAAGAGCGACCCGGTGGCCGGGTTTCAGGACGGAGCCCGGTCATAAGAAAAGATGTCAGGATAGTCGGAAGAAAAGTGTCAGTCGGGAACCGTTGTTTCCCCGCAAGGTCCGCGCATCAACCAGCGAGCGTCAAATTCAATAAAACGTGCCATGTTTCCTATCTCGCGAGGTCCGCGCATCAACTCAATTTCGCCAGGACTTCGCATCACATGGCGGGCGCTGGAATTTTAAGCTCAGGCAGAAATACCTCTGCGCGGAATTCCACTCCTGCGTCCCCGTCAAACCGGATCAGCCGGAACCAAGAATTTAGGATCGTCTTCTATTGAAAACGCTCCAACGCTCCTCTGATATGCGGCTGAAGTAGAAGAAAAGCGAGGTTACCCCGTTGGCCAGCCAAGCAGAGGATACTATGGCGATCACGACCAGAGGCATCCGGTCGACGCTCGGATAAAGCCCATCCGCGCCGCGGCGTACCGGGAAGAGGATGTCAATCGCGGCCAACATCGAGACAAAGAGGAGCATCCAGAGTATCAGGAAGGAGAAACCGAAAGCGAGCTTGAGTAAATTCTTCTTCATTTATGTGTTGAGTGTAACATCATCCCTGTGTTTGCCGGATCAAAGCACTTCGTTCAAATAGGTGGTCATCCACAGGTCGATCTGTCCGAATCGGGCTTTGATCCGTCCCTTGAACTCCAGGAAGAACTCGCGATGCTCAGGTTCGTCCGTGACATCGACGAAGACACGGATCAAGTCGTCGCGGTACGACTCGCCTTGGTGTCGCCAATATCCTCGGATGGTCTGCGTCTCGCAGGAGACGGCCCCGAATCGACCTTCCAGTGCGAGGAGGGTGTCGGACACGGCCTGTCCGGGACGGGCTGACCCTCATTGAACCGGAGCGGGAGGAGCCATTCAAAGCGACGAAGCGTTCTGCTCAATAGGTGGCGGGGCCTTCGACGAGGAACGAGATGCCCTCGACCTCCAGGTAGGCCAGGGCGGGTTCGGGGACCAGCATCTCCCCCGTCGACCAGCTCTTGAACGAGAAACGACCGGCCAGCCGACCCAGGGCCTGGCGTTTCGCATCGGGGTTGGCAAAGCGGATGCGGATCATTCACCGAGTTTATCCTCGTCTTGGGGCCCGGACAAGGTGCGTCCGGACCGGCTTACACTCGATCGCCCGTTCCATGGATGGGGTCGTTGCCCGGCTCGGGAGGGTTCCCGACCAATCCCGGGCGTGCCAGATCCGGGAGCGAGGCCGCGAGAATTGTGTTTGGCGAGTCGCCCCGATACGATCTTATTAGAAAGAGGCGAGTTCGCAGATCGCCCGAAAAGGGCGGGCCTGTTCGACCAATCCCCTTCGAGACCTGTCACATGTCGTCCGATCTCGCGAATCTGGCTTCGTTTTTTCCAGGTGCCAATTCCTGGCCTGGAGCCTCGACGGTCAGGACTTGCGCGGACGGTTTCTGGCTTGCGTCAGGGCAGGCGCCGACCTACGGATCAGGCGGAGCGAGGTTGGCTTCGTTTTTCCCAGGAGCCTTCGCCCGACTTGCGACGTTGGGTTCGTCTTGCCCGGGTGGCATGTTCTGGCGCGGCGTGAACCCGAGGAGGCGCTTTCCCGGGTCGACTCGCGTGGGATCGTATCACGCGATTGGGTTCGATTTTCCCAAGGGCAACACGAGGCCCGGCCACCCGGTCGGCCCTCGATCGCTCGGCGATTGGGTTCGTCCTGGAATCGCGGCAGGCGATTGCAAAGGCCGACCGGGCATGGCAGGCTGGCGGTCGTCGATTAGCCGATCGAACCCCGAATTGCAACGAACCAACCTGAACCCAAGGAGACCCGCATGAGAGACACCTTGCCCGCCCTCAAGGTCCGGACCGCGCTCGGACTGGTCATTGGGTTCGTTATTGCCGGGACCGGGTGGCTGATTCCGAGTTATCGGGCGGAGGCCCGGGAGCCCCAGCAGGACAAGCCAAAGTCGGAGCGCATCGTCCTCTTCGAGGGGAAGGACCTGGATGGCTGGGACGGCAACAAGAAATACTGGTCGGTCGAGGACGGCGAGATCGTCGGCAAGAACAGCGACGAGGTCCCGGTCAGCACTTACCTCCTGACCAAACGGAAGTTCTCCGACTTCCGGCTCACGGCGAAGGTCAAGCTGGTGACATCCGAGATGCACTCGGGGATCGGCCTCTGGGGCCGGGTCGCGCCCGAGAAGGGCGACCCGTTCACCTATATGGGCCACCTGGTGATGTTCCCCTCGGGATGGGGGATGTACGACCTCCACCGTCGGGGCGGACTGCCGGTCGACGGCAACCCGGCGAAGAAGGTCGGCAAGCAGCACGACTGGAACAACCTGGAGATCCTGGCGAAGGGGGCCCGCGTCAAGGTCGCCGTCAACGGGGTGGAGGTGGTCGACTTCACCGACAACAAGCCCGAACTGGTCGCCGAGGGGCCGATCGCCCTCCAGCTCCACTCGAACAAGGTCCCCCAGGAAGTTCACTTCAAGGACCTCGTCCTGGAAACCTTCCCGTCCTCGGACCGGCTGGCGACCGTCAAGTAAACAGATTTAAGAATATGCACAACCCTGATGGTTGAGCCTATTTCTTCTCGACCACAAGATCTCCGGTGCCCAGGTTCCCGGCCGCGTCGGTGGCGCGGACCATCAGGATGTGGGCGCCGGGCTTGAGGTCGGGCAGGAGGATGGTGATCGACTCGGCGGGGGTGTCGAACAGGCCATCGTCGGGGAAGACGGGGATCCAGTGTCCTCCGTCGAGGGCATAGGCAGCCTTGACGACCCGGGTCAAGTCGTCCTTGACAGAAACCGTGGCACCGCCAGTTCTTGCGACGACCGAGACGCCCGGCGGCTGGTGATCAACCAGGAATGGCTCGCTGATCCGGTCGCGGGTCAGGGCGTCGAGCGGGCCGTTGGAAGGGCGGTCGGTGGCGGTGACCCGGACGCGGTAAGTCCCGGCCGGGACGGCGGTCGTATCCCAGCCGAAGTTGGTCTCGGAGATGGGTTCATCGGTGAGCTTGATCCAGTCGGGCCAACCGTCCTTGCGGATGTGGAGGGTGTAAGCCAGCTCGTCGGAGTTGGGGTCGGATGCCTCCCAGCGGAGGGTAAGCTTGGCCTGCCGGGTCGCCCCGTCCCCGGCGCCGATGTCGGGGACCTCGACCTTGGCGATCTCGGGCGGCAGGTTGACCGTCTGATATCGGATCGAGACCGATCGGAGTTCGGGGGTGGTGGCGGGATCGGTGGTCGCCAGGGTCGCCTGGTACTGGGCGAATCGTCCCGGCGGGGCCCCGGAGCCGGCGGTCGCCGGGTCGGATTGCCCGGCCGACCAGGCGGACCAGGTCGGGTCGGGCTCGCCGACATTCCCGGTCCGGACCCGGACCGAGATCGAGGTCCCGGCCGGGGTCTCGGCCTTCCAGGATAGGGAGCCCAACCGGCTGATAAATCGGGCGTCGTGGACGTCCGAGGTGATCGTGCCCCGGGCGACGTGCCCCGGTTCCAGCCGGACGACCGCGCCGGGGTCTCCCGCCCCGATCAGGAGGCCGTCCTTGGGGTCGTCCAGGAGGGCAAGGATCTGTCCATGATCGAGCCGGGCGATCGGCGACGACTCGCGGCCCAGGTCGCGGACCTCGAAGAGCAGGCCCTCAGGGCCGGTCCCGACGTAGAGCCGGTCGTCACGCCAGGCGAGGGCGAAGATCAGGGCCTTGTGGCGAAAAACCTCGCGGGCGACGCCGTCGACGCCGATCCGGTAGACCGAATTGTCGCCCGCAGCCGGCGTTTTCGGCGAGGCCGTCCCGCCCGGCACGGGCGATGCTTCGGACAATTCGCGACGGGCGGGCATCTCCCCTTTCTGGACGGCGACGGCCTCCATCGGCTCGGGATTCGGCGGGCGGGTCAGGCCCCCGCTCCCGCCGAAGGTGGCGGACGACCGGTCGGAGCCGCCCGACCCGCCCGACTCGGCGGCCGTCCCGGCGTAGATCGACCCGTCGGGCGCGACGTGGAGGGTTCGGATCTCGTTCTGAGGGGCGTCGTAGACGACCGAGGTCTTGCCGTCCGGGCCAACCCGGTAAATCAACCCCTCGCCATCGGACCCGGAATAGATCGACCCGTCCGGCCCGACCGCGACGCAGAGCAGGTGCTGATGCTTGCTGTCGAGCAGGAGCGTCCACGAGCCGTCGATTGCCCGCTTCCAGAGCTGTCCGGTCGGCCCGGTGGCCGCGTAGATGTTGCCTTTCGGGTCGGAGGCGAGGTCCCAGATGTACTGGACCTTGGGGTCGGGCCGGGACGTCGGATGCTTCGGGTCGGTCACCTCGACCAGCAAACCCCCCGGCCCGGTCCCGACGAAGACCTTGCCATCGGGCGTGACCGCCAGCGCCAGGGCCTGGGAGTCGGCCGCATCGAAGGCGACCGACCAGTCGCCTTCCCGGCCCCGCCGGAAGACCTTGCCCTCGTTGCCGGTGGCGGCGAATATCGAGCCGTCCGCACTCCTTGCGAGGTCCCAGACCCGGACGGCGTCGACCCTGGCCGTCGGCCGGATCGCCTGGGCCAGGCGGACCCGGCCCGAGTCGGAGATCACCACGTCCTCGCGGTGTCCCTTGGCGAACGCCGTCGCCCCCTCTTGCCGCCAGGTCTCGACCTTCGCCCCGAGGGCGGCCGTGGTCAGGACCAGGAGCAGGGAACCGCCGAGGGGCCAGGCTCCGGGTGTAGATCGGAAAGACATGTCCGGATGCATCCTCGTCGATGGAGCGTTCCAATCCTCGGGCCTATTGTGCACTTAGTTCGTCGAGGCCTGGGAAAGGCCGGTCTCCCTGGCGACAACGAATCGGATCGAGTGGGTGCCCTCGACAACCCAGCCGGTCTCGACGGATCGGATCAGGTCGGATCGGACGGCGGGCTCGACGGTCTGGCGGCCGGAGGAGAAGACCGATCGGGCACTCCCCGGGAGGTTGGGCAGCGACTGGCCCCCGACGGCGAATCCCCGATGGGGGGTGGCAACGTGGAGCGAGAGGGCCGTCCGGCTGGAGTCGATCTGGACGTTGATCGCCCGGAAGAGCCCGTCCAGGTCGCGCGGTTCGAGGAGTTGCGGCTCGTTCCGGAATCGACGGCGAAGGCTGGTCGGGAGGTCGCAGATGACGGCCTCATGAGGTCCCTCGGGAAAGTCATTGGGTAGCGCGAGGGCCACCTCCACGACCTGCCGGTCGCCCTTGAATGGCTTGAGGGTCGCGTACGCCCGGAGGGACTGGCCGGGCTCGATCCGGTCCGAGGCGAGCCGGACCGACTCGATCGCGGCCAGGGTCCGCCCGGCGAGGACGTCGACTGAGCAGTCGATCGACTCGATCCGGACCGGCGACATCGCGTTGCGGGACAGCATGTTAACGATCCCGGCGATCGGGCCGAACATGGCCCCCGGGCCCATCGGGCCCGAGTATCGCTGGCCGCTCAGGGTGTCGGTCAGGATGATCGGCTCGTGACCCTGGACCCTGATGGTCGCGGAAATCCGCGCCGTCAACTCCTCGGGGAGGTTCCCTTCGGTGTCGATTGCGTTGGTCAGGACGGCCATGACCAGGGTGGGCAGAAGGTTGGGCTCGCGGACCATTTCGACCTTGAATGTCCGGTTCTCGGCAAATTGACCCGTCTTGACCTGCACCGAGAACGGGATCATGTCCGGCTTCAGGCCGAGCCGGCCGGCGATCCCGGTGCTGACGTCGGTGTCGAGCACGCCGACGACCTTCAGCGGCGAGCCCATCTTCATGCTCACGCTGGCCCTCGGGTAGACCGTGTGGATGTAACCGGTCATCATCGGGAACTGGCACGCCCCCAGGCTGAACATCGGGTGGCCGAAGCCGTAAACCCGGTCGCCTTCGACGTGGGTAACCGTGCCGATCCCGGAGAGGTTGAAGTCTCCCGTGACCATGGCGATGCTCAGCGGGGACCCGGGGACCAGTAATCTGTCGCCTTCTTCGCGGATCACGTTGTCCTGGGCCTTCCCGCCGGCCATCGGCGCCAGGCCGATCGGCTGGAATCGGTCGGCGAGCAACGCCAGGGCCCTGGGGGTGAACCCGGAAGCCGCGAGGGGCGTGGCGATCGGTCGCATGCCTCCGAGCCCGCCCCCGGAGACGGAGATCGGGCCGATCGGGCCGAATGACGGGATGTCGTCCATGCCGTCGAGTCGCCAGAGCCGGTCGAGGCTCGCGGCCCGGACGGGGACCCGGGCCGGGAGCTCGGCCTCGGCCGCGATCCGCCGGTCATTGGATCGGACGTACTGGACCATCTGCGAGAAGGGCGTAACCCCGGCGATCGGGTCCTTGGCGAACTCCCAGGCAAACGCCACGGCACCCAACAACTTACCGTCGATATAGATCGGGCTGCCGCTCATCCCCTGGATGATCCCGGCGTGCTCCAGGTTGCATCCATCCAATCGACAGAGGACCATGTCGCGACCGGGGCTGACGCCCTTCATCACTCCCAGGACCTCGGCCCCGAATTCCTCGAGCTTGGTGCCGACCATGACGGTCCGGCCCTTACCCTTCATGCCGGGGCGAATGTCGTTCACATCCCAGTATGTTTTCGGGTCGGGCTCGCCCCCGAAAGATGGAGGAGAGGCCGCCGCCAGCAGCAAGAGCAGGGCCGGGACGACCCGGCATCGTCGGGCGATCGGGCGGGGTATTGGATCGGTTGTCATCTCATGGAACTCCCCGGGAAGGGCCTGGACTGCGAGCCGGATCGATGGTCCAGGGATGCTGACGGTCGGACTCGGGGCGGGGGAACGGGGCCCGATCACGTGGCCGGAGGGGCGGGTCGCCGGACCCTGGGGCCATCCCGGGGCGGGCGCACTCCGGAGCGGCCACCTCCTGGCACAGCCTGTCTCGATCAACCCTACAAGTAGATTAACATCGTGTCAACCAATACTTCGCGGCACTTCATTCGGAATCTTAATAATGTGGTTCAAGGGAAGAGGTCCTTGATCGGCCCGCCCGCGTGGCCATTGCCGTCGCCCACGTCACGTTTTTGCCGGGATTCTTCCTTGAGGATCTCGATCCGCTCGCGGAACATCTCCCGACGTTTCCGCCGGGCGTAGCGACCAAGGGCGACCCAGTCGATCATCGCCAGGCAGAGGAGGGCCAGGATGAGGAGCAGGACCGCGAGCCAGGTACCGGCAAACTGGGGATTGGTCCGGTTTTCCAACCGGGGAGGGAGCCGCGAGCCGATCACCAGCCCGGCTGCGAGCAAGACCAGGATGGCGATCCCGGCGGATCGGCGGAGATCCTGCCGGGCGAAGTGGAGTTCATCATCGGGGGACAGCCCGATCGTCCGGTCGCAGCGGTCCCGCCGCTCTCGCCAGGCCAGGAGGGCGGCGATGAGGAGCACGATCGTCGACAGGACCAGGCTGGCCGCGGTGGTGTCTGCTCCCGGCATCATCGCATTCCCTTCAAGATCAATCCGAGGATGACTCCGGGCGGTCGGAGGCCGTTCTGCCCGGGTCTCAATAGACGTCAGCGTGGGTCAATTGCTGTTCGACCCAGTCGCTCCTGCGGGCGATGTCGATCAGCGCGGCGCGGACGTCGTCGGGGTGGACATGGCCCCGGGGGAACGTCCTGGTCATCACGAACATTGCCTGGCCGTTGACGTCCCGGATCGAGAGGCCGCCATAAGTCATCTCGGCGTTGAGCTTGAGGGCAAACTCATAGTGGCGCGGCTCGGCCGGGCAGCAGACCGAGAATACGGAGAGGAGCCGCTCGTTGTGGCGGTTCTGGCCGACTTCGAGGTAGACCTCTTGCATCCGGTCGTTGGGCAACTTGAACAGGATCCGGAAGTGATCCCGGGCGCCCTGGATGAAGCATTCCAGGCCCTCGACGCTCTCGCGGAGCAGGCCCTCGGTATCGCGGAGCTGAGCGATCGCCGAGTCGAGCGCCTCGGCCAGGTCCTCGGCCGAGGCGAACCGGGCGGAGGGCTCCTTGGCGAGGCAACGGGACAGGATCTCGGCCAGGTCGTCGTTCACGGCCGGGACGATCGCCCGGACGTCGGGGATCGGCTTGGCCCGATGCATGTGGATCAGCCGTCGGATCCGGTCGGCGGAGAAGGGCAGGCGGGCAGACAGCAGGTAGTAGAACATCACGCCGACGGCATAGATGTCCGACCGCGGGCTGGCCGGTGCGCCCGAGAACAGCTCGGGGGCCATGAAGGTCGGGGTACCGGCGACCTTGGCCCCCGCCAGTCCCGGGTCGCTGTGGCGGCGGACCAGCCCGAAGTCGGCCAGCTTGGCCTGTCCTTCGCGGGTCAGCAGCACATTGGCCGGCTTGACGTCCCGGTGGACCAGGCCCGACCCGTGCGCGGCCCCCAGCGCTTTGACGACCTGGAGGACCAGGACCGAGGCCCGCATCGGGTGGAACGGGCCGTCCCGGACCAGGGTCTCCTTGAGGCTGATCCCGCCGGGCACATACTCCATCTCGATGAAATGGTAGTCGCGGTCAGTCCCCAGGTTATGGACCGTCACCACGTGCGGGTGCACCAGGTTGGCCACGACCCGGGCCTCGGCCCAGAACTGCTCGCGGACCTGCGGCTGGCGGGCGACGAGGCCGGGGTTGAGCACCTTGATCGCGCAGGGCCGGCAGAGGAATTCATGCTCGGCCTGGTAAACTCGTCCCATCGAGCCCCGGCCGATGACCGGGCCCATCCGGTACTGACCGAGCATCCCGCCGGTCAGGTCGTCGATCGCCGGAAACCCGTCGTCGGGATCGGCGGCGGCCCCGTCGCCCCGATAGGTGAGGGTCGCGTCCCCCTCATAATCGAGCGTCTGATCTCCGCTGGAGGCCGGATCCGGCGCCGGGGCGTAAGTCGGTGATACGGCGGGACGAGCCCGACGGTTGGGATCATCGGGGTCGGGGGTCCGGCGAATTCCGGTCGTCATGGGTGCCTCGGCGAAACTCGGGCGATGTCGTTGCTGACCACCCCCGGGTTGCCTTAAGTGTTCGCGACCGGGAAAATCTGTCAAGCGAGGGCGGAAAAAAGGAAGAAAATCCCCCCTGCCGGCGTCTCCTCCTCCGTCCCTACTTCCGCGACCGCCGTCTCGTCCAAGCGGTCGACGAGGCGCATCGGCCCAGCAACCGAACCGGGAGAATCCCCCATGAAACCGCCCGGACGTCGGCTCGGCATCGGCGTCTTGCTCGTCCTGATGGCCGGGATGGACGAGCCCCCCCGCCCCGCTCGGCCCGCTCCCAGGCCCTCGAAGAAGGCACCCCGACGGGACCCGGACGCCCCTCCTCCGTGCGTCGCCACCGGCCGATCGGCGGCCCGGTCCCCGGCCCGGACCATGCCCGACCTCTTCGACCGAATGATGGATGGGATGATGCGCGACCCGGCCCGGGGCTTCGCCGGGTTCCTGGACGAGCTGGCCAACCTGGAAGGACCGGCGCTCGAAGGGGTCTCCCTGACGATCGCCGAGGAGCGCCAGGCCGGCCTCACGGCCCGTTCCGATTATCTCCAGAAGGCCGCCGCTCGCGGGTTCCGCGTGGCCAATGAGCCCGGGAAGCTGGCCTATCTCAAGGCCATCGTCGCCCGATTCTCCGGCCGGATGGCACACCGCGATCGCTACCCGGCCATCGAGATCAGCCTGGTCGACGCCCCGATCCCCGACGGCCAGTCGTTCCCGGGCGGCTTCCTGGTGTTCACCACGGGCCTCCTGGACGAGCCCGATGAGGCGACGGTCGCCGCCGTGGTCGCCCACGAGCTGGCCCACCTCGAACGCGGGCACCTGTATGGCTACGCCCGGCGGAGCAAGCTGGCCGAGGCCACTTATCGCAACCCGCCCGGCGGCTTCGACGAAATGGACCGATTCTTCACGCGCCAGGTCGCCTTGTTCGGCCTCCTCATGAATCCCTTCCGCCCCCAGCACGAGTCCGAGGCCGACTGCACGGCGGTCACCTGGCTCTACCTCGAAGGCTACGACCCCCGCGCCCTCGTCGGCTTCTTCGAACGGATGCACCGACGCAATAATGATCGCCCAGCCAACCCATTCTTCGATTTCGGCCGGACCCACCCATTTTCGCTGGATCGCCGGGCCGACGTCCTCGATCGACTCGCTCAGCTCCGGAGGTGGCGGAGGCGGGATGACCTCGGCCTTTACGCCGATAATCTGCGGAAGCTGACCCCACGGGAGGGGAATTGACCTCCCCGGATCACCCTGACCATCCATCGGCCCCGGATCGGATCCCATGCTCCCCACCCCCGATTGCTCCCCGTCCTTTGCCAAAACGAAGCCAACATGCAACCGAGGCGACCGCTCGTCCAGGTCCGCGATCGCGTCCGCTTCCCGCGGAGGTCCGCCGGGAAAAACGAAGCCAATGGCGACCATCGGGCCTTCCCTCGTGCGATCGAACGCATCGCCCCTGCAAAATCGAACCCAACGGGCGGAGGTCGTCCGGACCGCAGGGGGGGGCGATTCGTCCTTCGATATATTCCCGATTTACGGGCCGGATGATCAGTCTTCCTGCCAAGAATTTCCCGGAAGGACTCCGCCCTGGATATGGAAGGCGGGGCGCCGATATGGGCGGGGGCCGGTCGAGTTGGCCGTGATCGTGGGCGTTGCGTCGTTCTTCCTCCTGTGGGCCCTCGTCGCATTGCCCCGGGGACGAGAAAAGGCCCGATTGGCGGGTTGCGAGAAGAACTTGATGCAGATTGGGGTCGGTTTGCAGCTTTACCACCAGGCGAATCGACATTACCCGACCGTTCCGGATCTGGGCGGCCCCGCCGGTGATGCGCCGATCCGAGCGATGCTCGACTCGCTCTCGTTGCCCGACCTGATCGGGCTCCGCGACCCGTCGACTCTCCCCAGGCCCGGCCAGGCCCCGCCGAGCGGGTCGCGGGTGGCCGGGCTGGTATGTCCCAGCGACCCTTATGCTTCGTCCCAGACTCTCGACCCCAGGATCAGCTATCGGGCCGTTGCCGGAGACACACCGGCCGGGGTCGGAGGCCCTTTCCAGCCGGGGCGGCTCCTGACGAGCGCGGAGGTCGAGGCCGCCGACGGCCTGGGTTTCACCGCCGGGTTCGCCGAGAGGATGGTCGGCGGGGGCATCGATGGCCGGCCCGGGCCGATGGACTACGCGACGACCCCGGGCCCCGTCGGCGAGGTCGGCTGTCCCCAATCTCCGGTCGGGCGATGGAAGGGCGACGCCGGATCATCCTGGTCCGAGGTCGGCTGGCGATCCACGCTCTATAATCACGCCATCCGACCCGGCGGATCCCCCTCCTGCATCGCCGACGACGGCCGGACCGCGATGATGGGGGCGTCGAGCGCGCACCCCAACCGGATCAACGTCCTCCTGCTCGACGGCTCGCTCCGGGGCGTCACGCCGTCCATGGACCTGAACTTATGGCGTGCCCTCGGCACGGTCCGGGGACGAAGCGAGTCGACTCCCGGCCGATGACGAAGCGCGGACGGTCCGCATCCCATCCCAAGACCTCCGGGGAGCGACCTGGCATGCGGCGACCGGCCCTGATTTTCGACTTCGGCAACGTGGTCGCCCATTTCGACTACGGGAAGGCCTGCTCGGCGTTGGGGACTCGACTCGGGCTGTCGGGCGAGGAACTCCTCGATCGACTCCGCCCGCTCGGATTCTCGGACCTGGTCAAGGCCTACGAGGGGGGACAGATCTCGGCCGAGGAGTTTTCGAGGGGGGTTTCCGCCTCGGTCGGTCTGGCGGTCACGCACGACGAATTCGCGGCGGCGTGGTCCGACATCTTCTCGGCCAACGAGTCGATCGTCCCGCTGATCGCGGCCTTCAAACGGGAAGGTTACACCCTGGTCCTGGGCTCGAACACCAACGACCTGCACGCTCGCCAGTTCCGCCGTCAGTTCGCCCAGACGCTGGCCCATTTCGATCGACTGGTCCTTTCCTATGAAGTCGGCCACATCAAGCCGTCGTCCTCCTTCTACCTCGCCTGCGCCGAGGCGGCCGGCCTCCCCCCGGAAGAGTGCATCTTCATCGACGACTTGCCCGAAAACGTCGAAGGAGCGAGGGCGGCCGGGCTCGTCGGGGTGCTTTACGAGAACACCCCGCGCCTGATCCGAGATCTCGCGTCGCTCGGCATACCCTCCCCACTGCTCGCCTGATCGTGTCGTAGGTCCGCAAATTATCCGGACCTGCCCGGATCGGAGGATTGAAAAATCTCCTTCGCCGGGCGATCATGGTTGTCATCCCGCTTGCGTTCGTCTTCCCCCCCCGAACCCGACTCGATCGCCGCAAGGGATCACTCGCCCTGGACCCACCCGGGACCGCCGGTATGGAGCCCTCGCCATCCCTCCGCCAGGTCGGAGCGGATGCGTCAAGTATCCCTTTTCGACCTGTCAGGGACGGATCGCGGCCACGGTCATGCGACCGATCGCCACAAACGATTCCACCAAAATCAGCGGAAATGGATGCCTCCTTTGCCAAACTTTCGATGTGACCTCACCGAAGCCGTCGCCGCCGCTCGGCATCCCGAAGCCGGGGCAATAGACCCTCCCAGGGCAATTTCTCCGCAGGACCGGAAATCATCCGGCACATTTCGCAGCCGGCGGTTTGACTCCGGTTTATCAGGATCCACACTCGAAATGATCCGCATGCCGCTCACCGCGCCACTTCCCGAATTCGCTCGAATTTCCCCCTCGACTATTCATCCCCCGCGAATTCTCGACATCATCCTTGACGCCCGCCTCGAAGCCGGTAATGATTGACTGCATGCATGTAGTTAATCGGGGCCGATCGTGACGGGAGGCTGTCTTCGCCTTGGTCCTCGGAGGTCCTGATACGGTCGGGTTCGAGCGGGGCACTCGGGCGGGCGGTCGCCCTGGGGGCCGAGGTCCGGTCGGTGGTGTCGCATTTCGGCAGGTTGGCTGATTGGTGCTTTGCGGCGGCGGGCCGGGCGGGGCGATCGAGGGCCTCGTGCCGGCTAAGTACACGAGGATGGGTCGTTCACCTTTGATTTTTCGAGTTCTTCCGTCATTCCCCGAGGCGGGGACGTCGTGGGCCGGTCGTGCCCCGCGGGGGAAGGACTCCGAGGCATACGGGGGGAGTCTGTCGATGGGAAGCAACAAGGGGAATGGACGCGGCGATGGATCGAAACGGCGTCCCGGCGACCTGCGCCGGAGTCGGCAGGGGAGGCCGAACCTGGAGCCCCTCGAGCAGCGACGGCTGCTGAGCAACGCCCCGGCGATCGGCCCGCCGGGCACGGCCCCGGTCGGGTGGCATCCCACCAACACCAACCCTCTGGACGTCGAGAACGGCCCGCTGGCCAACATGGGCCAGCAGACGATCCACATCTACCAGGAATACAACGCGTATCTCCAGGGCGGCTCCAAAGGGGCTTTCGTCTCGTCGCTGGCCCATCGGATCCAGTTCCAGGGGACGTCGGTCGGCCTCGACCTCCGCTTTACGGGCGACCTGGCGACGTACCAGCAGGTCTTGAATCGGCTGGGGGTGAATGTCGTCGCGACCAACCCGGCCCTGAAGGTCGTCGAGGGGTACGTTCCGATCGGCCAGCTTGTCACGATCGCCCGGGAGGCCCAGACGCTCGGCGGCGAGCCGAATTACAAGCCGGTGGTGCGCTTCGCGGGCAAGGGCAACAACCAGGCCGAGACCGCCATCGGCGCCGCGGCCGCCCGGCTCCAGTTCGGGGTCGACGGCGCGGGCCAGAAGATCGGTGTCATCTCGGACAGCGTGGGCAGGGTGGGGGCCGGTCTGGCCCAGTCGGTGGCCTCGGGCGACCTGCCGGCCAACGTCCAGGTGCTCCTGGACGGAGTGGCAGGCGCTACCGACGAAGGCCGCGCGATGCTGGAGAACATCTACGACATCGCCCCGGGGGCCGCCCTGGCATTCCACACCGGCGGTCCAGGCGACGTCGCGTTCGGCAATGCCGTGGTCGCGCTGGCCGACGCGGGCTCGACCATCATCACCGATGACCTCGGCTACGCCGACGAGCCGTTCTTCCAGGACGGCCCGGCCCAGATTGGGATCAACACGGTCACCGCCCGCGGGATCGAGTTCACCAGCGCCGCCGGCAACGCCGCCGACAGTGGTTATCTCTCCCAGTTCCGCGGCGTGAACGGGACGGTCCCCACCATCGGCGCCGGCCGGTTCATGAACTTCGACCCGACGGGCGCGACGCAGACCACGTTGCTGCCGATCGAGGTCTACCAGAGCACCACGCCGACCTTCCAGTTCGACCAGCCGATCGTCGCCGGCGGTAACGGCGTCACGTCGCAGATGAACTTCTACGTCCTCGACCAGAACAACGCCATCGTCTCGCAGGGGATCTCGAACACCGTCGCGGCCGGCCTGCCGCTCCAGATCGTCGATCGGACCATCACGCCGGGCAAGTACAACGTTGTGATCCAGCTGGTCAGCGGCCCCGACCCCGGCCACGTCCAGTTCATGGAGCCGGGCGACGGCGGTTTCAACGTCTCGCACCAGTTCGGCACGGCGGGCGGGACGTCCTATCCCTCGGTCCTCGGCCACGCCGGCGGCGGGACCACGATCAGCGTCGGTGCGGTGCCTTATTTCAATACCCCGGCATACGGGTTCACCGGGACGCTCCACAACGAGGACTTCAGCTCGTTCGGCACGGAACTGAGCCTGTTCAACCCCGACGGGTCGCCCAAGACACCCCAGGTGCTGCTCAAGCCCGACATTTCGGCGCCCGACGGTGGGAATACGTCGTTCTTCGGCCAGATCCTGGACACCACCAATCCGTTCCCGGGCCATCCCCCGTTCACGGGCCAGCCGCCGACGACGATCGCCAGCACGCCGACGGCCACGAATGTGAGCCAGCCCGGCCTCCCGTCGTTCTTCGGGACCTCGGCGGCGACCGAGAACGCCGCCGCCGTCATCGCCCTGCTCAAGCAGGCAAATCCGTCCGCCTCGCAATTCCAGATCGTCTCCGCGCTGATCTCTACCGCCTTGCCGCTGAACGGCCAGGCTCCCGGGACCTACAACGTCCAAGGCGGATTCGGCGAGATCAATCCGATCGCCGCGTTCAAGTCGCTGTCGGGCCTCTCGGTGAGCTTCATCTCGCCGGGCGCCAGCCAGACCGTCGCGCAGGCCCCGACTTCGGTCTTCGTCACCTTCAGCAAGCCGATCGACATCAACTCGATCTCCAGCGGCAACCTGTTCATCCAGGGGCCCAACGGGGCGACGGTCGCGGTCGGCCAGCCGGTGGGGGTCGACAGCGTCAAATTTCCGACCCAGGTCCGGTTCCCGATCGCGATCACGCCCGCACCGGGCCAGATCGCCAACGGCGTCTACAACGTCCACTTCATCCGGGGCGCGATCGTCGGCCAGAACGGCCAGCCGCTCCTGGCCGACATCTTCGACCGGTTCACCCTCAACCAGGTCAACGGGCCGCAGGTTGCCAGCACTTCATTCGTCGGTCGGATCGTGACCGTGACGTTCAATGAGGGCGTGAATGCGGCGACCGTCACCCCGGCGAATATCACGCTGGTCCGGGGCTCGGGCCTGGTCGTCAGCAACCTGCCCCAGGCGCGATTCTCCTACAACCCGGCGACCTTCACCGCCACGATCGACCTGACCGGCGTCCCGCAGTCGTCATTGCCGACCGACACCTACACGCTCCGGATTTCCCGGAACGTCACCGACCTCATCGGCAACCCGCTCAACGGTTCGTTTGCCGGCGTGTTCCCCTCGGGCGTGTTCCCCTCGGGTGCCGGCTCGGACTTCGTCCAGGCGCTCGGGCTGGTGCAGCTCAGTCCGCCGGTGATCAGCAACTTCTCCCTGGCGCCCCAGTCGGATTCGGGGATCGGCGGCGACAACGACACCAACAACCAGCGGCCGAGCCTGATCGGCCAGGTGACCGCCAGGTTCCCGTCCTCGCTGGCCGGGCTGACCGTCCTCGTCGAGTTCAACGGGATCCCGCATGCGGGCGTCCGCCGGGGCGGGCTCGACCTCAAGCTCGGCGGCAATCGTCGAGGCTTCTCCGGCCAGTTCGACGTGATGACGACGACCGACGCCCTGGGCCGGTTCACGATCAACTATCCGGCCAACGCCCCGGTCCTGCCCGAGGGCGAGAACCTGGTCCGGGTCGTGGTGATCGGCCAGCCGGACCAGCCGCCTTTCCCCGGATTCTCGGATCAGCGTGACACGGCCTTCCGGGTCGACAAGTCGCTCCCCTACATCGGGACCGTCGACGGCACCCAGGCGACCTCGATCGCCCAGGGGGCCAACATCAACGGGCTCTCCTCGCTGACCCTGGACGTCGTCGATCCGGTGAATCCGGGCACTCCCGGCGATCCGTTCGCCGTCGGCGCCCGGGTCACCGTCCCGGCGCTCAATCCGAGCATCGCGAACAACCTCTCCAGCTATGCCCTGTTCCTGGTCAACCCGAATGGGACCCTGACGAACGAGTCGAGCTTCATCTCGACGGCGACGTTCACCTCCCCGCCGGCCTCCCCGACCCCGGGACGGACGCTGACCTCCGACCCGTACACGGGCCAGATCACCCTGACCTTCGCGCCTGGGCTTCCCACCGGAAGCTACAAGCTTCAGGTGCTGTCCTCGGACTTCGGCGCCGGCCTGAGCGACGCCGCCGGCAATCCGTTCGCGGGCGATCAGGCCCACTCGTCGATCGGGCGGGCGGCCGATTTCGTGCTCGACTTCAACCTCCAGCCGACCCCCACCTACATCACCAACTATCAGGCGTTCACCCCCGACGCCGCGACTCCCGGCGGCTCGGACTCCTCGGGCCCTCGCGCCTTCTATGAGCTTCCGGCCTCCGGCCAGCCGGCCCGGGCCGCGGCGCCGCCGACGGCGTTCGCCATCGACTTCTCCAACTCGCTCAACAACTTCGGCGGCGACGTGACGAAGGCGACGGCCTTCTACTCCAACGTCCTCCAGCTCGTCCGGTCGGCCAACTCGGCGACCGCCAACCCGGATGGGGCGTTCGGCGACCTCGGGATCACCAACACCACCGGGTTCACCAGGGTCAACGGGATTACCGTGTCGCTGGTCAACTCGATCGCCAGCGCCCAGCCAGGCCAGTATGGCTATCAGAATCGGCTGTTCGTCAGCCTCCCGGCCGGCCTGACGCTCCCGGCGGACTACTACCGGCTCTACCTGTCCAACGCCGGCCAGGCGGCAATCCGGGATATCTTCGGCAACCAGCTCGACGGCGAGTTCCTCGGCTACCAGGGCTCCAACAACGTCTACGTCGATCAGCTCCCCAACGGCCAGGTCCGAGGCTCGGCCGCCCTCCCCGACCTGACCGGGGACGGGATCAACGGCGGCGCCTTCATGACAGGCTTCGTCGTCGTCGCCAACGGCAACGTCATCTTCGCCTCGGCCGACGCCCCCTTCAACGCGCAGATCGCCTCGCAGATCCCCAACGGCAGCGCGGCCCGGCCCTATCCCGTGCTCGCCTCCGAGGCCGTTCCCAATCAGTCCAACGGCGGCGACCTCAACAGCATCGCCAACGCCGGGGGCAAGTTTGACCCGACGCTGGACCGGAGTGGCGACGGCCAGTTCGAGCCATCCGCGTTCTTCGCCGCCCAGCAGAGGGTGCTGGCGACCAACAACTCGCCCGTCGTGATCGTCGCCGAGCCGTCGCTCCCGACCCTCGACTTCACGACCGGCCAGACGATCCAGAGGCCGTTCGTCCTCCAGGCCCCCTCGGGTGCCGACCCCGTCGCCAATAACGGCAGCGCTTCGGTCCCGGCCCTGACCACGCTCGTTTTCCAGCCGGGCGCGATCTTGAAGATGCAGAATGCCAGCCTGTTCGTCCAGAACCAGGGCAGCGCGTTGCAGGTCCTGGGCGGGCCGAATTCCTTCCAAAGGGTGACCATCACCTCCTACAAGGATTCGTCGATCGGCGGCGTCACCAACGGCGATCCGAACTCCAAGCCGGCCCCGGGCGACTACGGCGGCGTGATCCTCCGGAACTTCAGCCAGGCCGCCCTCCCGGGCGACAGCTCCCCCCGGTCCGAGATCTTCAACGGCACGGGACAGCTCGCGATCACCGGCAATCCCCTCCTGGATGACCGCCTCAAGGGTCCGTTCTCCGACGTGACCAACCCGAGCAGTCAGGCCGACGCCGTCAGCGGTGCCGATGACATCATGTCCTACGTCACATATCTCACCGAGAGGTATGCCGGCGGCCCGGTCCCCCAGACCAATGGCATCCGATATGATGGGATCACGCTCAAGAACAGCCGACCGACGATCATCAATAGCACGATCGCCGATGCCGGCGGCGCCGGTTCGGCCCAGGCCGGCCTGTCGGTGGACGTCGATTCGCTCCGAGTCGATGACGTCGCCCGGGGGCCCCTCCTTCGGGGCGACACCTTCGTCAACAACGGGCTGAACGGGATCTACATCCGGGCCGAGGTCAGCGGCGGCGTCGCCGAGGCCACCAACGCGGTCGCCTACCCGATCAACCCGTCCAACCTGGGCGGGTCCAAGAATTTCGCCCTGGATGACCCCTATCCCTACCTGCTCACCTCGCGGCTGGTCATCGGCGACTCGCTGCTCCAGGGGACGGGCAACGGCCAGTCCTCGTCCCGAGACCGGCTCTATGTCAACCCGGGGATGGTCCTCAAGTTCGAGCGGGGCGCCGCCCTCCAGATCCGCTCGGGTGCCAGCCTGAACGTGGGCGACACGACCTATCTCAAGAACTTCGACGCCGACCCCACCTATGGCCCGACCTTCGCCGCGAGGAAGCCCGACGGCTCGCCCAACCCGAACGCCGGCAAGGTGAATCCCAACTTCGTGACCAACTCGCCGGGCCTGGCGCGGGTCATCTTCACCTCGCTCGAGGATGACGCCGCCACCACGTCGTTCTTCGACCCGATCTCGCAAGCCAGGACCACGATCGTCCAGCCCCTGGCGGCGGAACCCGGGGGTGCGGGGGCCAATCAGCCCCGGTTCGGCAACGTGCCCGCGCGGGCCCGGTGGGGTGGCGTCTCGCTCGCATCCGGCTCGATCGACGTGATCAACTCGGCGGTCTTCCGCTACGGCGGCGGCCAGTTCAACACCGACCAGGGCACCGGCACCGAGAATGTCCTCAACCTGGGCGGGAGCCAGGCCGGCTCCCACGTGATTCTGACCAACAGCTTCTTCACCGATAACCTCGACGTCCCGATCAACCTCGACCCGAACGCGCTCCTCGCCGGCGATCCCCAGCGCCCGCTGGAGTCGGGCGACCCGTTCATCCACGGCAATCTCTTTTTTAATAACGGGATCAACGGCGTCGGCGTCCAGGGAGGGACCGACGGCCTCAACCGGCCGAACCTCCTGGTCAATTCGGTCTGGACCGGGAGCGATTTCACCTACATCCTCCGGGACACGATCGTCCTCGGCCCGCGAGGGACGAACACGGGCGGCTCGGTCATCCCCCCGACTCCCATCACCACGGTTCCCCTGGGCCCGCTCAAGCCCAACCTCACACTCACACTCCAGAGCACGCTACCGGGCACCATCCTGGCCGATGGCACGACTGTGGCGGCTCCCGGCGTCCCGCTGGTGATCAAACTCCAGGGCGGTTTCGCCCCCGAGGCTCCCGGTACAAACCCGACCCCCGCCATCCCGAACTCGTTCACGGGTGGCGCGGGCTTCATCGTCGGCGTCGATAACGGGATCGACCCGCCCGCTCTGGATCCGCTCGTCGATCCCGGCGCCTTCAGCCAGATCCGGATCGTCGGGATTGGGGCCAATCAGACGACGGGCCAGACCCGGATCCCCGTCATCATCACCTCGATCCATGACAGCAGCGTCGGCACCACCGTGGGCAACATGGTGATGAATCAGGCGATCCCCGGCGACGGTCAGGCCCCGGCACGGGGAGACGGCGGCATCATCTACTTCGGCGGGAATTCGCTGACCAGCTACAACCTCCAGGATCCCCGCAGCGGCAGCCTCATCGATAACGCCGACATCCGCTATATCACCCGGATCGAGCAGCAGGGTGGCGGGGTCCTCTACACCTTCGACACCAACAACTCCGGGAATTTCTCCATCGGCGACGGCTACGCGACCAAACTCGGTCAATTTCTGCCCGGCGGCGCCAATCTGGGTGCCCAGTACAACCAGGCCAAGCAACTGACGATCTCGAATTCGAACCTCTCATCCTTCAGCGACGCCGGGTTCGTCGCGCACCCCGGTTATGACACGCTCGGTGTCACCGCCAATTTCGTCAACCAGTCCAAGACCCTCCTGAGCCGTATCGGGGGATTCCGGGGCGAGGCAACGCACACTTACTTCGTGAACAATACGTTCTCGAACATGCCCAACAACGCGGTGGAGATCACGTCCGAGAATTCGCCCAATGTCAACGATCCCAGTCCGGCGATGGCGGTGTTCCTCAACAACACCTTCTACAACGTCGGTACCGCGATCGCGACCTTCGCACCGACCTTCAACGGCACGAACGACCTCTCCCACGTCTCCTTCCTGGCGATGGACAACATCTTCTCCAAGGTCACCGGCGCCGGCGGTGCGGTGGTTGCGACCGGGCAGGACTACGGCAGTCAGCTCCAATACAACCTGTTCAACGCGATCACCGGGCCGAATGCGACCGGGCTGCCCAATTTCCAGCCGATCCTCGGCGACCCCTCTTTCCGCGACCCGACCAACGGCAACTTCGCCCTGCTGCCCAACTCGGCGGCCATCGACGTGGCCCGGAGCGAGCTGGGGCCGTCGATCTTCGGCGACATGCTCTTCCCGGTCTACACGGTCGCGGCTGGGCAAGACCCTTCGAATGCCAGGCTCCCCCTGTTCCGCAATCAGATCGGCGACAGCAACCCGTTCGGCGGCCTCGGCTTCATCCCGTCCGATTCCGACATCGTGACGCTGCCGGGCGAACCGGTCATGAATCGCGGATTCCTCGACCAGTTCATCCCGGTCCTGAGCACCGCGGCCGGGGCGACCGCCGGCACGGCATCGAACGCGGCGACCTTCCAGTACGCCCCGCTCCAGGGTGAGCGCGACCAGGCGGGCAACCTCCGCGTCAAGGACCCGAATTCGCCCAACGTCGGGTTCGGCAGCCGGCCGTTCTTCGACCTCGGTGCCTTCGAGTACATCATCCAGAACCCGCCGGTCGTCACCGCCGTGCAGGCCGTGGTCGCCGCCGGCCCGCCGGTCAACCTCTACCGGCCGGGGGCGATCGCCGGCACCAACCAGCCGCCCCAGCAGATCCAGATCCGGTTCAATGAGCAGCTCGACCCGAACACGATCAACGCGTCGTCGGTCATCCTCCAGGCGTCCGGCGGGGCCGGCGTGTTCGGCGATCCGGCCAATCCCAACAGCCGGAACATCAACCTGGCGGGGCTCCTGTCGTTCGACCCGAAGACCGACATCCTCACGATCAACACGTCGGGGATCTTCAGGCCCGGCGCCCAGCTCAACGACGAGTACCGGCTGATCCTCAAGGGGACCGGCCCGAACGTGATCCGCGATCTCAGCGGCCTGGCCCTGGACGGGTTCACCAACAACGACACGACGGCGCTCCCATCGGGCAGCGACCAGTTCCCGGGAAGTGACTTCTCCGTCACCTTCACCATCAACACGAACTCGCCGTCGCTCGTCGGCGGCACGTTCCGACTCGACCCGGCCAGCGACTCCAGCGGCGGCCGGAACATCACCAACGTCACCATGCCGACGTTCACCGGGACGATCATCGACATCTTCCCGCCTGCCAATGCCCTCCTGAACCAGATCGTGATCCTCGACGTCTCCACCCGGGGCGACGGCATCTTCGATCAGCTCAACGCCGGCATGGGCCTCACCAACGCCCAGGGCCAGTTCTCGATCAAGCTGACCCAGCCCCTCCCCAACACGCCCTTCACCATCGGGACCGACGGGATCCAGGGCGACCCCGGGGCCCGCTACACCGAGGTTCGGGTCCGCGTGATCAACGGGTCCGGCAACGCGTCGGCCCAGGTGACCGACCCGCTCAGCACGTTCGCCAACGCGGGGGCGCTCGCCTTCCTCCAGGAAGACACGACCTCGCCGACGGTCTCGGCCTTCAGCCCCCTGGCCAATACCGTGGCCTCGGTCAATAACGCCGGACAGGTCGTGGTCTCGGTGACATTCACCAAGAACATCAAGGCCTCGACACTCAACGCCAACTCGATCATGGTCCGACGCTCCGGCGGGACCGGGACCTTCGGCCCCGGGTCCATCGCAGTCCCGATCATTACCAGCAGCTTCACCACCCGATTCCTCGGCGACGCGACCGGGTCGGAAGTCGTCACCTTCGCCCTGCAAGGGCCCCTGCCCAACGACGTCTACCAGATCTCGCTGAAGGGGGTCGGCACCGCCGCGATCACCGACATCCCGGGCAATCCGCTCGCCGGGGTCTTCACCGGGACCTTCCCCACCGGGGGCGGGACCAACCAGGGAAGCGACTTCGTCAACACCCCGGTCACCATCTTCCAGCCGACGCAGTCGCACCTGATCTACGTCGAGGCGCCGACCGTGTTCCCCGCCCCGGTGAACACGGCGCAGATCGGATCCCGCGCCAACCCGTTCACCACGATCGGCGCCGCCATGGGCCAGGCCCTCATCGGCGATGATGTCCTCGTCCTGCCGGGCGTCTATCGCGAGAGCGTCACCGTCAAGGCGGGCGTCCGGCTCCTCTCGGCCGATCCGTCGAGCACCAGCACCACGTTCCTGCCCGGCAATCCCCTCGCGACGCTGATTTATGGCGTGCCGAACGGCAACGGCGGGACCGGACAGGGCGGCACCGGGACGGCCAACGGGCTCGGGACCTTCCCCGGGCAGATTAACACGACCAACAACAACATCATCACCGTGTTCACGCAGGGCGCGGTTCGGGGCGTCCCGACCGAGATCCGCGGTTTCTCGATCATCAGCCCGCTGATCGGCGACCGGAGCACGGGGACCATCGATCCGACCAACAATGCGATCGAGGCGGTCAACTCGAACGTCCTGATCGATCGCAACTTCATCATCAATGCCGGGATCGGCGTCGATCTGGGGACCAGTGGGGTGAATGCCGCGACCGCCACGGTCGAGGACAACGTTATCGCGGGCAACATCAACGGCATCGGGATCACCGACCTCGCCTCGACGACCTCGATCGCCACGCCGTTCCTGATCGTCAACAACACGATCGCCGACAACACCACCGGCCTCTACAACATCTCTTCCAGCCCCGGGTCCTTGCAGGCCTACGTCGAGAACAACATCTTCTTCTCCAACCACGACCTGACCACCGCCCGCAACGGGACCGGGATCGCGTCGGGGTCGGCCAATACGCTGGGCGTCGGCTTCAATCTGTTCTTCAATAACGGGAACAGCATCGGGCTCGCCCGCGCATCGGCCAACGCCCAGGGGGCCTTCGGGGCCTTCGTCCCCGGGGCACTCGCCATCAGCCGTGACATCCTGGGCAATTTCATCGGCAACCCGGCCTTCGTGGCCGCCCGCGACCCTCGGCCGAATGGGGACACCCCGAACGTCTTCTTCAACACGGCCAACTACGATCTCAGCGGGACCTCGACGGCCATCAACGCCGCCAACCAGGCCGCCGCCCCGACGACCGACATCCTCTATCGGAGCCCCGTCCCGATCGCCGGCCACGGCTTCCCCAACACCGGGCCGGCCAGCATCGGTGCTTATTACTACAGGGGCACCGGCGGCCCGGGCCTCGCCGGCGGCGTCGCCTTCGGGTCGGGAAGCACCGGCTCGGGGACCGGCGCCGGCACGGGGTCCAGCCCCGGGACGGGGACCGGCGCCGGCACGGGGTCCAGCCCCGGGGCGGGTACCGGCTCCGGGCCCGGGGGTATCATTTCGCCGGGTTCCGGCGGCAGCCAGACCAATCCCAATCCCATCCCCCAGACGACCGTCGGCCAGCTCCGCACCCTGTCGTTCAACGCCGCTGAGCCCATGATCGGCGGCGGTCAGGCGATCGGGACCCGTCAGTTCAACGTCGTCACCACCTCGCTGTCGGACCAGGGGACGGCCCACGCCTCGGAGACCCCTGGCGTGATCGCGACACGATCGGCGCCGTCTTTTATCGACGTCGATTTTTCCGACAACATCAACCCCGATAGCCTCGGAGTTAACGACCTGGTCCTCTCGGGGAGCGGGATCGATCCGAGCAACCCGGCCAGGGCGACGAGCCTGGCCTGGGTCGACAACCACACGGTCCGCTTCTTCCTGAACGGAGCCTTCGTCAACTCGGGGACGGTGGACGTCTCGATCCCGCAAGGGGCCTTGATCGACACCGATGGCGCCTCGCTCCTCGGCTTCAACGACTCGATCCGGGTCACCACGGGGACGACCCCGACCGCGGTCGCCGTCGCGTCGAATTTCCAGGCCCCAGCGGCCTCGGCTTTCGTCGCCAGCCCGGCGCTCATCCAGCCTTTGGCCGTCGCCGGCCCGATCGCCGTGCCCAACGCCCCTCACCATGCGGCGAAGCACGCCACCGCGAAGGCGATCCATGCGACGTCCGTCAAGGATAAGTCCCACACCTCGACCCACCACCACGAGACCTCGAAGCATCCCAAGGCCCCGAAGGTCGTCCACAGCAAGGGCCACAACATCAAGGGTCAGTAAACGACCCGGGCCCGCGAAGTAATTTCCTCATGGACGGGCGGCCCATACCGGGCCGCCCGTCTTTTCTTGCGTAGTGCGCCGGCACGTCGGCCGCTTGACCGAGCGAAGTCGGCTTCTTATGATGAAATCCTCCCGACAATCCCGCCCGAACGCGACAAACTCAGGGGGACCATGCCTTGTCCGCCCGGTCGCCCTCATCGCCTCGGATACTCCTGACACTACTGGCGTTGCTTTTGACCCCCTCGGTGATCGTCGCCCGGGCCGGAACTCCCTCGATCCGGGTCGATCCCCCCTCAATTGTCCTGGAAGGTGTTGCCGGCCGTCAGCAGGTCGCCGTGACTGTTGAGGATTCCGGCGGCTCGACGGTGGATGCGACCTCCTCGGCCCGCTATACGCTCGATCCCATGGGGCTGGCCGACATTTCGCCCTCGGGTATCCTCACGCCTCGCCGCGATGGCCGGGCGATCCTCCGCGTCGAGGTCGCCAATTCCAGCGTCGAGGCCCCGGTCGAGATCCGCCAGGCCGACCGGATCCGCCCGGCGAGTTATCGCCTCGACGTGGCGGCTCTCCTGACCAAAGCGGGCTGCAACTCCGGCCCGTGCCACGGCAATCTCAGCGGCAAGGGCGGGTTCCGCCTCAGCCTCCGAGGCGATGACCCCTCCTTCGACCTGGGCTCGATCGCCCGCGACACGTTCGGTCGCCGCCTGGACGTTGCCGACCCGGCCAGGAGCCTCATTATTGCCAAACCGACCGGCCAGATCCCGCACGAGGGCGGCGTCCGATTCGGCTCCGGATCGTCGGAGGCCGGTTCTATGCTCCGATGGATCGCGGCCGGCGCCCGCGACGACCTGACGACCGCCCCCAGGCTCACCCGGATCGACGTCTTCCCCGACCATCGGATTGCACCCGCCCCTTCGCTCTCCCAGCAACTCGTCGTGACCGCTTATTTCTCCGACGGATCGCGTCGCGACGTCACCCGCCAGGCAACTTATGACGTGAACGACCCGACCCGGGTCTCGGTCTCGCCCGACGGCCTGGTCGAAGCGAAACGACCGTTCGAGGCGGTGGTCGCCGTCCGATACCTGGGCGGACGGGGCGTGAGCCGTCTCGCCTTCCTGCCCGATCGCCCGGGCTTCGCCTGGCCGGACATGGCCGAGCGTAATACGGTCGACTCCCACGTCTTCGCCAAGCTCAGGGCCCACAAGATCCGTCCGTCAGCGGATTCGGGCGATGCCGTCTTCCTTCGCCGGGCCACGCTCGATGCGCTGGGGATGCTCCCCACGTCCGAAGAGGCCCGGTCCTTCCTCGCCTCGACCGGGCCCGACAAGCGTGATCGGCTCGTCGACCGCCTGCTTGGTCGCCCCGAGTTCGCCGATTACTGGGCTTTGAAGTGGGCCGACCTCCTCCGCAATGAGGAGAAGACGATGGGCGCCAAGGGCGTCTGGGTCTTGCAGCGATGGCTCCGCGACCAGATCGCCGCCGACGTCCCGCTCGACCTCTTCGCCCGACGGCTTGTCGCCTCGACCGGCACGACTTACCGGAATCCGCCCTCCAGCTTCCACCGGACCAACCGCGACCCGCTGGCGGCCGCCGAGGCGTTCGGTCAGGTCTTCCTCGGGGTCCGGATCCAGTGCGCCCGATGCCACAACCACCCTTACGACTCCTGGACCCAGGACGACTATTACGGGCTGGCCGCCTATTTCAGCAACGTCAAGCGCAAGCAGGTCTTCAACCAGCGATCCGACGACCTCGACACGCACGAGATCAACGGCGATGAGGTGATCTTCCTGTCCGGCGAGCCCGGGACGACCCAGCCCCGATCTGGCGAGCGGCTCGCACCCAAGCCCCTCCGAGGCCCCCGACCCGACCTGGGCGGCGACCCCGACGCCCTCGACGACCTGGCCGACTGGCTTACCCGGGACAACCCCCAGTTCGCCCGGAACATGGTCAACCGGATCTGGTTCCACCTGATGGGCCGGGGGATCGTCGAGCCGGTCGACGACTTCCGCGACTCCAATCCCGCCTCCAACCCCGCCCTGCTCGCCGCCCTCGCCTACGAGTTCCGGGCCGGGGGTTACCGCCTCCGTCCCCTGGCCGCCCTGATCATGAAGTCTCGGGCGTACGGCCTCGATGCCCGCCCCGACCCGTCCAACATCGACGACGACATTAACTTCTCCCACGCCGCCGTCCGGCTCCTCCCCGCGGAGGTTCTGATCGACGCGATCAGCCAGGTCTTCGAGAAGCCCGAGCCCTACGCGCGAGGTCCCCGGGCCGCCCGATCCGTCCAGATGCCGGGGGCCAACCCCGGCGGCACGTTCCTCAGGACTTTCGGCAAGCCCGAGCGTCTGCTCACCTGCGAGTGCGAGCGATCCGAGACGACCACGCTCGCCCAGGCATTCCAGCTCATCAACGGCGAGGCGATCCGGTCCAAGCTGCTCGCAGACGACAATCGGATCGGCCGCCTGATCCGCTCCGGGGCGGACGACGCCGCCATCCTCGACGAGATCGCCCTCGCGGCCCTCGGCCACGAGTTCGATCCTACCCGCCGGGCCGGGTTCCTCGACCACGTCGCCCGGGCGACGGACCGCCGGAAGGCGTGGGAAGATGTCACCTGGGCGATCCTGAACAGCAAAGAGTTCCTGCTCCGCCATTGAGCGAATTGGCGGCCGGCGAGACGAGGGTCGAACAATGAACCGAGGATGCCCCGACTTCCGGGCGACGAGCCGGCTGACCAGGCGGAGCCTGCTCACCGCGGGTGCCGCGGGGTTCGCCGGCCTGAACCTGCCGACCCTGCTCCGGGCCTCGGAGAACCCGGTCCGGGCAGCCTCGGCGAAGGCCAAGCACGTCGTCTTCCTGCACCAGTTCGGCGGCCCGTCGCACATCGACACGTTCGACATGAAGCCGGACGCCCCCGACGGGATCCGGGGCGAGTTCAAGCCAATCCAGTCGGGTCGGCCCGGCCTCTTCGTGAGCGAGCATCTGCCCCGGTTCGCCCGGGTGATCGCCCGGTTCGCGCAGGTCCGGTCGGTCCACCACGAGATGAAGAACCACAACTCGGCCACCTACTACAGCCTGACAGGCCACGCCCCGCCGGTTGACGACATCCGATTGCGCGACACCCAGGAGCTTTACCCGTCGTACGGGAGCGTCGTCTCCCGGTTCCGGCCGGTCGACGACCCGGCCATGCCAACCCACGTCTCGTACCCGCATATCCTCCGCGACGGGAGCGTCACGCCCGGACAGGGGGCGAGCTTCCTCGGTAAGGCCTACGATCCATTCTTCGTCAACCGCGACCCCAATCGGCCCGATTTCCGCCTCCCCGAGCTGAGCTTGCCCGACGAGACCCCGCTGGATCGCCTCGACGACCGCCGGGGACTCCTCCGGCTGGTCGACGCCCAGGGGGAGCTCGGATGGTCGGAGACCGCCCGGGGGATTGACGCTTTTTACGAGCGGGCCCTGGCCATGCTCGCTTCGCCCCGGATCAAGGCGGCGTTCGACCTTTCCCGCGAGCCGGCCCCCCTCCGCGACGCCTACGGCCGGACGACCTACGGCCAGAGTTGCCTCCTCGCCCGCAGGCTGATCGAGGCCGGCGTTCGATTCGTCACGGTTTATTACTCGGAGTCGCTCGGGCAGGGCGACTCGGGCGGATGGGATACCCACGGGGAGAACTTCCTCAAGCTCCGCGATCGCCTGCTCCCCTCCACCGACCGGACCGTCCCCACGTTCATCGAGGACATGGCCTCCCGCGGGCTGCTCGATGAGACGTTGATCGTGTGGATGGGGGAATTCGGCCGGTCGCCCAAGGTGGCCAATACCGCCCAGTTCGGCCCCAACGGCCGCGACCACTGGCCGAAGTGCTATACCGTCCTGATGGCCGGCGGCGGGATCACGCCCGGGGCGGTCTACGGCTCCAGCGACCGGATCGGTGCTTATCCCGCGTCCGACCCGGTCACGCCCGACGACATCGCGGCCACGATATTCTGGGCCCTGGGGATCGACCCCGCCACCGAAGTCCAGGACACCCTCGGCCGTCCCTTGCCCATCGCCACCGGACGGCCGCTGACCCGCCTTTTCGGCTGATCGTCAGGCGTCAGGCATCGCGGTCCCCGGGCGATCGACGACTGCCAGGCCGGCCTTGTCGAGGCGGCTGAGCAGGATCGGCCAGTGTCGGGCGAGGCTCTGGGCCGCCATCGTGTGGCCGCATTCGATCGTCTCCCGATCGAATCGGCCGATCACACGGGCCCCCCCGGGGGCCCGATCGAGCGCCCTCCGGACGGCGTTCACGCTCGGGGCCCGGACGAAGAAACGTTCCACCCCCGACCCCCGATCGTACCGTCACGTTTCGCAACGGCCCTGCGATTGTTAGGCTGAAAAGGGCCGGACGCGATGAACCCGAAAAACAACCTCCGAGCGAGCCGCATGACGGATCCACCCAGCAACATCCGCGCCCATCAAGGTGAGCAGATCCTCGAACTTGCCTGGGGAGGCGGCCAGGTCGATCGCCTGGCCTATCACCACCTCCGCGGCGAATGTCCCTGTGCCTCGTGCAAGGACGAGTGGACCGGCGACCGGATCCTCGACCCGGCCTCGATCCGCGCCGACCTCAAGCTCGATGGGATGGAGCCGATCGGGAATTACGCCGTCCGGCTCGTCTGGAACGACGGACACTCGTCCGGCCTCTATACCTGGGAGAACCTCCGACGGCTCGGCGAGTCCGCCCCCCGCTGAATGATCCGACGCCCCGCCGCATCCCGAGGTTCACATCATTCCGCCCTTGGTGCCCATCCCGCCCGCCGGGCCCATCGAGGGCCGACCGTCCGGATTCGGCTCCGGCACCCCGCCTCGCCGGAGGGTCTGGATCTCCTCGCGCAACGCCCGGACCTCGGCACGGAGCGCGGACAGATTGTCGAGGATCAGGCCCTCGGCCTCGACCGGCGCATGATCGTTATCCTTGTTCGTGACGATCAGGATGCCATCATCCTGGATGTGATAGGCCAGGTCGTGTTGTTCGAGGATCAGTTTCAGCGTGGTCGCCAGCGGGATGCCCTTCAGGTTAAGCGTGACCGACGAGGTCGGCGTCTTCTCGGCCTCCCGGAGGCCCGCCGGGTGGAGGTAGAAGGGGATCCCCTCCGGGAAGTCTTTCGGGTCGGCCGTTTTCTGGCCAATATACTTGATCACGTCTTCCAGCGGAGTTTCTTGCTCGAACGGCATGTCGAGCTTCTCCTGGAGCTTCAGCCAGGTCCTTGTCGCCGCGGGCGACATCGGCCTTACCGCCAGGTGGACCACCGGAGCCCGTGTCATGGGGTCTTCCTTCTCGCCCCCGAATCCCCCGCCAACGACTGCGGCGGAGATCGGCGCCGAAGGCCCCTGGCTCGCACGGATCGGCGGCCGGGTCCCCATCGAGAGGGTAAAAATTCCGACGAGGACGACTCCAATGATCCCTCTGGAATAGCGGCGGCCCATCGGGAAACTCCTCTGGCAGAAGGTCTGGCGTCGAAAACCCGGATGTCGGGTTCGACTCTCCCTCAGCTTAGACGGCCCGAGGCGCCGTTTCATCACCTGGGCGCGTCGAGTTCCTCCGATAAAGGTCCGAAAATCACCCCGATGCGATCATCCCCGCCCGGTCGAACCGACGGCAAGCTCCTCTCGACGACCCTGGAGCGAAGCGGAGAACCTCCGCCCGATGGCGATGCCCGGCCGCTCGATCGTGAGGGCCAAAAGATAGGCCATGATGACGGAAAGGATGCAAGTCAACAGAAGGGATGCGGCCGAGATCCCGAAATGACCCGACCCCGGCCTCGCGACGATCTCGGCCGCGTTCCGGGCGAGCATGTGGACCAGGTACATCCCATAAGACAGCTTCCCGATCATCACTAGCGACGGGAGGCGGAGGAGTCGCTGGGCCGGACCGTCACCCAGCAGGACGGTCACCAGAAATACGGCCGTCAGCAGGGTGTAACCGCTATGGGCGACGTCCAGCCATTCCCTCGGGATGTGCGGGATCGTGAAGTGGAGCCCGAGCAACGCGGCGAGCGCGAAGCCTCCGGCCATCGGACTCCCCAGCCAGCCGAGCCGATCGAACCAGGCCCGGCTGTCGAGCAGCAGGGCCGTGAGGCAACCGACGAGGATGTGGGAATAAGGATAGAAGAACTGCCCGACCTTGACGCCCGCGATGGTCGGGGCGAGCATCATCAGGACTCCGAGGAGCAGGGTGCCCGACCTCCGCGTCAACTCCGAGTGCCGCCATGCCGCGAATCCGAGGAACGGCCAGACCAGGTAGAACTTCTCCTCGATGCCGAGCGACCACGTTTGATAGAGGGGTATGAAAGTTTGCTCGCCATTGATGCCCAGGAAAAAAGGCCATTCCTGGAGGTAGCAGAGGTAGAACGGCAAGGCCGCCGCGAGCGCCGCCCGCCTCTCTGGAGACATTCCGAGCCCCAAGATCAGCGCGCAGTACACCCCGACCACGAAATAGTAGAGGGGAAGCAGGCGGAAGGCCCGCCTGACCAGGAAGGCCGGGATGTTCAACCGGCCACGCGACCGCTCCTCGCGGAGGGCCAGCATGGTGATCAGGTAACCGCTGAGGACGAAGAAGACCGTGACACCGAGCCTGCCGCCGAGCCATTCCCAGACGCGGTCTTTCATGTGAACGCTGATCACGATCAGGATCGAGAACGCCCGGAGGCCGTCGAGTTCCGGCAGGTAGGCACGCGACAGGTAGCGATCATGGGTCACTTGCGATGATCCTCGGATGATGGCTTCGGCAGGTGACCCTGCGAAAGTTTCCGGACGCTGCCCCACAACCCGCTCGACGTGAGATTCCCGATATTCTACCAAATTAGGCGAGAAACGAGTCCGCGCGTTCACCCGAACCGTCCCTCTCGTTGCACGAATTCACCACCATGGCCCCCGTCCGACCATTAATCCGGGGGCGGTCCGGCGGTCTGGTCAATCCGGGTGAAAACAGCTCGCACCCTCCTGTTCGCTGGCATTCTCCCGCTAGCCGGGTGCAAGGGCGATTGAAATTGCCCACCACCGCGACCCGATCCCATCCCCGGCTCGCTGGATGGGTTGTTCGGGGCGATGGCCGAACGATTTGGACCCAGTTCGGTCCCGCCGGTGCTGCAGCCCGGCCGGTGGTGGGCCGGGTTTTGTCGCCGGAGACGCGCTCGCGGGGTGGTGCCGGGACTTGTGACGGTCGCGGCGGTAGGTTTATATTAGGCCTCCCACGATACGTCCGTTGCGAGGCGGCGTCCGGGTCGTCGCCTCCGTCTTCCGGAGAGCCGACCATTCCCTCTCGCGTTCGAATCGGATTCCGGCAGGCCGCCCCGGCTCGCCATTTTTTCGGGAGCCGCGCCGATGAGCCTCAGGTCGATCAAGCTGGCCGGCAAACAGATGCTCCTGGATCTGCCCGGCCCGTTGTCGAATGTCGTGGTCTCACTGGCCTGCGCGGCCAGGGTGGCCAGCCCCACCTTCCGGGCCTATCACCGGCTGGGCCGGCCGACCCGGGTCCTGTCGGGCCCCTTCGTGGGGATGAACTACGTGCCGATCGCCGTCGGCAGCGCCTGGCTGGCGAAGATCGTGGGGACCTACGAGCGCGAGCTCCACCCGCACCTGGATCGCCTCAAGGGCGAGCCCTGCGACGTGGTCGTCGACGTCGGCTCGGCCGAGGGTTATTTCGCGGTCGGACTCACGCGGATGCTCGACGCCCCCAGGGCGTACTGCTTCGACACCGACCCCTGGGCTGGCCGGGTCCTCGCGAGGATCGCGGGAATAAATTCCCTCAATGACCGGATGGTCCCCGGCGGTTTTTGCCGCCCGGCGGACCTGGAAGCGGTCCTCGCCCCGGCCCGGAACCCGCTCGTGATCAGCGATTGTGAAGGGGGCGAGCTGGACCTGCTCGACCCCGTGGCGGTTCCCGAACTGCGTCGGGCGCGGATCGTGGTCGAGATCCACGACTTCGACGGGGCGACCCGGATCGGCCAGGCCATCCGCGGGCGATTCGACCCGACCCACGACATCGTCGACGTCCCGATCGAACCCCGGACCATCTCCGACTTCCCCCCCGGGATCGGATCGGCGATGACCGACGAGGAGAAGCTGTGTGCGATGGACGAGTGGCGGTCGGCCGCGCCCGGCTGGCTCGTGCTCCGGCCCAGATCCTGACCGGCGCCCGCCCCTTCGACGGATACGAGCCTACCGATGACCGACAAGCCGCTGGCCCTGTTCACCTCGTATTGCTCCTCGATCTACGGCACCGAGCGGATGCTGCTGGCGACCGCGGAGATCCTGTCGCCGGAGTTCGACACCTGCCTGCTGTCGCCCGAAGGGCTCCTCCAGCGCGAGGCCAGGGACCTCGGGATGCAGGCCCTCTCGTTCGCCGGCCGGGGCGAGTTCGTCTCCAGGATCCGCCAAATCCTCCGCGAGCGTCGTGACCTGGCGGTGTTCACCACCAGCGCGTGGCACTCGGTGGTTTTCGCGGCCGTGAACGCGGTCTACCGCCGCCGGGCGGCGCATTTCCACATGGTCCACGGAGGGAGCCCGGAGCGCGACAGCTATTCCCGGAAGCACCATCTCAAGCCGTTGAACCTCCGCTTCGTCTGTCCCAGCCCATTCGTCCGCGAGAGGCTGTCCCACTATGGGGTGCCCGGGCGGCGGGTCACGGTCGTTCCCAACTTCTTGTCGGACACCCGGGTGACCGAGATCATCGCCCACCCCCGCTTCGAGGCCGACGGGGTCCGATCCGTCGTCGTCGTCTCCCGGGTCGACCCGATCAAGCGGGTCGACCTGCTGATGGACATGCTGGATCGTTGCCCGGAATTCGACTCGATGCCCATCCGGGTGGTCGGCGGGGGGGGCGAGTTGCAGGCGATGGAGCGTCGAGCGTCCTCGCATCCCCAGATCACCTTCACCGGGCCTTCCTCGGAGGCGCTCCGTGAGATCGGCTCGGCCGACCTGCTGCTTCACCTCTGCCCCGAGGAGCCTTTCGGGCTGGTCATCCTGGAGGCGTTCGCCTCCGGGGTCCCCGTGCTTGTGCCCGACCGGGGAGGGGCGGCCGGGATCGTCGACAACCTGGACACCGGGTATGTCTTCCGCTCCAATGACGTCGACTCGCTGGCCGCCGCCCTCCGGGCGCTCCGGCAGATGCCCGGCTCGGAATTGAACCGGGTGGCGGCAGCCGCCCGGGACAAGTTCGAAAGCACCTACCGCTCTCCCATGGCGTCGGTCCTCCTCCGGGACCTGATCCGGGTCGGTTTCGAGGGACAAGCCGTCGAAAAGCCGAGGGCGACGGCCGTCAACGCCTGAGAGACCTCGCGTATCGTAACCCGGAGGGCCTGGAAATTGACCGGGGCGTCGATCACGGTCGCCATGCCGACCTGCAACGGCGCCCGCCATCTCCGCGAGGCCCTGGCCGGGATTCACGCCCAGGACGCGGCGTTCGACCTGGTCGTCTCCGATGACCGTTCGGACGACGAGACGCTGGCTATCGTCCGCCAGGACCTCGGCGACCGTGCCCGGATCTCGATCAATTCCGAGCGGCTGGGCCTGGCCGGGAACTGGAATCGGTGCGTCGAGCTCGGCCGGACCGATTGGGTCGCGATCTTCCACCAGGACGACGTGATGCGGCCCGGCCACCTCGCCGCGCACGATCGGGCGATCGCCCATGCCGCCGCCTCCGGATTCAGGATCGGGCTCGTCGCCGGCCCCGTGGACATGATCGACGGGGACGGGAGGCCGGTGTCCGCTCGGATTGTCGACCCCGGCTGGGTGCCTTCTCGGATCGGGACAACCCGAGTGCGACGTGGTCGTCCGGACCCGACCGAGATCATCGTCGGGCCCGGGTGGGTCTCGCTCCTGGCCGACAGGAATCCCCTGCGATGCTCGGCCGTGACGACCCGGAAAGCGGCCCACGCCGAGGTCGGCGGTTTCGACCCTTCCTATCGCTATGCGGTCGACTGGGATTTCTGGGTCCGAGTGGCTCGCGGCTGGGGACTCGCCGGGCTGGCCGGACCGCCCACGGTGGCGATGCGATGGCACCCCGAGAGCGAGACGCACCGCTTCCGGACAAGCACGACCGACCTCGACGAACAGGTCCGGCTGCTCGACGCCATCCATGCGGAGGACGGCCCGAAATTCCGGAATCAGCCGGGGCTCCGCCGGCTGGCCGACCGTCGCCTCGCCCGGGCCTTCCTCAACCGGGCCCACGTCGCCCTGAAGGGGGGAGACGTCCCGATGGCCCGGGCATGCCTCGCCCGGTCGTACCGGCTCTCGCCGGGGATCCTTGGCACGATCGCCCTCGACCCCCGGCTCGCCGTCCAGATGGCCGCGTTGGCGGTCGCCCCCGAAAGGGCCGGGCGATGGTTCGCGAGGCGCGACGCCTGATGGTCGCGGATCAGTCGAACAGGGCGGCGACCTCGCAGCGGAACCCGGGCAGGACATCCTCGCCATCGAGGGTGTCGCCCACCCGGAGCCTCTTCCCGGTGCCATCCTTGCGGTAAACTTGCACGGTCCGGATCTCCGGGTAGACCACCCAGATCAGAACGACCCCGGCCGCGAGGAAGTCATTGATCTTCGTCTCGAAGTAATCGACGGCATCGTTCGGCGACGTGACCTCCACGGCCAGGTCCGGGGCCACCCGCCCGTGCCCTCCCGCCGGGCCATCGGGGAGGCGATCGCGCCTCGTGAAGGAGACGTCGGGAATCCGGACCTTGTTGGGTTCGTCGGGGAAGATCTGGTAGCTTCCCTGGGCCCCATTCACCACGCCGAGGCGACTCGCCCTGACGAACATCACAATATATGCGAGCAAGGTTGCCGCGATCGCGTCGGCTTTCTGTCCCATCTGGCGGTCGACAACTTGGCCGTCGATGAGTTCCGGCATGGGCCGATCTTGGACGGCCAGCAGGTCTTCCGGGGTATAGATGGTCTGGGTGAGGGTCGCCATCGGTCCGAACCTCTGTTGCCGAGGGGCGTAGGATAATGCGATGATACCGAATTGGGATCGGCCCGTCTTCCGAGATGCTTCGCCCCTCATGAACGACACCCCGAACGCGCCGCCCTGTTCGACCCGGAACGCCGGGCCCAACGTCGCACCAACGCAACTCCCGAGCCTGCCGGTGGTCACGATCGCCTTGCCCCACCTGCCGGCGACCCGCGCGGAGATGGACGCCCGGGGTTGGGACGCGGTCGACGTGGTGCTCGTCAGCGGCGATGCTTACGTCGATCATCCGGCGTTCGCGATGGGGATCCTTGGCCGGGTCCTGGAGGCGGCCGGATTCCGGGTCGCGATCCTCAGCCAGCCCGACTGGAAGAGCGCCGAACCCTGGCGGACGTTCGGTCGCCCGCGACTGTTCTTCGGCATCAGCGCCGGGAACATGGACAGCATGATCAACCATTATACCGCCAACAAGAAGGTCCGGAACGACGACGCCTATAGCCCCGGCGGGCGGATCGGCTTGCGCCCCGACCGAGCGACGATGCCCTACTGCCATCGGGCCCGCGAGGCGTTCCCCGGCGTCCCCGTCATCGCTGGCGGCGTGGAGGCGAGCCTCCGGCGGCTGGCGCATTACGACTACTGGAGCGACACCGTCAAGCGTTCGATCCTGCTCGACTCGAAGGCGGATCTGGTCGTCTTCGGCATGGGCGAGCAGCCGATCGTCGAGATCGCGCGGCGGCTGAAGGCCGGCGAGACGGTCCGCGACCTCCGCGACATGCGGGGCGTGGCCTACGCCCTCGGGGCCAGGGAGGAGCCGCCGGCCGGGGCGACCTTGCTCCCGTCGTTCGAGGAGATCAAGGCGGACCGCCATGCGTTCGCCCGGGCGACCAAAATCATCCACCAGGAAACCAACCCGCTCAACGCCCGAACCCTGGTGCAGCATCACGACCGCCAGGCGGTCGTCGCCAATCCTCCGGGATTGCCGATCAGCCAGGAGGACATGGACCGCGTCTACGGGCTCCCCTACTCCCGTCGTCCGCACCCGATGTACGAAGGGGCGAAGATCCCCGCATTCGAGACCGTGAAAGATTCGGTTACGATCATGCGCGGGTGCTTCGGCGGGTGCACCTTCTGCAGCATCACGGCGCATCAAGGCCGGATCATCCAGTCGCGATCCAAGGGCTCGATTCTGGCCGAACTGGCGCAGATGGGCCGGGATCCGAACTTCTCGGGCGTGGTGTCCGACATCGGCGGCCCGACGGCCAACATGTACGAGATGCGATGCACCCGGCCCGAGGTCGAGGCCAAATGCAAGCGGCTCTCGTGCGTCCATCCCCGGGTCTGCAAGCTCCTCGGGACCGACCACGGGCCGCTCGTCGACCTGATGCGCGAAAGCCGCGAGGTCCCCGGGATCCGCAAGGTGCTCGTCGCCTCGGGGATCCGGATGGACCTGGCGCAGCGGTCTCCCGAGTACATGGAAGAACTCGCCACGCACCACGTCGGCGGGCATCTCAAGGTCGCCCCCGAGCACACCGACCCCGACGTCCTCCGTCGGATGAAGAAGCCGGATCAGGACGACTATGCCGGCTTCGCCGACGCCTTCCGCGACGCCAGCGCCAGGGCCGGCAAGCCCAAGCAGTCCCTCGTCCCTTACTACATCGCCTCGCACCCCGGCAGCGACCTCGATGCGATGATCGACCTGGCCCTGTTCCTCAAGCGAAACGGGTACCGTCCCGACCAGGTCCAGGACTTCATCCCGGCCCCGTTCGATATCGCGACCTGCATGTATCACACGGGCCTGGACCCCTTCACCGGCGAGGAGGTGTACACCGCGAAGCACCTCCGCGACCGGAAGCTCCAGCGTGCCCTGCTCCAGTTCTTCAAGCCTGAGAACTATTTCGAGGTCCGCGAGGCGCTCCTCAAGGCCGGTCGGCAGGACCTGATCGGATCGGGCTGCGATGCCCTGATCCCGGCCAACCCGCCCAGGATCGCGCTCCGGGCCCGGATGGAGAAGGCGAACAGGACCCTCGCCGAGGGCCGATACGTCCACACGATCACCGACACCAAGGACGGCCAAACCTCGCATCCCGGTCCCGACAGATCGTCGGGATACCGCCCCCATCGGCAAACCGCCCGTCGTCGTCCTCGGTCGAAATGATGTCGGGCCGAGATCCCTCCCAACCGATTGATCCTTGAAATCCGAGAGCCGGCGTCCCATCCCGATGAGCCCACCGAAACGCACCCCCAAGCGAGCCTCCCCCGGGGCCAAGTCCCGCCCCCGCCCCCGTCCCGCCGTCCGCAATGGCCCCGACGGGGGTCCGCGACCCACCCGGGCCCGGACCGGAGGGCCGCAGCCGGCGATCAGCAGGCCCGACCAGCCCCGTCGCCCGGTCTCCCAGACCGGCGAGCATGTGGTCTCGCATGTGGTCTCGATCGACAAGCTCGCCGGGTCGGCCGTGGAGGTCGCCCTGGCCGTCGAACGGGCCGTCCTGGGGGATGATCGGCGGGCCGATCGGTCGATCGCGTGGGCCCTCCGGTTCCGTCGCGACCTGGCCGCGCCGGACCACCGGTTCATCAGCCGGGCGGTCTTCGCCCTGTTCCGATGGCATGGCTGGATCGACACGCTGCACCTCGAAAGTCCCGAGGCCCGGCTCCTCCTGGCCTGGCTGCTCGACGCGCCCCGGGTCCACCCCGCCTGCCGCGTCTGGGCCCGGGCGATCGGGCGCGATCCCGACCGTCTGATCGCCTTCGGCGACGCCCCGAACTGGACCGCCCGCGGCGAGGGCTGGAAGAGGCTCAACGAAGGCCGGATCGTCTCCGCAGACCCCTGGAAGCTTTTCCCCGGCTGGCTCCGCGATCACCTCCCCCTCCCGCCGGGCGGGGGACCGCCCAAGATGAAGTATCTGGAACTGCTCCAGACACTCCAGACCCGATCCCCGCTCTGGGTCCGCGCCCAGGGGGCGGACGAGAAAACCCTCTGGTCCGAGCTGGCCGAGGCGGGGATCAAGCCCTGGATCCACCGCCAGGTCACCCGGGCCGCCAAGCTCGACCCCGAGGCGGACGTCCACCACCTGCCCGCCTTCGAGCGAGGCGACCTGGAGATCCAGGACCTTGCCTCGCAGGCCGTGGCCATGGCCTGCGACCCCGACCCGGGCGATCGGTGGTGGGACGCCTGCGCCGGGGCCGGCGGCAAGTCGCTGCACCTCGCCGCGCTGATGAAGGGCAAGGGCCTTGTCGTCGCCACCGACGTCCACGAGGCCAAGCTCAAGGAGACCGTCCGCCGGGCCCGTCGGAGCCCGTATCGCAACCTCACGACCAAGCCCTGGGACGGAAAGCACGTCGTCGGCAAGGCCGGCAAGTACGACGGAGTCCTGGTCGACGCCCCCTGCTCCGCCATCGGTACCTGGCGCCGGAATCCCGACGCCCGATGGACCCTCGAACCCCAGGCCATCGCCCGACTGGCCGCCCTCCAGGCGGAAATCCTCCGGGCCGCCGCCGCCGGGGTCCGGCCGGGCGGGACGCTTGTTTACTCCGTCTGCACCCTGACCATCGCCGAGACGCAAGGGGTACTCCGCCCCTTCCTCGCCGAACGGCCCGAGTTCAAGCTCGACCCATTCCCCCATCCCCTCACGTCCGAGCCGACGGATGGGACCCTCCTGATCTGGCCCCAGGAGTCCGACTCCGACGCCATGTTTATCGCCCGGATGGTCCGCACCGGGTGACGTCCTCGCCTTGGAAAACGCGGCATGGAGGGGATACCCGGTTCCACTGACACCGTCGAGGCGATCATCCCCGCCGGGACCGGTGGTGATAGGGCCATCCGGCCTGGGTGGTTGATGCCATGTCGGCCGGTCCATTTTCGGAATAATTCGGAGGATTTCCCGTACCGCGGCAACTTCAGGTTGTCATGAATGCCCGAGATGAACATGCCGGGGCCGACGGATCGCCGGGATGCCCGATCGACTGGGCCTCGGCGCTCGCCGTGAATGATCGATGGCTTCGGACCGTCGTGGCGGCCCGGCTTGGCGAGCGCCAGGCGGTCGACGAGGTCTTGCAAGAGGTCTGGCTCGCGGCCGTCGGCACCAAGGCCACGGTCGACCCGACCCGCGTCGCGGGATGGCTGTATCGGCTCGCTATCCGCAAGACCTTGCTCTACCGACGGTCGAGAGGTCGGCAGCACCGGTTGGCCGGCCGATATGCCCGGACGGCCCGCGATCAAGGGGCAGCGAGCCCCGACCCGCTCGGCTGGCTCCTGCTCGACGAGCGTTCGAAACTGGTCCGCGAGGCCCTCCGCAGGATCCCGGAACGCTATGCCGAGGTCTTGCTGCTGAAATATACCGAGAACTGGTCGTGCCGCGATCTGGCCGGACACCTGGGCCAGTCCGAGGCGGCTATCGAGTCGCGCCTCCATCGGGCCCGGGGGCGGCTCCGCGACGAACTGGCCGGGTCGAACGTGATCGAGGTCCGCCGATGAGCATTGCCGAAGACCCTCTCAAGCCCGTCGACGACGCCTTGCTCGACCGCCTGGTCGACGGCGATCTGGACGAATCCGACCAACGCGACCTTTTGATCCGGCTGGAGAACGAGCCCGACGGCTGGCGGCGATGTTCCCTGGCCTTCCTCGAAGATCAGGTCTGGCGGCGAGCCATCGGAGGACTCGGGGCCGCACCGGCCGCAAGTCTTCCGGTGAAACCGGGAAGCCCGAGGAGCCGCAAGGCACAATACCGGGCCGCGATCGCGGCCTCTCTGATCGCCGCGACATTTGCGGTCGGCTTTGCCGTCGGCGGCGTGTCGCGGGGAGGGGCCCCCGTCCTGGTTGCCACTCCCCAGGCTCACGGGCCGGTCAACCCCTCGGCCCCAGGGCCGGAGGAAGGGGCCCGCGAGATCGGGAAGATCGCCCTGTCGGAAGGGTCCGGCGACGAGACTGTGCCGGAACGGGTCCCGGACGAGCGATGGCTCCAGGATCTCCCGCCTTCCGTCCCCGACCACGTCCGGGCTTTATGGGAACGGCAGGGATATCAGGTCGAGGAGCGTCGGAGGATGGTCTCCCTCACCCTCCAGGACGGCCGGCGCGTTTCGATCCCGGTCGATGAGGTCGCGCTGGAATACGTCGGACAGCAGCCACTCTGAGCGAGTGACCGAGCAGGTTGACCCGGTTGATCGAGGGACGTCGGGAGGATGACATGATCCGGTCCAAAATCTCCTTGCGAATTACCATCGCCTTTCTGGGCTGCCTCGCCGTCCCGGTCCCCGCCCCGGGCCAGGCTCCCGATGTGGTCGATAAGACGAGCAGGACCGACGCCGTGGTGGAACTTCTCCCCTTCGGCGTCACGAACGGGGAGCATCCCGTCACTGCCGGCTGGAGGGCCTTCGATACCTGGACTCCGAGCTTCGATGTCTTGCAGGCCACCTTCGGCCTGCAACTGGCACCGGCCGACGAGGCGCTCCGGTCCCAACTGGAGATCCCGGCAGGCCAGGGCGTGGTGGTCGTCGGGGTCCGGCCCGGTGGCCTGGCCGAGCACGCCGGGCTCAAGACCAACGACGTCATCCTTGGCCTGGGCGATCAGAAGGTCGGGGACGTGAATCAGGCGCGAGGGGTCCTTCTCGGGATCGGCAAGCAGGTGCTGGAAGTCAAGCTGATCCGCGAGGGCAAGTCGAACCGGATGAGCCTGGTGGGCCCCGAGCACGGCTTCCCGCCCGAGTCGGCGGAATACTGGATCGGCGTCCCGGTCTCGCCGGTGGACGTCACGCTCCGGTCGCACCTGGCCACGCTCCCGGCGGAAACGGGGCTGATCGTCAACGACGTGGTCCCGAAGAGCCCGGCGGAGGCCGCGGGGGTCAAGAAGAATGACATCTTGCTCGTAATGGGCGGCAGGCCGCTGAAGACCCCCGGGGCGCTGATAGAGCAGATCCAGGCGAGTGGGGGGAAGCCCGTACCCATGGAAGTTATCCGGGCCGGGAAATCGATCTCGATCACGATCACGCCCGCCAGGCGGGTCCACCCGACGGTGATCAATCAGAACAACCGGATTGTCGAATACCATCTCATCCGTCCGCACCTGGCGGGCGAGGTCGGGTCGAATCAGTTCTTTGATTTCCTCTCCACCCCCCCGAGACGACCCGGTCCGGACGGCGGCAAGTCTGATCGACGGCCGGTCGTCATCCCGTTTGAACTCCGGTCGAACAGGCCAAATACGGGAGACGAACGGGTGAATGACCGGATCGAGGCCCGGTTGAAGGAACTTTCGGACAAGCTCGATGCGATCGGCAGGTCGGTGGAAAAACTCGGCAATCGCGAGGCGAAATGAGCCCCGGGCCGGTCCAGAGTCGTCAACGAGCCGGGACTTACTTGGAAAATAAAGCAAATCCCGTGGACGTGATCAGGACCGTTGCCCGCCTGGGACCTCGGGACGCCGGGAATCGAAAGCATTCATCGTTCGTAGGAGCGGAACCCTCGATGGCCGTCCCCGCCCGCTGAGACGGCCTCGACGGAGTCGATCCGGTAAAGTTGCTGGCCGGCGGGGCTGGGGTATCGGCCGGTAACACAAGCCCGACAGAGTCGTTCCGAGGAGAGGCCGACCGATCGGGCGATCGCCTCGACCGGGAGGTATCGGAGGCTATCGGCGCCCAACTCCTTGGCCATCCGCCTCTGACCTTCCTCCGAGACGCCTCCATCGGGGAGGTCGACGTATTTGGGGGCGAAGAGCTCGTCACGACTCGACATGTCGATCCCGTAGAAGCATGGTGCGATGATCGGCGGGCAGGCGACCCGTAAATGGATCTCCCGAGCCCCTCCCCGGTCGCGAATCTCGTGGACCAGGGCCCTCATCGTGGTCGACCGGACGATACTGTCTTCGACCAGCAGGACCCGCTTGCCGGCCAGGACTTCGGGCAAGGGGGTGTACTTGAGCCGCGCCTTGGAGGCCCGGTCGGCGGTCCCTTCGATGAAGGTCCGGCCCACATACCGATTCCTCATCAACCCCTCGACCGAAGGCAGGCCCAGTTCGAAGGCCATGGCGTCGGCGGCGGCCTTGGCCGTGTCCGGGACGGGCACGACGATGGTCCCGGCGTCACGCGGGACGTCCTCCAACCGGGCCAGCTCTTTGCCGAGCGCGGCCCGGCTGAGGTAGACCGACCGGTCGTCGAGAGTGCTGGCGACGTTGGCGAAGTAGATCCACTCGAAGAAGCAATGGGCATGGCGCGGCGACGGCGCGTATCGCTCGATCCGGACGCCGTCCGCGTTGGCGACGGCCAGCGTGCCCGGCTCCAGCGAGGTCACGCCCTTGAAGCCGAGATTCGACAACGGGACGCTCTCGCTGGCGGCGGCGAACAGCGGGCCGTCCTCGGCGATGCAGAGCGGGCGGAACCCGAGCGGGTCGCGGACCACAACCAGGTCGCCGACGGCCGACAGGAGCACGACGTTATAAGCCCCGTCGAAACGGTCCGCAAGCCGGCGAAAGACGCCCACCCAGTCGATCACCGGGCCCTCGTTCTGGAGCTCGTAGCTCAACGAGTGCATCAAAATTTCGGTGTCGGTGTCGCGTTTGAGGTGATAATCGCCCTGGTCGAGCAACTCCTGGCGGAGTTCCTGGAAGTTGGTCAACTGTCCATTGAAGGCGAAGGCGAACCACTTGGCCTTCCGCCCGTGATCGCGCTCGAAGGGCTGAGCCAAACTCTTGTCGTCCCCGCCGCAGGTGGCATAGCGGACGTGGCCGATCGCGGCCGGGCCATCCTGGCCACGCATGATCTTCTCGAATTTCTCCTTCTGGTTGAGTCGAAATCCCTCGGCGACGGTCCCCAGTTCCTTGTGCGTGGACAGCAATGCCCGGCGGTCGGGATTGTAACTGGTCATGCCCGAGGCGAGCTGCCCCCGGTTCTGCATGTCCAAGAGCATCCGAGGGACCAATCGCGAGACGCTCTTGATGTCGCCCGCGATCGGCGCGAGCGATGAAACCGAACGGCCGCCGGCGTGGTGGTGGTAGACGGCCGCCACGCCACACTCGTGGTTCAATTCGCCCATGGGCTTTGGTTGGACCCTAATGGCTCGACCCGGCCGCTCGACCCGGGTCAGGGATGAGGGGGAACAACGAGCACGGCTAGGGAAGGAGGAGAGTTCGCCTGGAGTGAGTCCGTAGCCTTGATTATAATGTCGAAGCTCCGTACCGACAACCTTCACTCCAAGTCGTCGGGGTGGCCTCGCCGTCGGGATGGCCCCAATCGCCACGACCCGGTAACGTTCGATCGACCGGGGCGATTCGCCTCCAGTGGGGCCACGCCGTCCCCGACATTCCGCGAAGGGCGACCCGCCGATGGCCCGCGACCTGGTCCGTGACGACGTGGTCCTTTCGGCGCGGACCTGGGTGGTCAAGGTCGGCACCAGCGTCCTGACCGGGCCCGAGGGGACTCTCGACCCCGGCCGGATCGGCCACCTGGCGGAACAGATTAACGCGGTCATGGAGACGGGCCGGCGGGTGGCCCTGGTCAGCTCGGGGGCGGTGGGCGCCGGGATCGGCCAGCTCGGCCTCCGTCGCCGTCCCGACAACCTCCGGCAACTCCAGGCCGCCGCCGCCGTCGGCCAGTCGTTCTTGATCCGCGCCTACGACGAGGGTTTCCGACGTCACGGCCGACACGCCGCTCAGCTCCTCCTGACCCACGAGGACTTCGACAGCCGACCCCGCTATCTGAACATGCGGAACACCCTGACGGCCCTGTTCGAATATGACGCCATCCCCGTGATCAACGAGAACGACACGATCAGCGTCGACGAGATCAAGTTCGGCGACAACGACCTGCTTGCGGCCATGGTCACAAATTTGCTCCAGGCGCCACTCCTGGTGATCCTCAGCGTGGTCGACGGGCTCTGCCGGGCCGACCCGGGCGTCTTGGGCCTGGGCGAAGTCGTCCCTCTGGTCCCGAACCTCGATGAAGAGATCTTCGGCCTGGCGGGCGACAGCCGGAGCAGCCTGGGGACCGGCGGGATGAGGAGCAAGCTCCACGCGGCCGGGCTGGTCACCCGTGCCGGTGGTTCGGTCATCATCGCCTCGGGCACGAAGCCCGGCCCCCTCACCCGGATCCTCGCCGGCGAGGCCGTCGGGACCTTGTTCCTCGCCCGAGGTGCCACCCAGGGTGCCAGGAAACGATGGATCGGCCTGACGGCCCGGCCCAGAGGCCACCTGATCGTAGACGCCGGGGCCCGGATCGCACTGGAGACGGGCGACAAGAGCTTGCTCGCCATCGGGATCGTCGACGTCGTGGGCGAGTTCGAGAAGGGCGACGTCGTCGCCGTCCGCGATCCCGAGGGGCATGAGTTCGCCCGTGGCCTGATCAACTATCCCTCGCCGGAGGCCCGACAGATTCGGGGACTCCGGACCGCTCAGGCCCGTGATGCGATCGGGTCCGCGCTTTACGACGAGGTTATCCACCGCGATAACCTCGTCCTGACCCGATAGATCGCAACGGAAGGCCATCACTCCGGCCTCGGCGATCGGACCGGATGATCCGGTCACGGCATCGGCACGTCCTGAAATTCGAAGGGGATTTCGGTCGCCGACCGGAGAATGCCGTAGTAACGTACCGATGCGGGGACGGCCATGGGGCCTTTCGTCGAGAGATTCACGGTCAACCGAGTTTCGTCGCCATTGAAGAACGACGACGCCGGGAACCAGGTCAGGACCTCCCCCCGGCTGTCGAGGATCTCCAGTTGCTGTTCGGGCGATTCGGGTCGCAGGGGAAAAGGGTCTACCTCGTCCGTTGATCGCGTTGCGACGAGTGATTTGAGGGTCAGCTCGATCGCCGTCGATTGCCCCCCCACGACGGGCCGGATATGCCAGATGGTCAGTTCGACCTCGCGGTTGCGGTGCGTATTGCCGAGGGAGCCGTCGAGCGGGACCTCGATCGGGTCGGGCTTGCGTGTCGCCACGATCACGGGGATCGACCCGCGGATTCGCCCGATCCGACGGCCGGGCGGATCGGCATAGGCCAGGTCGACCCGAAGTCTCACCAGGGCCGTCGGATTGATTCCGAAGTATCCCGACGAGCGATGCACCGTGTTCTCACCATCCGGCAGCAGCAAGGAACGGCCCCGGTCGTCCACCGCCGAAGAAAGTTTGACCGCGCCATTCTGGGTGACCGAAAGCCGCGGCTCCGAGGCGACCGCTAGCTGGATGTATAACTGCTTGCTCGACCGACTTTGGCCTGGAGTTAGGGACGTCTCGGGGGTTGGGGTGACGCCGGACGAACGGGCGGGTGGCGTCGGTCGGAGATGTTCCAGAACGACCTCGCTTTGGTGATGGACGCTGGCAAGCTGGATCCGAAACGGTCCGCTATCCGAAACCCGCCCGGGCGTCGGGGAATTTCCATCGAAGAGGGGGAAGACCGCCTCGCCCGGACCCGTCGTGGATGGAAAGCCGAGGTCGTAATGCAACCCCCCGGCCTCGCAGATCGCATCGATCGCCTTCCAGAACGGGATCGGCTCGTCCGATTGCAGCGTCAATCGCCGGCCCGACCAGGACGGGTTATCCTCGGCGACAAGGCGGATCGCCAGCCCTGAGCGACGATTTATGGTCCGGATCGCCTCGGACAGGGGGGCGTCGCGGAAGTTGAGCGTGATCGGGGTCGGCTGAAGTAACGACGCCCGTTCGATCCGACCGACGACCGCCGTTGCCCGCCCCCGGATCTCCGGATCCTTGGCCCCCAGTCCGACCCGGAGAGCGGGTAGCGCGGCCCGACCCAGCTTCGTCAACGCCATTTCGGCCGACTCGCGATCCGCATATCTGTCCGACCCGAGTTGCCCGACAAGGGCGGTCGGGTCGGGAGATCCGGGCAACCCCAGGACGACGGCCAGAGCGAAGGACGGACCGAGCATCGAGGATCTCCGTCGGGGATGTTTTCGGGGCGATCGCCAGGTCATTCCTGCCGGCCCGGGACCTCGAGAAACGTGGCTGTCCCCAGCATATCTCATCCACCTTGCAATTCCACGGCCGCGTCAGGATTCCCCGCCCTTCCGAGGATCGATATTCAGGTGCGGCCAAAATTGCGGGTCTGATGGCGGGCCGCGATTTCCATGTTATGATCTAGGCTGGAATTATCCGGTAGGAGGGGCTTCGGCGCGCCCGCTGCAAGGTCGTCCTGATCGGACCGCGCGAGATCCCCGATCCGCGCTCCGGGATGCCTTCGGGGATGGAGCTATCGCATGACTCCGAAGTACGGACACATTGTCCCTCTGGTCCTCGGCCTCCTGACCTTGACCCCCTCCGTCCGTGCCCAGAATACCTTCAATCCCTACGGGAATTCGGGGCTGCCGGACTATCGCGAATTCGCCAGCCCGATGCGCTCGAACAACCCGAGCCTTCCCGGGCAGGCGAGGATCCAGAACGAACCCACCATCTCCCGGCCCCGTGCTAATACCTACGAACAATATGTCAACGAACTCGATTCCCCCAGCCCGGGAATCGGTTCGACGTCCGCGCGGGGTGCATCGTCGGGCCTTCCCTACTACCAGACGTTCCGGCAATACGACCAGCAATTAAACCGCGTCTATCGGCCCAACGACTCGAAGGCCAATCGCGAGTTCGAAAAGCGTGTCCAGCAGAGGAATGCGTCGTACGGTGAGGCCCTGGCCGAGAGGGACCCGGCCAAGCGGGCGCGGCTCATGAATCAGGTCGAGCGGGATCCCCTCAGGGCCCGGGCCGCCGCGCCAAAGGCTCGGGCGACAACGGGGGCCGCAGCTGCCCCGTCAAGCACCGGTCGCTCGCCCGCCCCTTCGTCGAGTCGCGCCCCGGATCCATTCGCCATCGCCCCCGAACGCCGCAGCCAGCCACCGGCTGCGACCGATGTCGCTCCGAGGCGTCCCGCAACGTCCTCGGCCCCTGCACGGCGGCCTCCAGCATCTTCGGATCCGGCGTCGGCCGCGACGATTCGGCCCACCGCCCCATCGGTGGGTCCGGCTACCCCGTCCATGCCCCCTTCGAGCACCACAACACCGGGCCCGATTTCTCCTATCCCCTCGCCCAGCCGGATTCCCCCTCCCATCTGATCGGGTTGGTGCGAGAGGCAAACGTTTCGGGCCTCTGTTCGTCCGGCCCATTCGGGGCTACAACGATCCCGAGGGGTCGCCCGCAATGGGAAATAGTTCAAAACGGTGCCCCCTTGCGATCCCGTGATTCGGGCGTATGATCGTCTCCATCGACTGGCCAGGCGATCTCTCGACGACTCACGGGGCCGTTTTCGATCCGACTTTGTGAAACTCTTCACGAAGCGGTCGCCCTAGCTCGGTTCGGACTCGGCATCCATGGGTACAGAATTCACGCCGATCTTCCTGTTCATCCTCGTCGCGATCTTCACGGCGATCAGCATGATCGTCCTGAGTGCGATCCTGGGTCCCCGGAAAATCACGGCAGTCAAGCAGATGCCGTACGAGTCGGGGATGGACCCGATCGGGGACGCCCGGCAGCGTTTTGATGTCCGCTACTATCTGGTGGCGATCGTCTTCTTGCTGTTCGACGTCGAACTTCTGTTCCTGTATCCATGGGCGGTCGGGAATTACAGCGCCGAGGTCCCGGCGGCCGTCGCCGGCTTGAATGCCGCGGTCGCGGCGTCGCCGGTCCCGGGCATTCCCCCCGCCTTCCGGGGGCTGGTGTTCGGCGAGATCCTCATCTTCATCCTCGTCCTGGCGGCGGCGTTCGCCTACGCCTGGCGGAAGGGGGTGTTCGAATGGCGCTAGGAATACCGACAATTGGCGGCCCGGGGACACCGGCTGCGAACCCGACGGGGATCGTCCCCGAGGGGACTACCAAGCTTCCCGAGGGGACGATCCTCTCGCGGGTCGAGGACGTCAGCAACTGGCTGGTCAATTACGGTCGCAAGAACAGCCTCTGGCCGATGCCGTTCGCCACGGCCTGTTGCGGGATCGAACTGATGGCCGTCGGGGCCAGCCGATTCGATATCGCCCGGTTTGGCGCCGAGGTGATGCGTTTCAGCCCCCGCCAATGCGACCTGTTGATCATCGCCGGGCGGATCGCGATGAAGATGATGCCGGTCCTCCAGCGGATCTGGCTCCAGATGCCCGAGCCGAAGTGGTGCATCAGCATGGGCGCCTGTGCCTGCACCGGCGGGATCTTCGACACCTACGCGGTCGTCCAGGGCGCCGACCGATTCATGCCGGTGGACGTCTACATCCCCGGTTGCCCGCCCCGGCCCGAACAGATCCTCCGCGCCCTCATGGATCTCCAGGCCAAGATCCAGAAGGGGGGCACCCTTTCGGGCAATAACGGCCTGCCCGAACTCCAGGAGCGGGAGAAGATGCTTCGCGAGAAGCAGATGCTCCCGGCCGGCCTGGCCCTCGCCGAGGAGCGGGGGGATGAAGCCCGGTTCGGCTATCGCCTGCCCGGGGGGACCGGGCTGCTGGGCCGTGACGAGGCGAAGTAATTGGGTCGGCCATCCTCGATGCTGCGGCTTATCCATTCCCCATCTCCCGTCGTCGGACGCTGATGCCCCCCCGCAACCGTGAGGGAAGAACCGTGACCGAGGCAGCAGCGACTCCTGCGGACCCGCATACTCAGAGCCTCCGGACCCTGGCCCGGATCCTCGGCGAGGAGGCATTGGAAAGCTCGCGGTTTCGTGACAATCTTCGGGTCCGGGTGCCGGCCGATCGATTGATCGAGGTCCTGTCGGCTTTGAAGACCGAATGCGGGTTCCACGCGCTCGTCGAGTTGGGGGGCGTTGACTATCTCGGTTATCCCGACCGGGCGGCCGATGCCGACCGGTTCGAAGTCCACTACATCCTGCTCAACATGGACACGACCGAGCGGCTGATCCTCAAGGTGGGCGTGTCCGACCCGGATCCATCGATCCCCTCGGCCGTCCCCCTCTGGGCCGGGGCGAACTGGATGGAGCGTGAGGTCTTCGACATGTTCGGGATCAAGTTCGCCGGTCATCCCGACCTCCGACGGATCCTGATGCCCGAAGAATTCACCGCCTTCCCCCTCCGCAAGGACTATCCGCTGCGTGGCCGGGGCGAGCGGCACAACTTCCCTCGTCTCACGAGGGGCGAATCGTGATCGGGCTTGGATAGAGGTCATGAGGTCGCCGACCTCGAACGCCTCGTCTTGCAGAAAATTCATCAAAACTTCGACGACGCCGCCCATCGCAGGTGCACGAACATGCCGGCCAACTTGCTCGACGAGCCCGAGATCGGCACAGAGCACAAAGACTACCACTGGACGCTCAACTTCGGCCCCCAGCACCCGGCAACCCACACGACGCTCCGTCTGATCCTGGAACTGGACGGCGAGCGGATCGTCAAGGCGACGCCGGACGTCGGCTACCTCCACTCGGGGTTCGAGAAGCTCGGCGAGCATCTGAATTTCAACCAGTACGTCACGATCGTCGACCGCAAGAATTACATCAGCCCGCCGATGAACGAGGTGGCCTGGCACAATGCCGTCGAAAAACTCCTGGACATCGAGCTGACGAAGCGGTGCCAGTACATCCGCGTGATCATCGCCGAGTTGTCCCGGATCAGCGACCATCTGCTCTGCGTGGGTGCCGCGGCACTGGACCTGGGGGCGTTCACGGCATTCCTGTTCCTGTTCAATCAACGCGAGCTGATCTACGACGTCTACGAGGAGATGTCGGGATATAGGTTCCATCCCGGGTACACCCGGGTCGGCGGCGTGCTCCATGATTTCAACGACCGCGTCATCGACCGGATTCGGGCCGTCCTGAAGAGCCTGCCCAAGGCGCTCTCGGACGTGGAGAAGCTCGTCCTCCGGAACCGGATCTTCCTCGATCGGGTCCGGGGAGTGGGTGTGCTGTCGAGGGAAGATGCCATCAATCTCTGCTGCACCGGGCCCGTCGCCCGCGCCAGCGGCCTGATCTACGACCTCCGCAAGGATGAGCCTTACCTCTCCTACGGGGACTTCGACTTCCAGGTCCCCTACGCGACCGAAGGCGACAGTTACGCCCGGTTCCAGGTCCGGCTGGAGGAGATCTACCAGAGCATGGGGATCGTCCGCCAGGCCATCGAGAACCTGCCGACCGGCCCGGTCAACGTGCCGATCTCCGACAAGTTCCCGCTGCCCGACAAGGGGACGGTTTACAACAGCATGGAGGGCCTGATCCAGCACTTCGAGCTGATCATGCCCAACCGCGGCCTGGAATCGCCCCGGAACGAGATCTATGCCGGCATCGAAGGGCCGAACGGAGAGCTCGGCTATTATCTGGTCACCGACGGCAGCCAGACTGCGTGGCGGACCCGGACTCGCCCGCCGTCGTTCATCCACTTCCAGGTTTTCCCCCACATCATCAAGGATCACCTGATCGCTGACATCGTGGCGATCCTGGGAAGCCTGAACATCATCGCCGCCGAGCTGGATCGGTGAACGCCTGGTTATCGACATTTGAGACCGGAACACCCGGTTCTGCGACACGAGATCGGACCGAGGGACAACGACCGATGCCCGCCGAAGCGACGACCCCGATGATCCCCGATGCGATCCGCGAGCAGATCCGGGCGTACATCCCGCGCTATCCTAGCAAGCGCGCGGTCACGCTCCCGGCCCTGCACATGGTCCACGAGTATCTCCGGTGCGTGCCCTACCGGGCGATGGCCGAGATCGCCGAACTGCTGGAGATCACGCCGGCGGAAGTCCACGACACGATGAGCTTTTATGGATTCTTCCCCCAGGCGCCGATCGGCGACGTCAGGGTCTGGATTTGCCGGTCGTTGTCGTGCATGATCACGGGCGGCGACGAGATGCTGGAGCACGCCTGCACCAGATTGGGCGTCCGGTCCGGCCAGACGACCCCCGACAACAAGCTGACCGTCGAGTTCGCCGAGTGCCTGGGAATCTGCGACTATGCCCCCGCCGCCCTCTCGGACGATGGCCGGATCTTCGGGCCGCTGACCCCCGATAAGGTCGACGCCATGCTCGAGGAACTGAAGCGGGGTCCGATCGACCCCGACCATGGCCTTGGGCCATCAGCGTCCCGGGTCTGACCGCACGATTTCAACCGAAGTCGGTCCCGCCGCGCCGCTCCCCATCTCGGGGAGCCCCGCCGGGCCCGAGTCGAAACACGCCGGTAGACCGCCCCCGGCGCCTTGGAGGTCGCAATCGTGGCCAGCTTCGAACCCGTCCTGACCCGCAATTTCGCCATCCCTGATAGCCACACGGTCAAGACGTATGAATCTCGCGGGGGATACACGGCGTCGCGCAAGGCCCTGACCGGGCTCGATCCGGATAAGGTCGTCCAGATCGTCAAGGACTCCGAGTTGCGCGGCCGGGGCGGCGCCGGGTTCCCCTGCGGTTTGAAGTGGAGTTTCCTCCCGAAAGATCGGAAGGAAACCTTCATGTGCATCAACGCCGATGAGAGCGAGCCGGCGACGTTCAACAATCGGCAGCTCATGGAGCTGGACCCGCACCAGTTCCTCGAAGGGATCCTGATCTCCTGCTTCGCGACCAGGGCCGCGACCGCGTACATCTACATCCGGTTCGAGTACATCAAGGCGACCCGGATCCTGGAGCGGGCGATCGCCGAGGCGAAGGAGGCGGGCCATCTCGGCAAGAACGTCTACGGTTCGGGGTTCGACCTGGAAGTCTACGTCCACCGGGGCGCCGGGGCGTACATCTGCGGCGAGGAGACCGGGCTGATCGAGAGCCTGGAGGGGAAGCGGGGCTGGCCCCGGATCAAGCCGCCGTTCCCGGCCATCGAGGGGGCGTTCCGCAAGCCGACGGTGGTCAACAACGTCGAGACCCTCGCCTGCGTCCCGCACATCATCGAGCGGGGGGCCGACTGGTTCAAGTCGATCGGGACCCCCAAGAGTTACGGGCCGAAGCTGTATTGCGTCTCGGGCCACGTCAACAAGCAGGTCTGCGTCGAGTTGCCGCTGGGCACCACGACCCGCGAGTTGATCGAGGAGCACGCCGGGGGCGTCTGGAAGGGCCGGAAGCTCAAGGCGTCGGTCCCGGGCGGAATCAGCATGGGCGTGATGTCGGCCGACGAGCAGGACGTCCCGCTCGACTTCGAGGCCATCCCCAGGACCGGGTGTCTCGGGCTGGGCACGGCGGCCGTGACGGTGATGGACGACACGACCAGCATGGTCGACTACCTCTACAACACGTCCCGGTTCTTCGCCCACGAGAGCTGCGGCCAGTGCACCCCCTGCCGCGAGGGGACGAGCTGGATGTACAAGGCGTTCAAGCGGATCAAGGCGGGGGGCGGCCGACTCGAGGACCTCGACGTCATGGACCAGATGGCCAGGACCATGGGCCTGACCCCGGGCACGACGATCTGCGGGCTGGCCGACGGCGCCGCATGGCCGGTGAAGAACGTGATGGCCAAATTCCGGCCGGAGCTGGAGGAGTACATCCGGACCCACCAGTCCGCCCGGCCCTACGTCACGCCGCTCCAGAAGTCGATCGCCGCGGGCGTCTCGGCCGAGCCGACCAACACGTCGCTCCAGATCCTCCCCAGCCCGTCGGCCGCGTTGCGGTCGCCCCACGCGTCCTGAGCCGACCGAGCTTGCGACTCCGAAGGAACCACGATGGCGACGATCATCATCAACGGCCAGGATCATACGCTCCCCGAGGGCGAGAAGCTCAACGCCATCCAGGCCGCCAAGCTGGCCGGGGTCGACATCCCCTATTATTGCTGGCACCCGGCGCTCTCGGTGGTCGCCAATTGCCGGATGTGCGAGGTCGAGGTCGGGACCAGGGACGCCGCGACGGGCGAGATCAAGATGATCCCCAAGCTCGTCCCCGGCTGCCAGACGCCGGCCAGGGACGGCACCGTTTTGGTCACCGACAGCCCCAAGGTGGTCGAACATCAGCGGATGATCATGGAATATCTCCTGATCAACCACCCGCTCGACTGCCCGGTCTGCGACCAGGCCGGGATGTGCGGCCTCCAGGACTACAGCTTCGAGTTCGGCCAGTCCAACCACCGATTCGTCGAGGAGCGGGTCGTCAACCCGCGGAAGGACGTCTCGGACGCGATCCAGTTGAATCAGGACCGGTGCATCATGTGCACCCGATGCGTCCGGTTCACCCGCGAGATCACCCATACCGGCGAGTTGCAGGTGATGCGGCGCGGCAACCACGCCGAGATCGATATCTTCCCCGGCAACCCGGTCGACAACCCGCTGGCCGGCAACGTGGTCGACCTCTGCCCGGTCGGGGCCCTGCTCGACAAAGACTTCCTCCACAAGCAGCGCGCCTGGTTCCTGTCCAACCACGACGCCATCTGCACCCGATGCTCCACCGGCTGCAACGTCAAGGCGGCCGAGAATCGCGGCCGGCTCTGGAAGTTCTCGCCGAGGAACAACCCGCTCGTCAACGATTACTGGATCTGCGACGAGGGGCGGGCCAGCTACAAGGCGGCCAACGACGACGGCCTGCTGACCTCGTGCTATGCCCGGAAGGGCGGAGACCTCGGCTCGGTCCCGATCGACCAGACGCTGAACCTGGTGGCCCAGACGCTCAAGCAGGTCGCCCGCGACGGCGGCAAGATCGCCGGGGTCGTCTCGCCGTTCCTGACGGTCGAGGAAGCCTTCCTGATGGCGACCTACCTCAAGGACCTGGACCCGAACAGCGTCCTGGCCCTGGGACCGGTCCCGGTCCGGGGCGAGGATCGGACCTTCCGGCCCGATCGGACCCAGGGCCGCGGCGGCGATACCAGCTTCGTCAACCCCCGTCCGTTCACGATCCACGCGGAGAAGTGCCCGAATCGTCGAGGGGTCGAGGCCGTCCTAAAACACGTCCAGGGCGAGATCATCCCGTTCGACGCGATCCGTCAACGGGCCTCATCGGGCGAGTTCCACGCCCTCTACTTCACGTCCGACGCGCTCGACGCGTGGGACGATGAGGCCGGGGCGACCGCGATCCGGGGCGGGGTCAAGTTCCTGGTCGTCCAGGATACGCTCGTCACCCCCCTGGCGCAGATGGCCGACGCGGTGATCGCCGGCGGGACCTTCGCCGAGAAGGCCGGGAGCTACGTGAACGCCGACGGTCGGCTCCAGCACGCCGACGCCTCACTCCCGCCCCGGGACGGGTCGCTGCCCGACCTGGACATCTTCGCGATCCTGATGGGCCGGGCCGGCGGGCCGGTCCGATCCGGCGAAATCCTCGCCGAACTGGCCGGTGCGATCCCCGCCTTCGGCGTCGCCGCCGGAGGACATCTGCCCGACTTCGGCGAGGTGATCGGTCAGGGCGAGGACGGCCGGGCCGTCCCGGCCGGCGTCGGCGGCCGATTCGACGACCCCTGGCTCGTCCCCCGCTCTTACCGGGGCGACCGGCCGGGCGAGCCCAGCTCGAAGGGCGGCCGTGATGCTTGAGGCGATCGGATCGATTTCGGGACGAAGTCGGTCGGGGGAGGGTGTCTCCCGGGGCACGAGAAAGGCGATCGGCCGATGACGTCTCTGAACACTTATGAAAACTGGGGACTGGTGATCACCCTGGCGAAGATCCTCGCCGTCGTGGGGATCAGCCAGGGGACCGTTGCCTATCTCATCCTGGTAGAGCGGAAGATCGCCGCATGGGCCCAGGACCGCCTCGGGCCGAACCGGGTCGGTCCGTTCGGCCTGATCCAGCCGCTGGTCGACGGGGCCAAGATGCTCCTGAAGGAAGACGTCACCCCGGGCTATGTCGCCAGGCCGATTTATATCCTGGCGCCGGCCATCGCCATCGTGGCGGCCTCGATCGGCTTCGCCGTGGTCCCGTTCGGGCCGGTCGGCCCCTCGGCCCCGAGCCTGTTCGGCCACCGGATCGATTTCCAGATCGCGCCCAACGTCGATATCGGGATGCTTTACATCCTGGCGATCGGCAGCCTTGCGGTTTACGGCGTGATCCTGGCGGGTTGGGCGTCCAACAGCAAATACTCGTTCCTGGGCGGGCTCCGGTCGAGTGCCCAGTTGATCAGCTACGAGATCCCCCTGGGCCTGTCGATCCTGGGGATCGTCCTGATCACCGGCACGCTCGACCTGAACGGGATCATCGAATGGCAGGACCGGCACGTCTGGGGCGTGGTCGCCCAGCCGCTGGGCTTCCTCCTCTTCCTGATCAGTGGCTTCGCCGAGACCAACCGCCTCCCGTTCGACCTGCCCGAGTCGGAGCAGGAGCTGGTCGGCGGGTTCCATACCGAATATTCGGCGATGAAGTTCGGCATGTTCTTCCTCGGCGAATATCTCCACGTGATCACGATCAGCTTCACAACGGTGATCCTGTTCTTCGGCGGGTGGGACCTGCCGTTCGTCCTCGACGCCAACACGACCGGCTGGATCCCCTCAATGTACGGCTGGGACGCCGCCCTCCTCAAGCTGGCGGTGATGTCGGCCAAGGTCGGCGCGATGATCGTTTTCATCATGTGGATCCGGTGGACCCTGCCCCGATTCCGCTACGACACGCTCATGGACACGGCCTGGAAGCGGATGATTCCGCTCGCCCTGATCAACCTCACGGCCACGGCGAGCCTGCTTTACTTCTTCCGGGATGTCCTCGGCTATCGGTGGTATTGATCGAACGTCGGTCGGATTGAATGGAGCGAACAAGATGAAGGCCGACGACCCGAACGTCAAGCGGATGACCCCGCCGAAGTTGACCCGGATGGAGAAGACCTACCTGCCCCAGATCCTGGGCGGACTGGCCGTGACGGGCCGTCACATCCTGAACGCGGCGCTGGGCAAGGGGGCGACCACCGTCCAGTATCCGGAGGAGCAGCACGTCCCGAGCCCGAACTATCGGGGCGTCCACCGGCTGAACAAGGACGACCAGGGGCGGGTCAAGTGCGTCGCCTGCATGCTCTGCGCGACCGCCTGCCCGGCCCACTGCATCGACATCGTCGGCGCGACGGCGCCCGACTCGTGGCCCGACCGCGAGAAGTATTGCGAGAGCTTCGTCATCGACGAGCTGCGGTGCATCTACTGCGGGATGTGCGAGGAGGCCTGCCCCGTCGAGGCGATCGAATTGACCGGCCTGTATGACTTGACCGGGCTCTCGCGCGAGCAGATGATCTTCGACAAGGCCAAGCTCCTGTCGGTCTTCGACCTGACCAAGGAGGCCGAGCCGATGCACTACACCCGGCCCCCGACGGCCGCCCACCCGGCCTCGACCCAGGTGGTCCCGACCCGGGTCACCACCGGACCATTCTCGCAGTCCTGATCGGACGTCGACCGCCCCGGACCCCCGCGACCCGTTGAAGGACGACCGAGACCGTGGAAACGCTCGAACGATCGGAATTGATCAAGCTGGTCCTGGTCATCGTCCTCGGGGCGACCGGGACCTACCTGCTGCTCCCCCACCGTCACGGGTTGACCAGGCCCCGGCTGGCCCACCAGATCGGCTTCGGCCTGGCGACGGTGGCGATCCTGGTCTTCACACTCCTCTGGAAGTCGCACGGGTTCGGCCAGGCCGAGGGCGATTACCTGCTGAGCAAGGCGTTCTTCTACCTGTTCGGCTTCTCGGCCGTGGGCGCGGCCATCCTGACGATCATCAGCCGCGACCCGATCCACAGCGCCCTCTGGTTCGCCGCCGTGGTGCTGTCGACCTCGGGGTTGTTCCTGCTCGCCGGGGCCCAGTTCCTGGCGGCGGGCACGGTGATCGTCTATGCCGGTGCGATCATCGTGACCTTCCTGTTCGTGATCATGCTGGCGCAGAAGGAAGGGCGGGCCATCTACGACCGGATGGCCCGGGCGCCGTTCTGGGCCACGTTCGCCAGCTTCCTCCTGCTGTTCACCCTGCTCTACGCGGTCATGGCACTCCGGCTCACGCCGTCATCGAACCCGGCCGGCCAGTTGCAGGCCAATGTGATGCGATTCCCGGTCGTCCGGTCGATCGACCGGATCACGCTGCCCCGACGCGGGCTCACGACCAAGCAGGGGCTCATCTTCGATCGGGTCTTGCCGACGTCGTCCACCCTCCCCGAATCCAAACTCGGCGGGACGAGGAACGGTGTCTCCCACGTGGCCGGCCTGGGTGCGACCCTGTTCACCGAACACCTGGTTACCGTCGAGCTGGCCGGGGCCCTGCTCTTCGCCGCGCTGATCGGCGCCCTGGCGATCGCCACGCCCCGGGCCCCGATCCGCCCGTCCCGGAGCGACGCCGCCCCCACCGCCTGACGCCCGGACGCCCGAGATCCGAACCGACCCCCGCGAGCCGCGCCATGCCCAACGACTACAGTTTCAGCTTCGAGATGCTCACCAACTACCTGCTGATCGGCGCCGCCCTGATGGCCCTGGGGATGCTCGGGTTCCTGTCCCGCCGCAACCTGATCGTGATGTTCCTCTCGGCCGAGATGATGCTCCAGGGCACGGCGCTGACGCTGGTCGGATTCGGGCGGTATCACGGCAACTGGACCGGACAGGTCCTCACGATCGTGATCCTGACGGTCGCCGCGTGCGAGGCGTCGATCGCCCTGGCGCTGATCCTGATCCTGTTCAACCGCCGGTCATCGCTCGACGTCTCGCTCTGGCAGGAGATCCGCGAGCCGGGGCTGTCGCCCGTCTTCGACGCGCCCGACCAGGCCGAGCCCGAGGTCATCACCGCGGGAGTCGAGTCCTATCCGCACCTCCTGACCGCCGGCGTCGAGCCGCCCCACCCGACCGAGGCCTGGGCCCACCGGCGGGACTGATCGCACCGCGTCCGCCTGATCGCATAACGGGAGCCGCTCACCGATGGACGCCCTGGTTCGGAACGCCTGGTTGGTCCCCTTCCTCCCCCTGCTGGGCGGGCTGCTCGCGGCCGTATTCGGGAGGTGGCTCAAGCAGCGGGCCCACGTCCCGGTCGTGCTGGGGATCGGCCTGGCGTTCGTCGCCTCGATGGGACTGGTCTCCCGCGCCGGCCCGGACGTCAAGGCGGCCGAGATTCCCTGGCTCGACATCTCCGGCCTGTACGTCCCGATCCAGTTCCAGGTCGACGGCCTGACGACGATGATGCTGGCGATGGTCACGTTCGTGGCCACGCTGGTCGCCGTCTACGCGGCAGGCTACATGGCGGGCGACCCGGGATACCCCCGATTCTTCGCCATCGTCGGCCTGTTCGTGTTCTCGATGACCGGCCTGGTCCTGTCGGCCAATTACCTGCTGACCTACGTCTTTTGGGAAGGAGTGGGGGTCTGCTCGTACCTCCTGGTCGGCTTCTGGTATCAGAAGCCCGAGGCGGCGGCGGCGGCCAAGAAGGCGTTCCTCGTCAACCGGATCGGCGACGTCGGCTTCGCCATCGCCATCTTCTGGATGTGGACCGTCTCGCCGGGACACGACCTCAGCTACGACACGTTCCTGAGCGAGGGGACCCTCGACGCCCTGAAGCTGACCGCCCCCGCGGCCCTGGTGGGGATCCCGCTCCTCCTGTTCTGGGCGGCGACGGCCAAGAGCGCCCAGGTCCCCCTCTACGTCTGGCTCCCGGATGCCATGGAAGGCCCCACGCCCGTCTCGGCCCTGATCCACGCGGCGACGATGGTCACGGCCGGCGTCTACCTGGTCGCGCGGTCGACCCCGCTCCTGGCGTACGCCCCGGGTGTCCAGCTGACGGTCTCGACGATCGGGTGCGTCACCGCCCTGTTGGCCGCCTCGATCGCGCTGACCCAGACCGACCTGAAGCGCGTCATGGCGTACTCGACGGTCAGTCAGCTCGGTTACATGTTCATGGCTTTGGGCGCCGGCGTGAAGGGCGTGGCGGAATTCGCGATCATCGCCGGGATGTTCCACCTGTTCACCCATGCGTTCTTCAAGGCCCTGCTCTTCCTCGCCTCGGGCAGCGTGATGCATTCGATGGGAGGGGTGATCGACATGCGGCAGTTCGGCGGGCTCCGTCGCCGCCTGCCGATCACGCACATCACGTTCGCCGTCGGGGCGCTGGCCCTATGCGGGATCCCGATCTTCGCGGGCTTCTGGAGCAAGGATGAGATTCTGACGAGCCTGAATCTGGCGGCGCACGCCTCCGACGCGTCCGGGGGATCGGGGTGGGGGTGGGCCTACCACGCGATCTACTGGGTCGCGGTGATCACGGCGTTCATGACGGCGTTCTACACCGGTCGGGCGTACTTCATGACCTTCTGGGGCCCCGAAAAGCTGCCCGATCCCTCCGCGGCCGCGGCCCACTCCGGGTCCGACGAGCCCGAGGCGGCGCACCACACCGGGGCCGATCCGCACGGTCACGCCCCGGGCCATGGCCATGCCGCCGATCACGGCCACGGCGGGCACGACTCCCACTTCGGCCACGAGTCGCCGCCGGCGATGACCATCCCCCTGATGATCCTGGCCGTCTGCGCACTCCTCGTCGGCCTGGTGTTCGGCCCGGGGCTGGGATTCATCGGCGGGCCGTCCAAGTTGTTCGAGCATCACCTGGAGCTGACCCACGGCCTCCACCCGGCCGAACACGGTGCCGAGCACCTGTTCGACTGGACGACGGCAACCATCGGCACGATGGCCGCGCTGCTCGGCCTGTTCCTGAGCTTCGCCTTCTACGGCCACGCCAGCCCGATCCCGGCGCGGCTCGCCGGCCGGGTTGGGCCGCTCTACCGGGCCTCGCTCGGCAAGTTCGGCGTCGACGAGTTCTACAACAAGGTCATCGTCTGGCCGACCCGGATCCTGGGGTTGACGGCCGAGTTCCTCGACAAATCCCTGATCGATGGCCTGGTCCAGGGGGTCTCGTGGGTCCCCCGCCTGGTCGGGCGCAAGATTCTGGGGCCGATCCAGAACGGATTGATCCAGTGGTATGCGGCCGCGACCGCGCTCTGCCTGGGCGGGTTGCTGTTCGTCCTGTTTTTCCTGATCTGATGTGAGACCGAGGGTCGCTACTTTCCCGGATCCCGGCCCTCAAATCACCCCATCGTGGGCCGGGTGCCGGGAGTCGAGGCCCGTCTTCCCGAAATCGGCCGAGGATCCCGCGATGTCGTTCCTGCTGGTGTTGACGGTCTTGCTGCCTCTGGTCGGGAGCCTGGCCCTCTGCTCGATGCCCCGACTCCCGGCGCGGACGGCCCGTGCGTTCGCCCTCGTCTTCACGATGGCGACCCTGGGGTTGTCGATGATCTCGGTGTTCGCGTTCGACAAGGGGGTCGCCGGCCCGCAGTTTGTCACCAATCTGCCGTGGATGCCCCGCTACGGCATCCGGTTCGCGCTGGGGCTCGACGGGATCAGCCTCTGGCTGTTCGCCCTGACGTCGCTCCTGATGATCACGGCGGTCTGCTCGTCGTGGGAATCGATCAAGGAACGGGCCCCGGCGCATTACGCGCTACTCCTGGCGCTCCAGACGGGCCTGCTCGGGCTGTTCGCCAGCCTGGACGTGGTCCTGTTCTACATCTTCTTCGAATTCACGCTGATACCCCTCTTCTTCCTGATCGGCCTCTACGGCGGCGACGCGCGGCGGAAGGCCTCGGTGACGTTCTTCCTCTACACGCTGGCGGGCAGCCTCCTGACGCTCCTCGGCGTGATCGCCCTGGTGGCCGTCTACTATCAGCACTCGCCCGGGCACGTCCTGACCTTCTCGATCCCGGAGCTGACGGAAGGCCTGGCCACCCTCGACTGGTCCGAGTGGCAGCGCGACCACGCCTGGGGCGACTGGCGGCAAGATAAGCCGTTCTGGATGACGCCCCAGATCGCCATCTTCATGCTCCTGTTCGCCGGGTTCGCGATCAAGGTCCCGCTGTTCCCGTTCCACACCTGGCTCCCGCTGGCGCACGTCGAGGCCCCCACGGCGGGCTCGATCCTCCTGGCCGGGGTGATGCTCAAGGTGGGCAGTTACGGCTTCCTCCGGTTCAACATGGCGATGACGCCCCTGGCTGCCCAGGCGTTGTATCCCCTGATGGCGACCCTGGCCGTGGTGGGGATCCTCTACGGGGCCCTGGCGGCCCTGGCCCAGACCGACGTCAAGCGACTGGTCGCCTACAGCTCGGTCAGCCACATGGGCTTCATCATCCTGGGGATGTTCTCGCTGAACGCGACCGGGATGGACGGCGCCGTGATCCAGATGATCAACCACGGCCTGACCACGGGCGCCCTGTTCGCCTGCGTGGGCGTGATCTACGAGCGCTACCATACCCGGGAGATGTCGGAGCTGGGCGGGCTCTGGAACCGGCTCCCGCTCTGGGCCTTCTTCATCATCCTGGCGGCGATGGGCTCGGCGGCGCTCCCGGGGCTGAACGGGTTCGTCGGCGAGTTCCCGATCCTGCTGGGGATGTACGCCAAGGACCGGGGCTATGCGGTGGCCGCCACGATCGGGATGATCCTCGGGGCGTATTACCTGCTCTGGATGCTCCAGAGGGTCGTCTTCGGCCCGCTCCGGGAGCCGTCGGCCAACCTCCACCAAGACCCCCACGGGTCCCGCGACCACGAGTCGCCGCACGCCGGGATCCGCCCGCTCGGCTGGCACGAGATCGCGGGCCTGACCCCCCTGATGATCATGATCGTCCTGATCGGCGTCTATCCGAGCCCGTTCCTCGACCGGATCCGGCCGCCGCTGGTGCCGATCGTGAGGAACCTCCAGCCGAGGACGACGGGGGCCGTGGCCTCCCCCGTCGCCGGCCTCGCCCCGGGACTGCCCGGCGGCGGCCAGGCCGCCGGCGTCTTCGACAAATGATCTCCGCACCCACAACCGCGAGGCCCGCCCGTCGATGACCGCCATCGAATCCGCCCGGCAAACGCTCCTGATCCTCCTGCCGGAGTTGCTGATCCTGATCTCGGCGACCGCCCTGATGACCGCCGGGGCGTTCGTCCGGCTCCCTCGCCGGTTCTGGGCGTCGGCCTCGGCCGGGACGTTGGTCGTGGCCTTGGTGGCGCTGATCGCGCTGAAGGGCCAGATCACCGACCCCTACGGCTCGGTCGCCCTGAACGACGCGATGTCGGGGTACGGGCGGCTCCTGTTCCTGCTCAGCGGGCTGATCGTCCTGGGGATGGCGCACGACCAGGTCGACGACGCCCGGGCGCCCGAGTTCTTCGGCTCGCTTTTGATGATCAACGCCGGGGCGATGCTGGTCTGCTCCGCCAACGAGCTGGTCTTCCTGTTCGTCGGCCTCGAACTGGTGAGCATCCCCACTTACCTGCTCCTCTACCTGTCGCGGAGGAACGCGAGCACGCAGGAGGCGGCGACCAAGTATTTCTTCCTGAGCATCTTCTCGTCGGGGCTCCTCCTGTTCGGCCTGGCGTACCTTTACGGGATGGCCGGGGTGAGCAACCTGAAGGCGTTGGGTTTCTTCGCGCAGGGGGGGGTGTCCTTGCCCAATGCCCCCAACCCGACGCTCCCGGACGTGCCGCATCCGATCCTGGGCCTGATCGCGGTGGTCTTCGTGATGGCCGGGCTGGGCTTCCGGGTCGCGGCGGTCCCGTTCCATTTCTATGCGCCCGACGTCTACGAGGGGTCGCCCACGATCGTCGCGGCGATGCTGGCGTGGGTCCCCAAGGGGGTCGGCTTCGTGGCGATCCTGCGGACCCTGACGGCGGTGATCCCCACCGACGTCCCGCCGCCGGGCAACAGCCTGACCAATCAGGCGGCGTTTCTGGCCTGGGTGATCGCCGCGGCGACGATGACCCTGGGCAACACCGTGGCCCTGGCCCAGACGAACCTGAAACGACTGTTCGCCTACTCGTCGATCGCCCATGCGGGCTACCTGATGATCGGCGTGGCGGTCGCCTTCCGGAACGGCCCGGGGCGCGACCCGGGTGTGGCCAGCCCGACCGAGCTGGGTAGCGAGGCCGTCCTGTTCTATCTGGTCTCCTACGCCCTGATGACCCTGGGCGCCTTCGCCGGGATCATCGCCCTGGAGACTTCGGAACGCCCGGTCCAATCGGTCGAGGACCTCGCCGGGCTGGGCAAGAGCCACCCGATCCTGGCGGCGGCGATGGCCATCTGCCTGTTCAGCCTGGCGGGGATCCCGCCCCTGGCCGGGTTCTTCGGCAAGTTCAACCTGTTCGTCGCGGCCTTCGCCGCCTCCAGCGGGACCGACGCCCGGATGTATCAGGCACTCGCCCTGATCGGCGTGCTGAACTCGGCGATCGGGGCGTATTACTACCTCAAAATCGTCGTTTCCATCTACTTCCAGGAGCCGGTCGGTAAGCCCCTGGCACCCCGGATCACCTGGCCGACCGCGACCGCCATCGGCGCCTGCGCGACGCTCTCGGTCGTCCTCGGCATCTGGTCGGCTCCGATCTACAGCGCCTCGCGCGAGTCGGCCGTGGCCCTGGCCGAGCATCCCGACCCCGTCGAACTCCGGACCGCGGCGGCCGACGGCCGACCCGCCGGGGTGGCCGTGGACGCCCTGAAGCGAGCCGACGACGCCGCCCGTGCCGCCCTGATCCGGAGCCTGCAATGGGCGGCGCCCCGCCCCGCCCCCCGTCCTTGATCCGATCCGCCGACGGACCCCGACCGTCCGACCCGCCACCTCCGGCCCCCGGCCGAGGCCGGCGGGTCGTCCCGTTTCCGCCCGGACCGGATTGCGTCGAGATCCTGTGCTAACGAGCCCTCGTTTTCACGATAATAATCGAGAAGGCGAGGCTTTTTTGCGCCATTTCTCGCGGTCGAGGTTGCCATGGAGTCATGCCGCCCGACGGGACAACTCATCGCCGATCGGCCACGCCCGATGGCTCCGTTTTTCCCAGAGCGTCGATGGCAAAGGGCGTCTTGCATCGTCCCACCCATCATCGGGGCGGCCGGGGTCGGGTGGGTTCGTCTTTCCGTGCCCGCCGAATACTCGTCCCTGCGAACCCGGCCTGATGGTGCGTTCGGACCTTCGACTTGCGAGGGATTGGCTTCGTTTTTCCGTGGTTCACGCGTTCGCCGGCTCGATGGGTTCGTTTCACCGGGCGATCGCGCGGATCCCAACAATCGACCCGCCGCGAATTCTCCGGCCCTTTCGAGGTACGGTTCCTACTCTCGAAGGCGAACCGCGGCGAAGCGACCCCTGCCTGATGACACCGGCGACGGGTTGGCTTCGTTCTTCCCGGAATGCTCCCGCGTGCCCACGATCGGGTTCGCCTCGCCGGAAGTCGTCCCGGGGCCGGCCGGTTGGCGTGGTCGCAAAGTCGCCTTCCTCCCGGGGCGCGGTTCGCCCCGCCCGAGGCAGGGCCCGACGCGGCGAGCCCCGGCCGGCGCCGCCCTGGGCAGATTGGCTTCGTTTTTCCGGGAGAAGGACGGTGGACGGGCTGTTGGGTTCGTCCTGGCGATGAAGATTCTCGGGCCCGGCGATTGGGTTCGTCTTGCCAGCCCCGCCGTTCTCATTCCCTCAGGCCATCCGGTAGTGGGCGCGGTAGATCGGTCGCCCTTCGATGCGGTACTTGCGTTCGAAGTTGGTCAGGTAATCGAGGTCGTGCTCGGGCGTCCCGGGCTCGGGGTCGGGCTGAGACTGGAACCGATCGTGGGTCGCCATCAGGGACCGGATCACCCCGAAATACTCCTCGACGTCGGAGACGACGCGGAGGTCTCCTCCGGAGCGGAGGGTCCGCTCGATGTCCAGGACCAGGGGATCGGCGAACACCCGGCGCTTCCGGTGCCGGGCCTTCCACCAGGGATCCGGGAAGTAGACGTGGACGGCTTCCAGGCTCGACGGCGGGACGTACCGGCTCATGAAGAGCCGGGCATCGCCGGGCAGGACCCGGATATTGGAGAGGGCCAGCTTGGCCGCCCGATCCGCCGCCCTCCGGGCATACTTCCTGGACTGTTCGATGCCGAAGTAGTTGTGCCCGGGGTGCGCCGTCGCCGCATTGGACAGGAACAGCCCCTTGCCGGACCCGATCTCCAGCTCGACCGGGCGGTCGTTGCCGAAGATCTGGGGCCACGAGACGGGCGGCGTCAGGGTCGCGAACTCGACGGTGTAGGGAGTTGCGTCGATCATTTGGCTCGGGAGGGGGTCGGAGCGGGGGGCCCCCATCCTGGGACGGGCGGGCATGAGTCCGTGCCGACCGATCCGGGGGTGGGGAGGGGCGGTCGGCGATCGGATCGAGTCCGGTCGTCACTCGAGACTGGGCAGCGGCACGCCGATGATCCGGCCGTGATAGACCATGTTGGTCCCCACGAAGCCCTGGGTCTCGAAGATCGTCTGGCGGCGGTGGACCCGGGTTGCCTTGGAGACCAGCACGAGTCGATCTCCGGGGCGGACCTGGCCCCGGAAGCGGACCGCTTCCATCCCGCCGAAGCCGATGAAATGGCCCTCGGTCAGGCGGATGGCGTGGCAATAATAGCTCGCCAGTTGCGCGGCGGCCTCGCAGATCAGGACGCCGGGCATAAGGGGGTAGCCGGGCATGTGGCCGCGGATCCAGAACTCGGCGGCCTCGACGTCCTTGTAGCCGATGACCAGGTGTTCGGCCGGGTCGAGGAAGATGATCGCGGTCAACTGCTCCATCTCGAACCGCTGGGGGTTGCCGAGGCGGATCGCCTCCCGGTCGGCCAGGACACGCGAGGTGTCGAACGTCGCGGGATCGACCAGGGCGGCAGGCGGCATTCCCAAACTTCCTTTCCCGGATCCGAGATGCCGCGACGCAATCGCATGACCGGCGAAGCGTTAGGGCCCAGAAGGCCGATCGACCGCGGCGAGGTCGGGTCGAGCCCCGGTCGCCGGATCGGACGACGTCCCGCTATCATGCCTTGCCGTCCATCCGCCGACAAGGGGGATCACCGACGCCGCGGCGCAAGGATAATGATGACATGACGATAGCCACCGAGATCCGCCGACCGATCGGGACCATGATCGTCTATGGTGGCCCCGGTCGGGCGCTGGACGCCGAGCTGGAGATCGCCCGGAAGCTCGGGGCCGAGGTCCTGGAGATCCTGCCCGACTGGGCGATCGAGCCCGACCCCTCGGCCCTCCGCGTCCGGGTGGTCGACCGTGGCTTCAAAATCCATAGTGCCCACGGATGCTGGGGCATCCGGAGGATCCGGGCGCGTCGGGTCGACCTGGGAAATCTCGACCCCGAGGTTCGGTCCGAGAGCGTCGACGACCTCAGGCGGTGCGTCGACTGGCTCGGCGCCGCCGGGGGATCCTGCCTCGTGGTGCATCCCGGCGGCCTTTCCGACCCCGAGGACGCCGCCGCCCGCCGCGATTCCCTCGCGCGTGGCCTGATCGAACTGGCCGACCACGCGGTCGGGACGGGCGTCACCCTCTGCGTCGAGAACATGCCCCCCGGCGTCTTCCCGGGCACCCGGATGGCCGAGCTTTTCGACCTCGTCGAGGAGATCAATCGCCCGGAGGTCGCCCTGACCCTCGACACCGGACATGCCCAGATCGCGTCGACCCCGGCGTCGGAGACGATGGCCGCCGGCCATCGGCTCGCGACGACCCACGTCCACGACAACGACGGTCGCCGCGACGTCCACCTGCCGCCCGGCCTCGGGTCGGTCGATTGGGGCTCCTGGATTGAATCCCTCAATGCGATTCGTTATGGGGGCCCCATCGTCCTCGAATGCATCCGCCATCTCCGCGAGTTCCCGGAGAGCATGAATGAGGCCTTGCTGTGCCTGTTGCGACGGTTGTCGGGGGTGGATCGATGATCCGGGTTTGTTCGGGTCCGACGGCCCGATTCTCGCTGTTCCGGGGACGCGGTCGCGCCGATCACAACAAGGAGATCGGTCGGAGGGGGCGAGCAGGAATGACGCCCGATGTCAGGTGCCGTCCCGGGGGGACGCGAGGCACCGGCCCGGCCCGGTCCGTCACCCAGGAGGGCGGCCCTGTGGACTTCCATCTGAATCGGAGGGCGGCGATCGGCGCACTCGGGGCCCTCGGCGCGGCCACCGCGCTGCCCGCGAGCCCGGCCAGGGCCGCCGGACCGCCCTCGGATCCCCGAGGGGTCCGCGGCCGGATGACCGGGGCCGATGCGGCGGTCGCGGCGCTCTGCTGCGAGCGCGTTTCCTGCGTCTTCGGGGTCCCCGGGGCCCAGAACAATGAGTTCTGGGACGCGATGAAGTCGGGCGGATTGCCGTACCTCCTCGTGACCAATGAGAGTTCGGCCAGCGTGATGGCCGACGCCTCGGCCCGGGCGACCGGGGGCGTCGGGGTCTTCAGCGTGGTCCCCGGCCCCGGGTTGAGCAACGCGTTGACCGGGATCGGCGAGGCGCTGCTGGACAGCGTCCCGATCGTCGGGCTGTTCACCGACGTGGACCGGCGGCCGGGCGCCCCGGCGTTCCAGGTCCATTCCACCCCGAACGCCCCGATCCTCCGCCCGATGTCCAAGGCGGTCCTGGAGATCAAGCACGCGGCGCAGGTCCCCTCTCTGATCCACGACGCGTTCCGGATCGCCCGGTCCGGGGAACCGGGCCCGGTCGCCGTCATCCTGCCGTTCCCGATCCTGACCGAGGCCTGGGATTACGACGGAGTCGCCCCGCCCCCCTACCCCGCCCCGTTCGACGAGCAAGCCTACCGCCGGGCGATCGGCCTGCTCTCGGATCGGCGGGCCCGGGTGGGGATCTATGCGGGGATGGGATGCCTCGACGTCGGCCCGGCCCTGGCCTGCGCCGCCGAGATCCTCCAGGCGCCGGTGGCCACTTCGGTCAGCGGCAAGGGGGCGATCCCCGACTTCCATCCCCTGGCGGTGGGGTGGGGGTACGGCGCCCAGGGGACCCGCGCGGCGGAGAGGGCCTTCAAGGAGGTCGACATCGTCCTGGCCGTCGGGGTCAAGTACAGCGAGAACTCCACGGCCAGCTACGCCATCCCCGATCGCGGCAAGGTGATCCACGTCGACGCCAATCCCAACAACATCGGCCGGAATGTCCCGGCCTGCGTGGGGGTCAACGCCGACGCCCGCCTGTTCTTCGACCGCCTGATCCGCGACGCCGGGGCCGTCCGACGGCCGGTTGACCCGGGCCTCACGAGGCGGATCGCCCACCATCGCGCGGTCGACCGCCGCGAGAACGCCAAGGTCCGGATCACCCAGGGGGTCGACCCGATGGCCTTCCTGCTCCAGCTCCGGGCCGCACTCGGCCCCGACGAATTGATCTTCGTCGACGTGACGACGGCCTCCCACTGGGCCGCCGAGGCGATCGACCTGGCCGGGCCCAGGCGCTACTTCACCCCGGCCAACAATCAGAGCATGGGGTGGGCCATCCCCGCGGCCATCGGGGCGCAGAAGGTCCGGCCCGACCGCGTGGTGGCGTCGATCTCCGGCGACGGCTGCTTCCTGATGTCGGGGATGGAGATGTCGACGGCGTCCCGGGCCGGGCTGCCGGTCAAATTCTTCGTGCTCGACGACGGTGCTTATCACTACATGCAGATGCTTCAGGAGCCCTCGTTCCGCCGGACGACCGCCACGGAGCTGGCGCGGGTCGACTACGGGGCCTTCGCGCGCGGGATGGGGTTATCCTACAACCAGATCGACCGCAACGACGACCTCCCGGCCGGGCTGGCCCGCGCCGTCGGCACGCCGGGCCCGGTCCTCACCCGGGTGGTGATCAGCTACGAGGGCCGCGCGATCCGATGGCTGGACGCCGCCAAGTCGGCCTATCTGAGGAAACTCCCGGCCGATCAGAAGGTCCGGCTGGGGGTCCGGGTCGCCTCGCGGGCGCTGGACCGCAACCCGGACAACGATTGATGGGCGGATCATGGCGGGGCCGGCCTCGAATCGCAACAGTCGCCGCGGCCCTGGGTCGATAATACGGGTTAAGATCTCGGCGGTCGGGACGCGATGGCACGACCCGGGTTTGGACTTTCCGGGCCGGCGGAATCACGATATTATGCCCCGCCGTCGTGGCCGGGCCGCGAGCCGGTCGAGCGTCGACGCCTCGCGACGAGTCTCACGGATGAGGCACGATGAAGAACGTCCGCACCAGCCCCTCGATCCCCCACGAGGAATACTTCCCCCGTCCGGCGGCCGAGGACGGGCCGGCTCGGTGGTGGGCGGTGATCCGGGGCGACGCCCGTGAGATGGTCGCCTTCTGGCCCGTGGTCCGGAACATGGTCGCCCAGGACCTCCGGATCCGCTATCACCGGTCGATGCTGGGCTTCTTCTGGACCCTCCTGAACCCGATCCTGATGATGACCACGCTGACGCTGGTCTTCTCGCAGGTGTTCGGGCAGCAGGACTGGAAGGAATATGCGATCTACCTCTTCGCCGGTCAGATCCCCTGGACCCTGTTCGCCGGCAGCCTGACCGAGTGCGCCAACTGCATCGTCGGCAACGAGGGGCTGATCCGGAAGATCTACCTGCCCAAGCTGATCTTCCCGCTCACCAAGGTCCTGATCAACCTGACGACATTCGTGCTCTCGATGATCGCGCTGTATTTCCTGGTCGTCCTGTTCGGGGCCCGGATCACCCCGGCCATGGTGCTCCTGCCGGTGGTGACCGTCCTGTTCGCGACGTTCGCCATGGGGGTTGGCCTGGTCCTGGCCGTGGCGAACACCTTCTATCGCGACACCGGGCACCTGGTGACGGTGGTCCTCCAGGCCTGGTACTTCGCGACCCCGATCATCTGGGGTAAAGGCGGTCTCAACGAGACGATGCAATCCCGATGCTGGCTCAACCCGGCTTACCCGTTCATCCGGATGTATCAGCTCATCATCCACGACGGCCAGTGGCCGACCTTGACCCTGTTCTTGGCGGCCGCCGGCATCGCGACGGTGAGCCTGGGGATCGGATATGCCACGTTCAAGACCCACGAAAACAAGCTGGTCTTCCGCCTCTGATCCCGAGCCCGGCCCGTCGGTCCTGCCCCGCCCCGCGTCGCCGGAGACGCTGGTCGAACTGCGCGACGTCTCGCTCCGGTTCGTCACCTACCACGACAAGCAGCATTCGCTCAAGCGGTCGGCGCTGGACCTGATCCTCCGCCGCGAATCGCCGCCGGTCTCCAACGAGTTCTGGGCGCTCCGCGACGTCAACCTCACGATGCACAAGGGCGAACGGGTCGGCATCCTGGGGTTCAACGGGGCGGGCAAGAGCACCTTGCTCCGCCTCCTGGCGCGGATCTACACGCCGACGTCCGGCCGGCTCGCCGTCCGGGGGACGGTCGCCCCCCTGATCGAGATGGGGGCCGGTTTCAATCCCGAATTGTCGGGATATGACAACATCCTGCTCAATGGTGCGATGCTCGGGATCCGGCCCCGCGAGATGAAGAAGAAGGTCGAGGGGATCTACGACTTCACCGGCCTCCGCGAGTTCGCCGACCTCCCGCTCAAGTATTATTCCAGCGGGATGTATGCCCGGCTGGCGTTCGCGATCGCCACGGAGGTCGACCCCGAGATCCTCCTGATCGACGAGGCCCTGGGCGCCGGCGACGTGCTGTTCGTCGACCGGGCCAAGGCCCGGATCAACGAGCTTCTGGAGCGGTCCAACCTGGTCGTCATCGTCTCGCACGACCTCGGCTCGTTGCACAAGATGTGCACCCGGGGGATCTGGATGCACGAGGGTCAGGTCCAGGCCGACGGCCCGATCTCGGAATCGATCACCAAGTATCTCCTGTTCACCCAGGCGATCGACGCCAGGGTCGCCGCCGCGTCCCGGATCGCCGAGTACACCAAGGCGGCCTCGGCCTGAGCGACCCCGGCCGGGGATCGCGTCCAACCGACCAGGAGGGTCCGCGACGTGCTGATCGGAATCGACATGCTCGGGGTCCAGTCGCCGGAGGGCGGCGGCCGGGTCGCCGGCCGGTTCGGCGTCCGACTCGTCGCGGCACTCCTCGATCGCGACCCGGTCAACCGATACCTCTTGTACACCCACGAGGGCCACTCGGCCGGCCGTCTCCCGTCATCCCGGGCGGCTTCGAGCGTCGCCCTGGCGCCCGTGGCCGGCCCGGCTTCCTCGCGGCTTCGCCCGACCACCCAGCGACTGCTCGATCGGAATCCCGACGGCCTCGACTGGCTGATCCTGCTCGACCCGTTCGCGCCGGATTACGGCAAGGTGCCCCCCGAATCGCCCCTGAACGGGCTGAAGGTCGCATCGGTCGTCCATGACCTGGCCCGGCCTCTCGCCGACGACCGCCGCCTGGCCCCTCTCCGCCGACACGACGCCATCCTGGCCGTGACCGGAGCGACGGCCCTCGACTGGCGGCGGTGCCTGGGCCAGTCCGCGGACCGGGTCGTCACGATCGGCCTGGCCTGCGACGACACCCTGGAATCCCCCCCGACTTCGGAGCCGCTCACGCGGGCCGCCGGCGAGGAACTGGGTCGGATGGGGATCTCCGGCCCGTTCCTGTTCGCGAGGCACGATGCGGACACCGGCCGGCCGGACCTGCTCCGCCTCCTCGATGCCTTCTACCGCCTCCCGGTCGAGCATCGGCGACGTCACCAGTTGGTGATCGCCGGGGCGATCGACGACCCATCCGGCGCCCGGTCTTTCATGAACGATCGGGGATGTGGCGATGCGCTGATCCTCGCGGGCGAGGTTGCCGACGATTCGCTCCGGACCCTCTACGGCCGATGTGCCGCGTTCGTCGCCGCGTCGAGCGGGCCGGGGACCGGCCTGGCCCTGGTCGAGGCCATGCGGTGCGGGGCGCCGGTGATCGCGACCCGGTCCGCCGTGCATACGGAGGTCATCGGAGGGTCGGGCCTGGTGGTCGAACCGGCGGAGATGACCGCCGCGATCGCCGGCCTGCTGTCGGATGTCGACCTCGGTCGCGAACTCCGCCGCCGGTCGCTCGACCGGTCGGCCGGGTTCTCCTGGGGCCCCGTGGTGGAATCGGTCGTCGAGGGCCTGCGAGCGGCCACCGATCGGGGGCGTCCCGGGGCCCGGCTCCGGGTCGACCGCCCTCATGCCATCCGGCCACGGATCGCCGTCTTCGCCGACGTCCCCCGCGACACCCCGACGCGGTCCGACCTCGCCCCCCAGGTCCCCTCCGATTGGCTCGACGCTTATCAGGTCGACCTCTATCTGGAACCGGGCGACGCCGCCCTGGCCGACGGCCTCCCTGCCGATCTGGGCGGGTTCGATGCACGCCAGTTCGAGCGGAACGACGCGATCCTGGGCTATCACGCTGTCGCCTATCGGGTCGGCGACGCTCGGACGATCCCCGCGAAACTCGAACGGCTCCGGCGGAGGCCCGGCCTCGTCTTCCTGACCGATGACGCGTTCCTCGACCGGATCCACGTCGAGTCGGGGGCCCCCTCGTCGTCCGGCCCGCCCGGGGCCTGGGCGACGCTCTGCGAGCTGCTGACAACCTCGTCGTTGGTCCTGGTCCATTCGCCCCGCGACTTCGACCGGATCGCGATGGCCTTGCCCGAATTTGCCGGTCAGCTCGCCCAGGTGCCGCCGGACGAGCCGGCGTCGGAGTGCCTGGCCGCTCGGCGTCGGAAGGCCCGGGCTCGTCTCGACCTGCCCCGCGGCTCGGTGGTCGTCGGCCAGTTCGGCCGGCCGGGCGGGTCCGACCCGGGCCTGCTCTCCTCGCGTGCATTCGAGGCCGCCGCCCGGGCCGTCCCCGGGCTCGTCCTGCTCTCGTTCGAATCCGGGAGAAACGGGCCGGCGCCCGATGGGTGCCCGACCGGGTCGGGCGAGGAGTCGGATCCGATCGACGGGCTCGACCTCGCCATCCACCCGGACGGCCCCGGCCCGGTCTCGGTCCTCGACCTGCTCAAGGCCGGCATCGCGACGATCGCCCCGGGCTCCCACCTCCCCGAGGACGTCGTCCGGAAGGTCGGCCTCCCGGCCCGGGGGGATGAGCTGCGTCGGGCGGTCGTCGAGCTCGCGTCGGACGAGGAGGCCCGGGCGACCCTGGCGCGATCAGCCCTGGCCTACAGCTTCGGGACGCCGGATGCAAGGCGGGCCTCGGCGCTCCTCAGGGACCTGATCGAGCGGTGCGCCGCCGGGTTGTCGCCATCACCCGGCCGACGCCGCAGGCCGACCGACGGGCCGCACGGGCTCCCGTCTCATCCCCACTTCCGCCGCCCCGCGTCGTCGACCGGCGAGGCGGCCCATCGGCCGAGGTGATTAAATCATGAAGCGGATCTTCAAGCTTGCATTCAAGGCGGTCCTGCGGCTGACCTCGCCCGTCCGGCGGCCGATCATGGCCCGGGTCGACGCCCGGCTCTCGGCGCTGGTCTCGGGCACCGTGAACGCCCGGATGATGCCGCCGATCATTGAGGCCCTGGCCGTCTCGGGCCACCGCCTGGAACGGATCGAGGCGACCCTGGCCCGCGCCGATCGCTCGGTGGCGGAGCTGGGGGGCGAGATCGACCTGGTCCTCAACGGCCTCAGCCGCGAGATTTTCCGCCTCCAGGCCCAGGTCGACGGGCTCCGCGAGGCCCTCCGCGAGGACGCCCGGGACACCGTCGACGGCCTCTCGATCGTCGACGAGACCGGCGAGGATCTGCCCGTGCGCCGCCCGGGCGTGCCGGACCGGTCCCGGGTCGGCTGAGCCGGGTGACCTTCGATCGTGCCGACCGCGCCGGGCGGATCCGGCTTCCGTCCAGGGCCGGCTTGACCCCCGGGGCGTCCGGCGTATGATGCCGCCGCGACCCTTCGTGACCGGCTCGAGGACCGCGGAGCCCCACCGGGTCGATGGAGTGACCCGCCCATGATCCTGGCCCAACTGTCGATCGCCCTGGCACTCGTCGGCGGGACCGACGTCGCCGTCTCGCCGAGCAAGGGCGACCGCGCCCATGCCCTCCAGCGGAGCCTCGCCGGCCTGGACCATCCGAGCGAGCGGACCCTGGAGACGCTCAAGCGGTTCGTCCTCGAAGCGAAGTACCGGCGGGATCCCGCCGTGGTCATCGCCACGCTCGAGCAGCACGCCCGGGCCAACCCCGACCCCGACCTGGTCTATGCCCTGGCCGAGCTGTCCTGGATCGAAGGGCGGCGCGTCGACCGGCGGCATCACGCCGAGGCGATCGATCGGACCATCGACACCCTGTCTTATTCTTACGACTACCTGTTCGGGGCCGAGATGGCCGGCGCGCGCCATCCCTCCGACCCCCGGTACCGGATGGCCTGCGAGCTCTACAACGGCGCGATCGACCGGCTGCTCCGGGACGCGCAGGCCGGGGGGCTGAAGATCAAGGCGGGGGGCGATTTCAGCCTCAAGGCCCGGGGCCGCGAGCAGATCTTCAAGGTCGTCCTGCGCGACTCCCCCTGGAAGGCCCAGGATGTCGACCAGTTGATCCTGGCGTCCACCTTCGACGTCTCCGGCCTGCCCACGCTGAACTACCAGTATGGCCTGGGAGTCCCCCTGATCGCCGTCCGGCGGTCGCCCGCGAAGGCCGAGGGGCCCGAGAAGTTCTACCCGCCCGAGATGGCCTTCCCGCTCACCGCGTTCCTGACGCCGAACTCGAAGATCCGGGGCGCCGTCGAGGCCGAAGCGGCCCGCGAGCTGACCCTGGAGCTGATCGACCCGCTCCGGGTCCGGACGGTGGGCAATCCGCCCATCCCCACCGAGAGCGACCTGACCACGCCGCTGGCCTACATGTGGTCGCGGGGCGACCTGAGCCGATACCGATGGACCGGCCTCCTCCGCCCCGGACAGGCGGCCGATCGGGCCGGCCTGATGCTGATCCGGCCCTATGAGCCCGGCAAGATCCCCGTGGTGATGGTCCACGGGCTCGCCTCCTCGCCCCTGGCCTGGGTCGCCATGGTCAACGACCTCCTGCGCGATCCCCGGATCCAGGAGCGTTACCAGTTCATGCTCTACCTGTACCCGACCGGGATCCCGATCCCGATCGCCGCCGCCGGGCTCCGCGACACCCTGAACCTCGCCGAGCAGACCTTCCGCCGGGAGGACAAGTCGTCCGACCCGGCGTTCTCGAAGATGGTCCTGCTGGGCCACAGCATGGGCGGTCTCCTCAGCCACTCCATGGCGGTCGACAGCGACCAGAAGTTCTGGGAGCTGAATACCTACGTCCCGTTCGGGCAGATCAAGGGGCCGCCGGAGGTCCTCGACGAGCTGCAACGGTACATGTTCTTCAAGGCCCAGCCGTTCGTGCGTCGGGTCGTCTTCCTGGCGACGCCCCACCGGGGTTCGGACATGAGCCGGGGGATGGTCGGGCGGGTCAGCTCCAACCTGATCAGCGAGCCCGACCACGTCAACAACCTGCTCAATCGCCTGGTCCGCGAGAACCCCGAGGCCTTCCCGAAGCGATTCCGGAGGCTCCCCACGAGCATCGAGACGCTCGACACGGAATCGGACTACCTCAAGGCCCTGCTGACCATGAACCCCGGCCGGGGCGTGGCCTTCCACTCGATCATCGGGTCGCTCCGACCGGAGGGGAAGGAGCGGACCACCGACGGCGTCGTCTCCTACCGCAGCTCGCACCTCGACGGCGTCGAATCCGAGGTCGTCGTCCAGTCCGATCACGGGGTCCAGAACAACCCATTCGCCATCATGGAAGTCCACCGGATCCTCCTCGAACACGTCGGCCTGGCCCCCCAGCCGGCCGCGGGACCGGCGGCCCGGGCGGTCGAGTGACGGCCGATCGCGGGTTGGACGCCCGGGCGGTGTCGGCGGTATGATGCCGCCTTCACCCCGGGACGGAGCGGATCCGACGATGACCGAGACCCTGGCCGATCGACTGGCGGCGTTCACCCTGTCGACCCGCTTCGAGGACCTGCCCGACGCGGTGGTCTCCGAGGCCCGCCGGAGGCTCCTCGACGCCTTCGGGTGCGCCGCCGGGGCGCTCGGCGAGCCGGCCCCGACGGTCGCCCGGCGGTGCGCCCGGGCGATCCGGTCGGAGCCGGGATCGGCCCTGATCGGCGGCGGCCGGTCTTCCCCCGACTGGGCGGCGTTCTCCAACGGCGTCCACATCCGCTACCTCGATTGCAATGACACGTACCTGTCCCTGGAGCCGGCCCACCCCAGCGACAACTGGGCCGCGGTGATGGCCGTCGGCGAGCACGCCGGCGCCCACGGTCGGGACTGGATCGCGGCGGCGGCCGTCGCCTACGAGATCCAGTGCCGGCTGGCCGACGCGGCGAGCATCCGGGCCCGGGGATGGGACCACGTCACCTACGGGGCCCTGTCGACCTCGCTGGCGGCCTCGAAGCTGCTCGGCCTGGACCACGCCCGGACGGTCCACGCGCTGGGGATCGCCGGGACGACCTCGGCGGCCCTCCGGCTGACCCGCGCCGGCGAGCTTTCGATGTGGAAGGGGTGCGCCTTCGCTCACGCGGCCCGGAACGGGGTCTTCGCCGCGGTCCTGGCCCGGGAGGGGATGACCGGCCCGTCGCCCCTGTTCGAGGGGGACATGGGATTCTGGCAACAGGTCTCCGGGCCGTTCGCGATCGAGCGGCTCGGCGGCCGGGCCGCGTCGGATTGGATGCTCCCGAGGACGTCGATCAAGTTCGTCCCGGCCGAGTACCACAGCCAGTCGGCCATCGCCGCCGCGTTCGAACTCCGGCCGCGGGTCGGCGACCCTTCCCGGATCCGATCGATCGAGATCGCCACGTTCCGGACGGCCGTCGAGATCATCGGCCAGGACCCCGAGAAGTGGCGGCCCCGGACCCGCGAGACGGCCGACCACAGCCTGCCCTATTGCACGGCCGCCGCCCTGGTCGACGGGGCCATCACGGCCGACCAGTTCCACAAGGATCGCCTGTCCGACCCCGCCCTGCTCGACCTGGTCTCGCGGACGACCGTCGTCGAGGATCCGGCGCTGACGGCCGGGTATCCGGCCGGGATCCCGAACCGCGTGACGGTGACGCTCGACGACGGCTCGAAGCTCGTCTCCGAGGTCGCCTTCCCCCCCGGCCACGACAAGAACCCGCTGACCGACGCCCAGCTAGCCGCCAAGTTCCACGGCCTGGCCGACCCCGCGATCGGCCCCGACCGTGCCGAACAGGTCTGGTCCCGGCTCTCGAAGCTGGAAGCGGACCCGAGGCCGCACGAGGCGATCGGCCTGCTCGACCTCGGGGCATAACGGCCCGGTTGCGGTTGACCCGCCGGCCGATGTGGGTTAATCCATCGCCCGAGCCCCGGGACGGGACCAGAAGGTCTCGCGCCGGGGTCGAGCCGGGAGCAAGTGCATGGGCCCGAACAGTCCGGCCGGATCCGCAGTCGGGCGCGACGATCCCGTCTTCGTCGACGCGGGGCCATTCTCCTACAGCCGCCTCACCGGCCTGTCGCGCTACACGGCGCGACTGACGCTGGCCCTGGCGGCGCATCGGCCGGTCCGATTCTTCTCCGAAGGCCGGGAGATCCTCCCCCCGCCCGGGTTGAGCTGGTCGCAAGACCAGGACCTCGCTCGCTGGTCGCGCAGGGTCTGGAGGGGCAAGCGGACGGCGATGGGCCCGGCCCCCGACGGGAGCCTCGGCCTGTATTGCACGCTCCGGCCGCTCGGCCGGATCTTCCCCTTCGAGGCGAGCGTCCTCCACGATTTCAGCCCGTACACGGTCCCGGCGACGCACCTGGAATCGACCCGCCGGATGTTCGGCGGGTTCTTCTCGAAGGCCCTGCCCGTCTCCGACGTGGCGATCGCCGTCTCACACTCGACCCGGGCCGACGCCGCGTGGCTCTCGCCGATGGACCCCGGACGCGTCCTGGTCGCCCACTCGGGGCCGAGCCTCTGCGTCGGCGCCCACGGCCATCCCGGGAGGGTCCGACGCCGGCCGGGCGTGGGGCTGGTGGTGTCGACGCTGGAGCCGCGCAAGAACGCGGGTTTCCTGTTCGACTGGTTCCAGAACTCCCGGGCCTTGCCGCCCGACGCCGAACTCTGGTGGGTCGGGCCACTCGGCTGGATGACCTCGCGCCGCGAGCTCAGGAAGCTCCGGGGGACGGGCCGCCGGATCCGGTTCCTGGGCGTGGTCAGCGACCGGTCGCTTTGCAAGCTGTACCGGACCGCAGGCTGGTCGATCTACCCGTCCTTGTACGAGGGCTTCGGCTTCCCGGTCCTGGACGCCCTCCGCCACGGGACGCCGGTCCTGGCCAGCGGCAACAGCTCGATCCGCGAGTTCCGATCGCCGGGGCTCCACCTGTTCGACCCCTGCGACCCATCCACCGTCGACGACGCCTGGGCGGCCCTCCGGGCCGAGGGCCCGGCGGAGATCCCGGTCGGGCCCCTGGACCGGCTCTATTCGTGGGACAATGTCGCGCGGATCCTGCTGGACGCCCACCGCCAATCCCGCCCGGTCGCGGTCGATTCCGAGGCCCGGGCGGCCTGATGCTGGACATGCCGGCGACGATCGGCCGATAATCGAATCGGACCTCCCTTGCCCGGACGCAGACCCCGGGATCCGTCACAATCCATCGTTCACCGGCCGACCTCGGGCGCCCCGGGCACCCGTCGAAGGATCACGAAGGCCCCCGTCGGCGGCCCCGACGTTCTCAAGGATGAGGGCGAATCATGCTCTTCAACACGTTTCAATTCGCTTATTTCTTCGCGATCCTGTTTCCCGCCTACTGGGCGCTCCGCCGCTTCCGGACGGCGCAGAATCTCCTGCTCCTCCTGGCTGGCTACTTCTTCTATGCCTGCTGGAAGAAGGAGTTCCTGGCGCTCCTGATCATCTCGACGGTGATGGACTTCGCCTGCGGGCTGGCGGTCGACCGGATCGAGGCCCCACGCAAGCGGAAGATGTTCGTGGCGCTGAGCATGGCCCTGAACCTGGGGATGCTCGGCTATTTCAAATATATGAACTTCTTCGCCGAGGCGCTCAAGGTGGCCCTGGCCAGGGCCGGCATGGACGTCCCGCTCTGGCACATCGAGGTGGTCCTGCCCATCGGCATCTCGTTCTACACGTTCCAGTCGATGAGCTACGTCATCGACGTCTACCGGAAGGACATCAAGCCGACGAGGAACCTGCTGGAGTTCGCGACGTTCGTCTCGTTCTTCCCGCATCTCGTCGCCGGCCCGATCATGCGGCCGACCACGCTCCTGCCGCAGATCCAGTCGACCCGGAAATTCAACCTCGACCAGATCTATCAGGGCTGCTACCTGATCTTCTGGGGGCTGACCAAGAAGGTCGTCGTCGCCGACAACCTGGCGCCGATCGTCAATGACCTGTTCGGCCGTTGGCAGACGATCGACGGCGGCCTAGCCCTGCTGGCGATCTACGCCTTCGCGTTCCAGATCTATTGCGACTTCTCCGGCTATACGGACGCGGCGCGGGGGATCGCCAAATGCCTGGGGATCGAGCTGGCGCTGAACTTCAACCTGCCGTATTTCGCGACCAGCCCGCAGGAGTTCTGGGGACGGTGGCACATCAGCCTCTCGAAGTGGCTCCAGGATTACCTCTACATCCCCCTGGGGGGGAGCCGGGGCGGGACGTTCCTCACCTACCGGAACCTGTTGCTGACGATGATCATCGGCGGCCTCTGGCACGGGGCGGCCTGGACGTTCATCCTCTGGGGGGCGTATCAGGGCCTGATCCTGGTGGGCCACCGGCTGGCCCGGCCGCTCCTGGCGAGGGTCAACCCGACGCAGCCGGTCGACGCCGCCTGCTGGAAGGCCGTCCGGATCATCGCGACCTTCCACATGGTCTGCCTGGGCTGGCTGATCTTCCGCGCCGGCTCGATCGAGCAGCTCGTGGGGATGCTCCGGGCGATGACCGACCGCCCGGCCATCCCGGCAGCGAGCTACCTCCTGCCGGTCCTGGTGACGACGATCCCGCTGGTCCTGGTCCAGTTCGCGCAATTTGTGTCGAAGGACCTGGACATCATCGCCCGGACCCCCTGGTATGTCCGGAGCGTGTTCTACACGATCTGTTTTTATGCGTTCGTCATCGGGGGCCAGTTCGGCGGCGGCCAGTTCATCTACTTCCAGTTCTGAGGGGGTCGCGTCATGGATGGCGGACGCGACGGGACGGTGCCGGGAACCCGCCGGCGCCCTCCACTGGGGCTGATCGGCATGCTCGGGCTGGTGGCGTTGATCGAGTGGACCCTCGCGGGCCACGACCTCGACTTCACCGCCCCCTGGCACTGGGACTGGCGGGTGATCGGCAGGGCGGCCACGAGGCCCGACCGGGTGGCCGGAAAGGACGTGCTCCTGTTCGGCGACAGCCTGGTCAAGTTCGGCCTGATGCCCCGCGTGATCCGCGAGCGATCGGGGCTGACGACGTACAACTTCGCGCTCCACACCGGCCAGACGTCGTCCAGCTACTTCATGCTCGCCCGGACGCTCAAGGCCGGGGCCAGGCCGTCGGCGATCGTCCTCGACCTCACGCCGCACATGCTGGCCCACACCCCCGACATCAACAAATCCCTCTGGGCCGAGCTGCTCTCGCCGGCCGAATGCCTGGACATGGCCAGGACCAGGGGCGACGCCGACTTCTTCGCGTCGACGATGCTGGCCGTTGTCCTTCCCTCCTGCAAGGAGCGGCTTGAGATCCGTGCGAACCTGATGGCAGCCTTCGAGGGCAAGAGCACGTCAAGGCGCGATCAGATCCCGATGTATCGCCGGAACTGGAAGGTGAACGACGGTGCCCAGCTGATGGGCGACAGCCCGGCGCCGGCGATCGACCCGGTCGAATGGACGCGGTCACTCTATTCGCGTTGGGCCCCCGACCCGGTCAACCTCGCCTACCTCGACCGATTCTTCGGGCTGGCGCGGTCGCGGCGGATCCCGGTCTACTGGCTCCTCCCGCCGATCCATCCCGACGTCCAGGCGAGGACCGCGACCAGCGGATACGACGCCGATTACACGCGATTTGTCCGCGAGGTCCTGGCCCGATCGCCGGGCACAGTCGTCGTGGATGCGAGGCATTCGGGCTTCACGGCGGACCTGTTCATCGACGGCGCCCACCTCAACCGCCGGGGCGCCTTGCAGCTCAGCGCGGCGGTGGCCGAGGTCCTCCGCGGCCGGCCGGAGGCCGCGGCGTCAGGGAACTGGGTCGCCCTCGATCGGACCCGGGTCGGGCCCGTCGAATCGAAGATCGAAGATGTCATCCAGTCGTCGATGGCGCTCCGGGCGGGCGTCGGGGCGATCCGGCGATGATCGCCTCGAAGGATCCGGGACCGGGGCCGCGATCGGACCGGCCGGAGGAGGACTCGCAGATGGGCCTTTCGTCAGGCGAAATCCCGCGTCGGATCCCCCTCGGGTTCCTCGGCATGCTGGCCCTGGTCGCGGCATCCGAAGCGTTCATCGCCCGCAACGACCTGAAATTCTCCCGGCTCGATGCCGAGGACTGGAAGGCCACCGCCAGGGTGGCCGCCGGCGAGCTGCCGATGGGCGGCGTCTTCTTCTTCGGCGACAGCCAGGTCAAGTACGGCGTCTCGCCGTTGCTGCTCGAATCGAAGCTCGGGCAGCCTTCGCACTGCCTGGCTATCCAGGGCGGCCAGGCCCCGTCGACCTACTTCCTGCTCCGCCGGGCCCTGGATTCGGGCGTGAACCCGTCGGCCATCGTGGTCGACTTCGAGCCCCACCTGTTCCGCGACGGGATCGACCACAACCGGCGGATGTGGCCCGAGCTGGCCACCCTCGGCGAATGCCTGGAGCTGGCCTGGACGGCCGGAGACGCCCCGGCCTTCGCCTCGATGGCCCTGGGCCGCCTCCTCCCCTCGTATCGCGAGCGGTTCGAGATCCGCGGGAACATCATGGCAGCCCTCCGGGGGGAGGTCCCTCAGACTCCGCTCTGGCTGATGATGGCCAGGCGGAACACCGGGATGAACCGGGGCGCCGTGGCGATGGCCAAGGAGCTGCACGGGAACTACGAGATCGACAAATGGGCGAATCCGACTCCCAAGGCGTGGGCACCCGACCCCGTCAATGAAACGTATGCCCGGAAGGTCTTCGACCTCGCCACGCGGAACAAGATCCCGGTCTTCTGCATGCTGATGCCGGTCCATCCCGAAGTCCAGGCGAAATACGAGAAAAACGGGATCGAAGGCCGTTACTCCGCCTGGCTCCGGGGCATGCAGGCCCGGTATCCCTATCTTTATGTGCTGGACTGGCATCATTCCGACTATCGGGAGGGGGTCTTCACCGACGCTTTGCACCTGGACAAGGAGGGGGCCCTCTCGCTCACCGGGGCGCTGGGCGACTACCTCGGCCGGTGTCTCCGGGGTGAGGGGGTCGACGTCCGGTGGGTCCGGATGCCCGCCTTCCGCTCGGACGGGATCGCGCTCGCCGTCGAGGACACCAGCACATCAAACCTGTTCACGCAGAGCTCGGCGAATCGACGCCGATGAACGGCATGCCCGGCGCCCGGCGGACTCCGGATCAGGATGCGAGAGGAGACAGCGACATGTCGGCGACGGATGATGGCCTGACGATGCACTGGATGAGGCTGGAAGACGTCTTCGAGAAGACCATCTCCTACGCCCAGAATTACGAGGATATCCTCCTGGCCCGGGTCTTCCCCGGGCCCGAGGGCTTCTACATCGACGTGGGTGCCAACCATCCGGTGTTCCACTCGGTAACCAAGCTCTTCTACGACCGGGGCTGGAGCGGGATCAACATCGAGCCCTCCCCGGTCGTGTTCGAACGGCTCCGGGACGACCGCCCCCGCGACCTGAACCTCAACGTCGGCCTGTCTGACCGCGACGGGACGCTCACCTTCCACGAGTCGCTGGTCTATCACGGCTGGTCGACTTTCCGGCCCGATCTGGCCCAGCACTACCGCGACCTGAACGTGGCCATGGTCGAGCGGCCCATCCCGGTGACCACCCTGGCCAGGGTTTGCGAGGCCCACGCCAACCGGCCGATCGATTTTCTCAAGATCGACGCCGAGGGGTTCGAGCGCGAGGTCCTTCTGGGCGGCGACTTCCGACGATGGCGGCCGCGCGTCCTCCTGGTCGAGAATTCCTGGCCCGAGGCCTGGGAGCCGGTCATGGCCGGTCTCGACTACCGGCACGCCGCCTTCGACGGCCTGAACCGCTTCTACGTCCGGGCCGAGGATGAGGCGCTCCTCCCCGCCTTCGGGACGATCGCCAACGTCCTCGACAACTTCGTCCCCTACGAATACTACCGGCTGATCGAGGACCTGGCCAACCGGACCGGGGCCCGGACGCCCCCCCCGAGCCTCATCGACGCCATCCGTCGCGACGCCCCCAGGGTCGCCCGCAGGATCCGATCGGCCGTCCGTCGCCTGACGCTCCGGGCGGGCTGATCCGCCGCCTCGGATTCGAAAAGGCGAGGGCCGGCCCGTCCGGCCGGCCCTCCACAGGTCCGGCCGCCCGTCAGCGCGAGGCGTGGAAGACCATCCGGCCGTACTGCTTCGGCTTCCGGCCGACGACGGGGTAGCCGACCGGTGTCATCGGGAACGACCGGATCGTCTTGAAGCCGGCCAGCTTGAGCATCCCCTCGACCGCCGCCCGGTTCGGGCCGCACCAGTTGGAAGCGTCCTGGGCGCACTCGTCGTAGGGATAGAAGGCGATAGCCGGGACGTCGTGCTCGATCAGGTCGACATGAGTCTCGACGATGATGTCGTGGGCCGCGACCGAGGCGACCTTCAGGAAGGCCGAGCAGGGGTCGGGCAGGTGGTAGAGCACGCCCAGGAAGAGGACGAGGTCGAAGTACCCGAGCTTCTCGGGCGAGATCTGGGAGACCTCCATCTCGACGTCCTCGACCTTCGAGCCGAGCACCTTCCGGGCGAACTCGAAACCCGCCTTGCCGATCGAGTCGACCCGCCAGACGCCGCCGTCGAGCGCGACCACCCGCCGGGCGCCCCGGCGCTCGGCCTCGAACGAGAAGAAGCCGTCCCAGGCGCCGATGTCCAGGACCGTCTTGCCGGCCAGGTCGGCGGGGAATCGGACCTGGGCCAGCTTGGCCGCGGTGTCGTCGATCCCCGGGGTGGTCACCCCGTGGCCCAGGTCGATCCGGTGGAACCAGTTGATCTTCTTCAATTCGTCCTGCATCGTCGCGGTGGCGCTCATCCCTTCCCTCCCTGAAAGCGGGCCCGAGGCTCTCCCAGATCGGCCGGAGGCTACGATAAGACCTTGGGACGGTCAAGGCACTTCGGCCGCCGACGCCCCGCCGATCCGCATCCTATGTTCCATCGGAAGGTCGGGCGGGAGGGGGCCAGACTATCGCCCCGGATCGTTGCGAGCCCGCCGCCGGGCTGCTATGTTCGAAAGGACGGCAACTCGCCCGATCTCCCCCTCGACCTCCGATCGACGACGACCGCGGCCCGCGCGCACCACGGCGACGGCAGGCCGACCGACCTCCGCCGATCGCCCTTCCCCGTGGCTCAACACCGAGGCAGGATCATGGCGAAGCGACGCCCCCACTTCGACCCGCTGGAGGCCCGCCTCTGCATGGCGGCCCCGTCGTTCCAGACTTCCTTCGAACTGCCCCAGCAGGGCTCGTGGACCCCGACCGTCTATCGGGCCTCGCCGCTGATGGTCGACATCTTCGGGACCGGCCAGGACGACATCATCGCCGTCGCCCCGGGCGCCCGGCTGATCGCCTACAAGGCGAATCCGGACGGGTCGGCGGTCCCCCAGGTCACCTACCAGGTCCCCGGCGGCGTGGCCGACATCAAGTCGACCCCGATCGTCGTGACCGACCCCCGGACCGGCCAGAAGGAACTCTTCGCCGCGATGGGCCGCGACGAGATACACCCCGGGGCCCTGGAGGACGGCCGGGTCTTCGGCTGGGACCTGAGGACGGGCCAGCTCCTCCCCGGATGGACCCAGGGCCGGAGCACCGGGTTCAATGTCACCGGCTACAGCGGGGTCTACGGGTCGCTCGCCTCGGGGAACCTGGAGGACAACGGCCTGCCCGACATCGTCGTCACCTCGTTCAGCCACAACGTCACCGCCTTCCGGCTCGACGGGTCGACGCTCTGGCAGTGGACCAACGACGACACCATCCTCTCGGGAGCCGTGGTCGGCGACATCAACCGCGACGGCGAGCCCGAGGTCATCGTCGGCGGCGACAGCAGCAGCAGCTCGTTCTACCAGGCGGGCGGCTGGGTCAACGTCCTGAGCAACAAGGGGATCCTGCTCTGGCGCAGGCTCATCCCCGGCGAGGTGACCTGGTCGTCGCCCGTCCTGGCCGACCTGAACAACAACGGCCTGCTCGACATCGTGATCGGGACCGGCCTCAACTACCAGATCCAGGGCGTCCCGGGGGCCCAGGTCGCGGGCGACCAGATCTTCGCGTTCGACCCGAACGGGAATCTCCTCCCCGGATGGCCCAACCGGACGACCGCGCCCACCAACCCCGCCCCGCATGAGGTCCTGGCCGCGCCGGCCGTCGCCGACCTGATGGGCAACGGCCAGCTCGACATCATCGCCATCGACCGCGCGGGCTACCTCCACGTGGTCCAGCCCAACGGCCAGGACCTGAACGGCTTCGTGGGCGGCCGGCCGATCGCGCCCGACCTCCCCGCTTCGGTCATCCCCGACGATTACGCCTCGCCGATCGTGGTCGACGTCGACGGCGACGGGGCCCCCGAAATCGTCGCCGCGGCCGGGCCGTTCCTCCGGGCGTTCGACCGGTTCGGCAACCAGTTGTTCAGCGCCACGACCTCCATCCCCCCCGGCGGGACGCCCGAGGGGATCGACACCGCGGCGGCCGTCGGCCACTTCAACGGCCCGTCGGCGCCGCCGGCCCTGGCGTTCGTCTCCTACAACGCCCAGGCGCAGAATCGGCCCGACGTCGTCCAGGTCTTCCGGCTCCCGCCCAGCGGCCTCGCCCCGCCCTGGCCGATGCTCCGCCAGACCGCCTCGGCCGACGCCATCGGGCACTCGAAGACCTTCGACCGCAATTTCGTGACCTTCTCCTACTATGCCCTGCTCGGCTATTACCCGAACTCCGACATCACCCAGCCCTTCATCAACCAGCTCGATGCCGGCACCAACGACCTGATCACGACGGCGCTCCGGATCACCTCCAGCACCTTCGCCCGGCAATCCGAGGTCCAGCGGCTCTACAAGACCATCCTGGGCCGCGACGCCGACCCGGGCGGGCTGGCGGCCTACACCAACTACCTGGCGGGCAATACCTACCAGTCCCTCGTCATCCAGTTCGCCCAGAGCGGCGAGTTCGCCCGGCGGGCCGGCAACGACCTCGGGCGGGAGGTCGTCCTGCTCTACCAGGCCCTCGTCTTCCGGACGCCATCGCAGGCCGAGGTCAACGCCCAGATCGCCACCGGCCAGCCGATCGGAGGGATCGCCCGGTCGATGCTCAACAGCGACGAGTATCTCAGCGATCAGCTCGGCATCCTCTATCATTACGCCTTCGGGCCGGGGGCCGAGAACACCGTCCCGCCCGACGCCAAGGCGGCCTTCATGTACGACATCCACCACGGCGCCCGCGAGGAGGACGTCTACGCCAGGGTCTTCACCACCGGCTACGAATACGCCTCGACCAGCTTCCAGGCCGGATACGTCCGCGACCTCTACCGCGACATCCTCCACCGCAACGACGACCCTTCCGAGGTCGCGCTCTATCTCCGGATGCTCGACAACGGATCCCTCGCCCTGACCCAGATCCCCGGGCTCCTCCTGAACAGCTACGAGGCCCGCGACAATTACATCCAGCAGGAATTCCAGGCCCTGGTGGGACACCCGGCCGATCCCGGCACGGTCGCCTCGCTCCACAATTACGCCAACCGCGAGAGCGTCGTCATCACCCTCGTCGGGAGCGCGGAATATTACTCCCGGAACGGCGGGACCGCCTCCAACTTCGTCCAGGCCGCCTTCCGCGACCTCGCCGGGATCGCCATCGATCAGGCCAACCTCGACGCCTTCGTGAACAAGCTCAACTCGGGCGCCTTGCAACGCTTCCAGGTGGCCCAGCAGATCATCTACGGCGGGCCGCTCTACTTCAACAAGACCATCGTCGATTATATCTTCACGTATCTGCCCGACGAGTCCCTGGGCGTGCTCCGTTCGGCCAACCTGCCGCCCAACGCCCAGGGTCAGCCGGTCAACCCCAGCCCCGCCCTGATCAACTATCTCATGGGCCTGGTCGGCCAGGGGGTCAATGACGAGGGGATCATCGCCACGCTCCTCACCTCCCCGGGCTATTTCGGCCGGGTCGCCTATTACAAGGGGATCTACCGGAGCCCGGGGATCCGCAACTGACCAACCCGGGCGGGAGGTCCAGGCCGCCCGCCCGGCCTCGTCGCCCGATCAGGCCGCCACGCTCGAAGGCCGGACCACCTCGGGGACCTTGGCGCACGATTCGAGGAGGATCCGGGCGACGTTGTCCCATGAATAGCGGAGATCGAGCGGTTCGCGGGGGATCGCGACGGGCCCTTCGGCCCGGAGGGCCGCCCAGGCGTCGTCGACGGTGGATGGGTCGCAGGGGTCGAACAGGTGGAGCCCCGGCGATCGGAACTCGCGGATCGAGCTGTTGCCGCTGGCCAGGACCGGCGTCCCGTGGCGGAGGGCGTCCAGGACCGGGAAGCCGAAGCCCTCGTACAAGGACGGGTAGATCGACCAGCCTGCGGTCCGGTACAGCTTGCAAAGCGCCCGGTCGCTGACCACGCCCAGGAACCGGATCCGGCGGCCGCTCCCGGCTCGGCGCTCGAACTGCCGGAGGTCGCGACGGGAGGTCAGCCAGCCGATCGAGCCGACCCACCAGAGTTCGGCCCGGCGGGGAAGGGCCCTCGACGAGTGGAACCAGTTGCAGAGGAATTCGGGGTTCTTCCTCGGTTCCAGCGTCGAGACGACCAGGCCGACCTCCGGCCGACGGGTCGCGCGGCCGGGGTGGGCGTGCCGGCCGACGCAGAGGCTCGGGCCCGAGTGCGCCGTGACGATCCGGGCCGGGTCGATCGTCGTCAGCCAGGAGGCGTCGGCCGCCGTCGAGTCGGAGACCGCCAGGGCGACGTCGGACGAGGCGATCGCTTTCGAGCAGAGCCCGCGGAAGTGCGACCGGGTCACCTCCTTGTGCGTGTGCGGCAGGAGGAGCGGGGTCATGTCGTGGAGCACGCTGACCTCGCGATCGAACCGACGATCGACCGGCCGGAGGAGTGGCCAGACCCCCACGCTCCCGGCCGGCGGCTCGCCGATCGGTGTCTTGCTCCCGGTCATCAGGCGACGGGCCCACGCCCCGAGGTCCTGGTCCTGCGACCAGTCCAGCCCCGGCGGGGGCGAGACGAGCCGTTCCCCCGCGAAGAACCGGACCGGCCGCCGGGTGGCCATCGCCAGGGACAGCCGCGCGGCATAGCGCCCGATCCCCGTGAGGTGCCGGTCGCTCAACGGGTTCGCGTCGAAGTACACGGGCGGGCCCGGCTCGAATCCCGGGGCGATGGGGAGATTAGAAGGGGGCATGAATCGATCCAAATGGTAGTATACTTGAAGTTTCAGCTCTCAGAAAAGGAACAATCTTGATGAACCTGGTTGCTTCTGAAATCTGAAATCATGAAGTCTGATATCTTAAGATCCCGGGTCAGGACGCCCACGAGAACCGGCCGGTCTCGACCCTCGGCAGCCGGCCGAGGGCCTCGCGGAGGGCCTCGGTGACGACCTCGCGGCCGGCATAACCGGCCATCCGGGATCGGGCGGCCTCGGCCATCACGCGATAGGCGTGGGGGTCGGTGTCGGCCATCTCGGCGGCGGCCAAGAGGTGGTCGCGGAGGTCGGTCCAGACCATCCGGTTCCAGTAGGTCTCGGTCCGCATCTCGGGGTCGTGCGGCCAGTAGGTCGGCTCGGGGTGGGTCTGGATCACGAACCCGACCCGGTCGTCCATGAAGTCGGCCATCGCCGTGTGGTCGGGGGCGATCGAGGGTCGCCCGGCCGCCAGCGACTGCTGGAGGGGCAGGCAGGCCCCCTCGGCCCGGCTGGTGTTGACGTAGAAGGTGGTGGCCCGCATCAGCTCGGCCATCTGGTCGTCGGTCAGGAAGTCGGTGATCACCGCGATCCGGCACCTGTGCTCGATCCCCAGGCCCCGGTACATGTGCCGGAGGATGTTGATCTCGTGGTGCTCGCGGGCCGGGTTGGTGGCCAGCTTGATGACCAGGGTCGCGTCGTCGCGGTCGCGGAAGGCGAGCAGGAAGGCCGTCAGCAGGTCGAGGTGATTCTTCCGCTTGTCGCCCAGGTTGAAGATGCTGGCGAAGACCAGCCCGCCGAGCGTCAGGGGCGTCGACGGCAAGAGGGGGTCGGGGGCCATCACCGGCTCGCGGCCGATCATCTTCAGGGCCCGGACCTTGGCCCCGGTGATCTTGTGGAGCGCCTCGGGGCTCAGCCACCGGGTGACGTGCCGTCGGTAGGCGTCGCGGGCCAGGGCATAGGCCAGCCGGCCCATCCCGGGACGGCCCCCCGGGATCGGATCCCGGGTGATCGGACACCGGCCCGAGGAGATCAGCAGGTAGTGCCGGGTCCGGGCGATCCGATCCAGCGTCCCGGCCCCGAGCCAGGGATAGACCTTGCGGAAGGCCCCCCGGGCGAGCAGGTAGCCGCGTCGCTTCGGCCCCGGGCGGGGAGACGGGCCGATCGGCGCCGAAACCGCAGAGCCTTCCTCGGGCCGGTCGTCCGACCCCGCCGCCGGATCTCCGTCGGCCGGGCCTCCCCAGACCTCGTTGCGGCAGGTGATCGTCCAGGAGTGGCCCGGGTCCCAGGCCGGGACCCGGAAGTGTTCCGGGCGGAGCGGCACGGGGACGACCCCGATCGGGCAGTCGACCCCCGCCCTCCGGAACGTGTCGGCGGTGAATTGGCAAGCGGTCAGGATCAGGTCGGCCCGACGGCAGATCCGGACCCAGTTCTGCCGGGTGTCGAACCCGAAGTCGCGGTCGGGGACGTCGGGGAATTCCCAGAATGGGAAGATCACGTTGGGGAGCGCGGGCGTCAGGTAGACATCCTGAGGCGGGTGCAGGGCCAGGTGGACGGGTTGGAAGCCCTCGGCCTCCGCCCGGGCGGCGGCGAACGGGAGGCTGCTCTCCGGGTGTTCGAGCAATCGCCAGGTCCCCAGCCGTTCCAGGACCGGGGCGAGGGCCTCCAGCACGAAGAAATACGAATACGCCGCCGAGCCGAGCGTGTTGCGGATCCCCTTGGCGCAGCCGGTGGTGCTGACGAGGAACGCATAAGGGCGAGGCGCCCCGCCCCGTCCCGGGGAGGGGTCGCGTCGTGAGGTCGGGGCCATCATGTTCTCGCTCCGTCCCGGCGCCGGCCCGTCGACTCCATTCGCGAGACCCCGCCGAGGGTTTGGCCGGGACCATAGCCACTACCCCCCGATCGGTCAATCCGGATCGCGCCCGGCAACCGACGACCCGATCTCGCGCCCGGCCGGAAAATCGAACCCAATCCGGGCCGGCACGGTCGCTCGCCATCGGGAAAAACGAACCCACCCCGTCCCCCGCCGACCCGCCCGGCGAATCGAACCCATCGGATTCACGATCCCCGGGGGCGAGGGCCCCCAACCGTGCCGGGCGACCGAATCCGACCGGGGGGAAAAACGAAGCCATTGGCCCGGAGGGCTTTCCGGGCCGCGACCTTTCCCGGACTCCGAGGATCGATGCCCGATTCACGGCAGAGGTCAATGCCCGCCTCGCTTCTCGATCGTGTGACGCGCCCGGAAAAAACGAACCCAGGGTCGAGGCCCGTCGTCCGACCGGGACCATCTCCTATATTCCGTCCGATCGGGGCCGGGATAGCAGACTTTCGACCTAGATTCGTCGGTTTCGCGGTCGCCCCGGCTTCCGGGCGGGTAGCCCGGCGATCGGGGTCGCGTTAACATCGATCCGGGTCGAATCGTCTCCGACCGATCGGAGCGACAATCCCTCCCGTCCCGGACGAGTTGGCGAGGGTTACCGCCCGATGAGTTCGCCCGGCGACCGCCTCCGCGCGGCGTGGTCCGATCGGCCGATCATGATCCCCGGGGTGTTCAACGCCCTGACGGCGAAGATCGCCGAGAGGCTGGGATATTCGGCGGTCTACCTGTCGGGCGGGGCGCTCTCGGCGGGGTGGGCGGGCCTTCCCGACGTGGGGCTGCTCACGATGACCGAGTTCGCCGAGCAGGCGGCGGTCCTCGCCCGGTCGACTTCCCTCCCCCTGCTCTGCGACGCCGACACCGGGTTCGGCGAGGCGATCAACGTGGAGCGGACCGTCCGGGCCTTCGAATCGGCCGGGGCGGCCGGCCTGCACCTGGAGGACCAGGTCCTCCCCAAGCGGTGCGGGCACCTTTCCGGCAAGGCGGTCATCGGCCCCGAGGAGATGGCCGCCAAGGTCCGGGCCGCCGTCGCCGCCCGACGCGACCCGGGGTTCGTCGTCGTGGCCCGGACCGATGCACGGTCGGTCGAAGGATTCGACGCGGCCGTCGACCGGGCCCGGCGCTACCTCGACGCGGGCGCCGACATGATCTTTCCCGAGGCCCTGGAATCGGCCGACGAGTTCGCCCGGTTCGCCCGCGAGGTCCCCGCCCCGCTCCTGGCGAACCTCACCGAGTTCGGCCGGGGGCCGCTCCTCACCCTGGAAGAGCTGGCCGGATTCGGCTATCGCGCGGCCCTCTATCCCCTGACCGCGTTCCGGGCGGCGATGAAGGCGGCCGAGGAGACCCTGGCGCACCTCCGCGACCGGGGGACACAGCGCGAGATTATCGGCCGGATGCAAACCCGGGCCGAGCTCTACGACCTCCTCGGATACGAGCAGTGGGAGGCCCGGGATCGCGCCTACTTCGGCCGAGGGCCGGACCCATCATGATCCCCGGCCGACCTGGGCCCCCGCCGAACCCGAGCTGCGCCGCCATCCGGCCCGCCGCTCGTCGCACCGCCCCGCCCTCCCTCGATGCTTGAAGCTTCGTCCAGGGACCGGATCGGGATCGGGGCCCCTCATCGGAACGCCGTCTTGGGGTTGGAAGGCGTCCGGGCCGATGAGGATCGCCGATCCCGATGCACCCTCGTCCCGGCACCGGAACGATCCGAGCCGGGGGGGCCGTTGATTACCTCTCCGAATCTGGTAGGATAACTCATTGACCCCGCGCGGCTTGCGAAGTCCAGGCGGGGGCATTTAAGGCTGGGCTCGCCCTGGCCCGGTGGCGACTCTACCGGGTTCCGGTCTTGCCCGACCACTCACCCTGATCCCGAAGCGTTTCGATCGCGCTTCCCCGGCGGGAGGGCCGGTTGAGGTCGATTCCCGGGTTTCCCGGGGGCCGACTCGAGACCGATCCCCGTGACGGTGGTCGCCGTTAACGATATTCCCGGCATCGTCTTCGAAGGTCCTGCGAAGTGATCGGCCTGGGATCACGGCAGGCCTGGAGGTTTCCGACGGTCGTGGTCAATGCTTCCGGCCTGGTCCGGGCGGTCGCCGATCGTCCCCCCTGCCGCGGCCCCGATCCCGGGTCGCTCCGGGGGGTGGAGGTCGCGTCGCGCCCGAACCGCCCCAGCGTCCCGCCCGGGGCCGGGACGGGTCGCCTCGCCCGGATCTCCGCCGCGCGGGCCACTCGACGTCGATGGGCGCGGGCATCGCGGCTCGCCGCCCGGCCGGGGTCCGTTGATGGCGTCTTTCCCGCTCGGGGATCATCCCACCGAGGATCCCGGCCCGTCGGCGGTCGGGGCGCGTCGCGGCGCATCCCATAGCAGGAAAGGCCAGGACGGACGTGGTTGAGGATACGATCGCGATCCTCGAAGGGATCATCATCGGCGGGACGTCCGTCTTCGCGTGCCTGCTGATCTACACCAGGCTCCGGGTCCGGACCGCGCGAGGCCAGGCCGAGGCGATCCTCGCCGAGGGCCGACTCCACGCCGAGGTCGTCCGCAAGGAGGCCGAGGTCCTTTTCAAGGAAGAGGCCTTGCGCCGCCGGTCGACCCTTGACGCCGAGGCCGAGGAGGTCCGCAAGGGCTTCCGCGAGCAGGAGAAGCGGCTGGATAAGCGGGCCGACGTGCTCGACCAGAAGCTCGACATGATCAACAAGAAGGATCGCGACTTCGAGGAGCTTCAGAAGACCCTGGCCGAGCAGCAGGAGGATCTGGCCCGGCGCAACATCGAGGTCCGCGAACTGCTGGTGGAGCAGCGCGAGACGATGCACCGGATCGCGCAGCTCGGCCCGGAAGAGGCGCGCGACATCCTCCTCCGCCGGGTCCAGGATGAGCTGAGCCACGAGATTGGCGGCCTGATCCTCAAGCACGAGCAGACCCTGAAGGAGACGACCGCGCAGAAGGCCCGGGAGATCCTCTCCACGGCGATCCAGCGGTACGCGGCCGGACACACCGCCGAGACGACCGTCAGCACCGTCGACATCCCGACCGACGACATGAAGGGCCGGATCATCGGCCGAGAAGGGCGGAACATCCGGGCCTTCGAGAAGGCCACCGGCGTCGACGTGATCGTCGACGACACGCCGGGGATCGTCATCGTCTCGGCGTTCGACAACATCCGCCGCGAGACCGCCAAGCTGGCGCTGGAGAAGCTGATCCAGGACGGGCGGATCCACCCCACCCGGATCGAGGAGGTGGTCGCCGAGACCCAGGAGGAGATGGAGCAGCACATCCGCCAGGCCGGGCGGATCGCGGCGCAGGAGGCGAACGTTCCTAACCTCCACGACAAGCTCCTCGACTACCTCGGCCGGCTCAAGTTCCGCACGAGCTACTCGCAGAATGTCCTCCAGCACTCCATCGAGGTCGCCTACCTGACCGGACTCCTCGCCGAGGAGATCGGCATGAACGGGGCCCTGGGCCGCCGGTGCGGCCTGCTCCACGACATCGGCAAGGCCGCCGACCACGAGATGGAGGGCGGCCACCCGGCCATCGGCGCCGAGCTGACCCGGCGATACGGCGAGTCCAAGGAGGTCGTCCACGCCGCCCTCGGCCACCACGACGACCTCCGGACCGACACCCCGTATACCGTCCTGGTCGCCGCCGCCGACGCCATCAGCGCCAGCCGGCCCGGGGCCCGCCGCGAGACGCTCGACAAGTACGTCCGGAGGCTCGAAGAGCTGGAGGCCGTCGCCTGCGGCTTCCCGGGCGTGGAGCAGGCCTACGCCATCCAGGCCGGCCGCGAGATCCGCGTGATCGCCGACAGCCACCGCCTCGGCGACGAGGCCGCCGCCAAGCTCTGTCGAGACATCGCCAAGGCCGTCCAGGAGCAACTGACCTATCCCGGAGAGGTCAAGGTGACCGTCCTCCGCGAGACCCGGACTGTCGAATTCGCCCGGTGAGCTGGAAAACGAGCCCGCCTTTGCAATCAAGGAGAACGTCACGCATGGCCCCATGCTCGACTTGATGTTGTTCGCATGGGTGGATCCCCGGGTCTTCCTCGATCGGCAGAGCCCGGAAGATTCACGCGTCCCCCGTCGTCACGGTCTGTTGAGGTCCGACGCCGACTCCCGAGCGAGGCCCCATGCCCCTGAATATCCTCTTCATCGGCGACGTCGTCGGCTCGCCCGGCCGGAAGATCGTGGCCCAGGCGCTCCCCCGGCTGATCCATCGGTGGGGCCTGGGGCTCGTGGTCTGCAATGCCGAGAACTCGGCCGGCGGGTCGGGCCTGACGATCAAGTGCCATGAGGAGCTGGTCGACGCCGGGGTCGACGTCTTCACGCTGGGCGATCATGCCTACCGCAAGGACGAGGTCTTCACCCTGTTCGACCGGTCCGACCGTCTGCTCCGGGCGGCCAACTACCCGCTCGACGCGCCGGGCGGGGAATCGACGGTGGTCCCCGCCCGGGACGGGACCCCGGTGGGCGTGTTCACGATCATGGGCCGGACGTTCATGAAGCCGGTCGACGACCCCTTCCGGGCGGCCGATCGGGTGCTCTCGGGGCTGGCGGCGAAGGCGAAGGTCATCCTGGTCGACGTCCACGCCGAGGCGACCAGCGACAAGCAACTGCTGGGCCGATACCTCGACGGCCGGGTATCCGCCGTCCTGGGGACGCACACCCACGTCGCGACCGCCGACGAGCAGGTCTTGCCGGGCGGGACCGCCTACCAGACCGACGTCGGGATGACCGGCCCCTACGACTCCATCCTCGGTCGGCGATACGACCGGGTCCTGGCCGCGACCTTGACCAACGTCCCGCACTACTTCGACGTTGCCTCGGGCGACCCTCGGCTGTGCGGGGCGCTCATCGAGGTCGACCCCGAGACCGGGCGGGCCCTGGGAATCCGCCGGATCTCGATCGATCAGGAGGAGACGCGGCGACTGATGACCGGGGGGGCGGCGGAGAGGTGATCGGCCGTCAGCCATCGACCGGGATCGGCCCGCCCTCCCCCAGCCGTTCCAGGCCCCGGCGGAGTCCCCTCGCGACGGCCTCGGGGTCGTCGAAGGTCCGACGCTCCAGGAAATGCCAACGGGCCCACCGGCCGGCGCCGAGGAGGGCATTGGCCTGCTCGAAGGCCGAGAGCGCCGCGCGTTCGGCGCCCGTCAGGGTCCGGATCGACTCGTAGCCATCGAGGGCCCCGGCCCGGGCGTCCCGGCCGGGGCCGACGCCCTCGGCGAGGAGGCGGGCCAGGTCGCCCGCGACCGAGTCGCGGCCCATCGCCCCGAAGTCGACCAGGCCGGCCAGCCGGTCGCCCTCGAACAGGAAGTGATCGGGCCGGGCGTCGCGGAGGCAGGGCTGGACGGGGAGGATCTGGGATGCCGCCCTTCGGGTCGGCCCGAGGAGCCGGGGGGCCATCGGCCTGGCCAGGCCGAGCCACGCACGGGCGAGGGTCCCCGGCGGGTCGGCCGGAGCCCGGTCGAGGGCCGCCGCCAGGGCGTCGAAGTCGCCGAGGATCCATCGTTCCAGGTCGGCCAGGCGGGAGGCGAGGCCGTGGCTGGGCCCCTGGGTCCGGGTCCTTCCCAGCCGGGCGTGGAAGGCCGCGAGCCCGGCGAATGCGGACCGGACCCGGGCCGGCGCCGGCGGCCGGCCGAGGTCGGCGGCCCCCGGCATCCATGGGGCAACCTCCCAGATCCGGCCGCCGACCGTGACGGCCGTCCGGCCGTCGAGCGTCGGGATCGGCACGGGCACAAAGCCGAGGTCGCCGGCCTCGGCCAGCCACCCGTGGATCCGGCCGAGGGCCTCGAGGTCCGGCCCGTCGACGGGCCAGGCCCGGGCGACGAGCGGGCCCCGGCCGGTCGAGAACCTCCAGAGCTTCGCCCCGCTCAGGCCCCCGGCGTTGCCCAGCGGCTCGGGAGGGGAGATCGGCCGGCAGGCCGCCGGGTATCGATCCAGGACGGCCAACCTCGGGGCGATCATGCCCGTCCGGTTCCCTGATCCCGGAGCCGGACCTCGTCGCGGAGGGCCCGGATCGAACCCATGAGCCGCCCGGTCATGGCGTGAAGCGCGGCCCTCTCGGCGTCGTGCCCCTCGGGGAGGACGAATTCTGAGGGGTCGATCGGCGGCCCGTAGACGACCCGGGCGTCCGAAGGCGTCAGGAACGACCTCCAGACGACGTTGGTCCTCGGCGTCCCCCGGATGTACGCCGGGATGACCGGGACCCCGGCGCGGGCGGCGATGAAGGCGACTCCCACCTTCCCCTCGCCGATCTCCTCGCCCGACGTCTGCAAGATCCGGCCCTCGGGGAAGATCGTGATCACCCGGCCTTCCTCCAGCGCCCGGAGCGCGGAGCGGGTGGCGGCGGTGTCCCGCCCGTCCCGGTTGACCGGGATGCAGCCGATCAGCCGGCAGAGCGGCCGGAATGCCCAGAAGTCGTAGAACTCGCGGGCGATCATGAAGCCGAGTTGCCGGCCGCTCCCGGCCTGGAGCAGGCAGTGGTCGATGTTGCACGTGTGATTGGAGATCAGGATGGCCGCGCCCGAGACCGGGAGGGGAGCGGCCCCGGTCTCCAGTCGATGCACCAGGGCACAGTATGCGGCGTTGAGGTACCAGAGGAAGGCCAGGAGGCCGCGAAATTCCCAGGTCGATGGGGTCCGCGGCCGGATCAGGGCGGGGAGGGCGAGCAGGGCGACGGCAATTCCGGTCGGGAACCAGGGGCTCATCGGTCGGCGGGTCCGGGGGGGGCGAGGCATCGGGATCGTCGGTCACCCGGGAGAGTTGAAGGGATCCGGGGCCCGGAAGCAAGCCGCCGGACGGGCGGTGCCCTCGATCGGGCATCAGCCGGCCCGGCGTCCCCGGCGAACCGCCAGGGCCACGCCGCCGACCAGGGCCCAGAGGGCGACCGTCGAGGGCTCGGGGACGGTGGTCGCGTCGGGGACCAGGATCTGGCCGCCGTCGACCCGCTTCGAGTTGATCGCGTCGCCGACATCCTGGAAATTCAGGGTCGAGAGCAGCCGAGCGGCGACGTCACTGAAGCCGGTGTTGGCGTCGGAGAGGGTCGCCAGGCTTGCCGTGGCCGCATCGACGTACGGCCCGCCCTGTTCGGGGTGGTCCGCGATCCCGAAGGCGTGCATCAGCTCGTGCGACAGGTTGTGGCCGATCGCCACGGCGAGCTGGTCCACCGACCGGGCGGAGCCGAACTTGTCGATGAACGAGAAGCCGTTATTCCCGACGTCGGTGATCCCGATCACGTCCGGGTTGGCGGAATAACTCGCCCCGGAGACGACGCTCATCGAGTGCACGGCCCCGGCCGTGGGGTCCGCGGTCAGGCGGATCGGCAGGTGCGCGGCGTCGTAGGTGTGCTGGATCGTCGCCATCACTTGCGCCTCGAATCGCGCGACGTCCAACGAGGATGGCGAGCCATTCGGGAAGAGGTGGGTGAAGGCGGCGCTCTCGAAGAACGGCACGGGGTTGCCCGTGGTCAGCGTCCCGGCTTCCGCGAAAGGGGCCGTGCCGAAATTGATGAAGGCGTCCGGAGGGCTGGCGGGGAGGGAGATCGGCGCCGGGTACCCGGTGGGAGGGGCCGGAGTTGCTCCCAGATTGTTACCCTGGTTGGGGTAAGCGGTTCCGACCATCGCCCCCGAGGTGCTTAGGACGAGCCCTCCGCTTTGGCCGGGCCCGTTGATCGCCTGCTGGCCCGCACCATTGGCGGGGTTGTTGGACGTGGTCGCCAGATTCTGGGCCCCGAGCCCCTGGAACGAGACATGCCTGCCTGTCGGGGCGATCCGAAAGGAAGTCTCCGCCGGATCCCGATCGGCTTCGGCCCGGTGACCACCCCTCCCCCTGGACATCGACCCGGCGAGGGTCGAGTGGGCCACGGTTCCGGTTGCCAGGATGCCGAAAGCGAGGATCTTCACGGCGGACATCGCGAACCTCCTGTTCGTGGCCCTGAGGGGTCGCCCTCCGGCGTCCCCTACCGCGACAGCATCCGTGCCGTCCTGAGCATCCACGGGTCGGCATGCGGTTAGGCCAACCCGTTATCGTCAGGGATAAATTGTGCAGAAGGGAGGGGATGGGATGCCGATCTTGAGTCGATAATGCGGGTAGGAAGCAGATTTCGTGCCATTGAGCAGCCGGAATCCGACGTTTTGGCATGGCGTTTCCGCTAGGCTTCCGTAGATGGTTCGGGACAACATGTTACCGACTCCGATCGGGCCTGCATTCCGCCGGAACTGAAACCAGTTCCGCGGGGAAACTCGATCGCTGAGACGGATTTTACAAATTAATCTGGTAAAAACGGCATCGTCGGATTGGACCAAGCGGATTGTGTCAAGGCTCCCCTCGACGCTACAATTCTCGGGCGTGTCAGGGATCAAAACGGGCGGGTCGTCGGCGTGTCCATCGGTCAAATTCCGGTCGGGATCGATTAACGTCACCCCACGCCGCGGGAGCGCATCGGTGAAATTTCCCCTGTTCCTGCGGTTGATCGTCGCGGGCTCCGGACTCCTGATGGTCGGCTGCGACCGCCCGACGGGCGAGCCTCAGCATGCCGATGAATCCCCGGCGCAAACCGTGAAATCCGGCCCGGAAGCCCCGAGCGCGCCGATCGAGCCTTCTCCCGTACCTTCATTGCCCGACCCTTCCCGGGTCGGCATGGACAGTAACGGAGGGGCGATGATCGACGGCAAGAAGGCCGAGACCGGCCCCGACCCGAAAAAAGAAGAGGTCAAGTCCGGGCGAAAGGCCGAGCCCAAGCCCGAAATGCCCCGGTAATTGCTCCTCTGGATCGATCCGGTGTGATCATTTCAGGCGAGTGGACCCTGGACCACGGGGTTCACCAGGGTCCCGATGCCGTCAATCTCAATCCGGACGAGGTCGCCCTGGGCGAGCGAGAAATCGTCGGGAGGGACGATCCCCGTGCCGGTCAGGAGGAACGCGCCGTCGGGGATCCGATTGTCCCGGGCCAGCCATCCGACCAGCTCTTCGAAGGTTCGGGCCATCCGCGCGAGGGGGGTCGATTCGCGGACGATCGTCCGCCCGTCCCGGATGACCTCCAGCCGGATCTCGACCTCGGCGATCGGCGGCATGGCGTGGGCCAGCGTGATCACCGGGCCGAGGGCGCAGCAGGCGTCGTAAACCTTGGCCTGGGGGAGATAGAGCGGGTTCTCCCCCTCGATGTCGCGGGCGCTGACGTCATTGCCGATGGTAAAGCCGACGATCCGGAACGTGGGCGAGAGGACCAGGGTCAGCTCGGGCTCGGGGACGCACCATCTCGTATCCTGCCGGACGCGGACCGGCTCACCCGGGCCGACGACCCGCGAGGGCGTGGCCTTGAAGAACAGCTCGGGCCGGGGCGCCCGGTAGACGAGGTCGTAGAATGATCCCCCCTGCTCCGACTCGTCTTGCCGTGCTTGCTTGCTTCGTTCATAAGTAACCCCGGCGCCCCAGACCTCCTGGCGGTCGACCGGCGAGAGCAGGCGGACGGAGTCGAGCGGGATGTCGTCCCCGGGATCGGCCCGGCCAAGCCACTCCTCGATCTGGTCGCGGACGTCCGGATCATGGAGCAGGTCGGAGAGTCGGGCCTCCGGCGGCCCGACCGGGCGGATCGTCTGCCCCTGGACGATCCCGAGGTGATGGGATGCGGCATTACCGTGGGCGTATCTGGCGATCCGCATGGGTGAAAGGTCCCGACGAGTGGTGAGGGATGGCCGGCGGAGTGGTCCGATCCCCCCTGGGATACACCGGAGTCGACGACCGGTCAACGGCGGGCCTCATCGACAAATTCAGAATAACCCTTAAGTAAATCGCCGTTTTTGGCGATAATCGGGGTGAGGCCGGATGTCGTCGTCGACCCTCTCGCCTGGGCGGGAGGTAACTCAGGGGTGGTCGGAGTGGGGGGGCTTGGATGCCGGATCGGGTCGTGGTGGTCGGACACGCGGCCGTGACCTGCCTGGGCCACGACATGGACGCGACCTGGGATGGGCTGATCGCCGGTCGATCGGGGATCCGCAGGCATGCCGCGCTCTCGTCCGATGCCTACCTGGTGGACCTGGCGGGGATGGTCGACGACTTCGGCCCCGGTTCGCCGGTCGAGGACGCGGCGGTCTCGCGTCTGGGCGCCCGGTCGATCCACCTGGCCCTGGCGACGGCCCGGGCCGCCTGGGCGGATGCCGGGCTGGACCGGCCGGCCGGGTCGTTCGACCCGGACCGCGTGGCCGTCGTGATCGGCTCGGCGTTCGGCGGGATGGACCTGCACGAGGCCGAGCAGGTCAAGTCGTCGAGGCGGAAGGGCCTCGCGGCAAGCCCTTACCTGGTCCCCGGCCTGCTGATCAATCAGATGGCCGGGCAGGTCTCCCAGCACCTCGGCCTCCACGGCCCGAGCGTGGCGCCCGCCAATGCGTGCGCCACCGGAGGGCATGCGATCGCGCTGGGGGGGATGTTCCTCCGGTCGGGCGATGCCGACCTGGCCCTCTGCGGGGGCGCCGAGAGCGCGTTCACCCCCCTGATCATCAACGGTTTCGCGACGATGAAGGCTCTGGTCGGACGGAAGGCCGACGACCGGGCGGAGGCCGACCCCTCGCAGGCAAGTCGGCCCTTCAGCGTCGACCGGGCCGGGTTCGTGATGGCCGAGGGGGCGGGCATGGTGGTGCTGGCCACGGAGTCGACGGCCCGCCGGCTCGGGCTCGAAGTGCAGGCCGTGCTGGCCGGTTGGGCCCTGAATTCCGATGGATATCACATGGCGATGCCCGACGGGGCCCGGATCGCGAAGTGCCTGTCCGCCGCGATGGACCGCGCGGGCGTCCGGCCCGAGGCGGTCGATTATTACAACGCCCACGGGACCAGCACGCCGGTCAACGATCGGGTCGAGACCCGGGCGATCAAGGACGTGTTCGGCGACCATGCCCGGCGGATGCCCATCAGTTCGATCAAGGGGGCGATCGGACACGGCCTGGGGGCCGCCTCGGCGATCGAGGCGGCGGCCTGCGTCCGGGCCCTCCGCCGCCAGGTCCTCCCCCCGACGATCAACTACCGGCCCGACCCCGAGCTCGACCTCGATTATGTGCCCGACGAAGCCCGGCCCTCGGCCGTCCAGACCGTGCTCAGCGCGTCGTTCGGATTCGGCGGGACCAATAACGCCTTGATCCTGACAAGGGGGGATCGATGAGCGACCCGTGCCTCATGGCCCAGATCACCGCCGCGGTCCGGAAGGTGGCGCGGGTCCCCAGGGATGTCCCGATCACGGCCGAGACCAGCCTGATCGACGACCTCCGGATCGACTCGCTCGACCTGTTCGCCGTCGTCCTGGAGGTCCAGGATCGGTATAACATCGTGTTCGAAGTCGAGGACATGCCCCGCCTGGAGCGGGTGGGCGACCTGGCGGCCTGCGTGGCCGCCCATCGCGGGGTCGCGGCCGCCTGACCGGCGACCGCCCCCCATCGCGTCACGGACGACGGATCGAGGCGAGGGCAATGGACATGCCGCGACACTGGGTGAAACTCCAGAAGCTCATCCTGCGGATCATCCTGCCCCCCCTCCGCCTCCTCCCGGCCCGCGTCTCCGCGGCGATCCTGGACGCGGTCGGCTGGATGGAGTTCATGCTCTTCCCCGGCGCCCGGTCGTTCTTCCTCCAGGCGGCCGGCCGGGGAAAGGTCTTGATCGGCGGCGATTGGGATCAGCGGGCCGTCGCCCGGAGGCTCGCCACCGGCCGGGTCCTCTGGCGGAGCCGCGACCGGATCCTCGACGGCCTGACCGACGAGGAGGCGCTCCGGCGCTTCGTCGTGGTCGGCCGAGACCACCTCGATTCCGCCTACTCCCAGAAACAGGGAGTGATCCTGCTGGCCAACCACTTCGGGGCGAGCATGCACCCCTCGCACTGGCTGTTCCGCGGACGCTATCCGCTCCGGTTGTTCAGCGAGCGGCCCCGGAACGTCTCGCAATACGTGACCGACCAGTTCCGGACCGAGGGGGAGCTGGGCCAGGAGAAGCTGTTCATCTCTCGGAGGTCCACGGCCACCGAGGCCGCCGGGTCGATCCTCCGGGCGATGCGGATCCTCAACGCGGGGATGGTCCTCAAGATCGCCTGCGACGTCCGATGGCAGGGCGGGCACACGGCCCCCGGCCATTTCCTCGGCTCGACCTACCTGTTCTCGACCACCTGGGTCGTCCTGGCCGCGATGACGGGGGCGCCGGTGGTCCCCGTTTTCTGCCGGCCCGACGGTCGGGGCAATTACATCCTCGAATTCCTCCCGTCGTTCCGGGTGCCGGCCGATGCCCCCCGGAACGGGCAGGCCGCCGCCTTCGTCCAGCGTGGGCTCGACGCCCTGGCCGACCAGGTCCTCCGCCACCCCGATCAGAGCAACGATTATTTCTACTGGCCCACCCCCGAGATTGCCCTGAACCGGGTGGCCTGACCGGCGACCGACCGCCCGGAACCTGGGGTTGCCGCAACCGGACCGAGCGGGTAGATCTCTCCCCTCCCGGCCGGCCCCTCGGTCGGTCGGGCCGCGATCGAGGAGGATTGACCAGATGCCGGGAAGTCGGGCTGCGATGATCGGACGGCGGGCCTGGCCCTGGTTCGTCCTGGCGGCCCTCGCCGGGGCGGCGGCCTGGCACGTCGTCGACTTCGCCGACGTCCCCGACCCCGAGTTCCCCCGGCTGGTCCGGCCGTTCTTCAGCCGGAGGCCGCCGGCCGCCTACCGGCTGGCCGAGCCCGGCGACACCCTGGACCGGGTCGGCCTCTACTGCGCGGCCGCCGCCTCGGCCCTCGCGATCGTCGCGATCGCCGCCCGTGCCGGGCGATCGGGCGGGCGCGACCTGTCGCTCTGGCCCTCGGCCCTGGCGCTCGGCCTCGCGGCGACCTGGCACGCCTCGACCCCCGGGCCGACCTTCGACGGCTGGCACGGCCTGGGTTGGCGGACGATCCTCGATCCCGGGGCCCCCCCGGCGAACCGGGCGGCCCTGATCGCGGCGGCCGGGGCCCTCGTCGGGGTCGTGATCGGGAACATCCGGGCGCGTTGGCCGAGGCGACGCGAGCTGCTGGCCGTCGCCCGCGAATCGCGGACGACCGCCCTATTAGTGGCGGCGGCGGTCCTGGTCGCGCTCCGCCAGGGGGAAATTCCCGGCGTCGAGCCGGCCGGTTACTGGCCGCGATGTGCGTTCGACCTGGGGATCCTGGCGTTCGCCCTCGCCCTGATCCGGTTGGGGCCCATCCCCGAGGGAACCGACCGGATCATCCCGACGCTCGGATTCGGGGCGGCGTGGGGGGGCCTGGTCGCGGCCGGGATCCTTCTGGTCGCCTATCATCGCCCGCTGGCCCGACTCCACGCCGTGTCGCCTGGCAGGATCTACATCAGCGCCATGCCGACCTACCGAGGGCTGGAGATCGAGCAGTCGCGGCTCCACTTCCGGACGATCGTGAACCTGTTCGACGAGTCGTCCGCCGAGGCCAGCCCCCATCACGCCGACGAGATCCGATTCGTCCGCGAGCATGGCCTCCGATACCTCGGGAGCCCGGCCGACGGGATGGAATCCGACCGGTTCCTCGACGAGACGCTCGCCCTGGCCCGCGACCCGGACGCCTGGCCGATCCTGGTCCATTGCCACGGCTGCATGGACCGGTCGCCGGCCTGGATGGGACTCTATCGATTCCTGGTCGAGGGGAGGCCGCTCGACCAGGCCCTCCGCGAGATCGAGCGGCACCGGGGATCCCGCCCCAAGGCCGTCGTCACCCTCCAATATAATCGGAAACTCCCGCCAAGGGCGCCCGAGCGATACGCCGACGACCCGACCGCCCGGCTCCTCAAGCGATGCGCGGCGGAGACCGGCGACCCGTTCCTCGACCCGAGGTGGAACCGGACGGCCACCGGCGCCCGGGTCGTCACGCGGATCGACCCCGACCCCTCGCACTGCCGGCCTTGAGGGCTTCCCGGGTCCGATACAATCTTTGAGCGACCGTCCTGGCGATTGGGAGCGTGACCGATGCGGCCGAACCGGCTCGAAACCGACCCCTCCCCGGCCCGACCGGCCGCCGAGGATCGGTCGCGCCCGGCCCCCGGCCCCGGCAGCTCGACCCGGACTCCATCCCCCCGACCCGGCCCTCTACCCATGGCAGGCAACAGCGCATTGAGCGCGGCGGCGGACCGGACCGAGCCGCCCGTGATCAGCGAGTTCATGCAGACGGCCCTGGCCAACCCCGGCCTGATCTCGCTGGCGGCCGGGTTCGTCGACCAGGAGAGCCTGCCGCACCAGGACGCCGCACGGGTCGCGGCGGAGATCCTGGGCGACCCGGTCGAGGGGCGTCGGGCGTTGCAATACGGGACGACCAACGGGGACCTCGGCCTCCGCCGCCAGCTCGTCGCCCTCCTGGAGCGGAACGAGCTTGTCCACGCCGGGACGTTCGAGGGGCTGGAGTCCCGCGTGGTCGTCACGACCGGATCGGCGCAATTGCTCTACCTGGTCGCCGAGGCGCTGCTCGACCCGGGCGATATCGTCCTGGTCGAGGCCCCGACCTACTTCGTCTTCCTGGGCGTGCTGGAGACGCGGGGCGCCCGGGCCATCGGCGTGGCGATCGACGAGGGCGGGATGCGGCTCGACGCCCTCGAAGCGACCCTGAAGTCCCTGGAGGCCCGGGGAGAACTGGACCGAGTCAAGCTGATTTATACGGTCGCCGAGCATTCCAACCCGAGCGGGATCAGCCTGGCGGAATCGCGGCGCGGGCCGATGGTCGAGCTGGCCCGGCGGTGGTCGAGGCGGCACCGGATCCACATCCTCGAAGACGCCGCCTATCGCGGCCTGAATTACGAGGGGGACGAGCCGTCGAGCGTCTGGCGGCACGATCCCGAGGGCGAGACGGTGATCCTGGCCCGGACGTTCAGCAAGACGTTCAGCCCGGGCATGAAGCTCGGTTTCGGCGTCCTGCCGGCCGACCTGGTCCGGCCGGTGGTCAGCCTCAAGGGGAATCACGACTTCGGGACGACCAACCTGACGCAACTGATCCTGGCCCGGGTCCTGGCAGACGGGACCTACGAGCGTCACGTCGAAGGTCTTCGGGCCATGTACCGCCGGAAGCGGGACGCGATACTCGGGGCCCTGGCCGGGGAGTTCGCCCCGATCGACGGCGCGGTGACGTGGACCCGGCCCCGGGGCGGGATGTTCGTCTGGCTGGCGGCCCCCGTCGGGGTCGACCTCGGGACCCGGGGGGCGGTCCTCGCCCGGTGCCTGGAGCGGGGCGTGCTCTACATCCCGGGATCGTTCTCGTTCCCGGCCGAGCCGGGCCCGGTGCCGACCAATTACGCCCGGATCTGCTTCGGGGTGGCGGGAGAATCGGATTTGATCGAGGGGGTCGGGCGGCTCGCGGCCGCGTTGGCGGATTGCATGGACCCCGTCGCCTGAGCATGCGGCCGAACGATTCGGCCGCGAGGCGAGAGCGAGGGTCGGCCCGTCCGGGGCAGGGATGCTCGAAGGAGGCGCCGGTGGGGTTGGGATCGATTCGGGCCGCGGCCCGGTGGCTCAGGACGCCGTTCCGATTCGGTATCCTCCAGCGCTACGTCATGGGCGAGGTCGCCCGCGCCTTCGGGCTGGCCTTGCTCACCGTGACGTGCGTGTTCGTCCTCCTGACGGTCATGACCAAGGCGACCAGCATCGGGCTGGCCCCATTGGAGATCCTCAAGCTGGTCCCGTACATGATCCCGGGCAGCTTGCCGTATACGGTCCCGGTCTCGCTCCTGTTCGCCGCGACGGTGGTCTATGGCCGGCTGGCCTCGGATAACGAGGTGATCGCCGTCAAGTCGGCCGGCCTCAGCGCCATGGTCCTGCTCTGGCCGGCGATCTTGATGGCCCTGGTCCTCAGCCTGATCCTCAGCCGGCTCAGCTCGACCATGATCCCCGAGGCCAACCACGCGGCCAAGAAGGTGATCTTCGAGAATGTCGAGGACTTCTTCTACAAGATGCTCAAGAAGGACCGCTCCTTCGACGTCCCGAGCTGGCCGTTCCTGATCAAGGTCAAGGACGTCGAGGATCGGGTGATGATCGGGGCGACGTTCAAGCAACGCGTCCGGAAGTCGGAGCCGGCGTTCTCCCTGCCCCGGAGGCCGGACGAGGACGACCCGGTGGCTTACGACATGGTGGTCCAGGCCCGGAGGGCCACCATCAAATTCGACTTCGAGCACGACAAGGTCCGGATCTACTTCGAGGACGCCGAGATCCAGCAGGGCGGGCCCGTCGGCTCGCAGGCGACGTTCAAGAAGACCCCCTTCGAGTTCGACATCCCCAACAAAGGGCAGTTCGACTCCCTCAAGACGATCGAGGAGATGACGGTCGCCGAGATGAGGGAGAAGATGGCCGATTATCGCGACAAGATTCTCCTGGAGCGGAAGCGCCAGGCCGTCGCCGCCGCGATGTGGATCGCCTCCGGCTTGGGAATCAACTCGGATCGGATGGGGAAGGTCGACTGGGTGGCCATTCGATTCGCGTTCAAGGATTACGACTACTGGCAGGCTGAGATCAACAAGTTCGAGACCGAGATCCAGATGCGCCAGGCGATGGCCTGGGGGAGCTTGTTCTTTGTCGTCCTCGGGGCGCCCGTCGGGATGATCTTCGCCCGCCGCGACTTCCTCAGCGCGTTCATCTCCTGCTTCATGCCCATTATCATCGTCTACTATCCGATGATGCTCTTCGGGGTGAACCTGGGCAAGGAGGGGCTGATCCGACCCGAACTCGTCTGGATCGGCAACGGCGTGCTCGGCCTCGCCGCCGGGATCTGGGCGTACCCTCCGGTCATGAAGCACTGATCACGCGATCCGTTCCCGATCCAGGGGAGGCTGAAAAGCATGGAAGCTCGGGTCGTCAAGGTCTTTTGCGCGACCTTCCTGGTTGCCGCCGTCGTGGTGTTCGGGGGCTGGTTCGCGGTCGATGGGCTGGCGAATCTCGACGAGATTTTCGGCTCGGCCGACGCCCAGGGCGTCGGCGTGGCCGTGATGGCGGCCCGTCATTTCTCGGGCGTGGTCCGTTCGCGGGGCGTCCTGGTGCTCCTGGCGATCGCCTCGATCGCGGCGGCCGTCGCCGTCGCCGGACCGGACCGCGGTACGGGCGCCGATCGGGCATCCCAAGCTGAAAAGGTGGGCCGACGATGCGGATCCTCGACCGAGAGCGGTACAGGTCGTTCATCAAAGCATATTTCATTTGCTTCGTGGCGCTGGTGGGCCTGTATGTCGTGATCGACGCCTTCAGCAACCTCGACGAATTCGCGGAGGTGGCGGACGGCAGCGCCCCGAAGCTTTTCGCGCTCATGGGGCGCTATTACCTGATCAAGATGAGCCTGATCTACGACCAGATCAGCGGGATCATCACGATGATGGCGGCGATCTTCACCGTGACCTGGCTCCAGAAGAACAACGAGCTGCTGGCGATGCTCGCGGCCGGGATCAGCACCAGGCGCGTGATCCGGCCGGTCCTGATCTCGGCCCTGGGGATCAGCAGCCTGGCGGTGGTCAACCAGGAACTGATCATGCCCCGGCTGGCGGAGGAATTGCAGAAGGACCCCGACGACGACGGCCGCCGGAAGGTGAAGGTCTACCCGAGGCAGGACGCCAATGATGTCCTCTTCCAGGCGGACATGGCCGAACGCTCGACGATGTCGGTCACGAAATTCACCGCCACGATCCCGGTCCAGGTGGCCGGCGAGATCATCGAGCTTCAGGCCCGGGACGCCCGATATATCCCCGAGTCGGCCGGGGAGTTTCCCCACCGGGGAGGCTGGTTGCTCCGGGGGGTCAAGTTCCTCACCCAGCCCTCCTCCAGCTCGCTGGACATCCTCACCCGCGGAATTCTGGTCCGCGTCGAGGACCCCGCGGCCTACCCTCCCCCGGCCGACGAGATCGCCGGCAAGCCGGGGACCGTGGCCTACTTCCTCAAGTCCGACCTGACATTCTCCTCGGTCACGAGAAGCCGGCAATGGTATCATTTCGCGCCGACGATCGACCTGATCCGGGGCCTGTCCGACCCGTCGAACCTCTCCGAGCGGAGCGACATCCGCGTCTTCCTCCACTCGCGGCTGATCCGGCCGCTCCTGTCGTTTAACCTGATGATCCTAAGCCTGCCGCTGGTGCTCGGGGGGACCGGCCGGAACATGTTCGTGAACCTGGGGATGTCGCTGGCGACTTCGGGCGTGTTCTATTCGGCGAACTTCATGTCGCAATACCTGGGCGGTCACGATGTCCTGTCTCCCGAACTGGCGGCCTGGGCCCCGCTGATCTTCTTCGGGACCGTCGCCGTGGCCCGGTGGGACACGATCCGGACCTGACGCCGATCGCTGCCGGTGCGGGCCCCGGACGGCCCCTCCTCGGGGGCCGGCCGCGTCGTCGTCATCTGCTCCTCGCCACGCGGTTCGGGGGGTAGATGATCACCGGGATCGCGGCGCCTTACATTCGTCCCGATCGAAGATCATCACAGGGCTGTCCGGCCGACGACCTGCCAGTCCTGGGCGAGCAACAGGGTAACCGGCGGGCGAACTCGTTCGATGGGATATTCCCGGATGTTTGAGACGGACATCTTCCGTTTGGACCGCCAGCGCTGGCGGGCAGGGTCCCTTCCGCGGGCGACACTCGGAAGTGGCGGACCGAAGTCGCCGGGGGATTGACCCCGGCGGGCTCGGGGCAACTTCAGACCCTGCCCCACGTCCACCGATCCCAAAAAAGGGGGTCCGCCCAGGCACAATCGACCGGATCCCCCGGGATTGTCGCTTGTCTCCTTATCGGGAATCCATGCCGTCGAGGGAACCGAGGTAATTCTCGGCCCGACGACGATCCACCGCCGGCGTCGGATCGAGGGCCACGACGGCGCGCCGTTCGCCCCGAAGCGGACATGGACGTGGCGGAACTGCGTTACCGGGACGCTGGCCGGCAAAGGGCGTTCTGTCTCCGGCTTGCGGAAGTGTCGAAGTCCACCTGTCGAAGATCCCGAGGTCCAGGGCAAATGGACAGCCGATCGCCCCGTTCGATTGAGGACCACCGATCGCCGGGGTCGTTCCGCGATCCCAGCGGGTTTATTTTCGAACGCGACGGGACCCTCTACCGTCAGGTGAACCGTTTCTATCGGGCCGATTACGACCTGCTGGTCGGATCGGGCCTGGATCGGGCCTTGATCGACGATGGCCTGCTGATCCCCCATCGAGAGGTCGATGCGGAGCCGAGCGACCGGGCCTCGGTTTACAAGGTCCTCCGGCCCGATCGAGTCCCGTTCGTCTCCTATCCCTACGAGTGGTGTTTCGGCCAGCTCAAGGCCGCGGCCTTGCTGACACTGGAGATCCAGCGTCGGGCGATGGAGCGCGGGATGTCGCTGAAGGACGCGAGCGCCTTCAACATCCAGTTCGTCGGCGGCCGACCGATTTTCATCGATACGCTCTCCTTCGAGGCCTACCGAGAGGGCGAGCCCTGGGTCGCGTACCGTCAGTTTTGCCGCCACTTCCTCGCCACGATGGCCCTCATGGGCCGGTCCGATGTCCGGCTCAACCAGCTCTTCCGCACGAGCCTCGACGGCGTCCCCCTCGACCTGGCGAGCCGGATCTTACCGTGGAAGTCCCGACTCGACCTTCGGCTCCTGATCCACATCCACCTGCACGCCGGGGCCGAGAATGCCTACGCTTCCGGCCCTCCGACGAAGGTCCGAGGTTTCTCGCGTCGGGCCCTGCTGGGGCTCGTCGACAGCCTCGCAGCGACGGTCCGATCGCTCCGGTGGGAACCCCGGGGGACGGAGTGGGCCGATTATTATGGAGCGACCAACTACACCGACGCCGCGACCATCCGGAAGCTGGAGCTGGTATCCGGGTTCCTCGACGAGGCGAGACCATCCACGGTCTGGGACCTCGGGGCGAATACTGGCCGGTTCAGCCGCCTCGCGGCCGATCGGGGCGCTTCCACGGTCGCCTTCGACGTCGACCCCGCGTGCGTCGAACGGCACTTTCGCGAGGTGGCCGGCCGGGGTGAGGCCAACATCCTTCCGCTCCGGATGGACCTGACCAACCCGAGCCCATCACTGGGGTGGGACCATTGGGAGCGCGCCTCGATGATCGCCCGGGGGCCGGCCGACGTCGCGATGGCCCTGGCCCTGATACATCACCTGGCCATCACGGGAAATGTGCCGCTGGGCCGAGTCGCCGCGTTTCTTCGGAGGGCCTGTCACCGGCTGATCATCGAGTTCGTCCCCAAGGACGACTCGCAGGCCCGCCGCCTCCTGGCGTCGCGGGCGGACGTCTTCGAAGACTATTCGAAAGAAGGATTTGAAAGGGCTTTCGCCGAGCATTTCACGATCGATCGGGCCCAGCCGATCGTCGAGAGCGGGCGCACGCTCTACCTGATGCATGCGGGATCGGGATGACCATCCGGCCCGGTTTCGGGGCCAGATTCGGCGTCACTGTTCTAGGGATGACTTCCGCCATCGACTTCCGAAGCCCCCGGCCCGGACTGCGTCGGGGTCGGCGGCCCGGGGGACCCGGGCACCGATGACATCGGTCCGGGCGGGGCCCAGGTCGGCGGCGAGGTGGCGCGGGGCGACTCGAGACGGGCCCATGGCCCCCTCGACGCCGGCCGGCACCGGCTCGGGTTGGCCAAGTCGGACGCCCGATCGGGGCGAGGGCATCGACTCATAGACCCTAGAAGAGTTCGACGTCGGGCCGCCGGTCATGGCCAGGTTCACGCGGTTGGCCCCGGCGATGGTCGGCTCGGTGAATCGCCCCTCCCGCTGCGCGACGGTGAACGCCTGGTTGATCTGCGGCGACCCCATCTGCACGTCCAGCGTGAACTGCTCCGTGATCCATTCCAGGACGAACCGTTGCGGGAGTTCGATCGTCGTCCCCGAAGGATCGTCCGCCGTCGGTTCCAGCTTCTTGGCGAAATACTGGCTGATGGAAGCCCGGGCCAGGAGGTCCCGCTTCGCTCCCGAATAGAGGCGGTGCTCGATGATGTGACCGTTCGACTCCTCGACGATCGTCTCCTTGGTGAGCAGCTCGCCTCGGGCGTCGCGACGGCCCTGGGTCAGGACGAGGAGGCCGGGCTTGTCGCCGGGCTTGGCGGCGATGGTCGCGATCTCGTCGGGGGAGATCTCCCGAAGGCCCATCGCCTCCACGATCCACTCGGGCTGGAGCGTGACCGCGAGCGGGCTTGTCTTCACGTCCTTGTAGTCGCAGACATAGATCGCCTTATCCTTGTTATCCTTGACCCAGAACCAGAATCCCTGGCCGTTGGAGCCGATGTCGGCCACCTTGCTCAGGCCCGCCTTCAATTCGAGCTTGAAGCTGCGAGGCCGTTCCATCGCCATCTGGCCGTTGACGCGGTAAGTGTGGCCGTCGGCGGTCGCATGGATGGAAGGCGAGGCCGTGAGCGTCCGGACCGCGGTCGCATTTCGGTTATGCTGCTCGACGAACCTTTCGACCGAGACGGCACTTCGCAAGGCCGGCGGATCCGACTTCGCCACACGGCCCGAGCTCCCGGCATGGCAGCCGGCGCCCCCGATCAGGGCCGAGAGGGCAAGGATGGTGTGGCGGCGGACCATTGGCGAAGACCTCCCCGGTCGACCCTTGGGGGACGGCCGGCGTGAGACGAGGGGGCCGTCCAGAGGGCGAAGACGATGGGAAGAATCGCGATGGGTCGTCGAAACGTACCCCATCTCGACCCCTCCGGCAAGTCGGATCGCGAAACATCCTTCTCATCCTTCTATCGACCCGGGAGGCTTCAGCCCCCGAGGAAATCCTCCAACGCGTCGAATCCGCGCCCGAGTGTCTCCAGGTCGGTCGCGAATGATAGCCGGGCATGACCTTCGGAGCCGAACGCCGAGCCCATCACCATCGCCACGTGCGCCGAGGCCAGGGCCGTCAGGCAGAACGAAGTCGAGTCGGTGATCGGCTTACCGCCCAGGGTCCGGCCGAAGTGCGACGAGATATTCATGAAGGCGTAGAACGCCCCTCTGGGCGCGACGCAGGTCACTCCGGGGAGACGCTCGACCCGTTCCAGGACGTAATCCCGCCGCCGGGCGAACTGTGCGAGCATCGCCCGGACCGAGTCCTGCGGCCCGACGATTGCCTCCAGCGCGGCATACTGGCTGATCGAGCACGGGTTGCTCGTCTCCTGGCTCTGGAGGTCGGTCATGAACTTCGAGACGGCAGGCGGGGCGACCGCCCAGCCGATTCGCCACCCGGTCATGGCGTAGGTCTTGCTCACGCCCGAGACGGTGATGGTCCGATCGGCGAGACCCGGGCGGACGGTCGCGAAGCAGGTCGACCGTGCGTTGCCGTAGACCAGTTGCTCGTAGATCTCGTCGGACAGGACCCCCACGGCGGTGGTCAACACGGCGTCGGCCAGAGCCTCCAGTTCGGACCGGTCGTAGACGACCCCGGTCGGGTTGGAGGGGCTATTGATCATCAAAAGCTTGGTCCGGGGCGAGATCGCGGCCAGGAATCGGTCGGGGGTCAGCTTGAACCCAGATTCCTCGGTCGTCTCGATCACGACGGGAGTCGCGCCCGTCAGCTTGACCAGGTCGGCGTAGCTGACCCAGTAAGGCGCCGGGATGATCACCTCGTCCCCCGGCCCGCAGACGGCCATCAGGGCGTTGTGGAGCGCGTGCTTGGCCCCGTTCGAAACCACCACCTGGGCAGGCTGGGTCGGCAGGCCGATGTTACGGACGTAGTGGTCGGCCAGGGCTTGTTTCAACTCGGGGATGCCCGACGGCGGCGTGTAATGGGTGTGGCCGGCCTTCATGGCGCGGATCGCGGCATCCTGGATATTCTCGGGCGTCTTAAAATCCGGCTCTCCGAGCGCGAAGTCGAGGACATCGATCCCCTTCGCCTTGAGCCTCCGTGCCTCGGCCGCCATCGCCAGGGTCGCCGAAGGGGCAATCAGACTCGACCGCTCCGCCAATGTCAGGACCATCTCGCCCTCGGATCGTTCCGCGTCCGCCCTCCGAGATCGGGGACGGAACTCGATCAAGAATGTCATCCATCAAGTTAACACGGCCGGGACGCCGCGTCACGATCGGGCGCCGGTCGGAGATGGCCCGGTTCCAGGTCCCGACCCGATTCGCGAATTAGTCGCCAGCGCGATTCTCCGCATACTGTGTCCTCGTCCAATGAAATCAGGACGCGTGAATCGGAGCGATCGGTCAGACCTGGGGATTCGGGAGGAATCCGAAATACCACCCAAACGCTCCAATCGCGAAATGTATCGAAAAGGGTGTTTCCTTACCTATTTTATCTATATTGCTTGATCCTGCCCCCAGACATGATAGGATGCGATTGACGTCAGGCCTGGAGACAATGGCGGGCCGGACGGGGTTCGACTGGATCTTCCCGACGTCGTCCGGCAACCTCGCGTCGAGACCGATGAGCTGGCATCCCTGTGCTCGACCCGTGGGGGAGTCTATGCGTCGCGTCGTGGTGACCGGGATCGGGATCATCTCGCCCAACGGGATCGGGCGACGCGCTTTCAGCGAGGCGATCGTCGAGGGCCGTTCGGGCGTCAGCCTGATCGAGTGCTTCGACACGGCGGGTCAATCGATCCGGATCGCGGGCGAGGTCAAGGGATTCGATGTGACGCCCTTCCTGGGCGACCACAAGAAGAACCTTAAGGTGATGAGCCGGGCCGTCCAGTTCGCCGTTGGCGCCGGGGCGATGGCGGTGGAGGACTCCGGGCTCGACCCGTCCAATCTCGATCCGGCGCGATTCGGCGTCTGCATGGGGACCGGCATCACGCCGATGGATGTGACCGAGCTGGTCGGTCCGATCTCCCGGGGGATCGGCCATGACGGCGGTTTCGACGTCGGGCGGTTCGCACGGGCACAGGCCGAGTCGATCTTCCCCCTCTGGCTGCTCAGGCACCTGCCCAACATGGCCGCGGCGCACCTCTCGATCCTCCACCGGGCGATGGGGCCCAACAACACGATCGTCACCGCCTGCGCCGCCGGGACCCAGGCCGTGGGCGAGGCATTCCGCCTGATCGGTCGGGGCGACGCCGACGTGATGTTGGCGGGCGGGTGCGATAGCCGGCTCGATCCGCTCCTCATGGTCGCGTATCAGGCCATGAAGGCCGTCAGTCCCTCGACCCGCCCCCCCGCTCAAGTCTCGCGCCCCTTCGACGGCCAGCGCGACGGGTTCGTTTTGGGGGAGGGCGCGGCCGTCCTGATCCTGGAGAATCTCGTCCGGGCCCGCCGGCGGAAGGCGCGGATCTACGCCGAGGTGACCGGCTATGGATCGTCGTTCGACGCGTACGGGATCACCCGGCCCGAGCCCGAAGGGAAGGGCGCCGCGCTTGCCATGACGGCCGCGCTACGCGAGGCCCGCCTCGACCCGGCCGACATTGATTATATCAATGCCCATGGGACCAGCACTCGCCTCAACGACCTGATGGAAACGGTGGCCGTGAAACGCGTTTTCGGCCATCGCGCCTCCTCGATCCCGATGAGCTCCCAGAAGTCGATGGTCGGCCACCTGATCGGAGCGTCCGGGGCTCTCGAAGCCGCTGCCACGGCCCTCTCGCTGGAACGGGGGGTCATCCCCCCGACGATTAACCAGGAGACGCCCGATCCCGATTGCGACCTCGATTATGTCCCCAACACGGCACGCGAGATCCCCGTCCGGACCGCAATCTCCAATAGCTTCGGCTTCGGCGGCCAGAATGCCTCGCTGGTGATGTGCCGGATTTGATCCGGATCGCCGGGGGCGGGATCGGACGGGTCGATCGGCCCGGCCGACCTTGAGGGGCGGATCCTCGCGTTCCTCGGCCTCATGCGACCGTCGGATGACCCCGGCTCGGACGATTTGATCGTCCGCGGGGAAGATGTGAGGCCTCGTCGCGTGGCCGAGGATTTCGGGAAGACGCCTGGTTCTCATATGCTAGACCGGTCGAGCCGTCCGAAAGGCCGTCGCGGGACGGTCTGATCGGTCCTGAGGAGATTCCCATTAATGCATTAGCTCAGCGGACCCACCAGCCCGAAGGACCTTCGATCGTAGCAGAAACCGCCACAGCGGGTGGGATCCGCTGCAGTGCGAACTTATGCGGCCCGCTCCCATTACGCCCCATTGAAATACTCAACCACGCGGCGAAGCTCGCAGAACTCCTCATCGGTGAGTCGAAACGCGATCTCAATCTCTTCCGGCAACTGTAGCTTTTCGGCCAGCCCTGGATCGAAGCGGAGCCTGATCAGATCCCGCTGCAATTCGACGAACTCGGGCGGGCCTTCGCCTGAATGTATCGGCATGTGGCGAGAGCAATGCCCCTCAAGGTCAATCCGAAGCTCCTCGACGCCGTATCGCTCGTGCGGCCACCGGAAGACGACCCAGCCTTCGCCGTGGTCGTTATCGGCGAGGACGCCTACGGAGGTCGCAGAGTACCGGGACATCGAAGCCGCCTAACTTGCGTTTCGCTGCTCGGCGATCCGCTTGAGGCTGCGTCGGGCCTTTGCCAGGATCGGGCCGACGGAGTTTTCGGGGATGCCGAGTTGCTTGCCGATCTGGCGATAGTTGAGGTATTTCAGATGATAGAGGCGGACTACGTCGGCCTCGCGAGGGGAGAGGTTGGCGAGCATCCGCTCGACTTCTTCCGCGGCGATGATCGGCTCGGATTCGCCTTGACTGTCGTCCTCCACGATCGCCCGGTGGGCGGTAGCGTGACCCAGTTCGGCCTCGCGGAAACGCTTGACCACTTCCTTGACGCAGATCCGTCTCACGACCACCGTCAGGTAAGTTGGCAGCGCACTATTGCCCTTGAAGTTGCGGAGGATTTGATAGTCGTCGTCGACGATCGCCAAGAATATCTCGGCGGCGACATCCTCAATATCGGCGTCCGAGAGCTTCACGCTTCGGGCATGGGCCACGTGATGGATCGCATGATAGATCAGGCCCATGTACCGATCGACGAAATCGTTCCAGGCCTTCGGCTGATGGCCCAGGCAACGATCGAGGAGCTGACGGTCGAAATCGTGGAGCGGCACGAAGGGCCTCCTCAACCGGGGCGAGGGGATGGGGTACTCCCGCCGGCCTGGATCCGGGCGGTGCGGGGGATAACTCCCATTCGCCTATTCTACCCCACTTTTCAACCGCGGCAAGCGGCCTGATTGGAGGATTGACCTTGCCCATGGCCGTCCGGGTTTGTAGCTTTGCCGGGTGTTCCGTCCCGTTGTCGCGGCAATTGCGGTTCCGGGGGCGGCTCCGGGGTTAGAATCGGCGTCCGGCGGCGGCCTGGAACCAGGAGGCGAAGCCTTGGATCTTACCGAAGGTCCCCCGAAAATCCTGATCGCCGACGACAATATCCAGAATGTCGAGTTGCTGGAGGCCTACCTCAGCGGGAGCGACTACGAGATCCGGACGGCGATCGACGGCGAGGACACTCTCCGGGCCGTCGCCGAGTTCCGGCCCGACCTGCTCCTCCTCGACGTGATGATGCCCAAGCTCTCGGGCTTCGAGGTCTGCAAGAAGCTCCGTTCCGATCCCACCACTCGCGACCTCCTGATCCTGATGGTCACGGCTCTGAACGAACCGGCCGACTTCGAGCGAGGTGTCCAGGCCGGGACCGACGACTTCGTGACCAAGCCGGTGAACAAGGTGGAATTGCTCTGCCGGGTCCGAAGCCTGCTCCGGGTCCGGCACGTCGAGAGCCAACTCGAACGGACGCTGGCGTACCTGGCCGAGGTCGAATCGTCGAGCCGGATCGTCCCTCAACGCGCCCGCGATTGATCGCCCCGTCACCCGGCGACCGGAAAGCAACCCCGATGGCCAGCCCGCCCCGCGTCGTCATCAGGCCGAGACGGGCGCGCCCGTTCTTCGCCCGACATCCCTGGGTTTTCGTCACCTCGATTGAACGGGTCGAGGGCGACCCCGCGCCGGGCGACGAAGTGTCCGTGGTGAGTCATGAAGGGCAGTTCATCGCCCGGGGGCTGTTCAACCACCGGAGCGCCATCCGGGTCCGGCTCTACCGCTGGGAAGACGCCCCGATCGACGACGAATTCCTCGCGAGTCGCCTCGCCGATGCGATCAAGCTCCGGGGCGACCTGTTGGGATTGGGCGGCCCGAAGTCGGCCTGCCGCCTCGTGTTCAGCGAGTCCGACGGCCTGTCGGGCCTGATCGTCGACCGTTTCGACCGGTGGCTCGTCGTCCAGTTCACCAGCCTGGCGCTCTTCGCGAGGAAGGATTTCCTGCTCCGTCGACTGGCGATGCAGGTCAACGTCGAGGGGATCCTCCTCAAGGGCGAGAAGGGGATCCCATCGCAGGAAGGGCTGAAGCTCGAGGAAGGCGTCGCCTCCGGCACCGCCCCCGAGGGGCCTGTCGAGGTCGTCGAGAACGGCGTGACCTACGCGGTCGACCTCGCGGCCGGCCAGAAGACCGGGTTCTACCTCGACCAGCGCGATAACCGGCGGGCCGCCGCCGGTTATGCCCGGGGCCGTAGTGTCCTCGACCTGTTCTGTTACACGGGCGCGTTCTCGCTCAACGCCCTGGTCCACGGCGGGGCGACGTCGGCGATCGGTATCGACAGCTCGGCCGCGGCCGTCGCCCTGGCCCGCCGGAATGCCGTCGCCAATCGCGCGGGGACCGCCCGCTTCGAGGAGGCCGACGTGTTCGACGCGCTCGGTTCGCTGAGGGCCTCGGGCGAGCGTTTCGGGATGGTCATCTGCGACCCGCCCAAATTTGCCCGTCACCCCAGGGCTGTGGAGGATGCCCTCAAGGGTTACCTCCGGCTCAACCGGGCGGCGGTCGACGTCCTCGAACCGGGCGGGGTCCTGGTCACCTGCTCGTGTTCCGGGCTGGTCGACCGGATGCTATTTGCGGACGTGCTGGGCCAGGCCGCCGAGCTGTCCGGCCGCACGATCCAGTTCCTCGAACAACGGGGCCAGTCGGCCGACCACCCGGTCTCGGCATCGTGCCTGGAAGCTGATTACCTCAAATGCGTGATCGCCCGGGTCCCCTGATGGCCAGTTCCCACGCCTCTCGCGCGATTCGCCCGCCGGGCCCGGCTGAAATCCCCGACGAGTTCAATACGGATCGCTCACGGGTTCGCCGCTCCGGGGCCATGACAACGGAGGGCAAGGCCGAAAGCGATTGGCAGATCGGTTGCCGGGCCGGCGGGGCCGTGGAAGGAGCCGAGGCAGTTTGGCATCCGGCGTCCATGCCGGAATCATGACGACGTATGCCAGGGCCGTCGACGCGGAGGACAAGGCCGTGCACTTCTCCGGCATGATAACCATCACCCTCGTCGTCGAGGCGCAGACCCAATGACCCGAAGGTCTCCGAGAAGACCCGCAAGCTGGAGGGAATCTCAAGGAGAATAGCCCGGGGCCCCCTCGCGGCTTCGTGCAGGCGGCTGCCCGTTGACCTGACCTGGCGACCGTTTTTTACCGGATCGGAGATGACGAGATCGGAGATTTCAGCTATCCTGCCGCGCCGGCCGATGCCGGAGCCCTGGATGAGCGTCGATCCGATGGCATGGAGGCTCCGCGGGCATGTCGCGTCGTCGCGAGCTGTACGCCTTTTGTGTCTCCCTGGCCGCGATAATGGGCGGGTTCTTCGGCGAATCGCTATTCGGCGGACGCGTCCTGAGCCCGGCAGACGTCCTGTTCGCCACGGGAAGTTTTCAGGACGTCCATGGTCCCGCGTATGAGCCGGCGAACCGACTCCTGATCGATCCGGTCTTGCAATTCCAGCCATGGCTAGAGTTCAACCGGGCGATGCTCCGGTCGGGCCGGCTGCCGCTCTGGAACTCGATGGTAGGGTGCGGGGCGCCCCATCTGGCGAATGGCCAATCCGCGGTGTTCGACCCGTTCCACGCGATCGCCTATCTGGGACGCTTGCCGGACGCACTGGCATGGATGGCCGCCTCTCGCCTCTGGTTCGCGGGCCTGGGGATGTACCTGCTGGCCCGGGCCTGGGGATTCGGCCCGTGGGGCCGGTGGTTCGCGGGCCTGACCTTCCCCTTCTGCGGTTTCCTGGTCGGCTGGCTCCTGTTCCCCGTCACCAACGTCGCGGTATGGATGCCCTGGGTTTTCCTGGCGACCGAAGGGATCTGGGACCGTCCGGACGCCCGGAGGGCGGGATGGCTGGCCCTGGCGGTGGGCGGCACGCTCCTGGGCGGGCACGTGCAGACGAGCGCCCACGTCCTGCTCGCGGTAACCGCCTACTCGGTGTGGCGAGGTTGGGGGAGTCCGTCCCGCCGAAGAGGGGCTCTGGCCTGGTCGACCGGAATGGTTCTGGGCGTAGCCGTCGCGGCGATCGAGGTCGTGCCACTCGGCTTCTATCTGGCGAAGAGTCCGGTCTGGGGCGATCGCGACCGCGAGCGGATTCCACCCTGGGGGCTGGCCCGTCCCCGCCTGCTCGACGCCGCCTGCACCGCCCTGCCCTCGATTTACGGCAGCCAGCGGCGCGGCCAGCCCAACCTGGCGAAGGCCCTGGGAGTGCACAATCAGAACGAATCGGCGGGCGGATTCACGGGGCTGGCGACGCTGATCTGGCTCGCCCCCCTGGCCTGGTCGACGCGCCGAGGTCGGCCTTGCGTCCGGTTCCTCGCCGGTCTGACGGCGTTCGGAATGCTCGGCGCATTCCGCCTCCCGCCCGTCGACAACCTGCTCCGGTCCCTGCCCATCCTGGATGTGACGGATAACAGGCGCTTGTCGCTCTGGGTCGCCTTCGGGTTGGTTTCGCTCGGTGGGATCGGGCTGGACCGGCTGGCGGCCGTCCGGCGGTCCCGCGGCTGGGGTCGATGGGGATGGACCTGGGTCGCGGTCTCGGCGGCAATGCTAGCCGCATCGGCGGGAGTCGAGGGGTTCCGGCCCTCGATCCGGGCCCGGGCCCTCGAACATTACGCGAGGGCGGCCGAGGCGACGCCGGGGTCCGACCCCGAGGTCTATCGCGACCGGGCCGAGCGGCAGGTCCGCGGAGCCCTCGAATTTCTGCCGCGATACCTCGCACTGGCCGGGACGCAGGGGATCGCGCTGGCCTGCCTGCTCGGGGCGCTCCGCAAGGGCTGTCTCGGCGACAACGCCGGGCGATCAGCCCTGCTCGGACTGACGATGGTCGACCTGATCGGCTTCGGAACCGGCCTCAACCCGGCGATCGACCGACGCGACGACCGGCCCGAGGTCCCGGTGATCGCCGCGATCCGGCGCGAGGTCGGACGCCAGGGGCGGACGATCGCCCTCGGGGCGGAATTACCGCCGAATACCCTGATGCGTTACGGGCTGGCCGACGCCCGGAATTACGACTCGATCGAGGTTTCGCGGAGCCTCGACTGGCTCGCCCCCATCTACGACCCCAAGGTCGCCGCGCGGACCAGCCGCCGGGAGATTACCTGGGACCGGGTCCGTGATGCCGGCGACCGGCTCCGAGAGGCCGGCGTCCGCGCCGTGGTCGGTCCGACCCCACCCCCGACGTCCGGATTCGACCGCGTTGAACGCCTGGGGGCGGTCTGGGTCGCGTGGCTCGACGCCCGTCCTCTCGTCGAGGTCGTGGGACCCGGGACGATCGAGTCGGTCACGGGCGATCACGGGCGGCTTCGTGTCGTGGTCGAGGCCCGTGGCGACGTCCGCCTCATCGCCCGCGAGACGTCCGATCCCGGCTGGGGCGTCGAGGTGGACGGGAGTCCGGGGGCAGTCGAGGAGCACCTCGGGATTTTCCTGTCCGTGAAGCTACCCGAGGGATCTCATGAAATAACTTTCACATATAATCCAATTGAAGTCCGATGGTCGTTGTTCGTCTCGGCAATCGCGATCCTGACGGCGTTTTTCGCCTTGACGGACTTCGCCCTTCTCCGATCTACTCGAATTGTCGTCCGACGGCTTGGACGGACTCAAGCCGACGGGTTAGAATCGGACTCGTGACTCATCCCCGGGCGTCCCGACCGGCGAAATCACCGAAGGACAACACGCTGATGGTCCACTTCACGTGTGATCTGTGCGGCAAGGATCTGACCGCCGCCGGCGATCCCCGCTACGTGGTCAAGATCGAAGCCTACGCCGGCTTCGATCCGACCGAGATCACGGAGGACGACCTCGACGATGACCACATGGAGGCGGTCTCTCAGCTCCTCCAGAACGACGAGGGCCTCAGCTCGCAGGAACTCCAGGCGCAGGCCCGCAAGGGGTTCAAGTTCGACCTCTGCCCGGCCTGTCACAAGAAGTTCCTCAAGGATCCGCTCGGCCGCGAATCCGTCAGGACCTTCGATTTCAGCAAGAACTGACGACGCCCCGAACTTCCGGGCGGTCACGCGTCGGATGGTCATGAACGTCCGCCGAACGCCTCTCGGGCAAGCCCGGTGGACCTTTTTTGACCGGACTCCCCGCGAACGGGAGAATCTTCCCGAGTCTGGATGGATGGCGAGCCAAGGTCCATGGTCGGGCGGTCGGATCGGTCTCTTCCCCAATCGACCACCGCTTCGCCGTCATCCCACCAGACGACCCTCACGCCCCGGCCGATGCCCGTCATCGGGTGACAAGCATCAGGATATTCGTGAGGACCGACAGTCCTAGAAAAGCGGCCAGGGCGGCGATGATGGTATTGCGACTATTGATGTAACCGGCCATCTCGACGCGCTCGGCCTCGGCGACCGGCGAGCCGCCCGAGGCATCTTCCGAGGCGTCGCCCTCGGCCAGGTTGGCGAGCGTGTCGGTCTTTGCCCCGGCGATCATCGGACCCTCGCCCTGGATCAAGCATTTCAGGTCGAGGATCAGGTCGTCCGGGTTCCGGTAACGGCTATCGCGGTTCTTGGACATCATCGTCTCGACCACGACGCCCAGCCCGCTCGAGAGCCGCGTATTGATGTGGTCGGGCGGGACGAGGTTGATATTCTTGTCGACGTGTTTGCGCATCACCTCTTGCGGCGTGTCGCCCGAGTAAGGGACCCGGCCCGTCACCATGTGGTAGAGCGTGGCACCTAGACTGTAGATGTCGGCCCGGATGTCGACGTCAACCTGGCCTCGGACCTGCTCGGGGCTGATGTAGTAGGGAGTTCCGATGGCCATCCCGGCCTCGGCCATCGCCCCTTTCTCGTCGGCGGTCAGGCGCGCCAGCCCGAGGTCGGCGAGTTTGACGTTCCCATCCTTGGTCAGAATCACATTCTCGGGCTTGATGTCGCGATGGATCAGCCCTCGCTCGTGGGCATGCTTCATAGCCTCGGCGACGGCCAGGACGATCTTGATGGCGACCTTCTCGTCGAAGGTCTTGTTCTTGTCGAGCTCGTCCTTGATCGTCGCCCCTTCCACATATTCCATCACGAAAAAATGATGGCCCTCGACCTCGCCGGCGTCGATCGCGTTGACGATGTTGTTGTGCTGGAGCTTGGCGGCGATCTTGGCCTCTCGTTCGAATCGCTTGATGAATTCCTTGTTCTGGGCCAGGCTGTCGAGCAGGACCTTGACCGCGACGATCCGATCCACGCTCGTCTGCCTGGCCTTGAAGACCAGTCCCATCGAGCCCTTGCCGAGCTTCTCGATGATCTCGTAACCGGGGATCTCGAATTTCCGGGCTGTATCGCTGCCGACCTCCCGGAGGAGGCGGACGGACTGGCCCTTGGTGAGAACCTTGGCCTCGACCATGATGTCGATCAGGCTGCGCGAAGGATCCTTGGCCGCCAATTTGGCGCGGAGAGCCTTGCAGGCCTCGACTTCCTGGGCCGTCGCCAGTCCGCGGCGGATGACCGATTTTTCGAGGTTCAGCTCGTTGATGCCCGACAGGCCGCGTCCATCTTTGGGCGGGAGCATGCTCCCATCCTTGGGCGGGAGCGGAACCGGATCCTTGGCGACTGGGGCGCCGGGTTCCTTGGGGGGAGGAGTGCTGGCGCCCTTGGCCGGCGGATTATTGTCGGTGGATGTGGCCATCGGGCCGTCTCCCTCGTGGATCATCGGGGGTCGGGGGACGCGGCTTCGGCCGCTTCGGAAGTGGTGCCAGGTTCGCACATCGACGACGGACAGGGGGAGACAGGAACCCCGGTCGCTTCGGCGCGCACCTCACCTCTCAGTATGAAGCGCGACCTGCTATTGTCAACGTTTTTTCCCGGGGCACCGCATCCAAGATCGACGCTCCGCTTGCATCGAGCCAAATTTATTTTGAACATACGACAGTCCGGTAAGTTTAAGCGAAAGCTGGCGGAAATCCCTGGCCAATCGATCGTAAAATACCGTTTTTACGTAGTCCCGATCCCAGGCCCCGGATTTGCATCAGGGCCCCGAACGGGCCGCTTGACGCCTCGCTAGGGTCGGTTATAGTCGACACGTTTCCAGGATTACGAGACCGGATGACGTTGGTGACTTCCATCGCAATTCGCTACCCACGAATCACGTAGCAATGGAATTGGAGGCGGAATTGGCGAAGATCGGCGTGATCGCGGGGGATGGAGTGGGTCCCGAGGTGGTCCGCGAGGGCCTGGCAATCCTCGACGATGTGTCGGGGCGGGACGGGCTCCGGCTCGAACTCATCGAGTTCGACCTGGGGGGCGAGCGTTATTTGAAATCCGGCGAGGTCTTGCCGGAGTCGGTAATCGAAGACCTCCGGCGATGCGACGCGATCTATCTCGGCGCCGTGGGACATCCCGAGGTCGCGCCCGGTGTGCTGGAGAAGGGGATCCTGCTCCGGATTCGCTTCGACTTCCGCCAGTACATCAACCTCCGCCCCGTCCGACTTTTCCCCGGCGTCGAGACGCCGATCAAGGGGAAGGGCCCCGATCAGATCGACCTGGTCGTTGTCCGCGAGAACAATGAAGACCTCTATGTCGGGGCCGGCGGCTTCACGTACAAGGGGACGCCCGATGAGGTCGCCATCCAGACCTCGATCAACACCCGGGCCGGCGTCGAGCGGTGCCTCCGGTACGCCTTCGAGCTGGCCCGGTCCCGGGCCAAGGCACGTGCCTTCGCCGGGCTTTCGGACGTCGATCGGGACAAGGGATACGTCGGCCAGGTGACGATGGTCGCCAAGACCAATGTGCTGACGTTCGCGCACGACCTCTGGATGCGGACCTTCACCGCCGTCTCGCTCGAGTATCCCGAGATCAAGGCGGATTACAACCACGTCGACGCCTGCTGCATGAGGCTGATCATCGCCCCGGAGCGTTATGACGTGATCGCGACGACCAACATGTTCGGCGACATCATCACCGACCTCGGGGCCGTGCTCCAGGGAGGGATGGGCCTGGCCGCCTCGGGGAATCTCAACCCCGAACGGACGGCGCCGAGCATGTTCGAGCCGGTCCACGGGTCGGCGCCGGACATCGCCGGGCAGGGGGTCGCCAATCCAATCGCGGCGATCTTGTCGTTGGGGATGATGCTGGATCATCTCGACGCCCCCAGGGGAGCCGAGGCCGTCCGAAGTGCCGTGGCCCGGGTCCTGGCCGCGGGGACCTCCCGGACCCCGGATCTGGGGGGGACATCCGGGACCGCCGAAGTCGGTCGCGCCGTCCGCCGGGCCCTGGAGGACGTGTCAACCTGAGCCGCCCGCCGGGCCATCGGTCTCGCGGGTCGAGCCGTATGGCGGACGACGAGAGGACAGTCCGACCGCGTGCCTCCCACCCCAGGTCCGCCCCCGTCCTCTCGGGAGAGCCATCTCCATGAGCCTCGGCGCCAGCCCCGCCCTCGAAGCCAGCGTCCTGGTGCTCAACAAGGTCTACAGGGCCGTCCACATCATCCCGGTCCGGCGTGCCTTCTGCCTCCGGATCAAGGAGTTGACCGAGGTGATCACGCTCGACGATGGTCAATATCTCTCTCACGACTTTCAGAGCTGGCGCGAGGTGTCCGAGGCCAGGGCGCAGTTCAAGGACCCCGATGACGACTACATCCGCACGATCCGGTTCGCGATCCAGGTCCCGCGCGTCATCCGGCTCCTGACGTACGACCGGCTCCCCCGGAGCACGATCAAATTCAACTGGAGGAACATCTTCGGCCGTGACGGCAATCGATGTCAGTATTGCGGCAAGCGGTTCTCCACCCGCGAACTGAGCCTCGACCATGTCATGCCCCGGAGCCGGGGGGGCGGGACCGACTGGGAGAACATCGTCTGCGCCTGCGTCCGGTGCAACGTCCGGAAAGGGGGTCGCACCCCCGCCGAGGCCGGGATGCGGCTCACCAGACCGCCCATCCGGCCCCGGATCAGCGCCACCCTCGGCCTGAAGCTGACCAATCGGAAATACTGGGGCTGGAAGGCGTTCCTCGACGACGCCTACTGGACGGTCGAGCTGAGATGATGAAGCCCCCGATTTCTACTGGGTAGCCCCCGGCGAGATCACGAATTCTTTGGGTGATCGATGGAAAAAACAATGGCGATGGTGTAATTTAGGGTTCAAGGCCATACTCTCCTCATCCCGCTCGTACCTCCCCGGCGAGGGCCCTCCCATGTCGAACATTCCCGAGGTCCGATCGAGATCGGCCTTCACCCTGATCGAACTCCTGGTGGTGATTGCGATCATCGGGGTCCTGGTCGCCCTCATCATGCCGGCCGTGCAATCGGCCCGGCAGGCCGCGAGCCGGACCCAGTGCATCAACAACCTCAAGCAGTTGGGCATCGCCTCGCAGGATTACCACGAGACGTTCAACTCGTTCCCCGGCGGATGGTATTGCGACAGCGCCCTGGACACGAACTGCGCGCCCACGGTCGCCCAATCCTACATGTGGAACGGCCTCTCGGGGCTCTTCCTCAAGCTCGAACTGGGCAATATTTATAATGAAGTCAATTACAACCTCCAGACCAACGACCCGTCGAACCTCACCGCCGTGCGCCGGACGATGAACGTGTTCGTCTGCCCGTCGAACCGCCGGGCGGTGACGACGACCAGCACGAACACCAACAACACGGTGGCCAAGCTCGGCCCATCGGACTATCGCGGCAATATGGCGTCGGGCTACAACGCGGGGATCACGCCCAAATATCAGCAGGGTACGACCGACCCCACGAACACCACGGACGGCGGGACGCCCCCCCAACCCCTCGTCGGCATCTTCGACAACGGCCTGGTGTACATGAACTCGGCGGTCAGCATCGCGGACATCGCCGACGGGACCTCGAACACGGTCCTGATCGGCGAGACCCTGACCGGGACATGGGCCGAGGCCAGCGCTTGCTGCATCCGGACGACCATCGACCGGTCCATCAACCAGCCGATCAAGATCAGCAATGCAACCCATTACACGTACTGGATGAGCAAGCATCCGGGCGCGGTCAATTTCCTGAAGTGCGACGGCAGCGTCGCGCCGGTCACCAACCAGATCAACAAGGTGGTGCTGGTCAAGATGATGACCCGAAGCGGTGGCGAGGCGCTCTCGTCCGATCAGATCAAGTGAGGGAATGACCCCCATTCCACGACACAAGCCGCCGGCCTTCCCGATCCCGGGGAAGGCCGGCGGCCTTGTCATGGCCGACTGTTTGTTATGGAGGAGCCACCGGCTGACAAGCCCGGGGGATTTCTCCGATGGGCGCCCGCGGCTCGGGGCGGACGAGGACCGGTCTCAGGCCAGCCTTCAGGCCTTCTTCTCGCACCGCGGGCCTTCGAGCGGCTTCTTCTGGTCGGTGATGCACGGCCACTTGGTCGATTCGACGGCGTTGAGCTCGATGCAATTCTTCCACTCGTCGGGCAAGTTATCCTCGTGGAAGATCGCCTCCACGGGGCACTCGGGGACGCACGCCTCGCAATCGATGCATTCTTCGGGGTGGATGTAAAGCATGTCCTCCCCCTCGTAGAAGCAGTCGACGGGGCAGACGACGACACAATCCGTGTATTTGCAGTCGACGCAAGGGTCGGCGACAATGTGGGCCAATCTCAGCTCCTTTCGGGGACCTGTCCGATCGATGGACGACGATCGGCCGGCCGGGGCGGCCGTCGGCCGATCGTTGGCCTATCTTAAGGCGAGTGCCGGGGGAGGGTCAAGGCAAGGTCGGGCCCGAGGGCCCCGCCCGGGCGGGCTCAGGGCTTGCGGCGAGCCGACTTGACGACGATGGGCTTGACGGGGACGTCGCCGTGAGGTTGCCCGTTCGCATCGCTCTTGGTGGTCGTCTCCGACTTGGCGATCGCGTCGACCACGTCCATTCCCTCGGTCACCCGACCAAAGACGGCGTAACCGCCCCGGTAATTGTCGAGTTGGGCGTTGCTCCCGTGATTGATGAAGAATTGCGACGTGGCCGAGTTCGGATTGTCGGTCCGGGCCATGGCGATCGTCCCCCGCGCGTTGCTCAGGCCGTTGCCCGACTCGTTCTTGATCGGCGGGAACGCCCCTTCCTTCTTCTCCTGGAGGGTGCCGTTGAGGTCCTGCATCCCCCCCGTCTGGATCATGAAGCCGGGGATGACCCGGTGGACGGCCAGATTGTCATAGAAGCCTTTGTCGACGTATTTGAGGAAGTTCTCGACCGAGATCGGCGCCTTGCCGCGGTCCAGCTCGATCGTGATCGGACCAGCCGTGGTGTCGAGCACGACGCCTGGATGGTCGTCCTTGGGGTCCTGGGTCGCGTCGGCCCTCGGATTCGCGGAGACGCCCGCCAGGGTCGCCAGGAGCAGGGCAGTGGGTAGCAAGAGTCGACCTTGTCGCATGGCGTGGGAATACCTCGGGGACATCGGGGAAACGGGCCTGCCGCACGATTCGCCCGACTCTAGCATGGCGCCGGCCGGGCTGTCGACCCGCCGGGCCGGGTGGCGCAAGGACCTTCCGGGGGGGTACCGGGCCGATCCTCCGATCCCATTCGACGATCGCGGGGGGCATTGGGCACTTCCGGACATCAGGGCCCCGACCGCCCGCCGACGCGCAAGGAAGCGGCCGGGATCCTCGGATGAGGCCCGACCGCCGGGGCCCGGAAAGGACCAGGGGCTTGTTCAATTGCCGACTTGCTTGAGGAGCGAGTTCAGCTTGCCGGCCATCTCGGCGGGAAGGCGGTCGCTCCCCTGCTGGGCGACCTTGAGGTATCCCGCGGCCTTGCCGGACTTCGCCTTGTCGGCGGCCATCAGCCGGCCCATGTGGTAGTTGAGCACCGGGTGCTCGGGCGACTTGCCCAGCCCCTTCTTGTACGACTCCTCGGCGTCCCGGGGACGGCCCAACTCCTCCTGGATCGAGCCGAGCGTGTCGAAGAATTCGCCGGGGAGGCCGGCGGGGTCGACTCGCTGCAGCAGCCCTTGCGAAAGCTCCAGCGCGGCCTGGCTCTTGCCGAGGTAACTGTGGAGGATCCAGGCCTTGTTGTTGACGGCCTCGATGACGTTCGGGTTGGCGGCGAGGATCTTGTCGTATTCGGCCACCGCCCGGTCGAGGAGCTGGCGGGAGGGCGCGGCGGGCTGGGCTTCGGAAATCGTCAGCAGAAGGTCGCCGAGGTTGAGCCGGGCGGCGTTCGATCCGAGCTTGGTGGCGGCCTTCTCGGCCCAGGGGAGGGAATCCTCGGGCCGGCCGGCCCGGGAAAGGCCCAGGGAGATGGCCAGCATCATCCCGCCCCTGGCGTCGCCGTCGCCGTAAGTCCTGGCCAGGGCCCGGGCCTCATCGAGGTCGGCCTGGGGTGCGGGCTCTCCCTTGGGCCGGCGTTCCGCGAGGATCCGGATGGCCGAGCCCAGGGCGGTCGCGTCCTCGGGGTTCACCTTGAGGGCCGCCTTGAGGGCGGCGACGGCCCGAGGCCTGTCGTCGTCCGCCAGGTGGATGTCGGCCATCGCATAGTAGGCCTCGGCGAAGTCGGGGCGGGCCCGGATCGCCCCGTCGAGTCGACCGATCGCGCGGTCGCGGTTGGCCCGGACCTGGGCCGGGTTCCCGGTCTGCGAGGCCATGGCGCGGGCCTCGACCAGCAGGGCGGCCAGTCCGGTCGGCTTGTCGGGGTCGGCGTCCTGGAGGAACTTGGCCTGGCGAAGCGCCTCGTCGTTCTGGCCCGCCTTGAGGCTGAGCCGGGCGAGCTGGAGTCGCGCGTCGGCGAGCTTCGGGTTGCGGGCCAGGGCCTCGGACAGCGCGGCGGCGGCCTCTCGCGGCTGGTCTTTCTTCTGGAAGATCTGCGACCTGAGGAGGGGCCCGACGGGCGAGGTCCTGGCCTGGGCGTCGACCTCCTGGCTGAGGGCCAGGGCCCTCGTGAAGTCGCCCCGGCGGATCTCCAGCTCGCAGTCGAGCTGGGTGAACGTCGGGTCGGACTTGAATCGGGCGCGATACTCGTAGATCAGGGAGGCGGCCCGGTCGTCGAGCCGCTTCGCCTCGGCCCGGTCACCCCGGCCCGACGCCTCGGACGACCTGGCGGCGATCATCCGGACCTGCATCGCCGCGGCGGTCGCGTCGGTCGGCGTCTCCTTGAGGAGCTCGGCGGCCACCCGCTCGGCGGAGGCGAAGTCGCCCTGATCCCGGTAGACCGTCAGGAGCATCCGTCGGAACGGCCCCTTGGGAAATTCGCGGGATTTCTCCTCGACGAACGCGACGCCGGCCTTCTCCCCGCGGGTGATCGTGAGGACCCGGCCCTTGGCCTGGACCAGCTCGATCGAATCGGGGGTCGACTCCAGGCCCCGGTCGAGGGCCTTCAGGGCCCTCCCGTAGCCGTCGGAGGCCGGCGGGATGGTCGCCTCGACGGCCGCCATCAGGAGGTAGAACACCGCCGGCGCCTTCTTGCCGCCCGCGGCCGAGGCGTCGATCGCCCTCCGGACGGTGGCGATCGCCTCGGCGGGATTCTTGGCCCGGCTGAGGATCTCGGCCCGGGTGACCACCGCCCCCGGGTAGGCCGGGTCGACCTTCAGGACCTCGTCGCAGAGGGCAAGCGCGGGCGCATCTTCCTTGTTGAGCCGGTAATAGGTGGCGGCCCGGACCTTCTCATCAGGGGAGGCCTTCGCCTGGGTGTCGGCGAGGAGCGCCTGGATCTCGGCCCGGGCGGCGGTCCATTCCTTCTTGGCGACCTGGGCGGCGACGATCTGCCATCGGACCGCCCGGGAGAAGCCGGCGGCGGTCCCGTCCTTGAGCATCTCGCTGTATCGGGAGATCGCCGAGTCGAGGTCGCCGGTCTCCAGGGCGATGCTGGCCAGGGCCGACCGAGAGGCGGCGACCAGCGACAGGCCCGTGTCGAGCTCCTTGACCGATTCGCCGTGGGCGAGCGACTCGAAGACCCGTGCGGCCCCCTCGGGGTCGACCCGGCCGTCCAGCTGGGCCTTGTAAAATTGGACGATCTTGTTGTTCGGGTCCTTCTTCAAGGCCGCGTCGAAGTGGCCGGAAGCCGAGGCGATATCCCCCCGGGCCAGGGAGAGCTGGGCGTCGAGCAGGTCGCTGGTGGCGACGTCCTTCCACCGCTGACGGATCTTGGCGATCGAGGCGGAGACGGCCTCATAATCCTTCGCTTCGAGCTCGAGCAGGGCGAGCTGGACCAGCGGGGCGGAGTTCTCGCCCCGGTCGGCGACGGCCCGCAGGAGCTTCCGGGCGTCGGCCGGTCGGCCGAGGTTCTCGGCCAGGATCTGGGCCCGCTGCTGGACGGCGGGGATATTGTCGGGGACCCGGGAGAGGAAGTCGGCCAGGATCGTCTCGGCCTGATCGGCCTTCTTGGCCCGGACGTGCAAGGAGGCATCCAGGACGGCCAGCTCGCTGCTCTCGGGGAATTTGGAGCGGGCGGCGTCGAGCCGCTTCCGGGAGTCGGGATCGCGCTTCAGCTCCTGGAGCGTGAGCACGGCGAGGTTCTCGGCCGCCGGCCCGGCCTTGCCCTTGTCGACCAGCCAGTCGATCCGCTTGAGGGCATCCGCGGGGCGACCGAGCATCACCTCGATCTGGGCCAGGCGGAGCTCGACGGCCGGGGTGGCGTCCTGGCCGTTGGCGAAGGCCCGTCCATATTCCTCGACCGCCTTCTTGAGGTCGGCCGGCGACCGGCGCGACTGGTGAATCTCGCCGCTGAGCAGGTGGAGGGTGCCTTCCAGGGACCGGGGCAGACGGCCGGCCCGGACATCCCCGAGCATCCGCGTGACGATCGGCTCGGCGTCCTCGGGATAGCCGGCCTGGACGACGGACCAGGCGGCCCAGATCTGATATTGGGGCTCCAGATTGCCGATCCGCTGGGCCATTTGGAGGTATTGCCGGCCCATGGTCGGCTCCTGATTGAGGATCAGCGCGACCCCGTATCGGGCCTGGGCCTCGGCCAGGTGGGGCAACTGGGTCGCGGCGACCTTCAGATGGCCGAGCGCGGACGCCCGGAGCTTGGCCTGCTCGGCCCGCGACAGGGACTCGGTCGGGACGTCGGCGACCATCCCGCCCTTCTCCAGGTCGATCGCCCCCTGGAAGAGGTGGCCCAGGGCCTGGAATTGGACATGCTTGCAATCGAGCAGGGCCTTGATGTGCGGGGCGGCGACTTCATAACGGCCCTTGTCGGCGAAGTTGGCCAGCGTGGCCTCGACCGCCAGGGCGTTCAGGCCCATGGCGGTCTCGGTCGCCGCCTGCTTGACGCCCGCCGGGGATTTGAGCCCTTGAAGGACGATCGCCAGGCATCGGTCGCGGCGGTCGCGGAAGCGGAGGTGGTCGGCGTAGGCGAGGTACACGTTCAGGTCGGCGCCCGTCTTGACCGCCAGCGACCTCTGGAAGATCCGGTCGGCGGCCCGGTCGAGCGTATCGAGGTGGGCCTTGAGCCGATCTTGCGCCGAGGGGGTGGCCTGTCCCATGGCGAGCAGCGACTTCTGCACCTCGTCGATCATCAGGCTGATCCGGGCGATCCGGGTCGAGGGGATCTCGGGGTCGGCCGCCGCGGCGATGGCATCCCTGGTGACGGCCTCGATCGGGCCGGCCAGGCCGCCCGGGTTGGGGGTGTGGGCCACGTCGATCACGCGGAGCCGGAGCAGGGCAATCCGGTCGGTCGGGTCGGCGTCATCCGGCAGGGTGATGGACCGGGAGCGCGCCAGGATCTGGTCGAGCCGTGGCCCGTCGTTGGCCAGGGCGGCGACACGGGCGGCCACCCATTCGGTCCGGGCCCGTCGGGGCGTCTCGGCGTCCAGGGCCTTCAGGTGACGGGCGACCTCGGGGACGTTGGGCGCGGCCGCTTCCAGCTCGGAGGCCGCCAGGACGAATCGGGCGTCGCGGTCGCCGGGTTCGAGCGAGGCCAGCTCCTTGGCCCTCCGGACCTGCTCGACGGAGTCGTCCTGACGGATCGCCTCGGCCAGGAGCCGTCGCGTCGCCCCGGCCGGCCTGGGGGAGTATCGGGCGGTCGCCGCCAGGGCGTTCTGATAGAGACCTCGCAGCTCCGACTTCTTATCGGGCGGCGACTGGCGGGACCATTCGTCGTAGAGGTCGGCCAGCTCCTCGTGGAGGACGGCGTTCCGGCCGTCCTGCTTCAGCGCCCGGAGGTAGTCGAGCTTGGCCTTCTCGTATTCCTTGGCCTTGCGCTCGGACCGGGCCCGGGAGACGATGTCGGCGGAGCCGCGCGAGCCCATGACCGTGGCGATGGTCATCAGTCCCACCAGGGCGACGACCACGAACAGTCCGGAGAGGATCAAGAGGGGTTTCCATCGGACGGTCATCGGGCACAACTCCTTTAGGCTCGTGGGGCCGGGTCTCACGCCTCCCGGTTGTTCCCGGGCGGGCGACCATCCGGGTCGCGGGCACGGACCGAAGAGGCATGGCGTGGAAAACCGGGGGGAGGGACGAAGGGCCTGCGAGGCCGGCCCGGGATGGCCGCGCGACGTAGGCCCCGGGGCGGGCAGGCCCCCTGTATCGAGACTCGAAATCCCGCCGGGCCGACCGACACCCGGCCGCCGACCGTGGCCCCGCCGATGGACCTCTCAACGAGGCTGGCCGCAGCGCCGCTCGATCACGCCCAGGGCGACGGCCCGATGAAACGAAAGCCGGATCGGATCGCCTGAGATCCCACGAGTTCGGGATTGCCTCCGAAACCGTGATGGACTTCCGGGCTACGTTACGCGACAATTGTCAGAGGAAGGGTGATACCTCCGATATCATCATCGAATAACTCGCGGAGATTGCTCGATGCGGGACGCGCCCCTGGCGAAACCAATCCGTCATTCCGTTCTGGCCTTGCTCATCGTCATGACCGGGGAGGTCGCGAGTGAGGATCGGGAGATACGCGGGAGCGTCATCGATGAAGCGGGGAAACCCATCGCCGACGCGACTGTGGACTATTTCTGGAGAGCGAACGGTTCCGGGAGGGACCGCGACGGCAAGCCGCTCGATCTCTCCAAACGAGAGAACGTCAAGATTTTTTGGGACCACCTAGGCGAGATGGAGCACACCGGTAACCAGGAGTTCAAGACCGGTCCCGATGGCCGATTTTCGCTCAGGATGCCCGAAATCCACTACGCCGTGATGGCGATGGATCGGTCGCGTCGGCTCGGCGGGCTCGTGTTACTCCCGAAGGAGGAGGCAGGTGAGCCCGTCGAAATTCGGATGGCCCCGATGGTCCGGGTCTGCGGTTCCTTCGAAGGCCCCGGGGCGGGTCAGAGGCCGGACTGGACACACGTCCATATCCTCGTGCCCGATGACCCAACTCGCCCCCTGCACTCGACCCGCCTGGTGAGTTGTGGCTCGTTCGAGGCGAGGTTCGAGGTCTGGCTCCCGCCGGGCTCGTATGTGCTTCAAGCCCACAGCCAGTATCCCGACAAGGATCAGTTTGAGGGCGAGATCATCCCGGATCGGGGACTCGTCCTGAAGGGCGACACTCTCGACGTCGACCTCGGGCGATTGACATTCTCGCCTTACCCGACCCAGAATAGGGCGCGGAAGGCCAAGGCCGAAGCGGACGGCAACTGGGGCGACTACACCAGACATTACGGAGAGAAGCCGCCCTCCCTGCATGTCACGGATTCCCGGGGCGTCAGCAAGGATGCCCCGCTCTTGAGCCTCCACGGCAAGTGGGTCCTGGTGTACTATTGGGGCTTCGGATGCAGTCCTTGTTTAAGAACGGGCTTGCCCAAGCTGATGAGGTTCACTGAGGAGCATTCGGGGGAACGCGATCGCTTCGAGATCCTCGCAGTCTGCATCGACGCCGATGGCGAGTTGAAGTCGATGTCCGATGTCGACCGAAAGCTTGAGCCGATCATCAAACATGTTTGGGGCGGCAAGGGCCTGCCGTTCCCGGTCGTCCTCGACGCCACGTTCCAGACATGGGAACGTTATGGCCTACCCGGGATGGGGGCGGTCCACCTCATCGACCCCCAGGGTAACCTCGTCGCCGGTGACGAGAAGGTTCTGGCAGAACAGCTCAAGCAACAAAGGCCGCGGTCGAGGTGAGCGGATATTCATCGCCAAACCCCGGTGAGAGACCGGCCGACTCCGAGAAGCTCACCCATAAATCATCGATCATCCTGACTTCCGAAAAAACTCTAGCGGCGGACGGTCGTGGCGGGCGCGAGCATCGCTTCGATCCGACTCGGCCCGGCGGGCGGGAGGTCGCGTATCGGGTAGGACGCGGAGAATCGCGACGGCGTCCCCCGGGCCAGCCTCGAACGCCCCCAGCAATGAGGACAGGATTCGCGGTCGGAGGCGTCGACGTGGGCATATCGCTCGGGATCCTGGGCGAATCGGTCCCGCCGGGCCTCGTCCTTGAAGAGGAAAAGGTGGCCGGCATAGACCACGCCCCATCGGGGGTCGCCGGGGTGGAAGTCGCCCCGGTCAACCTGGCTTACCGGGCACCGCCCGTCGTTGGCCGGCGCGAACACGTCGGGCTGCTTGCGGAACGAGACGCGTGTCTCCTCGGTCGCGAACCGGAAGACCCGTCCACCATGCTCGATGGTCAGGTCGGGCCGCCCCGGGACCAGCCGCCGTTTTTCGAGGAGGCTGACCGGGCAATACCCGGCCAGGGCGACGTCGCCGTCCTTTCCGGATGCCTCCCGTGCCGCCCGAACCGCCACCTGTTCGGGCGACCGGCCCTCCCGATGGAGCACGGCTGCGAGGGACGCCTCGAAGGCGTCGGCATCGGCGTAACCCTCCAATTTTTCGACCACCTCGCCGTTGGGCCGGACGATCACCGTCGAGGGGAGCATGGTCAGCCCCAGGGCCTGCGCGAGCGCCTCGTGTTCGTCGGATCGGAGCTTGACGGGCACGAACCGATCGCGCGAGTCAGCAATCACGCCCGGATGGGCGAACGTCGCCCGATCCATCCGGCGGCAGTTGATGCACCAGGGCCCGGTGAACTGGATCCAGAGCAGGAGGTCACGCGATCGGGCCTCGGCCTGCGCCTGGCCCAGGTCTTCACGCCAGGCGATCTTTCGGGCGTCGTCGGACCCGATCGAGGGCGAGGGAGCCGGGCCGATCGCTCCGATCGTCGCGAAAGCGGCGAGGCCGACCCGGATCAACCGGCGAGTGCGGTCTTTCATCGAGCGTCTCCGTCATTCGGCGGCTGGGATGGGTGGAGGCCGGACCGTGAGAAGCGGCGTCGTCGGCGTCGGCGACGCACCCCATCCATGGAGCGACCGCCCGCGGTGGAGCGGGCGGGCCAGACCGTCGGCGGAGGATCGACTTCGATGGAGCCGATTTCTTCATCGGCGGATGACGAGCCGGCCCTCAAGGAAAAAAACGGGCGGCCGATATTCAGCCGCCCCGTCCCATCGCCTTAACTCGTCCGGAGATACTGCCGAGAGTGTTCTCCTCTGATCCAGGGACTCATGGTCTACCTAGGACGAGGTCGTCAGCGGACCTGTCGCCTGGGCCGGAGGGCCACGGGGGGCCTCAGCAACTCGTTGACCAGGAATGCCTCGCGGAGCCGGGCGGGGTTGTTCATCAGCGACGCCAGCGCCGAGATCGTCAGGTTGGTGGTCGTCTTCGAGGGGGCCGAGGGGGCTCCCGCCAGGTCGGATCCGACGGAGGACGTCATCGGCGAGATGGTCGTCAGGGGCGTCATGGCGGTCGGCGTGGCGAGCTGCTGGTTGACGTTCTGGTTCACGCCGCCGAGCCGAGGGCGGGCGGGCGTGGGGTCGGGCTTCCGGGCGGGGGCGGGCCTGGTTCGAGCCGACCGCCTGGGGCCCCCGGCCATCGTGGCGCGGGCCACGCCGGGTCGGGCCGGGTCGGGCTGGATGATCAGGATGTCATCCTCGCCGGCCTGGGTCCTCCGGAGGGCCGGGGTGTTGGCGGGGGCCGGTGTCGGCCACCGCATCGGCGGAACTCCCGGCCGGGGGCCGAAGGCCGGCTTCGGGGCCGGTGGACGGTTGGGGACGACCTTCGACTCGCGATTGAAGAGCGAGGTGATCGCCCAGATCGCCAGGAAGCTCAGCGGGACGATGGCCCGGATCAACTGGTCCCATTGATTATTCATGGTCGGGCTCGGCAGCTCCGGCGGTTCCGAGGGGTCACGAGTTCACCGGCTCTCGGCGGGCATTGGAGGTGCTGGTCCCGGCGATCGATGACCGCATCTCGGTGTCGGCCTGAATGTTCCGCAAATTGTAATAATCGGTGACGCCGAGATTCCCCTTCCGGAACGCCTCGGCGATGGCGAGCGGGATCTCGGCCTCGGAGAGGATCACCTTGGCGCGGTTCTCCTGGACGGCGGCGAGCATCTCCTGCTCCATGGCGACGGCGAACGCCCGTCGCTCCTCGGCCTTGGCCCGCGCGACCCGGGTGTCGGCCTCGGCCTGGGCGGCCTGGAGATTGGCGCCGATGTTGTCGCCCACGTCGACGTCGGCGATGTCGATCGAGAGGATCTCGAAGGCCGTCCCGGCGTCAAGCCCCTTCTCCAGGACGCGCTTGGAGATCGAGTCGGGATTCTCCAGGACCAGGTTATGAGACTCCGCCGAGCCGATCGTGGTGACGATCCCCTCGCCCACTCGGGCGATGATCGTCTCCTCGGTGGCCCCGCCGACCAGCCGGTCGATGTTCGTCCGGACGGTGACCCGGGCCTTCACCTTGAGCTGGATCCCGTTCTTGGCGATCCCGTCGATCGTCTGGCGGCCCTTGCTCGGGTCGGGGCAATCGATGACCTTGGGGTTGACGCTGGTCTGCACCGCATCGAGCACGTTCCGACCGGCCAGGTCGATCGCGGCGGCCCGCTTGTAGGACAGGGGGATGTCGGCGCGGTTGGCGGCGATCAGGGCCCGGACCACGTTCGGCACGTTGCCCCCGGCCAGGTAGTGGGCCTCCAGGCTCCTCGTGGTGATGCCGTCCTTCTCGCTCAGGCCGGCCTGGACCGCCATGATCTTGGACCGGACGATGATGTTCGGGTTCACCTTCCGGAGCGACATCCCGACCAATTCGATCAGGGTCACCTTGGCCTCGGAGAACTTGGCCTGGATCCAGAGGTTGAAATACTTGGTCAGCAGGATCACGGCGACCAGCAGCCCGAAACCGATCAGGGCCAGGATCGCGAACATGATATATTGCCAACTCTGATTGGGCACCTGGGCAACGAGCGGTTCGAACATGGGAGTTCCTCTGGGGTGGCGACGGACCGTCCCGCCGTGCTCATCCGGGTCGTGATGATTCTTCTACGCGCCCGGGGTCTGGGCGGGGAGCCCCGACCCTCCGCCAACATCGCGGACGGGTCGATGATCCGGCTGGATTCTAAATCCGCCGGCGCGGACATGCGAGCCCGGGCCGGCGGCAATTCGACCGGCCGAGGGCGACTCGGTCAAGGGGCCGACTGCCCCGGCGTCTCCTCGGAAGCATCGCGGACGATGACCCGCCCCGACCGGACCCGGACCGCGACCACGGGCACCCCCCGGTCGATCATCCCCCCCTCGGAGACCCCGTCGAGACGCCGGCCGTCGAAATCGACCTTGCCCGAGGGCCGGAGCGGCGTCAGGGTCCATCCCGGACGGCCGACCAGTCCGTCGGGAGCGGGTCCCGCATGCGAGACGCCCAGGTCGCCGGCCTCGGGCGGTCGGAGGAAGGCCCGACGGCCCACGACGGACCGCGAAAGCGCGTAGATCGACCCGGCCATCGTGGCCGGGACCAGCACAGATCCCGCCGCCAGGAACCGATAGCCCAGGCCGACCGAGTCGGAGAAGGCAAGGTGCAGGGCCAGGCCTAGGAAGGCGATCGCCAGCCAGCCGAGCAACCCTGCCGTCGGCAGGAAGACCTCGGCGGCGATCAGGCCCAACCCGATCATCATCGTCAGCGAGGGCCAAAGCAGCGGACTCATGGCGATGTCGGCCTCGACGGCTATCGGGACTCGCGTCCGGACCCGACGGCCGCGGCCCGAGTCCAGGCTACACAGGACGCCCGACGCCGGAAATCTTGCTCCCGTGACGAGGAATTCTCGCGTCCCGGATGATGGAGGCGGCCCCGGCCACTTTTGCGGACCCAGGGTCGCCTCGCCGGGACGGATCCCTCGGTCCGAGCGGAGTCCGCCGGCTCGCGTCAATCACACCACGGGCTTGACGATCACCCGCATGCCCTGGACGTCGATGACCTCGACCAGGGCATCTCGATCGAGGAAATATCCGTCGGCTCGCACCTCGACCAGGAGATTGCCGAACCTGGCCTTGCCGGTCGGCTTGAGCACGGTCGTGGTCCGGCCGGTCTCTCCCATGAGGAAACCGAGCGACTCGTATTCCTCGACGGGCGGCTTCTCGCCCGCGTCGTCCAGCTCGGATCCATTGTACGAGTCGGGCTTCAGGACCATCCGGTTGAACAAGGGAAGCGAGGGGATGTATCTCCCGACGAGTGCGGCCGCGGTCCCGACCCCGACCATCACGGCCACCACCTGGAACAGGGTCCCGGCCATCTGGCGATACTCATACTCCTGGGTCGGCCAGATGAACGTATGGCTGGCCATGACGATGCTGATCACGATCAGGAGGAACCCGCTCATCCCGAAGACGCCGAAGCCGGGGAAGACGAACAATTCCAGGCCCAGGCAGATCAGGCCGACCAGGAACAGGAGGATTTCCAGCTGATCGGCCGTGCCGCTGAGATATCGGCTCCAGAAGAAGAGCAGGAATGCAAGCGCCGAGGTGATCGCCGGCAGGCCGACGCCCGGCATCTTGATCTCCAGGATCAGCATGAACACGCCGATGAACAGCAGGACCCAGCTCACGAACGGGTCGTTGAGGGTTGTGACCAGTCCGTCGACCCAGGTGGGGCCGTCGATCCGGATTACCTTGCCCCGAAGTCCGTAGAGGGCCTTGAAATCCTCGACGGTCTGCACCTCCTTGCCGATCCCGAAGGTCGCCGCCTCCCCCGAGCCGACCACGAGGGCCTGGCCGGGCTCTTTCAACGTGGTGGGCTTGTCGTAGAGCCCGGGGTTGGCTTCGAATTCGGTTCCCAGCACCCAGCAAGGGGCCGCGGTATTGGTATTCGTCGCCAGGAGGACCCGGGCGGTCTTGTCGACCATGGCGTGCGCCACGGCGGTGGGGTGCCCCTTCTGGGATGCGAGCCCCTCGGCCCGCCTGGTCAGGGACTCGATCTGGTCGCCGGAAAGGTCTTGCACCTGCCCCCGGCCGCCGGTCACGAGTTGCAAGACCCCGCCCATCTGGGAATCCTTGCGGAAGACGATCTCGTCGCAGGCGAGCGCCACCAGCGTGGCCAGGCCGGTCGCCCGCTCGTCGATGTAGGCGACGGTCTTCATGTCCTTGGTGTCGGCGATCAGCCCGGCGACGTTGTCGGCCGGGCCGATCAGGCCGCCGAGGCTGTTGATCTGGAAGAAGACGAGGTTGACGCCCTCGCGTCGGGCCTGGTCGATCCGGCGTCGGAGGTAGGCCTCCTTGATCGAGTCGAGCCGGCCATCGATCTGGATCCAGACGGGCTTGGCGTCCTCGAGCAGGGTCGGGTCGTTGGCGATGGCCTGGGAGCCGATCCGGTAGACGTTGGCGATCTCGGACCGGTCGTCGGCGATCAGCTTGCAGAATCCCTCCTCGCGGGCCCGACGTGCCGTCAGGAGGCCTCGGGTGCCCCCCTCCCATGCGGGCTGGATGTCGCCCTCGGCGACCTGATTCAGCTTGAGGAAATCGGGCAGGTGGTCGGCCAGGACGTAATGGACCTGGCGGTCGGCGGTCCGGACCGTCTTCAGGTCGGCGTCGCGGTCGAGCAGGCCCACGAACAGGTCGGGCTCGCTCCCCTTGCGGTTGGCGAGGGACCGGATCAGCTCGCGGTAATCCTTGCGGACGGCCTGACCGTCGGGGGTGATGGGCCCGAGCGAGGCCTCCTTGCCCATCACGATGTCGGAGCACGCCAGGGCAGGGAGCACCGCGAACCCTTTCAAGGGCTCCGGGACGTAGGCGACCGTGAGTTGCCCGCCCGCCAGTTCGGACGAGATGAAGTCGGCGAGCTCGTAGGAGTTGCCGAAGCCGCTGGAACCCGGCTGGGCCCGGCCGGGCCGGAACTCGAAGATCAGGACCGGACGGGTCGCCTTCTGGGCGGCGGACCGGGCGATGAGCTGCTTGGAAGCGATCTTGATCCGCTCCAGGACCTCGCCGTTGATCGGCTCCTCGATCACGAAAAACTGCCCGGGGACGGTCTCGGGCGCGGCCGGTGCCTGGGCAAAGGCGGGAGGGGGAAGGACGGAGGCGAGACCGGCCAGTGCCGCGGACGCCGCCAGGAAAAGGCGAGCAGGAAGCGATCCAATCATCTCAGATGGACTCCCTCCGACGATCGGCCGTGACCCGACCGGGGCGGGCGCGACCGGAGTCGCCCCGATCGGCCGGGACCGGGCCGGGGCGGGGCGGGGCGATTCGGCCCGGTGCGGCGAGCCGGTGGGCGGGCGAGGGGCGGCCCGCTCCGTCCGGCGCCGACCCGCCATGCCGATTATAAGCCCGCCCGATAACCTCGTCAAACCTCGGGGGAATCGCGCGGGCTGGCCGGTCCGGGACGATCGGCGGAGGGATCAGCGGGTCCCGGCCGAGGGGCGCATCGCCGGCTGGGCGGAGGTCGGGCGTTTCGGCGTCGCCCTGAGTGCGCCGCCTTGGGGCAGCGGGACCTGGGCCCTGGGGTCGTTCCCACCCGGGTTGTGGATCACCTTCCAGTCGGCCATCTTCAGGTCGGGCTCGAAGAATCGCGATTCCATCGGCTTGTTGGGCTGGATCACCTTGAACCGGAATTCCTCCAGCTCCTTCTCTCCCTGGGTCGGGTAGAGCCTCAGTTTGCCGGGCAGGAAGGTTTCCTTGTTGAGCCAGAGGAACGCCTTGCTGAAGGCCTCCTTATCGATCAGCTCGTTGGGCACGACGGCGATCAGGTATTCCTTCTCGTCCTGGTTGATCAGGGTCATGCTGTACCGCTGCCGGGCTTCCGCGGCCTTCATGTTGAAGAGGAAGGGGAGCGGGCCCTGCTGGAGGGCCTTCTGGCGGACGTCCTTCTCCAGGGGGTGGACATAGACGACCTTCTCGTCCCAGAAATACTGGAGGACCTCGCGGCCGGTGCAGACAATCCGCTCGGTGGGCTGGGGCTCGACCTGGTTGGTCGGCTTGCCGTCCTTATCAACCTTGTATTTCTGGAATTCCAGACAGGCCAGGTCCGGGCTCCGGAGCATCGCCCGGCCTTTGGACCACTGCTCGCCCCACGCCTTGGAGCTGACCACCCGGTCGAATCCGACGTCGAGCGAGGTGATCTTCCGGCTCTGCTTCTCCCACTCGGCGAGCAGGGCCGACATCTCCTGCCGCGACTTCTCCGCGGCGAGTTGCTGCGTCCTGACGACTTTGGGGTCGACCGGGGCCGCCGAGGGCCGGGCCTCGACAGGCGGGCTGGTCCGCTTCTGGGGGGCCTGGGCCCCCTGCCCCGTCGCGGATCCGACCAGCAAGGCCCCGACGGCCATCGTCATCATCCCGGCGATGTGAGTTCGCAAGGGCGTCCTCCTCCTTGGTTGGCCCCAGTCCTCCGGCCGATCGGTCCGAGCCCGACGACGATCCGGCCATCCCGCGGGACCATACCAGAGCCGACCCGAGTCGACCAGACCATCCGCCACATGCCATCAATGAGCGTCGGATCGATTGCGATCCCGTCCCGAGCCGGAACCGCCGCGGAGTGGTCTCCGGACGGTGCACTTTTGCGACAAATTTAGACCTCAATCACCATGGGCATCGATTTGTGCTCGCCGGAAAGCATAATACTTAACTGTCGGCATCACTTCAGGTTGTACCCAAATTCGAGCTTTTGAATCGCATCCTGGATCATCAGGAACGGAATTTGCCCGGTTTCCTCCATCGGTCGTGGTATCATCTTCCATAGCTCCGGAACCGGCCACGTCCCATTCCCGAGGCGACCCCCATGCGACCGAAGCCCCAGCCTCCCCGCGAAGCTGCTCCGCCCGCCTGGCTTTTGCCGTTAATCGCGGCGACGCCTCGCGGTCCTCGTCGGTCGGCTTGATCCTTGACCCATCCGACCGCCTGGCCGTCGTCCCCCGTGGACTTCCGGGCCGAAGTGGCCCGATACGACCGCGAGGCGCTCGTCGGTCGGTGGCCCGGCCCGCGACACCGGATGACTTATCGAGTCCTGGGCCAGGGTACCCCCCTGATCCTGGTCCCCGGCCTGGCCTCGACCTATCGCGGCTATGCCCCGACTCTCAACCGCCTGGGCCGACGGTTCCGGACCATCCAGCTCGACTATCCCGGCGAGCATCCCGACGACGGATCGGACCTCGGGAGGATCACCCACGACGACCTGGTCGACGACCTCGCCGGGCTCCTCGACCATCTGGAAATCGACCGCGCGAGCCTGTTCGGCCTCTCATTCGGCTCCACGGTCGTGCTCAGAGCGTTGGAAAGGACTCCCGATCGGTTCTTCCGGGCCGCACTCCAGGGTGGCTTCGCCCGCCGGCGGCTTCGGCCTGAGGAACGCGTGGCCCTCGCGCTCGGGCGTCGGATCCGGGGGACTGCGTCCAGGCTCCCGTTCCACCGACGGGGGCTGGGGCGGAACAACAAGGAAACCTTCCCCGGCGACCGTCCCGAGGTCTGGGCCTATTATGTTGAGCAGAACGGCCTGACGCCGATCGCCGCCCTGTCGCATCGGCTGGACTTGCTCGACCGCCTGGACCTCCGGCCTGTCCTGCCCCGGATCGGTCATGAGGTCCTGGTCCTCCACGGGACCGAGGACCGGATCGTCCCCTGGCGGTCCCATCAAGAGCTGGTCGCCGGGCTGCCGGGCGTCCGGGCGGTGCCGATGGCCGGGGTCGGCCATCAGCCTCACTTCACCCACGCCGACGCGATGGCCGATCTCCTGGACCAATTCTTCGGCGCAGGGACCCCGGACGGGGCGTGACTCCACCCGGACCGGGCCGGTACAATGCGGCCGGTGCGGACCATCGAAGGCAACCGGACGGGGCATCGACCGTGGGCGAGGCGACCGGCAAGCTGGTGATCGTGGGGATCGGCGACGATGGCATGGCCGGCCTGACCGAGTCGGCCCGGAGGATCGTCCAGGACGCCGACGTGATCCTCGGTGCGGCCTCGACCCTCAGCCTGCTCCACGAGGTCGCCGGGCGTCGGGTCGTGCTCGACGCCGAGATGCCGTCGGCACTCCGGCAGGTCCGCGACGCCCTGGCGGGCCGCCGGCCTGTCCTGGTCAGCGGCGGCGACCCGCTCTTCTACGGCGTCGCGCGCTACCTTTGCGATCGGCTGGGCAAGGACCAGTTCGAGGTGGTCCCGCACGTCAGCAGCATGCAACTGGCGTTCGCCCGGGTCAAGGAAAGCTGGGACGACGCTTATCTGACAAGCCTGGCCGGGCGCCCGTTCGAGGCGATCGTCGACCGGATCCGGACCGCCGAGAAGGTCGGCCTGTTCTCCAGCGACGACCACCCCCCGTCGCGGGTCTTCCGCGAGCTGCTCGACCGGGGGATCGACTACTTCAAGGCTTACGTCTGCGAGAACCTCGGGTCGCCCGACGAGCGCGTCACCCAGGGGGAGATGGCCGACCTGGCCGGCCTGGAATTCGACCCGCTGAACGTCCTGATCCTGGTCCGCAAGCCGAACCGACCCGATCGCGAGCGGGGGGCGGGCCGCTATCGGCTGTTCGGCAACCCGGACTACGTCTTCGCCCAGAGTCAGCCCAAGCGCGGGCTGATCACCCAGGCCGAGGTCCGATCGATCGCCCTGGCACAGCTCGACGTCCGGCCGAGCAGCGTCGTCTGGGACATCGGCGCCGGGTCGGGATCGGTGTCAATCGAGGCGGCGCAGCTGGCGAGCCAGGGGATGGTCTACGCGGTCGAGCCGGAGGCGGGCGACCTGGCCCTGATCCAGGCGAACGCCGAGGCGTTCGGCGTCCCGAACGTCCGGCCCGTCGCCGGCCGGGCGCCCGAGGTTCTCGCTAACCTGCCCGACCCCGACGCCGTGTTTGTCGGCGGGACCGGTCGGCAGGTCGACGCCGTCTTGACCGCGGCCTATGCCCGCCTGGGCCCGGGCGGGAGGATGGCCGTCAACGTCGTCACCATTGACGGCCTGGCCGCGGCGCAGCGGACCCTCAAGGCGCTGGCGGGGGAAGTCCACATCTGGAACGTCTCGATCGCCCGCGGGATCGAGCAGATGGACCGGGTCCGATTCGAGGCGGTCAATCCGACTTTCCTGCTCGCCGTGACGAAGGCGGCCGGGGTCCAGGACTGACCGAGGAGCCTCTCGACCGCCCAGGCCCTCGACCGCCAGAAGCGGCCGGAGCCCAGCCAGTTCGGCCTCGCAGGCATCGGCCTTCCCGTGTTCGGACTACGATCAGCCGCCCGTCGCCGAGGTCCGGCTGGAGTTACAAGACCGATCGGCGATCGGAACGAAGCCATCCGCACGGGGCGAAACGAAGCCGGACGACCATGCCCCGGATCGCCCCATCCATCCCGACGCCCCGACGGGGTGTAACCAGTTCCTCTGGTGGTGAGTCGCTCGACTTGGCAAATTGGGGTAACCCATCGAGACGACCACACGGAGGCTCACCATGGCGAGGAAGACGATCACTCTGGAAATCGACGGTGAATCC